>Ga0256405_10000219_pt1 | contig 193633 bp, 156 predicted proteins | sample RumenRJG_02DNA_FD_189096 | JGI IMG/M metagenome (GOLD analysis project Ga0256405, IMG submission 189096) | Bovine rumen microbial communities from Lethbridge, Alberta, Canada - RJG_02 | ecosystem: Host-associated > Mammals > Digestive system > Stomach > Rumen | place: Canada: Alberta... | reverse complement strand
TCTATCTTTCCCCGAAAGTTCGTGGGAAGGGGTATGGCTCAAAACTTTTCTCACTGGTCATCAATGAAGCACGGAAAGCAGGCTATACACATCTCTACATTGAGTCTTTCCCGGAGTTTGCCGATGCAGTGAAGATGTATGTCCGTCATGGTTTTGTGAAACTGCCTTCTCGCCTTGGTCATTCAGGCCATACGGCAACTACAATTCACATGGTATTATCTCTATGACAAACTTCGAAACATTGTCTGCGTGCAGAAAGATATCTCTGTCGGCAATCGGAGCTATGACGGCGTGGGCAATGTGGGGCTGCTGATGCAGGAGTCCTATTGCCCTGTGCATGTGCGCCGTGCGATGGTGGAAAAAGCCAACGGCGGCGACGACAAGGAGTTGCGTGACTATAAGAACGCCTGAAAAGCCGCTGGCGCGTAATGGCGCCGGTGGCTTTTTCTGCCTAGCCGGCGGGGCTTTTTTGTGTCATTAGTTGGAAAAAAGGATAAAAATGTCGCATTCCGTGTTGGAAAAACGGACAAAAAGCCGTATATCTGCATTGGAAAAACGGACAAACGTATGCTTAAACTGAAAAAACATCAACGCATTGCGCACTGGCGATGACGCTTAGAAAAGGTTAAGGTCCAAATTTGGGGATTTTGGAACATTTACCGCAAATAAAAAGTGGGATTTTGGAATATTTGGCGCAAAAAAAATTTGGGGATTTTGGAAAATATGCTTATTTTTGCACCAAAAATCTAATAAAAAATGTCAGACACAAGGGTTTTCAGACGGAAGATCTATGACCGCATGCTCCAATGGAAAAAGGAACGTGACGGAAAGACGGCACTCCTCGTAAAGGGCGCCCGACGAATAGGCAAGTCCACCATCGTTGAGGAATTTGCGCGCCAGGAGTACGACTCCTACCTGCTCATCGATTTTGCACGAGCTTCAGAGGAAGTCAAGTCGCTGTTCAACGACCTGATGAACCTGGACTTTATCTTCTTGCGTCTGCAGGCGATATATAATGTTGTTCTTCTGGAACGACGGTCAGTCATTATCTTCGACGAAGTTCAACAATGCCCCCTTGCCAGACAGGCCATTAAGCAGCTGGTGAAAGACCGCCGCTACGATTATATTGAGACCGGCTCGCTCATTTCCATCCGCAAAAACACTGAGGGAATCATCATCCCGAGCGAAGAAACACGCATAGACATGTTCCCGATGGACTATGAGGAATTTCGCTGGGCCGTGGGCGATAAAGCCACCGTTCCGCTTCTGCATCAGTTCTTTGACAAGAAGATGCCGCTGGAACAGGCTTTCCGCAAATCCATGCGCGATTTCTGTTTGTATATGCTTATTGGCGGAATGCCGCAAGCTGTCAACGAATACCTTGACACCAACAATCTCAGCAAGGTTGATACGGTCAAGCGTGAGATTATCGAACTTTATTTCGACGATTTTCTTAAGATAGATCCTTCCGGTCGTGCTTCCCAGCTCTTTCTGGCCATCCCCTCGGAGCTGAGCAAGAACGCCTCACGCTATCAGGTGAGCAGCGTCCTCTCAGACAGCGAGCGCAAGAACCTCTCAGAAGTGTTGAAAGCGATGAAAGACAGCATGGTCGTCAATTTCTCCTACCACTCCAACGACCCCAATGTGGGTTTTGCGCTCAACAGCGACAAAGACCGATACAAGATGTTCGTCGGTGATACGGGGCTGTTTGTCACGCTTGCATTTTGGGATAAAGATGTCACGGAGAACGTCATCTATCAGAAGCTCCTCTCTGATAAATTGTCTGCCAATCTCGGATATGTTTATGAGAACATCGTGGCACAGATGCTTACGGCATCGGGCAACAAGCTCTTCTATCATTCGTGGCCTAAGGAGAACAGCAACCACAACTACGAGGTGGATTTTCTGCTCTCTCGTGGCAGCAAGATATGGCCGATAGAGGTAAAATCCTCCGGCTACAAAACCCACGCCTCGCTTGATGCCTTCTGTCAGAAGTTCTCCGAACGCGTCAGCAACCGCTACCTCATCTACACCAAAGATCTCAGAAAAGACGAAGCGACAACACTCCTGCCGGTGTTCATGACTCCGTTCCTTTAGATGACAAGTACCACCACATAAGTCCCACACCATTCTCTGGTGATGGCGCAAAGGTACGCACATTTTCCGAAATGCCCCAACATTTCACGCCGAAAAATACATTTTTCATAACTTTTTCCCCACTGCGCAGAAAGATTGCATATACCTTATGTATCTTTGCAGCGTGAAAGGTTGTGCAGGTAGACCTCGAAAGTTTTCACCTCCAATTCAGGCAGATGCATTGTTCTATAAATCCAAACTATCCTCTTTTAGAAGGAAATCGAAAAGACCTATGGTCAGTATGCCATCTTCATTGCGACGTGGCATGATGTGGTCCTTCACAATGATAATCTTCTTGAAAGAATCATTGATGTTCGTCAGTGAACGAGACTCCTGCATCTCCTTTTCTCTGTCAGGTATAGATAATGCCGATTGCACGTAATATTTCTTGCTTCCAAGACTGGCAATAAAGTCCACTTCAAGTTGGATGCGAACCCACTTGCCGTCTTTGTCTTGCTTCTTTATCTCCACCATTCCGACATCCACGCCGTAGCCACGTGTGATAAGTTCGTTGTAAATGATGTTCTCCATGATGTGCGTCTCTTCCTGTTGACGCATATCGAGAATGGCATTTCTCAAACCAATGTCAGAGAAATAGTATTTGGATAGCGTGTTGATGTACTTCTTGCCTTTTATATCGTAGCGTATGGCTTTATTTAGCAGGAACGACTCAGACAGATAGGCAAGGTAATTAGAAATGGTTTGACTGCCAATGCGTACATTCTTAACGCTTTTGAAGGTGTTCGACAATTTGGTCGGATTGCATGGAGCACCTACAGACGAAGCCAAAATAAGTACCAACTCACGCAGTTCATTGTCATTTTTGATTTTATGTCTTTCGATAATATCCGACAAATAAACCGTTTCAAACAAATCCTTCAGGTAGTTGATTTTCTTTTCTTCTGTTTCAAAAGACTGTATAAGCGGCAAACCTCCATAGGTGTAATATTCGCGCCAGGCATCCTGCTTGTCACCGCCAACAGCAGAATAGAACTCTGCAAAAGACAAAGGGTTCACACGGATAGTTTCTCCTCGACCGCGAAACTCCGTTGGGATGTCTGAAGACAGGAAGTGAGAGTTGCTGCCTGTCACGTATGTGTCGGCATTATCAATATGACGGAAACTGTTCAACACATCCACAAACTCGTCCATCAGTTGCACCTCATCAATGATGATGTAATACAGTTCTTTGTCCTTGATTCTGTCATGAACATAATGGAGCATCGTGTCTGGATTTCTCAGTTCCTTGTTCATGCGGTCTTCAAGGTCTATGCGGATGATGTGGTCATCAGCCACCCCATTATCTAATAAGTAGTGATAGAACAAGACGTTCAGCAGATACGACTTGCCACATCTGCGGATTCCGGTTACCACCTTGATAAATCCATTTTTACGGCTTTCTATCAGTTGTTTCAGATATCGATCTCTTTTTATTTCCATCGTTTACATTATATTTTTGCCACTATTGGCAACTTTTTACGATGCAAAGATAACGTTTTTTGTTCTATTATGCAATTGTTATATGAAAAAAATGCCACTATTGGCGTTTATTTCTTTTACCAGCAACTTTTCTGCGCCGTTTTTTTTAGAATCTAATTATGCATTGTTCAAGCCTCTGGGAAATGGCGTAAAAAGACCAGAAGGAAGAAAAAAAATTAAAAAATGTGAATATTTCTGGCAAAAGTTGTGTGCGGAACGGAATATTTGTCGTACATTTGCCGCAGGCTAGTTTTTTTGCCGCAGGCTAGTTTTTCTCGGGAAATCATTATAACAAAATAAATTGCATCTTTTATGAGAACATCAAGAAGAACGATGTTGGGAGGGTCATTTTTGCAGTGGATGCTGCTACTGCTGCTCTCTGTATGCTTCGTGCCGCAAGTAGCGTGGGCTGACGACAAGCTTGATTCCATATTCATTGACAACAAGAGCTACTACGTGCTGAGCTCGGCTTCCGACTGGCTGAAGTTCCGCGACAAGGTGGACGCGAGCAACGGTAGGGAGGTGAACGCCATCATGGATGCCGACTTTTGGGTTTATGACGCCATCGCCCTCAAAAGCGGTGTCTATTACAACGGCACTTTCAACGGCAACGGACATACGCTTGTGGTGGACATCGATGGAGGAACCACCGATGAGATGGCACCGTTCAGCAAGGTCAAGGAGGCCACTTTCAGAGACCTGCGCGTGAATGGTTATGTCAAGGGAGGACAATGGACCGGAGGACTCATCGGAAGAGTCCTATATGAGGGGCACCCAAACGTCCATATCGAAAGAGTATGGGTGTCGGTTGATGTCACCTCTTCTAAGTCTCATGCCAGTGGTTTCATAGGACACGCCTCTAAAGCCGTCACCCATATCAATGACTGCCGCTACGATGGAAATGTAAGTTCTAACGACTATAAAGCCTGTTTCATATGGGCTGACTCCGGTGACGAGCGGATCTGGCACCGCCTCTATGAAGAAGCCACATCGAATGGTAAATCACATTTTGGATTTAGTTACGTGTATGTTGGTGGTGACGTCTGGGGTGAAGCCTGGGGCGGTGACGATAAATGTTCCCTAAACCTTTCCTCCCACGTTTGGACTGAGATGGCGAGCGGTTGTAGTAACATCACTGAACAGAGTGATGTGCTGGATAAGATGAATGGCGAGAAGCCAGGCTCATGGCACATTGGCTACACCGGGACTGCATACAGAGCCACGCCCGTCATGACCAGTTGGCCGGCGGCTGGCGACGTGAACTTTGAGACCTACGACATGGTGCCCGGCACGGAGGACAGCGAGAAGGGCATGCTGAAAATCCCGTTCTCGTGCGACCAGCCTGTGAAGTACATCGATGTGAGCTACACCGACGAGAACGGACAGACGAAGAAACTCCCCCGCATCACATACGACAAAGACACCTATGCCGGCTTCATCCCCGTGAGCGCCACTGAGCGGCACAAGAGTCTGGAAATCAAGGCCAAGCTCAAGGTGGGCACCGTCACCGTGACCCGCAAGGAAACCGACGACGCCATACTCCACAAGCCCGAAAGCCCCAAGGCATCGGTGCTGAAGTTCGACACCCACAAGGTGCTTACCGACGCCGGCGCCGTGGAAGTGACGTGGAGCGTGAGCAACCCTAAATATAACGACATCCTCAGCGGCGACGAGTTTATGGTGCTCCGCTCGCTGACCGATAAGGACGATGACTACCAGCTCATCGGCACGGTGACCTTCGACGAGGACACCACCAAATACAGCTACAAGGACTCCACCCTCGTCAGCTCGCTCACCGAAGAGCAGATAAACGGCGGCAGCGTCACGGTTTACTACCGCATCGTGCGCGCCGCGGCCTATCAGCTGTGGGGATTCTCTTACATCAAGAACGACAACGAGGTTAAAAACCCGGTAATGGCTTCAACCAATGTAGAGCTCTCTAACCTGCACCTGTTGAAGGTGAACACCGGCTACAAGGCCAAGTGGGAAAACGAGTCGGAGCGCACCATCAGGGTTGAGTGGAACTACGGCACCGAGGGCAATGCCGTCTGGGACAGTCGCGCACAGATGACGATGCGCCTCACGACCTTCAACCGAGATGCCGAGCCCGTCGATACCACCACCTTCGTGCTCACCGACGAGGAGATCACGGCGCGCAAGAAGGTGGTGCAGCTCAACCGCTCGTGCGTCTTTTACGTGATCGACTTCGGTGTGGAGATGGGCAAAACCATAACCCGCTGTGAGAACCCCGACCTGTTTACCTTTACAAGGGTGGCTGTCAATGTCACCATTCGCTCGGATGCCGACTGGGACACTTTCATTCAGAAGGTGAAAGAGGCCGAGGGAAAATACGACGTGAATGCCTACCTGATGACCGACATCAGCCTCGACATCAACAAGCGAGTAGGCACTAGCAGTTCCCCCTACCGTGGCACATTTGAGGGCAACGGCCACACGATAGCACTCAATATGATATCAGGAGTTGGCCAATCTGCGACACTCTTCTTCTATGTGGGCTCCTCCACTTTCCGCAACCTGAACCTGACGGGCACCGTCAGTTGTTCCCTCCCGTACACGGCCAGCCTGATAAGCTTTGCAAAAACTGGCAGTAACGTTACCATAGAAAACTGCAACTCAACGGTCAACCTGACAAGCAGCTACAATGACCTAGCCTACATGGGTGGCTTCGTGGGCAAACTTGATAGCGGCCAGCTCACATTTAACAATTGCCGCTTTGCCGGCAGCTTTACGGGAGTTAATACCTGGGGTAACGGCGGCTTCGTGGGGGATGCCGTGGGTAATCAGAGCAGGGTGACGATTAACAACTGCCTGTTTGCACCTACTTCCATCAATACAAAATACGAAGAATGCAACACATGGGTAGGCTCGAATTCAGGCACGCTGACCCTTAACAACAGCTACTGCACCAAGGAATACCGTCCTTTAGGCAAAGTTTTCATCGAGAGTTCTGCTGACTGGGACATCTTCTGCAACTTGGTGAGAGAGGCTAAAGGCAGCTATGATGTGAATGCCGTGCTTTTGGCAGACATCACCGTCACACAGGCCGTCGGAGGTTGTGGATATAATTATCGTGGCACTTTTGATGGTAATGGTTACACCATCAACATGGATATCAACTCTGATAAAAGCAACTTCGGCCTGTTCGCTTATGCCAAGGGCTACATCATCAAAAACCTTCGGCTGACGGGAAAAATCGTCAGCAGCGGAAGCGCTGTTGGCGGCTTGGTGGGAGAGTCCTATTATTTTGAAGAATATAACAACTACATCGGTAACTGCAGGGTATCGGCTGCCATACAAAGCAGTGGTGACGCATCCGGCTTTATAGCCCACATAAATCCTTCGGATAAAGTAAGGATAATGAACTGCTGCTTTGACGGCAGTATTGACAGTGATAAAGCATATGCTATTTGTGCTGGTGCCATGGGTGGCATAATTGATGCAAAAATCGATAAGTTCGTGGAGAATGGCACATACAGTGACGACTGTACTCCAGCAATGATGGAACACGATGTCCGATGCGATTCTGACCCTGACAGGAAGTCCAATATCTTAAGTTATCATACTTGGGGCGATGGGAGTTATTCGGCAGATGCTTCGGTGCCGGGCCAAATGTATATTTTATTGGTGTTGGGTGATAAGGAATGGACGGTGGACGACGGCAAACCTGTGCCCATTTTGCACCGTTCGACATATGGCGGCAAGACGAGTGATGAGACTCTGTCCATCTTGGGCAGCGACAAGACGAGTGATGAGATTGTGTCCATCTTGGGTAACGGCTGGACCAAGAATGCCAACGGCCAGCCCGTGCCAAAGACCAACAGTGTTGAGCCTGTAATAGGTGATAGTAGGAAGATCACTTCAGGCCAGTTCTACTACGAGAGTCTGGGCCAAATCATCACGAACTCGCTGAAGACCGAGACGCAGCAGAGCTCTGTGGTGCTGACGTGGGAGAAGACCGACGACACGGTGGACTACTACAGGGTGGAGCGCCGCAACGTCACCACCGACGAAGAATGGAAGGTCATTGCCCCGCAGGTGACAGAGCTGCAATATGAGGACAAGACCGTGTCGCCCGTGTTCGACTATGAGTATCGCGTCAGCTCGGTGAACGACTGTGAGGGTCTGCACATCACGACCACCGACGTCGTGGCGGGCAACTGCGTGAAGACCGGCAAGGTGGAAGGCTATGTGCGCTTCGCCGACGGCTCGGGCATCCCGGGCGTGCGCGTCAGCGTGTCGCAGACCGGCAAGGATGCCGACCCGAAGAAGGGCGGCAGCTGCGTGACCGACGAATCGGGCTTCTACAGCGTGGAGAAACTGGAGTATTGGGAATACCAGAAGGGCGCTTACACCATCACGTTGTCAGGCATCGAAAGAGATGTGCTGTCGGAGGACTGCAAGGACGGCTTGCCCGTCACCTTCAACGCCGAGTCCAACTACTTCAACGGCAATAACTTCACCGTCATCAGCGGTGTCCGGTTCACGGGTCAGGTGATGTATCTCGGCACCAGCATCCCCGTCAAGGGTGCCCGCTTCACGGTGGACGGACGCGAGGTGCACACTGCTGCCGGACCCGTGGAGAGCGACTTCGACGGTCATTTTGACTTCCGCATGCTCCCGGGCGAGCACACCGTGCAGGCCGTCATGAAGGGCCACAAATTCACGGGCGGGGGCTACTACACGGAGAACGGCAAGACGAAGATTGAATTCAAGACCGACGTGGCCAACACCTACTTCTACGACTCCACGCAGGTGACGCTTATCGGCCGCGTGGCAGGCGGACACGTGCAGGGCGAACTTCCCTTGGGCAACTCACTCTCCACCAACAACCTGGGCGACAGCCTGAAGATAGTGCTCACGCTGGAGGGCGACAACCGCTCGTGGCTCGTCTTCGACAACACCAATCGCTCGCTCACCACGCGCGAGGCCTCCTATACCCACAAGAAGCACGGCCAGATGGACAAGAACACCTACTCAACGCGTGTCCACACCGAGAGGCACCGCATGGTGGTCTATCCCGACAAGCTGACGGGCGAGTATGAGGTGAAGTTGCCGCCGGTGAAGTGGAAGATACAGCAGATCACCGCCGAGGGCTACGCCACGCTCTTCCAAGACGGAGAGACCAGCGACGTCATCGATCTGACCGACTCGCTCACTTTCCACTCCGACACCCTCAAGGGCAACTGGACAAGCCGCGGAGGTGTCCATCTCGACAGTGTGGTGGTGGAATACCACGCCAAGTACAGCCGCACTTACCACTCTCCCGTGCTCCTGGAATACAAGCAGCAGGGCTTCGACAACTTCAGCTACTTCGGCGAGAAAAACTTCAACTACCAGCCCATCAAGGGCGTGAAGGAGAAGATACCCGTGGCATACGCCGTGAGGAAGGAGGGCTGGCCCGTGGGCCGGAAGGACTCGATGGAGGCACGCTACACCTTCGGCCACCCGGTGTTCTGCACCGACCGCGGCTACGGCCTGACTCTCTCGGCCATAGAGCGCTACTACTATAATAATAATCCAAAGAGCGACACCATCGACGTGGTGAAGCTCAACGGCGGCTTCGTCAGCATACGCAACGGACTGATGGGCGGCACGCAGCTCGACACACTCTCGCTCGACAGTCTGGGCGAGGGCAACTACACGCTGCGCGCCAACCGCACGCCCTACCTGTTGAGCGGCAACGATGCCCTCTGCACCGTCACCTTCACGATGGAGCGCGACGGCACGACCTTCGAGGGCGAGCCGCTCCGCGGATATGTGTTCTGCGCACAGACGGCGACCGGCGCACAAGACCTCGTCAGCATCAACCAGCCCATCCTCGTGGACATCCTGCGCGACCCGCCAGGCGGCGGCTCGTCGGCCAAGCTGAGCAAGGGCTCGACGCTGAGGCTGGCCTACCAGATGGATATGGCATGGAAGGGCGGCATCTCCATCGGCATCAATGCCGGCTCGGGTCAGGACTTCTACACCGGCCTCTGGTCAGGTGTCGGCCTCGGCGGCAACTACGGACAGATAGGTCACTCCTCGGGCGTGTTCAACACGAGTGTCGATATCGTGTTCTCCGGCACGGGACAGCGCGCCTTCTCCTACACCATGACCGCCAACGAGGACATCTCGACCGACGCAGGCTCCACAATGGTGGGCGCCATTGCCGACCTCTACATGGGCTTGGAGACCAACATCTTCGTGCGCCCGGCAGTGGCCATACAGGCCATCAACGACTCGGCATTCGCCGCCAGCGCCGGCGCATTGGCCGCAGGACGCATGGTGGAGATTGCCAGCGGACGCGACGAGAACGACAAACTCTTCCACCTGGTGCGCTCCGAGGTGCTGCTTCCGGGGCAGGCCGTGAAGTCGGCCTTCGTGCATTCCCAGAACTACATCGTGAACCAGCTCATCCCCGGACTGGTGGAGGAGTGCCGCAGCCAGATGTACACCGGCACGCTGGAGAACGCCAAGGCTGAGGCCAACCGCCGGAACCAGCGCATCTACCTCTCGCTCGTGCCAGAGACCGATGAGGAGCGCTTCGGCGTGGTGAACACCAACGCGAAGGGCTATGTGTATCACACCACGGGCACATACAAGGCCGACGATGCCGACTTGTCAAAGATGAACTACGTCATCGTGCTGCCCGACGGCGACAACGGCACCACGCAGACGGACACCATCCACGCCATCTGCAACACCATAGGCGAATGGGTCAACATGATAGCCCGCAACGAGAAAGAGAAGCTCGACGTGAGCGACGGAGACAGGATGAAGAACTTCGACATAGACGGCGGAGCCACCCTGAGCTACAGCGAGGACTTCTCCACCGAATACTCCAACACCTCTTCTTACAACTGGTTGGCCACCGACTTCACGCACAACTACTTCGCCAACCCCGACCCGGCCAACTCGGATGCCTACGGCGACAATGAGCGCGCGCAGGCCGCCTTCGCCACGATAGGCCCGCTGCTGGGCAACACCGTGGGCAAGTATCTGGCAGGGCTTCTGAACACCTCCGGCAAGATGAAGGCGGGAGGCACGTCGGTGCAATCCGTCACGCAAACCGAACTCAAGCCGCTCTCCACGTATGAAATCAAATTCGTGGGCATAAGCTGGACCTTCAGCCTGACGCCCGTGGCAGCCTACGGCGTGACCCCCAAGAACACGGAGGCCACGAAGTACAACCGCAAGGAGAGCTTCACGGTGAAGATGGGCGGCAAGTCGCACCTGAACTTCGATGTCTATTATGTCACGATGATAGACTCAAAGAAGAAGACCAAGGTGGACGGCAAGACCGACATCTTCATGGAGGAGAACTTCCTGAACAACGTGGATTACGTGAAATACTTCCTGGAGCGCGATGTGGGTTCGCGCGAGATTGTGGACGAGATGATCAAGCCGCGCGGCTTCATCTACCGCACCCGTGGCGGCGCCACCGTGCGCCCGTGGGAGCCGGAGCGCAAGACGCTCTTTGAGCGCACGGGCACCATCCTCGACGAGCGCACCAAGAAGATAGAAAAACCCGTCATCAAGATGGACCGCCAGAGCATGAGCGGAGTGCCGCACGGCGACCCCGCACGCTTCAAGCTCTACATGACCAACGAAAGCGAACAGCCCGATGCCATCGCCGGACCGCTGCTGTACTACACGCTCTACTTAGAGAGCAAGAGCAACCCCAAGGGCGCCAAGATGACCGTGGACGGCATCCCGCTCTCGGCCGACGGAACGACAGTGAAACTCGTGCCCGGAGAGGTGACTGAGAAGACGCTGGAGGTGTGGGCCGGTGAGGACTTCGACTACGAGAACCTGGAGATAGGCGTCATCTCGCAGGGCGACGTGCAGTGCTACGACGTGGTGGACTTCTCCGTGCACTACCTGCCCACGGCCGGTAACATTGAGATATCATCACCGGGCGACAAGTGGATCATGAACTGCGACGCACCTTCCGACTCGAAGCAAGCCTGGTATATGCCCGTCATCATCAGCGGATTCGACAAGAACCAGAAGAACTTCGACCACATCGAGTTCCAATACAAGGAATCGACGCGCGGCGACGACTACTGGACCAACCTGTGCGGCTACTATGCCGACTCGACATTCTATCGCGCTGCCAGCGGCACGAAGGAGATGATACCCGAAAACGGCAACATCATCACGAAATTCTACGGAGAAGGCACCGTGATGGAGAAAGCCTACGACCTGCGGGCACGGCTCTACCGGCGCAACGGCAACTCGTTCATCACGAGCGACTCGAAGGTGCTCTCCGGCATCAAGGACACGCGTCGCCCACAGGTGTTCGGACAGCCCGACCCGAAGGACGGCATCATCGGCGCCGGAGACAACATCGTGTTCCACTTCTCGGAGGCCATCGAGCACAACTACCTGCAGAAGGCCACAAACTTCGAGGTGGTGGGCGAGACAAATGAGACGGCACTGACGGAGGAGACCTGCCTCCTCTTCGAGGGCAACGGCTATGTGCAGACCGACGCACGCCGCAATTTCGCCGACAAGAACATGACCATCGACATGATGGTGCGGCCGGCGCAGACGAATGAGGACATGCCGCTCTTCTCGCACGGACAGGACGGCAACTCGCTGCAGCTGTGGCTCACGAAGGAATGGAAGCTGCGTGCCGTCATCGACAGCGTGCAGTTTGAGAGCAGCGTCCCCGTGGGGACGGATGCCCTGCGGCAGGTGGCCCTCGTCATAGACAACGACCACAAGCAGGCCCTGCTCTGGAACGACTCCATCATCGGCACACTCAACGACGTGACCTACAGCGGCTACGGCCCCCTCATCTTCGGCGCATCCAACGAGGTGGTCGTCAGCGACCGCAAACACTACAGCGGACGCATGATGGAGGCACGGGTGTGGAACCGCACCATGACCGAAGCCCTGCTGAACAGCTACGGCAAACGCAGGCTGACGGGCTACGAGATGGGACTCATCAACTACTACCCGATGGACGATGGTGAGAGCAACTATGCCGTGGACAAGGCTCAGGGCGCCAACGCCGAACTGCATGGAGCCACCTGGGCGCTGCCGCGAGGCATGTCGCTCAAACTCGACTGGGCGGAGGAGAAGGCCGTGAAGGGCATGCAGTTGGACAGCAGGAAGATGCAGCGCAGCGCCGAGCAGGACTACACTCTGATGCTGTGGTTCAAGACCACCAATGCAGGTCAGGGCGCCCTCATAAGCAACGGCAAGGGCAGCACCACCGACGACGATGCCCGCAACAAATTCTTCCTGGGCTTCGAGTACGACCAACTCATCTACCGCACCAACGGACGCACACTGCCGCTCGGCAAGGGGTTGGCCGACGACCAGTGGCACCACTTTGCCATCACCGTCAACCGCTCGCACCAGGTAGCCAACCTGTATGTGGACCGTGTGCTGACCCAGTCCGTCAGCACCGACACGCTGGGCGGCATGATGGGCAACGACTTCTATGTGGGCAACATGGTGTGGCACGAAGCAGGAGCCGACGTGCAGACGCTGCATCAGGAAAACGCACTCGCGGGACACATCGATGAACTGTGTCTCTTCTCGCAGGCCCTGCCGCCCGCGCTGCTGAAACACTACAGCAGCAAGTGCCCCACCGGACGCGAGAAGGGACTGCTGGTGCGCATGGGCTTCGCACGGCACGAACGGCAGCCGAACAACAATATAGAGCTGCGCCCCTACGCCCTGAACCAACTCATCAAGCTGGATATGGACGGCAATCCCACCGAGGAGCACGACAGCGTGTTTGTGGAGCCCGTGGCCAACATCCTTGCCCACATCGACCCGCATGTGGGTGCACCCATACAGTTCAGCCAGGAGCTGCGCAACCTGAACTTCAGTTTCGTGGGTCGCGACAACCAGCTGCTGGTCAATATCGACGAGAACGACGCACACATCAACAAGCGTAACCTCTACGTCACTGTGACCGACGTGCCCGACATGAACGGTAACTATATGGCATCGCCGTCAACAATGGCATTCTACGTGGACCGCAACCCGCTGCGCTGGCAGATGAAGCGGCTTAGCCACGAATTCACCCACAACAGTTACACCGACGAGGACGACATCTTCACCATGAGCATCAGCAACACCAGCGGTGCCAGCCACACCTACACCATTGACAATATGCCAAGGTGGATGACGGTGAACCAACCGACCGACATCATCGGACCGAAGGCTGACCAGATGCTCATCTTCACCATCAGCAAGGGTCTGAACGTGGGCACCTACGACGAGGTGATATACCTGACGGACGAGAACGGCCTTTCCGAGCCGCTGTCGCTGACCATTCGCAAGGAAGGTGTGAAGCCCGACTGGTATGTGGACGACGACCTGAAACACTTCTCGATGAACCTCGTGGGACAGGTGAAGATAGGCAATGCCGTCGTGACCGATACAAAAGACGTGGTGGCAGCCTTCGACGGCATGAACCGCTGCCTGGGCGTGGCCAACGTGAGCTACAACGCCGCCACGGCCAAGAGCCAGCTCTTCATGACGCTCTTCAACGACGAAGCCACCACCGGCAACGTGGAGCTGACCTTCAAACTGTGGCACCACCAGACCGGACAGGTGATGGTGCTGGAGCCCGACCGCGAGGTCTGCTTCAGTCACAGCACCGTGGCAGGATCGGTGAACGATCCCGTGGTGATGAAGGGCGGCTCGGTGTATTATCAGGAGCTGAACCTGAACCCGGGATGGAACTGGATTTCGCTGAACCTGGACAGCAGGGTGTATCGCGATGTGATAGGCATGCTGAGCCATTTCGACTGGCAGGACGGCGACATCGTGACCGACGACACCGAGGACTTCACACTGGTCTATAAGAGCAGCCTGAACGGCTGGGTGGCCAACAACAGCCAGAAAGTAGGCTACAGCATAACACCCAAGCGCAGCTACCGGGTCTATGTGAAGAACCGTGTCAACGTGGAGATAAAAGGCTACCCGCTGCGCGACGAAAGCCAGCGCACACTGAAGGTGCAGCACGGATGGAACAACATCGGCTACACACCGATGGTCAATCTGCCCGTGCAGACCGCTCTGGCCGACTACACCGGCTCTGCTCGCGACGGCGACGTGGTGAAGAGTCGCGAGGAGTTTGCCATCTTCACCGAAACATCGGTGGGCGGCGGCTATTGGTCTGGCTCACTGCAATACCTGAAACCGGGCGAGGGCTATATGCTCTACCGAGGCGGCGAGGGAGAGGCTGATTTCCGCTATCCGTACTACGAACCGGGCAGCAACTTCTTCGAGCGCACCGCACAGACACAGGCACGTGTTGCGCTGAGCGAGCACTACGGACACAACATGACGATGGTGGCCACCGTCAAGGGCATCGACGTGCAGGAGGGCGACCGCCTGCAGGTCTTCAGCAAGAACCAACTGCGCGGTGAGAGCGTCATGTTCAGCGACAGCACTGCAGAAGATGCAGAGCCGCTCTTCTTCCTCAACATCGCAGGAGACACAAAGACATCTCTGACGTTCGCCATCGAACGCGACGGACGGATTATCGCGACGTCGTCCGAGGTGATGAACTACGAGAACAATGCCGTGAGCGGTACGCCGACAGAGCCCACCGAAGTCCGCTTCGTCAAGGCGGAAGACAACGGCAACAGCGATGACAACGGCAGCTGGTACTCCCTGCAGGGCTACAAGCTCAACGGCAAGCCTCAGAGGAAAGGAATATATATCCATAACGGTAAAAAGCAATTTGTGAAATGAAAGCAATACTAAACAGCCTGTTGTTCGCAGCAGCCCTCACACTCACGTGGGGCTGCTCCTCGGACGACGATGTGGTGGAAAAGCCGGAGAGCAACGTGGTGGAAGAGCCAGGGGGCGAAGTGACGTCCGACATCTCCCACTTCAATGTCTCTGAAGCCCCTGCGTGGGCGGTGGAGATGCACAGCGACCAGGACAAACCGCAGTTCCAGCCGCCAGAGCCTGCCCGCTACGAGAACAAGATGATAGTGATGCTGCGCCTGCAGGAGGAATTGGTGCCCTTCTCCACCGACGACGATCAGATGGCCGTCTTAGTGGGCGGCGAATGCCGTGCGCTGTCCAGTCGCTCCGGTGAGGGCGAGGTCATCTACTTCGTGCTGAACATCTACGGAAACATCAGCGGAGACCCTGAGGAGTTTGCCATCTGCTACTACAGCGGCGGATTACGGCAGGAGTTTTGGCGCAGAGGAGAGAATGGATTCCTCAATGAGTTGAACATAGGCACGGAGAGTGACTTTGTTATTGACCTGATGGAGGGTACGACCAAGTATGCCCGTCAGACGGTGGTCACCGTAACGCCCAATCCGACGGACGGCACCGCCGTGGATATCGCAAACGACCGCGTGGGCGTCTTCGTGGGTGACGAATGTCGCGGTGTCGGGCGGCCCGGCATAGCATTCAACGTGTTCCACCAGCAGGAGGGCGAACAGGCGCAGGTGCGCTACTACAGCAAGAGCAAGGGTGGCATCTACACCCTCCGGACACCGCTGACACTCAGTGCCGGAGTAGAGGCCATAAAATTTGACTTATAAAATGAAAATGAAGAGATGAAGAGGAAACAAATCTTTTACACACTCGTCATGGCGGCAGGCCTGCTGACGGCCTGTGGCACGGACGACGAACGGATACCCGCCGAGCCGCAGACGCAATCTGCTGCGGACGGCGGTCAGGCACCCGCCGACCTGACGCGACACATCAGCGTAGAAGTGAGCGAGCGCCCAATGGCCGAAGAAGGGACGGCAGAAGGCCGCAGTCTGGCGACACGTGCAGCCATTACGACCACAGAGTCGCTCGGCAACTTTACAATGAAGGGAGTTTACGGCGGATCACAGTATGACTATTCCGTCGTAAAGAAATCCGCGGGTAAATGGACAGTAACTCCGGATACGTGGCCGCTATCGGACCCATCGTACGATAATACAAAAGTACAGTTCTATGCCTACACAGACGGCACATTCGTTCCAAACAACGGCACGCCATTCATTAACTTTACCGTCGCCGAGAATGCTTCGACCCAGCACGATTTGCTGGTGGCGACCAACAGCGTAGCCTACGAGGATCATAACGGCACAGTGCCCCTCATCTTCGACCATGCCTGCGCAGCCCTCGCCTTCAACATCTTTATGTCGAACACGCTGAGTGTTCAACTGGGAGTAAAGACACTTACGGTGAACAGCATCGTGCTGAAAAATGTCTGCAATAATGGCAAGTACAATTTCGGCACGACGTTTGATGGATCAACGTGGAGTGATGTCGAGGGCTCTGCCAACTACACACTCAACAGTAGCAGCATGGTCATTACGACCAGTCCTCAGGAACTCTCCAGTAATCACCTCTTTATGATTCCGCAGGAGAGGGCTGCCAACGGCACGGACGGCACCTATTTGGAGATTAGTTATACTTTCTCAGGTCAGGAGAGAACTACTGCCACCATTCCGTTGACCGTCAATTGGGAGAAATCTACCCAATACACCATTAATATTAAGCTGGGCACAACATTGATAAAATGATGAAGAAGACATATATCAAACCCGCTATGAATGTCGTTCAACTTAGTTTGAGCAGTATGCTGTCCTACAGCGTGAACGATTACCAAAAAAGAGAAATAGTAACTGTCGGTGACGACGGGGAGGAGTGAACGGGCGTTTTATTTTGAGCGATTAAGGTTGAGCTCCGAGACTTTGCGGCGGATGTCGTCGGCGCGATGGACGTAGAGGTCGTAGAGGAGGGGGGCGTTGCGCTCGGTCATCTCACGCGTGAAGGCGTTGTTGTAGAGGCGCATGCCGCCGGCGGAGAGGCTGGTGAAACCGGCATCGTACCAACCCACCTGGAGGCCCTCCGACCAGGCACGCAGGCAAAGCTCGTAGTCGTCGCTCTGGAAGGGCGCGAAGCGGTAGTCGATGTGGCGGAGGCGCTCCGTGAACCAGATGCGGTCCACCCACATGGGCGCACGGTTGACCGACATGGCAAAGCAGAACGTGCCCTGCATCGCATTGCGGGCTTCGTAGGTCTTGCGCCCGTCGCGCTCGACGAAACGGATGTCGCGTCCCTCGCAGCCGCCCAAAATGGCCATGTCGGGATGCTTGCGGAAGAGCTCGAGGGCACGCAGCACCCAAGAGGGGTCGGGCATGTCGTCATCGTCCTGCAGGAGGCAGACATAGCGGCCGCGCGCCATGTGGAGGCAGCGGTCGTAGGTGATGTTCTCGTAGAGGTCGTTGGCGCGCAGGAGATACTCGTTGGCGCCGGTGAGGGCGCGGGCCAGACGCTGCGTGTGGGAGAGGCTGCTGCCGTCGTCGATCACGATAATCTCGGCCTCGGGCGTCTGACGCAGGCGGGAGAGGATGTGGCAGACCTCCAGGCTCTTGTTGTGGCTCTGGATGACGAAGGAGACGAGCGGATGCTCTATGTGGCCCTTGGCCTGCCAGGCGGCATAGGTGCGTCCGCTCTTCTGGGCCAGGCCCGTGCGCTTGAGCAGCGCCAGACGGAGGCGGTTCAGCTGTAAGAGGATAGATGACATATTTTCCTGATGCGGTTGACGAGGGCGGAGGAGATGCGGCGCCACTGGCCGTGACGCAGGTTGAGGAAGAGCTCCTCAAGGGAATACTGCAGCTTGCGCCAGGGGGCGTCCCAAGCGTTGCGCAGATACCAGCGGCGCTGGTAGTCGGGATACTCCTCCACCTTCAGGGGGTGAATAAGCGGGAAGTCGATATCATGCCGTTTCATCGTGAACTGACGGCGCAGACGGCGGGGCAGCAGGTCGAGCTGCGCGCTGTAGTGCGCGCCGTCGGTCAGGCCCACGTTGTTGATCATGTTGACCGAGGGCATGACGGCCAGGCCGTCGTGGAGCAGCATGTAGGCCCAGAAGATGCTCTCGAAATAGGCTTTGCCCGAAGCGGCGTGGTCGCGGCACATGCGCGGCATGTCGGAGCGCTGGCGGTAAAGGCGCACCTTCTCCCGAAGCAGCGCAAACTGCGCGGGGTCATGCACGAAACCGTAGTCGGCGTCCCATTGGTTGACCACGCGGGACCACGAGGCCCAGCCCCAGATGGAGAAGGCGCGCGTGAAGAAATAGGAGTCGTCGCAGCCGGGGCGCCAGGGGCGCGTGTCCTCATCGGTGTTGAAGCCGGAAATGAGGGTGATGCGCTCGTCGTCCTTGTAGCGCTCCAGCATCTCGTCGGCGAAGCGGAAGAAGGACTGGGAGGGCACGACGTCGTCCTCGAGCACGATGCAGCGGTCCACCTGCGAGAAAGCCCAGCGCTGCGACATGAAGCCCGAGGGGTCGCAGCCCCAGTTGCGCTCCTGATAGAGACGCTCCACACGGCAGGGCCAGTCGATCTGATCGTCGGCCACCAAGGCGCGGCAGGCCAGGATGCCCGGCATGTCGTCGCGGCCCTCACGCGGTCCGTCCTGATAAAGGAAGAGGCGCTCGGGACGCGCGCGGCGCACCTCGGCCCACACGCGGGCGAAATGGTCGGGGCGGTTGAAGAAGAGCATCAGGACGTTCATCGCAGGTCTTCGGGATAGGTGATCTTGATGTTGGCGGCCTCGCCCGGCACCAGGAGGACGGGCACCTCGGGCAGATAGCGGCGCACGACGCCGCTGTCGTCGGTGGGGGCGAAGTCGGGGTCCTGAAGCCCGAGCCTGTAGGCCTCGGCAATGATGCGGCGGGGGAAGCACTGGGGCGTCTGCATGCACCAGAGCTCGCTGCGGCGCAGCGTCTCCACGAGGCGGCCTTCGCCGTCGGCCCGCACAATGGTGTCGGTGGCCGGCATGGCAGCTGCCACACAACGTCCGCCCTCTGCAGCCTCCACAAGGCGTCGGATGAGGTCGGCAGAGACGAAGGGGCGCACGGCGTCGTGGAAGAGCAGCAGGTCGTCGTCGCCGGTGCAGACCTCAAGGGCACGGGTGCTGCTCTCGTAGCGCTCGCGGCCGCCGCAGACGACGTCGGTCACTTTGGGGTAGGGCTCCGCCATGCGCTGGACCTCAGCGACATAGTCCTGACGCACCGCGATGACGATGCGGTCGATGAGCGGAGAGGCGTGGAAGGCCCGTATGCAGTGTTCGAGCACCGTGCGTCCGTCGCCGAGCGGAAGAAATTGCTTGGGACGGTCGGCACCGAAGCGTGTTCCGCTGCCTCCGGCCAGCAGGATGGCGATGTTTTTGGCTTTCATTCTGATGCAAAAATAGGAAAAAAATGGCAATTGGCAAAGAAAAACGGGAGCGCTCGCGCCCGAACTCCCTTATTTTTTATACATTTGTGCGCGAGTAAGACTAATATCACAAAAAAAACATATCATTCCTATGGAAAAATTGCAAGAACTCACCGAGAAGATTTATCGCGAAGGTGTGGAGAAGGGCCGGGCTGAAGCCGCCAGGCTCGTGGAGGAGGCCAAAGCCGAAGCCGCCAGAATCGTGGCTGAAGCCGAGACGAAGGCCGCCGAGACCGAGGCTGCCGGACGTAAGGCCGCCGAGGAGCTGGACAAGAATACGCGCAACGAGCTGAAGCTCTACACGGCACAGGCCCTCAACGCACTCAAGAGCGAAATCGCCAACATCCTGACCGACAAAATCACCAAGGAAGCCGCCTCGGCCCTGGCCGGCGACAAGGACTTCCTGGGGCAGTTTGCCGTGGCGTTGGCCGAGAAGTGGGTGAGCGACGAGCCGGTGGTGATTTCCGCCGCCGATGCCGATGCGCTCAAAGCCTATTTTGCCAAGAAAGCCAAGGCGCTGCTGGACAAGGGCGTGAGCATCGAGAAGGTCAACGGCAAGGACACCGTGATCAGTGTGAGCCCCAAAGACGGCAGCTATCGCGTGGACTTCGGCGAGGCGCAGTTTGAGGCCTACTTCAAGAATTTCCTCCGTCCGGAGCTCGTGGACATGCTCTTCTAAGCAAACGGGGAAAGCACTATGGCAGAGTATTATTATCTGTTGTCCGGACTGCCCGACCTCAAGCTGGAGGACACGAAAGATGTCGTGAGCACCCGTGAGCTCCGGGAAATGATTGCGGAGCAGGACGATGTGACCGCGCGCGACAGACGGCTCGTCGGGCTCTTCTTCCTGACAGGCGACTGCAGAAACCTGCTCCTGCTGCTGGAGGATAATCTGGCGGAGCTGCCCTACGGCGGCAACTGGGGCAAGACGGAGCTGCAGGAGATGATCGCCGACGCGTTGGAAGACGAGTTTGAAGACGACCCCCGCTTCCCGCCCTTCATGGCCGACTTTGTGCGGGAATATTTCGAGCAGAAGGACATGCCCGGATACTTCCCCGAGGATCGTCTGATGCTGCGCTATTGGAAGTATCTGGAGGAGCAGGGCACCGGTCTGGTGAAGCGCTGGGCGGCCCTCAATATGGACATCGCCAACACGCTGACGGCCCTCATCTGCGAGAAGCAGGGATGGGCGGCGGAGCAATATACCTACGGCTACGACGAGACGGAGGTGGACCCCGTGCTGCTGGCGCAGCTCAGAGACATCGCAGGCGACAGCGACCCCGTCCGCAAAGAGCGCCGAATCGACGCCCTGAAGTGGGTGTGGCTCGAGGACGAGACCTTCATGGAGCCCTTCAGCGTGAACGCCCTCTTTGCCTATCTGCTGAAGGCCGGCATGCTGGAGCGCTGGGCGTTGCTCGACCCCGAGCAGGGCAAGGCGCGATTCAGGGAGCTGATAGAGAGCCTGCGCCGGGAGGCCACCGTGCCTCAGGAGTTCACCGTCTATATGCCCGCCGGCGGGGACTTTGACAGCAGGAGCGAGGGCTCGTATAACAAGAACGAAAGATAAAACAAAAGAACAGATATGACAAAAGGAACAGTAAGCGGCGTGGTGAGCAACATGGTCACACTGAGCGTGGACGGCCCTGTGCTGCAGGGTGAGATATGCTACATCACCACCGGAGGTGACCGCCTCATGGCCGAGGTCATCAAGATTATTGGCAGCGATGTCTATGTTCAGGTCTTCGAAAGCACGAGAGGCCTGAAGGTGGGCGCCGAAGCCGAGTTTACGGGGCATCCCCTGGAAATCCAACTGGGCCCCGGCATGCTGAGCAAAAACTACGACGGTCTGCAGAACGACCTGGACAAGATGGAGGGTGTGTTCCTCAAACGCGGACAGTATACGGAACCCCTCGATGCCGAACGCGAGTGGGACTTCGAGCCGCTGGTGAAGGCCGGCGACCGCGTCATCGGGAGCGACTGGCTGGGACAGGTGGAGGAAAACCATCAGCCCCTGAAGATCATGGCACCCTTCCGGATGGAGGGTGTGGCCACCGTGAAGAGCATACAGTCCGCCGGCAAGTATAAGATACACGACACCATCGCCGTGCTCACCACCGAGAAGGGTGAGGACATCAAGGTGGATATGGTGCAGCACTGGCCTGTGAAGTTCGCCATGACCAACTACAAGCAGAAGCCCCGTCCCTTCAAGCTGCTGGAGACGGGCGTGCGCACCATCGACACCTTCAACCCCATCGTGGAGGGCGGCACGGGATTCATCCCCGGCCCCTTCGGCACGGGCAAGACGGTGCTTCAGCACGCCATCTCGAAGCAGGCCGAGGCCGACATCGTAATCATTGCCGCCTGCGGCGAGCGCGCCAACGAGGTGGTGGAGATCTTCACCGAATTCCCCGAGCTGGTGGACCCCCACACGGGCCGCAAACTGATGGAGCGCACCATCATCATCGCCAACACCTCCAACATGCCGGTGGCTGCCCGTGAGGCCTCCGTTTACACCGCCATGACGATGGCCGAATACTACCGCTCGATGGGTCTGCGCGTGCTCCTGATGGCCGACTCGACGAGCCGTTGGGCACAGGCCCTGCGCGAGATGTCCAACCGAATGGAGGAGTTGCCCGGTCCCGACGCTTTCCCCATGGACCTCGGTGCCCTCGTGGCCAACTTCTACGGACGTGCCGGCTACGTATATCTCAACAACGGCAAGGTGGGCAGCGTCACCTTCCTGGGCACGGTGTCGCCCGCAGGCGGTAACTTGAAGGAGCCCGTGACGGAGAACACCAAGAAGGTGGCCCGATGCTTCTACGCCCTGGAGCAGGATCGCGCTGACAAGAAGCGCTATCCGGCCGTGAACCCCATCGATTCCTACTCCAAATACCTGGAATACCCCGAGTTTGCCGACTACATCAAGGAGCACATCAACGGGGAGTGGATTCCGAAGGTGCAGAAGCTCAAAACGCGCATGCAGCGCGGTAAGGAAATCGCCGAACAGATCAACATCCTGGGCGACGACGGCGTGCCTGTGGAGTATCACGTGACCTTCTGGAAGTCGGAGATCATCGACTTCGTCATCCTGCAGCAGGACGCCTTCGACGAAGTGGACGCTGTGACGCCGCTGGAGCGTCAGGAGGAGATCCTCAACCTGGTGACCCGTATCTGCGACAAGGAAGATTATAAGTTTGACACCTTCCTTGACGTGGTGGATTACTTCAAGAAGATGATCAACCTGTGCAAGCAGATGAACTACTCGGCGTACAAGAGTGAGCAATACTACAGCTACATCAAGCAAATCGACGATTTGATTAATGCATAAGACTATGGCACAAGCATTCCAAAAAGTATATACAAAGATCAGCCAGATCACGAAGGCCACCTGTTCGCTGAAAGCCAAGGGCGTGGGCTACGACGAGCTGGCCACCATCAACGGCCGTCTGGCTCAGGTGGTGAAAATCAAGGGTGATGAGGTCACGCTGCAGGTGTTTGAAGGCACCGGCAGCATCCCCACCAATGCCGAAGTGACCTTTCTCGGCAAGTCGCCCTCGCTGAAGGTCAGCGACCAGTTGGCCGGACGTTTCTTCAACGCCTATGGACAGCCCATCGACGGCGGACCGGAAATCGAGGGCAAGGAAGTGCCCATCGGCGGCCCCTCGGTGAACCCTGTGCGCCGCAAGCAGCCCTCCGAACTGATTGCCACCGGCATCGCCGGCATCGACCTCAACAACACGCTGGTGTCCGGACAAAAGATTCCCTTCTTCGCCGACCCCGACCAGCCCTTCAACGAGGTGATGGCGTTGGTGGCCATGCGCGCCAAGGCCGACAAGATCATCCTGGGCGGTATGGGTATGACCAACGACGACTACTACTTCTTCCGCAACACCTTTGCCGGCGCCGGTGCGCTGGACCGCATCATCTCCTTCATCAACACGACGGAAGACCCCGCTGTGGAGCGCCTCCTCGTGCCCGATATGGCGCTGACGGCGGCCGAATATTTCGCTGTGGAGAAGCATGATTCGGTGCTCGTGCTGCTGACCGATATGACCTCGTATGCCGACTCGCTCTCGATCGTGAGCAACCGTATGGACCAGATTCCCTCGAAGGACTCCATGCCCGGTTCGCTCTACTCCGACCTGGCCAAGATCTACGAGAAGGCCGTGCAGTTCCCCGAAAGCGCGGGCGGCGGCTCCATCACCATCATCGCCGTGACCACCCTCTCGGGCGGTGACATTACGCACGCCGTGCCCGACAACACGGGCTACATCACCGAGGGTCAGCTCTATCTGCGCCGCGATTCTGACATCGGCAAGGTCATCGTGGATCCCTTCCGTTCGCTCTCGCGCCTGAAGCAGTTGGTGGCCGGAAAGAAGACCCGCAAGGATCATTCGCAGGTGATGAACGCTGCCATCCGACTCTATGCCGACGCGGCCAACGCCAAGACCAAGTTGGAGAACGGCTTCGACCTGACGGACTACGACAACCGCTGTCTGGACTTCGCCAAGGAGTATGCCGACAAGCTGCTGGCCATCGACGTCAACCTCAACACCGAGGAGATGCTCGACGTGACCTGGGGACTCTTCCGCAAATATTTCAAGCTGGAGGAAGTCAACATTAAGAAAGAATTCACGGATATGTATTGGAAGTAATCCATGGCGATAAAGTTTCAGTATAACAAGACATCGCTCCAACAGCTTGAGAAAAACCTCAAGATGCGACAACGCACCCTGCCCATCATCAAAAGCAAGGAGACGGCGCTGCGCCTCGAGGTGAAGAAATGCAAGGAGGAAGCCGATGCCCTGGAGCGCAAACTCCAGGAGCAGATTGCCGGCTACGAATCGATGTATGCCCTGTGGGGCGAATTCGATGCCTCGTTGGTTTCGCTCAAAGATGTGGAGCTAGACGTCAAGAAGATAGCAGGCGTGCGCGTGCCCATCCTTTCGGCCATAAGGCTGGAGGTGAAGCCTTTTGGCCTGTTTTCTGCACCGAAGTGGTATTTTGACGGCATCAAACTGCTCGAAGGTTTGGCCAAAACCGCCGTTGAGCGTGAATTTGTGATGGCCAAGCTGACGCTGCTTGACCACGCCCGCAAGAAGACCACGCAGAAGGTAAACCTCTTTGAGAAGGTGCAGATTCCGGGATTCCAGGAAGCCGTGCGCAAGATTAAGCGCTTCATGGAGGACGAGGAGAACCTCTCCAAGTCGTCGCAGAAGATCTTGAAGTCGCTGCAGCAGAAGCGCGCTGCGGAAAAAGAAATGGAGGAAGCCGTATGATAGAGAAAATGAGAAAACTCACGTTCCTTGTCTATCACAAGGAATACGACCGCTTCCTTCGCGATCTGCAGACGTTGGGCGTGATGCACATCCAAAAGTCGGGCGACCAGACTCTGGCCGAGCCTGAGACGCTGCGCCGACTGCGCCGGCAAAAAGCCGATGTGGCGCAGGTGTTGGCTCAGCTGCAGCCGCTCTCCGGAGCGTTTTTGGACGAGGTGCCCGCAGGCAACGCCGGAGTGGGTGAGAGCATCGAGACCTCGCAGGCCATGAAGTTGGTGCGGCGGGCTCAGGAGATACAGACCACGCTGACGGCGCTCTCGCCCCGCATCCTTTCGCTGGAGAACGATGCCAAGGTGTTGCGCCCCTGGGGCACCGTCGACCGCGCATTGTTGGAAAAACTCCATGAGGCCGGAGTGCAGGAGCGCTACCGCATTGCCTCCGTGAAGCGCTTTGCGGAGAAATTTCCCGACTACGCCGGGTTGGAGGTGAGCCGCGACAGCAAGTTCGTCTATTTCCTCTCCTTCGACATTGAAGGGCAGGAGAAAGAGCCCCTCCCCGCCCAGTCGCTCAAGTTGCCCGAAAGACCGCTGGAGGACGTGGAGCGCGAGATAGTGGAACTCAGGGCCAAGAAGGAAAACCTGGAGTTTGAGCTGCAGAAGATGGCCGAGGACAACCTCGGCGACATCATCGCCCTGCAGGCGGAAATCGATAGCGCCATCGCTCGCGAAGAGGCCACACTCAAGACACAGAGCGCCGCCGGCAATTTTGTGGTGGTGATGGAAGGATGGTTTCCCGTGCGTGAGGAGCCGGCCATCTCGGGATTCCTGGCCAAAGAGCAGGCCTACTACGAGATGCGCGATCCGGTGGCTACGGACGATGTGCCCATCCGCTTGCGCAACAACCGTTTCAACCGCATGTTTGAGCGTTTGACCAAGATGTACGGTTTCCCGTGCTACAACGAGTGGGATCCCACGCCCATCGTGGCACCCTTCTTCACCCTCTTCTTTGCCATCTGTATGGGCGACGCCGGCTATGGCATCATCATTGCCCTCTACGGCCTCCTGGAGATTGCCGGAAAGGCGCGTAAGACGCCGATTGTGGGTGAGATGCTTCACGGATGCGGCGACATGGTGTTCGCCCTCGGTGTGGCGACGACACTGGTGGGCCTGGCCTTGGGCACGTTCTTCGGCCTGTCGCTGATAGACTATGTGCCTGCGGGCACGCCTCTGCACCACTATTATGAAGTGGTGGGCGGCAAATTCCCGGGAACGACCTACTCCTTCCAGATGGCCTCCGCCATCATCATCGGTGTGGTGCATCTGTGCATCGCCATGATGGTGAAAGCCATTCTTTACACCAAGAAGAACGGTTTGGCCGCGACGTTCAGCACATGGGCCTGGAATCTGCTGCTCATCGGCGGCATCATCGTGGGTGTGCTCTACATGGTGGGTACCCTCTCGTTTGAGGCCACACGCAATGTCATTATTGTCATCGGCATCGTGAGTGCTTTGGGCATCTACCTTCTCAACAATGTGGCGCGTCTGAAGTCGTCCTTCATCCAGGGCCTGATCGTCAATCCCCTGGCCGGACTCTACGACACCTACAACATGGCTTCCGGACTCCTGGGCGACGTGCTCTCCTACGTGCGTCTGTATGCCCTCTGTCTGGCCGGCGGCGCTCTGGGCAGCGCCTTCAATACCATCGGCGACATGATTGCCGGAAACGGAGGCCTGTTGGCTGTGTGTGGCGCCGTTTTGGTTTATTTCATCGGTCACGTGCTTAACCTGCTGCTGTCGGCCATCTCGGCCTTCGTACATCCTTTGCGTCTGAACTTTGTGGAGTATTTCAAGAACTCCGGATACGAGGGGCGCGGCACGGGTTATGAACCTCTGAAGTGACAGAAGAGAATCATTGATATCAAACAAAAAGTTAAACAATAAAAATAAAAAACTATGGAACAATTACTCGGTTATCTCGGTCTCGGCCTCATGTTGGGCTTGGCCGGTATTGGCAGCAGCTACGGTACCACCATCGCCGGTCAGGCTGCTGAAGGTGCGCTCAAGAAGGATCCCTCCAAGGCTTCCGGTTACATGGTGCTCTGCGCCCTGCCCGCCACGCAGGGTCTGTACGGCTTCATCGCCTTCATGATGATGTCGGGTCGCGACATCGCTCAGGACGGCCTGTTGCTCTTCGGCATCGGCATCGGCGTGGGCCTGGCCTGTCTGCTCTCCGGCATCCGTCAGGGCAAGATCTGTGCTTCCGGTATTCAGGGTATGGCTCAGGGCTACGACGTGCAGACGCAGACGATGATCTACGCCGCTCTGCCCGAGTTCTACGCCATTCTGGCACTTGTGGCCACCTTCCTGGTGTAAAAAAGGAAGACAGAGTCAGACAAAAATCGGGGGCGCCTTTTGATGAGGCGCCCCCGATTTTTATTGTGTAGGGAGAAACTTTAGAAGAGCGATGCAGGGATGAGGCTCTTGGCGTTCTCGAAATCCTCCACGGTGTCCAGTTCGCAGGAGAAAAGGTTCGTGACGTCGAGAATGCGGAAGGAGTGGCCCTGTGGGATCAAGCGCTCGAAGGCCAATTCGTAGAACTTGTTCTCCAAGTGCTCCCCGTTCATCATCACCTCCAATTCCTTATATAATGCACGTGTGTACGCGGGCCCCATCTTCTCGATGCCGAGGCTTTCGCCGGCGGCCTGAGCTGGAGAGCAGGTCTTGCTGATTTCCGTGATTTGTCCCTGTGCGTCGGTCACCACCTTCATCTCTTCTTCGCCCAGGTCGTGGCGGATGAGGGTGAGCACGTTGTCATCGGGAGCGGCCACCACGAGGCGGGCAATCTCGGGATCATAGACGAGATCGCTGTCGAGTAGCAACACCTCGCTGCCTTCGGCCACGGGACGGGCCAGATAAAGCGAGTAGATGTTGTTGGTCGAGTCGTACACCTCGTTGTGGATGAAGGTCACCTTGAGGCCGGGATAGCGGTTGGAGACAAAGTCCTCAATCAGGTTATGCAGATAGCCGGTGACAATGCAGAACTCCGATACGCCGGCGGCGATGAGGGCGTCCATGCTGCGCTCCAGGAGTGTGCGCTCCCCAATCTTCAAGAGGCACTTGGGCCTGTCGGAGGTGAGAGGACGCAGACGCGATGCGGTGCCGGCGGCGAGGATGATGGCTTTAACAGACATATGTCGCGAAGATTAAGCGAGACACGACTTGATGGTGTCCACAACGACCTGAATCTGTTCACGGCGTCCAAGGGTGATGCGCAGGCAGTCTTCAAGACCCTTGTCACCCATAAACTTGATCTTGTAGTCCTGATCGGCAAGAGCCTTCTGCAGGCGCTCCTTAATGGCCGTGGGGTATTTGATGAGGATGAAGTTGGCCACACTCTTATACACCTTGAAGCCGGGCTTGTCGCCCAACTCCTTCTTGAAGAGCTGACGGTCCCACTCCATTTCGTCGGCCACCTTACGGTAGTGCTCGTCGCTGTCGAGAGCGGCCAGAGCCACAGCCTCGGAGAAGCGGTTGAAGCCGAGATATTTGTTGGAGTAGCTCAGGAACTGGTCGTGACCCTTGCCAATAAAGCCGAAGCCGCAGCGCAGGCCGGGCAGGCCGTAGAACTTGGACAGCGTGCGCGAGATGATGAGGTTGGCATACTTGTTCACCAGCGGAGCGATGTAGTCCACGTCAGTGGTGATGAAGCTGGCGTAAGCCTCGTCGACGAGCACCATCGTGTCTGAGGGGATATTCTCCATGATACGGCCGATCTCCTCGGAGGTGAGGCTGTTGCCCGTGGGGTTGTTGGGAGACGCCAGGAGCAGCATGCGGGGGTGGATGCGGTTGGTGTATTCAATCACCTCGTCCACATCGTAGGCGAAGGTGTCTTCCTTCTCATAGAGGGGATACATCTCGAAAGTGCCGCCGCACTCGGAGGCTACACGGTTGTAGTACCACCAAGAGAACTCGGGGATGAGTATCTTCTTGTTGTCTCCCTTCATGAGGAAGTAGTGGATGGCGTTCTTCAGAATCTCCTCGCCGCCGTAGGCCAGCAGCACCTGCTCCTCGGGCACGCCGTAGATTTCACTGACGCGCACGCTGATGACGCTCTTCTTGCCCTGATCGTAGATGCGGGTGTAGAAGCAAAGGTCTTTCGGGTCGAAGTTTTTCACTGCGTCCAGTACTTTCTGACTGGGCTCAAAGTTGAACTCGTTTCGGTCAAGATAGTTCATAGTGTTGTTATTTTGTAGTGTTGTTTATTCTTGTTTTTCCGGCAACTTCATCAGAGCGATGCCGATAAATATCCAAACGATTTCCCTCACGCGGCAGATGAGGCTGACGAAGATGCCCAAGGCGGCGGAAAGACCGAGGGCGGCGATGGAGATGACAAAGCCGCCTTCCTGAACACCAAGTTGCATGGGCAGGAAGCCGATCAGGTTGGCCAGCAGAGTGGTCAGTGCCACAATGAGTATGGAGTGAAGCGCCGTGAGCAGGATGCCCTCAAAGCCGCCTCCGCAGTCGATGCCGAAGAGCAGGAGCATGAAGAGCACTTCCATGGACTGCACGATGCGTGAAAGATATTCCAGCAGCAGCGCCGAGTAGAAGGCGCGTTTGTCCTGGCGGTGCAGAGCGCCGATCTGACGGTCCACGTTTTCCAAGGCTTCCCGATGGGCTTCGGTGAAGCGCTTGCTCCAATCTTTCAGTCCGGGAATCTTGCCCACCCAGCGGATGACTTTCATAACAAGTCCGTTGCGATAGCCCCGAGAGAAAAGGTAAAAAGCCACGAGACAAAAGACAATAATCAGTCCCAAGGCAATGCCCATTGCCGGCGTCAGCGGCAGATCGCCCACAAGCACAAGACCCAGATAGAGGAAGACTGAGGTAAACCAAAACCAGAAGTGGGCGAAGATGTGCATCATGGCATACAGAATCACCGAAGAGGTGGCGTGTTGTTTGGTCATGTCGCGGGAGAGCTCCATGATGCGGTAGGGCTCGCCCCCGAGCCCTCCGACGGGTGTGGCGTAGTTGAGTGCATAGCCCGTGATGGTCAGGCGGTAGATGCGCCAAAAGGAGGGGCGCTCGTCGGGGTCTGCGTTACCATGTATGATGGCCTGCCAGGAGAGGGCGTTGATGGCATAGACCACGATCCAAATGCCGATGATGGGGACGAGCCAGTAGCCTGCATGGCAGAGATGTTGCCAAAGTTCGACAAAGCTGACGTCGAAGGTGAAGAGCATCACCACCACAGCGGCCAGGCCGAGGATGAAGAACAGGTTGTTGAGACGTTGTTTTGTCCAGGTCATAAGTTTAGAGTTCGTGGTTGGCAACCTTGTCGGCAATCTCGCGGCAGAAACGCTCGTGACGATAGACGATATAACTGGTGAAAAGGCGCATGCCGAAGCCTTCGAAGATGAAGTAGAGTACGGGGATGTCCAGGAGGCAGAAGATGGCAAACATGGCAGTGCGGAAGTTGAATGTCAGCATGCCGTTGAGGGGAATAATCTCCAAAGAGCGGCGGTGCACCTCGCTGCGAACCTGCTCGGGGATGTCGTCGCCGTAGCGTTCGGCAATGACCTTCATCAGGCGTTGGAACTGAGGCGTGCGGGCCTCCTGTTTCTTCGTATAGTCCACGTAGCTGCGCAGGAAGGTCTTCCACAGGAAGTTGCCCTCCCAGGGCGTTTCATCGTAGATCTTCTGCTGTTGAGCGGAGTTGTCCAGCTCGCTGCCCTTCTTTCCCTTGAGGAAGTGGAGATGAATCTGGATGTAGTAGTCGGCCATACGCTGCTGTGCGCCGATGCCGTCGAATCCGGAAATGAGGGAGAGTACGAAGGCCACCGCCGTGGCAATCCAGATGTTTCTCTCCGTATCGTCGATGCCCAGCCAGCCGAATTCCAGGCTGTGGTGATAATAGAAACGATATACCAAAGCCAGATAGATGGGGATGAACCAGACAAAGCCGGCAGCTCCGTCGAGGATGCGCCCCAACTGGCTCTTCTTGCCCGTCATACGGGCCAACTGTCCGTCTGTGCAGTCGAAGATGTCGGCCCAGAACAGCAGAAGAAGGGCTACGATGTTCATCATCAGGCCGTGCCATCCGCTGTAGTAGAAGCTGCCGAAGGCAAAGAAATAGGCACTGCTGACACCGATGAAATACGACATGATGGTCACAGTGTTGGGGTGAACGTCCAGGCGGGCGAAGAATACGGCCCAATAGTAACTCAAAGGACGGACAAAATGGTAATCGAGCCAGTCTTCCGTTTCTGATGATTTAAGTGTTGCTGCTACTTTTTCATTCATAGGTTTTCGTAACTGTCTTGTAAGACGGCTTTCAGCAGTTCTTCCCTCTTGGCATCGGGTTTGGATGTGAACGTGCCGCTCTGAAGGTCATACATGGAGAAGCCGCGGTTATCTTTTAATACTACGCCGGAAGGATAACTGGCGTAGATAAACGGTTTGGTGTAGTTCTCGGAAAATACATTCCGGGACCAGGGGAAATGACGGTGGGAGATGTTCATCTGTGCGAGCAGTGTGGCGGCGATGTCGCTCTGTGAAATGAGCGTGTTGATTTCGCCGGTCTTTTTCAGGGCGCCGCCTACGATAAACAGGGGTATATGGAAAAAATCCGGATTGTCGTAGAACTGGTGGTAGGGATATCCGTGGTCGGCGAAAATGACGACAATCAGGTTATCCCATGCTTCTGTTCGGCTCAGGCGGTCCAGGAACTGACCCAGACAGTGGTCGGTGTAGGCAAAGGCGTTGGGAATCTGCTCCCACAGGCGTGAATAAGGCACATCCCAGGGCTCGTGGGACGACATCGTCTGGAAGCCGACATACCAGGGGTGCTGTTCTTTGGCCTTTTTCTCCGTAACGTAGGTAAAAAGACGTTCGAAGGCGATGCTGTCGTTGGCCCCCCAGCCGTCGCGCTCCTCTTCCTTGACATCAATGTCTTCTATGCCGAGAATTTTCTGGTAGCCGGCAGCGGAGAGATAGCGGCCCTTGTTCATGAAGTCGGGATTACCCCCGTAGAGGTAGCAGGTGGTGTAGCCGGCTTTTGTCAGCGTGGTGGGCAGCGCCGGAAGCCCCTTTCCCTGCTCCATGAGGGTGAGCACGGAGTCCTCCATCATCAGACTCACTGTGGGGAACGAGAGCTGTCCGGATACGACGCTCACCGTGCCCCGGTCGGTGCGGAAGGAGGTGGCGTAAGCCTTCGAGAAATTAAGTCCTCGGGCCATCCACCGGCAGACTTCCGGCGTGACGGTCTCCGGCTCTCCCGACATCTTTCCCGTGGCTTGGGCCTGCTCGCCGCCGAGCGACTCCACGAAGACGGCGCCCATACTTTCTATCTGAAGTGTGAGGATGTTGGGGCGGGTGGTGGCAAAAAGTGTGTCGGTGAGATCTTCGGTCTCAACGGGGAAAAGCGAGGCGCAGAGAGCTTTGGCCTCCTTCCGCTCCATCAGACGGAACTGTTCGGAGGCGGGCTGTCGGTAGAGCCACATGGAGTGTACCATATGGAGCACGGGGTTCACGGCAGCATGTGAAAGGAAGATGTTGTGGTGCACCGAGAAGTTTTTGTTGGCAATCTGCACCTTGCGGAACGCCAGTCCTTCGCCGATAATGCCGGTCAGGCCGAGCGCCAGGGGAAGCAGGCAAAGGACGGAAACAACGGTGAGGCCCCATCCGCTTTTCTTTGTCTGGACGATCTTCTTTCCTCCGGATCTCTTCCCGGGGGCAAAGGATTTCGGCGTCAGGAATATGGCAATAACGCCGGCCAGACAGGCGGCCAATACGGACAGGCCGATGCGGGACACCAGATAGCTCATCGGTTCGCTGGACGACATCTCGCCGGGTTCGCTCATGTAGGCAAAGATGGAGGCGTCCAGTTTGAACTTCCAATGCTCGTACATGATGAAATCGGCGCAGGTGATGCAGAGGCCCAGGAAAATGACGAGCCAAAGATACGGACCCAAGATGCGACGCATTGCCAATCTCGGCCACAGGCACGACAGCAGGGTCAGCACCACAGGCAAGAAGACGATGGCAGATACGATAACTGTGTCCATCGGCAGTCCGAGCAGCTCTGTCTTGATGACGTCTTTGACGGTAAAGAACGCCAGGCTTCTGTTGTAATAGAGGAAAGCCAGACGTCCGATGACGGCCGTCATCAGCAGATAGCAGAAGAGTGTGATAAGATAGCTTGTCCGTTTCATTTTCTTCCAAAGTCTGCGGGGATTTCACCCCATTCTTCCGTAGGCCATTTCAGCACCTGATTGGTTTGAGGATGGCCTCTCAGCCAGGCTTCGGCCCGGGCCACCATGTCCAGAGCCTGTGCCGTTTCATCCGTGCGCTCCAACGTGGTTTTCGCCTTGCGGTTGCGCACCCAGGCCATACCGCTCACGGAGTCGGAATAGACGGGCATCTTCAGTCCCTTCTGCTGCAGCAGGGCCAAGGCGTGCACGATGGCCAGAAATTCGCCGATATTATTGGTGCCTTTGATGGGCCCGAAATGGAATACGATGCGCCCAGAAGGCAGGTGCACACCCCGGTATTCCATTTTTCCGGGATTGCCGCTGCATGCAGCGTCAACGCAGAGGGCTTCTTTGATGTCCGACGGGCTCATCTCGTTACTCTTTTTATCGGGTTACATTCTTTCGGGCATTTCGATGCCGAGCAACGACATGCCGTTTTTGAGGTTTTGTGCTACGGCCTTGGAGAGCTCTATGCGCAGGGCTCTGTTGGCGGCGTTCTCTTCGTGCAGGATGCTGTAGTCGTGGTAGAACTGGTTGAACTCTTTGGCCAGCTCGTAGCAGTAGGTGGCGATGCACGAAGGATTGTAGTCGCCGGCAGCCTGCTCGATTACGGCGGGCAGATCGCCCAGATGCTGGATGAGCTCCGTCTCCTTGGTCGACAGGGTAGCCTGCGAAAGATCGGCCGCAGAGAGTCCTTCCGACTTGCGCATGATAGAGCGGATGCGGGCGTAAGTGTATTGGATGAACGGGCCGGTGTTGCCGTTGAAGTCGATGCTTTCTTCGGGATTGAAGAGCATGTTCTTGCGTGCATCCACCTTCAGGATGAAGTATTTCAGCGCACCGAGTCCGACGATGCGTGCGATCTCCTGCGCCTCCTCTTCGGTGAGGCCTTCCAGGCGGTTCACCTTGTCTGCCGACATTTCCCTGGCGCCCTTAATCATGGCTTCAATCAGGTCGTCGGCATCCACCACGGTGCCTTCGCGGGATTTCATCTTGCCGTTGGGCAACTCGACCATGCCGTAGGAGAAGTGTACCAGATCCTTGCCCCATTTGAAGCCGAGCTTGTCCAGCAGGATGCTGAGTACCTGGAAGTGGTAGTTCTGCTCGTTGCCCACCACATAGATCATCTGATCGATGGGGTAGTCCTGGAAACGCAGTTTGGCCGTGCCGATGTCCTGAGTCATATACACGGATGTGCCATCGGAGCGGAGCAGCAGCTTCTCGTCCAATCCCTCTTTCGTGAGATTGGCCCATACGGAACCGTCTTCTCTGCGATAGAAGAGGCCTTTAGCCAGGCCTTCTTCCACTTTCTCCTTGCCTTCGAGGTAGGTCTGGCTTTCGTAGTAAATCTTGTCGAAGGAGACACCCAGAGCTTTGTAGGTCTCGTCGAAGCCGGCATACACCCATTCGTTCATCTTCTTCCAGAGGGCACGCACTTCGGGGTCGTTCTGCTCCCATTTCACCAGCATCTCGTGGGCCTCTTTGATGAGGGGCGCCTCCTGCTTGGCCGTTTCTTCGTCCATGCCCTGACTCATGAGCTGCTTCACTTCTTCGCGGTAGTGCTTGTCAAAGGCTACATAGTAGTCTCCGATGAGGTGGTCGCCCTTCTTGCCGGAGCTTTCGGGCGTTTCGCCGTTGCCCCATTTGAGCCAGGCGAGCATCGACTTGCAGATGTGAATGCCGCGGTCGTTGACGATGTTGGTCTTGACCACACGGCGTCCGGCAGCCGTCATCACCTGTGCCAGCGCCCAACCCAGGAGGTTATTGCGCACGTGACCCAGATGCAGGGGCTTGTTGGTGTTGGGCGAGGAGTATTCGATCATCACCAGGGGTGCGTCGTCCGTGACGGGCTTGAAACCGTAGCGGCTGTCCTTGCTGATGTCTTCCAGAAATGCGATCCATGCGGCGGGAGCCACTGAGAGGTTGAGGAATCCTTTAACCACGTTGTAGCCGCTCACGAGCGCGGCGCAGTTTTCTTTGAGCCAGGAGCCGATTTCCTCACCCACTTGCTCGGGAGCCTTGCGGGCGGCTTTGACGAACGGAAAGACCACCAGGGTCAACTGTCCCTCAAATTCAGGGCGAGTCTCCTGAAGTTGGACCATTTTCTCCGAGGCCTCCATATTGTAGAGGGCCTGTACGGCAGCCTTGGCGGCATTTTTGATTTGTTCTTGTATGATCATGTTGGTTTAATTATTGCTGACATAAACGCCGGTGCCGTTGAAGCCCACGGCATATCGGTAGAGTGTGTGACCGCCCTGTTCTGTGATCACGATACCCTGACTGTTGAGGTCGTAAATCCGCTGGCAGGCGGCGCAGGTGGCCTGGCCGTCTTTAAGGCTGACCTGCTTGGTGATGTGGCTGCCTGTGTAGCAGTTGGGACAAATGCCGTCGAAGCAGATGACGGTGGGTATGTCTGCTCCCATTTCGGCGAGATTGGGGAGGCCGATAATCAGGGATCCACCGATGCCCAACACGGTGCTGGTGTAGTTTTGTATGGCGGTCGGGTTGATCCAATCGGGATCGTTGCCGTGGTTGTCCCGCACGCGGAAGCGTTGTTGCGGATCAATCGGGCGGTCAATGATGCAAAATTCGCCCATGCCGGTGCAGGCCCGCTGCAACGAGGGGCATGAGGACACGGGGGAATAGCTGAAGCGGGCCGTGTAGCCGGAGTATTTGGTCTGCACGTCTTCGTCGCCGCTGCAGGCGGTCAGGACGGCGGTGAGTAAGATGACGATCAGTTTTTTCATGAGAGCAGTGCCTCGACGGCGGCGTCCACGCGTTCGAAATGGAATTTCTCCAGCGTTTGGTCCATGAGGGCTTTGATTTCCTGGTTACACAAATTGCCGATGCTGCCTTCGTGGGTGTGATGCACCTCCTTGCAGGGGGTGAACTTGCCGGCTTCGATGTCCAGACCGACCTTCTTGTAGGCGTCGCGGAAGGGCATGCCTTCTGCGGCCAGACGGTTCACCTCTTCCACGCTGAACATGAGGTCGTAGCGGGGGTCTTCCAGGATGCGGTCGTTGACCTCCATCTTCCGGATGATGTAGGTGGTCATTTCCAGCACGTCGCGCAGTTCGTCGAAGGCGGGCAGGAAGACTTCCTTGATGATCTGCAGGTCGCGGAAATAACCGGAAGGCAGATTGTTCATGATCATCATGATCTGCTGCGGCAGGGCCTGAAGTTTGTTGCACTTGGCGCGCGTCAACTCGAAGACGTCGGGGTTCTTCTTGTGGGGCATGATGCTCGATCCCGTGGTGCACTCTTTCGGCAGACGCACGAAGGCGAAGTTCTGCGAATTGAACAGGCAGGCATCAAAGGCCAGCTTGCTCACCGTGCCGGCGACGGAAGCCAGGGCGAAGGCCACGTTGCGCTCCGTCTTGCCGCGCCCCATCTGGGCATAGACCACGTTGTAGTCCATCGAGTCGAAGCCGAGCAGACGGGTGGTCATCGTGCGGTTGAGCGGAAAGCTGCTGCCGTAGCCGGCGGCGGAGCCCAACGGGTTGCGGTTGGTCTGACGGTAGGCGGCTTCCACCATGACGAGGTCGTCCACCAGGCTTTCGGCATAGGCGCCGAACCATAGACCGAAGCTGGAGGGCATGGCCACCTGCAGATGGGTGTAGCCCGGCATGAGCACGTTCTTATAGCGCTCGCTCTGCTCCTGCAGGGCGGTGAAGAGGGCGTGCACGTCTTCCACGATGTGGCGCAGCTGGCGGCGTGTGAAGAGCTTCAGGTCCACCAGCACCTGATCGTTGCGGCTGCGTCCGCTGTGAATCTTTTTGCCCACATCGCCCAGGCGCTGCGTCAGCAGCAACTCCACCTGCGAGTGGACGTCTTCCACGCCGTCCTCGATGGTGAAGGTCTTGTCGAGTGCGGTGCGGTAAATCTTTTTCAGCTCCGCAAGCAGCGTTTTGAGTTCCTCTTTCTTAAGGAGTCCGATGCTCTCCAGCATGGTGATGTGGGCCATGCTGCCGAGCACGTCGTCCTGTGCCAGATACAGGTCCAGCTCGCGGTCGCGTCCTACGGTATATCGGTCAATCTCTGCGTTGACCTCGAAATTCTTTTCCCAGAGTTTAGCCATTGTCGTTGTCTGTCTTATGGGTCAGTAAGGGATGGCGCACAGCATCTGCGCGATGGCGTCGGGAGCGGGCTTCAGTTTCGACTCCACCATCTTGCGGATGAAGAAGTTGAGCTCGGCGCCCACGGTCACGCGGAGCGCCGTCGCCGCGGCCGAAGGCAGCATCTGAATCCAGATGCAGGTCTCGACGGGCGCACCGTTGACGGCCAGTTTGACGAGCTTCTGCTCCTCGCGCTCCACCACCTGCAGCGTCACGGTGCCCAGAGGGCCTGCCGGCATGGTGACGCTGTCTGTCGTGAACGTCATCTGGCGTACGGCATTGCGTATCTGCTGCAGCTTCTCTTCGTCGGGCATCTTGTCTGCCGGCACCCGTGCTTTCAGCTCTTCGACGAAGTTGGGGTCGTCCACCCGTTCCTGCATGCTTTGCAGGTGGGTGAGATCGCTCAGCTTTTCATATACCCTTTCTATCGGGGCATAGGCTGTGTGCACGCTGCTTACGTATTTTTCCATAGTCTGTCTCCTGTTCTTTTGTCGGCATCAGCCGTTCCAGTGGGCGGGGTCTTTGCGCCACTCGTTGAGCAGAGCCACGTCGCCCTGCTTGATGTAGCCGCTCTGGAGCGCCTGCTCCACCACTGCCTCGTAGTTGGTCAGCGTCACCAGTTTCACCTGAGCCTTCTTGAAGGCGTCTTCCGCCACCTTGAAGCCGTAGGTGTAGCTGGCCACCATGCCGATGACGTCGCAGGCGTTGTTGCGGATGGACTCCACAGCCTTGAGGCTGCTGCCGCCGGTGGAGATCAGATCTTCCACAACGACCACCTTCATGCCGGGCTTCAGCTCGCCTTCGATGAGGTTCTCCAGGCCGTGATCTTTGGGTTTGGAGCGCACGTAGGCAAAGGGCAGGTTGAGCACGTCGGCCACCAGAGCCCCTTGGGGAATGGCGCCGGTGGCTACGCCGGCGATGGCTTCAACTTCGGGGAACTGCTCCACGATGATGCGGGCAATCTCCAGCTTGACGAAGCTTCTCAGCTCGGGGTAGGAGAGCGTCTTGCGGTTGTCGCAATAGAAGGGAGATCTCCAGCCGCTGGCCCAGGTGAAGGGGTTGGCGGGCTGCAGCTTGATGGCTTTCACTTTGAGCAACTTGGTTGCAAATATTTTTTCGAGATTTTTCATATTTGTGATTGTTTTCTGAGGTTAAGCATACAGGTCCAGTGCAAATCGGGTGCCCTTGACGAACTCGGGGTCGATGTAAAGGTCGCCCTTCATTCTGACGGCCATCTGGCGGCAGATGGGCAGTCCGAGGCCGTCGCCCTTGGTGAGGTCGCGCACCTCGAGGAAGGGCTTGAAGACGTCTTCGCGCTTCTCCTCGGGGATGGCTTCACCCGTGTTTGACACCAGGAACTGGTATTTGTGCGGACTGCGCTTCTTGAAGTCGAACCAGATCTTGCCGTCGGTGGGCGTGTACTCCGCCGCGTTGGCCAGGAGATGCTTGAGGATGTGGGTGACGTATTCGCGGTTGATGTTGGCGTTCATCTTGGGCACGTTGAGCGTCAGGGTGACGCCGGGCTTCACGAGCCCGCGAACTTCATCCGCCAAAGCTTCGCAGAAGGGCAGTATCTGGGTGTCTTCCAGAAGCACTTCGTCTTCGGAGTTCTCCAGGTCGGAGAGCGTCTGGATGTGGTCGGAGAAGCTCAGCATGGCTTTCACTTCCGGCAGCGTGCCGTCCAGCTTGCGCAGCGTGGGCTCCAACTGGCTGGAGATGTTGCTGATGAACTTGGCCTTGAGGGCATTCGTCTCGTTGGCCAGACGGATGGTCTTCTTCTGCTTCTGCGTGACCACGACGAAACGCAGCAGGATGACGGCGCCGAGAATCAGCACCGCAGCCAGCGCAGCCGCCAGGATGCACAGGCCGATGATGATGATCCAGCGGGTGGACAGGGCGCTGTCTTTCGCCGCGATGGAGGCTTCGTGGTCGGCGATCTGCTTCTTGAGGGCGCCGATTTCGTCCGCTCTCTTGATGGCGCCGACGGAGTCCTTCCAGGCGATGTAGCTCGTGTAGGCCTGAGCCACCAGCTGGGCGTTGCCGCTGCGGCGTCCGTTGACGATGAGGGTCTGGTAGACGTGGTCCACCTTGTCGTATTCCTTTTGGGCGGTCAGCTTGGCGGCCAGTTCCTTGAAGACGGCGTCGCCCTGAGCGCTCTGTCCGAAACTGTAGTGGAAGATGGCGCGGTTGTAGAGGGCGTCGTTCACGAGCTCGTCACGTCCCGACTGGGCGGCCTGCTTCTCCATGTTTTCGAGCTGGTCCTCCACGCGGTCTTTCTTTCTCAGACCCATGTAGAGCTGCATGCGGCCTTTGGCGGCTTCGTAGCGAAGAGCGGCGCGTGTGGCTTTGTCCTTTTCGGCACCGATGGCCTGGTCCACTGTGTGCAGGAATTCGAAGGCCTCCTTGTAGGCGTTTTCTTTCTGGTAGATGGCAGTGGCTTTCACGCCGCACTCTACGGCCGACTCAAGCTGCTTCTTGGCGGCGTAGTCGTCAAAGGCTTTGATATAGAGCGAACGGGCTCCGGCGGGATTGCCCTTGGCCTGTTCGGCCTCTGCGCGTTGGTGCAGACTGCTCTTCTCTTGGGCGCTGATGAAGGCGCTGCAGAGGAAGAGGCAGAGCAGTAAAATCGAAAATTTCTTGTTCATTGCGCGTGCGTATTATGCGTTCCAGGGCGCAAAGGTACGCTTTTTTTTCGGAATGGCCAAAAAATACGCGCTTTTTTGTGGCTATCGTGCCAGATATGTCTTGCCGCCGAGGATGTAAAAGCCTTTGGCGGGCTTGCTCTTGAGGCGGCGTCCCATGAGGTCGTAGATAACGTCTTCGCCTGCGGGGGCGACAGCTTTCACCTCGTCCACGCCCATCGGGTCCGGCAGGTCTTCCTGCTGGGCCACATTGGGATTGCCTTTGTATTTCACGGCGGGGTCGAACGACAGATGAGGCGGTTGGTTGTAGCAGACGTTCTGCGTGATGACCTGGGCACGATAGTTGAGGTCGTCCATCAGGTGGGGGATGCGGTAGGAGGATTCGTAGCTCGTGGCGCAGATGTTGAGCGAGCAGTCGGCCTCGTTCCATGTCACGATTTCTTCACGCCAGTCGCCCAGGATGTCGCCCAGGATGCAGGGGTTGTTTTTGGAACCGTTGTTGAGTTTGCCCCAAAGGTAGTTGCCGTTGTTGAACTTGTAGCGGTCAAAATATTTTCCCGTCGGATTCCAGTGTGCGATGATGCTCTTGTCGAAGAACTCGTCGTAGAGATCGCCGTCCCAATAGACGCGGCAGTTGATGCCGGCGCCCGATTGGCCGATGGCCCATGAGGAGGCGATTTCTTGCGCAGTCACGCAGTCGAAGATCGCCCCCGAAGCGCTGTAGATAAATTGCGCGTGGGGCGAAGAGGAGTCGAAGTGGGCCGCCAGACCTCTGCCGGTGTCGCCTCCGGCCGTCACATGATGGATGAAATCGCCGGTTTTGGCATCGCGCAGGTCGTAGCCGTAGGGGCTCTCTTCGTGCACCATGAAGACCTCCATGCCTTCTCTTTCGGGGATGAAATCGCCCAAATGGAGCGCGTCGCCGTGACCGAGTCCCGTGCGGTAGAGCAGCGAGCCGTCGTCGTCCAGAGCGCCAGATCCGTAGATGATTTCCTGACGGTTGTCACCGTCGCAGTCGCCTACGGAGATCCAGTGGCAGCCTTCGCCCCAGAGACCCTTGTTTTTGACCGTGTTGCGACTCACCCAGCGCTCCTTGAGCGTCGTGCCGTCGAAGTCGTAGGCGGCTACAAAGGCGCCGCTGTAGTAGCCTCGGGCGAAGATGGGCGAGGGATTGCCCTCGGGGCCGTCGAGCCAGGCGATGGCCGCCAGATAGCGTTCGGAGCGGTTCTGGTTGCTGTCGCCCCAGATGCTGGTGCTCACGTCGCCGTATTTCGTGTGGTAGGGGATGGTGCTGATCTCGGCGCCCGTCGTGCCGTTGAACACGGTGATGTATTCCGGTCCGGAGACTTGTTTGCCCCTGCTGTTGAGCCAGTTGGCATGAGGATCGTCGCTGCCCATGACGACGTATTTGCCCTCGCCGTCGATGGTGCCCGGGCCGGTCTTCATCATGAACTCGCCGTAGCCGTCGCCGTTGAAGTCCCAGGCGATGAACTGGATGGTGTGGGCGCTGGTGAAGAAGTTGTCGCCGGTGCGGATGCGCCAGAGTTGCGTGCCGTCGAGCTTGTAACAGTCGAAGATGGCCTCCGAGGTGGTGCCGCTGGAGGCGGCGTCCTTCTCGTCGGAGGGCGACCACTTCAGGATGATTTCGTATTCGCCGTCGCCGTCCATGTCGCAGAAGGCGGCGTCGTTGGGCGTATAGGTGGCGCCGTGGATGGAGTTGCTGGGCCGGTTGGTCTTGATGACCATCGTCTGGTTGTCCCAGGTCTTGCGGCTGATTTCGGTCTCAAGCAGCTGGCCGTAGGCGTTGTACACTTCCAGTTTGTAGAACGAGGAGGCGCCGCCGCCCGTGTCGCGGAAATTGGTGCGGTTGATGATGTATTTGCCGCTGTTGAGCACGGTGGTCTGTGCGGCTTCGGTGCCGCGATAGAGTTTGTATTTCACGCCGTAGCCGTCGCTCTCGCGGTGGCGCCAGGAGACCAGATTGCCCGTGCCCATGCCGGCGCCGGTGAGGCTCAGGGCCATCAGACCTCTGTTGAGGGGTCTGCCCTTGGGGCTGTAGGGTCCTTCCTTCACGTTGAAGCCCACTTTGAAGCTCAGCCTCTCTGCGTCGCCCTCGTAGATGACGACTGTGGCCGTCTGGTCGCTGTAGCTCACGTTGTAGGTGTAGCCCTCGAGGGTGTTGACGGTGAAGCGGTCGGGATGGGCGTAGAGTCGGGTGTCGTATTGCGCGGTTTCACCGTTCTTCAGGTTCATCACGGCCTCGCTCAGGTCGTAGTCGAGGCGGGTCTCGTCGGGCTCTCCGGCATTGACGAGCGTCGAGCAGCTCATGCTGCTGACGAAGTCCTTCACCAGGTAGATCTTTTCGTCCACGGTGCCTTCAATCACCACGTTGCGAAAGGCCATCGACTTGGAGAGGGTCTGCTCCTCGGTGTCCTGGTCCTTGCCGTTGAGGTTATAAATATAAAGGTAGAGGTTGAAGATCTGGTCGGAGGGCATGAGGCCGCTGAGATCGTACTCATAGTGGCTGTAGCCGGTGGGGTTGCCTGCGGCGATTTTGTTGCGCAGGGGCGAAAGGCCGACGGCCAGGGTTTGGTCGTCGCCGGCATTGCCCACTTTGTAGTACACATCGAAGTTGCCGCCGTCGGTGCCGACTTTGGCGGCGTCGAAGGAGATGCGTTTGGGATAGAACGTATGTCCGCTGGCGGGTGTCACGTAGAGGCGCACATAGTGTCCCGTCGTTTTTTCCGTCACGCGGGTCGCAGGCGTGAAGGTGGTGAAGGCGGGCTCGTAGCTGACGGGCGTGTAGCCTTCGGCGGCGTTGGAGCCTGTCATGGTGGCGAGTTCGGCGATTTTTCGGCCCTTGGCGCCGTTGCCCGTGATGAAGCCTTTGAGGCTCTCTTCGCCGGTGATTTCGCAGGCGGCGATGTTGTCCTTGTCGCTCAGTGGCCATTTGACGTTGACACTTTGTGCGAGGGCGGCCATGCAGGCGAGACCTGCTGCCAGAGTGATGAGGGTTCTCTTCATGGTATTTCGTTATTATTCGGGCGCAAATGTACGACAATTATTCCGAACCTGCAAATTTCCTGCTGATTTTCTTCATTATGTTCAGGATATAAGGATATGTTTTGTTAAATTTTCGGCGACGGATTCTCGAAGAAATGCGCCTTTCTGCAAAACTCTAAATTCCTGATAATCAGTGTCGGCTTGTTCTGCGAGCCCCCGATCAGATACCCCGCAGAGACCACGCTTCCTTCGACCAGAGACCGTGAAAGCGGGTTTGGATGTCAAGTTTTACGTACGTTTTGGCTGCTGGCTGACTTTACGAAGCAAAGTCCTTTGTTTGTGCTGATCGCTTTCGGGTGGCATACTTTTTACTAAAAATCCTGTCATCTGTTGTTATTTTATGGTGCAAATATGTGAAATCTGCAGAAAATTAACTAACTTTGTCCTGTCATTACAACATCCTTTAAGAGAATTGTCTCATGATAGAGGCAAAAATTGCCCAACAGTCTATAAACAAAAAGAATAATGAATAAGAAAACCCTCTTCACAGCGCTGCTTTTCACGGCAGCCGTCCTGACCGCCAACGCCCATCTCATGTTCCGCATCAGCGGTGGCGGGCTGGAAAAACCTTCGTACATCCTAGGCACGATACACGTGCTGTCCGGCGACCTGCTCGACAGCATCCCCGCCTTTCTGGAAGCCGAGAACCAATGTCAGCAGTTGTTCGTGGAGAGTGACGTTACCGACCAGCAAGACAGGCAGGAAAGACGTGCTGCAGGCCAACAGCTGATGACACTGCCCGACGGCAAGACCATCGCCGACGTCCTGGGCGAAGAAAGAATGGCTATCCTGCAGGAAAGGTTGAGGGAAACGTGCCACGTCAATCTGGCCGACTCCGCATCACAGACTATTCTGCACTATCAGCCTTTCTGTTTTACATACATGCTCAATATGATGGTGCAAATGGAGGTCTATATGAAATATCCTGCCATGCGTAACGGCAACATGATGGATGTAGCCTGTATGAAAAGGGCCAAAGCCCGCGGATGGAAAGTCGGCAATCTCGACCGGGTATTTACGTCTGAAGAACTGGAAGAAATCAAGGAGAAAATAACGCCCATCGACGAGCAGGTCGATACGCTCATGGCGCTCCTCAACAACTACGACGAGCGCAGACAGAATATACTGAATAAATTTGAAGGGATGCATAAAATGGGCAACTATTGGTCTGCGGGCGACTACGAGGGGTTTGAGCGTCTCATTCAGCCCGATAACGAAGCCAGCCCCGCCATCTATGCCGAGCGCAACAAGAAGTGGATGCCCATCATCATCGAAGCCGCCAAGGAGATGCCCACACTCTTTGTCTTCGGCGCCGGCCACCTGGCCGGTCCGGAAGGCGTTGTCCGGATGCTGCGCGACGCAGGATATACCGTGGAGCAACTGAAGCCGTGATGAGGCTTCTCAGACTGTCGATATATTGTGATTTTCGCATTTTCATGAAGCTACGCTCCATAGACATCCTACTCGCCTCAGCAGAATAAACCAACTTTTCTGCATTCGACTCGGGCGGATGTTCATGAAGCTACGCTCCATAGTAATCACTCACGCTCGGCAAACATGAAGCGAGCTTCTGTTTGCTCTCACTTACTCGTAATTTTCGCATTTTCGCATTTTCGTTTTTTGAAAAATATGGAGCGGATTCAAGAAAATCTGCCTCGAATATTTGTTGTTTCAAAGAAAAAGTGTATTTTTGCAATGTAATATGTATATAATCCATATAGATTATGCCAAAGATATTTGAATATTTTGGGTTTATATTTTACTTTTACTCCAACGAGCATGAGCCTATTCATGTTCATGTGCTCCACGGAGGAAAGGAAAATATCTTTGACCTGATTATGATGAATGGCATCCTTGTGGATATCAACGTTCGCGAAAGAAAGGGCGTCGAACCCTTGTCGGAGAAAGACAGAAGAACAGCAGAAGCCTTCATCCAGAAGTATCATCGCAACATCATTGAAAAGTGGGTGAAGTTCTTCGTTCTCAAGCAGAGCGTTCGCAGTACTAACATAAAAAAGAAAATTTAAGGAGGGAAATTATGGAGAACATTTACATCATCAAAGCCGAGAATGCAGGAGATCTGACCGTTGCGTTGACCTTCAGCGACAACACGGTACAGGTAGTGAATGTGGGGGACTTCATCCGTCGTCATCCGCATCCGCAGTACAACAAGTACTTGGATCCGCGCAAGTTCAGTCGCTTCTCCATTGAGAACGGCAATGTCGTATGGGGCAAGAATTGGGACTTGATGTTCCCGATTGAGCAGCTGCATGCCGGTGTGATTCTTTGATAGAATAAGTACAATAGATATAACCTTAAACCAAACCGCCTATAGACAGATAGACAGACAAAATACATTGAAATAGAAGCGTCCGCTTAGATCTTGTTCTTGAAATTCGCCAAAATTCTAAAGAACCCACAAGAGTAAAAGCATGGATGCTCACGTCGATGGCGTGGGCTTTTACTCGGATATAGTGGGTTAGGTGTTTGGCGATACCTCAAGAACGTAGACGAAGTTAAAGTCCACGTTTTATTTTTGTCTGTTGCCAAACATGAAATACATCGCTAACATCAACTAAAACAATATGATTATGAAAAGAACACAACAACTCATCACTTCCCTCTTCGTGATGCTTTGCTGCTGCACGGGGGCATGGGCAACGGGTGAACTGAATGGTTTATTTACCATCAATGCCAGTGGCGACAAGGTGCAGTTCTCGCAGGGTAACTTGCAGTGGAGCGGCACCAACGGTTGGCGCTTCGCCTCGAACCAGTGGGACATCATCGGCAGCAAAGCCAATAACACCAGCCCTACATCCTCGAACGACAACTATATGGACTTATTCTGCTGGGGCGCTACGGGGCTGAACGGCGTGGCACCCAATACTGCAGACAGTTATCTTAGCGGTAGCTCTGTGCTCAGCGGCAATAACGACTGGGGTACCAATATGGGGGCTAGCTGGCGTACGCTGACCAGTGATGAGTGGGCATACCTGTTCAACACCCGTGCCAGCGGCAGTACCGTCAACGGCACCAGCAATGCCCGCTACGCCTTTGTCACCATCCGTACCGATGTCAACAGTGGCATAAATGGTATCATCCTTTTCCCTGATGGCGTTAACTTCGCAGCTTCGGAGTTCACCACGCTCGGCACTGTCAATGGCGTCAGCTCTTATGCCACCAAGTGTACTTCTGACCAGTGGACTGCCCTTGAGGGCAAGGGTTGTGTGTTCCTGCCAGCTGCTGGCTTACGGTCGGGGTCGACGGTGAGCTATGCCGGGGTGCACGGCAGCTACTGGTCGTCGTCACCCTACGCATCGTACGAAGCGGACAAAGCCTACGACGTGTACTTCGGCAATGTCCTGAGTCTGCCGCGCGAAAACCGACGCTTCTTTGGGTCCTCCGTCCGCCTGGTGAAGGATTATACTTTGCAGCAGGACGCAGAGGGCTATTACCTCCTCGGCTCAGCGGATGATTGGAAATTATTTGCTGAATTGGTACAGACAACGCCAGCTGCCAATGCCAAGATGACGGCAGATATCGACCTCGGTACTCAAATCACGATGATTGCATCAGACTTTGACCATCCGTATCAGGGCACATTCGATGGTCAGGGCCATACACTCACAGTGAACTGGACTACTAACGGCGAGGACCGCATTGCTCCATTCCGATATGCAGAAGGGGCCACCATCAAAAGATTGCACGTGGACGGTAGTATCAGTAAGACTGATGCATATGGAAGATGTCCTGCTAGCATTCTTGCATGCAGTATAGGTAGCGCAACAACGACCATCACAGAATGCTGGTCATCTGTTTCTCTTTATGCCTTCGATACCATCGGTGGACTGTTTTCTATAGCATGCGGCAATAGCACGACGAACATCGTTGATTGTGTGTTTAGCGGTATGATTTCTGCATCAAACTCATGGGGACACAGCGGCGGTTTTGTCTCGCATGCAGATAAGACATATTTATATAACACACAGGGAGCACCAACGGTGAACGTTACGCGTGGTCTGAATCTAGGAACATTTACCGGTGGTATTACAGAAGCCTACACATTCATTCGCGCAGACGCCAATTCTGTCTATGGTACACACACCGTAAACAGTTGCTACTACAAAAACGTTTATGGTCACGCCCAAGGCACACAGGCTACTACCGCTGAACTTGCCGACGGAACCATCACTGCCGCTCTGCAAAATGGTCGTGCTGAAGAAGTCTGGGTGCAAGACCCTGTCACCAATCTGCCGATGCTGAAGATTTTTGCAAATGCAGCATATACCGTGCCGTCCTCCGGCATCGGCACCTTCAGCGCGAAAGCGAAGTTTGCCGTGCCCGACGGATTGACGGCGCACTACTGCAAAACGTACGACTCAGAGAAGGGTACCATCAGCGTGGTGGCCATCGAGGGCGCAGTACCTGCCAATACGGGCGTGCTGCTGAAAGGTACGCCGGGCCAGACCTATACGTTGACGGGAACGAACGACGATGCAGCTACCGTAACGGACAATGCACTGGTGGCTGTGACGGAGGCAACGCACGTAGACCCCACAAGCGGCCTTTACACCAACTTCATGATGTCGGGCGGCAAGTTCATCAAGATTGCTTCCAGCGCCGCCGACGTGAAGATGCCCGCCAACAGGGCCTACCTGCCGATACTGACCAGCGCACTGCCGTCAGACCCGACGCAGGCTCGCGACATCGTTCTCTCGTGGGATGAAGACGAGCCGACGGAGATCAGTGAGGTAAGAGGTAAAAAGGAAGATGTAAGAGGTGAGATATATAATCTCAGCGGTCAGCGCGTCAGCAAGCCGACTAAGGGTCTCTACATCATCGGAGGCAAGAAAGTGTTCATACCATAACGGAAAGGTGGACAGAGCAATGAAAAAGCAATATATCATACCTAAGATGACGGTGGTGAGCATGCGCCCGGTGTCCATGCTTGCACAAAGCCAGGTGACAGTCGATCCCGGCGCCACACCTGGCGACATAAGAGATGCAGAAAGTCGCGAATTCATCCACAACGCCAACGCCTGGGACGAGTGGTAAATGAATGAATAAAACCAATGTTACCCAAAGAATAACGTGCATTTTTCTGCCTCAAAGATGGCGATGTGGAATCTTTTCCGTATCTTTGTCGGTTAAAGAAAATTTATGGGACACACGTCGTGAGCCGCAGCAGCAGGCGGACGGAGGAAGTAACGGCAGTTTCCTGAAAGAGTTGACACAAGAGGAGTTGTCGTACTGGATTTGTTGACACTTCCGCTTATGTCAACCTCGTCAGTAAACTGTCAACTGTTTTAGTAAAAGACAGACACAATTAACGCTTGTCCGTTATGTCCGTTATGTCCGTTACGGGTCGCGAACGGACATTGCGGACATTAGGGACATCCGTATAAATGTCCGTTAAAGGTTGTCAGAGGCTTCCCAGACTGTCGTCAGACTGTTCCCAAAGGCTTAGATTTGAAGGCTGACGTCTGATGGCTGACGGGCGAGGGGAGAGAAGGCTTTGGAGAGAGAAGTAAACTATGGGCCGGTTGTTTCAGTTTCAGTTGTTTCAGTTTATTTTATGGGGTACTTAGTCTCAATTATTTCTTCTTTCTCTATTATATCTATTTAATAATTAATAATATATATAATATAATATATAATAAAAATAGAAATGGATACCCCTCGAAAATTAACTGAAACAACTGAAACTGAAACAGATTATGGCATGTAATCTTCTTTAAAAAGCTAAAATACAGCAAGATACGTTGTTGCTGCAGAAGCACAGTTCATTGCTTTTACCCTCAAAAGCAGGACAATTAGTCTCAATAAAGGGCCGTTTTAGGCCTGAAAAGCATGCGCGAAACAGCATTTTGAGCATCGTTCACCCTCAAAAGCGTTCATCACAGTCTTCCGGAAAATTCGACTTGCAACATCGAATTGAGGCCTTTTAGTCATAAAAGTGCAATAAAACTTTGCTCTCACAGACCTGTTCCCCTGCGCAGCGCCTGCACAGCGCCTGCAAAACTGCAGATGAATAGTTTCGTTTGTCTAATCGCTTTTTTGTAAGCGAACGGACACAATTAACGCTTGTCCGTTATGTCCGTTGAATGCATTTTTTTGCATAACCCGAATATTCATTGAGTCCGATAAATCAGCAGTGATGCAGCGGCTCTGCAGCAGTGATGCGGCGGCTCTGGGCGGGGGGAGAGAAGAGAAGTCAAAATCTTACTCTCCAGTTAGAGAATTTTTGCGCGCTAACTAGAGAATTTTTACTCCCTAGTTAGAAACCCCAAAAATCGTATGAGTCACCTCAACCGATCGTTTGAGCTAGCCCGATTGATCGTTTGAGTCGACTCAGGGGTTCAGCAAAGGCAGCAATGTGTGCAATGCGGGCGGCACGGGATGGTTGAGGTCGAGCTTCTCCACCTCGGCGAGGAAGCCGCGAGCCTTCTCCGTCTGCCCCAGTCCGAAATGGCCCAAAGCCATCATCAGGTTGCAGTGGACGGTGTTCTTCTGCTGCAGGTCGCCGTCCCAGATGAGCAGGTCGGGCAACGAAACGGCGAAGTAGTCCATCGTGACGCGGTCGAAGAGATGCTGCCGGCCGTAGTTGACGAGCTTGTAGCAGAGGCTGTTGGCACGGGCCTCGTCGCCCAACTTCCTGTAAGCCAGAGCGGCGTAGAAAATCTTGTCGGGCTTGGCGTCGTTGTAGTACATCGCAGCCGCTGGTTCCGTCGGACCCTCCGTTGCCAGCAGCAGATGTTCGTGCGAGAGTTCCTTCTGCCCCAGTCGTTCGTAGGCCAGAGCGAGGAGATAGTGGAAGTCGTTGTCCTGAGCGCCGTAGAGTTTGCCTTCGCCCAGGTGGGCGGGATAGGAGAGGCACTCCGTGAGCAGACGGACGGCCTCTTCGCAGCCGTCGGGGCGCTGAAGGAGTTCTTTGGCCAGCTCCACGCGACAGATCTGATACTGCGCCGGCACCTTGCCTTCGCCGCCTTCCCAGGGATGGAACTTGTGCGCGTCGAGTTTCTCCAAAGCCTCGCGCCAGCGTCCCACCTGATTGAGCAGTGTGATTTCCTCCAGCACGAGATCGTCGCGCTGCGCGATGGATTCGGGATATTTTTGCAGGAAGGCCAGACGCTCGCGGTGCGGCTTCTGCATGACTTTGTAGAGCTGGTCCAGCTCCATCAGCACGCGGGCGTCGCGCTTGTCCAGGCGGAAGGCGCGTTCCATCAGTTCGACGGCTTCCTCCTTGAGCCCTTCCTTGTTGAAGCGGGCGAGAGCGAGGTTGCGCCACACGGTGGGGAACTGCGGATTGAGGCGCGCGGAGAGTTCCCAGTTGTCGACGGCGACGTCGTACTGGCGCTTGTCGTAGTAGAGGCAGCCCAAAAGATACGGCGCGAGGGCCGTCTCGGGATGTGAGCCTTCTTCCCTGCAGGTCAGCGTTTTGGCCGATTCCAGCGCGAGGATGTCCTCCAGGCGGTTGGGGAAGCAGCAGTCGCAGGAGCGCTTGCGGACCTCTTCCTGGCAGCAGCGTCGGGCCTCTTGCTCGTCGCCCAGATGCAGACAGGCCCATTCCAGATAGTAGCAGGTCATCGGATTGGCGCCCGCCACCGTCTCCAGAGCGTGCGTGAGGATGCGGCGGGCCTCTTCCCACTGTCCGGCAGCCGCATAGTCGAGGGCCAGCTCGTGGTGGTTCTCGATGTTGCCGTGCATGAGGGTGTCGATGCGCTCCAGGTCGGCGCTTTCACCGCTGATGAGGGCCTTCTCGTAGAGGCATCCGTAGTTGAAGGGGTCGATTGCGAGCGAGCTCTCGATCCAGGCGAGTGCCTCGTCGCAGCGCCCCGTCTGTCGCAGGATGCAGGCCTTCAGCGCCCGTGCTTTGTGGTTGTGACTGTTGCTGATGAGGGCGCGCTCCACTTCCTCCAGAGCGTCCTCCCAGCGGCGGTCGCCGGCGCTGATCGAGGCGGCTTCAAAATAGGCGGCGTCGGCCCAGCCTTTGTTCCACGAGGCCTTCCAAAACAGTTCGTAGGCTTCATGCAAGTGTCCCTGGAACTTCAGCGTGAGGGCCAGATAAAACAGGGCTTCTCCGTCGTAGGGATTGGGGTTGCGCTTCTGCCACACGCGCACCGCCCGGCGCAGATGCTCTTCGGCCCGCTCGAAGCGTCCGCGACGCAGATACCACAGGCCCGTCTGCGTGTTGCAACGCACGTCCATAGGATCGCGGCGAAGGGCCTCTTCGTAGTAGTCGAGCGCCGACCAGGTGGCGTGACGGTATTGCTCCAGATGCAGGCCCGTGAGATAGAGCTGGTCGATGCTCTTGCACTCGACAGGCGTCAGAGCGGCTTCGGCGGCGTCGGGAATGGGGCGCACGTCGTCGGGTTCGGGCGCCCACGAGAGCAGATCCACGCCGCCACCGGCGGGCGCGATGCTCAGATGCAGGCTGCTGAAAGGAGCGCCGGCGAAATCCACCTGACGGCTGAAGACCTCCTCCGGCGAAAGCGTCGCCTCGCAGCGGAGAAGCTCCCTGCCGCCTTGGCCCGTCAGCGTGATGACAACCTCGCGGCGCGAAGTGGCCAGAATCTGCAGGCGGCCGTCTTCGTGGATGTTCATGATGAAGTCCTTGGTGGCCTGCTTGACGATGCCGAGTTCGCGATAGGGCATGAAGTACTGCGTGAACTGCTTCTCCTCGTAGGGCATGAGCCAGGTGAAGTCGGGCTGGTTTTCGGTGTAGACGCCGGCCATCAGCTCGATATACGGGCGGAATCCCGTGCGCGAGATGCCCCATCGGGCGGCTTCTTCGCGGTCGATGTCGTCCGTCAGGTTGCGGTCCCAGGCGCGTCCGAAGTCGCCGTTGCCCCAGGTCCATTGCTTCTTTCCGGGCGAGAAGTGGTGCGAGGCCACATGCAGCATGCCGGCCTGCGAGTCGTTCTCGTAGCCGCCCTCGAAGTCGTATTTGGAGTTGACGGCCATGTAGGAAGTCGGCACCTTGATATTCTTGTAGTTGCTGATGTCCACGCCGGCCGAATAGTCCATCTTGTAGTAGGTGCCGGTGGCGATGGGGAAGCTGCTTACGGCGCGCTTGCCGTGATCGAACACGGCGTTGACGTCGGGCGGGAACACGCTCTGATAGGCGTCGTTGACCTCCACTGCCGGATTGGCCCACCAGAGGAAGGTCTGAGGCAGCGGCGTGCGGTTGGAGAGTCGTCCACGAATCTCAAGATAAGCGCAGCCCGGACGCAGCGTGAAGCCGACGAGACCCTTCTGGCGGAACATGCGCTCCTGCTCGTTGCACCAGACGGTGACGCTGCCGTCCTCTCCCTCTTCGATGGTGCAGTCCACCGGCAGATAGGTCGAAGGGCGATGGTGCTGCGGCCAGTTGAACTCGATGCCGCCGCTGATCCAGGGGCCCGTCAGGCCGACAAGCGCCGGCTTGACGACGTGATTGTAGTAAACGAAATGGCGCTGGCGTATCTTGTCGTAGGCCATCTGCACGCGTCCGCCCAGTTCGGGCAGTATCATGATTTTCAGATACTCGTTCTCCAGATAGACGGCGTTGTAGTCGTGGTCGGTCTTCTCGTCGGCAATGCTCTCAACGACGGGGTAGGGATACACGACTCCGGAGGAGCCCTGATAGACTCTCTTCTCGAGGAATATGGGGTTCTTCTCTTCGCGTCCGGCCTCGTAGGTCGGGATGGTGACGGTTTCTCTCCAGGCTTTGGTCATTTCCGTATGGTTTTATTTGTTCGTGCTATATATATAAAGGTATGCTCAGTCTGTCAGCTCCTTTTCCAACTCCTCCAGGGATTTGCCCTTGGTCTCCGGACAATTGCTCCAGAGCAGGAGGAAGGCCGAGAGGCAGATGAGCGAGTAGATCCAGAAGGTGCCGTCGCTCCCGAGCGAGGCGTTCATCGAGGGGAAGGAGAACGTCAGCGTGCAGCAGCCCGTCCACAGGGCAAACGTGCAGGCGGCCATCCCCACGCCGCGCACCCTGTTGGGGAAGATTTCGGCCAAAAGCGTCCAGGTGACGGGGCCTAAGGTCATGGCGTACACGGAGATGGCGGCAACAACCAGCACGACCATCAGCGTGCCGGTCAGGTGCTGGTAGTATCCGTAGCCCAGGATGGCGTAGATGGTTCCCAGTCCTCCGGCGCCGATGAGCATCAGCGTGCGGCGGCCCCACTTCTCGATGGTGTAGAGGGCGATGAAGGTGAAGAGCACATTGGCGATGCCGGTGATGACGATGTTGATGAACATGCCGTCCACGTTGAAGCCCGCCCCGATGAAGATCTCCTGCGCGTAGTTGAAGATGACGTTCGTGCCGCACCATTGCTGGAACACGGCGATAAAAAGGCCCAAAAGCAGCACGCGGCGGTATTTCGGCTGCAGCAGTGTGGTCAGGGCGTTCTTCCGCTCGTTTCCGACCGTTTTGGGCGCATATTTCAGGCGCATGAACACCGGGCTCTCGGGGATGAAGAAACTCATGAAGAGGAAGAGCGCCGCCGGCGCCGTCTCGGCCCAGAACATCCAGCGCCATCCCCACTCGATGTTCCATCGGAGGTTCTCTTCCGTCGTGACGTCGCGGGCCAGGAGCAGATTCACCACCTGTGCCGCCAGGATGCCCAAGACGATGGTCATCTGGTTGAGGCTCACCATCCTGCCGCGAATGTTGGCCGGAGACACTTCGGCGATATACATGGGGGCCAGAGCGGAGGCCACACCGATGCCCACGCCGCCCACCAAACGGGCGATGTTGAAAAGGGTGAAGTCGTTGAAGAGTCCGGTGCCGACGGCCGATACGGTGAACAAAACTGCAGAAGTCATCAGCAGAGGCTTCCTGCCGAAGCGGTCGGCCAGAGCGCCTGCAACCATAGCGCCGAGCAGGCAGCCCACGAGCGCCGTTGTCATCGCTACGCCCTGAAGCACAGGCGAGTCGGCGATGCCGAAATAGAGTTCGTAGAAGGGTTTGGCTCCTCCGATGACCACCCAGTCGTAGCCAAACAGCAGTCCGCCCATGGCGGAGACCGAACAAATGAAGAGAGTAAAGCGGTTAGTGTACATAAAATCGCGCGGATAATGTGTTTTCGACTGCAAAGGTATGGCAAAAATCGGCAGCAGAGAGAAAAAAATCCGTCAAACAGGATGGACAATTTTACTTTTCTTCATATCTTTGTCCCGGAAAAAGCCTGCAAACAATGGCTGCAAATAGACAATGATCAAGCGTAGAGACGGATTTTCCGGCGAACGTTCGGTGGTGTTGCCTCCGATGGTGGTGGACATGGAGCGCGAGGACGCCCTGACGTCCAGCCTCTTCGTGACCGATATCGGCTATTATCCCCATGCGGCCCATCATTGCCGCGAGCGTCGGGAAGGGCTCTCGGAGCACGTGCTGATCTATTGCGTGGAGGGATGCGGCTGGTATCGTCTGAGTAACAACGTGATGGAGGTGCGTGCCGGCGAGTTCTTCATCCTGCCTGCGGGACGGCCTCACGCTTACGGCTCGGCGGAGGGCGGGGCATGGACAATTTATTGGGTGCATTTCGGCGGCACCCACAGCAATATTTACGTCGACGGCGCCCAGGAGCCGCAGCGCATCAACACCGCCATCAATTCGCGTATCATCGACCGCAACAACATTTTTGAGGAGATCCTGACGACACTTTCACACGGTTGCGGATTGGAGCATTTGCGCTACGCCTCCGCCCTGCTGCACCACTATCTGGCTTCGATGCGCTACCTGGACATGTTTCGTGCGGCAACGCAGAAGGATTCCGCCTCGGCTCAGAGCCAGTATATCGACCCCGTCGGCGCCGCCATCCACTACATGCAGGAGCATGTGGAGCAGCGCATCACGCTGAACGACGTGCTGCACTATGTGGGCTATTCTTCAAGCCGTTTTTCCAAGCTGTTCCGTCAGCGCACCGGCTGCAGCCCCTTGGCCTACTTCAATCTGCTTAAGGTGCAGGCGGCGCGCCGCTGGCTCGATGAGACTGACCTGTGTCTCAACCAGATCTGTCACAAGGTGGGCATCGCGGATCCCTATTATTTCTCGCGTCTGTTTTCCAAGACGATGGGTCTTTCGCCCCAGGCTTACCGTAAGCGCCAAAAGGGCTGAGCTTTAGCGGTAGCTGTAGACGATGCTGTGGCCGTCGATGGCGTCAATGTCGCGGCAGCCGGAGGTCTCCACACGGATTTCGTCGTAGAGCCCGGTGTCGATGAAGGACTGATGCAGCGTGCGTCCGCCTTCGACAAGCAGGTGCTGCACGCCGCGTTGATAGAGGTCTGCAAGAATGTCTTCCAGCGATTCCTCATGATACACCAGAAAACCTTCCGTCAAGTCCTTCGGTAAACGATGGTGTCGGTCAATGGTGAGGCGCAGAGGCTGTTCGCCCTCTATCCGCCAATCGCGCACCGTGAGCGACGGATGGTCTGTGAGCATCGTGTTCGTCCCCACGAGTATTGCTCCGCACCGCGCTCTCAATCTGTGAACGAGCATGCGGGTGAAAGGCGTTGAGATCTGTTCCTCCATGCTGCCGTCGGGATGTTGGGCCCATTTCAGCGTCACGTAGGGGCGGTGGAGCCGATGAAACGTCATAAAAACGCGGTTGAGTGCCATACATTCTTCCTCCATCACCCCGACAATGACCTCGCGCCCGGCGTCCTTCAACTTTTGGATGCCCAGCCCGTCGACCTTGGCGAAGGGGTCTTTGCAGCCGATCACGATGCGGGGAATCCCGCGCTCGACGATCATGTCGGCGCACGGCGGCGTCTTGCCCCAATGGGCGCAGGGCTCGAGGGTGACGTAGATGGTGCTCTTCTGAAGTAACGGGAGATCCCGTTCGCTCACGCTGTTGACGGCGTTCACCTCGGCGTGCGGACCGCCGCATTTGCGGTGCCATCCTTCTCCGATGATGCGCCCGTCGGTTACGATGACGGCGCCGACCATGGGGTTGGGCGCAGCGGCGGCTTCTCCGCAAAGCGCCAGTTGCAGTGCGCGCTGCATATAGATGTTGTCTTCTTTCGTGCTCATGGGTCTAAATGTCCGGCGAAAAGCCTCTGGAGTAGAGAAAGCGTTGCAGTTTGGCTTTTCGTGTATAGGGGTCCTTGTCTTTGATTTCACGGTTTTTCTTTTCGATGAGCGCCTGCCGCACGGCTTCGTGCTCTTCGTCGTCGATCTCCTCAAGCGCCTGGCGGATGGCTTCCTCCGGGAGCTGGAGGGCGCACATCATATAGCGCAATTTTCCGCGTCCCCACTGGTTGTAGCGCAGCTTGTCCAAAGCATAGGCCCGGGCAAAGCGTCCGTCGTTGATATAGTCCTCGCGGCGCAGCTTTTCGATGATGTTGTCGGCAGCGCTTTCCTGCAGCTGCCAGCGGCGCATCTTCTCGCGCAGCTCGTGCTCACAGTGTTCGCCCCGGGCACAAAGCGCCTCAAGCTTTTGCAAACACGAATCGGGGGTTATGGAATTGGTCTTCATGTATGGATATGTCGGTGAAACCGTGTTTTTCGAGCATCGCGGCCACTTCCTCGGACAGAGCCCGGTTGATCTCCAGAGCGAGCGTCCCGCGGGGCTTCAGGCTCGTTTTGGCCACTCGGGCAATGGCATGGTAGAAGCGCAGAGGGTCGTCGTCGGGCACAAAGAGGGCGAGCGAGGGTTCGTGGTCCACCACATGGGCCGCCATCTCCCGCTTCTCGCTTTCGCGGACATAAGGCGGATTGCTGACCACAAGGTCGAACAGTCCGCTTTCGTAGGCGGGGGAGGAGAGCAGGTCTTCCTCGCGGAATGTGACGTTCGCTCCCAAGGTTTCGGCATTTTTGCGGGCCACGTCGAGCGCTCCCCGACTGATGTCCGTCGCCGTCACGTTCATGCCGCTGAGAGCCAGCGTGACGGCGATGCACCCGCTGCCCGTGCAGAGGTCGAGAGCAGATGCATGGCTGTTTTCCGGGAAAAGGGAGAGTATGAGGCGCACCAGCTCTTCCGTCTCGGGGCGCGGAATGAGCACGTCCGGCGTGACGCGAAACTGGCGTCCGAGAAACTCGGCCCGGCCCAACACGTATTGCACGGGACGTCCTTCATGCAGCTGTTTGAGAATCTCGCGCCATTCTTCCTCTTGTTCTTCGGGCAGATGCTCCATCCGCCCCAGCAGCACGTCGGTCTGCGACAGCCCAAAGCGGCTTTCGGCCACCAGGCGCAAAATGGCGCTGGCTTCGCGCCGTCCGTAGAGTTCCTTGAGTCTGTCCATGGCTTTTGTCTGCAAAATTAAGGAAAAATCTCCACTTTTGAGGAAAATTTGTTGCCATTTAACTCCCTTTAACTACCTTTTATCCGCGCAACTGCCAAAAAAGTCGTATCTTTGCGCCCGGTTTTCGATAAATGAAAAAAATGATGTTCAGACACTCATATATAGCCGTTGTGCTGTTTTCGCTGCTTCTGCTGTCTCTTTCAGGATGCAAGGAGGAAGAAACGGAAAACACGCAGGACTATTGCAACATCACCAGTTTCTCCATCGGCACGCTGAAGCGCACCGTGGTGAAGCGCACCGGTCACGGCACAATCGTCAAAAGCGTCAGCACCATCTACACGACAGGATGGAAGTTTGCCGTGGACCTGGTAAACAACCAGATATACAACCGCGACTCTCTGCCGACGGGCTGTGCGCGTCGCACCCTTCTGGACATCACCTACAGAGGCAAGACACTTTACTACAGGAATGCCGGGGCCGATGACAGTGTGCCCTGGACGGTTTATGCCTCCAGCGACAGCGTGACGATTCCCGAAACCGGTCTTGATTTTCGTGTGGAGGGAAACGGTGGCATCAGTCGCACCTATCGTGTGAAGCTCAATATCCACAAGCAGGAGGCCGGCGACTGGGAGTGGGACGACGAGACCGGCGAGCTGGATATGGACGATTGGAGCAATGCACGTTTGGTGACGTTGGGCAACACCGTGTTGCTCTACGGCACCAGCGATGGCCACAATTGGGAGCTTTGGAAGCCCCAGAGCGAGGGCTGGCAGAAACTTACCATTTCCGGTCTGCCTGCCGATGCGAATATCGCAAACATCGTGGCCGGCAGAAAGCTGTATGTCAGCGATGACGACGGCAAGGTGTGGACCAGCGACGACGGTGCCCTGTGGACGGAGCACGGATTGACGAACGCCAAGCGCCTCGTCGGTGTTTCGGACAACAGGCTCTATGCCGTTCGTAACGGTCTGCTTTATTCCGGCGCTTTGAGCGGCGACGCGGAGTGGGAAGAGGAGGTGCTGGACGATCAGCCTTTGCAGATGTCGGACCTCTCTGATCTCGACAGTATCCGCTGTCTCTTCTTCCATCGTGAAAACAGCCTCAAGCGCATGCTGATGGTGGGCACCTTGAAGCAGTCGGTGTCGGATGGTTCGGTGGCTCCGGAGTGGGGCAAGATGTGGACCGCCGACGGCGATGAGCTGACCAGGGCCTGGACTTATTACACACCGGCCTGGCAAAACCGTTATGAGTTGCCTGTACAGCGGCAACAGGCCGTGGTGCTGACCAATGACAATCTGGTGGCCTTTGGCGGTGATAACAGCGAGGAGGACGATGACTTCATTCCCCTCAATCTCATTTACGTCTCTGTGGACTGCGGTTTGACGTGGCACACCGGCGATCTCCTTTATCTGCCCGACGAGTTGTGGGGTAAGCAATGCTCGTGGATCAACGCTGCCAGCGATGCTGACGGCTTTGTGTGGGTGGTGGCCCGGGTGCTGGATGCGGAAGCCAACGAAGAAACCTATGTGTTGAGGGGATGGCAAAACAGCCTCGTTTTTGCCCAATAAGGAGAATGAACGACAAACAGTGAAGCGGATCCTGACCATAATTTCCCTCTGTCTTCCCCTGCTGCTGCAGGCGGAGGAGTTGGAATACAAGATGGACATCGGCGGCGGCGTGGGGCTCAGCCATTATTGGGGCGACGCCAACACAGGCACCAGTGCAATGGGCGCAGTCACTTGCCGCTATATCTTCAATCCTCACATGGCCATCAGGATGGGCATCGAAGCCGGTGGCGTGACGGGCAACACCGAGGGGTGGTATATCCCCACAGATGCCGGCACGCCGGGTAAGGAAGGTGGCGCCCGTCTTCAGGACTTCAGCTTCTCCCGCGGTGTGATGGACATCGGCGCGCAGTTTGAGATCAACTTCCTGGCTTACGGCATGGGAGCCGGCTATAAGAAGCTCTCACGCATCACGCCCTACGCTCTGGTCGGCTTTGGCCTGACTGTTGGCATGGGCGGAGGTGCTCCTGCCAAGGGCGGCATCAATTTCCCCGTGGGTTTGGGCGTGAAATACAAGGTGAAGCCCCGTCTGAATCTGGGTTTGGAGTGGGCGATGCATTTCTCCACCACCGACGGCCTGGATATCACCCGGGAACAGCGTCAGCTCTCCGACCCCTACGGCGTGAAGAGCGGGTTTATGAAAAACAAGGATTCATACAGCTTCCTCATGTTTTTCATCACTTACGATATTTGTCCTAAATACAGAAAATGCAACAATTGAACCATATACCGGAACATATTGCCATCATCATGGACGGCAACGGCCGTTGGGCCAAGGCCAAGGGCTTGCCCCGCACGGCAGGCCATGTGGAGGGTGTGACCACGGTGAAGCGTATCACCGAGGAGGCCGCCAGGATGGGGGTTAAATATCTGACGCTCTACACCTTCAGCACGGAAAACTGGAACCGTCCCCAGACAGAGGTGGAAGCCCTGATGGACCTTGTCATCACGGGGCTGGAGGAAGAGCTTTTTACGAAGAACAACATCCGTCTCCGCGTCATCGGCGAGTGGGAACGTTTGCCGGAAAATGTGCGCCGTAGTCTCGGTGACTGCATGGAGCACACCGCTGGGAATACACGCATGACACTGACCATCGCGCTGTCTTATTCCAGCCGTTGGGAGTTGACGCGTGCGGTGCAGGACATCGTGAAAGAAGGGCTTCGTCCGGAGGAGATTACTGAGGAGACCCTATCGCGCCACCTGACCACGTCGTTCATGCCGGATCCCGACCTGTTGATTCGCACCGGCGGCGAACTGCGCATCAGCAACTACCTGCTTTGGCAGTGTGCCTATACGGAATTCTATTTCACCGACGAGTATTGGCCCGATTTCACCGCGGACTCATTGCACCGTGCCGTAGAGGAGTATCAGAAGAGACAGCGCCGTTACGGCAAAACCGGAGACCAGATCACCAATGAGCAGTAAATCCGTCATATTATTAACCCTTTGCCTCATGCCCCTCTTCGTTCGGGCTCAGTTCGCGGAGAGAGACACGGCAGTGACGGTTGACTATGCCCGTACGCCCCGTGAATGCGTCATCGGCGGCATTGAGGTGGACGGCGTGAAAAACTTTAATCAGCAGCTTCTGGTGGGCCTCTCCGGCCTGAGCGTCGGCCAAACGGTGAAGCTCCCCGGCGAGGAGGTTACGAAGGCCATTCGCCGCTTCTGGCGCAACGGTCTGTTCGCCAATGTCTCCGTGAAGGTGGACAGCATTGTGCGCAGCGCAGACCACAGTGCTCCGGATTCTGCCTACCTGCACATCTTCCTGACCCAGCGCCCCCGTATCTCGTCCATCACCTACCACGGCGTGAAGAAGGGCGAGCGCGAAGATTTGGAAGAAAAGCTCGGACTGGTGAAGGAAAACCAACTGACGCCCAATATGTTGGACCGTGCACAGATTCTCGCTCATCGCTATTTCGACGAGAAGGGCTACAAGAACGCAGAGCTGATCATCAAGCAGCACGACGATCCGGCTCATCCCGACAAGATTGCTTTGGACGTCTATGTGGACAAAAAGCAGAAGGTGAAGATCAACAAAATCTACATCTTCGGCAATAACAATCTCTCGGAGCGCGCCATCAAGGGCGGCCTGCTCAAGAAAGGTGTCCTGCGCAAGATTCGTGAGACCAAGGGCTGGCGCAACTGGTTCCGCAACCATAAGTTCGTGGACAGCCGCTACAAGGAGGCCAAGGAAAATCTGGAGAAAAAATATGCCGAGTTGGGCTTCCGTGACGCCGTGATTGCCGCAGACAGTGTGGTGCCGGCACCCGGCAAGGACAACATGGTGGACGTCTACATCCATTTGGAAGAAGGCCAGAAATACTATGTGCGCAACATCGAGTGGGTGGGCAACACCGTGTATCCCACCGACCTCTTGCAGCGAATTCTCAATATGAACAAGGGCGACGTCTACAACCAGTCGCACATCGAAAAGCGTACCCTGACCGACGAGGACGCCATCGGCAACCTTTATTATAACAACGGCTACGTCTTCTACCGCCTGACCCCCGTCGAGGTGAACATCGTAGGCGACAGCGTCGATTTGGAGATGCGCATCGTGGAGGGCCAGCAGGCCCACCTCTCCAAGGTGAGGATCTCCGGCAATGAGCGCGTATATGAAAATGTCATCCGTCGCGAACTGCGTACGAAGCCGGGCGACCTTTTCTCCAAGGAGGCCTTGGAGCGCAGCTATCGTGAAATAGCCTCTATGGGTCATTTCGACGCCGAGCATATCGACTATAAGGTGGAGCCCGACATGGCCAACGGCACGGTGGATATGAGCTGGGGCGTGACGCCCAAGAGCAACGACCAGGTGGAGTTCTCCCTGGGTTACGGACAGACCGGTGTCATCGGTAAGATCGGTTTGAAGTTCGGCAACTTCTGTATGGCCAACCTGTTCAAGAAGGGCGGCCTGCGTCGCGGTGTGATGCCCAACGGCAACGGCGAGACCTTCTCCATCTCCGGCCAGACCAACGGTACGTACTATCAGTCGTACTCCATTTCCTACATGAATCCCTGGTTTGGCGGCAAGCGCCCCAACACCCTCTCGTTCTCGGCCTTCTACAGCCGCCAGACCGACGTGTCGAATTCTTACTACAACTCGGCTTACTACAACAACTACTATTCCTCCTACCTTTCCGGTATGGGCACGAGCGGCTACAGCTACTACGAGAACTACTACGACCCGGACAAGTACGTGCAGATGTTCGGCGCCACACTGGGTTGGGGTAAGCGTCTGCGCTGGCCCGACGACTACTTCTATTTCCAGGCCGTCCTGGGCTACACGCGCTATATGTTGAAGGACTGGAACTATTTCCTCATCTCCAACGGCTCGTGCAACAACCTCAACGTCACGCTGTCGCTGTCGCGCAACTCCACCGACAACCAGATTTATCCCCGTCGCGGCTCGACGTTCTCTCTCGACGTTTCCTTCACGCCGCCCTACAGTCTGTTCAACAACACGGACTACTCCACGTTGGCCACCAATCCCAACAGTGCCACCTATCAGGACGAGCTGCAGGAGAAGTATCGTTGGATTGAGTATCACAAGTGGAAGTTCAAGAGTCGCACCTACACGGCCCTCAACTCTTCCAATAAGTGCTTTGTGCTGATGACGAGGGCGGATATCGGCATCCTGGGTTCTTACAACAGTAACAATAAGTCGCCCTTCGAGACCTTCTATGTGGGCGGTGACGGCACCTCGGGCTACTCGTCCACCTATGCCACCGAGACCATCGGTCTGAGAGGTTACGACAATGGTTCGCTCACGCCCAACCGCTCGCTCTTGGGCTATGCCTACGACCGATTCACCGTGGAACTGCGCTATCCCTTCATGCTGGGCGCCTCCACCAACATCTACGGTCTGGTTTTCGTAGAGGGCGGCAACGCTTGGACCGACATCAAGAAGTTCAACCCCTTCGACATGAAGAAGTCGGCCGGTGTGGGTGCACGCATCTTCCTGCCTATGGTGGGTCTGCTGGGTATCGACTGGGCCTATGGCTTCGACGAGGTATACGGCAGCAAGACCACAGCGGGCAGTCACTTCCATTTCATTCTCGGACAGGAATTCTAATATCAGATATAAGAAACACCGTAAAGACAGACAACTATGAAAAAGATTCTTTTATCCCTTACGCTTTTTGCCGTCTGCGCCATGACGGCTTCGGCTCAGAAGTTTGCTTTGGTCGACATGGAGTACATTCTTAAGAACGTGCCCGCCTACGAGCGCGCGGGAGAACAGCTCAACCAGGTGTCGCGCAAGTGGCAGGCTGAGGTGGATGCCCTTCAGCAGGAGGCTGAGACGCTCTACAAGAACTATCAGTCGGAAGCAGTCTTCCTGAGCAACGAGCAGAAGACCAAGCGCGAAGAGGCCGTGGTGGCCAAGGAGAAGGAGGCCGCCGAGCTCAAGCGCAAATATTTCGGCCCCGAGGGCGAGTACTACAAGAAGCGTGAGAGCCTGATGGCGCCCATCGAAGACGAAATCTACAATGCGGTGAAGGACATTGCCGACCAGAAAGGCTACAGCCTGGTGCTGGACCGTGCCTCCGAGTCTGCCGGCATCATCTTTGCCTCCCCCAAAGTGGACATCTCCAGCGAGGTGCTGACCCGTTTGGGTTACAATTAACGGACAACGAATCATATAATTAAATAAAACTTAGAAAGATTATGAAAAAGTTTCTCGTAATGGCATTTGCCATGATGGCCATGACGGCCGGTGCACAGAAGTTTGCTCACTTCAACAGTGCCGATGTGATTCCCAATATGAAGGAATACACCACCGCACAGCAGGAGTTGGAGACTATGGGTAAGCAGTATGAACAGGACCTCAAGCTGATGCAGGACGAACTGCAGAAGAAGAGTGACGAGTATCAGAAGGAGCAGGCCAATCTGCTTGAAAACGTGCGTCAGCGTCGCGAACAGGAGTTGCAGGACCTCTACCAGCGTCTGCAGCAGAGCTACCAGGACAACCAGCAGGCTTTGGCCAAGGCTCAGCAGGAGAAGCTCGGCGCCATCCAGGAGAAGGTGCTGGCTGCCGTAAAGAAGGTCGGTGAAGCCGGCGGTTATGTCTATGTTGTGGACGTGTCTTCCGGTGTGATTCCTTTTGTCAACACCGCCCTGTCTACCGACATCACCGCTGAGGTGAAGAAAGAGGTGGGCATTGTTGCCGCTCCCTAATCAGCCATACATTTTATCCTGCCATGACGGCGCCGATAGGAGTTTTCGACAGCGGATACGGCGGTCTGACGATACTGAAGCAGATTCGTCGCATGATGCCCGAATACGACTATCTCTATCTGGGCGATAACGCCCGTGCGCCGTATGGCCCTCGTTCTTATGAGGTGGTGTACGAGTTCACTTTGCAGGCCGTACGCCACCTCTTCGATGCGGGCTGTCCGCTGGTCATTCTGGCCTGTAACACAGCCTCAGCCAAGGCCTTGCGCAGCATCCAGCAGCGCGACCTTCCCTTTATGGACGACCCCACGCGCCGTGTGTTGGGCGTCATCCGCCCTACGGTGGAGAGCGTGGGTGATGTCACGAAGACGCGCCACGTAGGCCTGTTTGCTACACCGGGCACCATCCGCTCGCTCACCTATGAGATAGAGATTCACAAGCTCTTCCCCGACATCAAGGTCACGGGTGTGGCTTGTCCCATGTGGGTGCCGTTGGTGGAGAACGAGGAGTTTGCCTCCCCCGGTGCCGACTATTTTGTGAGGAAATATGTGGATGAGCTGCTCGGCCTCGACCCCGAAATTGACACGATTATTCTCGGCTGCACCCATTATCCTCTTCTTTTGGACAAGATCCGGGCCTACTGTCCCGAAGGCGTTGCGCTGATGTCGCAGGGCGACTATGTGGCCAACAGCCTTCAGGATTATCTTCAGCGCCATCCCGAGATGCAGTCGCGCCTGTCGCGCGGTGCATCGCTCAGCATGGAGACCACCGAGCAGCCCGATCAGTTCTCTTCTTTGGCTTCACTCTTCCTGGGTGAAAGCGCCGGCGTGGACGTGAAGCGTATCACGCTGTAAACAGCCAACCCTCCCATCACGGCCACCGTCAGGAAAATGGTCAGGAAGTCACCCGCGTGCATGCTCACGGGGTAGGACTCCACCAGATAGGTGCCGTCTTCTCCACCCATTTTAATCAGCCCGAAGTGCTCCTGCAGTCCGCAGAGCAGGGAGCCGAGCCCCAAGCCTATAGCGCAACCCGAGAGTACAATCATCCAGCCCTCGTAGAGGAAGATGCGCCGCCTCATGGAGAGGGGGCAGCCCAAACTGCGCAACGTCTCCAGGTCTTCTTTCTTGTCGATAATCAGCATGGAGAGACTGCCGATGATGTTGAGCGAAGCCACTAAGAGGATGAAGCAGAGGAAGAGATAGGCGATGAGCTTCTCCACCTTCATGATGTGAAACACGTCGCTCTGCTGCTCGTAGAGATCTTCCACGATGAATTCGCTGCCTTTGAGGATTTTCTCGATGCTGCTTCGGCTGCCGCCTTCGTTCAGGCGCACTTCCAGGGCGGTGTATTGCCCTCGGCGGTCGAAGAGACGTTGCGCGAAGCCCAGCGAGCACAGGATGTAGTGGTTGTCGTATTGACTCTGATGCACCATGAATACCAGGCCGGGGGAGTAGAGCTCGTCTTTGTTAAAGCTGCTCATGGGGTTGGCCATGTTGACCTGCTCGCCCTTTTTGGGGGCGTAGATGGTGAGCGGCTCGTCGAAACTGGCGCCCAGGCCGAGTTGTCCGCACAGGCCGATGCCCAGGATGCCGTATTCGAGCACGTCGACGTGCAGCATTGGGGCGCCTTCTCCATAGAGTATCTTGTGGATGTCGGTCTGCTCGGTGAAGTTGTCGTCCACACCCTTGAGCGTGACCACCATCTGCTTGCCGCCTCTCACGATGAGCGCCTTGTCTTCCACCACCGGCGTCAGCACTGCCACATCGGGCGAGGCCTTCAGGGCTTTGATGTGAGGGTCGTTGGCGCTGAAAGGCCGGCGGTCGGCCATGGTGATGCGCAGCTCGGGGTCGAATTCGGTGAAAAGGCTGGCGACGAGCTCCTGGAAGCCGTTGAATACGCTCATGACGCACACCAGCGCCATGCTGCCCACCACCACGGCCAGCATGGAGATGACGGAGATGATGTTGATGGCGTGGTGCTTCTTCTTGGAGAAGAGATATCTCTTAGCTATGAAGAAGGCGGTCGATGTTTTCGACATAGTCCAGGGAATCGTCCACGAAGAACTTCAGCTCGGGGATGATGCGCAACTGCATGCGCACACGACGTCCCAGTTCGTAGCGGATGGTCTTCATGTTCTGATTGACGTTGGCCACAATTTCTGCGCTCTTTTCGCTGGGAAAAACGGAGAGATAGGCGCGGCAGACGCTCATGTCGGGCGATATGCGGCAGGCTGACACGCTCACCAGCGTGCCTCTCATGGCCTGCGTCTCTTTCTGGAACATGTCCGAGAGCTCCTTTTGGATGAGGCGGGCTACTTTGTTCTGCCGTGTGGTTTCCATCAGAATTGTGCTGCAATGGAGGCGGCGATAGCCGTCATCTCCTCGGAGGAGAGCTCCAGTTTCTTGTTGGCAAAGTTCAGGTCTTTTTCGCTCTGCATGGGCACCAGATGCACATGGGCGTGAGGCACTTCCAGACCCAGCACGGCCTGACCCACTTTCACGCAGGGGATGGCCTTCTTGATGGCCACAGCCACATGCTTGGCGAAGATCTGCATGCGGCCGATTTCTTCGTCGCTCAGGTCAAAGAAGTAGTCTACTTCGCGCTTGGGCACCACCAGTGTGTGGCCCTTCTGCAGCGGAGCGATGTCGAGGAAAGCGAAGAATTCATCGTCTTCGGCCACCTTGTAGCAGGGAATGTCGCCCTTGATGATTTTGGAGAAAATGGTCATTCTTCGAAGCTGATTGAAAGGATTTCAAAGGTCAATACGCCGGCGGGCACCTGCACGGGCACCTTCTCGCCCACCTTGTGGCCCAGCAGGCCCTTGGCGATAGGAGATTCTACGCTGATTTTACCTTCGCGATTGTTGGCTTCCGTACCGGACACGATGCGGTATTTTGCAGTCATGCCGTTGGCCAGGTTCTTGATCTCCACGGTGCAGAGAATGCCCACCTCGTCGCTCTTGAGGTTCTTGGTGTCGATGATTTTGGCGTCGTGGATGGTCTGCTTGAGCATGGCGATTTTGGTCTCCAGTTTGCTCTGCCATTCCTTGGCGGCGTCGTACTCCGCGTTCTCGCTCAAATCGCCCTTGTCTCGGGCCTCTGCAATGGCGGCGCTGGCGGCGGGACGCTCCACGCTCTCCAAATGCTGAAGTTCGGCCACGAGCTTATCGTAGCCTTGTTGTGACATGTATGCCATAGTATAATTAGAAATATGTTTTTCGTGTAATTTGCGCGCAAAGGTACGACAAAAATGCGAATGGAGGAAATATTGGTTAAAAAATAGACTCTTGCAGCGATATTTTCTCCGCTTTTGTCTCTTATATCATATATTCTTTGTATATTTGCACGATTTTTGACGTATTTATTCCAACTATTATCAACAAGATGAACGTAATTACAAAGACCGTTTCGCTGCCTGATGGACGCACCATCACCATCGAAAACGGTAAATTGGCCAAACAAGCCGATGGTGCCGTCGTGTTGCGTATGAACAACACCGTGCTCCTGGCCACTGTTTGTGGTGCCAAGGATGCAGTTCCCGGCACAGATTTCATGCCTCTTCAGGTAGAGTATCGTGAGAAGTACAGCGCAGCCGGCCGTTTCCCCGGCGGTTTCACCAAGCGCGAAGGTAAAGCCAACGACGATGAGATTCTCACCTGTCGTCTGGTGGACCGCGCTCTGCGTCCCCTCTTCCCCAGCAACTACCACGCTGAGGTGTATGTGAATGTGATCCTTTTCTCCGCCGACGGCGTGGACATGCCCGATGCTTTGGCAGGTTTTGCCGCCAGTGCAGCATTGAGCTGCAGCGATATTCCTTGGGACGGCCCCATCAGTGAGGTGCGTGTTGCACGCATCAACGGTGAGTATGTCATCAACCCCACCTTCGAGCAGTTGAAGCAGGCCGACATGGACCTCATGGTCGGCGCCACCGAAGAGAACATCATGATGGTGGAGGGCGAGATGAAGGAAGTCAGCGAGCAGGATCTTCTGGGCGCCCTCAAGGCTGCCCACGAGGCCATCAAGCCCATGTGCCGCCTCCAGAAGGAGCTGGCCAAGGAGCTCGGCACCGACGTGAAGCGCGAGTATTGCCACGAGGTCAATGACGAAGAGCTCCGCGAGGAGGTCAAGGCCAAGTGCTATCAGCCCGCTTACGATGTCACCAAGCAGGCGCTCGAGAAGCATCAGCGCGCCGAGGCCTTCGAGAAGATTCGCGAGGACTTCAAGTTGGCTTACGCCGCTGCTCATCCCGAACTTTCCGATGACGAGCTGGAAGAGAAGAACGGCCTCGTTGACCGCTACTACCACGATGTGGAGCGCGACGCCATGCGCCGTTGCATCCTCGACGAGGGCATCCGTCTCGACGGCCGTAAGACCACCGATATCCGTCCCATCTGGTGCGAGGTCAGCCCTCTGCCCATGCCTCACGGATCGGCCATCTTCACCCGTGGTGAGACTCAGTCTCTGTCTACCACCACGCTGGGCACCAAACTCGACGAGAAGATGGTGGACGATGTGCTCGACAAGAGCTACATGCGCTTCCTCCTTCACTACAACTTCCCTCCCTTCTCTACCGGTGAGGCCAAGGCTCAGCGCGGCGTAGGCCGTCGTGAGATCGGTCACGGCCATCTCGCATGGCGCGGTCTGAAGGGCCAGATTCCTGCCGACTATCCCTACACCATTCGCGTGGTGAGCGACATCCTCGAGTCCAACGGCTCCAGCTCCATGGCTACCGTTTGTGCCGGCTGTCTCTCTCTGATGGATGCCGGTGTGCCTCTGAAGAACCCCGTGAGCGGCATCGCTATGGGTCTGATCAAGAACCCCGGCGAAGACAAGTATGCTGTCCTCAGCGATATTCTCGGCGACGAGGATCACTTGGGCGATATGGACTTCAAGACCACGGGCACGCCCAACGGTCTGACCGCTACTCAGATGGATATCAAGTGCGACGGTCTCTCTTACGAGATCCTCGAGAAGGCCCTTATGCAGGCCAAGGCCGGTCGTGAGCACATCCTGGGCGAGATGCTCAAGGTGTTGCCCGCTCCCCGTCCCGAGCTCAAGCCCCACGTGCCCCGCATCGAGCAGATCACTATTCCCAAGGAGTTCATCGGTGCTGTCATTGGCCCGGGCGGCAAGATCATCCAGGGTATGCAGGAGGAGACCGGTGCCATCATCACGATTGATGAGGAAGACGGCGTAGGTAAGGTGCAGGTGAGCGGCAGCGACAAGGCTTGCATCGACGCAGCTTTGGCCAAGATTCGTGCCATTGTGGCCATCCCCGAAGTGGGTGAGATCTACGAGGGCACCGTGCGCAGCATCATGCCTTACGGCGCTTTCGTTGAGTTCATGCCCGGCCGCGACGGTCTGTTGCACATCAGCGAGATTGAGTGGAAACGCCTGGAGACGGTCGAAGAGGCAGGCATCAAGGAAGGCGACACCATCAAGGTGAAGCTCCTCGAGGTCGATCCCAAGACCGGCAAGTTCAAGCTCTCCCGCCGCGTGCTTCTGGAGAAGCCCGAAGGCTATGTGGAGCGCGAGCGTCGTCCCCGTCCCGAGCGCGGTGAGCGTCGTCCCCGCCCTGAGCGCGGCGAGCGTCGTCCCCGTCCCGAGCGCGGCGAGTCTCATGACGAGCAGCCCTCTTCCGAGGAGTAAGTCTCGCGAACCTTAATTAATATATATATGGGGCAGCCCGGAGCACTTCACGTGCCCCGGGTTGTTTGTCTTATGGCCCTTTGTGTGCGTTTCGGAGGTTGTTTTGCTAAAAAAATGATTTTTGCGGACAAAGGATTGCCAAAGATATCATCCGGCTCGAAAATATTTGTTATCTTTGTCCCCGTTGAATTATTTATAAGTACACAGTATGAGAAATGAATGGAGAGGCTTCAAGGGCGTGAAATGGCTCGACGAAGTGAATGTGCGTGATTTTATCCAGAATAACTACACCCCCTACGACGGCGATGAGAGCTTCCTCGAGGGCCCCACGGAGGCGACCAACGTACTCTGGGGCAAGCTGCAGAAACTGCAGAGGGAGGAGCGCCTCAAGGGCGGTGTGCTCGACATGGAGACCGAGATTGTCAGCTCGATGACGGCCTACGGCCCCGGTTACATCGATCCCGAGACCAAAGACCTTGAGAAGGTTGTCGGCCTTCAGACCGATAAGCCCCTCAAGCGCGCCTTCATGCCCTACGGCGGCATCAAGATGGCAGAGCAGGCCTGCACGACCTACGGCTACAAGCCTTCGGAGAAGCTCCATGAAATTTTTACGAAATACTGCAAGACGCACAACGACGGTGTGTTCGACGCTTACACCGACGAGATGCTGCGCGTGCGCCACAACCACATCCTCACGGGTCTGCCCGACACCTACGGTCGCGGCCGCATCGTGGGCGACTATCGCCGTGTGGCTCTTTACGGCATCGACTTCCTCATCGAGCAGAAGGAGATCGACAAATACAACTGCGGCAAGCGCCAGATGAGCGAGGACATCATCCGTCTGCGTGAGGAGATCTCCATGCAGATCAAGGCCCTCAAGGGCATGAAGCAGATGGCCGAGATCTACGGCTATGACATTTCTCAGCCCGCCAAGAACGCCCGTGAGGCCGTCCAGTGGCTTTACTTCGGCTATCTGGCTGCCATCAAGACGCAAAACGGCGCCGCTATGTCCGTAGGCCGCATCTCCACTTTCCTCGACATCTACATCACCCGCGACCTTCAGGAGGGCACTCTCACCGAGAGCGAGGCTCAGGAGCTCATCGACCACATGGTCATGAAGTTCCGCATGGTGAAGTTCGCCCGTATCCCGTCCTACAACGAGATCTTCTCCGGCGACCCCGTATGGGCTACGCTCGAGGTGGCCGGCATCGGCCAGGACGGTCGTCATCAGGTGACGAAAAACTGCTACCGCTTCCTCCACACGCTGGAGAACATGGGTCCTTCGCCCGAACCCAACCTCACGGTGCTCTATTCGCCCCGTCTGCCCGAGACCTTCAAGCACTACGCCGCTATGGTCAGCGTGAAGACCAGCTCCATCCAGTATGAGAACGACGATGTGATGCGTCCCATTTGGGGTGACGACTACTCGATCTGCTGCTGCGTGAGCGCCACGCAGACGGGCAAGGAGATGCAGTTCTTCGGCGCCCGCGCCAACATGGCCAAGACGCTCCTCTATGCCATCAACGGCGGCGTCGATGCCAAGACACGTGAGCAGTGCGGCCCCAAGTTCCGTCCCATCACCAGCGAATACCTCACCTGGGAGGAGCTCGAGCCTCGCTTCCGCGACACGCTCGATTGGCTGGCCGACATCTATGTCAACACGCTGAACCTCATCCACTACATGCACGATAAGTACTTCTACGAGGCCGCCGAGATGGCGCTCATCGACACCGACGTGCGCCGTACCTTTGCTACCGGCATCGCCGGCTTCAGCCATGTGGTGGACAGCATCTGTGCCGTGAAGTACGCCAAGGTGAAGATCATCCGCGATGAGAACGGCTTCAACTACGACTATGCCATCGAGGGCGACTTCCCCCGCTACGGCAACGACGACGATCGCGCCGACGAGGTGGCACTCTGGGTGCTGAAGACCTTCCTGGCCAAGATCAAGCGTCACCACACCTACCGCAATTCCGAGCCCACGACCTCCATCCTGACCATCACGTCGAATGTGGTTTACGGCAAGTACACCGGCAATCTGCCCGACGGCCGTCGCGCCGGCACGCCGCTTTCTCCCGGTGCCAACCCCAGCTACGGCGCTGAGAAGAACGGCCTTCTGGCTTCGCTCAACTCTGTGGCCAAGATTCCTTACGAATATGCTTTGGACGGCATCTCCAACACGCAGACCATTGCGCCTTCGGCCCTCGGTCACGACGACGAGGAGCGCGCCCAAACTTTGGTGCGTGTGATGGACGGCTACTTCACGAAGGGTGCTCACCATCTGAATGTCAACGTCTTCGGCGTGGACAAGCTGCTCGACGCTATGGAGCATCCCGAGAAGCCCGAATACGCCAACTTCACTATCCGCGTCAGCGGCTACGCCGTGAAGTTCATCGACCTGACACGTGAGCAGCAGGAGGACGTCATCGCCCGTCAGGCTCACGAGCGTCTCTGATATGACCTGCTCAGGTTTCATCCATTCCACCGAATCCTTCGGCTCCGTTGACGGGCCGGGGATTCGGTTTTTAATCTTCCTGCAGGGCTGCAGGATGCGTTGCCGCTATTGCCACAATCCGGACACCTGGAAGTTGTCGGAAGACTCGGAGTCATCTGAGCATTATCAGTCGGTGGAGCAGTTGCTCGACCGTGCTGAGCGCTATCGCGACTATTGGGGGAGGGAAGGAGGCATCACCGTCTCCGGCGGCGAAGCGCTCCTGCAGATCGACTTCCTCACGGCGCTCTTCGAGGAGGCACACCGTCGCGGCATCAACACTTGCCTGGATACGGCGGCGCAGCCTTTTACACGTGAGGAGCCTTTTTCCTCCCGATTTCAACGGCTGATGAAGAGCACCGACCTCGTGCTGCTCGACCTCAAACACATGGATCCCGAGCGCCACAAGTGGCTCACAGGTCACACCAACGAGAACATCCTCGACTGTGCGCGCTGGCTCTCAGAGATGGGTGTTCCGGTGTGGATCCGTCATGTGCTCGTGCCGGGCATCACCGACGACGAGGAGCATTTGCGCTCCATGCGCCGCTTCATCGATACGCTCCAAAATGTTAAAAAAGTGGAGGTGTTGCCCTATCATACGCTTGGCATCCAGAAATGGGACAAGCTGGGCATTCCCTACACGCTCAAAGATGTTCCTCTACCTACGGCCGAACAGGAACGTCGGGCCAGGGAAATCCTTGTCAATTGACAGTGGCCTGAGAAGGGATTCTACATCCGGGGGGCAAGAAGTTCTTTGTGCGATGAAATAACGTCCAAAATCGTGTGAGCTAACTCAAACGATCGATTGAGTTAGCCCAAACGATCGATCGAGTTAACTCAGGTTTTTGAGGCCCCTTTTTTCACCGTCCCAAAGCCGACACAAAAATAAAGGCTCCGGAGTTCCGGAGCCTTTACTATTTGATAGGTTGTTGATCAGGCGTCAATCTTGGCGTAGACCGCGTTCTGCTCGATGAATTCGCGACGGGGACCTACATCCTCACCCATCAGCATGGAGAAGACGTAGTCAGCGCCGGCAGCGTCCTCAATCGTCACCTGCTTGAGCAGGCGCGTCTCGGGATTCATGGTGGTCTCCCACAGCTGCTCGGGATTCATCTCACCCAGACCTTTGTAGCGCTGCGTGTGGATGCCCTCCTCGCGGCCGTTGTTGTACTTCTTGATGAAGTCCAGGCGGTCCTGCTCGGTGTAGCAGTATTCCTCCACCTTGCCGATAGAGCAGCGATAGAGCGGGGGAGTGGCGATGTAGAGATGACCCTTCTGGATCAGCTCGGGCATATAGCGGTAGAAGAGCGTCATGAGCAGCGTGTCGATGTGAGAACCGTCGACATCGGCATCGGTCATGATGATCGTCTTGTAGTAGCGCAACTTCTCGTAGTTGGCCTCCTTGGAGTCCTCGCCCAGGCCGAAGCGTACGCCCAGAGCTTGGATGATGTTGTTCACCTCCTCGTGCTCGAAGGCCTTGTGCCACATCACGCGCTCCACGTTGAAGATCTTGCCTCGGATGGGCAGGATGGCCTGATACTGACGGCTGCGGCCCTGCTTGGCGCTGCCGCCGGCAGAGTCACCCTCGACGATGAAGAGCTCGCAGTTGGCGGCGTCCTTGTCGGCGCAGTCGGCCAGTTTGCCGGGCAGACCGCCACCGGCCATGGGCGACTTGCGCTGCACGCTCTCGCGGGCCTTGCGGGCAGCCACACGGGCTGTAGCGGCAAGAATCACCTTGTCGACGATGAGCTTGGCCTCCTTCGGGTGTTCCTCCAAATAGTTGGCGAGCGCTTCGCCTACAGCCTGCTGCACGGCGCCGGCCACCTCGGAGTTGCCGAGCTTGGTCTTCGTCTGGCCCTCAAACTGGGGTTCGGCCACCTTCACGGAGATGACGGCGGTGAGGCCTTCGCGGAAGTCTTCGCCGCTGATCTCCACCTTGTTCTTGGCCAGCTTCTCCAGGTCCTTCTGGCACTGCTGCTCGGCGTAGCTCTTGAGCGTGCGCGTCAAAGCCGTGCGGAAGCCCTGAAGGTGGGTGCCGCCCTCTATGGTGTTAATGTTGTTGACGTAGGAGTGGAGGTTCTCGGAGTAGCCCGTGTTGTACATGATGGCCACTTCGATGGGCACCTGCTGCTTCTCGGTGTTCAGATAGATGACATCGTTGATGAGATGCGTGCGGGTGGAGTCGATGTAGCGGACGAAATCCTTCAGGCCGCCTTCGCTGTAGAACACCTCGCTGCGTATGCCCTCAATGCCGCTCTGCTCGTTCACGTCGAGACGCATGTCGGTCAGCGTGATGTGGATGCCGGCATTCAGGTAAGCCAGCTCGCGCATGCGATTGGCCAGGATGTCGTACTTGTAGAAAGTGGTCTGGAAGATGGTGTCATCGGGCCAGAACTGCTGGCGTGTGCCGCGCAGGGTGGTTTCGCCCACCACAGCCACAGGGGCCAGAGGCTTACCGCGATGATACTCCTGCTGGTAGATCTTGCCGTCGCGGAAGACCTGAGAGAGCATCTTCGTGGACAGGGCGTTGACACAGCTGACGCCCACACCGTGGAGACCGCCGCTCACCTTGTAGCTGCCCTTGTCGAATTTGCCGCCGGCATGGAGCACGGTCATGACCACCTCCAGAGCGCTCTTGTGCTCCTTCTCGTGCATGTCCACGGGGATGCCGCGGCCGTTGTCCTGCACGGTGATGCTGCCGTCTTCGTTGATGGTGACTTCGATGTGGGTGCAATAACCGGCCAACGCTTCGTCGATGGAGTTGTCCACCGTCTCGTAGACGAGGTGGTGGAGACCCTTCTCGGAGATGTCGCCGATGTACATGGCCGGGCGCTTGCGCACAGCCTCAAGGCCTTCCAGCACCTGAATGTTGGAGGCGCTGTAGGTCGCTCTGTTCTTTTCGATTTCGTCCATAAACAAAAAAAGCTGGCGTTATGCCAGCTTAGCGATGTAGTGAGCCAGCTTCGACTTGATGTTGGCTGCCTTGTTTTTGTGGATGATGTTTACCTTGGCCAGCTTGTCGAGCGCCTTCTGTACAGCGGGGTACATGGCGGTGGCAGCAGCCTTGTCTGTGGTAGCGCGCAGTTTGCGAACAGCGTTACGCATAGTCTTTGCGTAGTATCTGTTGTGGAGCTTGCGCTTCTGCTCCTGACGGATTCTCTTAAGAGATGACTTGTGGTTTGCCATTGTCTAAGTTTACGTTTTCGTTTTTTCTTCTTTTTATGTAGTCCCTAGGAGAGTCGAACTCCTCTTTAGAGAATGAAAATCTCTCGTCCTAACCGATAGACGAAGGGACCAACCCGGTGCTTTAGGTCATAAATCGTGTGCAAAGGTACGGAAAAAAGCTGAAATACCCCGCGTTGGCCTGCAATATTTTCAAGAAAATGCGGTTTTTGTTGTAAAAAGTGCCCTTTTTCTTTTGAAAAAACTTATCTTTGCAGTCGCTGAGATGGAAAAAACACGCGGCATAGTGTTGGGAAGCGTGCGCCTGACAGGCGACAAGGTCATCGTGCGCATCTTCACCGGGACCAGAGGCACGGTGCCCTTCCTCGTGAGGGTGTCTCGGGCTCGGGGTGCCGCTGTGCGCGGCGTGTTGCTCAGACCGCTCTACAGCGTGGACATTGACTACGACTTCCGTCCGACGCGCGAATTGCAGACGCTGGGAGAGGTGCATCTGCGAACTCAGTATGTCAGTTTGCTTTATGAGCCCGTGAAGCAGACGATGGCCCTCTTTTTGGGAGAATTTCTGACCCACGCCCTTAAGCACGAGAGCGAAAACGCACCCCTGCTGGACTATCTCGAAAAGGCCCTCTGCGAGCTCGATGAGGCCGGGAGCGCCTACACGGCCATGCACCTGGACATCGTACGCGGTGTGGCGGAATACCTGGGCTATGGAGCGCCACAGCTCCGGAGCATGACGCTCGCGGAGCTGATGGACTATTTCAGAATCAATGTGCCGGAGTTCCCGGAATTAAAGAGCCTCGCCGTCCTCAGGGACGTCCTTCACTAACTCCTTGATGTTGCGCAGCTCGTCGCCGGTGCGTGTGCCGGTGGGACGGCCGTCCACACGGGCAATGACGTCCTCGTTGTCGAAGCTTTCCAGGTCGTAGATGTAGATGTTGGGACGACGCTTGGTGGCAGCGCCCGAGCCGTTGTAGTACTCCACCATGATGTCGTTGAGCTGCTCCAGGCGCTCCGTCTCGCGGTGGGCTTCTGCGGCAGCCTTCTCCTTGTCGTGGTTAGTGATGCCGGTGATGCCCTGCAGACCGAAACCGCTGGCCAGCAGCGTGATCTTCACCTTGTTGCCCAGAGTCGGGTCGGTAGCCAGGCCCCATTTCACCTCGACATCCTCCTTGAACTTGGCCATGAAGTCGTTCACCTCGTTGATCTCCTCCATCATCAGGCTGTCCTTGCCGTCGTCGCTGGAGAAGTTGATGTTGAGGAGCACCTTCTTGGAGTTGTAGATGTCGTTGTTGTTGAGCAGCGGAGAGTGGAGCGCCTCCTCAATGGCTTTGGTGACACGGCCGCTGCCTTCGCCGAAGCCGGTGGACATGATGGCCACGCCGCCGTTTTTGAGCACGGTGGTGACATCCTGGAAGTCCATGTTGATGATGCCGCGCATGGTGATAATCTCCGCGATGCTCTTGGCGGCTACAGAGAGCGTGTCGTCGGCCTTCTTAAAGGCGTTGATGACCGTCAGGTCCTGATAGATTTCGCGCAGACGTTCGTTGTTGATCACCAGCAGGGCGTCCACGTGTTTGCTGATCTCCTGCACGCCCTCCAGAGCCTGGAAGATCTTCATCTTGCCTTCGAAGAGGAAGGGAATGGTGACAATGCCCACGGTGAGGATGTCCATATCTTTGGCACACTGTGCAATGATGGGCGCCGCGCCCGTGCCGGTGCCGCCGCCCATGCCGGCCGTGACGAAGACCATGCGGGTGCCGTCGGTGAACATCTGCTTGATCTGCTCGATGCTCTCGATGGCTTTTTCGCGACCCACTTCGGGCTTGTTGCCGGCGCCCAGGCCGTCACCCAGCTGCACACGGGTGGGGACGGGCGACTCCTCCAGAGCCTTCTGGTCGGTGTTGCACACTACGTAACTGACGTCGTGGATGCCCTCCCTGAACATGTGGTTGACTGCGTTGCCGCCGCCACCGCCCACACCGATCACCTTGATGATGCTGGGGTTGTTTTTAGGCATATCGAACTGAATGCCCATGCCAAAATCGTTATTCGTATCCATGATTGTAGGTTTTTCTGCGTTCAACATCATCTTTATTCGGGTTCGGACAGGCTGTCCTGTACTTTCTTCATCATATTCTTCCACCAGGACTCCTTCTTGGGAGTGTCTTCCTTCGCGGGCTTCTCGGGCTCCACGGTGGCGGTCTCGGCCGGCATATTGGCAACTGCGGTCTCCTCAGGCTGCACGGGAACAGGTTCTTCCTTGGGTTTCTCGGGCTCCTTGGAAGCCAGGCAGTTTTGGTCGCCGTGGAGCAGCAGGCCCATCAGCGAGAGATAACGTCCGTCCTCGGGGATGATGACACTGGGCGACGTCACGATGCCGTCGGGCAGGCCCTTGAAAATCTTCACCTGCTTGTTGCACTGAGCAAAGAACTGGAAACAGGGCACAATGTTCTTGGCGCGGGAAACACCGCCCGTGAGCACCACCTGGCCCGAGAGCAGCAGGTCGGAGTAGGGCTTGATCTGATGCCAGGCGTTGGCCACAATCTCCTCGTAGCGGGCCTCGATGATGTTGAGCAACTTGTCGGTTGTGATCTTCTGACCGTAGTTCAGCTCGATGGTCTCTTCGTCGGAGACGGTGTCGTTGCGATAGGCCGTGCCGTGCTTGAGCTTCAGCATCTCAGCCTCGTCCCACTCTATCTTTTGGGCTGCAATGTCTTGAGTGACATTGGCACCACCGATGGGCAGCACGATGAGGTGACGGAGTATGTTCTTGGTGTAGACGGTAATCGTGGTGGTCTCGGCGCCCATGTCAACCACGGCGCAGCCCGAACGCTTCTCATCGGGGCGCAGCACGGCATCGGCCAGCATCAGAGGAGACACCAGGATGTCGGCCACACTCAGACCGGCGGCCTTCACACACTTGCGGATGTTGTCTTCCAGAGCGGCACGGGCCACAACGTTGAGGAAATGGGCCTCGATGCTTTCTGTCTGCATACCCACAGGGTCTTCCACCTGACGGTTGCCCACAAGGCTTTCCTGCTGCACCACCTCGTGGATGTTGTAGCCGGCGTAGTTCTCATTGTAGTTGCTGTCGAGCATCATGTCCACCATGTGTGACGTGATCTGCGTCACCTCGGGGAACTGGCGCTTGACGCTGTTCTTGCGGCTGTGGAGCGACTGTCCGCCCAAGCCGACATAGACGCTCTTGATGTGTCCGCCGGCTACCAGATCCAGTCGGGCGATGACAGAAGCAATGGCCTGGGTGGTCTTCTCGATGTTCTCCACTGCGCCTTTGTGGATGCAATTCTGTGCAGGTTCATCGGCAAGGCCGATGACCTCAATGTTGCCGTTCGGCAGGCGTCTGCCGGCGATGGCACGGATGGAAGAGGAGCCCAATTCCACCGCAACGATGACGTCGTTTCCGTTTTTCATGTTGTTTTGATGCTTTTATATAGTTTTATTATGATTTTTTACGTTTGTTCCTGACTGCGACCACCTGACCCTCGAAGCTCAGGTTGATGCTCGAATAGCGCTCTTTGCCGGCCTTGGGAAGAGCCGACTGCATGAAGAGGTCGAGGTTGGCGAGCTTGCGCTCGTAGTCCTCCTCCGAGCCCAGGATGACGTCGAAGGGCTCGTCCCTCATGATCATGACCAGGCCGTGTTTGGGGTCTATGCGGTAGCCCTCCACCCTGCTGTGCCAGCGGCTGTGGGCGACGTAGTCCAGCAGGGGGCGCAGCTTGCGCGCCTCTTTGACGCTGACCTCGCCGCTCACCTGAGGCAATTTCAGGTCGTATTGTTTCATGGGCATGGCGCTGCCCTTGTCGGTGAGGAAAAATTTCTTGGCGGGCGTCACCACCTGCATGACCGGGCGCTTGGGAATCACGACGACACACAGGGTGCCGGCGGCCGTGTAGTAGCAGTGGGTGGAGTCGATATAGGGGTTCTCGTTGAGCATGTTGCGGATGCTGCGCAGATTCACCGCGCCGAGCGTCTTGCCTACGGGACGGACGCGGTGCTCCTTGAGCAGATTGGCCACAAAGGCCTGGTCCACGATGGAGCGTGGAGGCTCTTCGCCTTCGTAGCTGATGATGTAGTTCACGGCACAGCAGGGCTCATCCTCCTGGGGATGCGCCAGATGGACGATGGCGAAGATAAGATAGGCCGTCAGACTGATGAGGACGATGACTTTCAGGATGATGCGCATGGAGGTCGTGAGTGTTGGCTGCGGTGAATGCTTATCGGTTGAGTATTTCGGTGATGTCGTCGGCATAGTTGTCCAGGTCGCCGGCGCCGAGGGTCACCAGGACGTCGAAGTCCTTGCGGCGCACGATGTCGAGGACTTCTTCCTTGCGGCATAGTTCGCACTTCACGCCGGGGCGCAGGTGTTTGGCAATCAGGGCGGAGGTGACGCCTTCGATGGGTTTCTCTCGGGCAGGATAGATGTCCACAAGCACCACGTCGTCCACCAGGGAGAGGGCGTCGGCAAAATCCTTATAAAAATCGCGGGTGCGCGTGTAAAGGTGCGGTTGGAAAATCACCTTGATGCGGCGTCCTTCGTAGAGCATACGGATAGAGGTGAGGCTCTTGCGCACCTCTTCGGGATGATGGCCGTAGTCGGAGAGATAGACCATGTCGTCGCGACGCACGTGGAAGTCAAAGCGGCGGTCCACTCCGGTGAAAGAGGCCATGCCCTCGCGGATGCACTCTGCGGGCACGCCGGCTATCTGGGCCAAAGCGATGGCTGCAATGCCGTTTTCGATGTTGACCATGACGGGCACGCCGAGGCTGATGTCCTTGATGTTGCCCAGGGGCGAGACGAGATCGAAGACGATGGCGCCGCCGCCGATGCGCACGTTCTCAGCGTGGAAGTCGCCGGCATCCTGGCTGTAGGTCCAAGTGGTGACGCCATCCTGTGTGGCGGGCTTCATCTTGAGGCCGGTGTGCATGATGAGATAGCCGCCGGGGAGAATCAGTGAGGTGTATTTGGTGAAGCTTTCGAGGTAAGCTTCCTCCGTGCCGTAGATGTCGAGGTGGTCGGCGTCGGTGGCGGTGATGACGGTGGCAAAGGGCGAGAGCCAGTGAAAGCTGCGGTCGAACTCGTCGGCTTCAATCACCACGTAAGGCGATTCTTTGGAGAGGATGTAGTTGGTGCCGTAGTTCTTGAGGATGCCACCCAAGAAAGCGTTGCAGCCTGCGGGGCTCTGATGCAGCATGTGTGCGGCCATCGACGACGTGGTGGTCTTGCCGTGGGTGCCAGCTACACAAAGGCCCTTCTTGCCGCGTGTCAGCGTGCCCAGGACTTGAGCGCGCTTCTGCACGTCGAAGCCTCCGTTGCGGAACCATTGCAGCTCCGTGTGCTCGGCCGGAATGGCGGGCGTGTAGACCACGAGACACTCCTTGGCGTCGGTGCAGGCCTCGGGGATGAGGCTCACGTTGTCTTCGTAGTGGATGAGGGCGCCCTCTTTTTCGAGCTGACGCGTCAGGACGGAAGGCGTCTTGTCATAGCCGCCCACCGTGAGGCCCTGGTTGAGAAAATAGCGGGCGATGGCGCTCATGCCGATGCCGCCGATGCCGACAAAATATACTGCTTTCATGTTCTTATTTCTTGTGTTTGGCGTTGGCCAGTTTGATGACTTCTTTGGCAATGACCTCTGCGCTGTCTTTGAAGGCCATGGCGCGGGCGTTCTGTCCGAGCATGGTCAGAGCGGCAGGATTGGTTACGGTCTCGATGGCCTGACGGATGAGGCGGTCGGGGGCTTCGCTATCCTTGACCAGCTGGGCTGCTTCGCGCTTCACAAGCGCCATGGCGTTGTGGGTCTGATGGTCTTCGGCAACGTTGGGCGAAGGCACCAGAATGCTGGCTTTGCCCAGCAGACAGAGCTCTGAGATGCTGCTGGCGCCGGCTCTTGAAATGACCAGATCGGCGGCTTTGTAGGCCTCGTCCATGGCGGAGATGAAGTCCGTCACGTAGAGATTGGACGGTTTCTCCGTCTTGGCCAGTTCGGCGGCAATCTGCTCTTTATAGTAACTGCCCGTCTGCCAGATGAACTGCACTGGGCTCTTGCGTATTCTATCCAGCGACGAAAGCACGCTCTCGTTGATGGTGCGGGCACCCAGGCTGCCGCCCACGATGAGCACCACGGGGCGGGAGGGGTCCAGGCCGAAAGCGCTGCAGCATTCGGCGCGCGAGAGCGACGGATTGAGCAGATTCTGACGCACGGGATTGCCCGTCATCATAATCTTCTCGGAGGGGAAGAAGCGGTCCATGCCCGAGTAGGCCACGCAAATCTTGTCGGCCTTGTTGGCCAGAGTCTTGTTGGTCAGACCGGCGAAGGAGTTCTGCTCCTGGATGAGGCAGGGAATATGCATCTCGTAGGCTGCATTCAGTGTGGCAGCGCTGGCGTATCCGCCCACGCCCACGGCTACGTCGGGGCGGAAGTTGCGGATGACGGATTTTACCTTATACTTGGCACGGAGGAAGTCCCACAGGACGCCAATGTTTTTCGGCGACCAAAGCGGACGGATCAGCCCCCTTACAGGCAGGCCGACGATGTCGTAGCCGGCTGCAGGCACGCGCTGCATCTCCATTCTGCCCAAGGCGCCCACGAAGAGTATTTCGGCTTCGGGGTCAAGGGCTTTTACGGCGTTGGCAATGGAGACGGCGGGAAAGATGTGACCTCCCGTGCCGCCACCGCTAATGATTATCTTCATTGTTATCTTCTATTATATTTTCGTCAATAATTTCGGGTTCTTCGGCCACGGGTTCGTCCCCGTCCACCATCTTGGCGTTGCGCGAGACGGCGAGCATCATGCCCAGATAGGCGCAGTTGACAAAGGTGGAGGTGCCGCCGCGCGAGATGAGCGGAAGCGGTTGTCCCGTCACCGGCATGGCGCCCACAGCCACGGCCATGTTCATCATTGCCTGAAGGACAATCATGATGGAGAGACCCATGATGAGATAGGCCGGAAACAGGCCTTTGCATTTCGTAGCGATGCGCATGGCGCGCCACAGGAGCAACAGGTAGAGGAACATCACCAGCATGCCCATCGCGATGCCACCCTCCTCGATGATGATGGCGTAGATGAAGTCGGAATAGGCCTGGGGCAGGAAGTCGCGCTCAATGCTGTTGCCGGGGCCGCGACCGATCACACCGCAGGTGCCGATGGCAATGTTGGCGTGGGTCACCTGTATGTTTTCGGTGATGTCGTAGTCGTTGGGATCGTCGGGGAGCGACTGCTGGTTGGTGATGCGGTGCACCCAGGTGGGCACACGGTGCATGGGGCCGTCGGATTGTGCCCAGTTGTCAAGGGTGGATTCCGACACACTGAAGCAGAACGTCAGGCCGAGAATGGCCAGACCCGTGACGGCGCCGGCAACCCAGGCCAGCAGCTTGGTCTGCACCTGAGCGAAGAAAGCGATGAGGAACATCACCGCGGAGATGAGGGCCGCAGTGGAGAGATTCTCCGTGGCAATGGGCAGCAAAGTGACACCCGTGAAGAAGATCAGGAGCTTGGTGCCCATCTTGGAAGTGCCGTTTTCATCGCGGAAAATGGAGAGTACGGCGGCAGCCGTCATGACCAGGCCCAGCTTGGACAGCTCGGAGGGCTGAATGGTCTTGCCGAAGATGCTGATCCATCTGGAGGCGCCGTTCACGCTGCCGGAACACAAGGCCACCACCAGCAGTATCCAAGAGAAGAAGAGGATGAAGACGGAGCTGATTTTGTATATCTTACAGGGCAGGAGGTGCATCATCCAGGCCAGGATCATGCCGGCGATGACATAGCCGGCGTGCTCCATCACGGGCACCCAATAGGAGCCCGATTTGTAGGTCATACTGCTCGATGCGCTGTAGACCTCCACCACGGAAATCATGCACAGGCAGATGAAAATCATCCACAACACCATGTCGCCTTGCAGCAGACCCTTTTCCCTGAACGAACTCAAGCTCATCTCTCTGTCTTCTTTTCTTTATCCTTTGGCGGCGGAGCGGAACTGCTCGCCGCGGTCTTCCATATTCTTAAAGAGGTCGAACGATGCGCAGCACGGCGAAAGCAGCACCACATCGCCTTTTTTGGCCATTTCACGGCAGGCCTGCACACAATCCTTCATGGAGTGTGTGTCGCGCACGGGCAGGCCCAGAGCGTCGAAGCTCTCGTGCAATTTCTTGTTGTCGGCGCCCAGATAGCACAGGCCCGCGCACTTCTCCTTGACCAGCGCGCTGATCATCGAGTAGTCGTTGCCCTTGTCGCGGCCGCCCACGATGAGAATGGTCGGGCGGTCCATAGCCTCCAGAGCCACGCGGCAGGCATCCACGTTGGTGGCCTTGGAGTCATTGATCCACAGGACGCCGTCCTTCTCGCACACACGCTCCAGACGGTGTTCCACGCCGGGGAATTCTCTGAGGCAGGTGCGGATGATTTCATCGGGCACGCCTACGCTCCTGGTGGCCATGTAGGCGGCCAGGGCGTTGCGCTTGTTGTGCTGCCCCATTTGGGAGAACGTCAAATGCAGGGTCTCGAAGTCGCTGTCCTTGAACGGACACAGGGCGGGATTGCCCTCGCGTGCCGGACGCGACGACGGTGTCGGAGTGGGGGCGTAGCCCTCCAGGCGCTTTTCCAACTCTTCGCCGATGTGCTCGTCCTGCTGCCAATAGACGAAGAGGTCCTCGGGGCGCTGGTTTTGGATGATGCGCATCTTGGAATCCACGTAGTTTTGCATCAGGAAATCATAGCGGTCGAGATGGTCGGGCGTGATGTTCATCAAAACGGAAACGTCGGCGCGGAAGTCGAACATGTTGTCCAACTGGAACGATGAAATCTCAAGCACGTACCAGTCGTGATCGCCCTCGGCCACCTGCAGGGCGTAGGAGCGGCCGATGTTGCCGGCCAGGCCCACATCCACGCCCCAGCGCTGCATGATATAATAGATGAGGCGTGTGGTGGTCGTCTTGCCGTTGCTGCCCGTGATGCAGATGGTCTTGCCGCGGGAATACTGACGGGCAAATTCCAACTCTGCCAGAACGGGCGTGCCCTTCTCTATGAGACGCTGCACAATGGGTGCCGTGTCGGGAATGCCGGGGCTTTTGACCACGGCGTCGGCCGAGAGAATCTCTTCTTCGGTGTGATGTCCTTCTTCCCAACGGAGGCTGTGCCTGTTGAGGGTTTCCTTATACTCTTCCTTAATGCTGCCAAAGTCGCTCACGAAAACATCCCATCCCTGCTTCTGTGCCAGGATGGCCGTGCCCACGCCGCTTTCCGCAGCGCCCAAAATTGCTAATTTCTTCATCGTATCTTGAGTGTCACGATGGCCAATGCGGCCATGATAATGGTTGTAATCCAGAAACGGACGGTGATTTTCGACTCAAGCCAGCATCCTTTGGGCCAGTTGAGCAGCACCTTGAAGTCTGCGGGCAGCTGTCCGGGCTGCACGCGGAAGGTGTCGTGGAGGGGAGCACGCTTGACGATGCGCCACTTCTCGCCGCGCTTGTTGCCCATTCGGGCGATGCCGGTCTGCAGCATCACCGAGAGGCTCTCCAGCAGGAACACGAAGCAAATGAGGGGGATGAGCAGCTCCTTGTGGATGATGATGGCCGTCACGGCGATGATGCCGCCGATGGCCAGGCTGCCCGTGTCGCCCATGAATATTTGGGCCGGATAGGCATTGTACCAAAGGAAACCGACCAAAGCGCCCACAAAGGCCAGGAGGAAGATGACCAGTTCCTCACTGCCCGGGACGAACATGATGTTGAGGTAGGAGGCCATGCCTATGTGCGACGACACATAAGCCAATATCGTGAGCGCGACGCCCATGATTGCAGAGTTGCCCGCGCACATGCCGTCCATGCCGTCGTTCAGGTTGGAGCCGTTGGAAACGGCCATTTCTACAAATGTCACCAGCAGCACGAAGAAAATCCATCCGGCAGCCGTGCGGTAGCGGCCCAGGAAGGAGAAGATTTCGGAGTAGGAGAGGTTGTTGTTCTTGACGAAGGGAATTGTCGTAATGGTCGATTTCACCGGTTTGCTCTTGTGAATGATGACCTCCGTGCCGTTGCGTTCGATAGACACATTTTCGCGAATGACGGCGTCGGGGCTCTTCCACAGCACCAGTCCGATGGTGATGCCCAGGACAGCCTGACCGATCAACTTCCATCTGGGATGCAGACCGTCTTTGGTAATCTTCATCTTGATGTAGTCGTCCAGAAATCCGAGCAAGCCCAGCCAAAGTGTGGTGCCCAGCATGATGAGCATGTAGATGTTGCGCAGACGGCCCAGGAGCAGACAGGGCACCACGGTGGCCACGATGATGATGATGCCGCCCATGGTCGGGACGCCCTTTTTCTGCGTGCCGTAAGGGTCGATGCTGGCGTCGCGCTGGGCTTCGCTGATGTTTTTGCGCTTCATCCAACGGATAAAGTATTCGCCGAACACCATGGTGATGAGCAACGAGAGCACCAGAGTCAGCAGACCGCGGAACGAAATATATTGCCACATGCCCGATCCGGGGATGCCGTAACTCTCGAGATATCTGAACAGATAGTATAGCATATTTCGGTGGATTTAAGGTTTATTCATTGGCATTGGCGGGCAGGCCGAAGGCTTCGCGGATGACTTCGTGGTCGTCGAAGTGGTGCTTCACGCCTTTGACGATCTGATAGTCCTCGTGGCCCTTGCCTGCAACGAGGATGACGTCGCCCTTGCGCGCCATCATGCAGGCGGTGCGGATGGCTTCGCGGCGATCGGTGATGGTCAGCACCTTCTGGCGGTCGTCCTCGGAGACGCCGGCCATCATGTCGCGGATGATGTCCTCGGGCTCTTCGTCGCGCGGATTGTCGGAGGTGATGATGACGCGCTGGCTTTGCTTGACGGCTTCCTGAGCCATGAGGGGGCGCTTGCCCTTGTCGCGGTTGCCGCCGGCGCCGCACACGGTCCACACTTCGCCCTCTTTGCGCTGGCTGATCACCTCATTGATGGTGGTGAGCACGTTCTCCAGCGCGTCGGGTGTGTGGGCATAGTCCACGATGGCGGTGACGCCCTTGGGCGATGAAATGGTCTCAAAACGTCCGTTGACGGGCTTCATCAGCGAGAGCGTCACAAGTGCCTCTTCCTGCGACACGCCCAGCATGCGCAGAGCGCCGTAGACGGCCAGCAGATTCTGCACGTTGAAGCGGCCCACGAAGCGCACGAACACCTCGCGTCCGTCCATTTCCAGATTCATGCCGTCGAAGCCTTCCTCCAGAATCTTGGCCTTGAAGTCGGCGGCGCTTCTCACGGAGTAGGTCTTGACGCTGGCTTTGGTATTCTGTACCATGATCATGCCGTTCTTGTCGTCGGCATTGGTCACGGCAAAGGCCTCTTTGGAGAGCCCGTCGAAGAAGGCCTTCTTGGCGTCGCGGTAGTTTTCGAAAGTCTTATGGTAGTCCAAATGATCGCGTGTCAGGTTGGTGAACAGTCCGCCGGCGAAGTTCAGACCGCCGATGCGCTTCTGTGCGACAGCGTGGCTCGACACCTCCATGAAAGCGAACTCGCAGCCCTCGTCGGCCATCGTGCCGAGCAGACGGTTGAGGGTGATGACGTCGGGCGTCGTGCACTCTGTGGGATAGGCCTTGCCGTCGATGTAGTTGCACACGGTGGAGCACAGACCGCACTTGTGGCCCATCTGTCGCATGGCGTTGTAGAGCGTCGTGGCGATGGTGGTCTTGCCGTTGGTGCCGGTGACGCCGACGAGCTTCATACGGCGTGTGGGGTCGCCGAAGAAGCAGGTGGCCAGAGCTCCGGCCACATCCTCGGTGTCGTCGTAACGCACGTAGGTGACACCCTCCTGCAGCTCCTTCGGCAGCGTCTCGCAGAAGACGGCCGAGGCGCCGAGCTCAAGGGCTTTGGCGATGTAGTTGTGTCCGTCCACCTGGGTGCCGCGCATGGCGATGAATCCGGCGCCTTTCTGAATGCGTCGGGAGTCGATTTCGAGAGCGGTGATCTCGATGCCGGTCGGGCCGTGCACCTCACGGGGAGTGCAGCGATCAAGGAGTTGCTGGAGTTTCATGATGGGTTGTAGTGTCGTTAAGTTCTTCGAGATTGCGATAGGCGCCGTGGGACATCACGTAGAGCGAGAGCTCGCGGAAAACGGGGCCGCAATGACCGCCGCCGGAAGCGGGGCCGGTCTTGATGATGTTCACGATGCAGGAGTATTTCGGCGCGTTGCTGGGGTAGTAGCCGCAGAAGCTCACCATGTAGCGCTGCGGGCCGTTGTGATAGCCTCCGGCACCGGCCACCTGTGCCGTGCCCGTCTTGCCGCTCACCTGGAAATATTTCTCGCCGTTGCCGGCCTTCTTGCCCAGTCCGTCGCGCACCACGCGGTGGAGACATTCCTGAATCTTGGCCAGTGTGGCGGGCGAGCAAATCTGCTCCTTCATGACTTCCGTGGGGAATTCACGGATGATCTTGCCGTCCTTCATCTCGGCCTTCACGAAGCGGGGCTTGAGCATGCGTCCGCCGTTGGCGATGGCGTTGTAGTAGGTCAGGGTGGCGATGAAGGGCAGCTGGGTTTCGTAGCCGATGCTCATCCAGGGGAGGGCCGTCTCATACCAGTTAGCCCAATGTTTGCCCGTCTTGTCCTTGCGCGGATGGCGCACACGGGGATTCTTGGCGCCCGGCAGCGGCAGGTCGAGCGGCAGTCCGACACCTTCGCGGTTGAGGCCGCGGACGTATTTGTCGGGATCGTTGTGGTAGTATTTGTCGATGAGCTTGGAGACGCCCAGATTGGACGAATACATCAGCACCTCGGGCACGGAGAGCACGCCGTAGCCGCCGCGGCGCCAGTTGTGGTCGCGCATGGGGCGTCCGTGCATCATCTGCACGCCGCCGGTGCAGTCCACGTGGTCGTCGAGGGTGATCACGCCGTCTTCCAGCGCCACCATGATGCTGGCGGTCTTGAAGGTGGAGCCGGGTTCATAAAGGTCCATCACGGCGTGGTTGTAGTCCTCCACGTAGTCGCCGCCGCCGATGTGGTGCAGGTTGACCATCGCCTTGATGTCGCCCGTGGCGACTTCCATCAGAATGCAGACGCCCGTCTCGGCGCCGATTTCGCGTATCATCTTGCGCAGCGCTTTCTCGGCGGCGTCCTGCATGTTGATGTCCAAAGTGGTCACGAGGTCGTTGCCGTCCACGGGGGGCTGATCCACGAAGCTGATGCGCTGGTTGCGCACCTTCATGCGGTGGCTCACGCCGTTGGTGCCGCGCAGGATGCTGTCGTAGCTCATTTCCAGTCCGCCCTTGGCGGCGTCGGTGTCTCTGTAGAGGTCGCCCAAGAGCGCTTTGGCCAGAGATCCGTAGGGGTGCTTGCGCTGCATGATCTTTTCGCCGCGGAATCCGCCTTTGAACACCGATTCGCGGAACAAGGGCAGCTCCTTGCACTCCATGTATTGGATGTAAGTGGCGTTGTAGGGGTAGATGCGCCAGGCGTGACTGCCTTTTCGCTTGCCTTCGAGCAGGCGCTGGCGGAAGAATTCTTCGGTCTTGTCGGGGAAGATGCGGGCCAGACCCATGCAAATGCTGTCCAGCTTGGCGGTGAACACGCTGTCGCGGAAGGCCTGCGTCTTGATGCGCGACTTCTCGTTGGGATCAATCACCACATAGTCCATGTAAAGACGATATTCGGGCACGCTGCCGGCCAGCAGGTGGCCTTCGCTGTCGTAGAGGTTGCCGCGAGCGGCCGGAATGGGCAGATTTTCAGTAACGAAACGCGAAGCCACAGCCTGCCAGTAGTCGTGGCGGTAGATCATCGTGTTGAGTGCCGTTATTATAATGTACGCGCCCACGAGAGTCAGCATCGCAATGATGATGGCAAATCTCAGAATGCTGTTTTTCTTGTCTGCTTTCATCTCAATGCGAATGGGGGTTCTATGCCGATCTGCAGCGTGGAGTCACCGTACTGGTGCAGCAGGTCTTCCACCTTGCTCTGGCGGGTCTTCAGCGTCAGCTCGCTGTTGCGTGTGAGGCAGCGGAACTTCCAGTCGTCCAGTTCTTTCTGCAGCTTTTCCTCCTCAATAATTTCCTGCTGGGCCTGATAGCGGTTGGTGACATACCAGATGATGCCGATCATGATGATGATCAGCACGCCCAGTTGCCGCTTGAACCACTGGCCGTTGATGCTCAGTGACTTCATCACGTCGAGGATGCGCTGTTTGTCGTCCTCGTCGCTCATGATGCGTTGCTGCAGTTTCTTCAAATCTCCGTCCATGCTGTTGCGCTGCTTCTCTTGTTTGACTGTATCTCCTGCTGATTTATTCCTGTTCGTTCACTTTCTCGGCCACGCGCAGTTTGGCAGAACGTGCACGGGGATTTTCGCTGATTTCACCGTCGTCGGGCGTTGCCACACCCTTGCCCACGGCGCGCAGCGGAGAGCGGGTGCGGCCGTAGAGGTCCTGCTCCGTGCGGCCCTCGATGTTGCCCGAGCGTATCATGTTCTTGACCAGCCGGTCCTCCAGGGAGTGGTAGGAGAGGATGACGAGGCGTCCGCCGGGCTTGAGCACTTCTGCGGCCTGCTGCAGCATTTCGCCGAGAGCCGTCATCTCGCCGTTGACCTCAATGCGCAGGGCCTGAAACACTTTGGCCAGCTCCTTCTTCTCCCGGTCGCGCGGCAGGGCTTTGCCGACGGCTTCCGCCAGCGCTCCCGTGGTCTCCAGCGGGGCGGCGCTTCTGGCAGCCACGATGGTGCGGGCCACACGGCCGGCCTCTTTCACCTCTCCGTAGAGACGCAGCAGGGAGGCGAGCTGCTCTTCGGTGTATTCCGTCACGATGCGGGCTGCCGTGAGCCGGCTCTTCTGGTTCATGCGCATGTCCAGAGGAGCGTCGCTGCGGAAGGAAAATCCCCGCTTGCCGGCGTCCAAATGATGGCTCGATACGCCCAAATCGGCCAGAATACCGTCCGGCTCGATGCCGTAGTATTCAACCCAATTCTTTAAATACCGGAAGTTACTTCTGATGAAACTCAGCCTTTTATCCTCACCCAGTGTCTCTGCGTTGCGGATGGCGTCGAGGTCCTGATCAAAGGCAAAAAGCCGCCCGTTTTTCCCCAGTTCGGCCAAGATACCCCGTGAGTGTCCGCCGCCACCAAAGGTGAGATCCAGGTAAGTGCCGTCCTTCTGCAGATTTAAGCCGGATAGGCAGGGCTGGAGCATTACCGGTGTATGGTAGCTGGGAATGAACACGTTAGCCGAATTGATTAAAACTTTTGTTGAGATAAAAGATGATTTCCGCTCCAAAGGTACAACAATTATTTGAAATGGAACGATTTTTTTTCAACTTTTTTTTAACTTTTTTCAAATCTCTTTGAACGGCCGTCATTCCTTCGTTTTGTTTTACTTTCGTTCAGCCCTGCGTCATCACTGCTGCATCGCTGCTGCATCACTGCTGCATCACTGCTGTTTTCCCGATAGATCATCGATAGATGACCGATACTTCCCCGATAGATGAGCGATAGATGAGGCTGATATGATCCCGATGAAATCGCTAATTTGTGTTTTTCAGAGATAATGCGTGTCTTCAATTTTTTGTTTTCCGATGGAACCGAAGAAAATAAGTAAAAAAATGGCCAATTGAGGCTCTTTTACCACTTTCTCTCGCGTGCACGATATTATTGTTGTACCTTTGCACCCGAAATTAATCCGGCGTGCCGATTTTCGTGCGCTTAAAACTGCCTCCGGCCGCCAAAACACCACAAAAACGTCTATGAATTTTAAGAATCTCTTTTCTTTCGGTGCTCTTGCATTGATGGTGTGCGCCTGCTCCGAAGAGCCTGCCAATATGGAGTGCGATGTGGAGAGCATCTGGGTCCATGTTGACCAGCCGACCTCCCTGTTCACTCCCGAGCGTGTGGGCGACACCCTGAAGTCGGAAGTGTCCACCTCGCCGGAAGGTCGCTACATCACTTGGTTGTTGAAGAACGGCGCCGAGCCCGGAAGCTATCCCGTGTATTTGACCACAACTCCCGGTGCCACCGTGTACATTTACAGCGAAGTCGGTGTGAAGCGCCCATTCAACAACGGTGAAGTCGTACATTTCGCCGGTGAGAAGAAAACGGTGATTGAAGTGGTCTCGGAGGACAAGGCCTGGAGTAAGCAGTATGAGCTCTGCATGGTGAATCAGCCGATGAGCAGCCCGGAATTCAGTTTCGATTTCAATGATGAGTTTGAATACTATCAGTACAGCAAGACCAAGATGGGCGTGGGCTACTTCAAGTTCAAGCCCCAGGATCCCAGAGCAATATCTTCTCTGTTCTACAATCCCGACGATCCTTATTGGAAGAACGGCAACCCCGGCTTCGCGATGAGCCGCGGCACGAATGCCACGCCGGAGCAGTATCCCACGACGGTGGGTTTCGGTGCAGGTCCCGACGGATCCAACTGCATCTTGATGCAGACCCTCTCGACCGGCGGATTGGGCGCTATGGCCAGAATCTACATCGCTGCGGGCAGTCTGTTCAACGGCGAATTCGATCCGGCCAAGGCTTTGAAGTCGCGTTCCGCCGCCCGTCTGGCCACCCAGTTCGGCACGCCGATTGACCGCAAGCCCTTGTCTATGACGCTGGATATGAAGTATATTCCGGGTCCCAACTACTGGGACGAGGACAAGCATGTGCTCCCCGGTATTGTGGACGAGCCTGACGCTTATGTCGTCTTCTTCCGCAACGACGTGCCCGGCGGCATGCTCGACGGCACCAACGTGTTGACTGATCCCAGCATCATCGGCAAGGCCCGTATCAAGCACCGCTACAACGCCGACGGCACCAATCAGGAGACCGGCAGCCCCATTCACGGCATCACCGGCGAATGGAAGACCTTCACGCTGGAGCTGGAGTACACCAAAGAACCCGATCCCGAGGTGCTCAAGAACATGGGCTACAGCATGATCATCGGCTTCTCTTCCGGCTGGCAGGGTGCAGACTTCCGCGGCGCCTTGGATTCGAAGTTCTACATCGATAACATCGTCATCGAGATGCAGAAGGATGAGCGAGACGGTGTAGTCAACAATAATTAATAAGGAAACACAATGAAATCAGCAAAATATATCATATTGGCCGTGCTGACGCTGATGGCTGTCGGCATGCAGGCGGAGGACAACGCCGCGAAGTGGGAGAAGTACGGTCCCACCAGCAAATCCACCAAAGCCGGCTTCATCGTGAGAGCCGGTTACGTCATCGGCGGCACGACGCCACTGCCCCCTCCTGCCGAGATTCGCAAGATCAAGGAGTTTGCGCCCAAAGGCGGCTTCAATGTGGGCGTTGACGGCTACAAGATGTTCACCCGCCGTTGGGGTATCGCCTCCGGTCTGCATTTCTTCTATGAGGGTTTCCACACCGTAGCCGAAGTGAAGGGCTACTACATGCGCATGGAGATGGAGGGTGACGCCATTGAGGGCTACTACACCGGTTGCGATGTGACGAACGCCACCTTCTGGGGCTTCACCATTCCCGTGGTGGCCACCTTTGCGATGTCGGCGCGTTGGAATCTCAGTTTCGGCCCCTACATCCAGTTCTACACCAGCACCGGTTTCAACGGTGAAGTCTATGAAAACGACGAGGGTGTCAGCTATCTGCGCGTGGATACGCCTACGGGACAGAAGCAGGAAATCGGTCGCGGCACCAACAGCTACGACTTTGCCGACGTCGACGGCGAGAACAAGATGCGCCAGTGGGGTGCCGGTCTCGAGATAACCTTCGACTGGAAGGCGCTGAAGCACATGAACGTGTTCGGCACGTTGGATTGGGGTCTCACCAATGCGATGTATCCCGACTTCAAGGCCGTCCAGTTCCCGATGTACAACCTCTACGCCACCATCGGTCTGGCCTATCGCTATTGATTGGGAGAACGCAAACATACGTATATATATAAAAGGTAAATAATATAAGGAGATTGATTATGAAAAAAAGTGTACTCTTTTTGATGAGCGCTGCCCTCTTGTTGGGCAGTAACGTAATGGCTGACGATCAGCCCCAGGTGCCCAACGGTGATTTTGAGTCTTGGACCTTCGACGGCGAAAATCTGCCCGACAACTGGAATTCTTTCCAGACTGCCGACGGTGATTTGGCAGGTACGGCTTATAGTAGCACCGACCGACAGGTGAAGCGCTCCACGGATGTGCATCCCGGCTCTACAGGACAGTATTCTTGTGTTATTTGGGCGCGTCAGGTACAGGTTTTTATTTTTAAGGCAAAAGCTCAGGGAAATCTGACGTCCGGTCGCGTACATGCTGGTGGTGCAGCCGCAGTGCACCAGGATAACTATAATTACACAGACCGTGACGGCAGCAACACCAAGGGTGACGTCACCAATCCTTGTGCCATGAAGTTCACCGGAAAGCCTTCGGCAGTGAAGGTTTGGGTGAAGTATAAGCAGAAAGGCAAAGCCGCAGATTACGGCACACACGCCACCGCCAAGTTCTCAGCCATCATCCACAGCGACGCTGACTACATTTCTTATGGTCAGCCTACGTACGACACGGATGCCAATAAAGCGCTTGTCGTGGCTTCTGCCGTGAAGGAGATTGAGTATAACGACGGTGAGTGGGAAGAGTTGACCATTCCCTTCGAATACACCGACAACGATGTTGAACCCGCTTACATCCAGATCAATGCCTCTACCAACGCCTATCCCGGTGCAGGTGAGGTCGGTGATTCTCTCTGGATTGACGATATCGAAATGGTGTATGAGCCTGCCGGCACTGTAAAAATTTTCGATCAGGATAAGCTTTACGTGACCGTAAACGGCGAAACGACGGGTCCGATTGATGCTACCGTTTACGTGACGGAGAACGATGACAACACCATCAATTTCCAGCTGAAGAATTTTGTGCTTGAGATCGGTGCAGAGAAAATGGGTGTCGGTAATATCAATGTGAAGAACATTCCTGCATCTGTTGCTGATGGTATCACGAGTTTCGCTGACGAGCAGTCTATACTGATAGAGGAAGGCGACGATCCTACGATAGATATGTGGATGGGTCCGTATTTGGGTGAAATCCCCTTGGATATGAGTGGAAAGTACGATGATGACCACCTTTATGTGACGATTGACATCGATATGTCGGTTGCCATTGGTCAAATCATTCACGTGACACTTGGCAATGAAGGTGATGTGACAGCAGTTGCTTCAGTCAAGGTTTCCAAGAAGAATGCCGCATCTGGCGTCATCTACGACCTCAACGGCCGCAAAGTCAATGAGATGCAGCGCGGCCGCTTCTACATCGTGGACGGCAAGATCGTGATGAACTGAACGAACGTTTCATTAAGTCATTAGCATTAAATGAGAAAGATTATAAGTCTTTGTGTCTGCGTTGCAGCGACATTGACGGCTGATGCTCAATATCAGTTGAAAAACGGCGATTTTGAGCAGTGGGAGGAGGTGACTTATACATCTTCCAAGAAGTGCGAGGAGCCTGTGGCCTGGAGCTCGTTCTACGATGCAACCGGCGGCCATAAGAGGATCGGCACCAGCTCCAAATCGCAGATACACAAGGAGAAGGAGAAGCGTCCCGGCTCAAAGGGGCGTTTCTCCTGCCGCCTGACATCGCGCTCGGTGATGGGCGTTGTGGCTCAAGGCACTGTCACCAACGGCTGCATGAACATGGGGTCTTTGTCGGCCTCGGATGCCAGCGGCAACTACAACTATATCAACGAAGAACGCTGCGATCAGGCCATGCGTTTCAGCGGTCATCCTGATGCTGTGCGCTTTTGGGTGAGGTTTTCCGGAGCTGATACGGGAGCTGTCAGGGTGTTTCTGACCTCTAAGGGTTACTTCCAGGATCCGGCATACAAGGACCGGAACAAAGCCACCCTTGTAGCGCAGGCGCTCTCGGCCGAGCGGATTGTGAGCAACGACAAGTGGACGAAATACACAATCCCCTTCGACTGGAAAACTTCGGAGCTTGATCCGTATTATGCGCTTGTGGAAGTCACAACCAGTGCGGAGCCTGGCAAGGGCGATGCCAAAGACTATCTCTATGTGGACGATATAGAGATGATCTACAACAGCGAAGCGACGTCCGTTCTTTACGACGGGCGCAACATCCTCCAGGCTGGCAAGGTGGCAGAAAAGTTCAACCCGGAGAAGATGGGCAAAATCACCACCAACGCACGGGCGGCAAAAGCTTCGTGGAAATATGATGCAGCTGCCGGCCAGCTCGTCGTGACGGTGGAGGGCGAAGACATTGGGGAAAACCACGTTAACAAACATGTATACCATATCCCGTTCTCTCAGACCAAAAAGTGAGAGGCTTGGGATATTGGTGAGGTAAAAAGAAAGAAAAGTATGACCAAAAAGATTTTAACTGCGTTGCTTTGTGTTGTGGCAACAGTTACGGCACAGGCCCAGTATCAACTGGCAAACGGAGATTTTGAATCGTGGGAGACGGTGGAGTACACCGCAACCAAAGTGTGTGAGGAGCCGTTGAAATGGAGCTCTTTCTACGATGCCACCGGCGGTATGAAGGGCTTTGGCACCAGCACTACGCCTCAGATTTATAAAGACGAGGACAAGCATACCGGTTCTGCCGGCCAGTATTCCTGTCGCATCACGTCGAATTCTGTGTTCGGCGTTGTGGCTCAGGGCAACCTGACAACGGGTTGCGTCAATATGGGTTCGGCCAGCGCTACCGACGCCAGCGGCAACTATAACTATATCAACGAGGCGCGTGAGGATCAGGCGATGCGCTTTGCCGGTCGTCCCGATGCTGTGCGCTTTTGGGTGAAGTTCTCCGGCGTGAAGACCGGCAACTGCAGTGTGCTGCTCACCACAAAGGGTTATTATCAGGATCCTGTCTATCAGGATCGCAACACCGCCAAACTCGTGGGCCAGGCTCTTTCCGGTACCAGCATCGTGAGCAACGATGAGTGGACGCAGTACACCGTGCCTTTCGAGTGGCTCTCCGATGAGCAGCCTTACTACGCTCTGGTCAATGTCTCCACCTGCGCAGAGCCCGGCGCAGGCGCTGCTGCCGACTATCTCTACATTGACGACATGGAGATGATCTACAACAGCGAGGCTACAGCCATCATCTATGGCGGCGAGAACATCATGGGCCGCGAGCTGATTTCCGAGGATTTCGATCCCGAGAAGATGGGTAAAGTCGTGACCAACGGCCGCGGCACCAAGACGTCCTGGAAGTTCGAAAGCAGCACCAACACGCTGACGGTGACGGTTGAGGGCGACAATGTTTCCGAAGATCCCGCCAATGTGCACATCTATCAGATTGCTTTCACCGGCGGTGAGGACGCAGAAGGCACTGGCGACGAAGATCCCATCGTAGTAGTAGCCCCGCAGCCCGTGGAGCTCGTGAAGGGTACCGGCTATTATGTGTTCAACAAGGCCACCGGTTACTTCCTGCAGGACGACAATGGGTTTGATCTTGAGGCCAAGACGGAATGGACCGTTCATGAGGACAATACGATGGAATCGGTCAACGGCAAGAGTGTCAATATCACTATTGTAGGTAACAGCGGTTGGCTTGGAAACGACAAGCCCAAGAGCGTTACGGTAAAGTCCGACGCAGCACAGGCTACTACGCTGACTATTGCCGGTGATGTTGACGGTTACAATTTGAGCACAACCGCTTCTTGGGACTACGGTTTGTGGAGCCACGCAACTTACACGGCTTACATGACCGGTAACGGCGCGGAGCTCACCTATGCTGCCAACGGCGCTACCGATGCCAGCAAGTGGCAACTCTACGATGTGAATGAGTATAAGCTGTATGTTGCGCGCAAGGCGTTCGCAGACGAACTGATGCGTGCAGAGCAAATTGGCATAGATATCACCGCAGGGCGTGAGGCCGTAGAGCAGAGTGAGAGTGTGGATGAGTTGCAGTCGCTGCTCGATCAGTTGCGTCTGGATGAGTCCAGCTATGTGGCTGGCAAATACACAGAAGACCATACCTCCCTTTTGGGATCTGTTGACCTCAGCGACAAGACCAAATGGACCACCAATCTCGTTGCCAACAAGGGCCAGCACTGGAGTGATGATCCCGAGCGCCCTTACTACGAGCAGACGGGCGAGCAATGGGGGCAGACAAGTTGGTCAGTATCAGCTGAGCAGACCGTGGAACTTCCTGCCGGACAGTATTTGCTGAAGGCCGCCGGTCGCAGCAGCGTGTTTGCGCAGGCCACGATGAGCGTTGACGGTGTGGAAGTGGCTCTCCCCGCCCGTGGCGATACCGGATACGGCATTGACGTCAACGGCAATGTGGACTTCTCCGGCAATGGCGTTTACTGCAACAATGGTGCCGGTCGCGGTTGGGAATATCGCTACATAGCTATTGATTTGAAGCAGAAAGGCAACGTTACGGTGAAGTTTGAGGCTTCGACAAAGAACGCCGTCCACCAATGGTTCTCCGTGGCTGACATCGAACTGCTTTCCGTGCCGACACCCGTTTTGGAGATGGTGTCGTTCGAGTACGACGGCGTGAGCTACACGCCCGATGAAGAGGGCAAAATTGACCTCTCGGAGATTTATTACAAAGAGACGAAAGAGTGTAAGGTTGTGACCAAAGGCTATGGTGTCGTAACAACGTCCTTCGACCGCGAAACCGCCGTTTACAGCATCACTCTGAGCCCTGAGGAAAGCGAGTATGACTACGAGTTGCAGCCCAAGGTATATCAGGTACAGTTCCATGAAGTTCCTGCACCTCTGGCGTTCACTGAACCCTTACTGGTAGAGATGGGCGAATCCGCTATCCCCAGCGGTGACGTCACGGTTTATCTGGCCAAAAGCGGCGATGAAATCTATGAATTTGAGCTTCCCAACTTCGTAATGGATTTTGGTGGATTCCCCATGCCCGTCGGCACCATTCGCCTCACGGACATCGAGATGACTGAGATGGAAGGCGTCCAGTGCTTCACCAAGGAGCAGACCGTGCAGATTCTCCCGGGCACGGACGAACGTTTCGCACCCGAAGATTGGTTTGGCCCGATGTTGGGCGAACTTCAAATTGTGTTGGATGAGGGCTATGTTTACAACGGACACATTTTCGTTCATCTCTCCATTATCGAAGAAGGGGATAGCATGCCTATCGAAGTGACTGTGGGCGACAAGACCAACATTCCCGAATCCGTCACCGGCATTGGTGAAGTGAAGACTGACGGCAAGACCGAGGGCCTGAAGGACGGCAAGTACCTCATTAACGGTCGCGTGATCGTTGTGAAGAACGGCCAGCGCTTCGACCTCTCCGGACGACGTCTTTAAGGCCTTCTAACCTCTGTTTAGAGGTAGAAAAGTCAAAAAAAGCAGTATAAAAGCAATTCCGACTCACCCAGTGTGGGCCGGAATTGTTATTTTTTTGTATCTTTGCCCGCGAAATAATTGTATTTTGATGATAGAAACAACAGTGATGCTCACTTTTGTCGTTGCTGCTACAGCCCATTTTGTGCTGTGTGCGGTCGTGTCGCTGTTTGCCTATCATCGGGTGGAATATTTGCCTCTGGCGTGGATTTCCGGCATCTGTGCCACAGTCTTCGGCGTCGTAGCCTTCTTTACCCCCAATGTAGCCAACGGCCATCCCGACGCTCTGCATCCTGCTATGGCCTGGATGCTCCCGGTGGGCATCTTCCTTCAAAGCTTCTACACGTTCGGTTTCTCGATGCCTGGTTTTTTGCAGTTGGGCAGAATGTTGCGCTACGCTTCGCCAATACTCGTGTTGGGTGCGGTGTATCTGTTGTTTCCCAACGCCTGGTGGTTGAAGGGTCTCACGCTGTTGGTCGGTGTGGGCTACATCGTCAACATTTATGCCGTGCCCCGACGTTACGCCAAAAGGACGCGCGTGCCGGCCTATTTGAGGACTTATACGGCAGCTTTGGTGCTGACTTATGCTTTCTATGTTTACATAGCCCTGAATTATAACCCGCTGCTCCTTTGCGGCTTCATTTTTTGTGTCACCTCCCTCAACGGTTATATGGCGTTTCGTTCGTTTGACGGGGTGATGAAACATTTGCCGCGTCCGGGAGTGAGCGAAAGTATTCAGCAGCATGAGGCTCCGGGTGAGGCCGCGCCCAATGAGGCGGACGATGACGAGGACTTCAACGAGAAAAACCGGGAGCGCTATCTTGCCGTGGAGCGCTGGATGAAGGAGAATAAGCGACAGTGGATGGACTTCACGTTCAACCGCGAAAGTCTGTGTCGTGAAGTGGGGCTGAATCGCCAGCTGTTGCTGCAGTGTCTCCGCTCTCAGGGCCACAACAACATCCACGACTATCTGATGCTCTATCGCGTGAAGGAATTGAAGTATCTGATAGAGCGCGGTGAAATCACGCAGATGAGTGAATGCGTGGATGCAGGCTTCGGTGCGGTGAAGACGGCACGCTCTTCTTTCGAAAAGATAGAGGGTGAAAATTTGGACGATTTCATAGAGCGTCACAGAAGATGAAGGGTGTATTGAGCATATTGTCGGGTCTGATGTTGCTGTTGTGTGTGGCAAGCGCGACGGCGAAGAACCAGACGCAGACTCAAGTGCAGCCTGCGCAGCAGACGCCCAAAGGGGATGTGTCGCAGAAGCGTAAGATGAGCAACTCTGCCTTCCCGGTGCAAATCAGCAAAATGGGCAATGCGCTGAAGATACAGAGCGACCACAACCAGATATTGCCCATCTACACGCAGAGCGGCGCCTTCTACATGGTGATGCGTCTCAACAAGGGCACCAACTGGCTGAGCGGTCTGCCTCGCGGCCGTTACTTTATCAACAACAGAATCGTAAGCATAGGATTGTGAATGGAAACGATCATTGAAAAAATACCGACAGAGAAGATTATCGCAGAGTTGACCCCGGACAAAAAGGTGAGAGACACCAACAAAGCCGGCAATGAGATATATGTGGTGACGTGGCAGAACGCCCCCAACACCATGCGTGAAATCGGACGGCTTAGGGAAATTGCCTTCCGTGCTTACGGCGGCGGGAGCGGTAAGTCGGTGGATTTGGACGATTTCGACACTTGTGAGGCGCCCTACAAGAATCTGCTCGTGTGGAATCCGGAAGCGCAGGAAATCATCGGCGGATATCGTTATATGCTGGGCAAAGACACGCCTCTCGATGCGGACGGACAGCCGGTGTTGGCCACCAGTCATATGTTCCGCTTCTCCGAGGAGTTCGTGCGCGACTATTTGCCTTGGACTATAGAGCTGGGGCGCTCTTTTGTCACGCTCGAGTACCAGAGCACACGTATGGGCACGAAGTCGCTCTTTGCGTTGGACAATCTTTGGGACGGTCTGGGCGCCATTGTCGTGATGGAGCCCTCGGTGAAATATTGTTTCGGCAAGTTCACCATGTATCCTTCATACGACCGCGAAGCCCGCAACATGATCCTCAGTTTCCTCAAGAAGCGCTTCCCTGACGACAGGCAGTTGGTGTGGCCGAAGCAGCCGCTGCAGCTTAATGTGGACGAGGACGCCATGAAAGCCCTTTTCACCGAGGAGGATTTCAAGAAGGACTACCGCATCCTCAACCGTGAGGTGCATGCCCGCGGCGTCGCCATTCCACCGTTGGTCAATGCCTATATGAGTCTTTCGCCTACGATGAAATTTTTTGGCACCGCCATCAACGATGAGTTCGGCGATGTGGAAGAGAGCGGCATTTTGATCGCTTTGGACGAGATTCTTCCGGAAAAACGTATGCGCCATGTGGACAGCTTTGCCGCAGAACATCCCGAGTATGCCAACGCGGCCAGTGCCGTGGACAGAATATTCTACAAAGTATGAATTGGGAGCAACTGTTGAGCAATAAGCGGTTCGGACAGGAGAACCAGCCGCACAGCACGGACGACCGGACGGAGTTTCAGAGGGACTACGACCGTCTGATCTTTTCCGCTCCCTTTCGCCGTTTGCAAAACAAAACCCAGGTGTTTCCCCTGCCGGAGAGCATCTTCGTGCACAACAGGCTGACCCATTCGCTGGAGGTGTCCAGTGTGGGACGTTCGTTAGGCAACGATGCGAGCCGTCAGTTGCTCGACCGCCATCCGCAATTGTTCTCGACACATTTCACGGAGTTGGGCAACATTGTTTCCGCAGCCTGTTTGGCGCACGACTTGGGCAATCCGCCCTTTGGTCACAGCGGTGAAAACGCCATTGCCACCTATTTCAGCGAAGGGCCCGGGTTGCGCCTGAAGGATTATGTGTGTCCCAAGACCGGCGACCGCCTGACAGAGGCTCAATGGAACGACATGACGCGCTTTGAGGGCAACGCCAACGCGTTCCGACTCCTGACGCATCATTTTCAGGGCCGTCGGGAAGGCGGTTTCGTGATGACCTACAGCACCCTGGCTTCCATCGTGAAGTACCCTTACACGAGCGGCCATAAGGGTAAGGCCGGAAAGTTCGGCTTTTTCCGTTCGGAAGAAGAAGGCTATCTGCGCATCGCCCGTGAATTGGGTATCAGGCAACTGCCGGCAGAGGAAGGAGAGTTGAGCTTTGCCCGTTATCCTTTGGTCTATCTGGTGGAGGCTGCCGACGACATCTGCTATGAAATCATGGACATAGAGGATGCCCACAAGCTCAAAATCCTGACCACGGAGGAGACCCGGAGCCTGCTTTTGGCCTATTTCCCGAAGCAGCAGCAGGAGCACATCCTCTCGCGTATGTCGACTCTCGACGATGTGAACGAACAGATCGTCTATCTGCGTTCGTGTGTGATTAACTGTCTGGAGAACGAGTGCGTCCGCGTTTTTGTGGAGCATGAGGAAGAAATTCTGGAGGGCGAATTTGAGGGTTCGCTCATCAATCGGATCAGCGATATCCCCAACGCGGCATACAAGGCCTGCGAGCGTGTGTCCTACGGCAAAATATACCACAGCAAGGATGTGGTGGACATCGAGATAGCCGGTTACAAGATCATCAGCACCCTCATGGATCTGATGGTGGAGGCCGTCATCCATCCCGAGCGTCAATACTCCAAGTTGTTGCTCAACCGGGTGAGCACACAGTATGAAACGCATGCGCCCACCCTGTACGGCAAGTTGATGGCGGTGTTGGACTACATCAGCGGCATGACCGACGTCTATGCTTTGGGTGTTTACAGAAGAATCAACGGAATGAAGATCCCTAACTTATGAAAATAGAAATCATCAACGAAAGTCACCACCCGCTGCCCCAATATGCAACGCCCCTGAGTGCAGGGATGGATTTGCGGGCCAATTTGGACGCGCCCGTCGTGTTGCGTCCTTTGGAGCGCAGGCTGATTCCGACCGGATTGCGCATCGCACTGCCTGAAGGCTACGAAGCTCAGGTGAGGCCGCGCAGCGGTCTGGCCCTAAAGAAGGGCATCACGGTGTTGAACACCCCCGGCACTGTGGATGCAGACTATCGCGGAGAAGTGGGCGTCATCCTTATCAATCTCTCACAGGAAGATTTTGTCGTGGAAGACGGTGAGCGTATCGCTCAAATGGTTATCGCCCGTCACGAACAGGCGGAGCTGGTGGAAGTGTCTGTCTTGAGTGAGACGGAACGCGGCGCGGGAGGTTTCGGACACAGCGGCGTGAAATAAATGATGCGGAAGATGAAAAGACTGTTGCTCTTAGCGCTGTTGTCGCCATTGGCGCTTATGGCCGACATTCGCTATGATTATTACTTTCAGGAAGCAACGAGCAAACGTCTGGCAGGAAAGCTCGATGAAGCAGTGGCCCTCTACGAGCATTGTCTGCACCTGGACGGACAACGTCCCGAGGCCTTGTTTGAACTGGGCCGTCTGCAGATAGCGTTGAAGGAAGATAGTTTGGGTATAGAGATGATGAGGCAGGCAGCGGATATGGATTCTCTGAACGCCAATTATCAGGAAAACGTTGCGGCAGTGATGTTGCGCAGGATGATGAACAACGAGGCCGTGACGTATCTGGAGCGTCTCTCTGCCTTGAGGCCGAGCCGTTCGGAGGTGAAGATGCAGTTGGCCAAGCATTACAGCAATATCGGCAATTGGGAAAGAGCGCTGGAGATATTGGATGCCATTGATAAGCGTGAGGGCAGGACCGTGGAGACGGCCGGCGAGAAGTTTTCCATTTACATGATTGACTGCAAGGACAGTGTTCGTGCCTTTCAGCAGTTTGAGGAGTTGTGCAAGGAGCGTCCTTACGACGTGATGGCCTTAATCCAGTGCGGACGTCTCTATCAGTATTACGGCGACACGTTACGGGCCAATCAGCTCTTCGACGAAGCGCGCCGGGTGGGGCCGACGGAGACGGAGCTGGCCCTGCTGCGCAGTGACGCGGTGTCGCTTTTGCAGCGTGAGGCTCCCGGCGAGGAAGTGGTGAAGGTCTTGAAAAAGATTCTGGAACTGCAGCCCGACGACGAAAACGTGATGGGCTACCTGATGGAGTATTACGGAAAGAGGGAGGATTACGGACAGCTGGAAGAAATCTGCCGTCGCGGCGTCAATCTGTATCCGGAGAATCTCGGTTACAGTTATTTCCTGGGCATCACGCTGATGCAGCAAAAGCGCTTTGAGAATGCCATCGAGGTGTTCCGCAAAGGTTTGGAGAAACGCGGCGAGGGCACCCGCCCTTCGCTGATCAGCGAGGTGTGGGGTCTGAAAGGAGACGCCTGCTACGAGGTGGGGCGCTATGATGAGGCTTTTGCGGCTTTTGATTCGGCGCTGGTCTACAACAAGGACAACGTGGCCTATCTGAACAACTACGCGTATTATCTGTCGCTCAGAGAAGAACGTTTGGACGAGGCGGCGGAGATGTCGCGACGCACCTTGAAAGCCGCTCCCGATAATCCGATATATTTGGACACTTATGCATGGATTATGTTCGTCAGTCGGCAGTATGATGAGGCAGAGCGCGTGATGCACAAGGTGGTTCCGCCCGACAGCACGGACGAGTACCTGTTGGACAACAAATATTGCATGAGCAATGTGCTTGAGCATGCCGGCGACATTGCCTGGATGCAGGGCAAGGATGAAGAGGCGCTTCGCTTTTGGCGTTTGGCCATGAAGCGTGACGATAAGACGGGCACACCGCTTTTGCCCAAAAAAGTGAGAAAAAAGAAGTTTTATGCAAAATAAATGGCTTTGTTTCATGGCAGCCCTGTTGCTGCTTGTCGGCTGTCGTTCCCATAAGGCGAAGGACGGAGAGGATGTCGCGGTGCCGGTGGACACGGTTTCGGCAGTGACGGCGTTGCCTTGGCAAGACGGTGATGTGGCCACAACAACGGGTCGTGCGACGATGATTTACAACGGACGCCGTGCGACGCTCAACACCAATGTCCGCTTGAAAAGGGGCGATGTCGTTCAGGTGCAGTTTACCTATTCCATGATTATCACGATACAGGTAGGCTGCATGGAGATGACACAGAGCGATTTCCTTTTCCTGGATCGGGTGAACAGACAGTATGTCCGGGCGCCTTATGCGGAAGTGGACGGCTTCCTGAGCCGCGAGATAAACTTTGAGAATGTTCAGAGCATGTTTTGGGGCGATAAGGAAGGGCGTATGCCCCGGGAGCTGCAGCTGAGTCTGCCCATATCCGGAAAAACGCTGAAAGCCCACTTCACGTTTGATGAGTGGGGCCACGACGACGGCTGGCAGACGAGAACGCCATTCAACGATTCCCGTTTTGACAGAGTGACCCTCGAACAACTAGTACAGACTTTAATCAACATGTAGCGTGTATCGCATACTATTCCTTTTTATATTATTAATAAGCACTTCGGGTTGGGCACAAAATTCGAAGAAAGTACGTACGCTCAAGGCTCAGCAGACTCAGCTGGAGAAGACCATCAAGAGCAAACAGCGTGAAATGGAGTCTACTCAAAAAGCGGTGAAGAGGGGCGAAGAGCGTATACATGACTTAGGCGTTCGTCTGGAGGACCGTGTGCAGCATATCCACACGTTGGAGGGAGAGCTGGAGACGTTGAATGCGGAAATTACGGTGATTAAGGACAGTCTGGCGGAACTTCAGCGCCAGCTTGAGGAAAAAAAAGCAAGATTTCGCCGTGCGGTGAAGATGACCCGCCTTTATCCCAAGGTGAAGAGCCCGTTGCTGTTCGTGCTGTCGGCCAAGAGCGTGACCCAGATGTACCGCCGTTTGCGTTACACCAGAGAGTATGCCAACTATCAGTATACCCTGGGTCAGCAAATTCAGGAAAGGCAAGCGGAAACATCGCTGATGAGAGACAGGCTGGTCAGCAAACGAACTCAGATGCACGGCGTGATGAATGAGCTGGTGGCCGAGCGCAAGAAGTTGACACAGGAGCAGCTAACCAAACAGAAAGAGGTGAAGAACCTCAAAAAGAAGCAGAAAGACCTGGCTGCAGAGGTGAATGCCCGCAAGAAGGAGCTGGCCGCTTTGAACAAAAAGATTGACGATCTCATCGCATACGAAATCGAACAGGCTCGCAAGAAGGCTGAGCGTGAGGCAGCAGCAAGGAGAGCTGCAGCGCAGAAGGCTGCCGCCCAAAAGAACGCGGGGAAGACCTCCGGCGCAGCGTCGGGGAAGACGTCTTCTTCTGCGTCAAAGAGCAGCAGTTGGCTCACTCCGGAAGAGCGTCAGCTCTCGGGCAATTTCGAAGCCAATCGCGGGCGTTTGCCGGTGCCTTTGACCGGTCCGTATCGCATCGCGGCTCATTTCGGACAATACAGAGTGGAAGGTCTGAGCCATGTGACGCTGGACAACAAGGGCGTGAATTATTCCGGTCAGGCCGGAGCCCGTGCATGCAGCGTGTTCGATGGCGTTGTGACTGCAGTCTTTGCCTTTGGCGGTACCAAGAACGTGCTGATTCGTCACGGATCCTATATCTCCGTGTATTGTAATCTGTCTTCCGTGATTGTCTCCAAGGGTCAGAAGGTCAAAACACGCGATATTATCGGCACTCCTGCCAATGACGACAACGGACATCCGTTGCTTCATTTCCAGTTGCGCAAGGAGACGGCAAAGCTCAATCCAGAAGTATGGATTGGTAGGTAGCGATTGCGTCTTCTATCTCGCCGAGTTTGATGAATTCGTCTGCCGTGTGGGAGCGGCTGCTCTCGCCCGGCCCCATTTTGAGCGAGGGGAAGCGCATGAGCGCCTGATCCGAGAGTGTGGGTGAGCCAAAGGGCTTTTTCCCCATCTTCAGAAGCTTTTGCACGAGAGGATGTGTTTCTTCTATCGAGGATGAAGAGAGGCGGAAACTGCGGGCTTTGGCCTCGCTATTAATGTGAGAGGATACGATGTCGAAGAGCGCCTTGTTGTCATACAACTCGTTGGAGCGCACGTCCACCGTAAATGTGCATTCGTCGGGAATCACATTGTGCTGGGTGCCGGCATGGATGATTGTCGTTGTCATCTTTACCGGGCCAAGCAGGGGAGAGCTGTTCAATTGGGCCGGCAGGCGGCGGATGGTTTCAATGTCTTCAATGGCCAGGTCAATGGCGTTGACACCTTCATTTCTGGCGGCGTGTCCGGCTTTTCCGTGTGCGGTGATGTCGAGCACCATCAGCCCTTTTTCTGCGATGGCGGGCTGCATTCCCGTGGGTTCTCCAACAATGGCAAAATCGATGGGTGGTAACAGGGGCAGGACGCTCTCAATGCCGCCTTTCCCGCTGACCTCTTCTTCGGCGGAGATTAGCAAAATCAGCGTGTAGGGCAGAGATTTTTTCTGACAACGGCAGAAGACCTCCAACAGGCTTACCAGCGACGCGCCGTCGTCGTTGCTGCCCAGCCCGTACAGCTTGCCGCCCTCCAGAGTGGCTTTGTGGGGATCCCGAGTCCATGCGCTCACAGGGTGAACGGTGTCGATGTGTGCGTTGAGCAACACCGTGGGGCCCGACGTTGCGGGAGAGATGCTCCACAGATTGTTCCCCTGACGCTGCGTAGACAGCCCGCGCTCTTTCATGCAGGCCTCCAAAATGTTGGCAGCAGCGGTTTCTTCACGCGAGTATCTGGGCGTTTCAATGAGCTTGGAGAGCAGTTCGATATGGTTCATTTCGGTTTGTTTTTCACACAAAAGTATGAAAAAGTTCGTTGTTCGTGCTTCAATGTTTTACTCTTTTCTTCGAAAATCACCTTTTTTTTGTATATTTGCAGCAAAATAAAAGTTTTTTAACCATGTTTTGCGCAAGTCCCCTGTCCACACTGATTCATGACCAGGCTAAAAAGTATGGCGAACGTACCGCGATGATGTATCGCGATTACGAGAAGAATGTTTGGAAGAATATCTCTTGGAACGAATTTTCCAGAAGGGTTCGTCTGGCCAGCAACGCCATGTTGAAGTTGGGGGTGGGTGTGCAGGAAAACATGGCGGTGTTCAGTCAGAACATGCCGGAGTGTCTCATTACGGACTTCGCGGCGTACGGCATCCGTGCCGTCACCATCCCGTTCTATGCCACTTCCAGCGAGATGCAGGTGAAGTATATGGTTTCCGACGCCTCCATCCGCTACATCTTCGTGGGTGAGCAGTATCAGTATGACACGGCATTGCGCGTGCAGCAGCTTGATCCCCGGGTGGAGAAGCTGATACTCATGACGAAGGACATCGAGCGTGACGAGCGCGACAGCACGAGCATCACTTACGATGAGTTCTTGGCTATAGGCGAGGGTTTGCCTTTCAATGACGAGGTGAACAAGCGTACTTCAGAGCTTAAGGAGGACGATTTGGCCAACATTCTCTACACCAGTGGCACGACCGGGCTCTCCAAGGGCGTGATGTTGACCCATCGGATGTACAATGCTGCTTTTAAGGGACACGAAGGAGCTCTTCCGCTCAGCGATAAGGATTTGGTGATGAACTTCCTGCCTTTTACTCATGTGTTTGAGCGCGGCTGGACTTACCTCTGTTTGGTCAACGGCGCAACGCTGGCCGTGAATCTCAAGCCTACCGACGTGCTCAACAGCATGAAGGAGGTGCACCCCACCTGTATGTGTGCCGTGCCCCGATTCTGGGAGAAGGTTTACTCCGGTGTGAAAGAGAAAATCCGTAATTCCAGCGCCGTGCAGCGTCTTTTAATTCACGATGCACTCAAGGTGGGCAAAGAATATAATGTCACCTACCGTATGAACGGCAAGAAGCCGCCTTTGGCATTGGAGCTGAAATACAAGTTTTATGAGCGCACCATCATCGCCCTGCTTCTTCAGAATCTCGGCCTGGAGCGCGCTAATTTCTTCCCCACGGCTGGTGCGGCCATTCCCAAAGAGGTGGAGGAGTTCGTTCATTCTGCCGGCATCATGATGATTGCCGGTTACGGCCTGACCGAGAGCACGGCAACGGTTTCGTGCGACCGGTGGAATCAGAAAATATCTTTGGGCAGTGTCGGCCGCGTGCTGAACGGTGTGCAGGTGTCCTTCGGCGAGAACAACGAAGTGCTGCTCAAGGGCGACACCATCACCAAGGGCTATTATCGAAAAGCTGAGGTGACGGAGCGCAGCATTGACAAGGACGGGTGGTTTCACACGGGTGACGCCGGCTATATGAAGGACGGCGAGCTCTATCTGACCGACCGCATTAAGGATCTGTTCAAGACGAGCAACGGCAAATATATTGCACCGCAGCTTCTGGAGAGTAAACTTTCCGTGGATCGCTTTGTGGATCAGATTGTGATTATTGCCGATCGGAAAAAGTTTGTGTCGGCGCTGGTGATTCCCGAATACGATGTGCTGATGAAGTCTGCCCGGGAGCACGGTCGTAACTTCTCGTCGCGTGCAGAAATGTGTGCCGACCCGGAGATCAACAAGTTCATTATGTCCCGTTTGGACACCCTGCAGCAGGAGTTTGCCCATTACGAGCAGGTGAAGCGCATCACCCTTCTGCCCGAGCCCTTCTCTCTGGAAAAGGGCGAGTTGACCAACACCCTGAAGGTGAAGCGTCCGGTGCTCAACGAGAATTACAAGGAAATCATTGACAAGATGTATGAAGATTAATCGATAACAAGGTAAGTTTAAGGTATAGTGATTACACAGGAACAACAGAAAGAGGTGCGTGACAGAGTGGAAGCTCTGAACCGCTATCTCAATATTCCCGAGAAACGCATTCAGCTCGAGGAAGAGCAGTTACGCACCCAGGCGCCCGGCTTTTGGGACGACCAGAAAAAGGCCGAAGCCCAGATGAAGCTGGTCAAAGGCATAGAGAAGTGGATTAAGGACTTTGAAGCCGTGTCAGTGCAGGCCGACGAGTTGGAACTCGCCGTGGATTTCTTCAAAGAAGGGTTGGTTACGGAGGCCGAGGTGGACGAAAACTATCAGAAGGCCATCTCTTCCATTGAGGCGTTGGAGCTGCGCAACATGCTTCGCCGCGAGGAAGACCAGATGGACGCCGTGCTCAAAATCAACTCCGGTGCCGGCGGCACGGAGGCTCAGGACTGGGCGCAGCAACTCATGCGTATGTATATGCGTTGGGCAGAAGAAAACAAATATAAATGCCGTGTAGCCAACCTTCTGGAGGCCGACGATGCCGGCATCAAGTCGTGCACGCTTGAGATCGAAGGTGCTCAGGCTTACGGCTTTCTCAAGAGTGAGACCGGAGTGCACCGTTTGGTGCGTGTGTCGCCCTACAATGCACAGGGCAAGCGTATGACGTCTTTCGCTTCCGTCTTTGTTACGCCGCTTGTGGACGATAGCATCGAAGTGAATATCGAGCAGGCCCGCATCTCCTGGGATACGTTCCGCAGTAGCGGCGCCGGTGGTCAGAACGTCAATAAGGTGGAGAGCGGCGTGCGTTTGCGCTATCAGTATAAAGACCCTTATACCGGTGAGGAGGAAGAAATCCTCATCGAAAACACCGAGACGCGCGATCAACCCAAGAACAAGGAGAACGCTCTGCGTCTGCTGCGCTCCATGCTCTACGACAAGGAACTCAAACACCGTATGGCGGAGCAGGCCAAGGTGGAAGCCGGCAAAATGAAGATCGAGTGGGGCTCGCAAATTCGCAGCTATGTCTTTGATGACCGTCGCGTGAAGGATCACCGTACCGGATATCAAACCTCCGATGTCGGCGGTGTGATGGACGGTAAAATCGACGCTTTCATCAAAGCCTACCTCATGCAGTTTGGCGGAGAGTAGAAAAACCGGTGAAATGGCTTATTTGGAGATAGAACGCAAGTTTTTGGTGAAGGGCGAGTACAAAAGTCTCGCCTATGATGTGACCCGGATACGTCAGGGCTACATCGCATCGGGCAACGGGCGTACGGTGCGGGTTCGCATTCGCGGCGACAAAGGCTATCTCACCATTAAGGGCCCGAGCGACCGCAGGGGGTTGGGGCGCTTCGAGTGGGAAAAGGAGATTTCTGTGGCCGAAGCCGAGGCGCTGCTCACCGTTGCCGAGCCGGGCGTCATTTCCAAGTCGCGCTATTTGGTGCGTGCGCAGGACGGCCATGTGTGGGAGGTGGACGAGTTCTACGACGATAACGAAGGGCTTACTATGGCTGAAATAGAGCTGCACAGTGAGGACGAGACGTTCGTGATCCCTCCGTTTATCGGACGTGAGGTGACGGGCGACCGTCGTTTCTACAACAGCCACATGAGAGCACATCCGTTTAAGCAATGGAAGGACGACATCATTTCAGCAGCCGGGCAGGCGTGATTTTGGCCTCTGTCGGCAGTGCCGTCGGTTTGGGCAACGTGTGGCGTTTCCCAATGGAGGCCGGGCGTCACGGCGGTGCTGCGTTTATTCTGGTGTATCTCGTTTTTGTACTTATCCTGGCTTTGCCGGTGATGTGTTCAGAGTTTGTCATCGGTCGCGCCGGAAAAGCTAATGCTGCAGACAGCTTCAAACACCTAATGCCCGGAACGCGTTGGCCACTGGTGGGTTATATGGGTGTGTTGGCAGGTTTTCTGATATTCAGTTTCTATGTGGTGGTGGCGGCCTGGACACTGTTCTACACGGAGGAGTGCTTGCGGGGCGCATTGTTGGCCGATCGGGATTTCGGCCTCTTTTTCTCCGACTTTTCATCTTCTGCTTGGCATCCGATACTGTTTGTCGCGATTTTTATGGCAGCCAACACGGCAATCGTGGCCGGCGGTGTGCAAAAGGGCATTGAGCGTGTGTCCAGGTGGATGATGCCTTTGCTCTTCCTTATTATTGTACTGTTGGTCGGGTTCTCGATGACGCTGCCGGGTGCTTCCGCCGGGCTCCGTTTTCTGCTGAATCCCGACTTCTCCCGTTTGACGGTCGATGTGGTGCTTTCGGCCATGGGACAGGCGTTTTTCTCGCTTTCCGTTGGTATCGGTTGTTTGGCAACGTATGCCTCGTATTTCAAGCAGGATGTGGCTCTCATGCGCTCTTCGCTCATTATCTGCCTGTTGGACACGATGGTGGCGGTGGCCAGCGGTCTGGTCATCTTCCCTGTTGTGTTCAGTATCGGTGCACAGGTGGATGCCGGCCCCGGCCTGGTATTCATCACCTTACCTCACGTCTTTAATGCCGTTTTGGGTGCCACGCCTGTGGTCAATTATCTGTTCTCGTCGCTCTTCTACATCTTGCTTCTTGTTGCGGCCCTGACCAGCGCTATTTCGATGCACGAAATGGTGACGGCGTTGTTGCATGAGAAGAGCCGCCTCACACGTCCGCAGGCAGCCGTTGTCGTGGCGCTTTGTGCTATGGTGTGTGCTACGGCCTGCTCACTTTCTTTCGGCCCGTGGCGCAATGTCACGCTGCTCGGCATGGGCTTTTTTGACTTGTTCGACTTTGTGACGGCCAAGTTCATGATGCCCATCGGTGGCCTGTGTTTCAGCGTATTTGCCGCTTGGGTGATGAAGCGTCAGTTTGTAGAGAGGGAGTTGTGCGGCGAACGTCCTTCACGATCTGCAGTTTGGGCAATGAAGGTCATCTGTCTGCTGATGCGGTATATCGCTCCAATCTGTCTCGTAGGAGTCTTCTTCTACGAGTTGTGGAGTTGGTCGTCGAAATAGAGCGGTTTAGAGTTTGGCCTTCTTGATTCGTTCGGCACACTGCTCCATCAGCCATTTCGGTGTGGAGGTGGCGCCGCAGATGCCAACACTTTTTTTACCCTCAAACCAGCGGAGATTGATTTCCTCGGGGCTGTCCACCATGTAGCTGGCGGGATTGATGCGCTGACATTCGGAAAACAGCACACGTCCGTTGCTGGACTTACGTCCGGAAACAAACAAGATGACATCGTGGCGTGCGGCAAACTGCTGGATGTGCGGCATGCGGTTGGCTACCTGGCGACAGACGGTGTCGGCGAAGGTGAATGTGGCTTCCGGGGCGATGTGTTCTTTGATGTAATCGACGATTTGCAGGAACTGTGCCAGCGGTTTGGTGGTCTGGCTGTAGAGAGAAATGTCGCGTGAGAAATCCAGACGGGAGGCGTCTTCGATGTTTTCGATGACGATGGCGTTGCCCGCAGTTTGTCCTACAAGCCCCAGGACCTCGGCGTGTCCCGGCTTGCCGAAGATGACAATCTGTTTGCTGCCTTTTTCGCCGGACTCGTATTCGGCCCGGATGCGCTGCTGCAGGTGGAGCACCACCGGGCAGGTGGCGTCAATGAGGCGGATGTTGTTTTCCCGGGCCTGAAGATAGGTGGAAGGCGGCTCGCCGTGGGCTCTCAGGAGCACTTGGGCGTCGTGGAGCCGGTCGAATTCATCGTGACCTATGGTGTGCAACCCCATTTGCTCCAGACGACGGCATTCCTTGCCGTTATGGACGATGTCGCCCAGGCAATAGAGGGGTTCGCCCCGATGCAGTTCTTCCTCGGCCTTGTTGATGGCCCGGGTCACACCGTGGCAGAAGCCGCTGCCTTCGTCGATTTCGATGGTCATAGGGTTGGGGTGGGACGATGGGTTCAGTCGCGGGATGCTACGGCAAAGGCGCCTCTAAGCCAGGCCATCTGCTCTTCACGGGTCATGTGACTGTTGTCCAGCACGACGGCGTCGTCGGCTCTGCGCAGGGGGCTGATGGCGCGCGTGGAGTCAATACGGTCGCGCTCGCGTACGTTTTTCAGCACTTCGTCATAATCCACCTGAAGGCCTTTGCCGGTCAGCTCGTCGTAGCGACGCTGTGCACGCACCTCGGGTTCGGCCGTAACGAAGACCTTGAGCTCGGCGTTGGGGAACACCACCGTGCCGATGTCGCGACCGTCGAGGATGACGCCTTTGGCTTCGCCCATCAGTCGCTGCAGGTCCACCATGGCAGAACGTACGAAGCCGAGTGTGGCAATAGGGCTGACGTGGGCCGAAACTTCCATCGTGCGGATTTCGTCTTCCACGGATTCTCCGTTGAGATAGGTTTCGAGACGTCCATTCTCCGTGTTGTATACAAACATGATGATGATGTTGCTGATGTCGGCTTCGAGAGCGGCCTCGTCAATGCTGCCGTCGGCTTTAATGTATCCCTGGCGCATGGCGTAGAGGGTAACGGCGCGATACATGGCGCCGGTGTCAATATACACGTAGTTGATTTCCTTGGCCAGTTGTTTGGCCATGGTGCTTTTGCCGCATGAAGCATGTCCGTCAAGGGCGATGGTGATTCTTTTCATATTGTAACAGGTATTATTCAGGGCTTGTTAAAATTGTAGGCCAGCGACACGCAGATGGAGTTGGTGCTGACGTGCTGTTTGGCCCATGTCACACCCACTTTGAAACGCTTGATGTCCAGGCCGGCGCCGAGCGACAGGCCTGCAGCGTGAGATGATCCGCCGGCCTTCATCTCGTAGCCCCTGCGGAAATTGTAGCCCAAAGCGAGCCAGATGTAGCGCGTGGGAAAGACGTCGAGACCCAGGGCGAAGTGGTTGATGAAGATGGTGAAACCTCCGACGTCTTCGCCGCCTGAGTTGAAATAGTAACTGCGGGCCCAATGGTTGATGTCGTACATGGTCACCGTGATGCGGGCGGGCAGATGGCCCAAGCCCTTGGAGAATCCGAGTTTGAGGCTGATGGGCAGGCGCTCGTGATCGTTGCCGAAAGCTTTCACCTGTGCACCAAGATTGGTGACGGCAGCAGAGACGGAGAAGTCGTGATCCTCGTCGTAGTAGTTGGCGGCAAGGTCCACACAGAGGGCCACGGAGGTGAAGCTGCCGTATTTGGAGTAGAGGAATTTACCCATGACGCCGCCCACCCAGCGCTCTGCCAGGGCGTAACTGTAGCCGCCGGTCAAGTTGAGGTCGAGCGCCGACATGGTGCCCAGCACCTGTCCCCACTGGTCGGTCTCCTTCATGCTGCCGTATGTGACGAACTGCGCTCCAGCGCCCCAACTCCCGCGCGTACGATGCGCCTGAACATAGGCGGCGCTGCCCGTGTGGGTGCCGCGCATATAATTCATGTAGTTGAGGTTGACCGTGTGCGATGTTGTGTTGGAAAGCGCGGTGGGGTTGGTGAAGATCATGGAGGCGTCGTCTTCGACGGTGGAGATGTTCTGTCCGCCGAGCGCTGTGGTGTGTGCCGATGAAGAAAGACTGAGGAAATTAAACACGCTACTGCTCTCCTGTGCACGGGCCGTGAAAAAGGGGAGTGAAAGCGTGAGGATCGTCAAAAGCAGGTGTCTGTGGCTCATCGGAGTGGTATTTCGGCTTCAAAGGTACTCTATTTTATTCCAATAACCCCTCTTTGGGACGAAAAATTGCTTTAAGATGAAAAAAAATATCACTAACGAGGTCAATGAATCAGAAAAAAGTTCTATATTTGCCCTCGTGGTTTGAAAAAAAACGAAAAAAAAATATCATGGAAGCAGTTCAGATTAACGAAAACCTTAACTTGAGGGGTCAAAAATCCACCGGTATTCTTATCGGTTATGTGTTGACCCTTGCTCTTATGTTCTGCGCCTTTGAGTACACACAGCGCGATCCGGAGAAGGTGATTGAGGAAGAAAAGATTTACGAGATGGCCTTCGAAGAGGACATGATTCCCATCACCCAGCAGCAGGAAGTGATGGCTCCTCCTCCAGCAGCAGCGCCCAAGGTGGCAGAAATCATCAACATTGTAGACAACGAGACGGAGTTGCCCGACGAGGAAGTGGAGACCAGTGAGGAAGTGAACCAGGCCATTACTACAGTAGTGGGCACCGGCAGTCCTTCCGCTGTGGCTTCCGGCCCTGTCGGCCCCATCGTGGAGGCTGTGGATGACGACCGCATCTTTGATGTGGTGGAGGAGAACGCCCAGTTCCCCGGCGGTGACGAGGCTTGCATGAAGTGGTTGCGCGACCATATTAAATATCCCAGCATCTGCCAGGAGCAGGGCGTTCAGGGTCGTGTCATCGTCAGCTTCGTGGTGAACAGAGACGGATCTATCGTGGATGCCAAGGTGATGCGTTCGCCCGACCAGCATCTTTCCGATGAGGCATTGCGCGTGGTGAAAGCCATGCCGAAGTGGAAGCCCGCCCGTCAGGGTAACAAGACCGTGCGTTCGCGCTTCAACCTGCCCGTAATGTTCCGACTCGGTTAAGCAGAGCATGTTAACAACTAATGAAATACTAGATAAGGTGAACCAGGCTCTGGTTCACCTTTCTTTTGACCGGGAGCCCGCCGGTCTTTATGACCCCGTCCGCTACGTCCTGTCTCTGGGCGGCAAGCGCATCAGGCCGGTCCTGATGCTGATGGCATACAGCCTTTACAAAAAGGATATAGACGCTTGTATGCCGGCGGCTTTGGGCTTGGAGATTTATCACAATTTCACCCTGCTCCACGACGACCTGATGGACAAGGCCGACACGCGAAGAGGCAAGCCTTGCGTGCATAAAAAGTGGGACGACAACACCGCCATCCTTTCGGGTGATTCCATGCTGGTGCTGGCCTTCCAGATGATGCAGGAGTGTCCTGCCGAAGTGCTTCCTCAGGTGATGTCGCTCTTCACGGAGACGGCCCTTGAGATAGACGAAGGGCAGCAGATGGATATGGACTTCGAAAGGCGGCTGGACGTCACGGAGGAGGAATACATCGAGATGATTCGCCTGAAGACCAGCGTCCTGCTGGCCTGCGCCCTGGCGCTCGGAGCGATGCAGGCCGGAGCCAAAGACGCCGATGTGGAGTGTCTCCATTCTTTCGGCGAAAAGATTGGTCTGGCCTTCCAGCTGCAGGACGATTTGCTGGATGTCTATGGCGACTTCGCCACTTTCGGCAAGCGTATCGGCGGTGATATCCTGGAAAACAAGAAGACCTTCCTGCTCATCTCCGCGCTTCAGGCCGCCAGTCCGGAGCAAAGAGCCGAGTTGGAGCGTTGGATCAAGACTAACCCATCCAGCCAAAAGGAGCAGCAGGAGAAGATTGCTGCCGTGACGGCGCTCTACGACGCCATCGGCGTGAAGGGGATGACGACCCACCGCATCAACGAGTTTTTCCATCAGGCCCGTATGCTCCTGGAGCAATTGAATTTGCCTTTGGAAACGAAGCAGCCGCTTTGGGAATTTGCCATGTCGCTCATGGAGCGTAAATCATGATTGACACGCACGCTCATCTCTACGAGCCCGACTACGATGACGACCGCGAGGAGACCCTTCAGAGGGCACTCGGTGCGGGCGTCACTCGATTTTATCTACCCAATATCAACGAAGAGAGCATACCCCGCATGATGGCGCTCGCGGAGCGCCATCCCGAGACCTGTTTTCCGATGATGGGGCTGCATCCCGAGGACGTCAGGGCGGATTGGGCGCAAGTGCTCGACCGCATGGAGCCGCAGCTCCGGGGCAAGGCGGCCGTCGGTGAGGTGGGACTCGATTTCTATTGGGACAACACGTTTCGCAAGGAGCAGATCGAGGCTTTCCGAAGACAGACGGAGTGGGCCTTTCGCTACGGTTTGCCCCTGGTCATTCACCAGCGCAAGGCGGAGAATGAAGTGCATGAAGTGTTGCGCAGCTGCCACGGCACGGAGCTTCGCGGTGTGTTCCACTGTTTCTCCGGCAGTGTGGAGTCGGCGCGTCGGGTGATGGCCTATGAGGGCTTCTTTGTGGGCATCGGCGGCATCGTCACGTTCAAGAATGCCAAGTTGGGTGAAGTGCTCCGTGCGGTGGTTCCCCTGGAGCGTGTGGTCCTGGAAACGGACTGCCCGTATCTGGCTCCCGTGCCCCATCGCGGAGAGCGCAACGAGAGCAGTTTTCTGACTTCCGTTTGTGGCAAATTGGCAGAGATATATAATCTGTCTCCCGGGGAGGTCGAAAAGGTGACGGATGACAACGCAAGACGCCTTTTTGGTGCATAATACGTTCGGAATCGACCTGTAAAACGAAAAAAACGGCATTAGTTCTGTATTTTTTTAGAAAAAAGTTGATGTTGATTAAGAAAAAAAAGGTATTTTTGTAGTCGCAAATGTGTGCAGAGGCACATGGAGAGATGCTCGAGTGGCTGAAGAGGCACGCCTGGAAAGCGTGTATACGTCAAAAGCGTATCGGGGGTTCGAATCCCCCTCTCTCCGCAAGACATGGGCGGTGACGTCCGAGAAGAGAACCGTAAAATACTAAGAAAAACCAATAATTAACCTAAAAATTTTACTAACAATGAAAAAGTTATTCGCAATTGTTGCATTGGTTGCTGCGTGCTCTTTCGCAATGACCCAGAATGTGATGGCTCAGGAGGAGGAAGCTGCTGTAGAGGCAGTAGACAGCGCCGCTGTTGATTCCGCTGCTGTTGACACGGCTGCCGTAGAGGAGGCTGCTCCCCAGGAAGAGGCTCCCATCGTTGAGGAAGAGAGTGAGGGTATCCACAAGGCTCTGAAGACCAAGTTCATCGAGGGTGGTGCAGACTTCATGTCTCTCGTCGCCATCGCCCTGGTTCTGGGTCTGGCTTTCTGCATCGAGCGTGTGATCTACCTCTCTCTGGCTCAGATCAATACTCGCAAGTTCACTGCTGACTTGGCCGATCTCGTTGCTGCCGGTAAGGTGCAGGAGGCTATCAACCTCGCCGCCAACACCCGCGGTCCCGTGGCTCAGGTAAGCCGCAAGGCTTTGGAGTGCCTCAACTCTAAGGACCAGAATGACATCGCCACCATCGAGCGTACGATCAACATGGAGGCTGAGGTTCAAGGCTCTTACCTCGAGGAGAACTGCTCTTGGATCACCCTGTTCATCGCCATGGCTCCCTCTCTCGGATTCCTTGGTACTGTGATCGGTATGGTGATGGCCTTCGACCAGATTCAGAAGGCAGGTGATATCAGCCCGACCGTTGTTGCCGGCGGTATGAAGGTCGCCCTTATTACCACCATCTTCGGTATTGTCGTAGCCCTGATTCTGCAGGTGTTCTACAACTTCATCCTGGCTCGTGTAGAGGCGCTTACCGGTAACATGGAAGAGGCTGCTCAGGAGCTGCTCGTGATGTGTGTTAAGAGCGACAAGTGCCAGAAGTAAGTTTGCTTCGGACTTGTTCTAAAAAAGGTTTAACCTTACAGAATAAGTAAAGAATCATGAAAACTCAACAAATATCAAAATACGTGATGCTGGGCGTCATTGCCGTTAGCGCCATCGTATTCCTCCTGTTCTTCTTCGTGGGATGGGACAATGAATATGTCGGCGACTTCGTGGCTCCCATGTTCACCAGCCTGTTGCTGTTCCTTATGTATGCTTGCGTGCTGCTGACAGCCGGCCTGACGGTTTGGTCTGTTGTAAAAAGCGCCCAGAGCAACAAGGGTGTGGACTCTGCCAGTTATACGGGTGTTCCCGGTGGCAAGATTATCATGTTCACCTGCGTGATTACGATTATCAGCCTCGCCATCGGCGGTGTGCTCGGCATCGGTGAGGAGGACTTCCGCGCTGCCGACGGCACTGTGACCACTGGCGGTTGGGTGACCGTTGTGGATATGTTCATTTGGAGCATGTATATCCTCACGCTGGTAGCTATCGGTGCCATTTGCGTCACCATGAGTGGTTATCTGACCAAGTCTGCCACGAAGAAGTAAGAGAGCGTTCACTAAACATCGTTTAAGTCAAAAACCAAAAGAAAGACATGGCAAAGAAGAAAAAGAAAATGCCGGGCCTGAACACCAGTTCAACAGCCGACATCTCCTTCATGCTGCTGATCTTCTTCCTGGTGACCACGAGTATGGACACCGACACGGGTCTGGCCCGTCGTCTGCCCCAGCCGCCCGACAAGGACCAGGAGGATGCACAAATCGATGTCAAGGAACGCAACGTGATGAATGTACGTATCAATGCTGCCGGTCAGCTCTGGTGCAAGGTGGGCAATATCAGCGAATACATCGCTCTGGAGCAGCTCAAGCCTCTGGCCAAGGAGTTTATCGACAACCCCAACAACTCCAGCAAGCTGCCGGAGAAGTTCGGTAAGGAGATCGACCTCCTGGGCGCCAGTGCCGTTACCGAGAAGCATGTGATTTCCGTACAGACTGACCGTGGCACGCCATACGACGTCTATTTCCAGGTACAGAACGAATTGGTAGCCGCATACAACGAGTTGCGCGATGATTTGTCCAAGCGTAAGTTCGGACGTCTGTATGCCAACTTGACGGATGAGCAGCAGGTTGCCGTTCGTACCTACTATCCCCAGAAGATATCTGAGGCTGAACCTAAAAACTATGGAGGAAACTGATTATGGGATTCAAGAAAAAAGCAAGCCGCGAAATGCCGGAGATGAATACTTCGTCTCTGCCTGACTTGATCTTCACCATTCTGTTCTTCTTCATGATTGTGACCACCATGCGTGAGGTCACGCTTAAGGTAAAGTTCACCACGCCTCAGGGTACGGAGCTGGAGAAGCTCGGTAAGAAGAGCACAGTATCGTTCATCTACATCGGCCCCCCAACCGACGCTCTGCGCGCTCAGATGGGTTCCGGCACGCGTATTCAGCTGAACGACCGTTATGCGGAAGCCCGCGAGGTGATGGACTTTGTCGCTCAGGAGCGTCAGGGCATGACCAACCAGGCTGAGCAGACGATCTCCATCAAGGCTGACGTGCGTACGCAGATGGGCTACATCACCGACGTGAAGGAAGTGCTCCGTAAGTCGTGGGCACTGCGCATCAACTATTCCGCCACGCACCGCAATTAAGCGGGGTGGGGTAGCATAGAAAAAGAATAAGCCGTGGCAGTCGCCACGGCTTATTCTTTTCTTTCTTTTGGTAACCCGCTCGGGGTTCGAACCCGAGACCCCATCATTAAAAGTGATGTGCTCTACCAACTGAGCTAGCGAGTCAACCTCAAAATGCTAATCTTTTTTCATTAGCGGGTGCAAAGGTACGAAAAAAAGTTTAAAGTTCAGAGTTTAACGTTTAAAGTTTTTCGCTTAAAAGAGCTTTTTGCCGCTTTTTTAGAGTATTGTGCAGCCGGAGCAGGGCTTAAGCTGCTTGAAAAAGTCGTTGCCCTTGTCGTCCACCAGGATGAAGGCGGGGAAGTCTTCCACCTTGATCTTCCAGATGGCTTCCATGCCGAGCTCGGGATATTCCACGCACTCGATGCTCTTGATGCTCGACTGTGAGAGCACGGCTGCCACACCGCCGATGGTGCCCAGATAGAAGCCGCCGTGCTTCTTGCAGGCATCGGTCACCTGCTGCGTGCGGTTGCCCTTGGCGATCATCACCAGAGAAGCACCGTTCTCCATGAACTCGTCCACGTAGGGGTCCATGCGGTTGGCTGTCGTGGGGCCCATCGAGCCGCAGGGATAGCCTTCCGGCGTCTTGGCCGGGCCGGCATAGAGCACGGGATAGTCCTTGAAGTATTGGGGCATGCCTTCGCCGGCGTCCAGACGGGCCTTGAGCTTGGCGTGGGCGATGTCGCGGGCCACGATGATGGTTCCTTTAAGGTTCACGCGCGTGGAGACGGGATACTTGGTCAGCTCCTGACGCACGGCGTCGATGCCCTTGTCCAGGTCGATCTCGATGCCTTTGCCGCCTTCGCCGGGCTTGCGCAGCGCTTCGGGAATAAGCTCCGTGGGGTTGGCGTCCATCTTCTCCAGCCAGATGCCGTCGCGGTTGATCTTGGCCTTGATGTTGCGGTCGGCAGAGCATGACACGCCCATGCCGATGGGGCAGGAGGCGCCGTGACGGGGCAGACGGATGACGCGGATGTCGTGGGCCAGATATTTGCCGCCGAACTGGGCGCCCAGACCGATCTTATAGGCCTCTTTGAGCAGCTTCTGCTCGAGGTCGATGTCGCGGAAAGCGCGGCCGGTTTCATCGCCCGTTGTAGGCAGGTTGTCGTAGTATTTGATGGAGGCCAGCTTCACCGTGAGCAGGTTCTTCTCGGCCGAGGTGCCGCCGATGACGAAGGCGATGTGGTAGGGCGGACAAGCTGCCGTGCCCAAATGCTTCATCTCCTCCACGAGGAAGGGCAGCAGCGTGCCTTCGTTTTGGATGGTAGCCTTGGTCATGGGGTAGAAGTAGGTCTTGTTGGCCGAGCCGCCGCCTTTGGCCACCATGACGAAGCGGTATTCAGCGCCTTCGGTGGCTTCGATGTCGATCTGTGCGGGAAGGTTGCACTTGGTGTTCACCTCGTCGTACATGTTGAGGGGTGCGTTCTGCGAGTAGCGCAGGTTGTCCTCGGTGTAGGTGTTGTAGACGCCTTTGGAGAGGGCCTCTTCATCCTCGAATCCGGTCCAGATCTGCTGTCCCTTCTCGCCGTGGATGATGGCGGTGCCGGTGTCCTGACAGAAGGGCAGGATGCCTTTTGCGGCAGTTTCGGCGTTGCGCAGGAACTGCAGCGCTACATACTTGTCATTCTCCGAAGCTTCGGGGTCGGAGAGAATCTTGGCCACCTGCAGGTTGTGCTCGCGGCGCAGCATGAACTCTACGTCGTGGAAGGCCTGCTGGGCCAGCAGTGTGAGGGCTTCGGGAGACACTTTGACAATCTCCTTGCCTTCGAAGCTGCTGACGGTGACACCCTCTTTGGACAGCAACCGGTATTCGGTCTTGTCCTCGCCCTTCTGGAACATGGGGGCATACTTGAAAGGAACGTTAGCCATAGTTTATAGTGTTAAATTATCAATTATCAATTGTCAATTATCAATTATCAATAGAGAAAGTCGTTGTAGGGATACTTCTGCACGTGGAGCTGGCGCACCTTGTTGTAGAGCACCTGCTTGAGTGTGTCGAAGTTTTGTCTCTCCTTGGCAGAGATGAAAAGGCAGTCGCCGTAGGTGCGCGCCATCCAGGTGTGGATGAGTCGTGAGAGGGGTATGTTCTCACGGGTCTCCGGCGTGAGGTCGTTTTCGTCTTTCTCCACCCAGTGGTAGGCGTCGGTCTTGTTGAAGATGATCATGGAGGGCTTGTCGGCGCAGCCCAGATCGGCCAGCGTCTTCTCCACCACCTCGATCTGGCTCTCGAAGTCGGGATGCGAGATGTCCACGACATGCAGCAGCAGGTCGGCTTCGCGCACCTCGTCGAGCGTCGATTTGAACGATTCCACCAGGTCGTGGGGCAGCTTGCGTATGAAGCCCACGGTGTCGGAGAGCAGGAAGGGCAGGTTGTCGATGATCACCTTGCGCACGGTGGTGTCGAGGGTGGCGAAGAGTTTGTTCTCGGCGAACACCTCGCTCTTGGCCAGCAGGTTCATCAGCGTGGATTTGCCCACGTTGGTGTAACCCACGAGGGCCACGCGTATCATGCGGCCGCGTCCCTGCCGCTGTGTGGTCTTCTGGCGGTCGATGTCGGCCAGACGCTGCTTAAGCAGAGCCATGCGGTTGAGGATGATGCGGCGGTCCATTTCGAGCTGCGTCTCGCCCGGTCCGCGCAGGCCCACGCTGCCGCCCCGCTGGCGCTCCAGATGGGTCCACAGGCGCTGCAGTCGGGGCAGCATGTAGCGGTATTGCGCCAGCTCCACCTGCGTCTTGGCGTGGGCCGTCTGGGCCCTCATGGCGAAGATGTCGAGGATGAGGTTGGTGCGGTCGAGGATTTTCACCTTGAGCTCCTGCTCGATGTTGCGCAGCTGCTTGGCCGAGAGCTCGTCGTCGAAGATGACCATGTCCACGCTCCTCTCGGCTTCTTCCTCCTCTTCGATGTAGCGGCGTATTTCCTGCAGCTTGCCGATGCCCAGATAGGTCACTGAGGAGGGGCCGTTCAGACGCTGCGTGAAGCGCTTGGCGGTGACGGCGCCGGCCGTCTCGGCCAGAAAGGCCAGCTCGTCCAGATATTCGTTGGTGTGGCGTTCGTCCTGCTGCGGGGTGATGATGCCCACCAGCACGGCGCGCTCCACGCCCGCTTCGGTAGCCTCGCGGGAGACCACCTGGCTCATGCCGTCTTCAAAGGGTAAAGCACTTCGGCTGGAGTTGTATCGTCGCATATCGTGTGATTTCTTGTGCAAAAATAGTGAAAAACTTCAAAAATTTCAAGTGTTCTGCGAAAAAAGTTGTCGTTATCCTCGTTCTTATCGCTAAAATGTCGTACTTTTGCGTTTGTAAATGTTGTACTTGGTACCTACTCCCGTCGGAAACATGGAGGATATCACCATGAGAGCCCTCCGCGTTTTGAAAGAGGCAGACCTCATCCTGGCGGAGGACACCCGAACGAGCGGTAACCTGCTGCGTCACTTCGACATCCGTCGGCCGATGCTCTCTTACCACAAGTTCAACGAGCATCACACGGTGGCCTCTGTCGTCGAGCGGCTCAAGGCGGGCGAGACCATAGCGGTGGTCTCGGATGCAGGCACTCCCGGAATCTCCGACCCCGGTTTTTTGGTCACCCGCGAAGCCGTCAGGGCGGGCATCGAGGTGCAGACGCTGCCAGGAGCGACAGCCTTTGTTCCCGCACTGGTTTCCAGCGGTTTGCCCTGCGACCGCTTCTGCTTCGAGGGCTTCCTGCCCCAGAAGAAGGGGCGCCAGACCCGACTCAATGCGCTGCGCGAAGAGACGCGCACCATGATTTTCTACGAGAGTCCGCATCGTGTGGTCAAGGCGTTGGAGCAGTTTCAGGAGGTTTTTGGCCCGGAGCGTCAGTGTTCTGTGTGCCGCGAGATTTCCAAGGTGCATGAAGAGAGTGTAAGGGGCACCCTCGCTGAGGTGCTGAATCATTTTAAGGAGAACGAACCTAAGGGCGAGTTCGTAATAGTAGTAGAAGGATTATGAAGAAGTTGCTTTTGATGGCAGGTCTGGTGCTTATGGCTTCCGCCTGCAGTGACCGCAAGGGTGCGTCTGATGCCGTGCAGCAGCAGCGCGACTCTCTGCAAGCCGTCATCAATGCCAAAGACGGCGAATTGAACGACCTTATGGGCACGTTCTACGAGGTTCAGGAGGGCATCAGCCGCATCAATCAGGCCGAGGGTCGCGTCGCTGTGGCCGACGGCAATGTAGAGGCTGCCGGCAATAAGGCCATCATCCGCGAGAACATGCAGTATATCGAGGAGACAATGCAGCGTCAGCGCGAGCTCATTGCGCAGCTCAAGCAGAAGCTCCAGTCGTCCACCGTCAATGTGGACAAGTTGCGTAAGACCGTCGCTGCCCTCGAGCAGCAGGTGCAGGAGCAGGCTGCCCGCATTCAGGAGCTCGAGGCCCAGCTGGCCGAGAAGAATATCGTCATCGTGCATCAGTCCGATTCCATCGCCGCGCTCAGCTCCGACGTCAGTGAGCTCACGACGCAGAATCAGCAGCAGGCTGCCACTCTGGCGGCTCAGGAGCAGGACCTCAACAGCGCCTGGTTTGTCTTCGGCACCAAAGCCGAGCTCACCGAGCAGAAGATCCTGCAGAAGGGTGAGGTGCTGCGCTCCGAGGATTTCGCCACCGACTATTTCACCAAGGTGGACATCCGTCAGACGCAGAACATCAAGTTCTATTCCAAGAGCGCCAAGATGCTCACCACGCATCCCGCCGGCTCTTACCGTCTGAGCAAGAACGATGCCGGCGAGTACGAGCTGCACATCCTCAACACGCAGAAGTTCTGGAGCGTGAGCCGCTTCCTCGTGGTGCAGGTGAAATAACCGGTTTTAACGCATAATTTCAGGGCCAACATCATGTTGCAGGGCGAGATTACTTTCGACAGAGTGGTGCGTTGGGTGCTCACGGCGCTCGGCTTCTTTGTCGTCTACACTCTGCTCGACGTCTTGAGCGGCGTGCTTTGGCAGTTCTTCCTGGCTTGGGTGCTGGCTTACTTCACTTATCCGCTCGTGGTCTTCCTGGAGCGCCGCTGCTGCATCCGCTGGCGTGTGGTGAGCATCCTGGTGGCCATGCTGATGGTGCTCTCGTTGGTGGCCCTCTTGGTGGTGCTCACCGTGCCGCCCATGGTGCGCGAGGTGTCGCGTCTGACCGACGACGTGTTGCTTTTTGTGCAGCGTTGGATTGGCGAGAACAACGTCTATGAGCAGATTCAGGCTTTGGTGCAGAACGAGGAGATGCAGCGCAAGATGCTGAAAGTCCTGGAGCACGACGGGACGTTGGATGCTTTCCGCTACATCGCCCTGCAGGCGTGGGATTTCCTGTCGCAGACGGCGCAGATCCTCATCGGCGTGGTCAACGTCTTCGTGGTGTTCCTTTATTTCTTCTTCATCCTCCTGGACTACGAGACGTTCTCCGAAGGCTGGCAGCGCCTCATTCCCAAGGACAACCGTCCGGCCGTTGTGCAGCTCCTGAAGGAGGTGGAGGACAGCATGAACCGCTACTTCCGCGGCCAGGGCTTGATTGCTCTGTTGGTCGGCATCGGCTTTGCAATAGGTTTTTCCATTGTGGGCCTGCCTATGGCGGTCGGTGTGGGCCTGTTTATCGGCCTGCTCAACATGGTGCCTTATCTCCAGATGCTCGGCATCTTCCCTGTCACGGTCTTGGCTCTGCTGAAGGCGTCGGACACGGGCGAGAGTTTCTGGGTCATCATCGGCCTTTGCGCCATTGTCTTTGCTGTGGTGCAGTCGCTTCAGGACTTGGTGCTCACCCCGAAGATTATGGGCAAAGCCATGGGCATGAACCCTGCGGTCATCCTGCTCTCGCTCTCGGTGTGGGGCTGTCTCTTGGGCTTCATCGGTCTGGTGATTGCCCTGCCTCTGACGATGTTGTGTTTCACATATTATAAAAGGTTTGTACTGAAGGAAAAATAAAAAGAGCGCGCGGCAGTGCCGTGCTTCTGCCCAGATGGTGGAATTGGTAGACACGAGGGACTTAAAATCCCTTGACCATTGCGGTCGTACGGGTTCGAGTCCCGTTCCGGGCACAAAGAAGGCCTCGCCAAACGGCGGGGCTTTTTTGTTGCTCAAGCATACTTTTCCAAGCCCTAGGCAAACCTTTGGCAAACCCTTCGCATACCCTAGGCAAGTCCAAGCAAACCCTTTGGGCTTGCCAAAGGCTTGCCTGGAGTATGTTTAGGGGGTCATTAGGTCGTGCGAAAGGTATGCCTGAGGTTATCTTTGCCGTTGGAGAGGTTGAGGCAATCTTTCCCGAGGTTGTTGTCAGGAGGAGGACTTGGGGGAGAGAAGTGCGAACCCTATTGGCTCGGCTCACTGTTCCTATTGGCTCGGCTCACAGTTCCTGTTGGCTCGCCTGCTTGTACCTGATGGCCCGGCTGTCGCCTTCGGAGTAATCCGGGGGCTTTTCTTTTACATCCGTTACCTGGGAAGGCCCCTGTCCGTCAGTAGGATGACCGCCAACGTCAGGCACTCCGTGACGGGAACGGCAAGCCACATGCCTTGAGGAGTAATGACCAAAGGCATCAGGATGAAGGCCGGCACAAGGAACACCAGGCCGCGAAGCAACATGAACAGCGTCGCACGAAAGTTCTGCCCGACGGCCTGATAGTAGCCGATGACGGCGACATTCAGGGCAAAAAACACCGATGAAACGGCAAACAGCGGCAGCCCTGCTGTGGCAATCTCATAAGGTCTGGTGCCGGCATGCAGGAAAAAACCAATCAGCGGTTTGGCGCCGAGCGTCAGCACCAGGGTGGCGATGACGCCGCAGACGACCGAAGTGCGCACGCTGAGACGGAAGGCTTCACGCACCCGACCGGCGTTGCCCGCCCCGTAGTTGAAGCTGATGATGGGCTGCGCGGACTGGGCAATGGCGTTGTTGACCATGACGACGATGGGGTAGAGATAGCAGGCCACGCAGAAGGCGGCGACGCCGTCTTCACCCAGAGCGCGGATGAAGACGTAGTTGCCTGTGAGCAGAATCATCGACATGGCCAGCTCGCCCAACATCGACGGGAAGCCGCTGCGCGCCATGTAGCCGATGTTGCGTGCCGTCAGATAAGCGCTGGTGAGGCTGAGCTTCAGGCGGCGCAGATGAAGCGTCTGCGTGCGGAAAGACATATACCAGACAACCATGCCCGCCGCCACGGCACAGCAGAGCGTCGAGGCCAGGGCGCTTCCGGCAATGCCCATCTGCAGGGGAAACACAAACAGCCAGTCCAGAAAGATGTTGAGCAGGCCGGGGATGATCTCCAGCATGGCGGCAAACTTGGGAGAGGCGTCGAGGCGTATGACGAAGGTGCCGACCAGCTGGCATATGATGAAGACGCAGCCGGGCAGGATGAAGAGAAGATACTCGCGGGCCAACGGCATGAGGGCGTCGCTGCAGCCCAGAAGGCGCAGGAAGGGCTCCTGGAAGACATAGATGAGGGCGGAAAAGACCAGCATCAGCAGCGCGGGCACCTCAAGGGCCTGCGTGACGTTGATGTCGGCGGCTTTGTTGTTGCCCCGCGAGAGATGGATGCTGGCCACAACAGAAACGCCGGCGCCGAACATCAGCGCCATGCCCGTGGTCATCAGAAACAGCGGCGCCACAATGTTGATGGCCGCCAACGCATCGCTGCCCACACCCTGTCCCACGAAGATGCCGTCGGCCACCGTGAAGAGGGAGGCAAACACCATCGACAGCAGTGTGGGATAGAAGAGGCGGTGAAACAGCGGCGTAATCCTTGACCGCCCGAAGTCGATGCTGTCTCTGCCCTTGTCTTTGATGCGGCCCGTCAAAACGTGTAGTATTTGGTCAGGGGGTAGGTGCGCTCCCAGTCCACAATCTTCACCTCGGATTCCTTGGCCGGATGGATGTCGAACTCGTCGAGCACCATCACCCGCTTCTGCTCAAGGTCGTAGAGCGGCCACTCCTTGGCCTTGCCGTCGGGAGAAAGGTCGGCCGTGAGCGACGGATTGCCGGTCTTGGCAAACTGCACCCACATCCGGCGCACGGTCTTCGAGAAGGTTTCGTCGAAGGCGCGCCCCGTGTCGGCCGTCATCTCGGGATGGTTGAAGACCACCGAAAGCTCGATGGCGTGTCCGCACTTCATGACGGGGTCGGGCGACTCGGGCGTGAAGTAGTAGGCGAAGGCCTTGCCACCCGCCTTCGTCTGGCACTCACAGAGCTTGATGATGGCTGTGTTGAACCAAATCTGGCTGAAGAGGCTGCTGTCGGGCTGGAAGTAGGCGCCCTGCACATCCTTCATGAAGCTCTCCGCCAGCGCTTTGTCCGCAGCCGGCAGCCGGTCAAACTTCTCCTGCTTGCGCGCTGCAATCCACGTGTCCCAGCCCTCCTTGCCGAAACTGGAGACGAAGAAGTTCATCTCGTCCTTGTTGCAACCCACCAAAATCTCCAAATCCTTCGCAGCGCCGCCGGCGTAGGCCTCGAATGTGTCCACAGGCAGGATGCGGCCGTCTCTTTCGGGGAACTGGTGCACGAAGTTCACGGCCGAAGCCTCCAAAAGCTCTTCGCCGCTCAGCTTCAAAAGGTCGGCTACGGTCGTGCAGCCGAGCGCCTTCATCAGCCTGTCGGTGCAGGCGATGGCTTCTTCCGCCGTTCGCGTCAGGTTGACAGAGCCACTCTCGGCGATGAGGCGCTTGAAATACTTTTGGGAGCCCGGAACCAGCGGCTGCAGGGTGCAGCCGGCAGCGCCGGCCGATTCGCCGAAGATGGTCACGTTGTCGGGATCGCCGCCAAAGGCTGCGATGTTCCCGTGGACCCACTTCAGCGCCATCTTCTGATCCAGGAGTCCTAAGTTTTGGGAGTCTTGATAATCCTTGCCGTCCGGCAGATGGGACAGATGCAGGAACCCCATGACACCGAGACGGTAGGCAATGGTCACCACGATGACATCGGGATGCTCCTTGATGAAATTGACGCAGTCAAACATCGGGTCAATCGTGCCGCCGGCCTCGAAAGCGCCGCCGTGGATCCACACCATGACGGGTTTCTTGCCCGCAGTCGCGTCCGACTTGAAGACGTTGAGATACAGGCAGTCTTCATCCCAATAGTACATGGAGCCGACCTCAAACGACGCATTACCGTAGGCGCTCTTCGCATTGTAAAAGGCCTCATAGACGCCCTCGTCGGAATCTGCATCCACGGGCGCTTTCCAGCGCAGCTCGCCCACAGGCTGTTGACCCACATAGGGGATACCCCTGAAGACGGTGACATCCTCCTGCTTGCGGCCCACGAAGGTACCGTTGATGCACTTCACGGCCAAAGACCGATCGTAGTTGCCGTCGGTAATCTGCCGGTTCTCGCCGCCGTACATGGCGTGAAGAGTGTCTTTAATTTCCTGTAAATCCATAGTATTAAATATTTTTTGAGGTTATTTGAAGCAGTGAATGATTACTCCCCCGACTGGAGCCAGCGGAGGAAGGCGTCGGCGTCTTCGTCGTAGCTGCGCGCAGGAGCCAACCGGGTGCCTGAGGCGTCGAGGATGACATAGAAGGGTTGCGTCTGGGCCCCGAAGCGGGTGGCCTGAAGGAAGCTCCAACGGTCGCCTACGGTGCGCAGCGTCCGCTGCTTGCCGCCCTGCTCCACGCGAAGGGGTTCCGTGAGTTTGGTCTTGTCGTCCACATAGAGGCGCACGAAGACGTAGTCGCGCTCCAAGACACGGCGGATGCGTTCGTCCTGAAAGACGGTGGCCTCCATCTTGCGGCAGTTGACGCAACCGTAGCCTGTAAAGTCGATGAAAACGCGCTTTCCTTCGCGTTGGGCCAGTGCCAGTCCCGCCTCAAAATCGTCGATGACGCGCCCCGTCTCCTCCATGGGCGGGGTGAAGGCGCTGACGGCGCGCAACGGAGCGCCCCAAAGGCCGGGTGCCATGTAGCCGGCAAAAGCCAGCGCGAGGGCGGCAAGGGAGTAGCGCAGCGGACGGGCGCCATGCTGTGTGAAGAGCAGCTGCAGCGTGAGGGCCAGCGCCAGTGCTATCCACAGCGCGATGAAGAGCCAGCGGGGCAGGATGCCCCAGCCGTAGGCCATATCGGCCACGGAGAGGAACTTCAGCGAGAAGGCCAGCTCAACGTAGCCCAACGTCACCTTTACCGTGTGCATCCAGCTGCCGCTCTTGGGGGCGGCCTTCAGCCAGCCGGGGAAGAGGGCGAAGAGGGTGAAAGGCAGCGCCAGCGCCAGGGAGAAGCCCAGCATGCCCACCACAGGGCCCGCCAGGTCGGCGGTGACGACCTCCACCAGCAGGAAGCCGACGATGGGGCCGGTGCAGGAGAAACTGACGAGCACCAGCGTGAAGGCCATGAGGAAGATGGAGAGGAAGCCGGTGGTGCGACCAGCCCTGCTGTCCACACTGCCGGCCCACGAAGAGGGCAGCGTGAGGTCGAAGCCGCCGATGAAGGAGACGCCGAAGAGCACCAGCATCAGGAAGAAGAGGACGTTGAAGAAGGCGTTGGTGGCCAAGTCGTTGAGCGCCGAAGCGCCGAAAGCCGCCGTGACGGCCAGTCCGAGCGTGACATAGATGATGACGATGGAGACGCCGTAGAGCAGGGCGGCGCGGACACCCTTCTGACCGCCGGCACCGCGCTTGAGGAAGAAGCTCACCGTGAGCGGAATCACCGGCCAGACGCAGGGGGTGAAGAGCGCCACCAGACCGCCCGCGAAGCCCAAAAGGAAGAGCCAGAGAAGCGGATGCCCGTCGCTCTGCTGCGGCAGGGGGAGGGGAGCGGCGGCGATGCTGTCGGCCTTGGCCGCTGAGGGGAGCGGAGACGGCAGGCTGTCGGGAGCGACGGAGGCAGCGGCGGTGTCGGGCTGCGCGGCCGGTTCTTCGGACAGATTTTTCGCGGTGAAATCGCCCTTAAAGGAGAAATCCTCATCGGTGGGCGGCGTGCAGCTGACGTTGTTGCAGGCGCCGTAGGTCAGATAGCCCGTGAGCTCGTAGGGTCCGCCCGTGAGCTCGACCGTCTGCAGGAAGACGGCGCGCTGTTCGAAGAAATAGACCTCGCTGGCGAACATCTCCTCATATTGCTTCTGCGCGGGGAAGGCCGGACGCAGCGGACCCTTGAGGCGTGCGCCCCTGACGGTCTCCAGCGTGAGGGACGCCTGCGTGGGGCCGCTCATGGCCTCGGTGCTGTAGAGGTGCCAGCCGTCGGCAATGTCGGCCTCGAAGGTGAGGGTGGCTTCTCCGCTTGCAGCGACCTCGATGGAGGAAGTGATGCTGACGGGGGCCGTGAAGCCCTGTGCGCCGAGGGCGGTGCACAGCAGGGAGAAGAAAAAGAGGAGGAGATGGCGTTTCATTGTCGTCTGAAAAAATCTTTTTTGCGGTACAAAAATAAGAAAAAACTGCGGCTTGGGAGACAAAATGCAAAAAATTAAGGAGGAGTTTGGCGAAAATGTCCGCCGGTCGTATAAAAATTAGTAACTTTGCGCCCGCAAATCATTGTCAAGCCAAGAGCGCAATACGATGTGGGAGAAACCCTGGAAATATAAAGAAGGCTTCGTCATCTGCGGCGGACTGATTGTCGCGGGGCTGCTGTTGCAGTGGCTCCTGGGGCCCTTGGATTGGAGTCTGGCGGTGCGTCCGTACAACTTTATCCTGCTGGGGCTGCTGATCTTCCTCACCGTGCTGGGCCATGCGCTCTCCGGCCGCTTCTACGCGCTGGAGTGGATGGGGAAAGCTACGGCGGCGGTGCCTACACTCCTGATGGTAAGCCTGCTGACTGTGGTGATGGGCCTCACACGACAGGTGGCGCCCCACAACGAGCCGAGCGACGCAGTGGGCATCACCCGCATGCTGGGTTTCTGGCCCTTTGTGCTGGTCTATGTCTATGCCATTTATCAGGTGGGGCTGGCCGTGATGACCACCGTGATGCGCTGGCGCATGGGCGCTCCGCTTTGGCGGGCGCTGCTTTTCGGCTGTTCGCATCTGGGCCTGTGGCTCGCGATGGTGTGCGCCACGCTGGGCAGCGGCGACATGATCCGCGTGAAGATGGTGGCGCAGGAGGGCGTGACGGATAATCAGGGCGTGGACGACCGCCATCGTCTGGTGGCCTTGCCCTTTTCGGTGAAGCTGGAGGACTTCGGCATCGAACAATACGCTCCCGACATGACGGTGGCAGACCGCCGCAGCGGTATGCCGGCCGAAGAGACTGGATGGGAAATCACGGCGTTTGACACGCTGGAGTGGGCCGTGCCCGCCGAGACGGACAGCGCCGTGGCTTACGCGCCCGCCCGAACTTACGGCGCCACATCGGCGATGCTCGTGGGCGCCAGAAAAGACGGCAAAGGCGGTGTCGGCTGGATATCCAGCGGCAACTTCATGTATCCGTCGCAGTCGCTCTTCCTCGATGCAGACTACGCCGTCGTCATGGAGGAGCCCCGCCCCAAACGATACTACAGCGCCGTGGAGGTGCGCACCAAAGACGGACAGACGCTGCGCGACACGGTGGAGGTGAACCGCCCCATGAAGGTGAACCGCTGGTGGATCTACCAGCTGGCCTACGACGAAGCCAAAGGGCGGTGGAGCCGGATCTCCATCTTGGAGATGGTGCGCGATCCGTGGCTGCACTCCGTTTACGCCGGTTTCATCTTGATGCTGCTGGGCGCCGTGCTGCTCCTCCTGCCCAAAAACAGGGTGGAGCTCTGGCGCAGCGGTGTGGCCGTCTCGGTGATGGCCGTGGTAGCCTTCGCCTTCATCTACATCACACTGGTGAGTGTGGGCTATTTCGAGCGCAAGATGATGCCGGCGCTTCACAGCCCGTGGTTCGGCCCGCATATCGTGGTCTATATGGTGGGCTATTCCTGTCTGGCATTGGCCACCGTGGCCGCCCTCTTCAGGCGTCAGGCCATCGCCGATCTGCTGGTGCGTCCAGGTCTGTCGTTCCTCACCTTCGGCATGCTCTTCGGCGCTTTCTGGGCCAAAGAGGCTTGGGGCACCTACTGGAGCTGGGACCCCAAGGAGACTTGGGCGGCCGCCACATGGACGCTCTATGTGGCCTATCTCCACCTGAGGACTTCGCGCCCCAGAGCGCAGGGCGCTGCAGCGGCGCTGCTGATTGTGGCCTTCGTGTGTCTGCAGATGTGCTGGTGGGGCGTGAACTATCTGCCTTCGGCCCAGGCCACCAGTGTGCATACCTACACGTCGTAAAGAAATAAACAAATCCTTTAAATATATATCGCGATGGATGCATTCATGTTGCGGAGTTTTCTGCAAAAATACATCAGTGCCAGTGTGTTGCTCATCATTGCTACAATCCTGGCGCTGATCGTGGCCAACACGCCTGATCTGAAAGATCTCTACAAGGAGCTTTGGGAGTTGCCGGTAGCCCTGAGTGTGGGCGGCTTCAACCTGTTTTCCCACAACGGGCACACCATGACGCTGGGCGCCTTCATCAACGATTTCCTGATGGCCATCTTCTTCCTCTCCGTGGGTCTGGAAATCAAGCGCGAGCTGCTCTGCGGCGAGCTTTCTTCGGTGAAGAAGGCACTCCTGCCTGTCATCGGCGCTTGCGGCGGCATGTTGGTGCCGGTCATCGTCTTCTTTCTGATATGCGCCGGAGATCCCCTCATGGAGCGCGGCATGGCCATCCCGATGGCGACGGACATCGCCTTCTCTCTGGGCGTGCTGAGCGTGTTCTCCAAGCGTGTGCCCATCGGACTTAAGATATTCCTGGCCGCACTGGCTGTGGCCGATGACTTGGGCGGCATCGTTGTTATTGCCATTAAATACACCAGCCATCTCGACATGAATGCCGTGCTCGGTGCGGTGTTGTGTGTCATCGTGCTCGGTGTGGGCAACTGGCGGCAGGTGCGCAGCAAGATGTTCTACACGATGGTCGGTCTTGCACTGTGGTATTTCGTGCTCAACACCGGCATCCATGCCACCATCGCCGGCGTCGTGCTGGCCTTCTGCGTGCCGGCCAACCTGACACAGAGCAGCACCTATTGGATCGAAAAGATACGCACCAACGTGGAGAAGTTCCCCCACATTCATGTGACTAAAGCGGACATCAACAAGCCCAATATGCTCAGCTCGGGCGACATTGCCGTGCTCAAGCGCATAGAGAGTGCTTCCGACCGTCTGATATCGCCCCTGCAGGATATGGAAGACTCGCTCAAGAACCCCATCGACTTCTTCATCATTCCGCTGTTTGCCTTTGCCAACGCCGGAGTGGATATGTCGGGCATGAGCGTGGAGAACCTCTTCTCCGGCGTGGGTCTGGGTGTGATGCTGGGCCTCCTGGTCGGCAAATTCTGCGGTGTGTTCTCTTTCTCTTGGGTGGCCATCAAGCTGCATATCGTGGAGATGCCGGAGCGCGCCAACTGGTCGTCATTCGCCTCAGTGGCCATGCTGTGCGGCATCGGCTTCACGGTGTCGATGTTCATGGCCGGGCTCTCGTTCCCCGTTGATCTGGAAGGGCAGGATCCCGCCCTCATGCAGGCGCTGCTCAACGACGCCAAGTTGGGCATCCTCTGCGGCACGGTGCTCAGTGCGCTCGTCGGCAGCCTGATGCTGCACTTCACCCTGCCTAAACACAGCGAGGCATGAAGTGCAGTAAGCTCTTTACGGTAGCAGTGCTGGCGCTGGCGGTGCAGACTATGTGCGGCCAAACGTCGATGGATGCGCCGAATCTGAGTGAGCCGACGCTGATCAACCCCGGTCATTTCGGCCCCAACGCCTTCCCTGTGCCCGATATGCTCGACGGCACCGTGAGCCGTGACCTGCGCATCGAGGCCTCCGCCTCCCACTACTGGGGCAAGCGCGGCGACAACGCCTCCGACCTCCTCCTGCGCCTCAACATCCCCCTGTTCACCCCGAGAGTGAATCTGAGCCTGTGGATGGTGCCGGTGGAGCGCTGGCATCAGTCGGACGAAAACCTCAGGGCCTGCCGTCTGGAGGAGAACGCCGGTCGCTACGACCATGTGCGTAACGGCGTGGCGACGGGCGACGTGTACGTTAGCGGCGACATCCACGTGATCACCGCCAAGGGCTGGCGTCCCGACTGGACCATACGCGCGGCGCTGAAGACGGCTTCGGGCAACGACCACTACCGTGGGCGCTACTACGATGCTCCGGGCTATTTCTTCGACACCTCCGTGGCGGAGACCTTCCGCCTGGGCAGCGAGCTGGGGTGGAACAACCGGCTGCGTGTGGCCCTCTCGACCGGCTTCCTGTGCTGGCAGTCCGGCACGGGGCGGCAAAACGATGCCGTGATGTACGGCGTGATGGTGCAGTGGGAGAACAAATACTTCACCCTCTCGGAGACATTCGGCGGCTATAGCGGCTGGGAAGGAGAGGGCGACAAGCCCATGACGCTGAAAACACAGCTGCAGTATCACCTGGGGCGCTTCGACGTGCTCGGCGCGGCGCAGTTCGGTCTGCAGGACTGGAACTACCGCCAACTGCGCATCGGCGTGGCCTATCACATAGACATCCTCAAGAAAAAGAAATAAAGGAAAAAAGAAAACCGGCCTTCTTAACGGAGGTCGGTTTTTCTTTGTTGGGCTACCCGGACTCGAACCAGGAAAGGCAGGACCAGAATCTGCAGTGTTACCATTACACCATAGCCCAAACTTGACTTGCTCGGAGAACACTTTCTCTTCAAAAGCGGTGCAAAGGTAATGCGTTTTTGTGAAACGACAAAAGCTTTTTCCTAAAAAATTAAAAAAAAATGACGTTTTTGGCAAAAAATGCGTATCTTTGCGCCCGAAATGTATAAGAAAGAAGAAAAAAACAATCAGCAGACCGCCGACAAAAAGCCGGTGCGTCGTCCGTCCGGCAAAAACAAGAAAGGCGGATTCAACCCCATGTGGATATACATCCTGGTGGCCATTGCCCTGGGTTATCTCTACACGCAGAGCGACAACATGTTGGGGGCCATGGCGTCCAAGCAGGTGTCTTACAGCCGCTTTAAATACTACGTGGAGCAGGGCTACGCCCGCGGCATCACCGCCAACAAGGACGAGGGCAAACTCTCTATGCAGGTGGTGCCCGGCAAGATGACGGAGGTCTTCGGCACGCTGCCCAAAGACCTGAAGGAGCAGCCGGAGCTCGTGACGGAGTATCCCAGCAACGACAAGCTGGAGGAGTTCGTCGACGAGCAGCAGCGCCTGGGACATTTCCGCGGTGAGGTGAAATACACCACCTCGGACAACACCGTGGAGCGCTTCCTTTGGAACTTCGGCCCGATCCTGTTCTTCATCTTCCTGTGGATCTTCATCATGCGCAGAGCCGGAGGCGGCGACGGCGCGAGCGGACCGCTCGGCATCTTCAATGTGGGTAAGAGTCGCGCCAGGCTGCACGAGAAGAACGACAAGGACGACGACAAAGACCGCGTGACCTTCAAGGATGTGGCCGGACAGGAAGGCGCCAAGATGGAGGTGCAGGAAATCGTAGAGTTTCTCAAGAACCCCAAGAAGTACACCGACTTGGGCGGCAAGATTCCCAAAGGCGCCTTGCTGGTGGGCCCTCCGGGCACGGGTAAGACATTGCTGGCCAAAGCTGTAGCCGGAGAGGCCGATGTGCCCTTCTTCTCCATGTCGGGCAGTGACTTCGTCGAGATGTTTGTCGGCGTGGGCGCCTCCCGTGTGCGCGACCTCTTCCGTCAGGCTCAGGAGAAAGCCCCCTGTATCGTCTTCATCGATGAAATCGACGCCGTCGGTCGCGCCCGCAGCAAGAGTGTGGCCATGGGCGGCAACGACGAGCGCGAGAACACACTCAACCAGTTGCTCACGGAGATGGACGGCTTCGGCACCAATAGCGGTGTCATCGTGCTGGCTGCCACCAACCGCGCAGACGTGCTGGACAAGGCCCTGCTCAGAGCCGGCCGTTTCGACCGCCAAATATATGTGGATCTGCCCGACGTGCACGAGCGCAAAGCCATCTTTCAGGTGCACATGCGTCCGCTGAAGATCGACGACACCGTCGATGTGGACTTCCTCTCGCGCCAGACGCCCGGATTCTCCGGCGCCGACATTGCCAACGTCTGCAACGAGGCGGCTTTGATTGCTGCGCGCAACAGCCACGAGAAGGTGGGCAAGGAGGACTTCCTGGCCGCCGTGGACCGCATCATCGGCGGACTGGAGAAGAAGACCAAGGTGCTGACTGAAGAGGAAAAACGCACCATCGCCCTGCATGAGGCCGGACACGCCACGGTGAGCTGGCATCTGGAGTATGCCAACCCGCTGGTGAAAGTCACCATCGTGCCGCGCGGACGCGCCCTAGGTGCTGCCTGGTATCTGCCGGAAGAGCGACAGATCACCACGCGCGAGCAGATGCTCGACGAGGTGTGTGCCCTCTTGGGCGGACGTGCAGCCGAAGAGCTCTTCACCGGCCACATCTCCTCCGGAGCCATGAACGATCTGGAGCGCGTCTCCCATCAGGTGTACGCCATGATAGCCTATATGGGCATGGGCGAATCGCTGCCCAACATCTCATTCTACAATATGGGCGGCGAGTATCAGGTGGCCAAGCCCTACAGCGAGAAGACGGCCGAGAAGATGGACGAAGAAGCCCGCAAGATGGTGGCCGAGCAATACGAGCGCGCCAAGAAGATACTCCTGGCGCACAGGGAAGGTCACGGCGAGCTGGCGCAGATTCTGATGGACCGCGAGGTGATCTTTGCGGACGACGTGAAGAAGATTTTCGGCGAACGTCCGTGGAAGAGCCGTGCCGACGAGTTGACAAACGAGAACAAAACGGAGGAATAGAGCCATGAAGAACTTGATTATGAGAACCCTGACGGGTGTTGTGTTTGTGGCATTGATGGTGGGCAGCATCCTCTACGGCCCCCTCTCTTTCGGCATACTCTTTGCCTTGGTCACGGGCCTGAGCATGTGGGAATACACCGGGCTGATCAACCAGAGGGGCGACGTGTCGCTCAACCGCCTGATCTCCGTCGTGGCTGCCGTCTATCTGTTTTGCGCTTTCTGGGGCTACTCCAGCGGATTGACGCCCACTTCCGGCGTGTTTATCCCTTATGTGCTGACACTGATCTATCTGATTGTCTCCGAGCTCTATCAGGAGCGTGATCACACCCTGAACAACTGGGCCTATACGATGTTCGGTCAGATTTATGTGGCCTTGCCCTTCAGTCTGCTCTCCACGCTGGGTTTTACCGTAAACCCTTTGGATATGACGGTGAACTACAGCTGGATATTCCCCCTGATGCTCTATGTGCTGCTTTGGTGCAGCGACACCGGTGCCTACTGCGTGGGTTCGGTGCTCGGCAAGAAGATTAGTTATAAGCTCTTCCCGAGCGTGTCGCCCCATAAGTCATGGGTCGGCAGTGTGGGCGGAGGTCTTCTGGCCATCGCTGTTGCCGTCCTCGTGGCCCGGTGGGACACCACGCTGACGCTCTGGGAGTGGATAGGTTTTGCTCTTGTGGTGGTCGTGTTCGGCACTTGGGGCGACCTGGTGGAGAGCCTGTTCAAGAGGCAACTGAACATCAAGGATTCGGGCAACATCCTGCCCGGTCACGGCGGCATGCTGGACCGCTTCGACTCCAGCATGATGGCCATTCCGGCAGTGGTGGTGTATCTCTACACGCTGCAGCTGCTGTGACGTTCTGACGCGCATGGCTGACAATTTGTCACGGGGAGGCGAAATGGCACACTTTTCGCAGGATATCCCATTGAAATCGTTTAACACTAAAAATACAGAATACTATGAACATTCAACCTTTAGCAGATCGTGTGCTGATTGAGCCTGCACCTGCAGAGACCAAGACCGCCAGTGGTATCATCATTCCCGACACAGCCAAGGAGAAGCCCCTGCAGGGTAAAGTGGTGGCCGTCGGCGGCGGCACAAAAGACGAAGAAATGGTGCTGAAAGTAGGAGACCAGGTGCTCTACGGTAAATACAGCGGCACGGAGGTGGAGTTTGAAGGTACGAAGTACCTCATCATGCGCCAGTCCGACGTGGTAGCCATTTTGAAGTAATTAATATATAAGGTAAACAATAAAATCAGAATATCATGGCAAAAGAAATTAAATACAGTCTGGACGCCCGCGACGAGATGAAGAAGGGCGTGGATGCATTGGCCGATGCAGTGAAGGTGACTCTGGGCCCTAAGGGTCGCAATGTCATTATCGAAAAGAAGTTTGGCGCTCCCCACATCACCAAGGACGGCGTGACCGTAGCTAAGGAGGTGGAGCTGGCCGACGCTTTCCAGAACTGCGGCGCCCAGCTGGTGAAGAACGTGGCTTCGAAGACCGGTGACGATGCCGGCGACGGCACAACCACGGCTACTGTGCTGGCACAGGCTATTGTGCGTGAAGGCCTGAAGAACGTGACGGCCGGTGCTAATCCTATGGACCTCAAGCGCGGTATCGACAAGGCTGTGAAGGTGGTTGTGGACGACATCAAGGCTCAGGCAGAGCAGGTCGGTAGCGACTATCAGAAGATAGAGCAGGTGGCCACCGTGAGCGCCAACAACGATCCCGAAATCGGCAAGTTGCTGGCTGACGCTATGCAGAAGGTATCCAAGGACGGTGTCATCACCATCGAGGAGGCCAAGGGTCGCGACACCACCATCGGCGTGGTTGAAGGCATGCAGTTCGACAGAGGTTATCTGTCCGCCTACTTCGTGACCGACACGGAGAAGATGGAGTGCGTGATGGAGTCTCCCTATATTCTGATCTACGACAAGAAGATCAGCAACCTGAAGGACTTCCTGCCCATCCTGGAGCCCGCAGTGCAGAGCGGTCGTCCTCTTCTGGTCATCGCAGAGGATGTCGACTCCGAGGCTCTGACCACCCTCGTGGTTAACCGTCTGCGTGGTCAGTTGAAGATTTGCGCCGTGAAGGCTCCCGGCTTCGGCGACCGTCGCAAGGCCATGCTGCAGGATATTGCCACTTTGACCGGTGGCGTGGTTATCTCCGAGGAGACCGGCCTCAAGTTGGAGCAGGCCACTCTGGACATGCTCGGTACAGCCGACAAGGTGATTGTCACCAAGGATAACACAACCATCGCCGGCGGTAAGGGCGACAAGCAGATGATTGCCGACCGCGTGGCTCAGATCAAGAGCGAAATCGCCAACACCAAGAGCGACTACGACAAGGAGAAGCTGCAGGAGCGCCTGGCCAAGTTGGCCGGCGGCGTGGCAGTGCTCTACGTGGGTGCTCCCAGCGAAGTTGAGATGAAGGAGAAGAAGGACCGCGTGGACGACGCTTTGTGCGCCACCCGTGCAGCCATTGAAGAGGGTATCATCCCCGGCGGCGGTGTTGCCTACATCCGTGCCCAGCAGAAGCTGGACGGCGTGAAGGGCGGCAATGCCGACGAGGAGACCGGTATCGCCATCGTGCGTCGCGCTATCGAGGAGCCTCTGCGTCAGATCGTGGAGAACGCCGGCCGCGAAGGCAGTGTGGTTGTGAACGAGGTGCGTAACGGCAAGGGTGACTACGGCTACAATGCCCGCGAGGACAAGTACGAGAACCTGAAGGCCTCCGGCATCATCGATCCTGCCAAGGTGACGCGTGTGGCTCTGGAAAATGCCGCATCCATCGCGGGAATGTTCCTGACGACCGAGTGTGTCATCTGCGAGAAGAAGGAAGAAAAGCCCGAAATGCCTATGGGCGGAGCTCCCGGCATGGGTGGCATGATGTAAACCTTTAATCACCTCAACAAGATGATTCTGGATAATTTGAGCGGATTGAGTGCCTATGTGGCGCTCAATCCGTTGTTTAACGAAGTGATAGAGTTCCTCAAGGGACACGATCTGGCTGCGCTGCCGGTGGGCAAGCACAAAATTAAAGGCGACGACGTGTTTGTGAACATCATGGACGTGCAGGGTAAGACGCCGGAAGAAGCACGCATGGAGACTCATCAGAAGATGATCGACATCCAGGTGTTGGTGTCTGGTCGCGAGCGTCACGGCTACGCTCCCGGAGAGCAGTTCTCACAGGCCGGCTACGATGCAGAAAAGGATATTTGTTTCCACGACGAGAAGGCCTCTACTTTCGTGGATGTCGTGCCCGGGCAGATGATTATCTATTTCCCCTTGGAAGGTCATCAGCCGATGATCTCCGACGGGCCGATGCGAAAAGCTATCTTCAAAGTTAAAAAATAAAAAAAGAAAAAGGTGGTGCCGGGCAATAAAGTCCGGCATCACTGCGTTATGGCGAGAGATGAAAAGGCTGATTTGGATTGCAGTGACGGGCCTCTTCGCACTCACGGCGAGTGCGCAATACGATCCCGCTTTCACCAACTCCTGGGCCTTGCAGTCCTACTTCAACCCCGCAGCGGCGGGCGTGGATGGCTACCTGAACATTCGGGGAGCCTACAGCATGCAGATGACAGGCTATGAAGGAGCCCCCAAAACGATGCTCGTGACGGCCGATCTGCCACTTTCTTTCTGGAGCCCTAATCACGCTGCCGGTGCGGGATTTATGAACGACGCCATCGGCCTGTTCTCCCACAAGAAGATTTACGTTCAGTATGCCCTGCATATACCGTTGGGATGGCAGAAAAAGTCAAGGATTTCCATCGGCGCACGCCTGGTGATTCTCAGCGAGAAGTTTGACGGCAGCGGCGTCGATACGGATGAGTCGAACGATAAAGCGTTCCCGACGTCGGAGGTTTCCGGCTTTGCCATCGACGCAGAAATCGGTGCCAGGTACACCTGGAGCGATGTGTGGTATGTCGGCGCCTCGGCGATGCATCTGACCGGCCCGACCATTGAGTTGGGTGACGACAAGGTCAACGAAATGAAGATATCGCCGACGTTTTATCTCACCGGCGGATACAAGCTCAAGTTTCGTGACAAGCGTTACAGTCTGGACACACACGGCATTCTCCGATCCGATTTTCAGGCCATACGCGGAGACATCGTGGCACGCTTGGGTTATGATGGTCTGAAAAACAAACTCTACGGCGGCGTGCTTTATTCTCCGACCAACTCCGTAGGCTTCCTCTTCGGTATGAACTTTCACGGCGTGGAAATCGGATACAGCTACGAAATGTATACCGGAGGCGTAGGTCTTCAAAACGGAACGCACGAAATAGTGCTGGGCTACCAGATGGATATGAAAAAGTCAAAGAAAGGAAAGAACATGCACAAGAGTGTACGCTTCCTTTAAGAAAAGAAACGGAATAACAGATAACAACAAGATAATGAAAAAAATCTTTGGTCTGATGGCCACTGCAGTGGCAACACTAGCGCTGACAGCCTGTTTCGGCTCTCAGGGTGCTGCAATGGCAGATGGCGGTGAAGTGACCGGTGTGCGCGGCAGCGGCTACGGTGAACCCACGCCTTATGGTATGGTGGCTGTGCGAAAGGGCAGCCTGAAAGTGGGCTTGGAAGAAAATGACACGCTTTGGGGTGCCGATTTCCCCAGGCGCGATATCAGCGTGGACGGATTCTGGATTGACGCCCAGGAAGTGTCAAACGCCAAGTATCGTCAGTTCGTACAGTGGGTTAGAGACAGCATCATTCGTGAACGTTTGGCAGATCCCGCTTTCGGCGGCGATGAGACGTATAAGATTGAGGAGGACAAATACGGAGAGCCCATTCCGCCTCACCTCAATTGGAAGAAGCCCATCCCCAACGAGAGAAAGGCCACGGAAGACGAAATGCGCGCCATCGAAAGCGTCTACCGCTACCATCCCGTCGACGGCACAAAGATGCTGGATGCTTCTCAGATGAATTTCCGCTATGAGATCTACGACTATGCCGCTGCAGCTCAGCGCAAGTACAGGCTCAATGCCGAAGAGCGCGACCTGAACACCGACCATGCCGTCAGCAATGCTGCGGTGATGATCTCCAAGGATACGGCTTGGATTGACGACGACGGCAAGATTGTGCGCCAGACCATCACGCGACCTCTTTCCGGCGAATGGGATTTCCTGAACACTTACATCGTGAACATCTATCCCGACACCACCTGTTGGGTGAACGACTTCCAGAATGCGGACAACGAACGCTACATGAAGCTCTATTTTAACAATCCCGCTTATGATGATTATCCCGTGGTGGGTGTCAGCTGGGAGCAAGCTAATGCCTTCTGTGCCTGGCGCACGTTGTTCCTCAAGAGAGGTCTCGGCGGATACGCCCAGCAAATGCAGAGATACCGTCTGCCCTCTGAGGTGGAATGGGAGTTCGCTGCCCGCGGCAAGGAAGGCAATCCATTCCCTTGGGAGGCCAAGGAGGTGAAGAGCGACAAGGGTTGCTACTACGCCAACTTCAAGCCCGATCAGGGTAACTACACCAAGGACGGCAGTCTTATCACCTCCAAGTGCGGCATCTTCTCCGCCAACTCCAACGGGCTGTATGACATGGCCGGCAATGTAGCCGAATGGACCAGTACGACCTATACGGAAGCAGGCGTGGAAGCCATGAGCGACATGAATCCTAACCTGAGATACAATGCAGCGCGTGAAGATCCCTATCGCTTGAAGAAGAAGAGCGTGCGCGGCGGCTCATGGAAGGACCCTGAGAGCATGATACGCTCGGCCTGGCGCTCTTACGAATATCAGAACCAGCCCCGTTGCTACATCGGCTTCCGCTGCGTGCGCACCATGGTGAGCGACGGCATGCTCAAGCAGACTAAGTTGCCCGCAACAACATCGGTACGGAGGAAATAAACTAAGAAAAACAGAAGAAAGCCATGAATATTATCGCTAAAATGCAAAAGTGGATGGATTCCCCGTTCGGGCAGGTGTTTATGCAGTACACCTACAGTTGGGGCGCAGCCATCGTTATCCTGGGTACTTTGTTCAAACTGACCCATATACCGGGGGCCAACCTGATGCTGTTCATCGGCATGGGCACGGAGGTCTTCGTGTTCTTCATATCCGGTTTTGAGAAGACCTATACCAAAGTTCCTGCTTCTGAGAACGGCACCGGCGGCACGGTGATTGTCGGTGGTACGGGCGTGCAAGGGCAGGCTGTAGCCGAGGGCTCCGAGAGCACAGCGACAGGCGGCACCGTGGTGATTGGCGGAGGCGCTCCTGCGGGCGGCACCGTCATCATGGGTGGCGGCGCAGTCGGCGGTGCACCGATGAATCCGGAGCAATTGGCTCAGGGGGCTTCGCTCAGTGCAGCTGCGGCCAATCTGGCTGCTGCCGGTCAGGCGGCAACTCAGGCCCAGTTGGCTCTCTCGCAGTTGCAGAACGGTCAGGGCGGCACCATCAACCCCGACAGCATCAAGGCCACTGATCCGGCCGCTATCGAGGAGGCTGTCAAGAATTATGCAGAAGAGCTGAAGGAGTTGACGGAGGTGCTGGAGCGTGTCAAGGTGCAGGCAGCCCGCATGTCCACGGATTCTGAAGAAATGGAGAATCTTAACCGCACGCTCACCGGCATTGCCACTGTCTACGAGTTGCAGTTGCGCAATATTTCCAAGCAGGTTAACACCATCGAGCAGATTGATGAGCAGACCCGCCGCATGGCAGACCAGATCACTGAGCTCAACAACGTCTACGGACGTATGATTGGCGCCCTGACCATCAACATGGGGGCTGCGCCGGCAAAAAGCGAGGATAAAAAGGAAGACTAAGACACAGTAAGCTTCTTAAAGATGCCTATACAGAAGAAAAGAGTTTCGCCCCGCCAGAAGATGATCAATCTTATGTATGTGGTCCTGATGGCTATGCTCGCACTCAATGTGTCGAGTGACGTGCTGAACGGTTTCTCTTTGGTGAGCCAGGGACTGAACCGTTCGACGGCCAACGCATCGCGTACGAACAAGACGATATTGGATCAGTTCGAGGCTCAGATGAAGGCGAATCCTCAGAAGGTGAAGGTTTGGTATGACAAGGCGCATTTCGTGCAGTCGATGAGCGACAGCATCTATGACCTTGCCGAAGACCTCAAGATAAAGATCGTTAAGGAGAGCGACGGCAAAGACGGTGACGTAAACAACATCCGTAACCGTGAAGACTTGGAAGCCTCCACGCAGGTGATGCTGGCCCCCGGCACCGGAAAAGGTAAGGAGTTGTATGAAGCAATCATCCACTACCGTGAACGTATCCTGCGCATGGTGGAAGATAAAGAGAAGCGGGAAATCATCGCTTCCAACCTTTCCACCGACGTTCCCGTCAAGGAGCGTATGATGGGTAAGGATTGGCCGGAATACATGTTTGAGAATATGCCCACGGCCGCTGCCGTCACGTTGCTGACCAAATTGCAGAGCGACGTGCGCTATGCGGAAGGTGAGGTGCTTCACAGCCTGGTGCAGAACATCGACGTGAAGGATATTCGTGTCAACCAGTTGAACGCCTATGTGATTCCGCAGAGTCAGACCGTCGTTCAGGGCGGCAGATTCTCCGCTCAGATTATTATGGCTGCAGTGGACTCCACCAACAAGCCGACCATTTATATCGGCGGAAAGGAATATAAGAGCGAGAACGGTCTTTACGAAGCGGTATGCTCTTCCACGGGTGACTTCATTCTGTCGGGATACATCGAAATGCTCAACGGAGAAGGTCAGAAGGTGAAGCGTAATTTCGAGCAGAAATACAGCGTAGTGGCTCCTTCGGCCACCATGTCTGCCGACATCATGAATGTGCTGTATGCCGGATACGACAACCCCATGAGTGTGTCGGTGCCTGGTGTGGCTTCATCCAAGCTTTCGGTGTCGATGACCGGCGGGCAGCTGACGCCCAAAGGTGACGGCCATTATATCGCACGTCCGACCAATGTCGGCGGTGAGGCAGTGTTCACAGTGGTGGCTCAAAACGAAGGACGCAGCCAGGAAATGGGCAAGTTCACTTTCCGAGTGAGGAAATTGCCCGATCCTACGGCCTTCATCCCCAACGGTGACACGCATTTCCTGGGCGGTCGTCTGTCCAAGCAGGTGCTCATGAATACGGAAAAGTTGGGTGCGGCCATCGACGACGGTCTCCTCAACATCCCGTTCACGGTGCACGGATTCGAAACCGTGTTCTATGACAACATGGGCAACGCCGTGCCTGAAGTGAGCCAGTCGGCCTCGTTCACCGACAGACAAAAGGCGATGATGCGCTCCCTTTCAAGAGGCAAGCGTTTCTATATCACCAAGATTCGTGCCACCGGTCCCGACGGCATAGAACGTACGCTTAACGGGGCAATGGAAGTTATTGTAAATTAAAATTTAGACCATGAAAAGAAGTCTGATCTTAATTATATCGTTGGCGGTGTTCCTGGGTGTTAGCGCCCAGCCGGCAAAGCGCCGTGTCACCACCAGTAATGCAGCCGCTGCTGCGGGAGCGCCGAAGAAACAGACCGCAGACCGCGCCACAATGTCTTTCCCCACAGCAGCGGAGATGCCGGAGGACGTGGTTTGGAAGCGCGACATTTATCGCTCGTTGGACCTCACGAAGGACAAAAACGCTCCTCTTTATTATCCCGTGGAGCCTATGGGCCGTCAAGTGAACCTGTTCACTTATCTTTTCCGCCTGATGCTCACCGGACGCATCTCGGCCTATACCTATAAGCTGGACGGAGTGGAGTCGTTTGATGAGAAAGACAAGCTGGCCGTGAAGGATGTCCTGGACCGTTATGGCATATATTATGAGGAAAAGGACGGGAAATACACGGTGGAGGCCAACGATGTGCCATCGGCTGAGGTGACCCGCTACTATATCAAGGAAAGCGTTTATCTGGATCAGCGCACCGGCACCTTCTCCACCAAAGTGACGGCGTTGTGTCCCGTGCTGATGCGCGGTGCCGACGAATGGGGCGGGGATGCCACGCCTTATCCTCTGTTTTGGGTGAACTATGACGATGTGGCTCCATGGCTGGCCAAGTTGCCGATGATGGCCTCGAACTACAACAATGTCAACAATATGACTGCCGACGACTATTTCACCATGAACCGGTACGACGGCAAAATCTACAAGACTAACAACATGCAGGGCAAGGCCTTGGCCAACTACTGCAAGACAGACTCCGATATGGTGAAGGAGCAGCAGAAGATTGAGAACGAAATCGTGTTGTTCCAGAACAATGTTTGGGGCCATCTGTCGCATGAGGACAGTCTGAAGATTGCACGTCAGGACAGCATTGCTGCTGCCCAGGGCAAGACCAAGACGGTGAAGGCAAAATCTTCATCGTCCCGCTCCTCATCGTCTGCCCGTAGCAGCCGGTCCTCTTCGGCCGGGAAGAGCAGTGGAGGTTCGGCAAGCAGTTCTCCCCGTGTAAGCGTGCGCCGGCAAAGGAGGTAATTGAGTGTATTGCGACTGTGTCCTTCCGCTGCCGTTGGACGGCAGCTTGACTTATAGCGTTCCGGCCGGCCTGTTTCCTCAGGTCGGCCAGCGTGTTCTAGTGCCGTTGGGGCGATCCAAGCATTATACGGCATTGGTTGTCAGAGTGCATGACCAAAAACCGGATTGTCAGACGAAGGATATTTTGGAGGTCATGGATGAGACGCCCATTGTGCTGCCTGTCCAAATGAAACTTTGGCAGTGGGTGTCCGACTATTATCTGTGCAGCTTGGGAGAGGTCTTTAAGGCTGCCATTCCCGCGGGGCTGAAAAGCGCCAAAAAGAAAAACAGTCGCACGCCCCGTGCCGAGGAGCTGGACTTCGAGGTGCGCCCGATACATCCGCTGACAGAGTACCAAACGAGGGCTTATGACCGGATAAAGGAATCATGGCAGCAGAAGCCCACCTGCCTGTTGCACGGCGTGACCTCAAGCGGTAAGACGGAAGTCTATATACACCTTATCGATGAGGCCATCAGAGAGGGTAAGCAGGTACTGTATCTTTTGCCCGAGATTGTGCTGACCACTCAGCTCACGGAGCGTTTGCGTCGTGTGTTCGGCTCGCGCTTGGGCATCTACCACAGCAAATACAGCGACGCCAAGAGGGTGGAGGTGTATCGCAAACAACTGTCGGATGAGCCTTACGACATCATTGTCGGTGTCAGAAGCAGCGTGCTGTTGCCCTTCCGGCGCTTGGGATTGGTGATCGTGGATGAGGAGCACGAAACGAGTTTCAAACAGCAGGATCCCGCCCCGAGATACAATGCCCGGAGTGTGGCGTTGGTGATGGCCTCCATGGTGGGCGCAAAAACCTTGCTCGGCAGCGCCACGCCGTCGATGGAAAGTTATGAAAACGCACTCAAGGGGAAATACGGCCTGGTGACCCTTAAGCAACGTTACGAAAACATGATGCTGCCCGAGGTGGAAGTGGTGGACATGAAGGAAGAACGACGCAGAAAGATGGCCACGGGGCTTTTCTCGTCGCGTCTGTTGGCAGAAATCCGCCAGACTTTAGATGCCGGCTATCAGGTGATTCTGTTTCAAAACCGTCGCGGCTACTCTCCGATGATAGAGTGTAAGGTGTGCGGTTGGGTGCCCCAATGTCCCCGTTGCGATGTCTCGATGACGTTCCACAGACGTCTGGCAATGCTATCGTGTCATTATTGCGGTTATTCCGTGCCCGTGCCTGAGATTTGTCCGCAATGCGAGACGAAGAGTCTCACCTCGAAAGGATTTGGCACGGAGCGCATAGAGGACACTCTCTCGCAACTGTTCCCCCACGCAACGGTGAAGCGCATGGATTTGGACACGACGCGTTCGCGTGCCCACTACGAAGAGCTGCTTACGGATGTGAAGGAGCGGCGCGCCGATATTCTCGTTGGGACGCAGATGGTGGCCAAAGGGCTGGATTTTGCCGGTGTACGCCTGGTGGGCATATTGGACGCTTCGTCGATGCTGCGTCAACCGGATTTCCGCGCTTATGAAAGAGGCTTCCAACTGATGGCTCAGGTGGCAGGTCGTGCCGGACGGCATGAATTGCGTGGTAAGGTGATTTTACAGTCGATGGAGGTCTCGGCCAGTGTGATTGCTCAGGTCGTGAATCACGATTATGAAGGCATGTTCCGGGAACAGATTGAGGAGCGGCGACAGTTTTCCTATCCTCCGTTTTGCCGCCTGACGGATATTTATGTCAAGCATAAGGACCTGGCTGTAGTCGAACATATGGCGGAAGAAATGACTGTGGCCTTGCGTCGGGTGTTCGGGACGCGTGTGCTCGGTCCGGTGGCCCCTCCGGTGGCCCGCCAACAGTCACTGCACATCAGAAAAATAACCCTTAAGGCAGAGACCTCTGCCAGTCCTTCAGCCGTCTCGGCACGCTTGACGGAAATCGTGAACTACATCAAATCCAAGGATGTGTTCCGGTCGGCTTCCGTCGTATTGGACGTGGATCCGCTTTAGCCCTGTGCTTTGTTTTTCAGTTCCGGATATTGAATGCGCGTGTGGTAGATGGTGCGTAGTTTGTCCTTGAACACTTCCTTGGCGGCCTCAATGTCGTTGAAGGTGATGGGACATTCCTTGAAATAGCCGGCTTCCAACTGTGCGTTTACCACCTTGTCCACAAGGGCGTTAATGTTTTCTTCCGTCACGTCTTTCATGCTTCTGCTGGCGGCCTCAACGGAATCGGCCATCATGAGAATTGCCTGCTCGGCGGTTGAAGGATTGGGCCCGGGATAAGTGAAAATGCCGGGATCAATCTCTTCACCCGGGTTCTTGTTGACGGCCTGAGTGTAGAAAAAGCGTGCCACACTGGTGCCGTGGTGGGTGGCAATAAAGTCTTTAATCACCTTCGGCAGACGACTTTTCTCGGCCAGGGCCAATCCTTCTTTTACATGGGAAATGATAATCTGCGCACTCTGTTCATTGGTCAGTCGGGTGTGGGGATTGATGCCGTTTTGGTTTTCAGTGAAAAATACCGGATGATGCAATTTCCCGATGTCGTGGTAGAGTGCACCGGTGCGCACGAGTTGACTCTTGGCGCCGATTTGGCTGGCAACGGCAGCGCAGAGATTGGCCACCTGAATGCTGTGCTGGAAGGTGCCGGGGGCTTCTTCTGCGAGACGCCGCAGCAACGGTGTATTGGCGTTGGACAGTTCCAGCAGGGTAATGCTTGAGGTGAATCCCAGCATACGCTCCACGGGGAAGAGCAGCAGGTAGGTAATGAGCAGCAATACGGCGCTGCCGCAAATGGTGATGGAATCTTTGAAAAAGACGCTGTGCAGGTCGTCGCAGTAGCCTAACAACAAATTCATGCTCCCGTTCATCACCAAAGAGGCAATCAGCACGAGCAACATGGCTCTGAACAGTTCGCTGCGCTGGGTGAGATCACGGAGTGAGTAGATGGCTACCAGTCCGGCCACGGCTTCTGTCATGACAAAGATGACGGGCTCGGGCACGATGGGGCAAGTCACGCAGACAACGACCAGGTGCGTGATGAATGCCGTTCGGGAATCCATGAATATGCGCACGAAAATTGGCACGGCGGCGAACGGAATGAGGTAGGCCGACAGGCTGGTGTAGGAAACCAATGCGTAGGCCGTAAGGGGGAAGGCGACATACATCAGGCATATCAGGTTGGCGTAGCGCCACTTTTCCAGATAGTCGCTGCGGAACTCCAGGAAGAAAACCAGAAGCATGATGGTCCAGCCCAAGACATAGAATACGTGTCCGGCAATGCGGAACAGGCGTTCTTCCATCGTGAGAGAACGCTCCTTCTCGTGGTGTTCCAGAGAGGTCAGCACGGCAAAGGTGTATTGGTCAACGATGTCGCCTTTGTCAATGATCTTTTGGCCGGCCATCACCTGGCCCATGTAAGGCACGAGCATGGAAAGCACTTCCTGTTTCTGTTGTTCGCTTTTGTTTTCGTCCAACGAGAGATTCGGATGGATGAAGCGGCTCATGGAGCAGCGTGAGATGAGGCTTGCCGGATAGGGATTGCCGTCGGAAGTCGCCATCAGGTGTTCGTAGGCCGTCTTGGATGAAAAAACATCTTTGACTGAACGTACGACGGCCATCTGTCCTTCGAAGATACGCAGGTAGCGGGTGCCTTCCTGTTGCATCCGCTCGAATTCGTTGACGGGCACAATGCCGTGGGCATAGACATCCTCCAGTTGCTTGGTCAGATAGGTCTTCAGGCCCGGGGCATTGATATCATGGCATTCGTTGTCAAATGCTTTATGGAAGGCGGCAATCTGAGAATCCGCAACCTCTGTGTTGTTTTGGAAATAGGGCTCGATAAGGTGCATCAGGCTGTCGCGCTCGGCAGTCAGCTGTTCTGCACTCTTGAGGATGGGGAACGAGTCTTTTGCGATGAGAGCTTCGCCGTCCCAGGGCTCACCGAGATGGAAGTCGTAGCTGACGAACCGCTCTCTCGGCATTAGGGCGACGAGAATGGCGGTGGTCAGTATGACGCCGGCAACTCTGTAAAAGTAATCCTTCCATTCCCATTTGTGCTTGTGGTTGTATCGTCCCATAGTAATTTTATAAGGTTTCCTGCGCAAAAATATGACAAAGAATCGACATGAAGCGAAAATGGAAGTAAAAACATCATGTATTGTGTCTTTATTGCAGGGCATGTGGTCGGTTTCTCACCTTTTTTTAGTATCTTTGTCCGCGAAATAGACAAAATCGTATGGAAAGAAGAGTTCGTGTGCGTTTTGCTCCCAGCCCGACGGGGCCGTTACATATCGGAGGTGTCCGTACCGCGTTGTACAATTATCTTTTTGCCCGTCAGCATGGCGGCGATTTGATTTTCCGCATTGAAGATACCGACTCGGGGCGTTTTGTTCCCGGTGCAGAGGAATACATTATCGAATCGTTCAAATGGTTGGGCATAAAATTTGATGAAGGCGTAAGTTTCGGTGGCGACAAGGGTCCCTACCGTCAGTCTGAGCGTCGCGACGTTTACCGTCGCTATGTGAAGCAGCTGTTGGACGAGGGGCACGCCTATCTGGCTTTCGACACTCCGGAGGAGCTCAATGCCAAACGTGCTGAAATCGAGAATTTCCAATACGATGCCTCCACGCGTATGTCCATGCGTAACTCCCTGTCCATGAGCAAGGAGGAGGTGGATGCTCTGCTGGCCTCCGGGGCTCAGTATGTCGTGCGTTTTAAGGTGACGCCCGGCGAGGATGTGCACGTGGATGACATCATCCGTGGCGATGTGACCATTAACTCCAGTATTATCGATGACAAGGTGTTGTATAAGTCTGCAGACGATCTGCCGACCTATCATTTGGCCAACATCGTGGACGACCATCTGATGGAAGTGACCCATGTCATCAGGGGAGAAGAGTGGCTTCCGAGTGCACCGCTTCACGTGTTGCTTTACCGTGCGTTCGGTTGGGCGGACACTCAACCGCGTTTTGCTCATTTGCCTTTGTTGCTCAAGCCTGTGGGCAACGGCAAACTTTCGAAGCGCGACGGCGATAAGTTGGGTTTCCCCGTGTTTCCTCTCGAGTGGCATGATCCCGTGAGCGGGGAGGTGTCCAGTGGATATCGCGAAAAGGGTTATTTACCGGAGGCCGTGGTGAATTTTCTGGCGCTTTTGGGATGGAATCCCGGTGAAGGGCATGACGAGTTGATGAGTCTGGACGAGATGGTTCAGCTCTTCGACCTTTCCAAGTGCAGCAAGAACGGAGCCAAATTCGATTATGTGAAGGCTGCGTGGTTCAACCATCAGTATTTAATCCGCCGCAGCGACGAAGAGTGGGTGCCTGCTTTTGACAAGTTGCTCAGGGAACAGGGTGTCTCTGCCACTGCCCGTCAGGAGACGGAGGTGGTGCGCATGATGAAGTCCAAAGTGATTGAATACGTGGACGGTGAGAACAACAAAAAGAAGAGAAATATTTCTTTCGTGTCTGACTTGTGGCCGCTGACGGAGTTCTTCTTCCGTGCTCCCGTTTCGTTTGACCGTGAGGATAAGTTTGTACGCAAGAGTTGGACGGAATCATCTGCCGACGAGATGAGGCGGATGGCCGACGTGTTGGCGTCTGTCGACGATTTCACCGTGGAAGGAATGAAGCCGGTCGTGGATGCCTGGGTGGAGCAGCAGGGAATCAAGCCATGGAACGCATGGCGCGTGTGCCTTGTCGGCAAGGGCCAGGGGCCGGATATGTATGAGTTGGCCGCTTTCCTCGGCAAAGAAGAGACACTTCGTCGTATGCAATACGCCATTGACACACTATGCTGACCACAATACTCTATAATTTCGGCATTTATGCCTACATGCTTGGCGTGTTGGTCGCTTCGATCTTCAACAGGAAGGCACGCCTGATGGTCAAGGGTCATCTCTCCACGTTCAGGCGGCTTAAGGAGGAAGTGGACCCCAAAGCGCAATACATCTGGTTTCATGCCGCTTCATTGGGTGAGTTTGAGCAGGGAAGACCGCTTATCGAGCGTTATCGCAGGGAATATCCCCAATACAAGATATTGCTGACGTTTTTCTCGCCCTCCGGCTACGAGGTGCGCAAGAACTATGACGGAGCGGACATCGTGTGCTATCTGCCGTTTGACACTCCGGGTAACGTCTTGAGCTTCTTCAGTTTGATTCATCCGGTAGCGTTGTTCCTGATTAAGTATGAATTTTGGTGCAATTTCCTTGTTGGTTGCGACCACGAAGGAATCCCCGTTTACAGCATCAGCAGTATATTTCGTCCGGAGAAAATCTTTTTCCGCTGGTATGGGAAGAGCTATGCGTCCACGCTGAGGCGTCGCATCACGCATTTCTTCGTGCAGGATCAACAGTCGGCAGATCTCTTGCGCTCAGTGGACATCATCAACAACGTGACCATCGTGGGCGACACCCGTTTCGACCGTGTTCTGGATATTCGCAAGCAGGCAAAAGACCTGCCCTTGATTGAGCAGTTCAGGGGAAAGAATATGACCTTTGTTGCCGGCAGCAGTTGGGGACCGGATGAAGACTTGATAATCCCTTATTTCAACAACCATCCGGATTTGAAACTCATTTTGGCTCCTCACGTTATAGATGAAGAGCACCTCCGCCAGATAGAGAATAAGTTGCATCGTCCGTCTCTCCGTTATACGGAAATTCAGGACGGCAATGCAGATGTCAAGGAGGCGGATTGCCTGATTATCAACTGCTTCGGTTTGCTCTCCAGTGTCTATCGCTATGCGGACATTGCTTATGTGGGCGGCGGATTCGGTGTGGGCATTCATAACGTGCCGGAGGCAGCAGTATACGGCGTACCCGTTCTCATCGGCCCCAACAATCAAGGCTTCCGTGAGGCTCAAGATCTTCTGAAATTGGGCGGATGCTTTGAGATTACGGATCAGGCGGTGTTCAATGCTTCGGTCGACCGACTGGTGACGGAAGATAAGTACAGACTTCGTCGCGGTGCGGTGGGACGTCGCTATATCGAGTCCAATGCCGGGGCGGCTGACACCATTTTCGGCAAAGTGGGCGTTGACTTCCATCGTTAAAGAAAAATAAAAAGCAACATTTTCGTTGCTCAGATTTGTTTTTTTGAAAGTTTCTTCCTACATTTGTAGGCAGAAATGAACGAGGAAATCTTTCAAAAGGCATTGCAAGGCGCATCCAAATGGGAACTTCAGCAGATGGAAGGCCTTGCACTTGCACGTAAAAAGATCCCTTCTTGGGCTGAAACGGAGGGCCTGCAGTGGCCTGTCCGCCTGTCGATGGAGCAGTGCTCGTCCGAGCAGACGGCCCGCTACAAAGCTTCACTCCTTCAGGATGTCCCGTCGGAAGAGCGGACACTTTTGGTGGATGCCACCGGTGGATTCGGCGTAGACTTTGCCTTTATGGCTCCGCTCTTTCAAAAAGCGTTGTATATTGAACAGAATGCAGAGCTTTGCCATTTAGTGCAGCATAATCTTTCCCTGTTGGGCCTGTCGCATGTGGCTTGTCAGGAAGGCCCTGCGGAGCGGCTCCTGATGTCGCAGATTCCGGATGAAGGGCACGGTGTATGTTGTTTTATCGATCCGGCCCGACGTGACGACCATAACCGTAAAATGGTGGGTCTGAAGGATTGCACTCCGGATGTGACCGTTCTGGTACCGGAGCTTTTGGCGCGCGGTGTTCGGGTAATGCTGAAACTGTCTCCCATGCTGGATGTAACGGCGGCTTTGCGTGAGCTATCGGGAAAATGGGCAGTATATGCCGTTGCCGTTGAGGGGGAGTGCAAGGAGCTCCTGCTTCTGTCCCGTGCCTCCGGAGTCCACGCCGTCAACATAACCCGAACGGGCATCAGTGATTTCCATCCAAAGACTGACTCCGTGAGCAAAAAGGCCTATGCCCGACAGCTGTCCCGTTATCTCTATGAGCCGTCTGCCGCCGTCCTGAAAGTCGGGTTGCAGAATGCCCTGCCGGGAGAGAAGCTCTCACCACAGTCCCATTTGTTCACTTCTGATGAATTGTTGCCCGATTTTCCCGGACGCGGCTTCAAAGTGGAGCGGGCCTCCGGTTTTTCCAAGAAGGAATTGAAGGAGATGACGGAGGGCTTGCATCAGGCCAATCTCATCGTTCGGGGCTTCCCGATGTCGGTGGCGCAGCTCAGGAAGAAACTGCGTCTTGAGGAGGGTGGGGATGTTTATTTGTTTGCCGCCACTATGGCGGATCGATCACACGTGTTAATTAAATGCAGCAAGATATGAACAATTATTGTCTCATTATGGCCGGCGGAAACGGCGAACGTTTGTGGCCAGTGTCCCGAAGTTCAAAGCCCAAACAGTTTTTGGATCTTTTCGGCAACGGGCGCACTTTGCTGCAGCAAACCTACGACCGCATGTTGCGTTTCATGCCGCAGGACCGTATTTTCGTGTCCACCAACGTGCAATATCTGTCATTGGTGCATGAGCAGCTTCCTGAGATGGACGACCTTCACATTTTGGAAGAGCCGGTCAGACGCGGCACCTTGGCAGCGGTGGCCTGGGCTTCGGTGTTCGTTTCACGAATGGAGGAGGATGCCTGCCTCTTTGTAACGCCTTCCGATCATCTGATTTTCGACGAGACGGCATATGCAGAAGATATTCTCAAGGGCCTCGATTTTGCCTCCCGTGAGCATGCGATGCTGGTGATGGGCATACGTCCGACCCGGCCCGACACGGCCTACGGCTATATTCAAAAGGGCGAGGCTACCGACGTGGACCGTATCACCTGTCTGAAGACTTTTACGGAAAAGCCCCAGAAGGATTTTGCAGAGCTCTTCATGAATGAGGAGGACTTCCTGTGGAATGTGGGCATTCACATTTTTCCGGTGCGCTCCATGTTGGACTTGCTATATAAGAACATTCCTGAATATCAGTTAGAAATTCCGCGAATGATGGAGGCTGCGGCATCGGACACCGGGCAGCTTGTGCCGGAGTTTTTCGAGGTGCTGCCTAATCTTTCGCTCGATGCAGACTTTCTGGATCATGCGGAAAAGGTGTTTGTGTTGGAAGGCCGATTCGGATGGGCCGACTTGGGCACCTGGTCTTCGCTCCACGACTATGTGGCGGGCGACGAGAAGGGCAATGTCCTGCTCGATACGCAGGGACATCTCTACGATTGTGAAAACACCGTGATCCGTCTTCCCAAAGGCCGTCAGGCTGTGGTGAAAGGGCTTAAGGGCTATGTCGTGGCCGAAGAGGGAGAATTTCTCATGATTTGCCCTACAGAAGACGTGGCGACGATGCGCAGGATGCATACGGATGCCAAATTTTCGTAAAAAGCCCATCCCGATGTCGGGCAGATGAGGGATAATAGATAAAAAAATCGTATATTTGCAGCCATGACACTGAACCTTATAGCTGCGGTAGCAGAGAATTTGGCCATCGGCTTTCAAAACAAGCTCATCTATTGGCTCCCGGACGATTTGAAGCGCTTCAAGGCGCTCACGACCGGCCACACCATCATCATGGGTCGCAAGACCTTCGAGAGTCTGCCCAAAGGCGCTCTTCCCAATCGTCGCAATGTGGTGCTGACACGACAGACGGGCTCTGAAAACAGTTTTCCCGGATGTGATGTGTTTCATTCTTTGGAGGAAGCGCTTGCGTCGTGTGCGGTGGATGAAGATGTGTTTGTCATCGGTGGAGAGAGCCTCTACCGTGCAGCATTACCTCAGGCTCAAAGGCTGTATCTGACCGAGGTGGCAGATGCGCCGAAAGAGGCTGACGCCTTTTTCCCGGCTTATCGCGACCGATTCCGTCTAGTGAAGGAGGAGCCTCACACGAAGGACGAGCGTCATCAGTACGACTTTAAATTTTCAGATTATGAAGCAATATCTTGACTTGTTGCAACGTATATTGGACGAGGGTGTTGAGAAGAGCGATCGCACCGGAACGGGCACCGTCAGCATCTTCGGACATCAGATGCGCTTCAATCTTCAGGTCGGGTTTCCTCTTCTTACGACGAAGAAGGTCCATCTGAAGAGCATCATCTATGAGCTGTTGTGGTTTCTTCGCGGCGACACCAATGCGCATTGGTTGCAGGAGCGGGGTGTGCGCATTTGGAACGAATGGGCCGATCCCGAAACGGGCGATCTCGGTCACATCTACGGCTATCAGTGGCGCTCATGGCCCGATTACAACGGCGGTTTCATCGACCAGATTCAAAATGCCGTCGACACCATCAAGCGTGACCCCAACTGCCGTCGCATCATCGTGAGCGCCTGGAATGTGGCGGATCTGCCTAACATGAATCTGCCGCCGTGTCATGCCTTTTTCCAGTTTTATGTGGCCAACGGCAAGCTCTCGTTGCAGCTCTACCAACGTTCGGCCGACACTTTCCTTGGCGTGCCGTTCAACATTGCCTCTTATGCATTGCTTTGTATGATGATGGCGCAGGTGTGCGGCTTGGAGCCCGGTGATTTCATCCACACGACGGGCGACACGCACATCTATCTCAACCACATGGACCAGATTCGCGAGCAACTCTCGCGCGAGCCTCGTCCTCTTCCCCGCATGATCCTTAATCCCGACGTGAAAAACATTTTTGACTTTAAATATGAAGATTTCCAATTGGAGGGTTATGACCCTTGGCCTGCTATTAAAGGCGTCGTTAGTGTGTAGTGTCTTCGGTTTGAGCCTCAAAGCAGAGGCCTCAAACCTGGTGGCTTCCGAGGGGGCCTGGTGCTGGTTTGCCGATCCGCGTGCCACACACTATGAAAATGCTGCCGGCACCGTCAAGATGACCTACATCGGATATATTGATGTGCACGGCAATGTCAAAGCGACGCAGTACGACTGGCTGAAACAGCGTAAGACGGACGTTCTCGTGCGCTCGTGTTTTCAGCCCGACGACCACAACAACCCCACCTTCATCGTCTTGCCCGACGAGCGTGTGATGATCTTCTACACGCGCCACACGGACGAGCCCAAGATTTGGTACCGTATATCGAAAAAGCCCGGTGACATCAGCCAATTGGGCGACGAGAAATATCTGGCTACGGCCAACAATACGACCTATCCTTCGCCCTTTATCCTGAGCGACGATCCCGAGCACATCTATCTCTGCTGGCGCGGCATCAACTGGCATCCCACCATCGCGCGTCTCACGATGCCCGATGCCAACGACAACTGCTCGTTCGATTTTGGCCCGAAGCAGATTGTGCAGTCCACCGGCGCGCGTCCTTACGCCAAATATCAGAGCAACGGCAAGGATAAGATTTATGTCTCCTACACCACCGGGCATCCGGACAACGAGATGCCCAACTGGCTCTACTTCAACGTGATTGACATCAATCACGGCAACGGCCCCATCCTGCGCGACCTCAACGGCACGCAATTGAGCGTGATCAGCAGCGGGGTGTTCAATGTCAGCAAGACGGACTCGTATGCCAGCCAGTATCCCGCCACTATTGTGGATAAGTCGGCCAACATCCGCAACTGGGTGTGGCAGATTGCCCTCGACGTCGACGAGCATCCCGTCATTGCCTATCCTCACATCGACGACGCCAAGACCTCGCACGTCTATTGGTATGCCCGTTGGAACGGTTCTTCGTGGAAAAACACATGGGTTCAGTACGGAGGCCATGCTTTCCACCAGAACTGGAACTCCACGGAGAAGTGCTACAGCGGCGGCATGGCTTTGGATCCCGACAACATCAACGACCTCTATCTCAGCATTCCGACGACTGACGGTCAGTATAACAAGGACGGCGTGTATGAGATCTGGAAATATACCGTCGACGATGCTGGCAATGTGGCCGGTTCGGAGCAAATCACTCAGAATTCACCGAAGAACAATGCCCGTCCGTATGTCATTCCCGGCTCGAAAAAAAGTCCTCTGAGACTGGTGTGGATGCAGGGTGACTACTACTATTGGATCGTGAAGCAGGGATACCCCTTGGGCTATCCTACGGCCGTTTATAGCAATCACAACTGGGAGGAAAGCGTTTCCGACCTCTCGCCGTATCTGGTCGACTGCACCTGCCTGAAGGCAGACCGTACGCTCAATATGACCATTGCGATGAATACGGCACAATACGAGGGCGTCATCGTGAAATCCGACGACGGCAACTTCAGTTATGCTCTCGACGGCAGTTCGTCGTATCCGGTGCTGACGGTCAACGGTACAACATACCGGAGTCAGAACCGTCTGCTGACGAGCGACGATTGGGCGACGCAGAGTTCGGGCACCAGCGGCGACAACCATCCCACCAAGATACCCGCATGGGTGCTGACCATGACTTACGATGGGCAAAAACTCATCGTTTACCGCAACGGTCTTGTGGATCAGGTCGTTGACATCGAGGGCCTTGACTTCGACAATCTGCTTGTTCGCGGCGAAGGCTTCAACCACCAGTGCATCGCAGCCGACACATACAGCAAGGCAGCCAGCCCTCTGGAGGTGCAGCAGTTGGTCGCTGAATCCATGGAAGGCACCGCCCTTGAGGCGCTTCAGATTCCGGAGGAGGCACGCACCGATCTTGTGCTGCCCACGGTTTCGTTCGGGCAGAACGTGCAGTGGACCTCGTCCGATGAATCTGTCATCAGCACTTCCGGCATACTGAGGCCGAAGAAGAGCGACACCGAGGTGAGGCTCACGGCTACTGTGGGCGACAGGGAGCGTGTGTTCGACGTGAAAGTGCCTGTCCGCGACATCACCAAAAACCGGCGTTATGCTTTGGCAGAGCCTTTGGATCTCACGGCCAACACCGCCAGCGGATTCCCCACCAACAAATACGGTCTTGCAGAAGAGGGATTGCTCGACGGATTGCGTTCTTTCACCTTTCTCGTCACCGTGAAGGCCAACCGCCTCACGGGAATGCCCCGCATCTACGACTTCGGTTCGGCCTCGGGCAACAGCCTGTTTCTGAGGGCCAATCCTCTCTCTGCCGGCATCAAATACAACGGCGGCACGACCACGATGGTGAATGCGACGACACAGCTGAAGGCCAACACGGAGACCAAGCTCGCCGTTTCCTATGACGCTGACACACACACCACGTACATCTATATCGACGGCGAGGAGAATGTGTCCGGAGGCGCCAATCTGAATGAGCCTTATATGCTGTATCTTCTGGCCAAAGACACACGCAACTACATCGGACGCACCCAGTGGTGGGATTCGTCATACGCTAACGACAATCAGGACTTCTGCGGCATCATCAAGGACCTGATGCTCTACGACGTGAAGCTGACGCGCAAGGAGATTTGTCAGCTGCAGGATCTGCCCTACGAAGAGGAAGATCTTCCCACCAGTCTTGTCAATCCAGATTTCGAAGAGACTTACAGCGTGATGTCCGGCAGCGGCGTCGTCAGTGACCGCGCCATCTATATTCCTGAGGGCTGGAAAGTGAACTACACCAACAATAATGAAAACGATATCACCGCCCTTACGACGGGCGATCTCCAATACAGCAGCTTTTTTGCCACGAAGGCGGATGCAGCCCGTTGCGGCAGCAAGAGCTACTGGATCCGTCAGAAGTGGGGCACTTCCGTCATCGGACTCTATCAGGACGTGAAGCTGCCGGAGGGGAAATATACGATGACGGCCGACGTGTGGCGCAGCGGCAGCGGCGGTGATGTCATCATCTACGCCAAAGTGGGTGATGCCGCCCGCATTACGGCTACACCGCCTTCCAATCAGGACTATTGGCAGACGGCTTCTCTCTCATTTGAGACCGACGGCGAAAAGACCGTGCGTATCGGCCTGGAGAACAACCATACGTCGAACGGCAACGAGAAGTTCGGCGGTTTCGACAACTTCCGCTTTGTCTACACGCCGACGAAGGTGAATCTTGTGCGTGGAGAGAATGGCGTTTCAGGCGCGGAGGGCGCTACGTATGATATGTCCGGACGCCGTGTGTCGGCCGACAAGCCTGGCATCTATATCCGCGATGGGAAGAAGTTTGTCATTTCCGATTGAATGCGACGGCATACAGGTAGGGGAGGTGACGGCTTTCGAGTCGTCACCTTCTTCTGAATGCGACGGCCGCATGGCCGAGATTTCGTATCGCGTGGATGAGGCCTATCGCCGTCGCGGATTGGCCTCTGAGGCGTTGAGGCGCGTCAGCGAGAAGTTGCTGCGCGAGGAGGGTTTTGCGGTCCTGTTTTGCAACTGTTATGCCGATAACGAAGCCTCTGTGCGTGTGATGCAGAAGGCCGGCTTCACGGATACGGGTAAGCTCGTGACAGAAAAAGAAACACCCGAATGTCCGATTCGGGTGTTCTTTAAAGTTTAAGCAATCAACTCTTTTCAGAATTCGTAGCCGGCTCTGACCACCAGCGATCCTCCGGTGTTGGTCACATTGTAGAGGTCCGACTTGTCCAGGGGCATGAAGTCCAGGACGTAGCCGATGCCGGCGTTCCATCTCTTGTAGGTGAGGTTGAGGCCCTCCACCATGCCGAGCTGGAAGCGGTTCGCAGAGTAGATGTTGTCGCTGTCATCGTACATGTTGTCGCCGTTTATGTTGTAGAGCATGTTGATGCCGAAGTTGAGGCCGATATACGGCGCAATCGTAAACAGCTTCCTACTGCCGAGGGTGAAGCGCCACGTGAACGACACGGGGATGTTCAGGCGCAGCAGATCCAGAGAGGTGTCGATGCTGCTTTTGTACCTGTGGTTGTACTGCACCATGCCGCTCACTTCGATATACATGGGCCACTTTTTGCTCAGATGGATGCCGCGTGTGTATCCGCCCGTGACGCCGTGCGCTGTGGACCAGGGATTGCCCCAATAGAACATGTCGCTCATGAACATGGGCGCGTAGCCGACTTCCACGCGGTTGTAGTCTTCGCCGGCAAGTATGTTGCTCTTGGCGCTTGCCGTTGCGACGGCTGTCACGATGGCGACCGTCAGTAAAAGCATTTTTTTCATAGCGTTAATTCTTTATCTGTTAAGAGGTCTGTGGCGTGTCTCCCGTGCATTCAGAAGCCGAAGCCCAAGGTAACCACCAGGTTGCCCGTCTTAATTTTGGGCTCGTCAGTACCGTAGGTGTCAATGGCCTGCTGCTGGAATTCGGGCAGATATTCTCTGCGATCAAATGCGGTAAAATCGCCCTGATAGCCGATGCCGACGGTGATGCCGATTACGCTGAAGTTGACACCGGCTTGCCAGCCCATCTGGAAGCGGTTGGGGCTATAGGTGTATTGCCAGCCGTTGTGATCGGTGATGACGTCGCCGCTGTGGGCGAACAAGCTCATTCCGTTGTAAGCGTAGAGGTTGAAACCGAGGTTCAATCCGGCGTAGGGAGTTAATGTGAAGATCTTGGCGAACTCGAAGCGATAGGCGAGGTTGACGGGCACGTTGAGGCGCACCATCACGATGGAGCTGTTGAGGAAATCATCCCAGTCGTCGGTAGTCTTGGTGATGTCGTCAATCAAAACGCCCTTGCCGCCGTTGACGCGAAATCCTGCGCCGGTTTCAAGGTAGAGACCTTTGAACATCTTGATGCCGAGGTTGAAATTCAACGAACCACCATACAGTGTACTCGGAATGGTCTCATAGAAGCCCCCGTTGGCGTTCGACGAGAGAGAGATGGGATTGTAACTCAGCGTCGTGCGCATATAACCCAATTTTGCCTGCGCGCCGAGAGCGGCTGCAGCAAATGTCAAAAGAATGAGGATTTTTTTCATAACTGTACGTTGTTAATAATTTGTTATTAACGATTCTAATTGCAAAAATATGAAAAAATCTTAAATCACACCACAAAATTTCCTAAAAAATGTTGGTAAAACCGATTCTTTCATGCAAAATCGTCAAAAATCGTGCCTGAGCGGACGTGCCTCAAACTGAATGTTCAGCGTCTTGACGTAGTCGCCGTCGCGGAAGGTGACGGCATCCAGACTGTCGCTGACGCTGACGTAGCGCTTGGCCATGATCAGGGCGGTGAGGTGGGGATAGGTGCTCTGGCTTCGGAGCATGGCCGTGAGCTTCTCATACTCGGCGCGGTCTGCTGCCGAGGCGTCGTCGGCTTTGGCGAACTTCATCCAGGCATTCACGCCCTTGCAGAGGGCGCCGAAGCGGTTGCTGTTGGTGATCTGTTTGTCGGTGAAGTCCTTGCCCGTGCGCGGATGGCGCAGCGTCACGGCGTAGGCTTTGCCCGTGCGTCGGTTCACGCGGATGTAGGTGTCGGAGCTCTTGTCGGCGCGTCCGCGCATGCCGTTGTTGAGCCACAGGGGTACGATGGTTGCCATAGTGTTGTTTTATTTTGTTGTTTTCATTGTGTCACAGACCGCTCTCCGGTCGCTCTGCCTCCGTTCAGACATCGGCCATCGGTCGGGTTTCTCCGATACATTCCCGATACATCCCCGATAGATGCCCGATACATCCCCGATAGATGAAGCGCCTTTGAAGCGTGTTGCAAAGGTACGGAATAAAGTTGAAAGAAACGGCAAAAACCTCCCCGAAAAATGCGGGAATGAGTCAAAAACGGCGCTTTCAGGCTCGAAAACAACAGACAGAAACCAATAAGCAGAGCCGTCAGGCCCCGATAATGGCGGACGAATGCAAAAAAAACACCTCCCGTCCGTCGCGGATAGGAGGTGCCAATTACCAATTTAAAAGTATTTATAGCCTATTTCGAATTGAAAAAGGTCTTTCGGTTTAGAACTCGAAGCCGACGCCTACGGTCAGAGTGCCCGAATTGGCTTTAATCTCGGGAATAGTGTATATTACAGCGTATTCGCCGAATCCGGTATACTTCGTGCTGGCATCCTGCTTGTAGAGAGGCATGAAGTCGAGTGTGTAGGCAACCTGGAGGTTGAAGCGATTGAAGGTGAAGTTGGCACCAATCAACCATCCCATTTGGAAATGATTGTAGTTGTCGTCCTTATAGTTATAATAATTCAGGATATCGTAGTTGTATTTTTTGTCGTCATCGGTGACAATGTTGATGCCGAAGTTAAAGCCGGTGAAGGGGCTAATCTTGATTCGCTTGTTCTGGCCGAAACCGAAGCGATAAGTGAAAGCCACGGGGATGTTGGCACGCACGAGAGTGAGACCGAGTTTCAGACGATCATAATCAGTCGTGTATCCGTCTATAACGTTACCCGAATTGAACTGCGCTCCGATACCCACTTCCACGAACATAGGCAATCTCTTGCTGACGGAGATGCCGCGAGTGTAAGAAATGCTTCCACCCTGCAGCGTCTTGCCGGCACCGTCGCCCTCCAATTTGGTTTCATTGAATTTAATGCTGGTGAAGAGGGGAGAATAGTTGAACATGATGCGGTTGTAGCCACTCTTGGGCTTAGCAGCCTCAACTTTGATGGTTTTAGCACTCGACTCCACAATCTGTGCTTTTGCACCGAAAGTCATTGCCATTGCGGCAAGAAGAAAAAAGAATTTTTTCATAGTCTTTAATGTTTAAATATTCTGTTATTTTTGTTACTTTGCACGTGTTACATTGTCTTTTTTGTAGAGGAAGAGATAGTTGCTGTTGGGAATCTTCATCCACTCATAGTCAGCCTGCGTGGCCGTGTGCCAGTTCTTGAAGACTGCGGGGAAACCTCTCATCTCCAGGATATAACCGGGGCCGTTGGGATTGGAGTAGAGGTTGTAAGTGGCAGCCACAATCATGTCGCATTTGTCCTCTTTTGTCCAGGCGAAAGTGCCGTAGTTGCGCACGTTTTCCACTTCGCCGTGCAGGGCTACTTCTACGAATTCGTTGGTGAGCACTTCAGGACCCAAAGTGAACGACGTTCTGCAATTAGGTACCAATTCCACTTCGGCCACAAGGGGCTTGATGGCGGGTTCTACCCACACCTGAGGCTCGCGGGCCTGCGTGAACTGATACTTCGTGGTGCTCTTCTGAGCACATAGCATTGTGGCGGATGCCAGCAAAGCCAAAGAAAGCATGATGCGTTTCATAGTGTTTTATGTTTAAATTAGTTTAACGCTTTCGCTTTTACATCGCAAAATTACATCATTTTACAAACATTAACACTTAAATATGTAATCTGGTGGTTGACATGTAAACCAAGAGGAGACGGTTGGTAGTCAGAACGGACACCAAAGCGCCCTTCCGGCGCTATTCGGCGTGATGCCCCGCATGCAATTCCAGTTGATATTCAGCAAAGAAGTCGTGGTTGAGAATGCGGGAAATGCGCAGGAGCTGCATTGTGTCGATGCTGTAGTGCTCAAACAGTTTGTAGGTGTTGGTGCGCGAGCAGCCCAATTGGTGTGAGAAAGCCACGACGCTCATCTTGCGTTCTTTCATGACTTCTTTGATTCTGTTGCCGATGTGCATGTTTACGGTGTGTTATGGTTGAGTTTAGACAAAAGCGAAAAACGGCTCAAATAAGTGGTGCGGATGCGCCAGGGAGCGGGGTAGAGGTTGTTGATGCGGGAGCCGACGCTCTTGCCTTCGCCCAAAACGAGGCCGGCATAAGTCAGCGTGACGGGACCGCGAGGAGCCTCCAGCCTCAGGGCTTCGCCGCGCAGATAGTGCAGCGCATCGTCGTAAGTGAGTGCCACGCAGTTTTCCCCGCAGAGAGGCGCTTCGTCCGAGTCAAAAAGCACGCGCATTGTGCGCATCGAAGGCAGCGGCTGACGCTCGCGGACTTCCTGAGACGAGGCTTTACCCCCTTTCCTGACGGCGGCAATGTAAAAACCCTCGCCCCGATCGCGTCCGGGCAGGAAGTGGCGCTCCTCCAAGAGCGTGCCGCCCAAACGCTCGCAGATCCAGCGCACGTTGTCTTCGTCCTCGAAGCGGTTGAAGGTGCAGGTGGAATAGACCAGCAGCGCGCCTTCGCGCAACGTGGGCCAGACGCTCTCCACAATCTCGCGCTGGAGTGCGCTGCAGCGCATCACCGCCTCCGGGCTCCAGCCCCTGACGGCCTCTTCGTCCTTGCGAAACATGCCTTCGCCCGAACAGGGTACGTCAGTAACAATGAGGTCGAAGCAATCGGTGAAACGGGCAAAATCGGCCGGCATCTGCTGCGTCACGATGCAGCGCACGGGATAGTGGCCCTCGCGCATGCGTGTCCATTTTTGCACGTTCTCCGAGAGCACTTGGGCGCGTTTGGTCATCGGTTCGTTGCAGAGCAGCGAAGAGCCTTCGGGCAAGAGACCGGCCATGAGCGTGCTCTTGCCGCCGGGAGCGGCACAGAGGTCGAGGGCCTGAACGGGCGCTCCCAGAGCGGCGTAACGATGCAGGATTTCAGTGAGATACATCGACGAAGCCTCCTGCACGTAGTAGGCGCCGGCATGCAGCAGCGGATCCATCGTGAAGGGCGGACGGCCGGAGAGGTAAAAGCCCTCCCGGCACCAGGGGACGGGCGTCAGCGTGAGTTCCGTTTCCGACGGAAGCGTCTCTCCTTCAGTCGTTTGCGGTCGTTTGCGGGGATTGATGCGGACGGAGACTTCGGGCTCCGTTTCGAGGAGCGCGTGACATAGCGCGCAGGCCGCATCGCTGCCGTATTGCTCCTGCATCATGCGGATGAAATCGGGAGGAAGACTCACGGCCATGGCGGCAGTCGCGTTAACGGTTGGCTTCCTTGACTTTGCGGAAGAGGTCGGAGGCGAAGATGAAGGAGTTGAGGCTCTCGTTGGTGGAGGACATAATCTGGTCCTTCGTGCCTTCCCACTCCTTGACGCCGTTGGCCAGATAGATGATTTTCTCTCCGATGCCCATCACGGAGTTCATGTCGTGCGTGTTGACGACGGTGGTCATGTTGTACTCCTTCGTGATGGAGTGGATGAGCTGGTCGATGACGATGGAGGTCTTGGGGTCGAGGCCCGAGTTGGGCTCGTCGCAGAAGAGGTATTTGGGATTGAGCGCGATGGCGCGCGCAATGGCGGCGCGCTTCTGCATGCCGCCGGAGATTTCGCCGGGAAGTTTGTCTTCGGCGCCGGCCAGATTGACGCGCGAGAGGCAATATTTGGCCCTTTTGACGCGATCGGCCGTGTTCATGTCGGAGAACATGTCGAGCGGGAACATCACGTTCTCCAGGACCGACATCGAGTCGAAGAGTGCCGCCGACTGGAAGATCATGCCCATCTCGCGGTGGATGAGGGCCTTCTCCTTCTTGGTCATGGCGTTGATGTCGCGCCCGTCGTAGAGCACCTGGCCCGAAGTGGGCACGTAGAGGCCCACGACGTTCTTGATGAGCACCGTCTTGCCCGAGCCCGACTGGCCGATGATGAGATTCGTCTTGCCGTCTTCAAACACGGCGTCGATGCCCTTCAGCACTTCGCGGCCGTCGAAGGCCTTGCGGATTTGTTTGAGTTCTATCATGAGAGCATGGAAGTCAGGAAGATGTCGGAAAAGAGGATGAGGATGGACGAGGAAACGACGGCGTCGGTGGAAGCCTTGCCCACATCGAAGCTGCCGCCCTCCACCGTGTAGCCGTAGAAGGCGGAAACGCTGCTGATGATGAAGGCGAAGAAGAGGCTCTTGATGAGCGACATCCACACGTACCACTGGTTGAAGTCGTGCTGAAGTCCGGCCGTGACGTCGTCCACGTTGATGACGCCCACGAGCGAGGTGGCATAAGCCCCGATGAAGCCCATCAGCGCCGAGAAGATGACGAGGAAGGGAATCATCGTGATGAGGGCGGCGATCTTGGGCAGGATGACGAAAGAAGCGGAGTTGACGCCCATAATCTCCAGCGCGTCAATCTGTTGCGTCACCTTCATCGTGCCGATTTCGGAGGCGATGTTGGAGCCCACCTTGCCGGCCAGTATCAGACACATGATGGAGGAGGAGAACTCCAGCAGCATGATTTCGCGCGTGGTGTAACCCGTCGTCCATCCGGGCATCCAGGGAGAGGCGATGTTGAGCTTGATCTGGATGCAGATGACGGCGCCGATGAAGAAGGAGATGAGCACCACGATGCCCAGACTGTCCACGCCGAGGGAGGCCATTTCCTTGACGTACTCCCTGCCGAACATGCGCCAGCGTTCGGGCAAAGCAAGCACGCGCCACATGAGCTGAAGGTAACGACCAAAGGTCGCTATTGAGTCGGAAATATACATGTTTCGTAAGTGTTTCAGCTGCAAAAATAGGTAAAAAAATGAAGGTTCGGCCGTCTTGACGGAGATTTTTTTGGCGAAAGTGGCCCTTTCTGAAGATTTTTTTGTATATTTGCGCAAAATTTTCACGCGTGAAAGAGCAGGATAGAGCAGAATTGCGCAGCGAGGGACTCGTGAAGGTCTACGGCAAGCGTACCGTGGTGAACAACGTTTCGTTCAATGTTCACCAGGGGGAGATTGTCGGTCTGCTGGGGCCCAATGGCGCAGGCAAGACGACCTCGTTCTACATGACCACGGGCCTCGTGGTGCCCAACGGCGGCCACATCTTCCTGCGCGGCGAGGAAATCACCAAAGACCCCGTCTACAAGCGGGCCCGAAAGGGCATCGGCTATCTGGCGCAGGAGGCTTCGGTGTTTCGCAAGATGTCGGTGGAGGACAACATTGCCTCCGTGCTGGAGATGACGGGCAAGCCCCGTGAGTATCAGCGCGAAAAGCTGGAGAGCCTCATCGACGAATTCCGCCTGCAGAAGGTGCGTAAGAATCTGGGCGACCAGCTCTCCGGCGGCGAACGCCGTCGCACGGAGATAGCCCGTTGCCTGGCCATCGATCCCCTCTTCATCATGCTCGACGAACCCTTCGCCGGTGTGGACCCCATCGCCGTGGAGGACATCCAGTATATCGTGTGGAAGCTCAAGCAGAAGAACATCGGCGTGCTCATCACCGACCACAACGTGGAAGAGACGCTCTGCATCACCGATCGCGCCTATCTGCTCTTCGAGGGTCAGATACTCTTCCACGGCACGCCCGAGGAGCTGGCCGTAAATCCCGTCGTGCTCGACAAATACCTCACGCGCAGCTTCAAACTCCGCCTGAAGGACTTCCAGAAGATGGACCGCGAGCGTTCGGGAGGAAGCAACGATAACGCTAACGTTAACGAAAACGAAAACCAAAACGAAAACCAAACCGAAAAATAAAATCGTAAAATCATACAAACGACAATGGAAATCAAATTTGAAAACATCGACAAGGTGAACGGCCTCGTGACCGTCACGCTGAAGGAAGAAGACTACAAGGAAAAAGTGGAAAAGGGACTGAAGGACCTCCGCAAGAAGGCCTCTTTGCCCGGTTTCCGTCCAGGACAGGTGCCCCTGTCTCTGGTGCGGAAGCGTTTCGGACTCGAAGTGAAGGCCGAGGAGGTGAACAAGCTCCTGGGCGCCGAGCTCTACAAATACATCCGCGAGCAGAAGATCAACATCCTGGGTGAGCCCCTTCCCAACGAGGACAAGCAGCCCAAGATCGACTTCGAGAACAGCACGGAATACACCTTCGTCTTCGACGTGGCTCTGGCCCCCGAGATGGACGGCAAGATCAGCGACAAGGACAAGGTGCCCTACTACGAGATCAAGGTGAGCGACGAGCTCGTTGACCAGCAGCTCCAGGGCTACTGCCAGCGTGCCGGCAGCTACAACAAGGTGCAGGACTATCAGGACAAGGACATGGTGAAGGGCGTCATGACCGAGCTCGAAGGCGGTGCTCCCAAGGAAGGCGGCATCGAGGTGAAGGACGCCGTGATGCTGCCCGGCTACTTCAAGAGCGACGACGAGAAGAAGAAGTTCGAGGGCGCCAAGGTGGGCGACGTGCTGACGTTCAACCCCTCCACCGCCTATGACGGCAGTGAGGTGGAGCTCTCCAGTCTGCTGAAGATCACCAAGGAGGAGGCCGCCGGCATGAAGAGCGACTTCCAGTATCAGATCACCGAGATCACCCGCTACGAGGCCCACAAGCTCGACCAGGAGCTCTTCGACCAGGTTTTGGGCGAGGGCAAGGTGAAGAGCGAGGAGGAGTTCCGCGCCGAGACGCGCAAGACCCTCGAGGCCCAGTTTGCCATCGACAGCGACTTCCGTTTCATGATGGATCTGCGCAAGTACGTTTGCGATAGAGTGGGCAAGGTGGAGTTCCCCGAGGCTCTGCTCCGTCGCATCATGAAGCTCAACAACCCCGACAAGGACGAGGCCTTCTTCGAGAAGAACTTCGCTCCCAGCATCGAGGAGCTCAAGTGGCACCTCTTGAAGGAGCAGCTCTGCGACCAGCTGGAAATCAAGGTGGAGCAGGATGACGTGCTGGAGACCGCCAAGGAAGTGACCCGCATGCAGTTCGCCCAGTACGGCATGATGAACGTGCCCGATGAGGCCATCGAGAACTACGCCGCCGGCATGCTCAAGGACAAGCAGCAGATCGAGGGCCTCGTGAGCCGCACGGAAGACCGCAAGATCGGCGCCAAGGCCAAGGAGGTCGTGAAGCTCCAGAAGAAGAGTGTCAGCCAGGAGGAGTTCAACAAGCTCTTCCAGGAGGAGAAATAAGATAAGACGTAACCCCAAAATGCCGACAAGAGCATGACCAAGGATTTTGAAAAATTTGCCAAAGACCGGACCGGCATCAGCAGCATGGCGCTGCACGATGTGGTGTCGATGCAGAATCAGTATCTGAACCCCTACATCCTCGAGGAGCGCCAGCTCAACGTGACGCAGATGGACGTGTTCAGCCGCCTGATGATGGACCGCATCATCTTTCTCGGCACCGAGATTGACGACTACACGGCCAACACGCTGCAGGCCCAGTTGCTCTATCTCGACAGCGCCGATCCCGGCAAGGACATCAGCATCTACATCAACAGCCCCGGCGGCAGCGTGTATGCCGGACTGGGCATCTACGACACGATGCAGTTCATCAATTCGCCCGTAGCCACCATCTGCACGGGAATGGCCGCCTCGATGGCTGCCGTCCTGCTGGTGGCCGGCAACGACGGTCGCCGCAGCGCGCTCAAGCACAGCCGTGTGATGATCCATCAGCCGATGGGCGGCGCCCAAGGTCAGGCCTCGGACATCGAGATCACGGCCCGCGAGATCCAGAAGCTCAAGCAGGAGCTCTACACCATCATCGCCGACCACTCCCACACACCCTACGACAAGGTGTGGGCCGACAGCGATCGTGACCACTGGATGACGGCGCAGGAGGCTTTGGATTACGGAATGATTGACCAAATATTGGAGAAACAGAATAAATGACGAAGAAATCAACAGCCAGATGCGGGTTCTGCGGACGCGCCGACAGAGACGTGAGCCTGATGCTCACGGGGCTTGACGGCTACTGCATTTGCAGCGAATGCGTGGAGCAGGCCTGGAACGTGATCCAGGAGCACAAAGCGGTTTCGGGCTTCTCGCCCAAGCCCTGGGGCGCACGCCCCCTGCCCAAGCCGATGGACATCAAGGAGCATCTGGACCAGTACGTCATCGGTCAGGACGAGGCCAAGAAGACTCTGGCCGTAGCCGTTTACAACCACTACAAGCGTCTCACCCAGAAGGTGGAGGACGACGGCGTGGAGCTGGAGAAGAGCAACATCATCATGGTGGGCTCCACCGGCACGGGCAAGACCCTGCTGGCACGCACCATCGCCAAGATGCTCGATGTGCCCTTCAGCATCGTGGACGCCACGGTGTTCACCGAGGCCGGCTATGTGGGTGAGGATGTGGAGAGCATCCTCTCGCGCCTGCTGCAGGCCGCCGACTACGACGTGGCGGCTGCCGAGCGCGGCATCGTCTTCATCGACGAGATCGACAAGGTGGCCCGCAAGGGCGACAACCCCAGCATCACGCGCGATGTGAGCGGCGAAGGCGTCCAGCAGGCCATGCTCAAGCTGCTTGAGGGCAGCACGGTCAATGTGCCCCCCAAGGGCGGCCGCAAGCATCCCGACCAGGACTACGTGAAGATCGACACGAGCAACATCCTCTTCATCTGCGGCGGCGCCTTCGACGGCATCGAGCGCAAGATAGCGCAGCGTCTGAACACCCACGTGGTGGGCTACAACAGCGTGCAAAACGTCAAGCGCATCGACCAGAAGGACATGATGAAGTACATCCAGCCGCAGGACCTCAAGAGCTTCGGGCTCATCCCCGAGCTCATCGGCCGTCTGCCCGTGCTGACCCATCTTGATCCCCTCGACCGCACGGCCCTCAGACGCATCCTCACGGAGCCGAAGAACTCGCTCATCCGTCAGCAGAAGAAGCTCTTCAAGATGGACGACATCGAGCTGACTTTCGAGGAGGACGCTCTGGACTATATCGTGGACAAAGCCGTCGAGTTCAAACTCGGTGCACGCGGCCTGCGCAGTATTGTGGAGGACGTGATGCAGGAGGCCCAGTTCGACGCGCCGTCCTCGGAGAAGAAGCAGATCCGCATCACTAAAGACTACATCATGGAGCGTCTCGCCCGCAGCGAGCGTCTCGCATCATAACGTCAGCGAAACAACCACCACCTAACCGCCACACAGCTATGAAACAGGACATCAATCTTCACCAGGCACTGAGGCAGTACTTCGGCTTTGACACCTTCAAAGGCGATCAGGAGGCCATCATCAACAACCTGCTCTCCGGCAGCGACACTTTTGTGCTGATGCCTACGGGCGGCGGCAAGAGTCTGTGCTACCAGTTGCCTGCGCTTGTGATGGAGGGCACGGCCATCGTGATCTCTCCGCTCATCGCCCTGATGAAGAATCAGGTGGACGCCATCCGTCAGGCCACGGAAGACGACAGCGTGGCCCACTTCCTCAACTCTTCGCAGAGTCGCGGACAGATTGACGAGGTGAAGAACGATGTGCTCGCCGGCCGTACCAAGCTGCTCTATGTGGCGCCCGAGAGTCTGAACAAGGCGGAGAACGCCGAGTTCCTCTCTTCGGTGAAGATCTCCTTCTATGCCGTGGATGAGGCCCACTGTATCTCGGAATGGGGCCACGACTTCCGTCCCGAGTACCGGCGCATCCGTCCGATGATCAACCAGATCGGTGTGGCGCCCGTCATCGCCCTTACGGCTACGGCGACGGACAAGGTGCGTCAGGATATCAAGAAGAATCTGGGCATCCCCGCAGCGAAGGACTTCATGAGTTCCTTCAACCGCCCCAACCTCTATTACGAGGTGCGCCCCAAGACGAAGGACGTGGAGAAAGACATCATCCGTTTCATCCTGCAGCACCCCGGCAAGAGCGGCATTGTCTACTGTCTTTCACGACGTAAGGTGGAAGAGCTGGCCGAAGTGCTTCGTGCGAACAATATTAATGCGCGTGCGTATCATGCCGGCATGGACAGCACGCAGAGGGCCGAGACGCAGGACGACTTCATCATGGAGCGCATCGACGTCATCGTGGCCACCATCGCCTTTGGCATGGGCATCGACAAGCCCGATGTGCGCTACGTCATCCACTACGACATCCCCAAGAGCCTGGAGGGCTACTATCAGGAGACCGGACGCGCCGGCAGAGACGGCGGCGAGGGTCTCTGTGTGACCTTCTACAGCCCGCTGGATCTCAAGAAGCTCGACAAGTTCATGGAGGGCAAGCCCCTCTCCGAGCAGGAGATCGGTCGCCAGCTCCTGAGCGAGACGAAAGACTACGCCGAGACGAGCCTGTGCCGCCGGCGCATCCTGCTGCACTATTTCGGCGAGACCTACGACAAGGACAACTGCGGCGCCTGCGACAACTGCCGCAAGCCCAAGCATCAGGTGCAGGCCCAGGGTGATCTGGTGAACCTGCTGAAGCTCATCACGGCGCTCAAGGAGGACTTCAAGAGCGACTATCTGGTGGACGTGCTGATGGGTCGGGAGACGGACCGCGTGACGGCTCGCGGCCACGAGTCGTTGCCCCTGTTCGGTGTCGGCGCAGAGCGTTCGCAGAGGTTCTGGGAGGCGCTCATCCGTCTGGCCATCCTTTCGGAATACATTCGCAAGGATGTGGAGAACTACGGCATCCTCAAGCTGCAGCCCGCCGGCAAGGAGTTCCTCAAGCATCCGGAGCCTTTCCTCGTGAGCGAGAACAACGACTTCGAAGACTACGAGGCTGAGCAGTCGGGCACTTCTGTGCTGGACGGCACCCTCATGAAGATGCTCAAGAGCCTGCGTCGCCAGAAGGCTGCGGAGCTGAACATTCCGCCCTACGTCATCTTCCAGGACAACACGCTGGAGGCTATGGCCACGATGTATCCCATCACCCAGGAGGAGCTGCGGCAGATGCCGGGAGTGGGGCAGGGTAAGGCCGCACGCTACGGCAAAGCCTTCTGCGAACTCATCGCCCGCTACTGCGAGGAAGAGGAGATTGACCGCCCGTTTGAGATTCGGGTGAAGACGGTGCCCAACAAGAGCAAGAACAAGATACAGATTGTCCAGCAGATCGACCGCAAGATTCCGCTCGACGACATGGCGAAGAGCTACGGCATGGATATGTCCGAGCTGCTCGACGAGATTGAGGCCATCGTCTACAGCGGCACGAAGATCAACATCGACTATTTCATCAACGAAGAGATGGACGAGGAAAGCGTGGAGGACATCTACAACTACTTCAAGGAGGAGTCCGTCACCGACCGCCTTTCCACGGCGATGAAGGATCTGGGCGACGACTACACGGAGGAGGAGGTGCGTCTGGTGCGCATCAAGTTCCTCTCGGAGTTGGGCAATTGATATAAAGAGAAACAAGAACAACAGAATAAAATAAAGACTATGGCAAGTTTTTTGAACGACAAGATTGTGATGGACGGTCTCACCTATGATGACGTCCTCCTGGTGCCCGCCTACAGTGAGGTGTTGCCCCGTGACGTGGATCTCACCACGCGTTTTTCCCGTCATATCGAACTGAAGATTCCCTTCGTGACGGCGGCTATGGACACGGTGACGGAGTCCACGATGGCCATCGCCATTGCCCGTGAAGGCGGCATCGGTGTGATCCACAAGAACATGAGCATCGAGGAGCAGGCGCGCCAGGTGGCCATCGTCAAGAGGGCCGAGAACGGCATGATCTACGATCCCGTCACCATCCAGCGCGGCCGCACCGTGAGAGACGCTCTGGAGATGATGTCCGAGTACCATATCGGCGGCATTCCCGTGGTGGACAGCGAAAACCATCTGGTGGGTATCGTCACCAACCGCGACCTGCGTTTCGAGAAGAACCAGTCGCGTCTGATCGACGAAGTGATGACCAGCGAGAACCTCGTCACCACGCACGTCAAGACCGACCTCTTCTCCGCCAGCGACATTCTTCAGGAAAACAAGATTGAGAAACTTCCCGTGGTGGACGACGAGAACCATCTCATCGGCCTGATCACCTATAAGGACATCACCAAGGCCAAGGACAAGCCCATGGCCTGCAAGGACGCCAAAGGCCGCCTGCGCGTGGCTGCCGGCGTCGGTGTCACCGCCGACACCCTGGTGCGCATGAAGGCTCTGGTGGAAGCCGGTGTGGACGCCATTGTCATCGACACCGCCCACGGCCACTCCAAGTCGGTCATCGAAAAGCTCAGGGAGGCCAAGAAGCAGTTCCCCGATGTGGACATTGTGGTGGGCAACGTGGCCACCGGCGAGGCTGCCAGAATGCTGGTGGAGGCCGGCGCCGACGGCGTCAAGGTGGGCATCGGCCCGGGCAGCATCTGCACCACGCGTGTCGTGGCCGGTGTGGGTGTGCCCCAGCTCTCTGCCGTCTACGATGTGGCCTATGCGCTGAAGGACACCGACGTGCCCCTGATTGCCGACGGCGGTCTGCGCTATTCGGGTGACGTGGTGAAGGCTTTGGCCGCAGGCGGCTATTGCGTGATGATCGGCTCGCTCGTGGCCGGCACCGAGGAGAGCCCCGGCGACACCATCATCTACAATGGCCGTAAGTTCAAGAGTTACCGCGGCATGGGCTCGCTGGAGGCCATGGAGTGCGGCAGCAAGGACCGCTACTTCCAGAGCGAGACTAAGGACGTCAAGAAGCTGGTACCCGAAGGTATCGCCGGCCGTGTGCCTTACAAGGGCACGGTGCAGGAGGTCATCTACCAGCTCATCGGCGGTCTGAGGAGCGGCATGGGCTATTGCGGTGCCGCCACCATCAAGGCGCTCAACGGCGCCAAGTTCGTACGTATCACCAACGCCGGTGTGCTGGAGAGTCATCCCCACGATGTCACCATCACTTCCGAAGCCCCCAACTATTCGCGTCCCCAATAAGATGAAAAAGCTGTTTTTCGCTCTCCTGTGTGTACTCGCTGCCCAGCCCGGACAGTCGCAGGAGGAAGTGGTGATGACCGTTGCCGGAGAGCCGGTCTACAGGAGTGAGTACGACTACAACTACAACAAGAACAACAACGACGACGTCGTGGAGAAGATGACGCCCCGGGCCTATGCCGACCTCTATGCAGCCTACAAGCTCAAGGTGCGCGCCGCGATGGACGCCAAGTTGGACACGCTCTCGAGCTTCCAAAAGGAGTTCCGCCAGTATCGTGACAAACAGCTGCGTCCCCTCTTGGTGGGCGAGGCCGATATCGAGAAGGCCACGCGCGACTACTACCAGAGCATGCTGGACGGCCTGCAGGGCAAAGATCTGATCATGCCCGCCCACATCTTCGTGCGCCTCATGCAGCAGGACGGGCCGGAGCTGGCCGCCAAGGCCAAGACCCGTGCGGACAGCATCTACGGCCTCGTGCGCTCCGGTGCGGACTTCGGTCAGCTGGCCGCTACGTGCAGCGATGACCAGATGACGGGCCGTCAGCAGGGCGTCATCGGCTGGATTGGTCCGGGTCAGGCTTTGCCCGAGTTTGAGGCTGCAGCCTACGCTTTGGCGAAAGGGCAGGTGAGCTCGCCGGTCAAGAGCCCCGTGGGTTACCACATCATCAAAATGATTGACCGCAAACCTCTGGAGCCTTACGACACCCTGCGTGCGCCCATCCGCCGCTATTTGGAGCAGGGCGGTGTGCGCGACCGTCTGTGCAAGCAGAAGATCGACTCCGTGGCCGCCGCTGAGGGCCTGAGCGCTCAGGAGGTGATGGACCGCGAGGCCGACCGCCTGTGTCAGCAGGACAGCAGCCTGGCCTTCCTCGTGCAGGAATACCACGACGGCCTGCTGCTCTTCGAGATCAGCAGCCGCGAGGTCTGGGAGCCTGCCAAACGCGACACGGCCGGCCTGGAGAACTACTTCAAGCTGCATCGCACCGAGTTCAAGTGGGGCAAGCCTCACTATCGCGGCATCGCTTTCTCCTGCAAGGACAAGAAGCAGGTGAAGGCCGTGCAGAAGCTGCTCAAGAAGACCCCCTATAAGGATTGGGTGGCTACGGTGCGTCGCGAGTTCAACAAAGACAGCGTCACCGTGCGCATGGACCAGAAGGTCTTCGTCAAGGGCCAGAACAGCATCGTGGACGCCCTGGCCTTCAAGGTGAAGGACGCCAAGGTGAAGGAGAATCCCAAGTTCCCCTACAACGGCGTCTTCGGCAAGATGCTCAAGAAGGGCCCGGAGGAGTGGGGCGATGTGGCCAATCAGGTCATCGACGGCTATCAGAACGAGAAGATGGACGCCTATCTTGAGGGTCTTCGCCGCCGCTATCCCGTGGTCATCAACGAAGAAGCTTTCAAATGAAAAACGCTTTGAGGATATTCCTTATATTGTCCCTCGCGTGCCTCTCGCTCGCCTCGCGTGCACAGTCGCCTGTCGGCGTGGTCGACGAGGTGGTTTGGGTGGTTGGCGATGAAGCGATTCTGCGCAGCGACGTGGAGCGCATCCGCAACGACTACGGCGCTCAGGTTAAAGGCAACCCCTATTGCTCCATCCCCGAGCAGCTGGCCATCCAGAAGCTCTTCATGCACCAGGCCTCCATCGACAGCATCACCGTCAGCGACTCCGAGGTGAACCAATACGTGGAGCAGGACATCACGCAGAAGGTGATGATGGCCGGCAGCCGCGAGAAGCTGGAGGAGTACATGAGGATGCCGATGGCCCAGATCCGCGAGGAGCTCTTCGATTCGTTCAAGGACCAGCTCATCGCGCGTGAGATGCGCCGCGAGCTGACGAAAGACGTGAAGGTGACGCCCGCGGAGGTGCGCCGCTACTATAAGGACCTGCCCGAAGACAGTGTGCCCTACATCCCCACTCAGGTGGAGGTGCAGATTCTTGTGGTGCGTCCGCAGGTGCCTCAGGAGGAGATCGACCGCGTGAAGGCGGAGCTGCGCGGCTATGCCGAGCGCATCAACAACGGCAGCACGAGCTTCACCACGCTGGCGCGTTTCTACTCTCAGGATGAGGGCACGCGTCGTGCCGGCGGCGAGTTGGACTACGTGGGCCGCACCGACCTGGATCCCGCTTTCGCTGCCGTGGCTTTTGCTCTGACCGATCCCAAGAAGGTCAGCAAGGTGGTGCAGTCGGACTTCGGCTATCACATCATCCAGCTCATCGACCGCCGCGGCGACAAGGTGAAGGTGCGCCATATCCTGCGCCGTCCGGAGGTCAGCTTTGAGGCCATCGACGCCGCTCTGGCGCGTCTCGACTCCATTGCCAGCGACATTCGCGAGGGCAAGTTCAGCTTCGACGTCGGTGCTCAGGAGATTTCCGACGACAAGGACACGCGCAACAACCACGGCCTGATGTTCAACTTCAAGGACGGCGCTCAGACCTCACGCTTCGAGATGGGCGACTTGCCAGGCGAGGTGGCCCGCGTGGTCGACGGCATGAAGGAGGGTGAGATCTCCAAGCCCTTCACGATGACCGACCGTCGCGGCATGAAGGTGTGCGCCATCGTCAAGCTGCGTGCACGCATTCCGGCCCACAGAGCCATCATCACGGAGGACTTCCAGGTGATGAAGACCGCCGTCGAGGCCAAGAAGAGCGAGGACGTGGTGCAGCGCTGGATTCGTGAGAAGCAGGCGTCCACCTATGTGCGCATCAACGAGGGTTGGCGCAACTGTGACTTCCAATATCCCGGATGGATAAAATAAAGTATTTCCTTCCTCTCTTCTTTGCCCTCAGCGTGTTGGCTGAAGTGCAGCAGCACCGCAAGGGTTGGGACGAGCCCCGCAAGCCGTCCAAGGACAGGGTGTACCTCATCCACAGCGACGTGCTCTACTACGACGAGAGCATCCACCGCACGGCGCAGTTCCTCGTGGGCAACGTGAAGTTTCTCCACGATGGCGTCTATATGTATTGCGACAGCGCACTTTTCTACGAATCCACCAATTCCTTCGACGCTTTCGGCCATGTGCGCATGGTGCAGGGTGACACCCTTTCGCTCACGGGCGACGTGCTCTACTACAGCGGCGTTGACCAGCTGGCCCGCTGCCGTTACAACGTCGTCTTGACCCACGTCACCGGTCCCGGCACCTCCACGGTGCTCTACACCGATTCGCTCGACTACGACCGCCTCTACAATCTGGGTTATTTCTTCGAGGGCGGACGCCTGGTGGACGGCGACAACCAACTGACCTCCGACTGGGGTGAATACTCTCCCGAGACGAAGCTCTCGGTCTTCAACTACAACGTGCGTCTGGTGACGCCGCTGCCGCCTGCGGAGCCCCGTACGACGATTCTCTCCGACACGATGCACTACGACAGCCGCAAGAAGGTGACGCATCTGCTGGGTCCCTCCAACGTGGAGAGCGGCTCGACCCACATCTACACGGAGAACGGCTGGTACTATACCGAGACGGAGGATTTTACGGCCCTCGACCGCAGCATCCTCACCGATGCCGGCAAGAAGCTCGTCGGCGACAGCGTCTGCTGGAACAAGGTCGATTCCATCGGCGAGGCCTTCGGCAATGCCGTCTACACCGATGACGTCAACAAGAACATGATGACGGGCCACTACTGCTTCTACGACGACAAGAGCGGCTACGCCATGGCCACGGATTCGGCGCGTCTCATCGAGTTCTCCCAAGGCCCCGATTCGCTCTTTGCCCACGCCGACACCTTCAAGGTCTTCGCCTACAACTACGGCACCGATTCCGTCTACCGCGACATCCATGCCTACCGCCACGTGCGTGCCTACCGCACGGACTATCAGGCCGTCTGCGACTCGATGGTCTACACCGGCCAGGATTCCTGCCTCACGATGTACAAGGACCCCATCGTCTGGCAGAACACCCAGCAGATTCTGGGCGAGGAGATCAAGGCCTTTTTCAACGATTCCACCATCGACAGCCTCTACGTGCTGCGCCAGACGCTCACGGTCGAGCGCATCGATTCCGTCAAATACAACCAGATCAACGGCCACGAGATGCACTCCTATTTCCGCGGCGGCGACATCTGGCTGACGCACGTCATCCGCAACGTCCACCTCAACTACTATCCCTACGATTCCGACTCGCTGCTCATCGGCATGAACCACACGGAGAGCACCGAGCTCAAGATGTATTTCGACGAGGAGCGCAAGGTGGACCACATCTGGATGCCGGCCGCCACGGGTACGCTCTATCCCCTGATCCTGATTCCGGCCGACAAGCTCTATCTCGATAACTTCGCCTGGTTCGACTACATCCGGCCGCGCAACAAGGACGACATCTGGGAGTGGCGCCCCAAGAAGGAGGGCACTTCCCTCAAGCCCACGGTGCGCCGTGAGGCCCCGCTCCAGCGCCTGGACGACCGGCGCCGCAAGAAGAAACCCAAGGATGAGGCGCCCCGGGACACGCTGGCCTCCAGCCTGGCGCCCCAAGACAGTATAACCTATAAATTGCAAGACGATGGGCATGTTTCAGACTCGCCAACCCCGTAAGTTTCGCAGGGTGAGCATTTACACCGACGAGCGTCGCGACAAACTCGACCGCCTCGTCCGCGACGTGCGCCGTGAGATGGGAGAGCTTCCCACGGACGAGCACTCCATTGAGCCCGACCACTTCAAGGGCAAGTTCTCGCAGTACATCCCGCGCACGCAGCGCAACATCGATAGCGGGCGTTCGCGCCTCACCTGGCCGATTGCCATCATCGCCATCATCGTCCTGATCTTCCTGTGGCACTATCTGCAGACGGGCCACGTGCATCTCTAATCCTTCGCCGATGGATATCGTTCATCTTCTTCCCGACAGCGTTGCCAACCAGATTGCGGCTGGTGAGGTGATCCAGCGTCCGGCCTCCGTCATCAAGGAGTTGATGGAGAATGCTCTGGATGCCGGCGCCACGCAGGTCGACGTCCTCGTCACGGATGCCGGCCGCACCGCCATTCAGGTGATTGACAACGGCAAGGGGATGAGCGAGACCGACGCCCGTCTGGCTTTCGAGCGCCATGCCACCAGCAAGATAGAGCGGGCCGAGGACCTCTTCACGCTGCGCACGATGGGCTTCCGCGGCGAGGCATTGCCTTCGATTGCCGCCGTGGCTCAGGTGTCGCTGCAGACGCGCCAGGCCGACAGCGAGCTGGGCACCCGCCTCGAGATTGAGGGCTCGCGCTTCGTCTCCCAGGAGCCGTGTTCCTGCCCCGTGGGTGCCAACTTCGAGGTGCGCAACCTCTTCTTTAATATACCCGCGCGCAGGAAGTTCCTCAAGAGCAACCAGACGGAGCTCTCCAACATCATGCAGGAGTTCCAGCGCATCGCTCTGGTCAACCCCTCGGTGGGCTTCTCCATGACCGTCAACGGCACGCTATCCTCAACTCTTCCGCCCTCATCGCAGAAGGGGCGCATCGCCGCCGTCTTCGGACGCAAACTGGGCGACAGTCTCTTCGACGTCACGGTGGAGTCGTCCATGGCGCGTGTCCGCGGCTATGTGGGCCGTCCGGATGCGGCGCGCAAGAAGGGAGCGCAGCAGTATTTCTTCGTCAACGGGCGCTACATGCGTCATCCCTATTTCCACAAGGCCGTCATGGAGGCCTTCGACCGCATGGTGCCTCAGGGTGAGCAGGTGCCTTACTTCCTCTTCTTCGAGGTGGATCCCGCCACCATCGACGTCAACATCTCGCCGACGAAGACGGAGATCAAGTTCGAGAACGAGTCCTCCCTCTGGCAGATCCTTTTGGCCGGAGTGCGCGAGGCGCTCGGACGCACGGGTGCCACCGCCACCTTCGACTTCGAATCGGCCGGACAGCCCGAGATTCCGGTCTTCTCGCGCCAGCCTTTCGGCGAGGGCTTCACCTCCGTGCCGTCTTCGCCGTCGTCCTCTCCGTCGTCCGTGCCCCACACCGTGAGGGCCTCTTCCGTCGACGACTGGCAGGAGCTCTATGCCGGACTCACGCAGTCCCACGTGCAGGACTTCTCGCCCGCGCAGCAGGAGATTCCCTTCGAGGACATCCCCGCCGTCGACGAGCGTCCTTTCTCCACCGACCATTTCCAGTATCGCGGCCAGTATATCCTCTTCTCTTCGACCGACGGGCTGATGATGGTCGATCAGCATCGGGCCCATATCCGCATCCTCTACGACCGCCTCTCCGAGCAGATGAAAAGTTCTGCGGTGCCTTCTCAGGGACTCCTGTTCCCCGAGATGCTGCAGTTCACGCCCCATCAGCAGCCGCTCTTCGAGGCGCTTCTGCCCACACTCTCGGGTCTGGGCTTCGACGTTACGCCTCTGGGTGGCGGCAGCTACAGCGTCAGCGGCCTGCCTACTGGCCTGGGCGGCGTGGACCTGCAGAAACTCATGGACGAGATGCTGGAAGGGGAGGAGTGTGCCGATCCCGAGCGGGAGCGCGCCGAGCGCACCGTGCTGGCGCTGGCTTCGCGCATGGCCATCCCCGTGGGCCAGGTGCTCAGCGGCGAGGAGATGGACAGCCTCCTGGCCGAGCTCTTCGCTTCGTCCAACCCCAACTACACGCCCGACGGCCGTCCCGTCATGGCTTTGCTCGACGAGCAGAGCATCGTGCAGATGTTCAAATAAAACGTAAACAACAAAGATACACATCATCCAATGGAACTCAAGGACCGAATCATTCTCACCGGCGACCGCCCCACGGGTCGTCTGCATATAGGCCATTACGTGGGCTCGCTGCGCCGCCGCGTGCAGCTTCAGAACGAGGGCGAATATAAGAAGATGTACGTCTTCATCGCCGACGCCCAGGCGCTCACCGACAACATCGACAATCCCGAGAAGGTGCGCCAGAACGTCATCGAGGTCGCCCTCGACTATCTCTCCGTGGGCCTCGACCCCTCCAAGGTGACGCTCTTCATCCAGAGCCAGGTGCCCGAGCTTTGCGAGCTCTCCTTCTACTTCATGGACCTGGTCAGCGTGAGCCGTCTGCAGCGCAACCCGACGGTGAAGACCGAGATTCAGATGCGCGGCTTTGCCGGCGAGAGCATCCCCGTGGGCTTCTTCACTTATCCCATCTCCCAGGCGGCCGACATCACGGCCTTTCGCGCCACCACCGTCCCCGTGGGCGAGGACCAGAAGCCCATGCTTGAGCAGGCCAACGAGATTGTGCGCCGCTTCAACGGCATCTACGGCAACGGGCGCGACGTCTTGCGCGAGCCCTCCATCATGCTGCCCGACTCCCAGGCCTGCATGCGCCTGCCGGGCACCGACGGCAAGGCTAAGATGTCCAAGTCGCTGGGCAACTGCATCTACCTCTCCGACACGCCCAAGGAGCTCAAGACGAAGGTCAACTCCATGTTCACCGACCCCGAACATATCCATGTGGAGCAGCCCGGCCATCTGGAGGGCAACACGGTGTTCATCTATCTCGACGCCTTCTGTGAGGACGCCGACTTCGAGAAGTTCCTGCCCGACTACAAGAACCTCGACGAACTCAAGGCCCACTACACGCGCGGCGGTCTGGGCGACGGCACCTGCAAGAAGTTCCTGCTCAACATCCTCAACGACCGTCTGGCCCCCATCCGCGAGCGCCGTGCCTATTGGGAGCAGCGCATCCCCGAGGTCTATGAGATCCTGCGCCGGGGCTGCGAAGACGCCCGTGCGGCGGCTCAGGCCACGCTGGAGGATGTGCGTCGCGCCATGCGCATCAACTATTTTGAGGACGCCGAATTGATTGCCGAGCAGGCAAAACGCTACGCTTCTTCAAAAAAATAAGCGAAAAATATTGCCGTTTCGGGAATTTGTCGTACCTTTGCGTCGCTTTCCGGAAGTTCGGGACGGCATTTGGGCAATTAGCGCAGCTGGTTCAGAGCATCTGCCTTACAAGCAGAGGGTCGGGGGTTCGAATCCCTCATTGCCCACGAAAAACACTTAAAAGGGAGCCGTGAGGCTCGTGCGATTCAAAAATTATATATGTTATTAGATCCTTTGACCGCGATATCGCCCATAGACGGTCGCTATCGCAGCAAGACAGAACCCCTTGCATCTTATTTCTCCGAGTTTGCCCTCATTCGCTACCGTGTGCGTGTGGAGGTAGAGTATTTCATTGCGCTCTGCGAGTTGCCCCTGCCTCAGCTCAAGGGCTTCCCTGTGGAGGCTGAGCGTCTGCGCTCCATTTGGCGCGACTTCACCGAGCAGGATGCGGCGCGCATCAAGGAGATCGAGTCCGTCACCAACCACGACGTCAAGGCCGTGGAGTATTTCATCAAGGAGAAGTTCGATGCCATCGGCGGCCTGGACGCCTACAAGGAGTTCATCCATTTCGGCCTCACCTCCCAGGACATCAACAACACCTCCGTGCCCCTCTCCATCAAGGAGGCCATGGACGAGGTTTACCTGCCCCAGATGGAGGAGCTCGTCGCCCAGCTGCGCAGCTTCGCGGAGGAGTGGAAAGACATCCCCATGCTGGCCAAGACCCACGGACAGCCCGCTTCCCCCACGCGTTTGGGCAAGGAGGTGATGGTCTTCGTCTATCGTCTGGAGCGCCAGCTGCAGATGCTCAAGGCCGTGCCCGTCACCGCCAAGTTCGGCGGCGCCACCGGCAACTACAACGCCCACCATGTGGCCTATCCCGAATACGACTGGCGCGCCTTCGGCTCCCGTTTTGTGGCTGAGAAGCTCGGCCTGGAGCGCGAGGAGTACACCACACAGATCTCCAACTACGACTGCCTGGGCGCCCTCTTCGATGCCATGAAGCGCATCAACACCATCATCATCGACCTCGACCGCGACTTCTGGCAGTATGTCTCGATGGAGTATTTCCGCCAGAAGATCAAGCAGGGTGAGGTGGGCTCCAGCGCTATGCCCCACAAGGTGAACCCCATCGACTTCGAGAACTCCGAGGGCAACCTCGGTGTGGCCAACGCCGTGCTGGCTCACCTGGCCCAGAAGCTCCCCATCAGCCGCCTGCAGCGTGATTTGACCGATTCCACCGTCCTGCGCAACGTCGGTGTGCCCATGGGCCACATGGTCATCGCCATCCAGAGCACCCTTAAGGGCCTGCGCAAACTGGTGCTCAACCAGGAGGCTATCAACCGCGATCTGGACAACTGCTGGGCCGTTTGCGCCGAGGCCATCCAGACCATTCTGCGCCGCGAGGCCTATCCCCATCCCTACGAGGCTCTCAAGGCCCTCACCCGCACGGGCAAGGGCATCGACGAGGCCACTATTAAAGAATTCATCGAGGGTTTGGACGTCAGCGAAGCCGTGAAGGCTCAGCTGCGCGCCATCACGCCCCACACTTACACAGGTATTTAAGCAAAAGTTTATGGAAAACGAAGATTGGAAGAAAGCATTCAGCGAGGAGGGAGGCAAGCGCCCCCGTCGTCCCCGCATTCAGCATAACGGCGTCAGCCACGAGCCCGTGAGCCGCGGTCCCCAGCGCCCCTACGGCGAGCGTCCCGCTTACGGCGAGCGTCCGCAGCGTCCCTATGGTGACCGTCCCCAGCGCCCCTACGGCGACCGTCCGCAGCGTCCCTACGGAGAGCGTCCCGCCTACGGTGAGCGCCCCCAGCGCCCTTACAGCGACCGTCCGCAGCGCCCCTACGGTGAGCGTCCCGCCTACGGTGAGCGCCCCCAGCGTCCTTACGGCGATCGTCCGCAGCGTCCCTACGGAGAACGTCCTGCCTACGGTGAGCGCCCCCAGCGCCCTTACGGCGACCGTCCGCAGCGTCCCTACGGCGACCGTCCGCAGCGCAAGCCCTACAACCCCAACGCGAAGTATTCCTTCAAGAAGCAGATAGAATACAAGGAGGCCCACTACGACCCCAATGAGCCGATGCGCCTCAACAAGTTCCTGGCCAATGCCGGCATCTGCTCGCGCCGCGAGGCCGACGAGTTCATCGCCGCCGGTGTGGTGAAGGTCAACGGCGAGGTGGTCACCACGCTCGGCGCCAAGGTCAACCCCACCGATGAGGTGCGCTTCCACGAGGACCCCGTCAGCATCGAGAAGAAGGTCTATGTCCTGCTCAACAAGCCCAAGGGCTATGTCACCACCGTGGAGGATCCTCAGGACCGCAAGACGGTGATGGATCTGGTGAAGGGCGCCTGCCGCGAGCGCATCTACCCCGTGGGTCGTCTCGACCGCAACACGACGGGTGTGCTGCTGCTGACCAACGACGGCGAGCTGGCCTCCAAGCTGACGCATCCGCAGTATCGCAAGAAGAAGATCTACCACGTGCATCTCGACCGCAACGTCACCGCTGCCGACCTGCGCCAGATTGCCGACGGCATCCAGCTGGAAGACGGCGAGGTGCATGCCGACGCCGTGGAGTATGCCAGCGAGACGGACAAGAAGCAGGTGGGCATCGAGATCCACTCCGGCCGCAACCGCATCGTGCGCCGCATCTTCGAGCATCTGGGCTACAAGGTGCTGAAGCTCGACCGCGTCTATTTTGCCGGCCTCACCAAGAAGCTGGTCAAGCGCGGCGACTGGCGCTTCCTCACCGAGAAGGAGGTCAACATGCTCCGCATGGGTGCCTTTGAGTGAAGAGTGAAGAACGAAGAGTGAAGAACGAAAGATTCAAGTAATATACGATGAAAAGAACGAAAATAATCGATGCACTGAAGTGCACATCATACGGAGAGGGCATCCTCGTTAAGGGTTGGGTTCGCTCCAAGCGCGGCAGCAAGGGCATATTCTTCGTGGCCCTCAACGACGGCAGCACCATCAACAACATACAGATTGTGGGCGATGAGGCCAAGATCCCCGAGGAGACCGTGAAGCGCATCACCACCGGCGCCTGCATCAGTGTGGAGGGTCGCCTCGTGGAGAGCCCCGCCGCCGGTCAGGCCAGCGAGATACAGGCCGATTCCATCGAGATTCTCGGCGACTGCGACAACACCTATCCCCTGCAGAAGAAGGGCGCTTCGTGGGAATACCTCCGTACGGTGGCCCACCTGCGTCCCCGCACCAACACCTTCGGCGCCATCCTGCGCATCCGTCACAACATGGCGATGGCCATCCACACCTATTTCCATGAGCACGGCTACTTCTACTTCCACACGCCGCTCATCACGGCGAGCGACTGCGAGGGTGCCGGCAACATGTTCCAGGTGACCACCAAGAACCTCTACGACCTCAAGAAGGACGAGCAGGGTAAGATCATCTACAGCGACGATTTCTTCGGCGAGCAGACCTCCCTCACCGTCTCCGGACAGCTGGAGGGCGAGCTGGGCGCCACGGCGCTGGGTGCCATCTACACCTTCGGCCCCACCTTCCGCGCCGAAAACAGCAACACGCCGCGCCATCTGGCCGAGTTCTGGATGATAGAGCCCGAGGTGGCCTTCCTCGATCAGGAGGAACTGATGGACCTCGAGGAGGACTTCATCAAGTATTGCGTGCGCTGGGCTTTGGACCACTGTCAGGACGACCTGGCCTTCCTCAACAAGATGATCGACAAGGGTCTCATTGAGCGCCTTGAGGGTGTGCTCAAGGAGGACTTTGTGCGCCTGCCCTACACTGAAGGCATCCGCATCCTGCAGGAGGCTAAGAAGAACGGCAAGAAGTTCGAGTTTCCCTGCGAGTGGGGCGACGACCTGGCCAGCGAGCACGAGCGCTACCTCGTGGAGGAGCACTTCAAGAAGCCCGTCATCATGACGGACTATCCGCGCGCCTTCAAGTCGTTCTATATGAAGCAAAATGCAGAGACTCCCGACGGCGGCTCCGTGGGCTACAAGGGCGCTGTTGCTCCCGGCCCCACGATGCAGGGCACCGACGTGCTCTTCCCCTCCATCGGCGAGATTATCGGCGGCTCGGTGCGTGAGGAGAGCTACGAGAAGTTGCTCAACGAGGTGGAGCGTCGTCAGATGGACCTGACCCACCTCACCTGGTATCTCGACACGCGCAAGTACGGCTCCTGCCCTCATGCCGGCTTCGGCCTGGGCTTCGAGCGCCTGATCCTGTTTGTCACCGGCATGCAGAACATCCGCGACGTGATTCCCTTCCCCCGCACTCCGGGCAACGCCCAGTTCTAAGGCGCAGGGATTTGATATAACCAAAGCAGGCCTCCGAAATCGGGGGCCTGCTTTTGGTTTTAGCTTACGCTCATTTTGTAAAATGATGATTTTTGTAAAAAAAAATGAGCGGTTTTTGGAAAATATCAAAAAAAATCGAGTACATTTGCCGAAAATCTGTTACGGTGAGGACGCGATAGGACCGCCTGACAACTAACATAAACCCGATATCATGAAAAAACTGCTGACGACATTTATCTTGGGCATTATGGCCGCAGGCATGTGTGCCCAAATGACATTTACCCTTAACGGCGTAACCTATGGCGATGTTGCCGAACGCGATAGCAAAGGATTCACTACCGTGACCTTACCCGCCGGCACCGGTCTCAGCGGACTCATTACCGCCGTGAGTGTGGACGGCACGCCCGTGAGTGCTTCGCAGGTGACGCCCAATCCCACCACTACAAAGATCAACTACGGGGAGCTCAAGGTGTTCACCTACAACAACCGGGCCTACGGCTTCCTTTTCGAAGAGGACGTGTGGTTTTGCGGCGTGTTCTTCTCCGACTGTCACATCAATCAGGGCAGCGGTCACGACGGCACTTCCGCTGCGGATATGACCGCCATCATGACCAACATCCTCAATATGGGTAAAGATGGCAGCAAGAAGGTCAACTTTACCACTGCGGGCGCCACAAACCTTATTCCCAAGACGAGCATCGTATTCTGCACCGGCGACCTGGATCAGGACAAGGGTAATGATTCCAACGACGGAAAGCATACCGCATTTCTTAATTGTACAGCCGAGTTGGCCAAGGCCGCCGGCATCCCGTTTATCTTCATAGCAGGCAATCACGATTTCACGCCCGACTATTGGACGGGCCAGGACGGTGATGCCGGTGTGACCTATGGCAGTACGGGCGGTGCCAATGCCGATGCACAGACGATATCTGCCATTACTTCGAACAACACTTACTGGAACAATGCCGGTGTGTTCGACGAGAATATCTCCTATTTCACATCGGGCAACAACTACGGCTTTGAACCCAGTCACTTCACTTTCAAGTTCAAGGATGTCCGTTTCTATTGTGCCAACAACTATTGGTTCCAGAAACCCTATAAGAAGCCTGGACTCCTGTCGAGTGCCACTTATTACGCCCCCGATCCCATCGTCAACAATCTAAACGCCTTCGTTGAGAGTCATGCCGATGAGGCCAGTGTATGGATGCAACATTATCCGTGGCTTGCGGGCAGCGACTGCAACCGCTGGTGGCTCGACCAGAATGATGTGGGCAAATACAAGACGTCCAGCAACAGTTCCCTCTACGGTTCCGGCACCTCCGGCATCGCTTATAATGATGCCACGACGGCCAACACGCTGAAGAAAGACCCTCTGTCTGCCATCATGATGAAGGCGGCAGGTCGGGTGGACGGCAAGGTGCAGCATTTCTCCGGCCACTACCACCGCTTTGATGACAGGACCTACACTTCGACCGTGAACGGAAGCAATATGGTGCACGACTACACCGTGGCAGCTCCAGGCAATCCCAGCCAGTCCAACAATGCCTTCGTCGTACTCTTCAAGCGCGGCGAAGGGGTGAAGGAGGTGATTCAGACTCAATTTTAATCTGCATTGCTGACAGAACATAAAAAAGAACGAAGACGATGAAACTCAGATATTATATTCTCGCAGCTGTCGTGCTGACAGGTTTTGCCGGTAATGTTTTGGCACAAAGAGACATCACCGGCCGTTATATCACCAACGCCACATTGGCCAACGGAACTGCTGGTTGGACCGTAAGCAACTTCAATGCGCCGCAACGCGGCAACAACACTGTGGGTTATGCCTCTGAAGCATACGCAGGATGGGGCAACCTGGATATCACCTCCTACTCACTGACACAAAACATAACACTTCCCAAGGGGAGCTACCGCCTAGTGAACTACTCTTTCTTCCGCCAAGGGCTCAGATACAATACGAACCCCGATAAATCGCTGGCCTATCTGAAGGCCGGCAGTCAGCGGGTTGCCATCAAGACGCTGGGCAGCGTCAGCGGCATTCCCACAGCCGGAGACAACGGCGGTTATGCCAATTCACAGGCTGACGGTGCCAACTGCTTCGACTCCAAGATGTACCGCAACGTTGTAGAATTCAATATTGATGCTGACAACACCACCATTGAGATTGGCATTGAGGGTACCTTCGACCTGAAGCAGTCGTGGTGTATTGCAGGCATGTTCGAACTGTTCGATCTGAATGATGCCGCCTCAGTCAGTTCACCTACAGACGTTACTTATGCCATTACCAATCCGGGATTTGAATACCGTAACCTTACGGGATGGACTTCCAATGGCATAGTGTACCAAGACAACAATTGGAACTCCAAGGTCGGCACAGGGTTTGTTGAGAAATGGCAGAGTAGCGCCGGTCTGGCCAATGCCACGCTCACACAACGGCTTACAGGCTTGCCTAACGGTCTTTATGAGTTGTCGGTCTACGGTCACAACATAAACCAGAACAGCGGTGATGCTCCCTCTGCAGGCTTCTTCCTTACCGCCGGCTCGGCGGAGACAGAGATTGGTGCTTACGGGCAATACAAGGTGCGTGCCACCGTCACCGACGGTTCCCTGCAGATTGGTTTGAAACTTGACGGTTGTACCGGCAACTGGATTGCTGCGGACCGTTTCTCTCTGCAGTTTTACGGCGACCCCGACGCTGCACTTAGAGAATTGCTCGAAGGCTATATCACAGAGGCGGAAACACTTCTGGCAAGCAGCGATGCCAATTTACTCAGCACATCCCAGAGGGCAGACCTGCAGCAGGCCATCACTAATGCAAAAGCAGCCACCGGTGACAATCTCAGCGAGAGTGTAGATGCCATTTCTGATGCCATACAGACGGCACGCCAGCAGATACAGGATGTCAAGGACAACCGTGTCCGGATGTTGGAAGCCCTTCAGCGCTTTGAGACCGGCTATAATCTGGCCGACGGCACCGACTATCGTCGCCTGACGATGAGCGCGAAAGCCTGGACCGACCTGCTTTCTGCCGTCAATGCCGTGACAACGGCCCTCGATGATGCATCGCAGGCAAGCGATTATGGAACACTGAAAGACGAACTTGTCGCGCAGATGGATGCTACCGACGCGTCTCTCCGCCTCTTCAGGAGCTACAAGGCGATGGTGGACGGCACGACGGCGCTGGGCATCGCCGGTGGCTACGGCACCAACCGCCACATGGCCTCGGATGCCGCGCAGGAGACGGCTATTGCGGCGCTCAACACCGCCTTCACCACTTACGCCGCCACGCAGGCAGCCGATTTTGACGTCTCTGCCTTTCTGGGTGCGAACCTCGACTTCAGCGCTGCTGAGGGCGAGCTGCTCAACGGCGACAACAGCAACAACATTCGCGCCGTCACGGGTTGGGATGTATCGTATGCCGATGCTGACACTTGGACCGTCGTTCAGACGCACCAGGGGGACAACGACGGGAAACTCTATATGCGCAAGAATTGGGGCTCTGCCGCCACATCGCTTTCGGTCAGCAAGTTGAAGATGCTGCCTGTCGGCAAGTATCGTCTTTCCGTCCTGTGGAACAGCAATTTGGCCAACATGACCAACCGCTCTGCCTACAGGCTGGGCGAAGCTGCCACCGCAATTGGCGAGGTTACAAGCGGGGCAAAGACGTTGTCCTATGAATTTGAAGTGACGGAGAGTGCCACGCCCTTCGACCTCATCCTCGGCTTCCAAAAGACCGGCTCCGGCAATGCGCCCGCCCAGTTGGTTGCCGACGATGTGCGCCTCGTCCACATTTATACGGTACCTACGGGCATAGATATTGTCATCCCCGGGGATAAGGCATTGAAGGACGGCAAACGCCTGGAGAATGGTCGCATAGTGATAGTAAAGAACGGTGTGAAATACCGCACCAACGGACAGATCGTTAAATAACGGATACACAGTAAATGCAGCAGGCCTCCGGTTTCGGGGGCCTGCTGTTGTTTTCAGTCCTTTTCATCGGGCGCTTCGTGCGCTGATCTTTTTCCCTTCTTTGCTCCAGATGTATATCCAGCTGCCTTTACGGCTGGTGATGGTGTTGCCTGACACGCCGACAATCTTGCCGACATTCGGGACGCTCATCGTCTTGAGCGTTTTGCCCTTGGCGTCGCAGATGTAGTAGAAGGAGTAGCGCTTCGCCACGAAGAAGTCCGAGCCCCAACCCATGATCTCTCCCACGCTGCTGCGTGCGAGTCCGCCAATCTTCTTGCCCTGGTCGTCGTAGACGTAATACCAGTTTTTGGTCTCCTCGATGTACGATATCTGCTGTCGCTGTGCCTGCGCAGCCATTGTCGCCGACAGCAGCAGGATGGTGAACAGTTGTTTCATGGTCTCTGTATTATTGCGGAAATCTTGTTTACAGACGCAAAGATAGCACTTTTGTCAGAATTATCAAAAAATGATTATCAAAAAATGATAAAATTCTTTTGGACAGAGAACGCACGGACTTCTCTCGCCCTTCTCTCGCCTTTGGCAAACCCTAGGCAAGCCCAAAGGGTTTGCTTGGACTTGCGAAGGGTATGCCTAGGGTATGCGAAGGGTTTGCCTAAGGCTTATTTTGCATTTATTTTTTGTCGCAGACGAAATTTTATGTTAAAATACTTGCAAATCGCCATGTTGGCACCGTATCTTTGCGCCCTGAAATTTAAAACGAAGAATACTATGCCTATTAAAAAAGACGGACTGCCCTTTGAGGTACATCGCTCACCGAGCAAGAATGAAGACGGACAATATGTGCTCTACGCTGCCACGGAGAGTGAGCGCACCAGAAGTTATAAGGAGATAGACAACTGGCTGTGCGGTATGGGCCGACTGAGGGGCGGTGAACTCGACCGTGCTCTCGAAGCCCTGATAGCAGAATGTGCACGTCAGCTGGGTGACGGCTATCGTGTCCTTACGCCCTTGGGCGTCTTTTCCCTGAAACTGGGTCTGAAGCGTGAGTTGACCGACCCTCGTCAGGTGGATCACGACGATGCGGAGTTTCGTGCCATCGAGTTCCGACCGTCTGTGGAATTCACAAGAATGGTGAAAGCAAAGGTGCGTTGTCAGGGCTTCCGCT
>Ga0256405_10000218_pt1 | contig 194028 bp, 171 predicted proteins | sample RumenRJG_02DNA_FD_189096 | JGI IMG/M metagenome (GOLD analysis project Ga0256405, IMG submission 189096) | Bovine rumen microbial communities from Lethbridge, Alberta, Canada - RJG_02 | ecosystem: Host-associated > Mammals > Digestive system > Stomach > Rumen | place: Canada: Alberta... | reverse complement strand
CAGGACAAACGCATGAGTCGATTTGGTTGAGGGAAAAGCCGCGGGAAGGCGACTCCCGCGGCATCGGAACCCACACATCCCTCCGCTTTCGGGGCCCATTCGGGCCTCTTTTCGATGCCTTCGGGGCCACGCGGGCATGCCGAAAACGCCGAAACGTCGCTCAGACGAGGTGGCCGGACTTCGCCAGGAAGGCGAGGAACTCCTCCTCGCCGTTGCCCCAGCCGATCGATCTCCTGATGCGCTTCATCGAGAGCCCCTTGTAGCAATCCTTGACTATGGAGATGAGGGAAAGGACGAACCGTTTCATCACCGAAAGCGACGCGGCGGATTCCTTCTCCGCGGTCCGGTTCGCGTCGTCCGCAAAGGTGGAATCCAGCTGCCAATGCAGGTTGTTCTCCACGCCCCAGTGCGACTTGGCGCACAGGGCGAAGAGCTCGACGTCGTCGAAGGATAGCAGGTAGTAGGCGCGCTCCACGGTCACCGCGCCGGTACGGCAGTCCTCCCTCCTCCTCTCGACCATGCCGAAGGAATTGAGGCCGCGCCACTGGGGCGATTCCGCCTGCCAGGACACGTCGGGCGCGGACCAGTAGGTCCTCGTCCAGACGCACGACTGCGACTTGTCGACGGTTTGCCATTTCCTGCCGGAACGCTCGATCTCCGCCAGGAATCCCGGCTCGGCGAAGTAAAGCGCGACGTCCTCCAGCATCTGGGGCCTGTTGGCCTTCAGGGCGAGGCAGTAATGCCCGCCGTTGGAGATGACCGCCTCGGCCAGTTCCCTCTGGGTGTTCAGGGCATCCACGGTGACCACCTTCCCCGCGATGTCGAGCCTCCTGCAGAGTTCCTGCGACACCGGTATCTCGTTGGTCTTATCCGGTATGGGCTCCGAATGGAGGCAGAGGCCGTACTGGGTGGACCAGACGTTGAGCATCTGCAGCTTCCTGACCTCCCCGGCGTAGGTCGTGGCCCTGGCGCTCCCGAGCATCGCCTTGCCGTCCATCGCGATGACGTCGGTGACCGGCGTCCTGTCGGAGATGAACGCGGTTCCCTCGATCCTGCGGTACGCCTTGTTCACGATGCCGCAGACGACCGCGGCCATGACGGGGAAGAGCTCGTCCCGGTCCACGATGCGGAAGCACCTCTGGAAGGTGTCGTGGCTCGGGATCCCTCCCGGAAGCGACAGCCACCTGGACAGCCATTCCCTCCTTTGGAGGCAGTACGACTCCACCTCGGTCCACTCGTCGGCCCCGGCGAGTATGGCGAAGAACGCCATCGCCAGCACCTCGGCGAAGACGTGCCTGCAGTTGGGCTGGTACCTGGTGTCGGTGAGGGAATCCATCGCCTCCCTTATCGTCACGATCATCGGGACGGCGGATTCCCTTCCGTCGCTCTCCCATTCCGGCAACGCCTTCCTCACCGTCCTGAACATCGGGTCCCTTCTCGCCATAACCGTGCCTCCGAAGTAGTTTTAGACTTACTTTGTAAGTCTAACTACCATGATTCTACCCGATTCGCCGGCGAAGGAAAACCCCGACGTCGGACGCCGGGGCCGAAATAGCCTTTAGGCTAAACTCGTGCGTTTATCCTGCGGGACGGTGGAGACATCGTCCTTTCGGGACCGCCCCCCTGAGGGGTCTAGTTCGCTAGGCCCCTCTTGCATCTTCTTTTTTGGGCGGCCACCCAATTTGAAGGAGGAAGAGCCCATCGACTCGTCGGTGCTTGCGCTGCTGCTTCTCCCGATCATCCTCGTGATGTTCGAGAGCCGCCGTAAGTAAGGTTGTAAAAGCCCCCAATGGGGGCCCAATAGCAATCTTATTATAGGGTAGGCGGGCACAACCCACAAACCCTGGCCGTGAGGACGAGGCCATTCGTCCCAATGGGTCCGCCCCCAAGGGGGAGTCTGGCTTTCCAGGCTCCTCTTGTTTTTTATTCCGCGCATTTTCCTATGGACGATTTTGCCCATTCCCCTATTCTTGTTGTTATGAACATCACATTCCTTGGCTCTGGCGCTTGGGCGACGGCCCTCGCCTATGACTTATCCAAAAACGGGCACGACATTCTCCTTTATGGCATCGATCCCAATGAGGTATCAAACATTGAGAACGATCACTGCAACAAGAAATACTTTCCCGACATCCTTCTTCCCGAAAACATCCACGCGACGGGGGATATCGTCTTTGCTTTAAGCAAACCCGAGGTTATTGTCCTCGCCGTCCCAAGCCACGCGATCAATAGCATCGTCGAATTGCTTGAGAAGCATTGCAAAGGCAACCCCTATATCGTCAACGTCATCAAAGGCTTTGATCCCCGCACCGGAGAAGGCATCACCTCGATGATCCAAAAGTCTTTCCAAGGCAAATTCAGCCCCAAAGGATTGGTATCCCTCGTGGGTCCTTCCTTTGCCTACGACGTCATTCACGATGACCTCACCGCCGTCTGCGCGGTTAGCCAAAACGAAGAAGACGCGAAATTCATCCAAAAGCTCTTCTCCACCTCCGCTTTCCGCGTCTATGTCCAAAACGATGTCATCGGGGCCGAGATCGGCGCGGGCATGAAAAACATCGTCGCCATCGCTTCCGGCATCATGGAAGGCCTTGGATATAAAGACAATACGCGCGCGGCATTAATAACGCGCGGGTTAGCGGAAATCACCCGCTTTGGGGTCGCTAGCGGTGCCCATGCGGAAACCTTCCTAGGATTAACGGGCGTCGGCGACCTTTGTCTCACCGCCTCCAGCCACCGCTCCCGCAACTACGAATTCGGTATCGCGATCGGTGAAAAAGACTCCGCGGAGGGAGCCTTAGAGAACATGACCAAGACCGTCGAAGGCGTCTTGGCCGCCAAAACGATTCATCTTCACGCCCAACGTTTGGGCATCAAAACACCCATCGTCGACGCGGTATATGCCGTTTTATATGAAGGGGCTAAGCCATCCTTAATGGCCAAAGCCCTCATGGAACGCGAACTTAAATCCGAATAATCACTTTGCCAAATACTCTTTTAAGGCTTCGACCTTATCGAGTTTTTCCCATGGCAAATCCAAGTCCGGACGGCCAAAGCATCCATAGATGCAGGTATCGCGGTACCGGAAACCCGGCTTGGTTAATCCAAACGCTTGGATAATCGCACCCGGACGCGCATCAAACACCGCGTCCACCGCTTCCAATAAACGATCTTCATCCACGGTCGCGGTACCAAAGGTATCAATATGGATGGATAACGGTTTGGCAACGCCGATCGCGTAGCTTAATTGGACTTCCACGCGCTTTGCAAGTCCCGCTGCCACGATGTTTTTTGCCATATATCGAGCGTAATAAGACGCGCTGCGATCGACTTTGGACGGGTCTTTTCCAGAAAAGGCGCCGCCACCATGACGGGCATAGCCGCCATAGGTATCGACGATGAGCTTACGTCCGGTTAATCCCGTATCCCCAAGCGGGCCACCGATGACGAAACGACCCGTGGGATTGATTAGGTAATCAAAGTCCGTGTTGAGACCAAAGGATTCCGCGACGGGAACCATGATCTTTTCGTGGATGAATCTCTTGAAGGCGTCCATATCGACGTCTTCATCATGTTGCACCGACATCAAAACGGTATGGATCAAGGGATGCTCTTCATCCGTGTAATCGATCGTCACTTGGGATTTCATATCCGGACGGGCGCCGGGGAATTCACCGTTTTTACGCATGGTTGAGGCAACACGCACCAACTTATGGGCGATGCCAATGGCCAAAGGCATATAGCCATCCGATTCGTTCGTGGCATAGCCAAACATGATGCCTTGGTCCCCTGCCCCTTGTTCGAGCAACTCGCCACGATCGACCCCTTGGGCGATATCGTGGGATTGGGTATTCACGCGCACATCGATCGTGCAGCTATCCGCCCCGATTCCTTTGGATGCGTCGTCATAACCGATTTCACGTAATACTTTCCGGGCGATGCCTTCGTAATCCGGTTTGCCATTACAGGTGATTTCGCCACCGATTAAGACATATTCCTTGGTCGCGAATACTTCGCAGGCGACATGGGAATGAGCGTCTAAGCGTAAGCATTCGTCTAAGATGGCGTCGGCGATTTGGTCGCAGACTTTGTCGGGATGTCCTTCCGACACGGATTCGCTGGTGAATAAGATGCGGTGTTTCATGGTTGATTCCTCCTTGGGAAAGAAAACGCCTTCCCACAAGCGGGAAGGCTATAAAAAGCTTCTTCCTGCTTCATCGTTCCCCCAGTGGGCGGGGGCTAGGGCGAGCACTTACCTCTTCCTATTGGAAGTGGAGTTGCTAACGAGGCATTGCCCTGTCTCGTTTCGTGATGAAGAGTTTCTTCGGGGAGTATCTTGCCAGCCTTATCGCCCAAATGCAAGAAAATGGGGATCACTCCCCACGTTCTATATCGATTTGGGTTTATTTCTTCGCCAAATAGTTGGCAAAGGCTTTATCTATTTGCTCCTGAGGATCAAATCCCACTACGTCTAACATCGATGCGGCCACCAAGGTCGTCTTCTTGATGCCAAAGTATTTCTTTGCAAGCGCGGCGACATAGTCGTAACTGTAATCTGGCTCAAAAGGTCCGCCCGCGGTTGTAACGTAGATGAGTTCTTGTCCCTTGCATAGTCCAATGGGATTTCCCTGTTCGTCATAGGCTGAGACGACCCCGATGACATAGATGTTCTCCAGATAGAGTTTAAGCAACGAAGGGAAGGAAGAATCGTAATAAGGCGCGGCGATGACGATGCGATCCGCTTCGGCAAATTGCTTGGCTAAGGCAGACACCTTTTCGACGTTTTCGTCGCGAAGACGAATCGTCTCTTCATCAATCGGCTTTAGTCCCATTTCCCGAATCTTAAGTTCTTCGAAAGGCTCACCGAGGTGATTGAGCACTCTTAGAGCAAGAAGATTGGTACGGGAGTCCTTACGGACACAGCAATTGATATAAAGGGTCTTCATTGGATATCGCGATCAATTATATTCGCGTTGAGCTCGCCGTTGCGTGGCAAATCCGGAACGAGGTTCTCGCAGCCCGTTATATAAGACCCGCTGCGATCGGTGGAGGCATGGCCAAAGAACGCACCGAATTTTTCCTCGCCTTCGACGTTTCCGCGATTGGTGAGGTTTTCCGCGTGCAGCAGGCCGTTATTCGTACGGTAGCAATAGCGGTATACGTCGAGCCAGCCTGAGATTCCGCCGACGAAGGTTGTGCCGCTGATAAGACCCGAATTAACGCAACTTGCGACATTAACGGTCACGATGTCGCTATCGTAACCCGAGTAATAGCTTCCATAGCTGTGATAATACCGATGTCTTCCGATGATCCCGCCTACATAAGTGAGCCCCGACACACGACCTGAGTTTTGGCAATCCCGGACTTCCGTCGTTCCATCCGCCCTACCGGCGATTCCGCCAGTTTCTTCTGATGAAGAAGATACAAAGCCCGTATTGGAACAATCCTTTACCGAGCCCGTCGTCCAACCGACAACGCCCCCAAGGAAACGTCCCGAGGCCATAAGGTCACTGCCGTTTTCAAGCCCGCTGACGCTATGGCAAAAGCCCGCATAACCTCCGATATATGAAATCTTGTTACCATCTCCGTCTAGCGCAGCGGAAACCGCGATGTACTTCGTTCCCTCGTTCGTGCAATTAGATAGGCTCACACGCTCGGCATGGCCGACGATGCCACCCATATAGCTCGTGCCCGTAATGGTTCCGGAGCATTCGCATAGGGTGATGTTACTCGCGTAGTGGTTTCCAAATGCTTTGCCAAAGACGCCGCCAACGCGGTTAATGCCACTCACGTTGCCTTTGTTTTTGTTTCTCGATGCCGCCAGGATACCTAAGTCCGTCCGATACCCAAGACGGTATACCCGCATTTCGCCGACGACGCCCCCGACGTCATTTTCCCCGGTGACATTTCCTTCGTTTGAGCACTTTGTAATGGTGATGGTGCGCGTATCCGAATCGTAGCCCGAGTAGTACGAGCCGTAGTTCCAATAGTATTCCGCCTTGCCAATGACACCGCCAACCATGTCCCCGGATCCGCTGACGTTACCCGCGTTCACGAGACTTTGAATCGTCGAAGGGTTCGCCCAATACCCGATTAATCCGCCAACCGTCGACTTGCCCTTAACGGTGGCTTCGTTACGGCAATCCACGATGGAACCACCTTCCTCGTTATAGCCGACAAGCGCGCCAAGAACGGATACTTTCGACGCATCGACGGTGCCGGTGGTTCTCACGTTGCGTAACGTGCCTTTATTTGTTAAGACAACGCCCCCAAGTCGTTCGAACATATCCGTCGACTTAACGTTCAGATCAAAAACGATGTCTTCCAAAATGCCCGTATTCACGTCGATGAAGTTCACTTTGTTCTCAAAGTCCAATTCCTTTAAAGGGAAATGCAATGTGTGATTCGCCCCATGAAGACGCCCAGAGAATTCATCAAACGTCGGGAAGGACTCATCCAAGTAAATATCATCCAGCAAGGCGATCGCCCCAAAGCGTTGTCCACGACGGATTGCAGATAATAGCTCTGCTTGGGTACGCACACCCGTATAGAAATAAAGTGGCTTCGTGCGGTTGAAAGACAATGAATCGTCCCATTCGCAGAAGAAGGAATACTCGAAATCGTTTTTGTAATCGTTCCAACCATAGACACCGTTAGAAAGGTGAAGGCCTAAATATTTTTCCGCTCCACCTTCGCCGTGATTTGGTTCCCCTTTGTTCCAGCGGGTGTAGTCAAAAGGCTCGCCAGTAACCCAGGCAAAGGATCCATCTTCCGTCGTCGCGCATTGAGCGCCTAGCCAGCAAGACGGCTGGACATCAGGAATATCGAGTTCATTAAGCATGGAGACCACCGCTTTGTCTTCTTCCGCCGTGGTGAATGTCGCGAGATGACCGCCAATGCGCTCGCAATATGCTTCCGCTTCCAGCCAGGAGAGTTTTTCTTCAATGAAGCAGTAATAATGTTGGTTCCCCGAATACTGGAAAATGCGCAAGCTCGGCAACAAGGCAACGGGGATCTCTTCCATGCTTGGCGAAAGCTCAGAAAGACTACCCGATGAGGCAACGGGTTTTGAGGAAGAACTCGGTGTTGCGCTGGAATTCCCGTTGCACGAAAAGAGCAACGAACCTAAGGCGAATAAAGACAGGATTTTGACGCAATTCTTCATTGTTTTCTCCTTTAAATGGCTATTTCTCCATCGGAACAAACGATTTTCTCGACCGCCGATCCGGATAAGTATTCTTTTCCTTTCGCAATCGATCCCCACTGGGCTTTGGTCCCATTATAGGAAATCTCTTTTAGCGAAGAAGTATCCGCGAAGGCAAAGGTGCGGATAATACGCAGGCTCATAGGCAAAATAAGCCGATGAAGTGATTCACAATACCGTAAAGCGGACTCCCCAATCGTTTCTAAGCCCTCCTCGAAAGCGAGTTCTTTAAGAACGCCACAACGGGCAAAGGCATAATCCCCAACTTGCAGGAGCTTGCTTGGAAGTTCAACGACGCGTAAGGAAGAGCAAGAGAAGAAGGCGTAAGCCCCGATGCTTTGGATGTCATCGCTTAGCCAAACTTCTTCAAGCCACTCCTTCCCGGTCCAGGCTTGGGGTGGGATGTCACGGTGCCCTTCTCCGTAGACGATGCGGGTAATCGGGCATCCTTCAAACGCTGATTCAGGAATGGTTTCCATATTGCCCGGAAGCGTCAGTGAGGAAATGCCACATCCCTTAAATGCCTCAATCCCGATGGACGTCAGGGTCGAAGAGAGCGAAACAGAAGCTAGAGACGTGCATTCCTTAAATGCTTTTTCACCGATCGTGGTTAATCCATCAGGAAGCACGAGTTCACGCAAAGAGGAGCATTGATAAAAAGCGGATGATTCAATGTTATTTAGCGCACCTTTCCTTAGATTCAATTCCGCTAGCCCCACGCAACCGGAAAAAGAGGATGAACCGATGGCGGATACCGTTTCCGGAATCGTTAAGGAGGCCAGCGATACACATCCTTCAAACGCTTGGGCGGGAATGGTTTTCAATCCCGCACCAATCGTGACTGATTGTAGTTTTGCACACCCCGAAAACGCGCGAAGCCCCAAATAGGTCAAGCCATCCGGAATGCGAACGCTCGATAACGAGGCGCATTGATAAAAGGCATCGTTATCGATTCGCTTCAAGCTATATGGAAACGTGACTTTGTCCAATGAAAGGCAATTGGAAAACGCCGTGGTGTCAATGTGGGTGAGCCCTTCAGGGAACTCCATTGTCTTTAATGATTCACACGAAGCGAATGCGCCTTGCCCAATGGACGTCAGCTTATCCGGTAACGTGATTTTCGTGATCCACGTGCATCCGAAAAAGAATTGGGGAGGGATAGAAGAAATCGGCGAAAGGAGGTGCACCTCCGTCACGTTTAATAGTTTTTGGAAGAACCCAGTTGGAACCTTCATTATCGATAACGAGGTCGCTTCGCAATGAAGGTTCGTCAGCGTGTTGCCATTACCGTAGAAGCGCGTGGATGAAGGTAGCACAATGTTTCGCCGGGCATTCTCTTTGAACACATCGTCGGCCACCCCATAGCATCCTTCCGGAAGCGTGATTGATAACTCCGTCCCCATATCCATGATGGCGATAGCATAATCAAAGGTTTTGCTGGGCAAATAACGAACCCCGCCTTGAAGCGTCGTGACTACTTGGCTATCGGCGAAGGCCTCAGCGTAAGAAAACTCGCATAGCGATTCCCCGACATAAACATGAGTGACGCCAGAGTGAGCGAACGCATGGTCTCCTATAAACCGCATACTTGGATTGAGCGTAACAGAGGTAATCCCCTGTCGCTGGGCAAAGGCATAAGACTCAATGCCCACCACTTTCATTGATCCATAGGGTCCATCGATTTCATCCGGAATCTCGATTTCGGATAATGATCCTCGATAATCTTCGAGGTAATAGCCGCCTTCCGTTCTTCGATAGGAATAAGTGAAATCATCGATGATCACCGTCGGGATTTCACTCGTTAAGGAGAGGCTGGTACCCGAAGAAGGGCGTTCGTTCGAACCGCAAGAAAAACATAAGCCGATAAGAAGCGTCGACAGAACGAATCGTTTCTTCATGAATCCCCCTGTTCCTCTTGATGATAGCAAAGCAAAGCTTTCCGTCTAGATGAAAAAGCCCAACCAAGTGGCTGGGCTAAGAGTTAATTGATGGATTTTAACGCTTTGGCGAGTTGATCCGGGCACGAAGTGTGGAACTCTCTGGTCGCGGGGCAACGGATACCATCGAGGATTTTGATGACTTCCTCAATGGGCCGCCCTTCGCATAAACGGGCCACGCCTTGGGTATTTCCACCACATCCGCCATTGAAGACGATCTTCTTGATGATGCCATCTTCGTGGACGATGGTGATGCCCCGTGCGCAGACGTGCTCGGGCTTGAATTCAAAGGTTTGTTCCATTATTCGTGGTGATGATGGCACTCGCAGGAGGGATCATCGCATTCTTCACCTTCGCAATCGCATTCGTCGGTCATGCAGTCCACGAGTTCGCCATAGACTTCGCCGGCACAGTTGGCGGCATTGCTTTCATCAGTGTCGATGTGCATGGCAAGGGAGAACTTCTCGCTGACGCGGACGATGACGTCACCGAAGATGGTGGTGCGGCCTTCGGTGCGGACGAGGACGAAGACATTCGCACCGTCTTCCACGCCGAACTTCTCGGCATCCGCCGGGGTCATATGGATATGACGCTTGGCGACGATGACACCTTCATCGAGGTGAAGTTCACGGCCGTTTTCCGGGTTCTGCAAGGTGATGGGGGCGCTGCCCTTGACATCGCCCGAGAGGCGGATGGGGGCTTTGACGCCTAAGGTGCGGGCGTCGGTGGCGCTGACTTCGACTTGGTTCAAATTGCGAAGAGGGCCAAGGATGGACACGCCGTTAATGACGCGGGGTTTGCCGGTCTTGGGGTTGACTTCGCCGATGAGGTTCAAGCGGGTGGTCGAGACGTATTGGCCCGGTTGGGAGAGCATGCTGCGGACGGTGAGTTCGGCATGTTCGCCCTCGGGGACGCCCATAAGGTAATCGAAAGCAGCTTGGTCGAGGTGGATGTGACGGGCGCTGGTTTCAACGAGGATTTGATATTCTTCCATTATTCGTACTCCTAGATATCGGGGTCATTATATATCAAGCGCGCCTTTCTAGCGCGAGTAATGCGCTTTCCCTTTCCGTCCGAATTTGCGGTTAGCGAACGTAATCATCAAATTGATGAGGTATTTCACGATGCCCAAGATGATGTCGATGACGACCTTGATCCAAGTCAAAGACGAAGACAAGAAGCGAAACGCCCAGGTCAAGAAGTAGCCCGTGAACAGCGAGGAAACCGCGAGGAAGAAATATTTATAAAAGGAATTATGGAAGAAGCCCTTATGGTGGAAGACCAGCTTCTCGAGCATGAAGTAGTTATAAGGAAGCGAGATCGCGCGGCTACAAAGATGGCAATAAAGTAATTGCACCGCATCCGTGGAAGCTTCCTTCCAAACATAGGTCGCGAACACCCAGAAGGTCAATATATCGATCAAGAAGGACGTCACGCCCACCAAGATATAGGCGATAGGCGTACGCATGATGAGCAAGCTATCCGCGACCGGGCGGAAATGGGTTCCTTTGTTCCCCTCTTCATAAATCGTGTGGATTGGTACCTCAATAAAGCCAAACTCGCGGGAGGCCGGGAGAAGGAAATTCATTTCATAATCAAAGCGGTATCCATAGGTCGCTAAAGCCATGTCAAAGGCATCGCTAGGAATCGCTCTTAAACCAGTTTGGCAATCGGTGATCTTGCGGCTGGTAGCAAAGCGGAAATAACGCGCGCTCCACTTGTTTCCCGAAGCGCTTTTGGGCGGGGCCTTGGACCAGTCGCGAACCCCCAAAATCAACGCAGAAGGGTGCTCTTTTCCCGCATTTGCCACGGAAATGATGTCTTCTTTGATGTGTTGTCCATCGCCATCCGCGGTGACGATTTCATCTAAATCCGGGTAACGTTTCAATAGTTCCGTCATCCCCGTTTTAAGCGCGAATCCTTTGCCTTTGTTCGTGGGATAGGAAATCACCGAGAAGACGGTTTTCTCTTCGACGTCTTTGAAGATGGAGGCGTAACGTTCCCCCGAGCCATCATCGACGACGAGGAAGGCGTCGAATTCCCCTTTTTTGAACGAATAAAGAAAGGGCAAGACTTTCTCGCTTGGCTCATAGATTGGGATCAATAAGGCGTTCACGGGTTTGTATCTAATCTTATTTTCTTCCCAAGTACAAGCGAAATCGCTTTCCTTAAGGAAATTTGCGCTTGTCACTACCCACTTCGATGGCTACACTTGTGCGGAAAGGAGGCGAAGCGAATGGACGAAGAGAACGAAAGCACCGCGACCAAGGTTGCCTCGATTGATCCCGAAAAGATTTTGGGTTATATCCGCAAGAAAGACCGTAAGGCCCTTTTGACCGTTTTCGAAATCGTCCCGAACATCGACATCGCGGAAGCGGTCAACGATTTCGAGCCCGCCGACCTCCTATTCATCTTCCGCTCGGTTCCCAGCGAAATCACCGCGGACTTCTTTGACGAACTTTCCTCCGACACGAAGGAATCCTTGATCAAGGCGATGACCGATAAGGAACTCGTCGACCTCATCAACGAGCAATACGCCGACGACGTCGTCGACACCGTCAACGAACTTCCCGCCAACCTCGCCAACCGCGTCCTTCGCGCCGCGAGTAAGGACATGCGTAAGGACCTAAACCGCCTTCTCCAATACGCCGAAGGTACCGCCGGGGCCTTAATGACCACCGAGTACCTCGAATTCATCGACACCGCCTTAGTCGGTAAAGTCATCGAGGAGATCCGCGCGAAAGGAAAAGACGCCGAAACCGTCTACACCGTCTTCGTGCGTAACAGCAAACGCGAATTCGTCGGCACCGCCGGCTTGGATGATTTGATCTTCGCTAATCCCAACGATCAGCTCAGCGAAATCATGAACCGCGACGTGGTCTCTTGCCACACCGCGACCGACCAGGAGGAAGTGGCCAACACCTTCCGCCGTTATGACCTGAACGCCATGGCCGTGTTAAACGCCGATAGCCGCTTAGTCGGCGTCATCACCATCGACGACGTCATGGACGTCATCGTCGAGGAGCAGCAAGAGGACTTGGCCCACATGACCAACATGTCCGCCTCGGATAAGCCCTATATGGAGCTCACCGCTTGGGGCAACGCCAAAAAATGCTTCCCTTGGCTCATCGCGTTGCTAGTTCTTGGCACCTTCACCACCTTGGTCCTCGACCGTATCGAGAAAAGCGCCATTTTCACCGCGTTGCCGATGCTTATCGCCTTCGTTCCTACCTTGATGGATACCGGAGGAAACGCCGGAGCCCAGACCACGGGTTTGATGATCCGTGGCCTCGCCGTGGATGAATTCGGTCCCAAAGACGTCTTGAAAGTCCTCTGGAAGGAATTCAAATCCGCCCTCATCATCGCGGGCATCGTCGCCGCATTCGCATTCGTATGGGTCTTCATGGAACAATACACGGGTATCGTCAATGACGCCGAGAACTTCCCTAACGTCAACGTCTGGAACGGCAATTGCTGGACGGCAGAATTCGCGCTCCACTGCTTGAAAAACAGCACCTTGATCGCGATCACCATGGGCTTAGCCGTCACCTTCTCCAAGTCGATCGGCACCTTGCTTCCGTTAGGTGCGGCGGCCATCAAGAAAGACCCCGCGCTTCTCTCCCAGCCTATGCTCACCACGATCATGGACGTCGCCACGCTTTGCATCTTCTTGCTTATGGCGATGGCCTTCTTCCCTCAATTTGCTTAATCGCTTATTCCTAGACGAAATACGCGCATCTACTTGCGCGTTTTCTCTTTTTCGTTACGATTATTCCGTTAAACCAAAGGAGCCTTTTCTATGAAAAAGACCACACTTCCCCTCTTCGTCCTTTCCGCGATGGCGTTAGGGCTTGCATCCTGCAGCATCAACCAATTCATGCCTTCTTCTTCAGCTGAAGGCAATTCCGGATCGGACGGATCAGACTCGCAAGTCACCTCCCAAGCAGGGCCTGAAACCTCCAATTCTGGCGCCTACGAAACGTCCATTTCCATGCAAAGCGCGGACGTTTTCCCCGCGGAAGCGTTCAACGCGTTCCTTACGGAGCATAGCATCCAAGAGCAAATCCCCACGTTTGAAGCGCCCTCATTCCAATATGTCGTCGGCGTGGACCAGGGTGTTGATTACATCTATGTCGAAGGTCTTTATGCCGATGAAGCCACGGCCTTAGAAAAGGAAACCTCCTATAGCGCAGCCATCACCGAAGTCGGATTCGAAGTGCTCGACATGAAGGAACTCTTCGGCACCCTCATCGCGGTTACAAGCGACGATAATCTCACCGTCATGTTCGGCGCGGTTGATAACGCCTTTGCCCTCCAAGTCTCCTATGGCATCCCCGAAGAGGAAAGCGGAAGCTGGGACTCCGACATCGATTGGAGCCAAGAAAGCATCGAATACCTTTCCGAGTTCCCCGCCGATGAATTGGCCGCCTTCCTTGCCACGTACGATATCACCATTCAAATCCCTTCCTTTGATGCGCCGATTTACGGCGGAGGGCTATTCGAAGATGGGGGAATGGAAGGCTACGAAATCTATGGTAACTACGAAACCCTAGAAGCCGCTCAGCAGGTCATGGAAGACTATGCGGTTGCATGTGGAAAAGCCGGTTTCATCGTGGAGGAAGGCGAAGACGAATACGGAAAGCTCTACTCCATCGCCGATCCCGACAATTTAGTCGATATCGAAGCCTATGCCGACGAAGACGAAGATGGTCCCTACTTCTGCATCGACGTTTACCCCATGGTCGCCTTTACTCCCGAGCTTGATGGCAGCGTCATCAGCTTTGCAGATGAACAAATGCTCACCACAAAAGACGGCAAAAAGAGCATCTGGACGGGCGAAGGATTTACCTTCACCGTCGAAAAAGGGCAAAGCACACTTGAAGTCGGTAACAAGAACTATTTCTCCAACCCCTTGCGTCTTTATGACAAACAAATGATCATCGTCGAGTCGCTCGAACCGATGGACACCATCAATTTTTTAGTCAACACTGAGGCGGCCAAATCCACCGTGGAAAAGCTCACGGGATCCACTGCTTCCGTTGGAACATGGGATAACGATGGCGACCTTGTTTCGCTCACCTTGCCCGCGGAGACCACGAAGGTCACGATCACTCTCGATGGTACCGCCAGCTCCCAAGTCCACCTTGATGCCATGTCGGTCGTCCCCTTCGCGCAACCCGAATAACGCCTAATAAGGCCTCCTTGCCCCGCCCACGCGGGGCTTTCTTTTAGGTTGCGCGCGCATAAGAAAATCCATGGTTGCAAACTACTCCCCACATTTCTATAATCTTCTCGCTGCGGGAGTGGCGGAACAGGTAGACGCATACGTTTGAGGGGCGTATGGGGCAACCCGTGTGAGTTCAAATCTCATCCCCCGCACCATGTAACTAATGCGTTCTTGATACAATCGTCAGGAACGTTTTTTCTTAAAATCGCTGACGGTGTGGCTTTTCAGATATTTTGGGCTTTCAACGAGGGAGGCATTTTTTCGTTTATGGGGCTGAGGAGGAAGTCTAACGATGAACCGGCACCCTTTTAAACTACATATGTGTATTGATATGTATTTTGTAGTTTAGTAGAATATTCTAGGAGGAAACGAGGATGCCAATTTTCCAGGGAGTCATGGAAGAGGAATTGGAACGCAATCTGCGGAAACAGGATGCGTTTAAGGCCGAGATCTCCGCCCATCCCAAAGGATATTTGTCCGTCTGTCGTATCGGCGGCGTTAGCTACGTCTACCGCAAGCACAGGGAAGGGAAGAAAATCGTTTCCGTTTATATCGGGCGCCCCGGCAGCGAGGAGGTTGCCCAAGCTGAGAACGAGCGGGAAGCTTACCTATTGGCCAAACGCTCGCTTGCCGAACTAAAGCTAGAAGAGAAAAGGCTAAGGAGGGCCATCAAAGACTATGCCGGAATATGAACTCGAAATGCGCGAGGTAATGAAGGCCCTAAATGCCTCCGGCGCATTATCGCATTGCATCGTCACGGGTTCCTGGGCGATGTATTTCTATAAAACCATTTTCGAGGACTTCCACCCTCGCGTCGAGACGACGGACCTCGATATGTATTTGCCTAACCCTAAATCCGCAACCGCGGAAAACCTTCCCTTGCGTCTGCGGGAACTCTCCTATATCCGCTCCGACGACGCGTTGACGGGCAAGACGACGTTCCTATCCTCAAACGGCTTCGAAATCGAGTTCCTCACCGTTCCAGACCGCACGATGTCGCCCGTTATTCGCGTCCGTGGCATGTCCATTGGGGCGGAAGCATTGCCAAAGATGGCGCCCATTGGCTGGAACTTCGTTGAACTGGATTGGGAGGGCATGAAAGTCAAAGTGGCGTCCCCAGCTTCCTTTGTCATCCAGAAGCTGCTGATCAACGACGAAAGAAAGCCCGAATGGAAAAGGGAGAAGGATCTTGATGCGGTCCGTTATGTCCTAATCTTTGTCAAAGCATCACGCAAGTATAGCGAAGAATTGAAGGAATCCGTTCTTTCCGCTCCGAGAAAGTGGAGAAAGGCCATTATCGATACCGCGGCGAAAAATGGACTCGATTTGGGATTGTAATCCCAGAAATGAACCTGGCTGTGGCCAGAAGCCTAGCGTATGCAAAGCGATCTTGGCTTTGCATCAAAAGCATCAAAGTCAGCCAACTCATTAACAGGCCATCGGAAATACCTTCCCGATGGGTTTACTTCGTTTGGGACTCATTCTTCTCTATTAGAGAATGTGATACCATTTGGCCCGATGGCCTTACTCGAGATCGAAAACCTCTTCTTCGACTATGGGGACAAACCCCTGCTTTCAGGTGTTTCGCTTCGCCTTAATCCCGGCGAGCATGCCGCGATCGTGGGCATCAATGGCTCGGGCAAATCGACCTTGCTTCAGCTCCTTATCGGTGACAAACGTCCCGATAAGGGCAGCATCGAATGGCAAAACGGCGCGACCTATACCTATTTGGACCAGCACCTTCAGGTGAACATGGACCTTAAGGCCGAGGAATATTTCTATGGCGTCTACTCTCATCTCTTTGAAAAAGAAAAGGAGATGGAACGTCTCTATATCGAAGCCTCCAATGGCAATCCTGGTTACGAGAAGCTACTCGCCAAAGCCGAGCGCATTGGCGATGAGCTCATGCAGGAAGATTTCTACACCCTCCAATCCAAAGTCGGGGGAGTCATCGATGGCTTAGGGTTCCGTAAAGAGGATCTGGAGAAGCCATTAAAACTCTTATCCCCAGGGATGCGTGAGAAAGCCTATTTGTCCAAGATGCTCCTTGAGGAAAAAGACGTCCTGATCATGGACGAGCCCACGAACTTCCTTGATCCCATCCAAGTCACGTATCTCGCCCAATACCTAAAGACCTATCCCAAAGCCTTCCTCGTCGTAAGCCATGACGAAGGGTTCCTTAAGGAAATCGCGGATGTCGTCTTCTATCTTCGCGCGGGGAAGATCACCCGGTATAAAGGAACCTTTGATCACTTCCTGCAGCAAAAGGAAATCGACCTCGCCCAAGCCGAGAAAGATTACCTTGCCCAGCAACGTTACATCAAAAAAGAAGAGGCCTTCATCGCCGCCCACATCGTCCGCGCCACCAGCGCCAGAGCCGCCAAATCGCGCAGGGCTCGTCTTGCCCATTTAGAGCGTATCGAAGCCCCAAGCAAAGAAGGAGGCGAAGTCTTTTTCCGCTTTCCCTACTCCCGCCATAGTGGCAAAAACGCCCTCGTCGTCGAAAACCTCGTGATTGGCTATGGGACACCACTTCTAGCCCCGATTAATCTAGAAATCCCCAGCGGTTCCAAAGTCGCGTTGCTTGGCCATAATGGCGTGGGAAAAACGACCTTTTTACGCACGATTTTGTCGCAAATCCCTGCTCTTTCCGGAAACTTCATGTTCCACGAAAACGCGGACGTCCTTTATTTTGAACAGCAAGAAAACATCGACCTATCGTTAACGCCTTTTGATTATCTTCGAGGCATTTATCCTGATTACGATAACACCAAAATCCGTAAGATCCTTGGTTCGGTAGGCATTCGTCAAAACACGGCGATGCGCCCCTTCCGCGAACTCTCTGGTGGAGAGATCGCCAAGGCCAAACTCGCCCCCATCACCCAAGAATCTTCCAACGTGTTGTTGCTAGACGAACCCACCAACCATTTAGACCAAAAAGCCAAGGATGCCCTCTTCGACGCGATTGAGGATTACCCAGGCACCGTGATCCTGGTCTGCCACGAAAAAGACTTCGCGGAAGACCTCATCGATTTCGAGATTCGTTTTAGTTAAGAAGCGCTTTTTTACGAAAGCCCACCAGGAAGCCAATCCAGTGAACCCCCGGAACGGCGATCCAATAGTTATAGCCGCCGACGTCCATGTTGTATTGGCCGACGATCAGGCGGTAGTTTCGGTCTAAGTCCTTAAGCAAGGAAACAAGATGCTCGTATTCTTTTCCTTTCGTGGCCCAGCGGTTAGCTTGGGCTAGGTAACGGATGCGGGATGAAGCCGCCTTGATGGCCGCGCCGCGTTCGACGAGGCTTTCTTCGTCGTATTTGTTCTTGAAATCCAAAGCGGACAACGCATCAAAACATTGCGCGTCGACCTCGGAGAAGACCACGCCTTCCTTACGGAATAACTCGATGAAGGAAAGCAATACGTCGCAGCGTTCATAAAGGATGAGGTTGATGCCTCGACGGCGTCTACGGAGTTTATTACGGAACTCCAGCATCATCGACATGACGTAAACGATAATCGCGATGTAGAAGAAGGCGACCAACACAAGAATCAGCAAGATGACCTGATACGCTTCCATATCCGGCTACTATTCTAATCGTTCTGCCCTTAATGTGGCGAATGAGTTGCCACTTCGCTATCTTTTGCTGTGCATAAAGATAAGGTACAATTTGCCCATGAGCAAAAAACCCATATTAGCAATTCTCTACGACTTTGATTCCACGTTGGCCCCAACGGACATGCAAGCCTATGGCTTCATTCCCCAAATGGGCATGACCCCACCGGAGTTTTGGGCCCGCACGGGACAATTCGCTCAAGCAACGGGCTGCGAGAAGATTCTTTCCTATCTCTACACCATGGTCGCCGTAGCCAGGGAAAAAGGCATTAAATTGACCCGTGAATTCTTAAATGAATGTGGCAAGAACATCACCTACTATCCTGGCGTCACCACCTGGTTTAAGCGCATCAACGAATATGGCGATAAGCGCGGCGTCCAAATCGAGCATTACCTCGTATCCTCCGGTAACCGCGAAATCGTCGAAGGTTGCTCCATCGCCCCCGAATTCAAAGCTATCTTCGGATGCGAATTCATCTTTGATCCCGAAACCAAAGAAGCCATCTGGCCAAAGCTTGCCATCAATTACACCCAGAAGACGCAGTTCTTCTTCCGTATTTCCAAAGGCATCTTCGATACAACCGATGACGATTCGGTCAACCAAAAGGCCACCAACCGCCGCATCAACTACACCAACTTCGTCTATATCGGAGACGGAATGACCGACGTCCCTTCGATGTTGCTTGTCAAAAACAACCATGGCCGTTCCATCGCCGTCTATCCTAAAGGCAAAGGCGATAAGGTCTTGGCCCTCAAAGACGAAGGACGCGTCAATTACGCCGCCGAAGCCGACTATTCTTCCGGAAAGCGTTTGGAGAAGATCCTGCAGTTGCTCATCGACTCCGCCGCGATCCGTGCCGACCTCGATTATTTCGAAGGCCAATCGCCCGCGGGCAAATAGGAGTATACTTTTCCCATGGATTCGACGCGGAACGTCTGCATTGCACTTTTCGGGGGGACGGGAGAGCGTTTTGGCGCACCTTACCCCAAGCAATTCGTCAACCTCGAAGACGAGCCGATGTTGATCGTGACGCTTCGTGAACTTTCCCGCTGCGTCGATATCGATGAAATCTACGTCGTTGCCGAACCTAGCTCCCGTAACGACGTCTATAACCTGATCCTGGCCAAGCAAATCAAAAAGATCAAAGCGATTCTCCGTGGTGGCCCGACCCGTCAAGACTCGTCCCGCTTGGCTTTGGAGTTCCTAAAGCGTTCGGGCGTGCCAAGCGACGCGATCGTCATGATCGTCGATGGGGACCGTCCTTGCGTGGATCCGGAGTTAGTCCACCGCTGCTACGTCACCGCCGCGGAAACCGGAGCCGCGGTAGCCGCGATCCCCGTCACCGAATCCGTATTGGTGTCCAATCGTTCGGGCGACGTCGACCGTTATCTCCCCCGCGACTCGGTATTCATCGTCCAAACGCCCCAAGCGTTCCTTTTCTCGACCATCTACCGCGCCCATCAAAAATTCAAATCGCGCCAGGTCACCGACGATGGCTCTTTAGTCTCTTTAATGGGCAAAAAGGTCTCGGTGGTCATCGGCAACAAAGACAACATCAAAATCACCGTCCCCGAAGACGTGAAGAAATACCTCGAATGGAAAGCGAAGAAAAAGTGAACAAACTCCCCCGCATCGGCGAAGTCGCCGTCGGCACGGTCGTCAAGGTCTACCCGACCTACGCGATCATGCTTTTCGACGATGGCTGGACGGGGCTTCTCCATATCTCGGAGTTATCCCATTCCTTTATCCGTAGTTTCACTTCCTTCGTCACCATCGGCACCATCTACAGCGTCAAAGTCATCGACGTGGACGAAGAAAAAGGCAAAGTCCATGTCTCACTCAAACAAATGAGCGCCGCGGAACGGAAACGTTCCTTCTCCCATCGCCCCATCGACCCGAGCGAACAATCCTTCGATTCCTTAAGGGAACATCTCCCGTTATGGATACAAATGCAGAACAAGGAGCTTGAATCATGATTAAAGTAGATTCATCCCACATCCTTCGCGATGTGGATCTCTCTTCCTATGAAGAGAAAATGCACCGTGCCCACCGTCTCATCGAAGACCGCGACGGCCCGGGTGGGGATTATCTAGGTTGGGCCCATTACCCCGAGACCTATGACAAAGAAGAACTCGAACGCATCATCAAAGCCGGCAAGGAAATCGCCGAGAACTATGAGGTGTTGCTCGTCTGCGGCATCGGTGGCTCTTATTTAGGAGCCCGCGCCGCGATCGAAGCCTTAAATGGCGTGCTTGGAAAGAAAGGCATCGAAATCATTTATTTCGGCCAAACCCTCTCCCCGACCTATGTCCATCAAGTATTGACCTACCTCGAGAACAAGAAGTTCGCGATTAACGTCATCTCCAAATCCGGAACCACGACCGAAACCGCCGTCGCTTTCCGCTTAGCCCGTGACCTTCTTATCCGCAAAGTCGGACCCGAGAAAGCCGCGAAAGCGATCTATGCGACCACCGACAAAGAAAAAGGCGCCTTGCTCCAGCTTTGCAAGAAATATGGCTATGAGCGCTTCGTCCTTCCTTCCGATATCGGCGGACGTTATAGCGTCTTCACCGCGGTCGGCCTCCTACCGATGGCGGCCGCTGGCATCGATGTCCGCGCCTTCCTTCATGGCATGAAGCTTGGCTTAGAGCATTATGGCAAAGAAAAAGATAACCCCGCTTACCTCTATGGCTTGATCCGCCACATCCTCTATAAGGGTGGTTACCCCGTGGAAATGCTCGTCACCTATGAACCAAGCCTTGTCCAGCTTGGCGAATGGTGGAAGCAACTCATGGGCGAATCCGAAGGCAAAGACCACACGGGCCTTCTCCCCGATGCGGCGACCTTCACCACCGACCTCCATTCCTTAGGGCAATTCATCCAGGAAGGGTCCCCGGTGTTATTCGAAACCGTCGTCGATATCCAAAAGCCTGCGGTCGATGTGATCGTTCCCCATGACGATGATGATCTTGATGGCCTCAATTACCTTGAAGGCAAAGGTCTTGATTACGTTAATAAGCAAGCCCATGACGGCACCTTAGAAGCCCATGTGGAAGTCGGCAAGGTCCCCAACGTCCTCATCTCCGTTGAAAAACTCGACGCGGAAGGGCTAGGCGAACTTATGTACTTCTTCATGAGGGCGTGCGCGATGAGCTGCTACCTCAATGAGGTTAATCCCTTCAACCAACCGGGCGTCGAAGTCTACAAGAAGAACATGTTCCGCCTGCTCGGAAAGCCGGGATATACCAAATAAAACCTCGATTCCATCGAACTTTTTAAGGGCTGAAACCCAGCCCTTTTTTCGTTGCTATTTTTCGTTGACCCCTCGGGGGCGCGATGGTATATTTTATGAGCGCGTTTGAAGCGGCCCGCGGATGCTTAGCTCAGCGGGAGAGCATCGCCCTTACAAGGCGGGGGTCGTAGGTTCGAAACCTACAGCATCCACCAGCATTGCTATGGGGCATCAAATGCGCCAAATAAACAGCGTGGGTGAATAGCGAAGTGGCCAAACGCGGCTGACTGTAAATCAGCTCCTTCGGGTTCGGTGGTTCAAATCCATCTTCACCCACCATTGTTTTATTGGGATGTAGCCAAGCGGTAAGGCAAGGGACTTTGACTCCCTGACGCGCTGGTTCGATCCCAGCCATCCCAGCCATGACTCCTCCGCTAGCTCAGTGGTAGAGCACTTGACTTTTAATCAAGGGGTCCAGGGTTCGAGTCCCTGGCGGGGGACCATTTGGACGTCATGATAGATCCTGAGTTGTAACTCAGGTTTTCTTTTGCTCCCGATTTAGCACTCTCCACTTGAAAGTGCCAACAATTTGTACGAAAATCCTCTTTGTCCAAGGAGGTAACTATAAGTTATGAAAGAAGAAAAAACCTTTGAAACACAATCCCAACAACTGTTGGACCTAATGATCAACTCCATCTATTCCGAGAAGGAGATCTTTTTACGCGAATTATTAAGTAACGCGTCTGACGCGATCGACAAATACCGTTACTTGTCGCTGACCAAGCCCGACGAATATCCCGCGAAGACCCATTTTATCCGTATCGAGGCCGATAAGAAGAAACGCACCATCTCCATCACCGATAACGGCATCGGTATGTCCAAAGAGGATATGGAGAAGAACCTCGGCACGATCGCCCGTAGTGGTTCAAAAGAATTCATGCAGAAGGTCGAGGAAGCCAAGAATTCCGACGACCTCTCCATCATCGGCCAATTCGGCGTGGGCTTCTATAGCGCCTTCATGGTCGCTTCCTCCGTCGAAGTGTTCTCTAAGCCCATTAACGGCGAACCCCACCGCTTCTATAGCGAAGGCAAGGACACCTATTCCATCGAAGACGCGCCCTTTGATACCGTCTCGGGCACGAAGATCGTCGTCCATCTCAAAGAAGATAAAGACGACCTCAAGTACTCGGATTACCTTGAGACCTACCGCATTGAGTCGTTGGTGAAGAAATATAGCGACTACATCCGTTACCCCATCAAGATGGAAGTCTCCGTCTCCAAACCCGATTTGGATAAAGAAGGAAAGCCCATCGATGGGAAATACCATGATGAGATTGAGGATAAGACCCTCAACTCCATGATTCCCTTATGGAAGAAGTCGGTCAACGACGTCAAACCCGAGGACCTTAACGAATTCTATAAGTCCAAATTCTCCGATTACGAAGATCCACTCGTTAGCCTTAACGTCCACACGGAAGGTCTATATACCTATGAGGCGTTGCTCTTCATTCCCTCGCACGTACCTTATGATTTCTATAGCGAGTCCTATGAGCAAGGCCTCTCCCTCTATAGCAGAGGCATCTTCATCCAAGACCATTACAAGGAACTCGTCCCCAATTACCTCCGCTTCGTCAAAGGCCTCGTCGATAGCGATGACTTCCCGCTTAACGTCAGCCGCGAAATGCTGCAAAAGACGCCGGAGATGGCCAAGATTTCCAAGAATATTGAGTCCAAAATCATTGCAGAACTCAAGAAAATCAAGAAAAACGACGAGGAGAAATACCTCAAGTTCTTCGAAATGTTCGGCGAGCACATCAAGTATGGAATCTATTCATCCTATGGCATGAAGAAGGACGAGCTCCAAGACCTCCTCTTATTCCACCACCTCAAAGACGATAAGCTCATCTCCCTCGAGGATTACGTCAAAGGCATGGATAAGAGCCAAAAGGATATCTACTTTGCTTCCGGCAAAAACCTCGCCGAGATCAAGACGCTTCCGCAACTTGAGCAAAAGAAGAAAGATAACATCGACGTCTTGTTGCTCGACAAGAACATCGACGAGTTCTGCCTCATGTCGATGAACGAATACGACAAGAAGCAGTTCAAAGACGTTTCCAGCGAGCAAGAAGGCGAACTCTCCAAAGAGAAGAAAGCCGAACTCGAGAAGCTCACCACCGACAATAAGCGCGCGCTTGATAACCTCAAAGAAGGCTTAAGCGGCAAAGTCGATGACGTCATCTTCTCCGCTAAACTCGTCGACTCCCCGGTATGCTTATCCACCAAGGAAGGCATCTCCATGAATGCCGAGCGCGTATTAAACGAAGAGCCGGGCGACCATAAAGAGAACATCAAGTCCACCAAGGTTCTGGAAATCAACCCGAACCATGAACTCTGGGGCGCCTTATCCGAAGTCTCTTCCGACGAAGAGATGAAAGGCTATGCCTCCATCCTCTACGATGAGGCCATGCTCCTCCAGGGTTATGAAATCGATGACAAGGCCGACTTCGTCAAGAAACTTAACGACTTACTTGTCAAAGCGTCGAAGAAATAACCTCTTATAAAACCAAAGGGCAGGTTCAACCCCTGCCCTTTCTTTTTATCCCCAGATGCGTCTAGCGTATTCCGGATGATCAACGAATGGATTCCGGTTCTTTTGGAACCCATAGATCACCTCGTTTCGCTTCACTTCTTTTTCGGATACGGGGTCTAGTTCCGACCACTTGAGGTACAGGTTTACGGCCCAGCTTGATAAGGCAGGGAAGGAATTGCCCGCAAACGCCCCAAAGCTCTTCCATCCGCTGATCTTGTCCTCATAACGCGTAACCATATAGAAATAAATACGCGCGAAGTCGCCTTTATATTCATCGATTGGTTCACATACCGTGCCCGTTACGCCTTCGGTCCCACTCGTGCCGACTTTCGTGCCGTTAGAAGACGTGTATTTCGCACTCGAGACCACGGCGTGAGGATAATTGCTGCGGCGGTTATTCACATAGCCATCCGTTGGTAAAAGATGATGAAGGTCCGACTTCATCGGTTGGGCTTCGTTGAAGACGCTTTGGGGAACCGTGTGTTCGCGGTTATACAAATCGCCTTCTTTGGAGTAATTGGTTTTCCCCGGCGCGCCTTGATGGTCGCGCTCAGGATCAAACTTGCAGGAAGAATAGACGTCGATGATCTTGCCGTTACCGTCTACATCAGAGGTCTTATAAGCGGTATAGGCAAAATCATACCCATTATTCGTATGGTTCTTGATTAGGTTGAATAGCGCCGTCTTTAAGGTTTTCCCGGTCGCGGTGTTACTGATGCTATCGTAATAAGTTCCAGGATCGGAAGGTGCGTCGGAAGTCGCTTGGCTCGAGGAAGACGAGGACGTCGCTTCAGAAGAAGATTCCTGCGGGTCTAGCTCTTCTGAGGAAGTCTGACTCGAAGAAGAGGGGGCGATGCCGCCAGCATAATAATCGATGTCGATCGATTTGATATAGCAAACAGAGGATGCCGCCTTAATCCGGAAATAGGCATAATCGTCATCTAAGGCAATAGCTTTTCCGGAAGTTAACGAAGACACGGCATACGCGTTTTCAAAACTGGAGTCGGATGCGAATTCCAAAGTCGGAACCGCGCTGGCTTTGAAGGTCACCGTAAAGTTTTTGATTTTGGTTAAGGAGGTTGTCGAATACAAAATGCCCGCGCTGCGCTTCATCTGAGCGTATTTATAACTAGAATCCGAAGAGGCCATGCACATCACATAGTCAACTTGGAACCTGCCCCCATCGTCTAAGGAAGCCGAAGTATTGGAGAGCACCTTTTCAGAATAGCTACCCGCGATTGGTCCGTTTTTCTCATCCAAGGTGAGATGATGCAAAGATAAAGGCTCTTCGGAACTGGTTTCAGAAGACTGTTCGGAGGAAGTTTGCTCGGAAGTAGCTTCGGAAGATTGTTCTTGGCTGGAACTCAATTCTTCTTCACTAGAGGCCTCGCTTGAAGATTCGATGGACTCAGATTCAGTCGAAGTCTCGCTCGAAGAAGAAACGATGGGTTCTTCTGCACTGCTTACTTCGGATGAAGATAGCTCGGGTTCAGGGTCAACGCTTGATTCTTCTGAGGAAGAGGGTTGCGCAGAACTCTCAGAACTTGTCTCCGATGATTGCTCGGAAGAAATCGTTTCGCTCTCCACTTGGCTTGAGGAGACCTCCGAGGTTTCGGAGGAGGAGGAAATAGGCTCGGACTCGTCGCTTGATAAGGATTCGCTCGTGGCCTCCGATGAAGGGGCGAAGGAGCTATCTTGCCGTGAGGAAGATGCGCTTGAAGTAGGTAAGGGAGCGCCGCAAGAAGCCAATGCCAACACGGCTAAAGAGCAAAGGATAAGACGACGGCTTTTCACTTAACGACTCCGGCTAGATTGATGCTTTCTGTGGGTTTTAGGACGGCTGATATTCTGGGGTTCCACTTCACCGGTTGGGTTGGTGATGGAGTAACCGATGTTGGTCAAGTGGTCCGCGATACGTTCGAGCTCAACGATAAGCGTGGAGATATAAGGAGTCATCTCCTGGGTGCATTCTTCCTTAATGATACGTTCGTAATGATTACGGTAGAAATCCTGCTTCATTTGATGGACTTTTTCTTCTTGATCTCTCAAATAGGCCAAGGATTTGCGGTCTTTATAGACGAAAATCGTCTTCGCTACCTGGAACATATCTTTGATGATGACGTCTAGTTGCAAAATCTCTTTCACCGCTGCCGGACTAAAGGAAAGATCGTTGTTATGGAGCTCATCCGCGGTCTCGTGGAAATTAAAGGCATGGTCCCCGATACGTTCGATGTCGTTGATGACGTGGAAGTAGGCGCCGATCTTTCGCTCGCCGCGGGATTGGGATAACGGGGCGAGTTTGATCAAGAAGTCGGTGATGCGTTGGTTGAGGTAGTCGATCTCCCCTTCTACGGCGATGACCTGTTTGCTGGTCTCGTTCGTGTAATTGATGATCTTTCCTAAGCCACGTTGATAGTTCTCGTAAGAGAGGTCGAACATGTTGATGATCTCACGCTGAGCCTGCATCAAGGCGACATCGGGGGACTTCAATAAGTTGTCGTCGATGAACTTCACCGCAGAGGCAAAAGCCTTGTCGCTCTTGTCCTTAACGATCTTGGACATCAAGGCGATGAGTGGCTTGATTAACGGCAACATTAACGGCATGAAGATGAGGTTGAAGATGACCGTGTACATGGCAAGCGGGAATTCATCCGAACCATTGATCTGCATGAAGCGAAGCCCTTGGACGATGTATTGCTCCAAAAGCATCGTGATGATTAAGGCCGTCACGGAGGAAATGAGTTTCATGGAGAAGGCAATCCATGCGGTGCGTTTACCGTCGATGGAGCCATTAGCCGCGGCTAGTAACGTATTGGCCACCGTGCCAAGCGTTGCGCCCAAAGCAATATAAATCGCGGAGTTGAGGTCCAAAGCACCACCACCAACCATCGCGATGACGATACCCGTAATCGCGGAAGAAGATTGGGCTAAGGCTGCTAAGGCAGCGCCGATGATGAAGAGCAAGACTGGGTAGTTAATGCTGGAGAATAAAGTCGTGCAGAAGGCGCGGATGTCCGTATTGGCAAAGGCATCTTTCATGACAGCTAAGCCAAAGAAGATAAGACCTAAGCCACATAAGATTTCGCCGATGTTCTTGACCTTTTCATTGGAGAAGAACAACAAGACCGTTCCGATAAAGGCCAAAGAAAGCAAATAGACCGAAATCGGTAACGAAGAAAAAGAGGCGATGATACCGGTAATGGTCGTACCGATATAACCGCCCAACATGATGGTCAATCCTTGATATACGGTCATGACGCCCGCGTTGATAAAGCCGATGACTAAGGCCGCCGTGGCGTCGGAAGATTGAATCACGACCGTGACCGCCACGCCGATCCCCATGCCGATAAAGGGGCTATTCTGCGTGCGTTTGAAGAAGCGACGAAGACCTCTACCCGCGATCTTTTTTAGACCGCCGGACATGAAACGCATGCCGCATAACAAAACGGCGATGCCGACCAGCAAGTACATAATCGCCTTAAGCAGCGCCTCGTTCATAGCCATTCTATTATATAGAAGCTCGTAAGGCCGAAGTATAGGAAAAACGATGAAAAAAGACATGGAGAAGCACATTGCGCAGTGCTAAGATATGTGAGCCTTCGGGCGTGGTGCCGCCGACTTGGCGGAATGGTAGACGCAAGGGACTTAAAATCCCTCGCCCTTAAAAGCGTGCCGGTTCGAGTCCGGCAGTCGGCACCACTTGGAGCGCATGATTCTGATGCCAACGCGTCAGAATTTTTTCTTATTTTGTGCGCAGATATTTATCGCTGATTAGTAAACGTCGCCGATTAACACCCTGCCGCCAAAGCCCGTCCTCCTCCATACTCCCTCCGCAAGCCAAGCGGTATTTTGTTTTATGGCAAAGAAGCGCTACACCGTCACGCTCTTCTCGATAATCCGCACGGCCATCATCAACGGCCTCGATCCTTATCGTTACTTCGAATACGCATTGGAGAGCGTTTCGTTCCGTATTCGAAAAACCTGGAAATCGGATGAAAGTCCGGCGGTTTCCGGCAGACCGGACTCAGACCCGCAGGCCCGTAACGGGTTTTTCCAGGCGGGGGTGTTATTTAAGCGACGTTTACGCTAATTTCCACCAAAACGGGATTTGACCGTCAGACCCTTTTAATGGACGGGTATTAATCAACGATATTTAAGTTGATTATGTTGATTTTCGTATGATGTTTTGATTTCATATTAATATGAGGCGAACCATAAATATCGGAAATAAGAAACAAGCGTGCAAGGACTTAGAGCGGTTCAAAAACAAAAGGTATGAGTCTTTAGAGATTGAGTTCACTAACGTTCATTTACTGAAATTGAACAAAGTTTTAGGTTTCAAACTATTTAGTAAGGATAACCTGTATGTCCACTCTTCAACCCTTTGGGACATAATGCAACCTGTTGGATCGACATATAAGCATCATAGCCATGGTTTGGAACCTGAATTAATCGTGGAGTCTATCAGATCTTTGCCAAATGCCTTCTTTATCTTTGAATCATATTCCAATCGGTATACCGTATTGGTTTTGTCGAGCGATAAATACCCATGTATTGCCGTGGTAATTGAACTGAACGCCGGTTTAAAAAACAATCGTAATGCGAACATTAATAAGATCGTGACTATCTTCCCAAAGGACAATTTGCAAAAGAAAATCCTTCATATACCGAAGGACAAAATCATATATAAAAAATGAGAACCGAACGGGGCACCAATCGCCAATCCTTGGATTCTCGTTTATATTATCGTTTGATGCCCTTAAAAAATCAACAAAAAATGAGAACCGAACGGGGCTCCAATCGCCATACCTTGGATTCTCGAGCAAATCATAACATCGATTCAACAAATCAAACAATTGTTAAAAGGTGGAACTTACATGGATAAGAAGAATCTAGGCAAAACAATCAAGGAAATCCGCGAAAGAAACAACATGTCGCAGCAAGACATGGCGGATTCTCTGGGTTATTCCTCGAGGTCCACGATTCGAAAAATCGAAAGCGGCGAAAATGACATGAGCGAATCCAAACTCAAAAGGCTCATTGAACTATATTGCCTCAATTATGAGGACGTCGGATTAACGATTGATGGTTCTAAAGGTCTCTCGGGGTTAAGAAAAGATAGCCTATATCCAAATCCTGAGATCTCTTCTCTTTGCTACATTAAAAACTGCGTTAAGAACCCGAATATCATCGTTGGGGATTACACCTATTACGATGACAAAAAGGGCGCAGATCTATTCGAAAAGCACGTCACCCATCATTATGACTTCATCAAAGATAAGTTAATCATCGGAAAGTTCTGCCAAATCGGCAGCGGTGTGGAATTCATCATGAATGGCGCGAATCATCAAATGGAGTCATTCACCACTTATCCTTTCTATATCTTTTCCAAAGAACTAAGAAAGCACACCCCTCCCTTAGAAAAGATGCCGATCAAAGGCGATACCGTTATCGGTAATGACGTGTGGATCGGGCAAAACGTTACCTTCTTGCCGGGGGTTAATGTTGGTAGCGGCGCGATTATCGGTGCGAATTCCGTTGTCGCTTCCGACATCCCCCCATATACGATCGCGGTGGGAAATCCATGTCGCGTCATCAAAGACCGATTTGATCTGGAAACAAAGACGGCCCTTCTCGATATTGCCTGGTGGAACTGGGATATTGAAAAAATAGAAAAGAACATCGACGTTTTGCTTAGCTTGGACATCGAAAAACTGAAGAAACTAAAATAGCCTATCTCAACGATCAGATTGGCGTCTAACGGCGCACGTACGAAAGCATTAAATGTATCTGGAGATTATTCATGGCGAGCACGCAAGATTATCTGGATTATGTCTTGGAACTATTGAGAGATGTTTCCAACGTTACCTATAAAAAGATGATGGGAGAATACCTCCTTTATGCCAATGGCGTTCTTTTTGGAGGGATTTACGACAACCGTTTCCTCATTAAGAAAACGCAATCCTTGGAAGGAAAGGGCCTTAAGGAACAGATACCCTATCCATCTGCGAAGCCGATGCTCCTCATCGATAGCGAAAACCCAAACGAAATCAAGGAACTGGTAACGCTTCTTCTAGAAGGCTTGAAGTAAGGCGCGAGTGACTGGCGCCTATTGTTTGTTCTTAGGCTCCCCGTATTCTCGGCGCATCGCATTCAGAGAGACAACCCACTGCTTCCCATATTTACACGCATCGATTCCCGCGCGGAGTTTTCCATAGGAAATCGCTTTACGAAGTGTAGATTCATTTAGACCCCACATCCGGGTCGCTTCGACAAAGGCCACCAAGCCATCGAATGGAGTGACAACCGTTTCGCCTGCGCAATAAAGCTCTTCGCAGGACAAATCCAGATCGTCATTCCAAATAACCCCATATCCGCCAGGACCCACATACACCTTTCGAAATAAGTCATCCTCTTTTAGTGACTGAAATGCTGGGATTTCATCAAAGATCGGTTTGACGTCATAAATCTTGCTGATTCCCTCGACGAATTGAACCAACAGCCGATAGTCGTCTAACGCGGTTACGTGGTTGATTTTGTGAAACATACGATTCCTTTTGAATTGATTATATCACGGTTCCGTGAATTAAAAGTCAATTCAAACCACCGTGTGAAATTCCAACCAATTAAGGTACCGCTACCCACGGACCGTTTTCTCCAGTAACTCAAAGAGCTTCTGAAGATTGTTATGGTCTTTGATGAGTTTCTCCGCGGAACGATCGAATTCTTCTTTACGCGCCGTAGACGAAGCATGGACCCAATCGAGATAACACTGATGGGCGTAATGGTTTCGTAGATGCGTTAGCTTCCGCAAGAAGGCATAGTCGTTCTTGCTAAAGAAAGGCTTCGGAGTCTTGTAATCGATTTCTTCTAGCTCATGCACCACTTGTCCTAACGTCCATGTTTTGCTCTCTGGCGGAAGAATGGTTTTCGCTTCTTTGGCTTTGACTCTCAAGATGGCTTTGATGTCTTGCTCGATACACTGGCAAAAGCACATGACCCGCCCTACCGCGGCATGGTATTCCGTGGAGTTTTGAATACTCGTAATCGGCTTCATCGACTATTCTTGTTTTTCGTAATTAAGGCGAAGCAAAGGAATGAACGCCTTCACGAAGAAATTGGGCAACCCTAAGTATTTCTTGTTCTTATCCAAGGCACGGATTCGATTCATCTCGTCCTCGGTTAATTCAAAGTCAAAGAGGTTGATGTTGTCATCGATGTGGCTTGGGGTCTTCGAGCCAGGGATGACGCCAAAGCCAGACTGCACATGCCATTTCAAAATGATTTGCTGCGGGCTCTTGTTATATTTCTTCGCCAGTTCATTGAATACGGGCTCCGCGGCAAGGTTCTTATCCCCTTGTCCTAACGGGAACCAAGATTGAAGCAAGATACCTTCTTTGTCCAAGCGTTCTTTTAACGCTTTTTGCTGACAATAAGGATGGCATTCCACCGTCAGCAAAACGGGTTTGATCTTCGCATTAGCTAAGACCTTATCCAAATCCTTGCCATAGAAGTTCGATAATCCGATGGAGCGGATCTTGCCTTCTTCTACCGCCTCTTCTAAAGCGCGATACGCTTCGAGATAACGCCCCGCCGGCTGATGGAGAATCAATAAATCCAGATAATCCAAACCAAGTCTCGCTACAGTCGCGTCAATCGCTTTCTTGGCTTTCGCGTATTTGAAATCACTCGGCCAAATCTTGGAAGTAATAAAGAGCTCTTCCCTAGGTCTACCGGATGCTTTGATCGCCCGTCCGACCGCGCGTTCATTCATATAGATGTTCGCGGTGTCGATGAGGTCATAACCATGAGTTAAGGCATGGAGAACCCCTTTCTCACAAGGTTCGGGTTTAATGAGGTAAGTGCCTAAGCCTACCCGGGGCATCTTCAACCCGTTATTGAGGGTGACGTATTCCATGGTTCAGTCCTATTAGGCTTTGAATTGCTTCGCGAATTCTTCCGCATCAGCCAAGTCTTTCTCGTTTGGCCTACCCTTATTCATGACAAACCAGGCACCAGGGATAAAGAGTTCTTTCTCGTCCACGGTGAATCCAAGTTTCTCTAAGCGTTTACGCATCATGCCAAAGGGTTTACGTCCTCCGGCGGAAGTCCCAAATAAGACCACCTTGCCAATCTTCTTCCCCGCGAGGGAATCAATAAAGCTCTTGGTCTCATTATCTAACTGAGCCGCATAAACAGCAGATCCTAAGAAAAGGATGTCCGCTTCTTCGACCATTGGTTCCGTGATGGGTTTAGCTTCTACTTCAAGGGCTTTTGCAATCGCTTCAGCGACTTTCTTGGTGTTGCCTCCACGGCTTTGGTAATAAACGACGTTGCTCATGATCATCTCCTTCAGGATAACAGCAGTTTAACGGCTCTATAAAGGCGTGCAACTTATTTGCATTTCATATAGAAATGGTAAACTCTTGCCATGGCCGAATCTCCCGAATCGTTACATTGCCCCATATGCGGGGAACATCGTCTTGAAATAAAGCCCCATCACCGCATCGCCCATTGTCCCGTATGCGACGCCTCCGTCATCTTGCCCGACCTTGAAGACCACGAGATCCTCGCTCTTTTAGATCAAGCCTATATTCAGCGTAGCCATTATGAATTCGACGCAGCGAAAGCCACCTATCAATTCATCCTCTCCAAAAAGCCCGATGAACTATCGGCCTATGAAGGAATCCTCTTCGCCGAATATGGCATCGTCTATGTCCACGATGAACGGACCGGAAGAAGCATTCCCACCTGCCATCGATATAACGTCGCGCCCATCCAAGAAGATCCGAATTACCGCGCCTATTTAGAAATCTGCCAGGACGAAGAAGAACGCAAGATCTTCATCGACCGCATGGCAGAGATTCTCCATATCCAAGAGCAAATCGCGGAAAGCCTCAAAAACGAAGCGGACTATGACGTCTTCATCTCCCATAAATCCAGAGATGCCGAAGGCCATTCCACCTTGGATTCCATGATTGCCCGGGATATCTATGACGAACTCACCGCGAAAGGGTTCCGGGTATTCCTTTCTTCCGTATCGCTTAAGTCGCGCCTTACCGAAGATTATGAGCCCATCATCTATCGGGCCCTTCATTCCTCGAAGCTATTCATTCTCGTCGGCACGAGCAAAGAGCATATCGAAGCCCCATGGGTACGAAATGAATGGTCACGCTTCATCGACCGTGTGAAAAACCCTAGTGATGACGTCGATCGGACGCGTTTCCTATGTGTCTATCGCGACATGGATCCGAGTCTCATGCCCCGCATCGATTATCGCTTAAGCCAATGCGTCGATGCCGCGGACCTTTCTTACCGTAAGAACATCTCCGATTACGTTTGCAACGTATTAAAGCCAAGCGAAGAGAAAGAGCTCGAAAGTTTCCTTCGCCTTGATAAGAAGCTCCGCAAGAAACTTGACGAAGAACATCGTAAAGCCGAAGAAGCAAAGAAAGCGGCGGAAGAAGCCAAAGCCGCGGCAGAAGAAGAAAAAAGAAAACGCAAAGAAGCCGAAGAACGCGCCTCCATCAACGCGATCAAGCATCAAGAAGCCAAAGCGCTGGCTGAGCAACGGAAACAAGCGCGCGAAGAACGAAAGGCCAAATTCAAAGCCACCCACCACATCGATTTGTTCATGGGCTTCTTAGTAATCCTTATTGCCGAAGGATTAAGCATCACCGCTTCCATTACCAAATCTTTGAACCCCGATAACTTCAATCTGCCCCTATTCTGGGTTTGCTTTGCCTTCTCTTTGCTTCTTGCCCCGGCAGGATTTGCCATCCCCACCAGGCAAAGCCGTCAGATGAACCGTGGTTCTTTTGTCTTCCTCACGATCCTTTGCACCATCAACGGGGCTCATGTTGGGGTGAATCTCTATATTGGAACTAATAGTAACTTCGGTTTCTTATGCGCCTTGCTCATCGTTTTATTCGCTGGAGTATCTATTGGCTTAGGCTGGGCGCTTCGTCTAGCGGCATTCGTGGGAAGTATCATCCAAGGGAAACATAAAAGGAACAACGCGATTCGCGAACTGGACCTTTTATTGCGTAACGGCATCATCTCTAAAGAAGAATACGACAAACGGAAAAAGGAAATCGCCTAATTCATATTGATATAAAGGGGCAACCACATGGATCTATTCGCGTTATCGAAAGAAGACTACAAACGTTACCTAAACGCTTTAAATATCCTCGCTCCTCATTTCCCTGGAATCGAAGAGGCACCCTTACGCCTTGCCTTAGAACGGGTTCCCGGTCTAGAAGAACAAATGATTAAAGAAGATCCCTTTGTTCTGAGTCCGTTTATCCTTGGAACGTTGAGCAATGAAGTCGCCTTTATCGAAGTCCTCGCCCGAAGGAGGATCGATGATTTCTACAGCGACGTCGTCCCTTATGCGGATTTACATGATGGGTTTTATCATGCTTCATCCAAAGCCTTAGGCTTCTATCAATATTTCGTAAAGATCGATAAGGACTCCTGGAACGCGTTACACCTTAAAGCCAGCAAAGACAAAAGGCATGCATTAGATATCTATACCGAAGCATTCGGAGAAGATTTCAAAGAACTCTACGAACGCATTCTTAAAGTAACGCTTCCCTAAAGCCCTAAATCGATACCCTAAAGCGTCATCATCTATAGATAACGGACGATGACGTTTTTATGTCTAGGCGAGATGCCTTCATGAATTGGCTCAGTGATAAGCTTGCCATCCTGCAAGCGATAACGGATGAGGCTATATTCACCCTTACGATATTCAAGCCCATCCCGCGCGTCTTCATAATAAAGCGTCTCGGCATCCTTGCTCGATGCAAGAAGAACAAGTTCCTCCCCTTCTTCTATTGCAAGTATCGCTCCTTTACGTAGGAATAAAGGAATGTCTCCAATACCAACATCAATAAGATGGTCGCCTTTTGGATAAACCTTGCCTGTAACGATATGGACATAGTCTTCCGGGAAATAGGCCGCGCGACAAAGTTGTCCTGGGAATAAGGAAGGAATCAATAATAGATCCCGTCCATACATCACTTGGGTGTTCTCGTTATAAGTACGGCTATCCTCTGGATAGTTATAGACCATAGGCCTTAAGGCGATCGAACCTTGAGTTTCCGCAAGATAAAGTTCGGTATATAAAGCGGGGCGAATCTTATAACGGAGTTTCAAAGCATCGCGATATGCGCTTTTATAGGGCTCTGGTAATAAGTATGGTTCTTGGTCTTTCGTGCCTAATGCGGAGTGATTTCGATACAAAGGATTAAGCAATCCTCCAACCGCCCACCGGGCAAGAAGTTCGGGAGTGGCATCGCCTCCAAATCCTCCAAGGTCCACCCCGATATAGGCTTGTCCGGATAAAGACATATTCATTAATTGGGGAAGCGATAAACGAAGGTGATCATAAATCGATTGGTTATCCCCAGCCCAAGTGGAACTATAACGGCAGGTTCCTGCATATCCGGCACGGGTTAATTGGAATAGGCGTCTATTCGCTTGTTCAAATCCTTTGGCCCCTGCTTTGACCATCGAATGTCCATAAATGTTATGGGCCTGTTCATGAAGTATCCCTTTGCCCATATCCACATCCATGGGTAAAGGGCCACGGAAGGAAGCCGGTTCATTCATATCGTTCCATATACCGGCGAATCCAAGCTCTAAGAATTCCTTAATATGGTTAGCCCACCACTGCTGAACTCGTTCATCTATGAAGGCAGGGAATACGGAATCCCCAGGCCATACTTCGTTATGGTAGGTTTCTCCATTTAATGTAGAGAAATAACCGTGTTCCATTCCTTCGTCATAAAGGAAATAACCTTCTTCCGCTTTCACCCCGGCATCGATGATGGGAACGATCTTGATGCCGTCTTCTTCTTTTTGTTTTAACCAAGTAGCAATATTAGGGAACTTGGACGCATCGACCGTGAAGTCTTTATAGGCATCCATGTAATCAATATCCAAATAGACACACGATAAAGGCATATCCGCATCACGGTATCCTTTAATGACTTCATCTACTTTGGATGCACTTGGATAACTCCAACGGCATTGTTGGGCACCTAAGGCCCAATAAGGGACTAATGGGTTCCTGCCCGTTAAGGCGGTATATCCCTTGATTACTTCTGGTAAGGCTCCAAGGAATACATAGATATCCTGACATCCTTTTTCATAACGTACTTCTACGGCATGCTCATCGCTTTTATTGATATCGAAATCCATGCGATAGGTGTTATCGATAAATAGTCCTACGGTTGCCTTTGGATCAAAGAGGATGACGAAAGGTATGGATTGATATAACGATGGAAACGTATCCACATGAGCGGATGGATCATCGGTGTTCCAGTTGGTATAGAAATATCCTCTTTTATCTAATGGACCTGTACGCTCTCCTAACCCATATACGGGACGGTCATTTAGGATATGTAATCCATGTTGGGCTCCACTGTCCCGACTTGTATGATGCCCTTCTTTTTCCGCGAGGGAAAAATCCCCGCCCTGTATCGTGACACTCAATTGGGTTGCATCCAATACCAGTTCCCCATCGACACGAACTTGGATATGTAGTTCTTCATCAACTTCAACAACTACTTTTCCATATTGAAAGCGATAAGTCGAACCATCCTTAGATGCCTTAACGCCCTCTCTTACGGGGACAGCGCCTTGAACACAGGGACTTATTGGAGAATCGGGTTCATAGAGACGGAAACTAGAATCAGATAAGAAACAAAACTTACGTATACCAAATCTAGTTTCAATCAAAAAGATTCCGTCTTCGGATGATAAAGAAGTGAATGCATGTTCCATAAGATGAAGAAATTGTAGCAAATATTGGATATCAAAAGGCGGATTGCCTTGACTATGTTCTTAGCCGCGGGAACAATTATCCCAGCTATGCTGAGCACGCGGCAAAAGATCTATCTCCCCTTTAAACGGTTCTTTGATATTCTCTTTTCCTTACTCGCCTTAATTGTCTTTAGTCCTCTTTACATTGTCTTGGCCATCCTAGTGAAGACCACATCCAAAGGACCGGTATTCTTTAAGCAAGACCGCATTGGCAAGAATAAGAAGATCTTCAAGATCCTTAAGTTCCGTACGATGCGCAGCGACACCGACCCAAACACCCCTACTCATATGTTAGAAAACCCCGAAGCCCACATAACCAAAGTAGGTCGTTTCTTACGTAAAACATCCTTAGATGAAATACCTCAAGCCTTCAATATCCTCGCAGGACAAATGTCCGTAATCGGCCCTCGTCCTGCATTATGGAATCAAGATGACCTCATCGCTGAACGAGAACAATATCACGCGAATGATATTAAGCCCGGATTATCCGGCTGGGCGCAGTGCAATGGACGGGATGAGCTATCCATTCCAGATAAAGCGCGCCTGGACGGGGAATACGTGAAGCGATTCAATATCTGGTTTGACATCAAGATTCTCTTCTTATCAGTATTTAAAGGATTCTCCGGCAAGGGAGAAAAAGAAGGAAAGAAGGAATAAAGGCCCTCGCCACCCATTAATCTCGGCTTTTCCTACCGAGGTATTCTGCGATCGATGTAACGATTAAGGCGTTTTGGCTGACGCCGTCTTTTTTCGCTTGGCGAAGTAGTTTCCGGTGAAGCGACCTCGGAATTCTCGTGGTGATGCGGCCAGAACCTTCTTGCATCGGATCGTTGATTGTAGGATGCGGCATTGGAATTCCATTTTTCTTTCGATATTCGCCTTCGCTTCGAAGTGCTTTTTCCGCAGCATCCATCGCCTCTTCCAAAGTATCCCCAACCCCAATGAGATGATCAAAATCCACGAACTCTAGAACGTAATAAGTTCGTGTTCCTTCTTTTTCCATCCGAACCTCAAATGGATAGGAATCGATTAATCTCGCTGCTGTTGTCATATTCGCGTCCTCTCCTATATCAAATATGACACCGCATATGGTGTCAATAATGGTTCTAAAGAATTAAGCAGGGCACACATATTCATAGAGGTTCGCGCGGATACTTATTCGAGCACATGGTAAAATCTCCTCAATGGAACCTACCTTCTCCATCATTACTCCCTTATATAATGCCGAACCCTACTTCGAAGAGACTTTCCAATCGGTTATCAATCAAACCTTCAAAGATTTTGAATGGATCGTCGTTGATGATAAGTCCACGGATAACTCCTTATCCTTAGCTAAGTCCTTAGCCAAACAAGATTCCCGCGTAACTGTTATTGCATTAGATAAGAACTCTGGCTCTGCTCATGCGCGTAATGTAGCATTGGATCAAGCAAAGGGACATTATGTTACCTTCTTAGATGCGGATGACTTATTAGACCCTAATTACCTTGAATCCCAATTAGCCTTTATCAAAGATAACGGACCCATCATCGTTGCAAGTTACCGTAGGAAAAGCGAGAACAATGTAACCAACTTCATTGTTCCGGAAGTCACGACTTATAAATCCATCCTTAAAGGGAATCCTTTAGCCTGTCTCACCAGTGTATATGACCGCACCCTATTCCCGGATGAGCGTTTCCCTGAGGATATGCATCGTCATGAAGATTATGTCTTCTGGGCAAAGATGCTCAAGAAGGGATATGAGGCGAAAGGCAATCCCGAGGTGCTCGCGACGTACCGCCTCCTAAAAACATCCAAGAACGGATCCAAGATTAAATTGCTCAAACCGATGGCCATGGCTTATCACAAAAAACTTGGGTTCTCGTTTATCACCAGTTGGTTCTTCACGCTTAGGTACGCTTTATATAGCCGTAAAAAGTATCGAGACGTGAGATAGGTATCAATAACTGGGCGAAACAAAAAGCCATGAGTCCGGAAACGCATGGCCTATCGCACGTAAATAATATCACAAGTGTTCGCCGAAAATCAAATTCCCGATGAAATACTTTGTATTTCACTTTTCCAAGATCCAGGCAATACTATAGTCGCAATGCGGGGCGGTATCGAACTCTCGAATGCTTCGCTGATTCGCATAAACCGATTAAGAAATGAACGCACTTCTGTTTTGGACGACCCGAGTTTTCGAAGCAGGATTGCAATCAAAGCGACAAAGTCCGTAATCCGCTTGAAGGTTGGGGCCGCAATGCCCAGTTCGTGCACGAGAAGATTCTTGATTTCGCTCGACGCATCTCGCCCCGCAAACCGTGAATCATACACAACATCATTGTGAGCGCACGCGTTGCGAAGATAGCGAAGCATGTTTATCGCGTCGGAAACAACCATCAGATTGGTATCGAAGGAATAGTTCATGCCTAATTCATCGGAAATCTCACGGCGATAATCCAATTTCAATGACTGAACGATAAAATCCAACTCACCCATCATGCATATTTCAAAAACGGCCCACAAAGGTACGTATGAATGGCGTGCGGATTCGTAATAATGAGACACCTTTCGGTTCTTCTTTTCGTAAGCTTGAGCAACTTTGTTGATTAGTTTGGATCGGAGTTTGTTCTTTCATTGCTGAGCCTGCCTTGCGGCCGCTTTTTGGTTTCGTGTGACGGGATTTGGGAAATCGCGGTATCCAGTTACGGCTTCATCGAAAAAAGCATTGAACGAGTCGCTGCCCGTCTTATTCATAATGGCCTCCAAAGTAATGTTGCGAATTGCGGTTTCGATAAATATAAGCTTTGGGAGCAAGAGTTCTTTCAAACTAGAGTCATAATCGATGGTTTTGACAAGGTCTTGGAAATCGTTAAAAGGGACGCTCATAGAGGGGTGAACATAGCGATATCCCTTATATCCGTGATAATAACCCAAGTTGCGCAATTGATTCTTTTGTTTGGAACCAGAAATCTGAATACCTTTAGCACGCATGTGCTTCATGAGACCGTTGATTGTTTTCATAAAAGTCTCCTTTATTCGTATCGAAAAAGATAACATCCGTAAGAACAAAAAACCATATCACCGGCGAGCAAAGATTGATGTGGGAACGGGTGGTGTTTTCCCTATGCGGTATAAATCCGCACGCCAAACACGCCAACGACCAATACGAAGATATGCTAACAATCAAGCGTTGACACCGTCAAACCTCCTCAATCGGGGCAAACGCATGATAGAAATCCAACGGCTCATAGTTGAATGGGAAGCCTGGAATAAAACCCCCAATCCATTGGCTTTCAGGATCATAGTGTCCGTTTTTGACCCAGGCACGGATACCACTTTGTGGCGATAAGAAGGAGACGCCATAAGTATTTTCCTGAAGCGAAGCCATCAAAGACGAATCGTGCGAAGTAAAGCAAAGCTGGCCTTTGGCAAAACGCGTCAAATATTTGATCAACGAAGAGAGCATCACCCCGTTGATATTGCCATCCAGTTCGTCGATGAAAACGATTGCCCCATTCACCGCGGCATAAAGGAATGGATAGACGCTCATTAACGCGCGGATCCCAGTGCTTTCCATATAGGAATTGACACGCCGCCCATTGCCATAGTCGAAAATGCGTTCCACGCTGACAACGCCCTTATCCACTTCGCGCACATCGACATCAATCTTTTGAAGCTCTGGTTTAAAAATTCGGATGAAAGCGCAAAAACGATTGGTGGCTACCCTGTAATAATCGACGTCTTGCTTTGCAATGAAGGAAAGCTCCTTGTGTCGGTTGTTTTCGGAAATCAGCGCCAACTTCTCCGCAACGTCGGAAGGAACATCTTTTCCAGCGAACAGGTCGTAGGGCTCGGAAGGCAAGTCACCAGGAATTAAATAGACGTTGATCCGCTCGGCAAACAAAAGCAAATCGCGCAAGGGGGCGAACGCATCGATTGTGGAAGCGGAGTATGGGTCCCCCAAACGTTTCTTGGCCGCCAAAATAGAAGAAAGGGAAGACCTGCCCAACAAATTCATAGTCTGTTTAGCCAAATCATCAAACGACGAGATACGGGCTTCAACCAAGCTCCCTTTAACGGTTTCGAATACGACATTTTTTTTGCCACGGGAAACCGTGGACAGCCTTTCGAAGGAAATCCAAATATCAGAGGCAACGACATTGAGACCCGTCTCATAGGAATACTCTTTACCGTTGGCAATAAAGTCGGCAGTAATCAAAACCTCTTTTTTATTCTTGTTGATGATATCCAGCAAAGGGCGCCTCGCTTCAATTAAATAACGTTCGTCCACCAATAAGCGTTGAAGGATTCTAACGCCAAGCATCAAAGCCGTCTTCCCCGCACCATTGGTACCATAGATCGCCTTGATTCTTCCCTTTTCGGAAAAGCCGATCGTGCAAGGCACATCCAGATTCTTAACTCCACATATGGAGATTTTCTTCAGAAAGACATTTGCCATTTTTTAAACTCCCAATCAAATTATACACATTTATATACAAAAAGAATATTTTGATTCATGGGTATAAAAGAATGCAAACCATCGAGGTTTTGTGCAGATAGTTTTCTCCACATAATCCACTTTTATTGTATTTACTGGAGCAAACTAAATCGAAGCGTCAGCCCTAATTCTAATGCTTATGTGGCATGGCTAGATGCCAAGGAAAAATGAAGAGCTGGACAAGAACTTGAATTGCAAGTTATTGTCCATAGGCGCTGAACCGGAAGTCTAAAGACCACCAATAAAGAAAACGTCTATGCCTCTACTCCGTTCCTCAGTCCCCAAGAAACGACACGCTTAGAAGAACCATTTGACGCAAATAGCAGGGAAGTTAGAATAAACTCGTTCGTCGATAATTGAGTGGCTCCTCGTAAAGGGTCGTATGTCACCATTGGGCGAACCGTTTTCACCGGCCTATCACAAGAAACTTGGGTTCTCGTTTATCACAAGTTGGTTTTATACCGTTAGATACGCTTTATATAGCCGTAAAAAGTATCGAGACGTGAGATAGCAAGGTCTTACTTTAATTAACCTGAAACAGTCGTACCAAAGCCCGTGATCCTTTGCGCTTTCGTTAGTGATTAACGCCCATAAAATCGATTGCGGAAAAATGTGACTAAAAGGGGCTAACCCGAAATTCGCCCCAAAAAAAGGCACATATTTCGGTTTATAACCGTTTTTTTCGTCTATATATTGATTTTGGCCATGGATTTCTTTAAAGTTGTCTTCGCAAGGATACACATATGAAATTGCTAAAACTGAAGGTACCAAACGGATACAAAATGCTCGAAAAAGGGTTCGAGATCAACTTTCTCACCAAAACCCGAGTCGACAAGGAATCGCTAAATAACGACCTCCTTTTCCTTGACGATGGTCCCGCCTATCCTATCGAGACAGCGATTGTTGGTAAGAACTCTTCGGGAAAAAGCACGACGCTGGACTTGATCGCGCATGTACTAAACCTACTTTTCTTCGGACGCGTCGACGCAGCGGGGTTCGAGCCGAACGAAACGTTGGATTTGGAAGTAATATTTTTCGAACGTGGCTTTATCTATTGCTACAAGGCGTCTTTGGTCCGGGAAGACACCATAGGAAACCGGTTCTTGGCCATTAAAGCCGAGTCGCTAGAAAAGGGTAAGATGTACGTCCATTATCGTAAAGACTTATCGAATGCCGTTTTTTCAAAGGTCCCCGACTTCTATCCAAGCGAAGGTGGCGACAACTCTTTCATCACTCGGTTCTTTCCAAACCGCACACCGTTTTTCTACATGACCTCCCATCCCGATACGAACAACGATTTTGGCCAACTCATAAGCGATCTCTACAGCGTGTTCCCCGATGCCTTGGTAACGAAGCTGATTCATCTGTTTGATGACAGCATTGATTACATCCGCCCCCGCATCGATAACGGAAAGCAATCCGGATACCTCTTTAAACGCGCGGGCAAAAAGGAGATGAGTGTCGAGTCCAACTTCTTGTCCAAGCATTTATCCACAGGTACTCAACGCGGCGTCTCCTTATATGGCTTATCCATGATTCTTTTCCACACCGGTGGACATTTTGTCATTGACGAGATCGAAAAGAACTTCCACAAGAACCTCATTGGGAACCTTATTCTCATGTATAACGACAAAACCATAAACAAATCCGGTGCCTCCATTATCTATTCAACCCACTATTCGGAACTATTAGACGAAACGGAGCGCTGCGACAACATCAATATCCTCCATCGCGAAGGATGCAGCATCAGCATCAAAAACATGGCTTTGGACTACGACGTGCGAACCGATCTTCTCCGCAGTGCTCAATTTGACGAAAACACGTTCGATAATCTTTTGAATTACAATCTGCTTATGGATCTTAGGGAGGAATTGCGCTCCTTATGATTGTTCTTGCCTGCGAAGGAAAAACGGAACGTGAATTGATAAAGCGTCTCCTCGAGGAGGGCAAAATGTCTTTCTCTCGCGAAGAGGTTTTCGATTACGGCCCCATCCATAGTAGGCAACTCAAAGAGTACCGTTCTATGCTCCAATCCATAGACTTTCAGGAGCATATCTGCATCAAAAGAATCGGCGATACCCTAAACGATGAACTAATGCTTCCTTTCTTCCAGCAGAGAATCGCATTAGGTTTGGTGGAGGTCGAGCGCTATTGCACGAAACCCGAAATCGAGATCCTAGCCATCATCGCCAAGGGGTGGATCAAAGAATTTGGGAAGCATCGACTAGGACCAAAGAGTTTTCTCCGACAGTTTCATCCTGAATTTGATTTCATGGATTTCATTCAAAACGAACCCATATCCACTCTTGTCGACTCCATCTTCGAATACAAAAGGATCAAGAAACATACAAACGGACTTTGTTATCTTGCGGATTTAATTGTCCGATGAAATGTATAAATAGATAAAAGCCCATTGATCCAACCGAGTAATGCGGCGGTTTTCGCGCTGCTGACTCCAATTCATTGTATTTACGAGAGAAATCCAAAAGCATGTACAAGCCTATCAGTCATAGGAGTAAAGCCACACACTACGTTCAAATGGGACTTTGGACAAAAAGTTGAATTTCAAGTTATTGTCCAATGACGTGGAACCCAAAGTGCAGTGGCAATCATTTAGTAGACACTCCAATCAAAACCGCGGACAAAGCATATGAGAATTGATACAAGGAGGTCTCAAAAGAAGACATCAGCAAAAAAGTAAAGTGAGTGCTTGACTTTGCGCCCCATGGAACATTAGTATGCCCATGCCAAAGGTGGAGAATTCAGCGTTCGACCACGACGCATCCTGTATGGATGGAGTCAGCGATTCGGGGAAACGGCTGTCCCGATTGGCGCACAATAATAAAATGGGCTTCGGCCCGTTTTTTTGTTATACCTATTTGTCTCGAGCGGCAAAGATAGAGATCAACTAGCGCCCCCTGGCGCAATGTCATATGCGGTTTAGGCGTGATATTTTCTCCGCTTAATCCAATTTTATTGTATTTAGTGGAGCAAACATAACCTCGAACCTGTCGGTCATAGTATCAAAGTCCGACATCAAGATAGAACGAAGCTTTTTGGTTCGATAGCCGACGGGTCCACTAATATTCTTCCCCACGGAGAAGAAGGCGGAGCTCTTCCTTCTCCTCACCATGGGCAAAGGGCAAATCGGTGGCAAACAGATCCTGTCGTTCGCCTAAGAAGAACGCCCAATAAATCGGAGCATAGTTCAACGCGCCATATTTGCCTACATAAGGATGCGGCCCGAGCACATATCCAACATGCCCTTGCTCAACATACCATTTCAACGAAGCACGCGTATCATAATCGCCCGATTTTATTTCGATTCCGCTGCCTTGATATAAGAACTCAATCTCATGTTCTCCGTCATTCAAATAGTTGCTCACGATTCCTTGATGGGAAAAGGCGGAAGCGACCACTTGCTCATACACATAACCGATATTGCCCGTCTTATCATCGCTTGCACCAGCATAATACTGACGCAAAATACTCAGTCCTGTCTGAGCATCCTTAGCCTCGTATTCAGGGTGCGATCCATGAAATGCGAGGTAATGCATGACGCCGACGTCGGAGAAATATATTTTCGCTTTCGCTTCATCGTTAGAGTTCAAAGGGAGAATCAGTAGACCCACCTCGGAACGTTTTATGAAATTGAGAGTGTGTGCCTCTGCTTTCTTAAGATCAAAAGCCCTGCGATTAAACGTCTCCTTATCTGATGCTTTAATGCCTTGATAGAAGAGTTCCATCATGTTTTCAAAGAACGTTTCCCTGCCATGGATGTCCGTGTATTGGGCAAGCACGCTTTTACTCACGTCCAAAAGCGATTTCAATTCCGCTTCGCTTTTGGATAAATCCCCCGTTTTGCTATCGAACTTGGATACGCTCGCGGGCATACCGCCTACATAAAGATAACAAGCGAACGCATCCATCATTTTGTGATGCTGCGATAAAGATAGTCGTTTCCTAGAACAACATGTGTTGCAAGCCTCTTCCCATTCCGGTTCGGTAAAGAACCCTTTCGCAATGGAGAATTCATGAAGCGACAACGGTCGCACGGTAAGAATCGGATAGCCTTCTTCACAAAATAGATCGGAAAGTTCCGACAAGGATAAACCGAGAAAGGACCCGGTTAAAACTAAGCGAACGGAAGCGTCCCTGGCAGAGGAGAGCAGGTTTTTGATCCATTTTCTTTGGACGCCCGTGTCTTCAATGTTTTGTGGCAACGCATTTTGGATTTCATCCATAAAAAGGATGGCGTTGTCCCTTAGCGTGGCACCGATGGAGAATAGCAGATCTTCGACCAACGTTTTCGATGGACTGGAAGAGGCGTAAAGCGCTTCTGCTCTTTCATGATCTGAAAAGTCGATATAGCCATAATCATCCCCAAACGTCAGGGATTCTAATGCGTGACCCACCGAAGCGGATTTACCTACTTGTCTTGGCCCTTGGACCAAAAGGAAGGATTCGTTTGAATCGATCCAACTCTTAAGAAAGGCATCCACTTCACGTGGTAAATAAGTCTCAGGTAGTAACGGTTTCGTCATAGCAAATCTCCTTCTGCCATAAGGGCGAACATGCACGTGGGCAAAATCGTCATTCCTTGGCGAAAGGAAACCGCCGGATTCGGTGAAAGAACATACAGTCCACGACCCTTTGGATAAGAGAGAGCCTTATCGACACGGAGGCGTGCCCCACGAGATGCTTTAATCTCTAATGCAAATTCTACGGAACCCCGTTTGCAAATCAAGTCCGGTGAATAGCTATAACTATGTTCTTTCCAAAGGCTATATCCACATCTATCTAAGGCACGCGCGACAGCACCCATTTCAAGTAAATGGTATTGGTGTGAAGTGATGCCTTCTTCGTTTTCAATTCCCAAAGAAACCCTCATTAATCCTGGATCAACATAATTAAGTGAGACATCAGCCGTCGCATTACCCTCCATAAAATAGGGTATGGCAACCGCAAGTTTCTTAGTCGAAAGGACATCGATGGCCTCGCGGTATGCGTTCATGGTCCCGCCACGAGACACACGGCTTGGTACAAAACGGTCAAAGAAACCGCTTCGCGCCTCACCAATCGAGGCGTAAACACTCCGTGCTTTCTTGCCAAAACATGCACCGACATAGGCAATCGAAGACTGGCGTGCTTTTATTAACTCTAATTCTAATTTGGCCCACTCCCCCGATTGGTTGGCTTCAACGCAGGCAGGATACCCCCCGGTGAATAAATATCGGTCCCAAAGTTCTTGGAAACGTTGGAAGATCATCTTTTCCAACTCTTGTCCACTTAACACTTTTTCGACATATCGGACGATATCTTGTTGTCGCACTCCATTGGCCCAGCAGTACTCCGAAAAATCCAGTGGACCAATCTCTAATTCATCGACATATCCCAAAGGAAAGAAACGGCAGCTCTTCAGAGTCTTATCATAGTAATCAAAGATAAGAACGAGCCGTATTCCTTCCGATAACAACACTTTGGTCCGCTCGATAAGCTCAGGACATTCATCCGCATGATCAAACACGAAGATGCGGTCCGAACAGCCCTTACCCTGTTCGACTATTTTTCTTAGTCCCATCCATGAGTTCACGGAAGAAAACGACCTCTTAATGCGTTTATCCAAACAATCCATCAACTGCAGAGAACAACGATCAGTTAAAACGTTCTCAACGAAGGTCTTTTTTCCCACGGAAGGCAAACCATGCACGTAAAGCGCCTTTTGTTTGCTTTCGAGCCACTTAACGACGATTTGTTCTACGGTTCTTCGGTACTTCATCTAACTAAAATAGTAAAGAGTTATTAATAAATATTCAAATAAACTGATGTATTTATTATTATATATTTTAGTTTAATTGGTCATAGGAAGTGCATTACAAAATATGTAATGCACTTCCTGCCCAACGCGTTTTGACTATCGCATTTATCTCCGCAAAGTAATCTGTGTCGAATCAGAAGGAAAAGAAGACACTGATTTACGCCTCAAAATACTATTCTCGAGATACGAATCATGTCTAAGAGGAAGCGACATGGGTTTGGCTATAGATGATTTACGGTATATGAAAAGGCGCACGAGCATATTTAAGACGCCAAAGGCATAATGAAAGAGGCCCTGCCCGTCATGACGCGTTTGTCACAGCTTTAATCGATCTTATAAACCAGGCGTGCTGATGATTCTACGATTTTAATAAAGCCCTATCCCCTAGAACGCTCTCGGTAATATCGCGAGCCAAAGTCGGGTCCTCGATTCTCATGATGGTCCCTTCTTTTTGCCCATAAACAAAAGGGTTAATCCCACCATAATAAACAATTCGCTGGTCGATAATTATCATACAGGGCAAGGCGCGATCCATCCGCTGCACGTGATCGAAATCGTCCGCGATAGCTCCTCCTACCACAAGAACGGAATAGGGACAGGTCACCAAAGATACTAATTTCTTCAACCGGTTCGCATGGAAATACGGGGTGAAGAACAAAATGGTTCTTTTGCCCGCAGACAAATCTTCAAGTAATGTCGCGTCCATCTCCCCAATTGATAGAAAACGGCTTTGATAGGCTGGGTCCACATTCTCCAATAAATAGCCTAGCTCGTGATAGCCTTTCTCCCTCGCACTGTACATTCGGGCAAAAGCGGGAACCAGAGGGTCCACGTAATCAAAAACATCGATTCGTTTGATCGCGGATTGTTTCCGCTGAAGCCTGCCACAGTACTGTGCAAGAACGCCTTTCCATCGGAATGGATAGGTAATAAACAAAGCATCGAAGCGAGCATCGTCAAACCCCTCTCCGATGTATTTCCCAATAGAAACGACAATAAACGGAGATGACCCAAAAGAGGCCAAACGACGTTCCTCTTCCACTCGCTCTGCTTTCTTTTGGCCACCATAGAGCAAGACAAGGTTTTCCGTTTTATCCTTCAACGCATTAGCCAGTACTTTCGCATGGTCGATGCGTTCCGTTAACAAGAGAATCTTCTTGCCTTTTCCATATGCCTCCACTACATCGTCGACGATGAGGCGATTACGTTCCTTGTCCCGAGTCGCTTCAGAAAACAAAGCAGATATGGCATCCCCACCAAGCTCGGACGAGAACTTGGTAAAACGGGGATGGAAATAACGGAGAAAGCCGGGTTCTTTGTTTTCTTGTTCTAACTGAACGAGCGGCCCAATGCAGCGATATGCGAACTCCTCTCGTTCATCGGACCGTTCCGGTGTAGCGGTAAGCCCATAGAGATATTTCGGGGCCAGCCCTCGAATGGCTTCTTCAAACTTAAACGCTCCAGCATGATGGGCTTCGTCGATGATCACCAACCCATAGTTCTTCGCCTTCTTCTGAAACGAATCGTTTCGAACCAGTGATTGAATCGTCGCAACGTCAATCACCCCGGTAAGTTTGTCCCCTTCGCCCGAGAGCATCCCTAGAGTCAATGGACCGTCATCGCAGGCTAAATAACTCTTTAATCGCTCTACCCATTGAATCAGCAAATTCTTCGATGGGACAAGAACCAGAGTGTTCACTTGCTTACGGGCAATCAAAGCCGCGGATATCACCGTCTTCCCAAAGCCCGTGGGCGCACTGATGATGGCGGAATCCTTCTTTTCCGCTTTCTCTAATAGAAGGACTTGGTCATCTCGTAACGTCAATGTAAACCGCACATCGATCGTTTCGCCTTTGCATAATGAACTGGTATATACATAGTTAATGTTCTTCGCGCGAATTAAGGAGACCAATTCATCCTTATATCCCCGTGGCAAACGAAAATGAAGTTGATCCACCTTATAGCAAGAAAGAACTTTCGGTACGCCGCGCACATTCCCTCGTGATGCCAGCAATTTGAAATACTCTTTGTTCAAAAGGCTCGTTAGACGCGATAAAAAGCGAATCGCGCGGGGAGTGAGGTCTAGAAGCGGAATATAAATGTCCCCCGCGAAATGAATATGGACTGGGGAAACGAAATCATCTTGGGATAGCGGCATCTTCAATGCCTTCATTCCAAATAGCCCATATTCGTCTTTTTGTTCCGCGAAAGACAACAGTTCTTTCGCTTTCGCTTTGGACACCTTTCTCACAGTGGACAGGTATTCGATGGGCTTTTGAATGACGTTGAAGCCTTCGTCGAGGAACACCGTGTTCCCCTCTTTCGCAAAATCCGCATTCAACGGCAAAGCGACGCAATTGCCATACCCTCCCGCGACTACCTTGTCTTGGTTTGGGAATATTCGGTCATAGGATTCAAATCCGAATCCCCCGTAACGATCCATGGCTTCGGTCAAAATGTAGTTAGCGATCCTCCGGGCCTCCGAAGCCTTAACCTTGTCTTCGAAAAAGACCCATAGGTGAATGCCATGTCCCGATTCCGACCGTTCAAGTAGCGATGACACGTTATAGGACTGCAAAGTGAAATAAAGCCTCTGCGCATCTTCAAGATAAGTAGCATCGTCTAAGTCAAAGACCATAAAGCGGACATAGTTCCCGGGAAGGATCGGATAGATCCCTTTCATCGTCCTTTTGCTTCGCATGTGCTCGCGCACCGCAGCCGCATCATAGGGCTTTGGCAAAAACGCAGGGCAATTCTTGCAATGGGTTTTCTTTATGTCACAACCTGCCCGCGTATTGAATTTGTTCTGACACCCGAGCGAATAGTGCTTCACACCATCGATTTCATATCGTTCCGCGATGACGTCGCTACGCCCTGCGAAATAATCCATAAACGTGGCGAGCTTGTCATCCGTGCTCATCTCCATATCCAGATGCAGGTCAAAGCGTTCCTCTTCAAGAGGGCCAAACTTCAAAGCGTATTCCTCTAATTTCTTCTTAAGACGCTGGATCTCGAGCAAAAGCTCGGCTTTGTCCATCGATTCATAATTCATGTTGAGTACATGATATCAAAGCGCGAAAACTATGAAATATTGGCGTCCTTATTAGTTTTCTTGTTTTCAAGCCAAGGACGGCTAGCGGTTCACGCTTTCTAAAGACATTGGCCGTGTCCCTAGCCATATTGTTGAAAGGCAAAAAGAACTGACTTTAATAAAATGATTGAGCGGAAGCTAATTGGCGTAATCATTATTTCTCCAAATATAGCTGGAAGTATTCTAAGAAGCGATACGCCAAAGAAGTCGGGTTGCCTAGTCCGTTCGCCTTTTCTAGTTTCTTTCCGAATTTGACCGCTTTATTGATCTTTCCTCCAGCAGCAATCATCGTCGAATGGATGCCTTGGAGGTTCTTGGCATAAGTCCAGCCGGGTATCGTTTTCCTGACGTTAGCCTCAATCCTCTTTGCATAGGTCTTCCTGCTTCCTGCGGAAGTCTCATAATTGAAATAGAGCAATAGGAAAAGCTCGAAGCACTCGTTGCTTGGCAAGGGGTGCCAAGCAATCCCGTCTTTGTCGCAGGGGACGTCTTCGTCATTGGTGGAAGTGTTCTTTTTGATGATCGTTTCATAGGCTTCTTTGTAATGACTTAGAGGAAAGGAATCTTTGTCGAAGAAGACCCACACGTGGTCTATGGCTTCCCCGTTAGAGCGCCGCTGATCGACATCTTGTATCGCATGCTTTGCCAACGATTTGGTATTCAGCGATTTGCCGTCTCCAACTGAGATCAGCTCTATGTCGTTTGGCCTTACCTTGTATTTGCTGGCGATGCATTCCTTGATGTTCTGAACGTAGTAAGGCTCCGTTTTGGTTCCTTCCGAATATACGAGGTGACGACCGAAATTCCGTAACTGATCCGGAAGGCCCCTTCTTCCTTTTGGCCCGAAAGAACTACTCATTCCAGCTAAGCCCTTTCTTAATGAAGGGATCTGCCCCGTATTTGCCCTCTAGGTATTGCTTCCCATAGCTTGCGTCGTTTCTGATCTGCTTTCCTTTGTAATTGGTGATGTTCGAAAGCGGAACGATCGAGGTCTGATAACCTTCGTCCCTATAAACGAACCAGATCTCATCCCTACGGAACAGCCGGTTGTTCATATTGACGATGTCGTGGGAGTTGAATATCAGTTGGGACCGTCCATTGACATTGTTGTTGAATAGCTCTATGAATGCGGAAAGCAGTTTCGGATGTAGGTAGGCGTTGAGATCGTCTCCGAGGAATATCGCATCGGCAGCTCGGCCGCGAAGGAACGTCACGAGCATCTCGAAAAGCTTCTGCGTTCCCATGGACTCATTGGACAGTTCAATTGCTTTTTGCCCGGACCCGTCTTGCGCGTTCCTTAGAAAGTATATGCGGGCAGGCCGATCCGTATTCTCCTCCACCTCAATACCTGAAACGTGAATATCTGCGGCACCCAGCAAGGCAATAAGCTCTTCTTTGTATTTTTCAACAGTCTGCGCGAATAACGATGTCACAAATCTTGCTCTGCGCATGTTTGAAAAGGGAGTGATGCGGCCTATCTCGCTGTACAGTTCGAAAAGGACGCCATATTCATCGTTATCTTCGTCGTTTTCATTTTCGTTGTAGAAGAGGTTCCTTACAGCGCTGATTATGCTCAGCGAGCTTCCCAATGGCCTTGTTGGTATGCCTTCGCCTGACGTTTGGTTTGCAAACGAGACGATGCCGTTTTCGTTTCGCGAACAAAAAAATTCGTATTGCCCATTATCTGGATTAGCGACATAGATTTCCTCGCCGATGATGTTTGCTCTGATTCTGGATAGGGACCTTGGGCCGTCCTCCTCAGCATCGAAAGAATCCGTCGAGGTTTTGAATTGCAGCCGATAGCCGATATCGCGATTCTTTGTGGTAAAGAAAGCGGTGAATTCGGAGATGTCGCTTTCGGAGAACACGCATGCATTGTTATCGTCGTCGAGCCGTCCGTCTCTCATCACGATGTTTCTTAATTGGGAGAGTGCCTTCAAAACGTTGGATTTTCCTCCTCCGTTTGGTCCATACATGGAGCACACCCTAAGCAAAGCGTTGCCGCGGATATAAGTGATATGTTCCGGATGTTCGCTCACCCTCTCCACATCGGCTTCCATGGAAATGGTCGCTTCCTGATTGATGGATTTAAAGTTCTTGATCGTGAATTCTTTTAGCATAGCAGTATCGTGAGATTTTTTCTCACGACAATTTTAGGTGTAAGAGATTGCCTTTACAAGAGGATATCTTTGGCTGTGTTTTCCAGTTGAGCGGGCGACCGACAACTATCCAATTGGCCGCGCGCTGGCCTCCACCTCACGATAGCCGAGGCGCGGAATGCTTTGCATAGTTGAACTATTTGACGCAAATAGCGGGGAAGTTAGAATAAATTCGTTCGTCGATAATTGAGTGGCTCCTCGTAAAGGGTCGTATGTCACCATTGGGCGAACCATACTTTGCCGGTGGAAGCCGGTTTTTCATATCTCAAACTATCGTACGCTGTCTTATATAGGTCAAAGACAAATAATGCGGGCCAAATGTATTGTTTTCTCCACTTAATCCAATAATATTGTATTTAGAGGAGCAAATATGATAGTTACTACATCAATGCTAAAATCCCATTACCGAGATTATGCAAACCCATTAGATAAGATTAAACGGGACGCCTCCAATGGCAAATTCATCCGCCTTACTAGGGGTGTATACGAAACGAATCAAAACATTGATCCGTATCTTTTAGCCTCCTCTATCTTATCCCCGTCTTATCTTAGCTTTGACTGGGCCTTATCTTACTATGGCTTGATACCTGAAAAGGTATTCGCCATCACCTCCGCCTCATTAGGCATCCGTAAGAACAAGTCCTTCGAAAACAAGTTCGGGAGGTTCGAATATAGCGACATCCCCACCGCTGCTTTTTCCGAAGGACTTGTCTATCTAGAAAGCGGTGAATACGCCGTTAAGCTCGCCACGAAGGAAAAGGCGATATGCGACTCCTTGTATAAGTGGAGAGTGGTGCGTTCCATAACAGATCTAAAGGAACTGTTCTTTGAGGACAAAAGGATCGATGAAGAGGAATTCGCTACATGCGACTTCAAACTCATGATGAGATTGGCCCCTCTCTATAAGAAGAGAAACCTGGATTTGCTCACCAAACTAATCGAAAAGGAATATAGCCATGAACAACGTGATTGAGACAATGCTTGCCAAATATAGCCCAAGGAACAACAGCGAAAGGGAATCCGCGATTAAAGAGATCATCCAAGAAATCGCATTAGCGGGCTTATCCCGCGGTGGCTTCTTCGATAAGGCCGCCTTCTATGGCGGGACATGCCTCAGGATGTTCCATGGTTTGAATCGGTTCAGTGAGGACCTTGATTTCGCTTTGCTTGAGAAGGACCCCAAGTTCAGCCTCGCGGACTATTACCCCGCCCTTGAAAAGGAATTCCGTTCCTATGGAATTGAAATCGCTATCGAGGAAAAAGGACAGGAGGAGCATAAAGAGATCAAAAGCGCGTTTCTTAAAGGTAACACATTGTTGCTTATGATGTCCTTCTTTCCCAAAAGCGAAGACGCAAAGCGCGTTATCCCAAACCAAAAGATAAAGATCAAGTTCGAAGTGGACACGGATAACCCAAGCGGAGGCATAACCGAATATAAGTACGCAATGCTACCCGCGCCATACGAAGTGCAAGTATTTGATGAGCCGACTTTGTTCGCTGGGAAAATCCACGCAATCCTTTGCAGGGAATACCATAGCCGCGTCAAAGGCAGAGACTACTACGACTACCTCTTCTACATCGGCAAGGGCAGCAAATTCAATCTCCCCTATCTAGAAAACAAACTGAAGAACACGGGCGGAATATTACGCGACGATGAAACCCTTACGTTAGCAAAAGCAAAAGAACTGCTCAAAGTAAGATTCCAGACCGTTGACTATGAATCCGCGAAGAAAGATGTGTCACCCTTCATTGAAGACAAGGCCAGTCTCGCAATATGGAAAACGGAGCTGTTTGTCTCGACGCTAGAAAGACTGCAAGCAGTCTGAGCCCCCAAAAAGGCCACTCCACTGAAGGGCTGCGTGACCTCGCAAATGAACTATTCTGGAAGTTGCTTTGAGAATGTCGCGTTAAAAAGGTGATAAAGCTCGGTTTTTTCCAAACATTCGCTGCAGATACAGGGGGAAAGAAGCCAAACTGCGAGCGCAAAGAGAAAGGCCCGTATGTGCGAACACATATACACTTAATAAACAGCCTTCGTTTTTTACGGCACATAACTATCCTTTATTCACGACTCAATCAGTATGCAAATAACGCAAAAAAGGAATATGTTTTGGAATACTTTCTCAAAATTATTTCGATTATTACTAACAAAAATAAGAAAAAAAAAGAAATGTGTTGACAGATTTTCTATAATATGCTTTTGTTTCTCAGCGATTTCAGCACTTTTGAGATATATCCTTGGCTAAGATGAACTATGTCTGCCAGCTTAGAGGGAGATGCTTCATACCCAACTTGAATGGCGTCCAAGATGCGCCTTTCCGTTCTGGTAACGATTTTGCCGTCCACGTAGTAGACGCGTTTTTTTCTATGATTGTCTTTGCTCGTCTTCGCATTAACAACATATACCCCAAAGGCGATGCGCTCATTTACTTCGTGACTTTTGGAAAACGTTTTCAAAACTTTCATCATCCTGTTCATTTCGTTTTTTCCAAACCCCAAAGCGTTTGTGCAAATATAAGATTGAGAAAGCGTTTCGGCTGATATAGTTATTGAATTGTTGTCTTGAACAATTTCGACGGTAGCACCGTCATTAGCTAAAGAAAAAGCGCTATTGAGGTAATAACTCAAAACCTCCAAAGGAAACAATGTGTCAAAACGGCTTCCGCTCCCCAATCGGTTTCTTACACGTGGTGCATTCTCCGAATAGTTTTTTACAAAGCTCGCATAACAGGACCTTGGCGTGCCGCTAAACGTAAAAGAGTTGGTGCTTCGATCTTTATCAACATAAACGATTTTTAGAGTGACATTCTTCATTGGTTGTCGAACCTCACCGAAAAAATGAGTTGGTGCCCATGCCCCTCAACCTTGATTTGAATGTTGTCATTTTCTGAAAACTCATTCATGCCGAGACCTTCTCTTTCGCCAAATCCGTAGTCCATAAAAAGACGCATCAAAAGCGGATTCGGGGGGTTTGATACTGCCTTCTTTTCTTCTAGTAGCTGAATCATACCAGGGTCGCGCAATTTTTCAGGAAGTGGGTTTACTATCCTAATCTCATTTTTCTCTAAATAGATAGTCACGAACATGCCGCTTTCTAAATCGCGGTGCATTAGTGCATTGGCAACTGCTTCGCGAAGTATTTCCGATTTAGCAATGCCAAGGATGTCGTGACAAAAACTGTCAAAAATGGCATCTCTATCTTCTTTGGAGGACGCATTTTCATATTGAAGATGAGCGGCTTGATGCGAATATGCAGACAGAATTACGTGGCGAAGGTCTTGCTGAATACTAGACGGAGCGAGTGGGTTCTCTAAATCGGACCAAAAGCTCGTTCCGCCAAATGAATGATCCTCCGGAAAAGGTAGTCCGTCGTAGAAGAGGATAAGAGGCCCGTTAAAATAAGTTTTTCGGCCATCAGGAAGAACAACCTGCACAGTAGCTCCATCTGCAACAATTCTGGGTTCTTTATAGAAAGCCATAGCAAATTCTTTTGATGGACAAAACGGTTCAATTCCGTTCAGGCCTTTCCTGATGTGGCCCCTTCCGACTGCATAGCGATAGAACGCAAGCAAGCCATCGGAATATGGTTCGTATTGGACCAAACGCATGAGCCGATAATTAATGAATTGGCAAACTGCCTCCTCGCACAAAAAAGGCCGAAAGAAATCATCGATGTCCCTGTAAATGCGAAGATCGCCATATTCAAACTGCTTCAAATATTGCTTGTTGTTCTCAACAAGTTGCTGACGCAGCCCATGGCAAAAGGGTTTAATCTCAATAGAATGGTCCTTGCCCGTTTCAAAAAGGCGTCTATATCCAAAGCCAGTTATTAAGGGATTAGGGTCCATAAGACCAATGTAAATATGACGTACTTGTTTCGCCACCAAAATATCGGAACAGGATTTGCTCCAAGGGTGCCTAGCATTTTGAGTGCAGGGCTCTAAAGTAGTGAAAAAATAATCGTCTTCGCCTAATTGATCGATGGCCAAGCCCAAATTCAGCAATGAGTATTCCGCATGGTTGTCGGAATCGAAAGCGCCACGGCAACATCCGTAGATGATGGCTTTGTTTCCACGCTTCTGCAAAAGCACGGCCCCAACAAATGGATTAACAGCGTCAAGCTTCCAAGGTGCGTCGTGTGATTCAGCCATATCATCATGCTGTTTCTTGGTGGCCGCGCTGTGCAAAGCGATTTCAACTGCTAATTGTTGGCACAGCATAAAGTCATCACTTTTCGCAATTGAAAAAGTCGTTTCCAAGCAAAAAGCCTGAATGTTTTCATCCGCCCTTAGTTGTTCTAAGGACTTTATTGGAACAAAACGATCTGTTTTCATGTCAACAATTATCGTTCAGTAGATATGTTTAGTAAAGAAAGCGGGCGGTCCAAATCTTCTGCGATATTTACCGTTCCATTGCTGAAAACCGTTCCATTAGGTTGGGTTGGCTTCCGTCCATTTCAAAGATCAAACATGCTTCTATGCGCACCCTACTCCTATACCGCGGAGGATTAGAATCGGTTTAAAGAATGGACGAGGAGAACGATCCTGTCCCCCTTGCACAATCGCTTTTAGGAAACTCAGCATACAAAAATGCAAGCGAGTTTAGCTTTTTTAGAGATTATTCCAATATTTTTGGCTACTCGGTTGCATTTTCCTACAGTTTTCATTACGCGGAGGCACTACTGATGAACATTCTGTATTTCGAATTGGGTGGATACAAAAATATAGAGAGCGCCCACATCGATTTATCGGACATCACCACGCTGATGGCGTTGAATGCAAAAGGGATGTCCAACTTATTGCGCGGGGTCCTAGCTGCACTATAAGTGAACCATCGAAGGAGCCCGCTTGTGCGCAAAGCAATTATTTTAGCCCATAGAAAACGTGTTTTATTGCTCTCGCCATCGCTGATTGATGTACGTCTTTATGCTTTGGATTCCTACGGATGCGCCTGCGGCATGCTGCTCGCCGACAACGGCCCCGAGTTCTAAGGGATGCCGGAGATCAAGAACGACAATGCTATCGAAACGTCGTTAAGAAAGCGACCGTCCCGAAACTGGTGAATCTAGATTTATATCCGATGTTATTTCCTAATTTGGCTTTAATCACTCACCAAAGTTTCCACACTCAGATTCACGAATAGATAACCGCTGCCAGACGCTTTGCCTGTTTTTTGAATTAGCTTATGCTCTACCAAACACCTAATTACATCTCTTGTCTTCCGCTCAGTTAAGTCAGCGGCCATAGCTGCTTCATGTAAAGTGAATATGTTTCCTATCCCAAACGCCTTAGCCATTTTTATTGAAGGCCCCCTAATCTGAGCTGACAGCGTTCCAATGGCATCGGAGATAGGCCGTGGGACACTTTTTTCAGTAATTTTCTGCTGAATTCTCCTGTTGGACGTGACTACCAATTCGGCAAGTGCCAAAAAGCCAGACATAAACGAAATAGTTTCCAAGTAGTTATATTCTGTGAACGATTTAGCGCAAGCCATGCACGCAATCGCGACTCCTAGGTAACCAGAAGCAAAAGCTAAGCCGTCTAAATAGCGGTATTTTCGTTTATGAAAGAAAGGTATAAAAATGAATAAGACATACGCAGCCAAAACCACGCCGGTCCATACTAAAAGATTCACTAAAATGGTGTGCTCATTTGCAGCATATCTCATTGCGCCCACTGCAACGAAACCTCCGACAGAAGCAGCTCCAATCAATAAGCATAAAAAGATCTCGCGGAATATGCTTTTCATTTTTTTCCAGCGGCGCGATCAAATGCATCCATAATTGCTTTCCAGAAAAGTGTCCAAGCATCCACCTTGGGCTGTGGAAGGATGGCCTTCATGCACGCATCAATCGAAGCGCGTTCCTCGGCAGTGTATTTCCTACATGAAGCTAAAATGTCTTCAAACTGAAGCATAATCAGTTTTTTTACTTCACAGTTTTCTCTTAGTTTCTTTTTGTCTCTTAGGTTCGTGAATAAATTGTCTGCTGCGTCTAATTGAATCCGCAAAATGGTTATTCGCGTGAATGCAGAAAACAACACACACTCATTTGTTTCCTCTTCTATGAATTTTGAAAACTCCTGACAATAAGATTGCACTAAATCTTCATTAATCACTGGCTTTTTGTGAAACATGTTTTTTCCACCTCCAATCGCTGCAAAAGGTTTTCATTAAGATACACCTATTATGTGAAAACCCAAAACCCTCTCGTTGGAACACACCGATTCCAATAGTTAAGTCCGTTCGAAGCCGCGGAACCACAATAAGTCCGGGAACGGCAAATCCAAAGTAAAATGTCCTTCGTTTCCCGGCAAAGAAACAGGAAGGACGCACATATGCTAACACATTGGAAGCATTTCACCCTCGAGCAAAGGGCGGAAATCGCCCACGGGCTCGCCCAAGGCGAACCGCTGAAGTCCATCGCGCAGAGGATCGGCATGGACCCCACCTCGTGTCGAAGGAGATCAGGAAGAACAGGTGCTAATGCTGCTCGTCAATTCGTTCTCGGCCTGGGTGAAGCGGTTCCTCGACCGGTTCACGGGAATGCGCACGGACGAGTTCCTACAGGACTATCTGAACTGGTTCGTTTACATTTTCCGCGTGAAGAAACAGGAAGAGAAATACCCGAAAAACGAACGGTTACTAAGGCATCTCCTGCTCGGGGATGGCGAGTACGCGGTCAGTAGAATCTCAACCGCGGTTTGGTGTGCTGCTAGAAAGGTTTTTAATTGTCGGCTTTTTGCCAAGATAAGCGGTAACGTTTGTACGAGTCCAACAATTCACACATTTCTTTCTCGCGCACTATATTTTCAATAGGAAACAGGTCGCATTCGGCGAGCATTTTCGAATTGTCCTCGCAAAACCGAGAAAGCCCATTCCGAATAGTCTCACTGAAAGCTATAGAGTTAATTCTTAATGTCCCGGAAGCGTCGGGATTACTCGAGAAAGATCCGTTCTCCAACACCTTTGGCGGGATAAGCACCAGTGGGTACTCGGGAAACACTTGCATCATAGTCGCGCTAGTTATTGTAAGACTGGAGTAAGACTTTTTTAGTTGTGACGTCCCTTTACAGGTTATGGATTCGTAAATGTCGGCAAAAATGTTGGCTAGGTGTTCCTCAACAATCTTGTTTTGGTCCAAGATTACACGTCCATAAGCGAGGCGATTCTTGGAAACGAGTTCTTCTTGAACGTATTTTGAGAACCACGAGGAATAAGTTTCTTCCTTTCCGATTCGCCTTGACACGCCCGAGCAAATAGCCGGCGCCATAAGTGAGAGCAGAAAGGCGCCAACGTATTGATGCCGATCGGTTGCACTTTCGATATCCCTTTTTAGATAAAGTAGAGACCTTGGTATTTCCGTAAGAACCGTCTCTTGGACAGGAGGCAATTTGTCGCCGCAAACAAATTTAGCGTCCCTAGGTGATAGATTCATTTTATAAACTGGAATGCCAAGCTGACAGCAAATGCTGCGAAGTGATGCGGCGGTGTCGAGATCTGCCTTGTAGCCAAGATAGACTGCGGTGATGCGACCGTCAGATAACATATCCCATTTCCCCTCCGACAAGGCAACGGGATTTCCAGTTAACAAGCGGCATTCCGCTTCATAGCTCCAGTCTTTTCCTTTGGTGCAAAGGATAGATCGAAACAATTCATTTCTGTCAACGATTTGGCCAGAAGCGAGCCACATCTTAAGAATCGATGCAAATGATACTTCAGGAAGCTGTTCTTTATATTGGACGTCCCGGATATCCGGGTATTCACCTTCGAAGCGAATACAAGCTCCACGATTATTGTCACCATAGTGAGCCCACATAAGGGGACTGTCGCCCAAATGACTAAAGCAGGAGATTCCGTATGACTGTATTTCGGTTTTGATAGCCTCGACGAACTGGCGTTTCTTTTCTTCGACCGCTTCGTTGACATCTTCCTGGGCCTGTAGATCATTTACGAGCATCTGGGACATTCTTCCATTCAAAACAACGTCCGGCTCATATTCGACAAGGCTAGAAGCATCGTATCGCTCTCTCCGCTTTCGATTCTCGGGAAAAAGACCCTTAGAGAAGCAATATTCCTCTAAGCAATATGCACGCAGTAACTCTTGACAATCACTACTCTCGTCTTCCCAGTAATATCGCGCTTCGTGCGCGTCGTTAAATCTGTCCGTGGACGACAATATAACCCGGTTTGTCCTAACAATATGGGTGGCGCACTCAATGGTGGCGTATTTATAAAAAACTTTATTCATTGGCTAATCCCTCCTTCATTTGCACTCTCTGAAAATACGATGAATGACCGCCGCTTTTCGAATGTACGGACATTAAATTATCTCGGGTGTTTGTGTTGTTCAAAACAAAAACTATCCAGTGTCATAAAAACGTTTCTGGAGAACCGAAGAAGTCCAATGAATAATAACGCCTGGAGGATTCATATGAACATCAAATTAAAAGATCTAAAAAGCCTCATGTGGCACGCCGGCATGCTGGGGTACCGCCTATTTCATCTAATCGATGGGAACGTTAATGTCGAAGCGCTCCCGCTCCTGTGGGAGACCCCTGCTAACGGAAATTGAACAAACATTGGCGATGGGAAGTTTGATGACTATTACGTTCGGGAATTGCAAACCAACATTCCAAACACGTTAGATATTCTAATAAGCCACACCTTCAGCTTTCGCGGAGATACACGGGAGTAATCCTTCGCCGCGCACCACGCGTTCCGAAGATCGACTTTTGCCAAAAGGATCGGTGACGCGAAAGAACTACTTAAAACGTGCGCAAATAGGGGGGCCGTCTAACGATGAAACTCATTTCTCAAGGACATAGTCGGGATATCCATGCGCAACGGAGGCATAATCTATCTTCTGTTCCCCCAAGCCACTGCGCGGCACTTAATCGTGAACGGTTCCTTCCCGTTTCCCCCAATGATCGTCGCTCACCCAAGTGGCTCATCTAGCAAAGGGATTCAACGAACCAAGTCGGTGACTTGGGCGTCCTTCGGAATGGGGCCGTCGCTGGCGAGGCACGGAAGACCGAAGCGCTGCGCAAGAACTCCCTTCCGTAATGAACTGGTATATGCGCAATTAATAGGGCTATCTGATACTTTTCGAACAACATGATATGGCAGATGTTGGAAATTCGGTGGCAATGTAAAATGGTTCCGAGAGATCATAAAGCCAACGAAAGGACAGGGAAAATGAAGATCGAGATCGCTGAATCGTTGATGTCTTCTTGGCTTCGCCATGTAAGACACTGTCAAATTGTTCAAACAAACTGGACTACCATTCCGTCATTAGCCCGGGACAATAAATTGGAGAGTCAACAGACCATAATGGATGAGCTCAGCGCCCTATTTGCAACAAAAGGTTATGACTTATTTAAGAAAACCAAGAACGTAGAGCAACTACTTAAGCAATCTGAATGCGACATCATTGGAGTGCAGTTGACTCAAAACGGCAAGGCACACATCATAGCCGCAGAGGTTGCGTTCCACGAGCGAGGCCTTCAATACAACGTGGACAACAATAAAGAACTAGCCGCACTAATTATCAAAAAATGCGCCCGGTCCGCGTTATGCATGGAAAGAATCTTCTCTCAAAAAGAGGGGGAAATCATTTTTGCCTCCCCCAAGATAAGCGCCCAAAAATACCAATTGATACAGACCGAGATACCTATACTGCAAGACTTCTTCGAGAGCAAAGGATACCGTTTCACTTTTTGTGTTTTGGGAAATCGAGAGTTTACCGATGAGATATTGTTAAAAACCATTGAGGCTCAAAGGGATGCGTCGAATACCGAGGAATTGTTCTTGCGCGCCTATCGTCTCTATCGTCTCTGTATTAAGCAATAACAATCAATGAGTTGCAGCCGAAAGCCAGCAACGGCGCCCCGCTCGAGGCCATTCCAAATAGGCGTCGCGCTACACATTTTCATTCCCTTGCAGGAAATATAACTCAGGATTGCGTCGCGATAACCAGTTAATCAACTCGATTTCTTTGGTAGCATCACTCCAAGAAACAGAACGAATCAAGGCACCAATTTCCTGCTCAAATCCGTTCGTGTCATCCAAGTGCCATAGAAACGTGGCTACAATCTGCTCCCTGTCACGCCCTTCTATGTGATTATCATCAAGATGATCCAATAAAGGCTTTGCATCCCAGGCCTCATTTGATTCTGACAAAAGGCGGACGCAGCAACTAATCAAAGATGGTCTAAGCTCAGCGCATGCATAGAGTGGAAGGAGGTCTTCTACAGTATCAAGCGAATAGTATTGCGCACCGTCATAAAGCTCGACTTTGTTCAAAACGCTGGCTATGCGTTGCGCTGTATCACCTAATTCAGATTGTGCCGTAAATCTCTCAAGCGCCATCGAAAGGGATGTCAGTGAAATACGTCTGAATGAATTCAGGACTTTTTGGTCGACGTCGCCGCAACAAAAAGAAGCTATCGAATTGGAGCAGAAATAAACGCCCGAGGAATAATCATCTAATTCTCCAAAACATTTGGAAAGGACTCCCAATTCCGCCAACGCCTGTATAAATCTTGGTTCAGAAAAATTGTCGTATGCAAGAGCTTCGGCAATAATGGCGTCCGCTTTTTCTTCGCCAAAAAGCGTGCCCATCTTTTCCATAATGAAGGATTTATGATGATTCCATAATTTGGAAATGCAAACGACAATTGCCGAGAGGGCATAGGTTTTATTCTCATCTTGATACGCCAGCGCTTCATCAAGACACCGTTTCAAGTAATCAATTGGAAGATTCGTTGCTGAGCTGGCCAAGACATAATGTCGCTGAAAAGCAGGCACATCGAATAGAGCACTTGCAGAAAGTGGATTGCGTGAATCAGCAACATCATCCAACTTTATGCCTATTGCAAATTCAAAACACTCTCTAGCAAGTTTCTCGCCTATAGTTCCGCCCTGGCCTCGTAAAGCGCAGCTTAATGCTTCGATTGCAGTCAAACGAATCCGATTTGACGGAGCCTCAGATAAGGAACGGTAAAGAGATAAAATGTGATTGACTCTAGACGCATAATCCGTAATAAGCGGAACGTAATACGAATAGACTTTGTGGACAAAGAATTCGGGCAAATGAAATCCAGATTCAGTGGATTGTCTGATTGCCCACTCAGAAAAATGCCAGCAAGCATCATATTCGCTCCAAATGCTATCCAATTCGTCTAGAAACCCCTGATTCTGGTGTTCCAAAACGGAAAAATTGGCAAGCAAGTCATTTGGTTTTAATCGCATAATCGTCTGGTCTAATTCGGTGTGGCGAGGTCGGGCGCTGCCTTTCACCGCCCAAACCAATTTGCTTCTTTCAAGCGGAGCAGGCATGTTTGAGACATCTTTTACATCGGCAATCTCTAAATCTTTCAAATGGCTGAGTAGGACGTCAAATCTACTCTCTTTGGGAACCAGCAATAACAGGTCCCTTTGGCATGCATAACTCCACGAGCCATAGTCTAGCAGGCGCACCAAATGGTTGAACTCGCGAATATCGCTCTCCTCAAAAAGACGAACATTGTTTTTCACCAACGAATAAAGCTCGGCATAGTATTCTCGCTGATTGCATAGTTTGCTAACATCCATCCAAAAAAAGTGGCGCAACTTACAAAAATATTTATTAGCGAGAAAAATGGATAGCCGCCTATAAAACCCCTCATCACTATCTTTTAATTGGCCATAAAAAGCTTTGATCTCTTCCTCGGCGATGCAGTTCATACATCGAATGATGAGCTTTTCAAGCAAGAATGAGTGTTTCCTTTCCGGAGCATTCTCAATAATTTCAAATGCCGTTCTTTCAATCAGCACTCTCCGGTGCGTGGAAACAGCTTTTAGCAGCAGTTTAAATACCTGTGTTACGTTTTGCGGCAACAGGTCATTTAATAGGCCGTTCAGGCACTGCTCAAAATGCCATTGGGCGCCAGGCGTAGCATCGAAAATTGAGAGCAAATAATCAAGATAAGCTAACAATGCAGCGACATCATGTGAGCGTAGATGCAAAGCGTTGGGCGAATTAATGACTGAATAGACGAAGCGCCGGCCATGCCGTGTCCATGCCTGAGACAAAAGACCAATAAAGTTTTGAGACGCGAATACGTCGGGATACAAATATGCCGCACGCAAAATCGACGCCATGAAGGGGGCGTTGTCACGCAAAGAATTCTTCCTCAATATAACGTCTATCCACGAAAGTATTCGATTCGAAAAAGTGGGAGCGAATCTCTCATCTTCTGCTAGTTGATTATCAAGAAGCAACGGCATTCCGGGAATGAGACATTCTTGTTTTGCCTCAGTACCGCAATTGTCTTCTAACTTCGGGAAAAGGCAGTTGGAAATAAGGCCGTGGTTCATGGCGCACGATGCCCATTCGCTCTTACTTGCCCCTTTAACAAGTTCGCGACAAACATATTCTTTTTCTGAAGGTGATAAAACGTCTAAACCGCGTGCAAAAAGTTCAATGTCACGCCCGCTCGGTCGTTGGGAGACTAGCCGAACGCATTGCGCTAAATCCTCTGAGATTTTGATACTCTTGCTTTGAATCTCATCCCGGATGAATCGTAGGGCATCCAAAAGCCCTTCATAATTATATTTGTCCTTCGAGAATGATATTAGTTGGACCCCATACTCACGATAATACTCAGACTCAGCCTCATAAACACATTCTTCGAAAGAGTAGTAACCATTCAAAAAGAACGCTCTCCCCAATCTCTTCGGCGCGATATCCGGATTGACCAGAAAATCCAGAAGTTGCATTTCCGAAAAGCCATATCCAATAAAGAGAATTACATACCGTTCATCGTCAAATAATCTTCTCAGAGTGCTGCGAAAACGACCCTCTTTAGCGTAGTTTTGCAAATAATCCACCGTCGTAAACACCAATCCGCTCGGATCATTTATTGAGCCGTGAAGATGGAGAATCTTGTACTCTTTATCAAAGTCAAGCCAACAATCAGCTTGCTCGGCGTTTGTAAATACGTAATCTGGGATGGGCCTCGAATCCAGCAAAACATCTGCATTAGTAGTTGCAACACGCCGTGTCATAGACCAAACAATCGAGGAAACCTCATTTGCTAGTTCTTTTTGTTTATCGGAAAGGGTGTCAATCGATAATAAATCACATATAGCTTTTCTATATTTTTCTTCGCCGTCACTGTAATGTTTGGAATACAAGTTTTTGGCAATGCTAATTAGTTCTCTTGGATCATTAATTCGGTTCTTAATCTTGCAAAGATCGTCATATCGAAAAGCAATTCTTTCATCCTGTGCGCACTGCTCCAATAGTGCGTTCGCGAGTTCGCTCCATAGAGGCACTCCACATAATTTAGACAGACCTGCGCCGACAAACAAAACTAGCCGGTGTTCATTTACCGCTTGTATAAGGGTATTTAGAAAAGTTGGGTCTCGATAATCCACCATCGAAAAAAGTATACTCTATAGAGTATCGGCATCCAATATGGGCATGAGCGCAACACCAATTCCAATAGTTAAGTCTATATGAAACCGCAATAAGTCTGGGAACGGCCCAATCCAAAGTAAAATGTCCTTCGTTTCCCGGCAAAGAAACAGAAAGGACGCACATATGCTAACACATTGGAAGCACTTCACCCTCGAGCAAAGGGTGGAAATCGCCCACGGGCTCGCCCAAGGCGAACCGCTGAAGTCCATCGCGCAGAGGATCGCGATGGACCTTGTCCCCGGGGTTGATCCTTTCCGGGGAATAGCCGATCTTGAAGTCCATGCCGAGCTTCATTCCGGATTCCTTCTCCAGGATGGGCAGGCATACATCTTCCGTGACGCCGGGATAAACCGTGGACTCATATACCACGATCGAGCCTTTGGACAAGTTGCGTCCTACAATGGTGGACGCTCCAATAAGAGGGAATAGGTCCGGGGTAGTGTCCTTGTTCGTCGGGGTGGGGACCGCCACGACGATGAACGAGCACCGACGGAGCTCCTTCTCATCGGAGGTTAACTCTAGCGAGGATGCCTTAAGGGCGTCATCGTCGACTTCACCCGTTATGTCGTGTCCTGATTTATAGGCTTCTATCTTTTGCTTGTTGATATCGAAACCAATAACCCTGTACTTTTTAGCGAACTGTACCGTTAGGGGGAGTCCGACATAGCCAAATCCTACGACTGCGATTGTTACGTCATGTATATCCAACATGGCTTTAATAAAGAGTCTATTGCCGAACTGCCGGAGAATGGATTGAGTTTGCAAGATATCTTTATGCCTCTCACATTTGCAAGAAACTTGCATCGCTTGAAAAGGTAGCCATGTTCACGAGTTCACTTGTATTAAGACCCCCTGCGTTCTTGGCAATACAATACTCGGTATACAAATTGGTTCCGAAAATTCCTTGGTCATCCGTAGAAATCGCGATTGATAATTTATGCTTCAGAAACGCAAAAAGTGGCAAATCCTCAAACCGATGAATGGATGGGCAGATGCATCTATTGGATGTTGGGTTTGCCTCGATAATAATGCCTTTACGTTTCAGTTCATCCATAATTGCGTTTTGAATGGATGAAACAATCCGGACAAGCTCATTTTTGTTAATTCCTAGTTCTGCGAACGTGGGAGCGTTGCTTTTCGCCTTGTTTGCATCGAAGAATTGTGCTCGGATTTGTTTTACGTCCCGGTTGCTAGTTGCGGCGAGGCATAGCGGGGACTGATCGTTATCTGAAACCGATTTAGGCATTGGCAAATCCCACATTGTTTGGAGATCACTTCGCAATAACATGGAACCCCAATACTCATTTAGCGAATCCGTTTTTTCGGAAAAGTAGTTAGGCACGAGGCAGTCCAAAAAGGACCGCAAATCAGCATCCTGACAAATATGCTGCCCAAATAGCTTGAGTGCCCAGACTGCATTATCGACGAACTCTCCAAATGTGCAGTTGAATTTATCGATGCCGCCATAATAGTCTTCTGGCTTTACCCCGAGAGCAAGGGCATGGCCCAAACGATCGCCCGCCTCGAGTTCTAAAAACACAATGGATTCCCAGATGCGCCGCAGCCCGGTCAGCAGATCGTCGAAAACTTCGCCTACATGATAGGTTCTGCCTAACTTATGTCCTTCGCCGCCTCTTTCCACACGTAATGATGCAAATTCTCTTTTCAGAAATCTATAAGCCGGCCCGAACACTTCGGGAGGACATAATCGTTCGTCTCCGGCGGCATCAATACCGCAAAACATCTTGGCTTCGCGTATCTCCAGCTTCGATATGGACCTTACGATCTTTTTGGCGGACTCTAAGTAACCCATTGGACGGCGATCAATTGCTAGCTCATCTTGTTCAACAGGCTTTTTCAAAAAATGTATGATATATCCGCGTGACCAGCTCACGGACATGTTTTGAATAGAAAGGGACAAGAATGATCTCTCCATATTCCTGATTGGCCGAAGCGGGTTTTTGTTAGCGGAGACGCGAAACTCTACGGCACGTACAAAGCCATCATTCTCAAGTTCCCTTATCATCTGTTGGATAAGGCGTTGGTTAGTGTCTTTATTTCCAAAAAGACGAGAGGTGCGAAAACGAGCAATAAACTGGTCAAAACCTTGCTGGCTTACTTTGAAAAAGGAAAAGAACCATCGACGAAGGACCAGATAAAGCCACAATGCAAGCGCGTCGAAAGTCTCTCCTTTGGAAAGTTGTGCCTTGGTAAATTTTTGAAAACATTTCGATAAGAGTAGTCGCTCTCCGGTATGCGGAGTCGGTAGTTCGGAGCAGCACATGAGGCTTTCTGCGTAATCATAAACTGTTCCCCTACACTTGTTTGTAATCTCAGAAATCAGCGGGGCATAGGGCAGCATCAAATCGATACCGTATCCGTTCAAATACGCGGACAAAAGGTCCTGCAGCTTATTGGTTTCTTCGACGACGTTATGCAAAGAAGACACACTTCTATACAAATACCAACGAATGCCTCGCAGCAGAACGCAACGCCGATTGAATGCAACCAAGTCAGACTCATCCCTCGAAAGATATGCTTTAAATCTCCAATCGTCTTCGACGGAAAGGAGAGCGCAGTTATTATGCAGCTCAAGCCAATTGAAGATAGAGAAGTCGCCAGATCCATTTAGGTGAAAATGAATATCTGTGGCTTTCTTCGCCAAGGCGGATTTAAGTGCCAGTGAGCCCAACTCGAGGCTCGCTCCCTGCATGTACTTTTTCTTGGCGTGTCTAGAAGCGCAAATAAGCAGATCTTCATCGTAAATATTTACCCATTCTCGCCACTCAAGAAAGCGACTTGTCTTAATAATGAGTTTCCCCTTTCGCAAGCAATCGTCCGCAATACTGGAGAGAATATATTTAATCCTCGCCAAAGGTCTATGGGATAGCAGTGTTTCCTTAGAACATTTTGAACGCTGCAACAAGACGCTAGCTAAAAACTCCGGTCGAGGATTATCGAGCAATAACCTGAGATTATTCCTCTTTCCTTGCATCTTTGACTGACTCATAGAAATCTAATAGAGCAGGTTTGACAAAGTCAAAAGCGCTGGAAGAAACAAAGTCTTTGAAGTCTTTAGCCGCGTTTAGATTATGGAGTATGTCCTTCAGCTCGGCTTTTGTAGAAAAAAGCAAATGCGAGGAGTCGTCCGAAAGAAGTCGAGTTAAGGCGCTTTTCCCTCTTTCGACCGCGTCTAGATTTAATAATCTTTTGCTGGTTAACGCCACAAAGAAAGGATGCGCCTCGTCGAAAAGTTCGGCAAATCGACGAGAAAACAGGAAGCTTGTCATCGCTATATTTTCTAGAGATATGTTTTCAATCGCAGACATAAGCCTAAAATCCGTGACCCCAAGGGAGTGGAGGCGGCTGATGTAAGTCTGCATCTCGTCTGACATTCCGGCCGAATATATGTCATTAGCCAGCGAAATGACGAAAAAGCAATAAGTATCTAGCGTGAGCGAGAGATCGGAAAAACGGACAACTTCAAATTTGGTTTTCTCGTGTTCAGCATAAGGCATGTTCCGTGAGGCACGCCACGCGACTATGATGTCGTCAAAATCGCGATGTATCAATCCTTTTAAGGCGCTCGCGTTCTGATGCTTTTCCATGAATAAGTGTTGCTTGTAGATTGCCTTTTGAGCAGCGGATCGCACTTGCTTAGTCCATCGAAACGGAAACGGGGAACACAATAACTCACTAAAGCTTTTCGGACGCCCCCTGCGACGTTCTTCTTCTTCATCAAGCGTTACTGCATAGATGTCGCGAATAAGGTCCGCGGCATGCCTCCTAAAATCCCCTTGTTCCTCGTTAAACAGCCATTGTTCGTTATCACCAGAATCGGACCTATACAAAATTTCGCTGCGCAAAAAGACGTTAATGCACGAATTTGCTCTGCGCAATGAATCAGGGTTTCCGAACGTGTTCTTTAGGAATCCCATATAAGCCGCGTCATCCGAATGTAGCGAAGCCCCTCCGTCTGCTAGAAGCAACGGTATGGTTTTTCGATACAATCTATTGTCTTCATTTACGGTCGCCTCTATCTCGTTCAGAGGGGAAATCAGTTTTTCATACAGGGAAGTGGCCATGTCTTTTCCGATGGATTCCATGTCGATTTCCGTGCCGAGGATATTCGACTTTTCAATAGATTTGTTTACATGATACCGTAGCGTGTTTCTCAAAGAATCCCGATCATATCCTAGAACGATCAATAGGTGTTTCGCATTCAGATAGTTGATGATCTGTTTGACAGCAAGCGGCAAATCCCTCAGACATAAATCAAAATCGTCAACGATTATGACCAAACTCTTATATCGGAAACTACTCTCCGGGCTTTCAAAATCAAGATCACTAAAAAGAGCAAGTAAGGCATCGGTCAATTTTTCAAAGTCATCACTCAGCGAGAGAAGTCCACCAAAATCACTAAGCGTGTAACTCGAATCGTCAATTTGGCTTGTTGGTTCCAAGGTGGATTCAAAGTACGTCGCTCGGTTTACTCGTTCGAACAAACGAATAATGTTTTCCTCGTCTTCTCTTTTTGGACGCTGGTTATTCTCTAGATGGGAAATCCTGTTCCGATACTCCTGAAATAGTAATGCGGCGACTGCCTGAAGCAGCGAATTACTCTCCCGAAATATTGTCGGATCAACAATGGGACGAAGAACGTAAGCGCGTATGGGATTAACTAGAGATTTCGAAGGGCTTACGAAAAAGAAACCAGGAAACGGCTCCATCAATCCTTTGCTCTTTTCAAGTTCATCGGCGACCATGCGAAGAATTGATGTCTTGCCTGAGCCTCTATGCCCTACAACAGCGATACGTTTAGGAAAGGGCCAACTCGATTCATCATCCGTGGAATCAACGCATTCCCTAATCGCTGAAAGAACAGCGTTGACGGTCCTCCCAAACAGGGTATTTCCCCCGTCTTTATAACTAACTTCGGGCAAATATAGTTTATTATTCATGCTAAGCCTTTGTGCTATTGTAATGCGATGGGAGAAGGCGGGGCAACCACCATTGCGCTTCGGCATCGATTCAACGATTAATTCGTCCCGGATCCGCGGGACGCAACAAGTCCGAGAGCGGTCTCCAAAGCCGTCCTCGCAGAGCTCGTCGAAGCGCCTGAGTTAGCGGCAGACCGAGGGCCTTTTTACGTGGTAGTACGAAAGCGCCTTCCGCATCGGCCAATTCGGCTCGCGGATCCTTTTGCAACTGCGCAGCCTCGTCTCGTATAGGTAGGGAAAGTAATTCCTCTCCCCGGATTGTGGCAGACTATCCATAGCATCCTTCTAAGTGTTCCTGAACAGAAGCATCATAAGGGCAAATGCTTTTTCTATGTACGGATTTTGTCTCGCATCATTTGGAATAGAATGCGCTCCGTTTTTTCCGCTCTTCAAGAAAATCCTGCTTGTCTCGAGAACAAAAAAGACTCGCAATAAATACAATCAGCAATGGCATTATTGCCTGCGCGCTTTGGTCTTGTCTATGGCTTCACGCAAAGAGTCAGAAGTCAATAACAAGTCAATATCGCAATAGCATTTTTGACCTCGAAAGCATTTTCCCGTTTTGACTATCTTTGACGGGATAATGTCAGGCCCCAAGGAGAATATAAAGCGCTCGTTGCCTTGATCATCTTTATCGATTTGCCAAGAATCAACATGATTAATCACCTGCAATCTTCCGTCGTAGCGAAAGCCAATATAGTTTACTGGCTGAGCCGTAAAGCTCCCACCGACGGGACAGTGGTACCGCCTTTGTTGGTCGTGCTCCACAATACTATCTCCTTTCAATGGAACAACATACACAGAATTGGAATCTTTTAAATCCATACATACGACCTCCCGTAAAAAGACTATTAACATTTTGAGCCAGTATTTGCTTTTGTGATTCTTCGCCCGTTTTATGGCCTGTCGTGCAATTTCAATCAGGCGAGAGTAACTCACGTGCGCGTAAGTAACGCCAGGCATCGATTGCCTGATTGAAGAAATCCTGTACTCAGGTACGTCCGCATTGGTGAGAGAAAAGATATACTTTCGAGGCGTGCCTTTCTGTTTGATCAGGTCATAATACTTAAGCAATTGCTCCTTGGTCGGGAGAAAAATCCCCTTTTTCGCCTCGATGATTAGGCCAAAAGAATCCTGCTCGGAAATCTCAACATCGTAGCGAGAATGTTCTTCGGATTCTTGGCAACGTATTTCAATTGCATCACATCGAGGTCGAGCAATATGGAACTCATCCAAAAACGAGAAAAGGAATTCATCGCATTGTGCAAAAACCCAGGCGATTGCCTTAGTCAAATCGTCCTCATCTTCCCCAAATAATCTAAAAGGATTCGTGATTTCTTTTGAGTAAACAAAAAGTTTCATATCCTGCATAAAACATAGCACTCGAGGCCTTGGAAAACACGCTTTTATTAGTCGCACCGTTTCCAATAGTTAAGTCCGTTTGAAGCCGCGGAACCGCAATAAGTCTGGGAACGGCCAAACCCAAAGTAAAATGTCCTTCGTTTCCCGGCAAAGAAGCAGGGAAGGACGCACATATGCCAACACATTGGAAGCATTTCACTCTCGAGCAAAGGGTGGAGATCGCCCACGGGCTCGCCCAAGGCGAACCGCTGAAATCCATCGCGCAGAGGATCGGGATGGACCCCCACCTCGGTGTCGAAGGAGGTCAGGAAGAACAGGACGCGGGAGACCGACGGGGTGGGTGTTAGGGATTGGATGAAAACCAATTGGAAGTGCTGACGTTTACGTCTCATCTCGTGTTCCTGCAAGATGGTGGGCAATTAACAGATTTTGGGGTGATTTCGGACGCCTTGTGCGAAATGCCGAACAAAAACATCCGATGCTTTCTATGTAGGGAAATCATTCATCGATACGAATCCCTCAAGAGTTATCCGCCTTCTTCGACCTTGAGCTCTTTCAGAAAACCACCGCTTAAAGCTCACTTTGCCAAGGCTAGGGGGATAGACGCCGTGTATACCAAAAGGTTTATTGTGGCTTCTTAAAACCGTCTTTTTTGGCTTTATCAGTGATTAAACTACTGCTTTTGCCATGATAAACGAGACTGACAAACGCTGCCTGCTCCGTGTTAATATCTTCAAAATGTTCAAGGCAGAACCGGCGACCAATTAAACGCGCGCATCTCGCTAAATATTCATCGTCACCGTTAATTACTTTTGTCGCTTCTTTGATAAAAGTTTCGGTCTTGTTGGAGAACGACAGAAGCATCAACCTTTGAATTTGCCCACTAACTTTCACGTTTGTCTTAAGAGCGTCGTCCAGTTGGTCAACAATAATCTTATTGTTCAGGGGGCGAGACCCAAGGTCATAAATGGCTAAAACAAAAGAGTTGATCGTCGAAAGAATGAAATCGCGAATCTCTTCAAACTTCGCATTTCCGCCTTCTTCTTTCTCTAAGGAGTTCTTGGTCATAATAAAGAAATCGTCCAATGAAGAAATGGCCTGTTCGACAAGAAGACGCAATACGATGTTCGGAAGCTTTATCGACATCGAAACGAGCATTTCTTTCTCCGCTTTTCGCAAATCGGAAGCAAAAGAATTCAAAAGAACGGATACGATTTGCATCCTATTTGCCCATTCGATGATTTGCCGCAAGTTTTCTGACACTTTTTCCTCGTAGAAATAATTGTCAATGTTCCGGATATAGTCATGACGGGATTTTTCCTCGGCCCTTCCCCTTCTTTTTGCAAAGTCTTCTCGTTCTTTTTTGGTAATCTTTAGAAGTTGCGATTTCTTTTTGTCGAATTGCCCGCCCAACGACTTGAGCGAATCGGGATGGATTTCTTCACCTTTTTCCACTATAGGATACAGATTTCTAACAAAGAATTGAGGTATCGCCTCATAGTCATAAACGGTCGCGATGCTGAGAAGTATTTGGAAATTTAGTGGGGTGTAGATGCCGTTGGCAATGATTTCATCAAGGCAACTGCGGTCCGCATCAGATGAATGGAAACGTTCGATTGCACGTTTCCCAATAAAATAGGCAAAGATGCTCCGGTTATAGAACATATATCCATTTTCATTCCGCTTAAGAATCTGATGACGTTCAAGAACGACTAAATATGTATTTGGGGTTCGAATGGGAGGTTCCCCACCGCGCAGCTCAACTTCTCTTTGAAGAGCTTGTTTTAAATCCGTTTCATCAAAGACATTTTTCCTCTCGTGATACATGCGAAAAGCAATATCCGCAAGCAAACGCTCTGCGATTTTTACGTCGCAATATTGATATTTGGCTTCGTCAAGAGCGTCTTGAATTTTCGCCTTAATCGTAAAATGGAACAGTGAACGAGTGGAATCCGATTGGAAAACGTCCACTTTAGTTAAAATCTGAACGGCTAAAAGGCTTACCGCATTGGCATCTAATGAATTCAAAGAATCAAGCTTTGTCAGAGTTTGTTCAAAATAGTTTTCAAAGCTCTCTTTCGTAAAATTATCCTGAATGAAAGAATAGTTCGGGCACAACGCTTCGTATATTTTGCCAAGCAAGACAATCCTTTTGTTATAAAAGAACGAATCAATCTTTAACCTAACTAAAGAAACTGTCTCGCTATCATCGAGAAGATGGGTCAAACTATCATCGGAGTTGCAAAAATAGATAACGTTCCCAGCCTCTTCGCAAAAATCCGCTATAAGCTTGTCTGTGGCCTTTTCAAAATTGTCGATGAGTATGACTCTTTTATCCTTAGGGGTTCGTTCGTAACTAACTTGGATATTCTTATTTGAATAAATATCCTTTAGCGCGACTCTTATCGCGTGCTTTGCGCTGGATCGAACGGACGAACCGTCAATCAGAATGGGGCAGTAGCCTTCGTCGATATAATAGTGAAACAAGGCATGAGCTAGAGTGGTTTTCCCTTCTCCGTGCGAAGCCGAAATGCACACCGCATCGTACTTTCTCCGTTTTTCCTCAAACTGTTCGAAGGATTCGACTGAGGACTGGGATGAACCGTATCGATCAACCGTGAGCAATGGAAAAACAAAGATTTTCTCCCATTCAAACGAATGACGAGAATCCAATTTAATCGTCGATATTTCTTGTTCAAATTCTTTCTGTATGTTTTGGTTGAAAGCCGTCGATTCTTTTTTGTTAAAGGAAAACGCGTCCTCATCATCGTTCTTCACATACTCTCGATCATCGGTGTTGAAAGAGTGAGTGAACTTGTATATATCGTTCCCATCAATTTCGAGACAGCAAAAACCTGAGCCACCAGCAAAATGCAGGGCAGGTGCAACGAATTCAATCAGGCTGTTTTCTCCGTGCTTTACCAACAGGGTTTGGGCATCATGGGTATGCCCGCAAAAGACGAAATCGATGTTCTCTTCGCAGATAGAGCGCAACTCCTTCATCGTCTGCTCACACAAGAAGTCAAACGGAATGTGCATCATCAGAATTGACAACTCTTCATTCGCTCGATGAATATCCAAAAGCTCTCTTGGTAGGTAGATTTTTCCTTTATTCGCGTCATATGCGCTCTTGCTACTTGGTGTAAAAGCAGAAAGAAGAGAATTGTTTAGAGAATAGATGCGGCATCGCTGACCGTCCAAATCATAAGTGTATCGGCAAAGCATCTCATTAATTTTCTCTGCAGGACAGACTGTTTTCTGGAAGCCACGATAATTACTTTCAAGTAACTTGTTTTCTTCCAGCTTGCCGCGAAAGTTTTCAAGATTGATGCTTTCCAAATCACTAGCAGTCATTTCCTTTTGCATTTTCCTATCGTGATTGCCGGGACAAATGGCAAACCACGTGTGCACACCGTCCTCTGCACCGTAATCCGCATCCACCGCTTGTCGAATCTTTTCGATGAACGACGAAGCGGCTTTGTATTGGGAAATCTCTCCAGAGAACGCGATATCTCCAGTAAAGAGAAAAAGGACATCCTTAGCATCTTTGTGATGACCAATGATTTCTTTTATACTTCTTACCTTATCGTCCTCATATTCAATGGTATTTTTAATATGTAAATCTGATAGATGAATTAATAAGAGCTTCATAAAGGCCCTCCGGAAAGATCTAAACAATTATACATTTTTAGAGAACTGGCTTCCCAATCTTCTACCTAAAGCCTAACTTGCAAACGGGTGATGATTTTTCCTTCGTGGTACAATTTGCCTGCCCAGGAAGGATGGGCATCAATGATCCTTCCCGGGGACTGTGGTAGATTGACTTGTCGGTCCTGGCACGCTCCCTCGGAAGAGCCGACCGCCTCGCATGTGAAAGAGAAAGAGACAAGGCCTCGCTTTTCGTCGCTTCGGCAGTTTTCCTGGTCGGGGAAGAACCTCGCCGAACGCGTCGTGAAGCCCTTCGTCATCGACAGGAAGAACTACCTCTTCAGCAAGTCCGAATCCGGGGCCGAGGCGTCGGCGACGATGATGACGGTGATCCGCACCGCGCTTAGGAACGGGCTCATCCCGGAACGTTACCTGACGTGGCTTTTCGAAAACTCGAACAAGCTTCCGACGGAACGGCTTATGCCTTGGTCCGACGACGTCCCCACGACGTGCAAGGCGTTTGGCAAATAGCAAGATTTTGGGTCATTTCGGCCAGGGTGGACGAAAAACATCCGATGGCTCCTATATAGGGGAATCATTTATCGATACTTATGGGCTTCGGCCACTAAGGCCTTTCTTGGTTTCCGCGCCAAAATCAGCGCACTAAAAATCCTTAAAGCGCTTCGAAGATATGTCAAAGCCTGTAAACCCAATGTCCGTCTCATAGGAACCGGTTCTTCTATAGAATTATTGGCTAGTTCCGTATTCCATCATCATTCGAAAATCCATGGTTTCTTCAAAGACCAGGTGCCCGTATTCGAAATATCGGAGGACGCTTTTGCCAGCAGATTTGTCTATCAAGCAACTAACCCCACATAGAAAGGACAGAAACGTCTCCCTCGCTTTTTCGGGGTCATCCCACGGCCCTTTTTTCCCTTTTGTGCTGCGAATATGGAAATCCACTCCAAGCAAGGCCTCCCCCGTGCTATCAAAAACACAGACATCTACCCCTCTTTGTTCCATCGTAACGCTCGATGAGGGAAAAGGGTTGCTAAACTCTTTTTTTGCAAGCAAAACAAATAGGGCGACGAAATCTCTGCCGCATAGATCGCCATCGAGCGTTAACCTGCTTAACGCTTCTTTCATGGACCGATAAAAACTGTCCATGATTAGATACTGTTTCTCCCTCTTTTGCATGCTTACCCTTTTCTTGGTATTGTCGTGACGACGAAATCGATGCCCCCGACCCGACGCGCCGAATAGAGGTCCTTGATGTCGCTCTCCTTCGCCATCTTTCCGGCCTGCCCTTGTTTTTCGACCAGCTTGACCTTTGCTAGATAATCCATGAGCGCTGGGTTCCAAGGCAGGGAAAATGGGTTCTCTTGCAAAAAAGAAACTACGGTTTCGTCTTTTACGGGATTCCTTATTTCGATGTGGTCTTTGTAAATATCTATGGTGATGCAGGCGTGTTTCTCATAGTCTGCGTGCGCAAATGCATTGATGATTAATTCCCTTGCCTGCTCGTGCGCCAACCCGCAGTTTTCCGCAAACTGCTGCGGGTCCGACGAGAACTTGTCCCGTCCGATGTAGTATTGAATGGCCCCGAAGACGTTCCTGTCTTTATTTGTGAACTCTTTTTCGCCAAGAATTGTTATCAAAGAACCCTTGATGCGTATTTCATTAGCTTGCCGATTAGGTCCTTTCCCTCTTTCGCTTTTAGGCATGCAATTGCGTACCACGGCTTCGAATCCGGGAACGAAATTAGAGGGATTGGTGAGAAAGGCTACAGCGAATTCCGTACTCGGCCTAAAAGAGCAGATTTTGTCCTCAATGATCCCCTTTTGTAAAACGGCTTCCTTATAAAATGCGACCCATTGGTCTCGCGACGGCGACTCCCCGTTTTCATTGATGTATGCCGAAACCGCTTCCTGATCCAAAATATCGCCAAAAAAGAGTTCGATGTCGCGGATTGTTTTCCAATCGATGCCGTTCGTAAATGACTGGAAGAACTTCTCATTCAATTTCTTAGCCTCCTTGGCGTTATCCGAGGAATAACTAATAACGGAAATCCCGCTTTCCAATAAACGCCTTATTCCCAAGCCCGTAATGTTTGGGTTGGCGTCCAAGGAACCGAAATGCACTTCCGGGATGCCTTTGTTCGTGATGAGCTCCGAGCACGACTCCGTCCATGGCTTGCGAGAGAATTTAGTACAAGGCTCCAAAGTGGTGAAAAGTATCGATTTTTTATAATTGACGCGTTTGCCTTCGGTCATTGTTTTCAAGACCGTGAACTCAGCATGGTCTCCAATTTTTTCTCCTGAGCGAGAGGCACAGTACAAGACCCCGTTGGAATAAAGGGCGGCTCCGATGACTGGCTGGGGAATGGTTTCGCCAAGGACTACCATGGGCTCTTCCTGACCCGAATATTGTGCGATGTCCACAGTGATCCTTTCACAGTCAAAGATGAAATCCGGATCGCTGGAATCCACCTCTTCCAGTATTAGCGTCACTCCTTTTCTGTCTTTGATTTCATCGATTCTTCTTTTGTATGCATCAAATAATTTTCCCATGGTAACTCCTTTTATATCTTTGGCACCAAATTATGGCACTAATTTCATATTTTTATCGATTTATTCGTGAGTTTATAAAAAGAATCTTTACTCCCTTTCGCCCCGATTCTTTTGATGGCTCCTTTATTGCTCAGACTCACTAAAGCCCGAGAAGCAGATCTTTCTGGCATCCCGAGATGCCGAATGAGGTCATTTCTATGAAGGGCTTTCTTCGTTCTTGCCATATAAGATAGTACTTTTTGTTCAGAAAGCGAGAGTGCAGCCTCTTGAAAAAACGGATTTATCGACGTCGCGAACGGCAGGGATATTGATGACATGCCGTCGTCCGTCCGGCTCAAAAAAACGAGAGCGTTTTGAAGAGCTGCTTTCTTTATGATTTGAAGAGGCGACGTTGGAAGGAAGCCTAGCCGAGTGAACAAACTCGTAAATTTGCGTGAAAAATCGTTATATTGCGACTCGTAAAACTCGATAACGTATATACCTTGGGCCAGTGACTTTGTGATGCGGATGCTGCCGTTAATAACGTCGGTTTTCTCAATCGCGACGCTTAGGGACGCCTTAATTAAATCGTAATCCACTTCTCTTAATTTGCGATTTGCGATCGATGCGCGCGAAGTGTAATGAGGGATGCCATTCTCAAGGTCACCCAATAAATGAACAAAGCACGCAAAAGGCGATCCGGAGTAGCTTTGGATTCTGTCGACCCCTCCTCTTTCGTTTTGTTCAACAAAGAAAAATGGGCTTATATCGGATTGACGGAAAAGCCAATTTCCAAAAACGGAGAAGGAAAGGTCGCCAGCGTTTTCCCGAATCACTCCTTCGTCAAGCAAAAGGTTCCGCAAAGGCACGTCTTCCCGGTGTTTTTCTAGAATTGCTAAATCCGTTGCACTGATTTTTTGCTGCAAAAGTGGACGGCAGTCATCAAAGAAAAAGAATGGCATATTCATATTATGGCACTCTTTTATGGCACTTAAAATGAATTAATTGCGAATCTATGCGAAAAATTAATTGCGTTAGTTCGTAAGTAAATCGCAACAATCGGCCGTATCGGGCACTTCGAAGTGTAAGGTTATGTCATCCACAACGCATTATACATCCGCAATAAACCGGCGTACTTCGAAGCGTGTAATAAAGCCTGTTTGGCCTATGAATTCGTCGACGTGGAGGGCAAGTCTCTTCCTTAAATCGGAAAGGTTCGAGAAGTCATCCCCTATTGCGGCAAGAATCGTTCCCATATCATTATCATATACCCCGATCGCTTTTAGCATTCTTTTGGCCGGTTCATCCAAATAGAACATGCGCTTTATAGTAGAAATCACGTGTTTCTGGATTGATTCGGAAATGTCGCCTCGGCCCTTGCGCGCAAAATAATAAGCGGCATATTGGGCACACGGTAGAATCTGGTGCTCCAACGATCCGTTTTTAATCTTCACGATTTGGTTGATAATCTCGTCCGCATCATCATGGCATTCCGAATTTGAACATAGTTCATCCACTATTAGTCTGATGCTTGAGTTGCGCCTTTCCACCGTTTTGAAAACGTAGTAAGGGTTGATGCCACGAGGCACAGAAAGCTTGGCAATGGTCATAAAAGTATTGTAAAAATCTGAATAGTCCTTGTCCGTGCCATCTCTTGCCAAAGCTTCCGTCAGTTTCTTCAACTGTTCAAATCGGAAAGTGGGACCGAATTCTTTCAGATAATCGTGAATATCCATCTGGTGCTTGTCAAAGAAGGACCTTACCTCAGGACTATTCCTTCCTTCGTTTGTTTGTAAATCAATGTCCACGTTTCCTTCATTGGTGATTTGAAACCTTATAGCAACATTGGCATCCTGTTTACGGAAAGAGGGTTCGTCAGGGGTTTTGATATAGTAAACTTTGCCGACGTAGTATTGATAAAGGCGGCCAGTTCTGCCCGCTAGATTATAGAAATCGAAAGGAGCAAACGGTAAGCTTTTCCTCATGCGAATACTACCCCGACTTGCGCTAGTAATAATCATGTTTTTGGCGGAAGTATTGACGCCTTCCAACAACGTGGAGGTGCATAGAAGTACATTGCGACCGCTTTGTTTGTCGTTGAATATTGATAAGAGATAATCGCGGGCACCCAATGGCATTTGCCCATGATGGACCAGGAAGCCACGTTCGGCAGCTTTCACCACAGACCAATTTGGTCCAACTTCGCGTTTGGCCCAGTCAATAAAACTATCAAGTGTTTCGGCATCGTTCTCAGAGGGCATCGTAATTTCCGTCTCTCTCAGATATCGAGAAATGTCATTCGGCCCAGGAAAATAGACAAGGGTCTTCCCTCCAGCGCATTGGTCTAACAATAGATTCGATGTTTGTGAAAACCTATCAGTATTCTTTAGAATGGGCATCTCTATAACATCATTGACCACCGGACCATAGTCGCTGTGAAAGAAAACCGGTTTTTTGTCGAGCTTATCCAAGTCTTTCACTTCGGAGATATAAGGAGCAAGCAGTACATACTTAAGCGACCGCTTGGCAAGTAAATAATATGCGATGTTTAGTACAATTATTCGACCATCTGAAGCAGAATCCATTGCCAGCTTGTAAACTTCGTCGATAACCAAAAAATCAATTACTTTAGGAAGAGTGGCCATGATTTCGCCTTTGATAACTCTTTCGTGAGTCAAAATAAAAGCGGTCTTTTCATTGTCTGAAACTGGTTTGTCTGGGACATCCGTGTAAATCCGATATTCTTCTTCGCCCTTGAATGTGCGCATAAGTGAGGAAATGTACTCTCGTCGCAATGCAAGCGTGGGCACAACCATAACAACGGTTTTAGGCTTTGCGCGAGCAAGATATTCAAAAATACAATATGTCTTACCGAAAGACGTTGGCGCTGAGATAATGGATGCGGCGTTTTTGAATATGACATCTAGCACCTTAAGTTGATCGGGGTGCAGAGACACACGATCATCGAAAGAAGATTGAGCAAATGCGTTATAAATAGCTGAATTCAGAGAGAAAGAACGGGAATATACGCTCAGACCCAAATTAAATAATAACTCCGCGTTTTGGGTTGCGAAAACCGTGGCATTCTCCGCCGTATCCATCTTGCGAATAGCGTTATCCCGCAAAACCGTAATATTATTAGCGCTGCCGTCCATAATTCTCCGCCTTTTGCCTAATTAAGTCTGTAAGGCCATTGATAAAACTGTCTTTGTCACCAACAGGCATCGAAATAACATAATATTTTGTTTGCATACCAAGAATAACGGGAGTCCGTTTAATTCGATCCAGTTTGTGCAAGATCCCATCCACGCTCGTCTCGGTACCGTGACAAATGAAGACTGCAACACCGATGGTATTAATGCCTAAAACCTGGCAAACACGTTGAAACGGAGCGGCAACCTCTTCGCCGTTTCCTTCTTGATAGAAGACGTCCAGTTTCGCAGTTATTTCATCTGGCAAAACGCCTTCCAAGTATTTCTTCGACAGAATCCGATACTCGTTACTGATGCTTTGCTCATAATCGTTCAAAGAGAGATTGGCCTGCGCAATACCGCCTTCTAAAGATTTCGTTACCTTGGACTCTCCGAACAAGAAGCAATTGTCGTCAGGCATAAAATAGTCCGCATCAATCCCGTGAACAGACATGTTTTTGCTGGACAAGAGGGAACTCTTCGGAATTACGCAACGGCACGCAAAATACTGCTCAAGAAGAACCGAAAGAAACAATTCACCTATTTTCCCTTTTTTATCGCCTCTTGGAAGGGCGCTGTCGCTGTCAAGCAAGTCAAGCAAGTTCAGGTACAAAGCATGGTAATTATGTTTATTTGGCTCAAAAGGGATTTCGGGGGTCCGATATTTTATGTGACGCCACAAAACTTGTTCCGAAAAGAAATATTCAAAGATGCTGTTCGGAAGCTCGTTTATCGAAGGCAGTTTCAGGCTAAGAAAAACATATTTATCGCTTTCTTTTTCGACTCTAAAGAATCCTTCAATCTCGTTAGACACACAACAATCTCCGCATGCTAATACTCAATATATTACACGAGATAATGCCCTCCGTCCTCGATTTTCCAAGGGCAGAGATTGACATGAAAAGGCGTCATTAAGAGAAATACGGATCTTGCATGTGCTTCAATGCACAAAGCGCATCCGTGCAATAAACCTGCACTCTTGAAAGACCATCTAATCTTCCCCAGTTAACAACTCCTTTATCGGTGGTTTTCATAGCTCTAACTATGAACTGGATGAGGAAAAGATGGTCTTTGTCCCGATGACTGAGATTAGGGGCCGCAGAAAGCGCATCAATGTCCATGACAATTTTGTTGAAAGGGCCTTGATCAATGAAAGGGCAACGCCAAAAGCAAAGAAACGCCCATGACTCCTTGTGACAAAACAGGGATTTCCACCCGTATGTGTTGTAAACGTCGATGAACGCATCCACAAAGCTTTTAGCTTTCTGTAAAACTTCCTGAAAAAACTGCGATGAACTATCTCGTTCGGCATATCGCATGAGAACACTGACGAAAAGCGGATTATCCGCCAATACGATTAAATCTTCTTCGAGCATGTTCGGGAGTCTTATTCCGTGAGCGCCGCATAAGAGGAGAATGTTGGCAAAATCGGCAAAATACGCGTCGTGAAACAATTGATTCTTATGCTCAATCAAAAGCGAATACACCATCGGAACAACAACCTCATCGCCAGCTTCTTCAAATGCAGCCTCCAATAAACTCGAGAGCCTTTGAAGAACCGAATATCGCGGGTCAAAAGAACAAATCGCAAACACCGTGGACAATATCGATTTGATTGATCCGCTTTTCATAATCTTTTTGGCGCAATTTGCCGCTTCTTTCTTTTTTGGCCGCAAAACGCTGTACAAAGTACTGATCAAATAAGAAACAATCCTTGTTCTATCGTTAGGATAATGCGCAATAATACGAATAGCCGTTTTTCGAAATTGGATGAAGGCACCATCAATAGATTTTTTGCTGCTGTTCGCATCAAACACAATTCTCGACAAATCTCTAGCGTTCCTCTGCGCATCATCAAACCACAAAGAAAGCGAGGCCGGAGTGCTCCACTTTTGAGTTTTCGATTCCGATAAGAGCATCTTAAAAGTTTTCAAAGAAGCTTTTAGTGTTTTGAGAATGCGGTCTGCGTCGTCGAAAGAATTTACGAAAATATAGTAATCATCAACATAGCGCCTAATGCTATATTCCATCTTCGGATAGTCTAGTTCGAGTTGTCGTCGGACAGAATAATCTACATGCGAAAGCAAATATTCTGCGCCAGTCCTCGAGAACTCTGGTCCCACAATAAGCCCGCTCGTTTCGGAAGCGTTAATGTTTTCAAAGGTGCGATCTAATGCGGCATCCAGGTCGCAAGAGCGATTCATGTTCTTGCTCTCAGGGCCTTCTGCGGTATGAATCCACGAAAAAGTATGCGTATACATCGACGCAAAGCAATCTTGGATATCGGTCTTAACGAGAAATCGATATTCGCGAGATAAACTTTCATACTCTCGAGAATCTTCGAAGCCAGCGATGGTACCATACTTCCAAATGGCGTAATAGCGGCCTAGCCTGCGCACGCTAAAAGAATCTTGATCAAACGGTTGCGTGTATCGCAATGTTCGTGATTTACACTCTTTCAATTTCACGGGCATTTTATTAACCGCGCGACGTAAAGAGAATGGGCTCTGCCTTAGCAACAAAAGGAGTTCCTCCCCGTACATATAATTGAACAAAGCCATGTTCAAACAACCTAACGGCTGTGGCAACGAAAGAAGTCGAGATTCACCGGTCTTTTTCCTCACATTATAGCGGAGTGGGAAGGTCGCCCAAATATTCGATAATACCTTGCTATTCGTTTTGCCATCGGTACGATTCTTGCGCTCTCTTTGTATTATCGTTTGAAGATCACTATACCCAGGGGCTTGTTGCGAGGAAGCGTAGTCATAAAGAAAACTGATGTCGTAAATGTAGGGAAGCTCTTCTGGCATGGTGTCTGTCAGCGCATAATCGAGCCAGTTTCTATAGTTCATCTCAGCCATTTGACTGCACTCCTTCTTTTAGATTTAATATATTTGGTGCCCGAGATACATCTCGGCCATCTTGGTTCCGCATCTGCGGAGCGCACACACATTCGGGCAGTTCATTGACCAAAAGTCATGGATTCCCATTCTCGTCCCGATTTCGGAACGAGGGAGGCGCCGTTTCGACGGCGCCTTTTAATCAGACATCTTCGTCAGATAGCGATATCTAGCTACGAGTTTGTTGTAATTCCATCCTTTGTAGCTTCGCCAAGGAGTGTCTATCTTCTGCAATAAATGGATAAGGTGCTTTCTGTCGTAGCCGATCCCAGGGGACAAAATGTTGGCCCGTCGCAACCGGAAGGAACTCCATGCATTGTATATTGATTTTTCATTACGAGAAAACGAGTTCACCATATTCAATAGGCGTCCCTTTTCGGCCACCCCTAAATTTGACAGCCTAATTCCTTCGGCCAATAACGAAGTTAAAAAAGCTAGTGTGGGTCCGTCCATTTTCTCAAATCGATAGGCTAGCTCTATATATCGCGAAGCAAGGCCCGTGGATTGCCACCCTTGATGAATCTCGGAAAAATATACTACTCTCCGAACGGCGTTCTTTAATATTTCTTGGCGCAGTCGAAAATTACAGCGAGGATCTGAAAGCCGTCTAGCCAAAGAAGATACGATGCGATTGCGTTTGTGCTCACTAATTCCATAAGTTATTTCTGCGCCACTTAATACATTGGAGTCGTAAGCCATATGGAAATCGCAGCCTAAGAAGCCAAAGGAAAGGGTGGTGTTAGTGGCCGGAGAAACACAGGTGAATTTAGGGCTCGCCATCCCTGATTTTGGTAGATGCAGGGCCACATTATTGCGATTCTTCTTTCCTTTATCTAGTGCGTAAAAGGTTCGGAAAACGGCATCTTTCAAAAGCTTGATTACCGTCCTTTGGGGAACGTTGTGCCCCAAAAACAAGAGGCCATCATCAACATATCGTTGATAGAAACGGATGTCGTGCTCACGAAAAACTAATTGAAGGTTCCGGTCGAACTCCTTGCCAATGAGTTCGATTAGAGCCGACGAGAAGGCGATTCCAGGATAACAGCGTTTCATTGAGCTGCACGCCTTTCTTATTTCTTCGCGGTCCGGCGGAAAAAGCATGGAATTCTTAATGCATAAATCAAACACATAAGAAGGGGAGACGGTATTAAAGAAGTTTTGAAAATCGAATCGAACAACGGTGTACCGAGGCAAAAAACGCAAACGATCGATTTCGCCGAAGAGCAATGTAAATATCTCGTCTCGATTGGGATATCTAATCTTGAAATTGGCATTCAAAATGCGAGTGTAATAATTCAATCTAACCGCTTCAATATTGCCAGCAGGCATTCGCAACACTTTTCTTCCGATGACATAAGTGTTTGGCTTTAAGGCAAAATATGTCCCCGGGGAGGCACTGCATATTTGTTTAGAATAAAAGGGTAGAAGCTTTTCGATGTCAATCTTCCGATGATGACGGAAAAAAGACTTTACTAGAACTGCCCGCAATTGCTCTTGATTCATCTCTTGTATGTTAGCCAATTTTTTGGGGATTGCTAGGAACAATGCAAAGTTCGCCACTCTGAAGCCAAGGAAATTTGAGTTTAGCACATTCTCGGTTGGACTATTCCTCAACGCGGTTTCCATAAAACCTTTCTTGGGTGCCGACGATATGTTGGGCCTGTCGGCGGTGATTGTAGTCAAAATGAAAATGCAATCAGGTGAGCCCATAAAGGCGTCCAAAGTCAAAACCTTCGGAGCATCAAGCAGTCAATTATCTAAGCATAAAAACAATCCACTTTGCGTTATGGACTAATTCGCGCTTTATTTACTCCTGCTCAACTTTACGAGACGGCTACTATTTAAATGCATCGTACTTATCTAAGAACTTTTGAAAAGACGAAAGGTTATCGTCTTTGGCTGAATTGATGACCCTCTCCTTGCCACCGATACGCTCATAGGGTCATCGATGCCCATATCTGGATCATCGTAATGGATGCCGGAGTCGTATTCACCATAGAACTTCTCAGCAATTGAGTTTTTTGCAAAGCAACCCCTGACGGCTTCCCATCGGATCATTTGGTGGAATCTCCCCAGATTCATCGAATAACTCCGGAAAGGGGGCCGCTTTCACATGAATCTTAGCTACGCGAACAGGGTTTTGGAAGCCGAACTCCAACGTTCCCTCGGCCTCATCTGCAAGGGCGCGAAGAGGCCGGTCGCGAAACTTTTCCTCGACCTCGTCCACGGGGTCATGAGGTCGAGACCCACGCTCGTGAGCATGGTCGCCAGGTCGGTCTCGCCCAACGGAAGGATCAAAACGGCCGAGTGCTGTAAACGCTATTGAGAAAACATCCGACCGTGGTCTGAATATCATGCATGCCGTTGCAGCAACTGCCGATTGGTCTCCGATTTTGAGAAGCCTATTCTATGCACGCCTCGAATCGGAGATACTTGCTGAGCTGGCGTTCTCCCGCCGGAGTAGCCCAATCATTCGTCAGAGCCAGGGAACAAAGAAGAAACTGGCCCAGTCAATTTGTCGAGCCCATCCGAAACGAACGAAGAACACATATCGAACTCAAACGGATTAAGACAAATAACAAGTGCTGAATTCAAATGCACTAGGCTTGATAAAGAGCCGCGCAGTGTATTTTTGCTTGGCAACGTCTCTCTCAGAATGATCGCCTTTTCAAGCCAGTATTCAAAATCATCGAAGTTCCCCTGAAATAAATGGGAATACTCCGCAGGTGGCAATTCCACTTTTGTATCAATCTTTATTTGCTGCAATATCTCATCCTCAGTATGTTGCAAGGAGATTGGTATTTCATTCAACTTGTCTTCAAATTCAGAGCGCTTTGATTTCAGCCCATGAACGAGAAACGATAGGTAACCATAAACCGTTCTAGGTGGGATTTCGCCCGCTGGACGCGGTTTGCCATCGTGTTGTTTTATTTCGTAATAGTATCGGAGATTGGCAATTTTTCTTAGATAAGACGAATTGGAGCAACGCTCACAGGCATCAAGTATCGCATCTTCCATACGCACGAAAGAATCCATGGTGATGGGCTTTGTGAAAATGAATCCATTTTTATTTCCTATGAACTGTGCTGAAGCGGCAAGACCGTGATCCGCCAAAGCAACTTTTACAAACGACTGATCATAAGTCAGCAAGACAATGGTTCGTTTGTTTAACTTTGACTGGATCAGGCGAAGTAGTTCTTGCCTTCTTTCGTTGTTGAAATTCGAAATTGGATCATCGAAAACGATTAATTTTGCAGTTTTGTTCATCGAAGCGCGGAGTACGAAAAGTATCAGCGAGACGATGGTTTTTTCACCTTCTGAAAGCCTGTTGGAATCATCGGCTTCACCAACTGGATTCATATTCCTTTTATGCGTTATGCTTGCGCCAACTATTTTTTGATTGTGTGTTGAGTACTCCACGCAATACGGTATCCCGAAACGTTCTAAAGCATCGTTAATGAATCGGCGTTTCATTTTTACCGCATTTGCCGCGGCGCTTCGCACTTTGGCCAATGCAGTTTTCATGGAAGAGTAGCCGGCAGCGATGCTGCTCAATGCGGACTCAATTTCTGGGATTCTCTTGTATAAATGGGGCCGCTCTTTTTTCAAATCGCCGATTTTAACGTTCAGGTCCCCGGAATTAAGCCTTTCCACCAAGGAACAAAAATCATCGTATTCTTCCACGACCTTAATCATGCCGATGGCTTTTTCGACTATCGTGGTTCTGTTTACAGCAAGCGAAACAGGATCGCCCAGTTCTGCTTTTACGCCTGGATTGGACTCCAGGCTCTCGACGGACTCCAATTGAAATTCGTGGAATCGCACCGCCCTTCTCCTCAAGGAATCGCCCATCCTTTTTTCGCAGTACGGGCAGCTCCAATTGTCATCGGACTTGCGTTCAATGTAAGAAAAGCCTTCGTCAACCCAACGCGCCTTATCCGCGCCAACGCCCTCGATTTCCCGAACCACCGATACGGGTTTTCCGTTGGATTCACACGCTTCAAGAAACTGTCGAAGCAGGGATGATTTTTGCAGTTGTTTTTTCTCTTTGCCGATCGCCTTGTTCTTTAGTGATTTGTTTAAATCGCGCAAGAACTCAATGTCTTTGTCCCACGCCCCCTTTTGAGGCAAAAGGCTTTTAAGAAGTGATTCAAGCTTTTGTTCTGCGTCCTCCAGTTCAAGTCGTTCGTCGATTAATAGTTCATACCCATCATCGGCTGTCGCAGCCTCCCTAATCGAAATGCGCTTATCTGGGGAGAACATAACGACATCGGAATTAGACGGAACGTGCCCATCTATGAACGATTCAGTTTTCCCGGCGCATAAAAAGCTTTGGTTGTTCTCGTAGTTATCTGGATTAAGGCTTTCCGCTATAGATGATTTCCCAACTCCTGATACGCCAAGGAGAACGTTGCATCGGTTATCATCTAATGCTAATTCCCCTGAAACTATGTTTTTAAAGTTATGAATCGATATTTTCATTTCTGCATCGGCTCCTTAATTCCAGTTTAAAAACACGGAACTAGCAAACTCAATAAGATCAGTGTTTATGTTAAATAAAATTCGATCGTGCTAAATAATATTTGGCAATAAAAGTTCCAATGCGCATTCGTTCCAGAGGATTTTTCTCCCACTTTTGTTGCCTAATACAAACGCTCGCGATCCCCTTAGCATGCAGTAACACCGCATGAAATACGGAGCCGCAAACGTGAATTGTGCAAGGGACATACCGAAAACATAGAAAACAAATTTTGCGTACGCGGTTGACGACATTCTTGTTGTCAAGCGATCGCCACTAGCCCTCCCACTCTATACCGCTCTTTATTACCTTACCTTGGCCGGATCCCCTGCCGCCACGCAGCCAGCGGGTATATCGTGAATGACAACGGATCCAGTGCCTATAACGCTGTTATCCCCTATGGTCACGCCCTTAAGAATAATAACATTGGTTCCTATCCAACAGTGATTTCCAATGGAGACAGGAGCATTATTTACCTCTCCCACAATTCTATGGACGTCCGAATCGCGGATTACGACGTTTTGAGAAACAATCGTGGCGATGTCGACGGTGATTCTATTCCGGCAATAGAGAGTAGTGTTTAGGTTGAAGAAAATGTTGTCCCCAAAAAAAATGAGACGGGCGCCACTTTGTACAGCCAACTTACATCCCATATTAAACGAAACGCCCTTTTCGCACCTCGTGCTATCTCAGTTTTGAAATAGTGTTTGCAGGAAGGGCGCCCAGGCAGAGCCGTTTTCTCCTCCTCGGTCCTTCCAATTCCCTTTCGTCTTCGGCAGGACGCCCTCCCAATGCATGTGCCAACAAGGAAAAGCTGGTACTGATAATGTCCGTTTCGCGTGTCAAAAGTCGATTGATATAGTTAATAGGACGCAAAAAGGAAGGCATTTTAGATTTTGGAGATACGTGACACTTCTATACTATTGCATATTCTTCGGGGTGTCATGAAAAGGGCGAGCGGGTGCTCCTTTTTGAGGGGGCAAATTTGTCACCTTTCATGCAGTGATGTTAATCCCTCATTTTCAAAACTCTTCGAAAAGTTGCGAATCGCTTTCCTCAATTCAGGGAAATTCGAACCACGAACGGTATATATCTTAATGACGAAAAGTTGGGTCGCTTGATCAGAAGAAACATTCGAAGATATAACATCGACAGGGTGAAAAAAAGGCATGTCATCATCCTAAAGGCCCTAAATCCGAACAGTGAACCGGGAAGATATAGCCTAAACGGAGATGCCCTTTTTACATACGCGTAAACAAGTTTTAATCCTTTTTCGGTTCCCACATGGAAACTACGTGGGCTGACGCCAGCATTAACTGCCTTTAGCCCAAAGCAACAGCGCAGGTACAAAAGACATCAGAAGTAATCCAAGTCGTCTTTTTTTACTTGAAAACAACACTGAGCGATTACCCCATAGCCGCCGCGCCGTTCGAACCACCTCACGTCGTGAGTATGATCCATTCTTTTTTGTAGCGTGGCACCATGCGATGAACGAATCCCACGCCAGATTATCCAACTCCCAAAAAACAGGACGATCTCTATCAGCAGCGTTTTTCTTATAAAACGGGATGTCGCCCAACACTGAATCAACGCCGAATCGGTGGAAAGATGCTGAAATGGATGGATCGATTTTCGCATGGGATTGTGAGTTTTCCCTGATGTTAAAATGCCATTCTGCCCTTGGCGCGATGGCCACAATATGAGAAAGACAGATTATCTTTCGAATAACGAATAAATCGGCCCCCCTGGCGTAGCCGTTAAAACGGACCCGATCTTCTGTGAAAAACAAAGACCGTCGAATCGCCTTTCCTGAGTGCGTCAGTGTGTTAAATAACCCATCCACTGCCGCGCGCTCCAATTGACGGGGGCCTTTAAATTCGGCCTGTTGCAAGAAGAGACAATTTTGTGACGATTGCCGTTCTTCAATAATAGAAAACTGAACAACGTCTGCGTTCGTTTCTTTTATCGCGGCAAAAGCTTCGCTAAGTGTGCCCGGGGAATTCCAATCGTCATTATCTAAAAAAACCAAATACTCTCCCCGCGCCAACTCAATGCCTTTGTTATACGCAGACGACGAGCCCGAGTTCTCCTGCCGATAGTATCGAAATCGAGGGTCACTCTTTGCAAAACCTAAAGCAATATCGGCGCTCCGATCCGTTGAGCCATCGTCAATCAAGATAACCTCGAAATCTTTGTATGTTTGTTGAGCAATGCTAGATAAGCAATCAGTCAAAAAAGCCTCAGCGTTGTAAACGGCGACAACATAACTAAAAAATGGGAGGTTTTTCTTTTGCTTTTCATTCATGCACAAAGCGCCGAAATCAAGATTAATAATCGCGAAACTCATATCAAGAATTATTCAGCAGTTCTCCCAAAAATACGATATGAAAACAGACTTTTGTTCAAAGAATCAAACAAATTTGCGCGCCTGGAATGCCTTCAAAAACATATACATTGAATACACCAGCAAATGATGGATGCGGAAGCCCCGTACGGTCGACACTTTTCAGAACAGCCTCGACGCATTCGACCATTCCGTCGCCGCGTCGAGGCATCTGTCGGCCCAGAATTGCGCGGTTTCCGATCCACGCCCGCGATCTCGGCGACCACCCAGTCGGGGCAGTCCATCGTTATCAGGGTCAGTATCGCCCTTATCCTTCCCGGCGTCAGCTTCGAGGATGAAAGCGACGTCGACGAGGAGTCCGAGAAATGGCGTCCGCATTTCGGGCATTCGTACCTGGCGACCCCGTCGTGCCTATGGCCGTCGGCCATCAGGGGAACCTTGCATCCCGAGCACCTCGGATCCCTCTTGTTCCTCTTCGAGAGGCGGGTCTTCTCGAACCTCGGCCTTTCCCCTTCCCTCCTCTCCGATTCCGCGGAAAGCAGGGAAAGCGCGGCGGCGATCTCGTCGTCCGACATGGACGAAACGGCGGCTTTGTCCAACATAAAAAGTCCCTTCCGACAGTTGGGAGGCGTCTCGGGGGAAGGGTTATCCATCATTTGCTGGTGTATCTAGGTTTTTATGCCATTGGAGAAAAGCCCTGATATTCAAGGTAAAATAATCGCGGTATTATGTCACCTAGCAAAAAGAATAAACGCATTGCTATCTATGAGCCGAAATCGAACTTTTGGGGAAACATACAAAAAATACCCTCGATCCTTTCGAAAATCGAAGGTCTTTAGACTTATGCAATATGCATATCATTATTTTCATCTCGTCAGAGCGCGTATGAAAAAGAGGCCCATCATCATGAGCGAAAGAAATACGGTGCGCACAATTTTGCAAAAGACGGTCTCACTTTGTCGTTTCGGCGATGGGGAGCTAAACATCTTGATGAACGGACGTATTGGCTTTCAACAATTCGATGAAAATTTGAGGGATAGACTGCGAGAAATCCTCCGATCTACGCCCCAGAATTGTTTAATTGGGTTGCCACCACAAATAAATTCAGTGAAAGGGATGATTTGGAGGACAAAATTTTTTTGGGTTAATTCCCTTGATGACACGCGAGAAAAATGGATTCGCGAGATGTGTTTTGACGCACACCCAAACTACGTATATGCAAGCACAGCTACGACGCGATGGTATATTGAATATAGATCTCGAAAAAGAGCAATAGAATCCTTCCGACTACTAAGGAGCATTTGGGAGGGTCGAAAACTGCTCATAGTGGAGGGGGAAGGGACTCGCATGGGTGTTGGCAACCCGGTTCTTAATAATGCAGCGTCAGTGAGAAGAATAATTGCCCCCGCAAAAGACGCATTTACTCATTATGCTAAAATATTGCACTCCGTTTTATCAAACGCTGGTTGTTGCGATTTAATTATTGCTGCGCTGGGCCCGACTGCAACGGTGCTTTGTTATGATTGCGCTCAGAGAGGCTTATGGGCCTTGGACGTGGGTCATCTGGACCTAGAATACGAATGGTTCATTCGTGGCACTCACCAAAAAAGTAAGATTCCGGGTAAATATGTCAACGAGGTCGATGGCGGCGAATGCTTTGACGCCCTTCCTGTCGATCTTGAAAACCGCTATAAAAGTGAAATCATAGAGGTGATTTGCGATGAATGACTTGTTATCACATGCCTTTAACCAGAAAGTCTCACTCCTGGTTTGCTCGTGCGAAAAATCAAAAAAACTGATTCCGCCTTTTTTGGAACTATTCGATGCGAACGTTGAATTCAAACTACAAGGCGCCATTACTTTATCCGATGATTTTTGCTCTAAAAAAGTCAAATTATACGGCATCGGAAAAGCACATGCTGCCGACGACTTTTCGTCACGGATACTTCAAGCATTAAAAAAGATAGACACTCCATATACACTATTAATGCTGGATGACTTTTTCCTTTTTCAAAAAATTCGTACCGAAATTGTAACAAGCGCGTTTTCAATATTGAATATATATAAAAATGTTGGTTATGTTCTTCTGCAGGACAAGCGACATGAATCGGAATTGGAAAAACATGAGTCCGGTTTCTTCTCGATAAAGAAAAACATACCCTATCGCATTTCAACGCAGGCGGCCATTTGGCGCACTTCATATTTGCACAAAATTCTCCGTAAAGGCGAATCGGCCTGGGATTTTGAGGATTTAGGAAGCAGAAGAAGCAATCACTATCGTGATATTATTCTCTTTGTCGGGAATTATAATCCACCCGTTTTCCCATATCCTGTGGGTGGGATCTTGTGGAGAGGCGAAATCGAACAAGACGTTGTACCTTTTTTGAAAAGCAACGATTATGAATATTTGCTTAAATGCTTTCGAGTCAGAACACGTTCTATTTCCGTAAAAGAAGATCGAATTAGAAACATTGAGTCTTTGTCTAAAGAACGTTCTCGAAAATACAAAAGAATCGTTCGAGCAAATCATCTGTATCTAGTCCTCTCAGTCTTCTTAAAATTCCTGCGCTACCCTTCGCGATGGTCCGTATGGAATGATAAAAACTATTAGGAGTCTACAAAACAATGGATGGAAACTACGCCCCTTCCGCCTGTGTGCTAGAATAACCGAACCAAATAAACCGAGATGTTTCCTTTATGCGTTGAGGCGAAGGCCTGTTCTGCGGATCGGGCGGAAACACCAAAAGGGGCGAAGGCAGGCGCCTGTTCAAATCCTGCCGCAATCGTTCGGGGCGTCGGCTTCGACGGTGATGTCGTCGATGAAGCTGACGTTGGAAAGGCTCAGGGCGATGGCCAGCCCGATTCTCAACGACGTCAAGCTCAAGGCCATAATCGGTTGATGGGCGTGTTATCGAGGACGGCGTACGTGTGGCGGATGAAGGTATACGCCGCGGCCTTGGAGATTAAGAAATCGACGGCACTGTCGGGGAAATGTTGGACCGACGAGGCTCTGGTTCCGGTCAACGAGATCATATACTTTCGGTTCGAAGGCGGGAAGATGAGGACCAGAGAGCGTTTCGAGGAACCAGTGTGTCATAGCCTGCGCGGTCGATTCCGCGGAAAAAGGGATCGCCCGACGAGGCATACAATCTACCACGAGGGACACCATCCCAAGCTTCAGCAGTCCAATTCCTTCATTGCCGAGCTGAAGTACTTACTCAGGTGCCACGTCGGCTTCAGGACCGAATACCTTCGCACATACGCGGCCTGGGTCGCGTTTAAGTCGTCCGTCAGGAACGGTGGAATAGAGGACAGGATTAACCTTCTAGAATCATATTGCCTCAAGACGAAGGCGAGTTTCAAGGTAAAGGATCGATACCGCGTGAATTAATTGTCACCCGTTTGTAAATACTCCTAAAAGAATTATTGGCGCATAAACTGTCTGTGTAAACAAATTTAAGCCCTCTGCTCATTTTGGCATTCGTTCCAATCTTAACGTCCAACCAGGCTTATAAATACGATGAATCCCAAAAATGTGTAATACCGAGCCCCAGAAAGCGCTTTTTGTCATATTCAGCACCTCTCTTCTCATGATAGAAGAAGGCAGGCCCCGCGCGGATTGAAACTGCCAGTGCCAGTAAAAAACATAACAAAGTATTCCAAAATGTTTTCGGATAAGATCGCCGTTGTTTCTCATTCCATAGAAAGATTTCCAAGAAATCTCATCACTCAAAACGGGATCCAAATGAAGAACGCGAATTTTCGGAGCCAAATAAATAGTGCCTTTCTTCGACATCCGAAGAGAATGTTCCGTGTCGTCATACCAAATAAAATATTTTCTTTTGGGTAGGCCAGCTTTTTTCAGGGCACCTTTACGCAAAAACGTTCCTACAAATGAATAACAGTTGAACGTTGTGCAAGGATCCGCATAGCTTGTGGGCGATAAGCTTTCGCGGACAACCTTCCTCCCGTTTTTATACATTAAGGCGCGATGACCGTATTCTATTTCTCCATCCGATCGATGCACTGCAGCGCATACCGCAGAGGTATTGGCCGCACGCAATCCGAGACCGGTAATAAAATTGTTCGCCTCTGCAAATGTATCAGCATATGGCATCGCATCATCATCAGCCACCCAAATCCACTCACTATCTAGAAGCAGCGAAGCCTTTAATCCATCGTGAAAGCCACCGCTTCCGCCTATATTTGATGGTTCCGAAATCACGATTCTACGATATTTCGAAACATCTTTCGTCCAAGTATCAAGGTATGCGCCAGTCAAATCGGTCGAATGATTGTCGACGACGATAACATAATCTATGTAATCCCTCTGTTCATCATATAAACTCAAAGCCCTTTTCAACAACTCAAGTCTATTGTAAGTGACGATGACTACACCGAACTTCATTTGTTCATTAACCTTTCGACTTAGTGCACATTTTAAAAATCTGTCTTAAGGATTTCGCATTCTTTTCCACGGTAAATTCCCGCACACAATAGTCTTGCCCCGAAGCAGCAATTTTCTTCATTCGTTCCGGATTATCCAAGGCATATTGAATTGTTTTTGCAAGATCATCTGGATTGCCTTGTGAATAAAGAAGGCCAGTTTCTTCATGGGATATGATGTCTAATGTTCCACCTGAGGCAGAACCAATTGCCAAACAGCCCGCCAGCATACCCTCTACCGTTACGCGACCAAAAGCCTCACATCGGGAGCACATGAAAAGGATGTCGGATTGTCTTAGATAGTCCGCCACATTTGTTTTGTACCCAACTATGTTAAAGAAAGCCGCGACGCCCTTAGAGAGAACATATTCGTTAAGTTTTTTTGCACCGCCGTTATCGCCTACAACCGTAATCTCAATTCGGTCTTTTAGGCTCTCTGCTTTCGAGGCAATCGCATCGACCAAATCATACTGGCCTTTGAAAACTGATACTCCACCCACAATCGTTGCAATTATCTTTCGGTTTTTAAATATGGCGCGTTTACAGTAGAAATCAGAAACTCTTATCCCGTTATGTATGCACTTTATCCTGTGCGGAGGCAATTGCAGTTTTTCTAAGTAAGTGTCTTTAAGGTGTTCTGACACGCATACGATGGAGGAAGCTCGCAGGAAATACTTTTTTGCAAGCCGCCACGAAAAGTAATTCATATCAAAATCATTAGTCAAATACTCACGAATATGCCAAACATACGGTACCTTTTCTTTTATTGCTGCTATAGCCCCAACATAGCCAAACGAAGTATTGATGTAAACGCACTCAATTTTTTCAGAACGAATTGTAGTCCTAATCTCATTAATGGCTCGATGGTTCCGTCGCCACCGTCCGAACCACTCTCGCAAAGCGGGCACCCCTTTTAGTGAGCATGGTTTAACCCATGAATAAGACGGTATCAAGCGAAATGGGATTCTATTTGACAACAGTAACGACGAGCCGTCCCCTTCATATGGCAATATCACTATTGCCTTATCGCCAAAAAGGTCCATTAAGGAACGCGCTAAAAAGGTTAATGAGCGAAACGCTCCAGACCCTTGATAGTTGTCGGTTGCAAGCATGAGCAGTTTCATGACTTCTAGATTATAAAATCTCCGGGGCAAAGCTTTCCGCTCAACTTTTTCGACATAAGCTTGGTAAAGTGTAACCAGCAATACCAACGAAAATAAGATCTAACGCCTTTTGGGACCAAAAAGCGCTTTCTTTTCCATATATCTTTACCCATAGTGCGAAAGAAAGCAGCATCGTAAGTTCTATCGCGGATTGCTTTGGCTGCAAACATTTGCCACATATCCAGCAAATCGCCAAATTCCCAAAAAGGACGCTCTCTATTTAAATGGGCGTTTTCTCGAATACAAAAATCAATATCGCTAATTTCTCGCACAAACCATTCCTTATACAAATACGGCGGATTTGGCTTTCGGGATTCGGATGTACCCAACTCCCGTATGAAAAATAGCCTTTCTGGTGACAAAACCACTTTTTCGCATCGGAATAGCGCTCTTCTGATAAAGCTTGTGTCTGCTCCTTTAGAATTACCGATAAAACGCAGGCCCTCAATAATCTTCCGCCGAATAATCTTTCGGGAGTGGGTTCTATCAAACGCTCCAGGCATCCGTCGTTCACAGTCTCGAGCTAATTCGTGCCCACGAAAAATAGAGATGTTGTCCAAAAAATCCTGCTGCGAATTATGTTCTCCAGTAGAATTAATAAAAACGCATTGAAATTGAATAATGTCGGGCGACTCTTCCTCTATTATTTTTTCAGCACGAACTAATAAATCATTTGAGACATAGTCGTCATTATCAACATTAATAATGAATTGGCCCTTCGCTCTTTCTAGCGCTGCGTTTGTCGCTTCGCTCGTGCCTGCGTTTTTTTGCCGAACATAACAAAAGCGCGGGTCTTTTTTTTCAAACGATTTTGCAATCTGAGACGAACCATCCGTCGACCCATCGTCAATCATAATGACTTCGAAATCCGTCAATGTCTGTTGCCGAATCGAAGCGAGACACTGAAACAAATATGCTTCGGCGTTGTAGATTGGAACAATGAAAGAAAAAGGAGGATTAGCCATTCGTTACCGCCTGAATACCGTGTTGCGAAATATATCTAAAAAGGCTTTTTTTGAGGCGTATTTTTCTTGCCACTCTTTAGCATTTTTCCTAAGTTCAAGATAGAGTGGTTTGTCATCGATTAACGCGCCTATGATATCGGCAAACGCATCGGGTCCGGATCCCTCGCAAACCAAGCGCCCAGTGACGCCATCAACTATGTAATCAGGTACGCCACCGGTAGCGTATGCAACTGCCGGAACCCCAAAGGATAAGGCTTCGGGAATAACCAAAGGGGAGCAGTCGAAAAGTGTTGGGAGTATCAATAGGTTTGCCGATCGATATAGTTTTGGCAAATCGTTTTGGTAATTCACGCGTCCTAAGAAAATAACAGAGTTGTCTTCAACGTTCTCCACATTGTCTACCCCAGCGATATAAAGCCCAACATCGTAGCCCCGCTTTCTTAAGATATTAACCACCTGAATTGCGATTGGAACGCCTTTATCGTAATAGTTGGTGCAAACGATGACGAGGCAAAAGGCAAAACGCGTTTCTAGGGCTTGCCGTTCGCAATCGGTAAACGATGGGAAAAACCTAAAATGTGTCAAAGGCGTTTTAGACACATAATAGTCACGTATATCTTGGTCAAAAAAATGATTTGACATTAATATGTGAGTCGCATGACAAAAGAGCAGTTTTTGGCACTCATTGTTCAATTTGAACTGTCGTTTAGTTACCTTCCATCGCAAGTAGTCAACCTCTTGATGGTACGACGCATCTGAAAGAAAGACTTTAATACCGCTAAATTTGGCGAAGACGAAGCCAAATGCTACTTGCCAACACAGGATTGCATCGAAATCGTGCCTTTTTAAGTAGCGCATCGTCCTGCGACAAATCGACGGGTAGTACCGCTCTTCAAGCCCTGTTTGAAAGTCTTTATGCAATAGTTTGCGAGAAAGCCATCCAATTAAACGAATAAAAAACCGAATAAGTGGATTGGGGCGCGCTTGGTAGTATTCTATTTGATACTCTTTCAACTCCTTAAGTGCATCGAAAATGCGTCTATTGGTCCCGCTAAATGCACCAATATCGCCAAATTTAAACGTCGAGAGGTATAGGATCCTTTTCATTGCTATAGAGCTTCCAAGTCATATCTTTGCTCGGCCTTGTAATTGCTTATCGATAATCACAATAGGGAGAGGGTCTTCATTCCGTTTCGTCGATACCGCGATTGCCCCCGGTAAACCTGTAGGTTTTGAATCGTTTATTAAGATTCGTTCACCATACGGCGTACCATAAATAATCTTATCGAATCGATTGTTTTGTCAAGAACGCTTCCGTTTGAGCAGCGTGCTCTTCTATGCTGCATCCAGCATATAATGACCTTAGTTTCTGAACCGAAACCGTAAAAACTTCGCCTTCCATAGACGCAATTGGCGCCTGATTAAATACGATTTCGTATCCCTTTTTCAGACAAGATTCTGCAAGTTGTAGAAATTGGCGTTGGAATCGCCGTTTTCTCTATTCTCAAATTGCGCTTATAGCAATTTAACAGTGGCAGCCGATATGAAAATTGCCATTCATCAACATATAGTCTCGACAAGCAGTCTTCCCATAAATCAATGTCGCGGACTTGCCAAGTTCTCGTTTCAACATCATAAAAGAAACGAATTCTCGAGCGCGCACTTTTGTTCGTAACAAATAGGGATGATCCTTAAGCAATCAGACGGTTCAAAGGTTTTTAAGACCCTTTCTTCATCGGGTGGAATCAAGTAATAAACACCCTGTTTGGGATTTTTGTTTCAAGGAATTCCAAAAAGCCATTTCCAGGCAAAGATCGCCATATCCGGCCCAGCAGCCAACGACAAAAACGACCCTTTCTTTTCGAGCAATCTCGACCATAGCACGGCGAATACAAACAATATCTTCCGAACAATAGGCCGAGCGACACGCGGCTCTTTGCTGAACAATATTTTTAATTGCGTAAAACATCTCTTTTTGTCAGATTGGCCTTGGCGAAATCTTTTGGGAATAGAACATGAAATACAGTTCAACATTTTCGATTGCAGGATGTTGATCGTCTACAAATCCGAAATCCATCGTGCGCTTCTCCCATGTTCTGAAAACCAGTTCTCCAGTTGGGTCCCTTGGGTTCGGTTCCCAGGCCCATAACGCCGTCCGAGAAGGAAGCGTAATGCTAATAGTTTGATTAGGCCCTAATACACTGGAAGAATAAGTCCCGATTTCGTGTTCTTCGTAGAAGTTTTCCCCAGATTCATCCTTAAAACCATATACCGCATCGAACAATACGGTTCCATCATGCTTGAAAGAATAGTGATAGGAGCGGACATAAGAACCCTTGTACTCGATGTACCCCTCAGGGATTCCGCCCCACTCCGTTAGTCTTTTGTTACCCGCATTTAGGAAAATGAAGCCAACATCATAGACAGTATAGGTGACAGTATTTGTTCGTTTCGAGCAAGAAAACAAAGCGCTTGCAAAGACAGCCAACAAAACAAGGGATAGCCTATTTTTATATCGCATAGGTTCCCTCCCGTTTTAAGGCCGGCAAGAACACAAAGAATACGTAGGTGAGCGGAAGAGTTAAAACCGACATTTTAATGAAAAGCACATAGGTTTCAGCCATCCCTTGCAACAAATAGCCAATGAGTAAGAGTAACAGGAAGACCGACGTGGTTGCTGCGCCTTTTCTAAATGAGAGACACCTTTTAACTGAATTGAAGATGAGAGCAAAGTAAACCAGCAAGCCGATTAGCCCATGTATGGCCAAATACGCCACATAGGAATTATGAAAAATGACAACTACGCCTTCTTGGTCCACCACTTGAAGGCTAGCAAGCTTAGCGTCGCTTATGCCATCAGTGACGCCGAAAAACAATTGATGCCCATTAATCACTTCCGGCAAATGCGCCCAAATGACGGTTCGAGTTTCTATCTCCTTTTCAACAGAATTCAGTGAATTGTAGACAATCCTCAAAAAAGCAATGTTTTCTCTAGGGCCCGGAGCATAAGCTAAAAAAATTAGTAGCGCGACACCACCAATACCCACGCCCAGCAAACTCCAAGATAACACTTTGTTCTTTTTGCGTAATCCCAATACCCAAGCCAATAAAAGCGCGACCACTACTACCATTTCCGACATAAACGCGGTGTAGCAGCGTACCAAAAAAGTAACCAATGTAAGAAGCACAGCAGACAAACCAAACAGATACTTTGTCCAGCCTCTCTTAAAATACCCGAGGAAGCATGAAGTGAAAGTGCCCATAAACATAAAGGCGCCGTACTCATTTTTCTGGAAAAAGATGGAATGGATGAGCTTATGATCGCCCCCTTTGAACAAACGGATGTACAAGTCCCATTCCAGCGCGAGGCTCGCAATGACCGCCACCCAAGCAAACGCAGTTACAGTAATCAGAGGTACCAAAATGCCCCGCTTGTTTCGAACGGCGTCCGGAATAATCGATATCCAAATAATCAGAATAGAGGTCTCGGCCACAAGCGTTCCGAAACTAATCAGTTCGTCTAGCCAGCCAACCGTTGTCGTTGAATACGTCAATGAACGGTTCCAAGATGCAGATACAAAGACGTATGTGTCAGGGGTGGTAATCCACGCTATAAGGAACGTAACCCAAAGCGCAACTATTGGGAACACCCATTCCCATCGGATCTTGCTTTGATTTGCGATACCTGCAAGTAAACCATATCCAAAGATATAGGCAGTTGGAATCAGGCGGAAAGCAACACGGCCAATAACGTTTACACAAATGGCTTGATACAGCACCGGAATCCGCCCTGTACAATAAGGTAGAACAAGAATCAAAAAATAAGTCGCTAAAAAGATGGGCGCAAAGGCATTAATCTTTGCCTTCTTTGAGATAACCCAATTCCTAATCGAGGCCATTCTTAACCCTCCGAGCCAGTTGTCTTGAGGCAAAGAAAGAGAAGCCATCCAGAACCGCGAGAAGCGTAGGCAGAACAATCGATACGAACGAAGCTTGGGTAAACACTCGTGCCTTTGTCAAAGAAAGAGGGGCGAATAGTGCAAAACAGAATATGCATCCTCCCATCAACGAATACAAAAACCAGTAAGACGTTGGAATTATAATTTTACCAAGAATGAATCCACGGTCATTCCGAGCCAGAAGCATCGAACAAATAACGACAGAGACCGACCCGACTATCATTCCTATTCCAGGAAGCATCCACAAAGGTTCCGATTCCAGTCCCAAGTCGCACATCGACCCAAAGAGGAAAGCGCACCCAATTTGAAAGAAGCACGCCAGGGATGAAACTAGGAGACAAATCGGTTTTTCAAACAAAATCTGAACCTTTTTCATGCTGCCTCGCGTTCAAAAAAAGCCGTGACCACAAGATTGGCCTGAATGTTTTTGTCTTGCCGCGTCGCATTAGTTATTCCATCGCTCCACTCAACAAAAACATACCCAGGATTCGGGAACGCGGTCACTTCTATTCCGTCATGGCCTTTGTACACCACTTGAATGTCATTCCATGGCTCGACAATTGTTCCGCCCTCACCGGCATAATAAATTAGCGAAAAATCCATGTATACCGTCTCATGGCAACCCATTGACGGGGCAAGCAAGAAGGGGAGCATTAACCAAAAACGCTTACTTTTCATTGCTTTTGCACCTCGAGCACAAGAAAGATGGAGCCGTGACAACAAAGGATAGCGCAAAGGCGATGATTGCAGACGCAAACCATTCCGCCATCGGTCTTTGTAATGCGAGAAAAACTACAAATATCACTGCCGCGGTAACAATGGGCAATGCAATCCCGACCCAACGCATCAGTTTTAAAGCAGCCCTTTTTAACGAGATTAGATAGGCGATGCCAAAAATAGCTAAAAAGAATAAGGAAAAACCTGAAATAGCCAGATCGTGGTCAATAAGAATAACTTTGCCCAGCAATACGCACTGTGAGCAAACGCCAAGCCCGGCAATAACAAATAGGGCGTTGTCAAAAAACGACGGCTTTCTTTGGGCCGGGGTCACGACTTGATGAAGTTCCTGATGCTCTTCCGCCATACCTCGTTATCCGCATGTGTCTCTTCAAGGCAACGCTTTGCGTTCCTATAGATTCTATCGTAGTCAGCAGAAGATAGATAATCATAAACTTTGTTTAAATCCACATTATGTGGATCAATGGCGCAGCCCAATTCGTTATCAACGATATATTTCGCGCAATAAGTGTCCGCATTTGCAATCATGGGTTTTGCGTATTGAAGCCCAAGATAAAGCCGATCTGGCATGTGATAAAGGCCGTCAAGTTTCGATAGGAAATACACGAGCAAAGCGTCGCTGCGTTCAATAATCGTGGGCAGTTCTGCGTCCTCAAACCTGCCTTTATAGGTAACGTTTTTGACCGAATTCTCTTCCAAGAACCTTGTCAGCGCTTCTAACGTTCTTGCATCTGCAGTTCCGTATAGACGTAGCTCAAAGCGATCATCATTCATAAATGGTTTCACTTCATTTATCGCAAACTCGGGTGTTCGCAAGGTTCCGATTGACGTAATAACGATAGGCTTTCCTAAAGAATGAATAGGGGGCCTTCTTACTTCATATTCATATGCATTATGCGAAATCACATATTTCTCAGAAGACAGCAACACATTAAGGAAGCCCCTAGAAGAAATCGCAGTCGCATAAGAGTGGCGAACAATATGCATGACCCTCTTCAAATAGAACCGATGGTTTTCATATCCCGGATCGCGATAGTCGAAATAATAACGATCTGAGTGCTTTACAAAATATCTTTTTGGCAACAAGACGCCGGCCTGAGTGGGGATGAAAAGACATTTGTCTGGATTCAATTCCCTCAACGCTCTAATCAAAAAACGTCGGAAACGAAAATAATTGACGAGTCTAGATTTGAAGCTCCCATCCCTTTTTTTATATTTGAACTCAATGCATCCTGGTGGATTTTGATGCAAAGGCGAATCACTTCTAGGAGCCCAACAAATAATCTTATACTCCGCTCCTGCCCGCTCGAATTCCTCGAGGTATACCTGAACTGGAGGCTCAGCCTTAACTTCGCACGCTAAAACTACCGCAATCATTTAAGAAGTTCTTCAGCAGGATGACCGGGATATTGAATCAATTCGGCATCAGCGCCTTCAATCTTATAGATATACTCACAATCAGCAATCGTTCCCAAACGATGCGTGATGATAATTAACGTTTTCTCCCCTCGCAACTCAGTAATGGTGTGTAGGATTTCCTTTTCTGTTTCGAAGTCTAACGCTGAAGTTGCTTCGTCAAATACGATGATTGGAGTGTCTCTGTACAAGGCGCGCGCAATTCCGATTCGCTGTCTCTGACCGCCGGAAAGCTTTACGCCTTTCTCGCCGATGCTAGTGCGGATGGTATTAGGCAACGTTTTAACAAACTCTTCCAGATGTGCTTTCTTAAGTGCGGTCCAAACTCTGTCCTCGTCATAACCGTCACAACCAAAAGCGACATTTGCAGCGATTGTATCGTCAAGCAAATAGATGTCTTGAGGAACATACGATAGATTGGCGTGCCATCCGCGAAGATTGGATTCAACGTCTACTCCGTCGCAGAAAACATTGCCTTCCTGTGGCTTTAGCAATCCAAGCAGAATATCAACCGTCGTCGTTTTTCCTGCGCCAGATCGGCCACAGAATGCCACTGTTGAGCCTTTTGGCACTATGGCCGACACATGATCCAAGATTGGTTCCTTTCCGGCTTTGTATTGGAACAAAACGTTCGATAAATCAATCTGCTTTTCGAAGGGCATATTTTCGAAATCGCCGACAATCGCTTCCGCAGGGATTTCTCGAACAAGGCGCATATCTTCATGCACGCGATGAATAGACCATTGGGCGCTCTTGAACGAATTCAAATAACCCATTATACGGGATATGTAGGGCAACAGTTTAATCACGGCAATGCCCAAGAGCGTAAAAGTGGAAACAATCGTGGCAGGTTCTTTGTCCTGTAATGCATAAATAAGCAGCGCAATCAACAAGCCTATCATCCCAACCATTTCCAGCGTTTGGCGAGGAATAATGTAAATCACCGACTGTTTGATCCTTATGTGCTGGCTTTCATACATCGTTTCTCGATAAGTACTAATAAAATGTTCTTCACGATTGGAAATCTTGGTTTCTTTGATTCCTGCTAGGCCTTCACGGATACTTTTCAGTTTCTTAGCGTTTACTTCGGCGGCTTCTCGTCCATATTTCGCGGCTTTTTTTCTAAATAACCAATATAGGACGCCCGCCAATATGCCGAGGCCCACAAAAACCACACCAGTAAGCAGTGGATGTTGGACAAGCAGATATATGAAAACAACGACACAGAAAAGCAAGTCAGATACAAGGCTGAGCAAGATGTTTACGCCATTGACGAAGGAGTCTACATCATAGGTGGCTTTGGAGATGAGTGTAGACGTATTAACGTTAGTGTGAAACTCGTATGGCTGGTAAAGATAATTTGAAAAAAGTGAAACCGATAAGCGACGACTAAAGCGATTGATGAATCGTTGTTGCCAAAGCGCAAAGAAAACGGCATAAAGCGCCTTAAGAACATAGACAATCGCCACGAAAAGGATGAGGCATATAAGCAATCGTTTCGTGTCCGTGTATTCGATTCGGAAGATATTTGCAAAAAGGCGTATGTACCAACTGTTTTCTACCGCTTTTTCTGGATAGGACACCACATCAACAACAGGAGTTAAGATGGCGAGGCTGAAAAGTTCCAAAAAGGAACTAACAAGCATTCCCAGGAACAAAAAAAGAAAATTGAGTTTCTCTCTGCGCCCCAGTATTTCACCCATCTGTTTAATCGAAGTGACGATAGACATAAAAGCAAACTATTTTAGCCAAGTTTCCTGATTAACAACATCAATATATTCGTTGATGGTTTTGATAACAGTTTCAGAAACGTTGCGCAATGAGTAATCAGGAACGATTGGCAGCCTCTCAACGCTCCGTGGCAACGCCCGTGCGAGTTGAATAGCCTTATCGATAGATTCAAAGTCAACGGCACCCAGACAAACCGACCCATGGATGAAGGCCTCTTGTCGTTCCGTTGATGTGCGTATTGAAACTCCAGGGAAATCTAAAATAGAAGATTCCTCCGGAAGCGTTCCAGAATCCGAAAGAACACAATAGGCGTGCTTTTGTAATTTCACGTATTCAAAGAACCCCAGCGGTTTAGATTCGATGAAATATCGCGACAACTTAAAGCCTCTTTCGTCCAGCTTCTTTCGGGTTCGCGGATGGATAGAAAAGAAAACTGGCATCTGATAATTTTCAGCCACCCTATTCAAAGATGGAAACAACCGATCGAACTTTTCGGCGATGTCAACATTCTCCTCTCGGTGAGCGGAAACAACCATATATTGATTAGGCTTTAGATCGAGTTGATTGAGGATATCGCTATTGTCGATTTGCGTTTGATATGCCTCAATAACCTCTCTCATAGGAGAACCCGTAATAACCAAACGATTCTTAGGCATACCCTCTCGAACTAAGTTGTCATATGCGTAATGGCTGTACGGCATATTCACATCGGAAATATGATCTACGATAGTACGGTTGGTCATCTCCGCGACATTCCAATCCCAGCAACGGTTGCCAGCTTCCATATGAAATATCGGGCACTTCAATCGCTTGGCCGATATTGCAGACAGCGCAGAATTGGTATCGCCCAGTATCAAAACTGCATCTGGTTTAACGGTAGCAATCAAATCGTAGGACTTTGCGATGACATTGCCCATTGTCTCGCCGAGATTTTTGCCAACAGCGTTCAAATAATAATCCGGTGAACGCAAGCCCAATTCCTCGAAGAAAACCTCATTTAATTCATAAGCGTAGTTTTGGCCTGTGTGCACCAAGACGTGATCGAACGCTCGGTCGCAAGCCTTGATAACTTGGGACAAGCGAATGATTTCGGGACGGGTTCCGATTATTGTCATCACTTTATACTTCATTTCACTACCTCAAACTATCTTGCTACCCCAAACACTTTACCAAGCCAATCAAATTCATCAATCCACCGCCTACCAAACGGACTGCAGGCATCCACGACGGATTGATTCAGTCTGGCATGCCGATAAAAAGCCAGCGATTCAATGCAATTCAAGCCACGTGGATTTTGAGCAGTCAAAATGTATTTGCGATAAGGAAGCGACAGCCATGCGTCCACGTTAGCCAAATCATCTTGAAATCTCGCCTCCAACAGAAGGACTATGTTCTCATGATTAATCCGCGCCATTCTCCTATAAAATGCTTGTTCCGCCTCTTGCCAAGTGTGGTAATGAACAAAATCAATCACAATTTCCGGGGCGTTTTTCGCAACTAGTTTCGCCTTCATGGTATCGAGGCCCAGCGGCAGCAACGTGGCATGTCGATACTTTTCTAAATTAAGCACGAACTGATAAAAGCCGTCACCCTCAAACGTTAAGTTGATTGTCGGGGATAAAAAGGGGCAAGAAACGGAATTATAAACAACTCCCGCAAGACAATTATTGGACAGAATCGTGGTGTGCGTAGCGCGACATTTCGCAGCATACTTGCGGTAACGGAATTGGCGCACGACCGTAAAAAGTGCTCGCTTTAACGATTTCATAGATTTGTCATTGTTCAACGGGGCAAAAAAACGTATCTGGTCTGCATGGGTCGAATGGCTCGCTCGCCCACATTAATGTTACCGAATCGTCTTTCCCGACATTGGTGATCGAGTGAGTGTATCCGGGTGGGATATCCACCACTTCTAATCGCTTATCGGAGCAATGGTAGCACACTACATGATCCGTCCCTAATTCGCGTAGTTTTATATCGCATGCACCATGCACAACCAAATACTTCTCATTTTTTGTGTGGTGATAATGGTTTCCCTTTGTGATTCCGGGTTTAGCAATGTTCACTGAAATTTGTCCCTGCCCAAGTGTCTTCAGCATCTCGGTGAAAGAGCCCCGCTCATCAACGTGGCTTTCAAGGGGATACGCAAAGCCTTGTTGGGGCAAATAGGACAGGTAGGTAGCATACAGCTTTTGAGCAAACGCGTCTTCAATCTGAGGTACATAAAAAGTCTTACGACTTTCTCTAAATTGTGAGAGCAGATCAGCAACGTCTTCCAATTTTCTGGAATAATGCGGCTCAGGATAATGAATGAGGCGATCACCAAGAAGCGGCAGCGCATCCATAATGCATCTCACGACGTCGTCGATATAAACAAAATCAATAGAAGGTGCTTCTTTGTTAATTTGCAAAGGCAGATCGTTTGCAACATTATGACAGAAAGTTGCAATCACAGAATTATAGTTAGGCCTGCACCACTTCCCAAATACGTTATATAAGCGGTAAATCAAGACTGGGTGCCCAGATGACAGTAATAAATCTTCGGCCTGCTTTTTGCTCTTTCCGTATGGATTGTCCAGCGCAGCCTGGGTCGATGAAGCAAAGATAATCAACGGCTTCTTTTCTGAATCAGTAGCTAATTCCAGTACACGTTTCGTTAAGTTTACGTTTCCGTCAATAAATTCATCAGGATCCAAAGGCCTATTTATGCCAGCCAAATGGACGATGGTGTCGGCCTCATGGGCATAATAAGATAGTTCTTCTGGGGAAGAAGATAGGTCAAATTCAAAAACAATATGCTTGGCCTCTTTTAATGCCAGGCAAAGGTTTTTTCCAATAAACCCGCTTGCTCCAGTGACAAGGACATTCATTAAGATTTAACGGGGCCTCCAAACAAATCCAGCTTTAGGAGAAGCTTTTTCATCCCCTCGATATCTAGTCTCCCCGTATTGTGGGAAGTATATGGCTCAACATCTTCCACTCGGTGGCCACCCTCTGAAAAATATTTATCGTAATTGAGATCGCGATTGTCGGCCGGGACACGGAAGAAACCACCCATATCAACAGCTTTCGCCATTTCTTCAGTTGTTACCAAGGTTTCGAAAAGCTTCTCACCATGGCGAGTGCCAATGTTATGGATGCCCACTTTATTCCCTGTAAGTTCTAATACCGCTTTGGCCAACGTACCCACAGTAGCTGCAGGCGCCTTTTGTACGAATAGGTCCCCCTGCTCACCATGTTCAAATGCAAAGAGCACCAAATCCACCGCGTCTTCCAGCGTCATCATGAATCGAGTCATTTCCATATTTGTGACAGTGATGTCCTTGCCCTTGCTGATTTGCTCAAGGAAAAGCGGGATTACGGATCCTCTGCTAGCCATAACATTCCCATAACGAGTTAGGCATAGAACCGTTTCGCCAGGAAGCAGTTGTCTACTACGAGCGACAACGTTTTTCTCCATCAAAGCTTTGGAAATGCCCATCGCATTCACGGGATACGCAGCTTTATCAGTTGAAAGAAAAATGGCTTTTTTCACACCGTTAGCTACGCAGGCCGAAATCACGTTATCCGAGCCAAGGACGTTGGTTTTGACAGCCTCCATGGGATAGAACTCGCAGGAAGGAACTTGCTTTAGCGCAGCCGCGCTAAAAACATAATCAACCCCTTTAAAGGCATTGACGATAGAATTGTAATCACGCACATCGCCGATATAGAACTTGAGCTTTAAGTTATCGAACTCTTTTCGCATATCGTCTTGCTTTTTCTCATCGCGGGATAAAATGCGAATCTCTTTAATTCCCGTCGTTAAGAACCGTCGGACAACAGCATGTCCAAAAGAGCCAGTACCGCCGGTTACAAGCAAGACCTTTCCATCGAAAATATCAGCCATAAGTAAAATCCTTTTTTCAGGTAGAAATTATGCCACGATCCACTCTAGAGCTTAACCAAGAATGAAGCCGGCCCAGTTTTGATACACCGACTCATATTCGTTTTCATTATGAATCTCGTGCCTCATATGGGGATACATCTTCAGGACCACGTTCTCTAGTCCCAACTCCTTATACGTGGATTCCAACCACCTAGGTCCCTTTCCGTTTTGTCCGACAGGATCCTCCTCACCCGAGGTAATATAAACGACTTCGTCCTTGGCAATCTTGGCCATCTCTTTCTTGGCCCAGATCTTTGCCATGCCTTTAAGGAATTCTCTCCAGAATCCACTAGTATTTGGATGCCCTAAATACGGGTCTGCTATATAAGCTTTAACGTTCTCTTCGTTGTAGCTAAGCCAATCTAAGTCCGTCTTTCTATCCTTAACCGCTTTGCTATATGCTCCAAGCCCTAAGTTAGTTAAGAACGGGCACGGTTTATCCCAATTCTTTTTGTTAACAACCATCTTTGATAAGGCGGCAGCAATCTTCATAAGCCCTGCCTGTCCACCATTAGATCCAATAATCATGGTCTTATCGGAACTATGAGGATAACGCTCCAAACGAGACTGAGTCATAAAGGATCCCATAGAATGCCCCGCTTGGGTCGTAGGTAATCCATTCTCTTTGGCCATTTGGTTCATTAAATGAATCGCATCAACCGTTTTAGCAAAAGCATCTACTGGCCACTTTTGCAAATCTTCAACGGTCGGAGCGTTAAGGCCTTGTCCAAAAGCGTCTAATATCCAGACATTAATACCTTGTTCGTTCATATACTTAGCCATGCGATCATAACGGAATGCATATTCCTGCATGCCGGTAATCATGGTTAAGTTCGCTTTTGCGTCTTTTGCAGGCCAATGATAGCCCTTAAGCGATTCTCCGCTCGGGAGTTTGATTTCGAAAACCTCGGCCATAAATAGTTGTTCTCCTTATTGATAAAAGTGTACCACTCTCGCATTAACTTCTTAATCTTTATTCCATCTCGCATAAAATAGAGCCGATGCGTTTCTTAATGTTTGGAATATCCCCTATCTATGGCGGTACCGAAGCCGTTATCTATTCCATGCTCGATGAATTCCATAAAAACGGTTTGGATTTTGATTATGTACGGGCAACAGATAAGCCTCTTGCAAAGGAGGATTGGCTTATTTCGATGGGATCCAGCATATACCACATCAACCTTAGAAAGAGGGGCAGATTCTTTGAGTACCGTAAAGGAATCGACAGCTTCTTTGACAAGCATGCAGGAAAATACGATGGCGTGTGGATCAATTTACAAGAACCCGAAGGAAGCTACATCCTTAAGTCAGCGGCAAGGCACGGCATTAAAGAAAGGGTCCTTGTGGCTCATAGTTCTGACTATTGTTCCGACAGTGGCTTTCTTCGTCGGGTCTCCATAAATTTATCCAGGAAGCCTTTATTGAGATACTCAACAAAGTGCATCGCCGTCTCAAAATTGGCTAGTGATTTTGCATTTGGGAAGAAGAAAAGCGGAATCAGCAAGGTGATTCGGAGCGGAATCGACACCGATAAATTCACTTATAGTCAAGAAGATCGTGACGTCATCCGCAACAAATACGGTATAGGCAAAGAAGACACCGTTCTCATAAGTGTCGGAAGACTGACTCCCCAGAAGAACATTGCCTTCTCAATCGATGTCCTCAATGAATTAAAAAAGGGGGACCGCACGGCTAAGCTGTTCATAGTTGGATCTGGTGAAACGCTGTCCAGCCTAGTCGACCACGCCAAAAAAATGGGGGCCCTTGATGACGTTATCTTCATCGGAGCAGTCGATGACGCATCACCCTATCTTTCAGCCGCGGACTATTTTTTGTTCCCATCCCAGGCGGAAGGACTGGGAATGGTCATAATAGAGGCACAGTGTTCTGGCCTTCCGTGTTTTGCCAGCGACGGCCCCATTCCGAAAGATACTCAGGTCACCGAACTGGTTCGCTGGATTCCTTTGCGAGATGGACCGTTTGGGTGGGCAATGATTGTTAGGGAAACAGAAAAAAATCGTTCCAGATTAAATGCCGCGCATTGCCTTCAGGAAAGAAAAATGGACCACGTGTCCGTTGCGCAGGAGTATCTTGACTACCTTTTTCGGTAATGAGCCCCCGTCTTTTGGTTAGTTTTCACTAGAGTTAAGAACTAAGTTACCTCAATGGTAAAAGGGACGAATAAGGCGGTCAGAGAAAATCCGCAGTCTTCGTCTAAGACTATAGTAGATACGCCGAAACAACACGATTGCCTTGTTTTGTTTCTTTTGTGGTGGGCGAACGGAATTCTCCAAAATGGTCTCGGCATCCAAAGGAAAATAATCCACCATCCTATCCGGGAAGATCACGAAACCTTTTTCCGGTGTAAGGGCATCGTTCCTGATTCTTCTTTTTTGAAGATGCATGTAAAAGCAATCTTCGAGATGCACCTCGTTTCGGCCTTCTTCGACGCTATTGCATATCAAATGTCCGTCTTTCCACACGTATAGATGCCGGTAATATCCGTTAAAATGCGCAGCAGGTTTCAAAAAAGGCGTTCCGACAACCAAATCGTGAATATCTAATATATCTCCCTCCCCAGTAAAACCTTCTTTTTCCAGCAATTTAGGAAGTGCCATGGGCCCTTCATCGAATCCATACGTAATACGAGTTGAAAACAAACGTTTCAAAGTTTTCCTGCCCACCGATAGAGGCAACTTTTTAACGCCTTCTTCGTTACGAAACAAAGACAGGTGACCTAATCCGTACAAATATTTCGTCTCCGATGTGATGGAACTTGGCCAAAAGTTTTTCATATCACCGTAAATAACATCAATGTCGCCATACCCCCACCATTCATAGCCGGAGATGAGATCCGGAAATAACAAACCATAAAGGGGTTTGAAATCACATAACTTATAAGGCGTTATTAGCATTGTCTTGAAGCCAAGGATTGCGTCTGCTCTTTTTTTGACCGCTTGTAATGGTTCATAAAAAAATCGAATATTAGGAAACTTTGATGACCATGGTGGAAAATCTATGTCGGAAACAATCATAAAATCAATGTAATCGTTAGCGCTCGCAGACAAAGCCCACTCGTAAAAATATGAGGGGAACTTCCCGTAATAAGGAATAATAACTACATATTTGGCCATTTGTTTCCTGTCTATGTCTTCCCAATTTGTTTTTAACAATAATAATGCGTGGCGAGTTTTGTTTGTGTTTTTTCTCGTTCAAACTCTACGTTTCAAGTCTGATTTTATATGTCTTTGTAGTCAATCCGCAGATAAGCTACGCAAAGTGACGTGGCAGGGAAAACAGGCGCATCATTTTTCCTGCCAAAAGGTTAATCTCCTGTGCTTATGGCTAATTTCCTGCTCCCAATTGCGTGTCTACGATGTTGTCTTGGCCTGGTGTTTTCTAAACCCTTGGTATCGTCTTGAACACAGCGTCATAACCAGCGATGATATAAATGCAGAGGTATTTCAAGGCCTCCTGTTAAAAGCCCAAGATCAATGGAAAAAACACCTAACATTCTTATTTGCGTTAATGCGCGGTGCCTCTCCGAGCGGGCGGGCGGCCCTCATGGGTATCTTTGGCCATACTGGCAGTTTTTCAGCGTAGAAAACAAATCGAGAGATACGATTAACGTTTCTTTTTTGGCAAAAGACCCCGTTTTTTATCGGTCAGGAGGCTGGAAAACAAATCAATCAACCGTCTCGTTTTTTAACAGCTTTGATATTATCTGTTTCCATAGTACTCAGGAACTATTCCTTTTCAAAAACGAACTAGAATTGTATAAAGGCATAGTCGTTCTTCAGTCGCATTGTCCTAAGCCTTTTTTTCTCGAACTCGTTGAAGACTGTCCTTCGAGAAAAAGAAGATTCTTCTACCGACTGCGCAAATGGCAATTAGAAGAAAGAGATAAGTGGTCATTTAATCGAGCCGACGTCTTGATTTTTCCTTGCGATGAAGCGCAAGAGCCTTATCTATGTCGCTGGCCTTTTTATCGAAGAAAAAAGTTTTCTTTGTTTAAAAGGAGTATTTACAAAGTGACTGATGGCATTCGACCCCCGTCGGATGCCGTTTTATAATATCCGAGCCAGATAATCCGGGGTTCGCGCGGCAGTCGGTGAAGCGATTGTCTGGCGACTCCTTTGGGCGACTGCCGCCCGAACTCCCCCCAAAGGAGTTTTTTCATGCTCGAGAGACAGAAACCACCCTTCAAATGCCCGTGGTGCGGAAGCGGCCGGATCGCCAGGAACGGGCGGAGGAAGAACGGCGCCCAAAAATGGAAGTGCCGCAATCCCGATTGCCCGCATCCCTACTTCGACGACTGGACCGGCACCTGCTTCTCCTCTTGCAAGCTTCCCGATGGAAAGATACGGCTGCTCCTCTCGATGACGTTCGAGGACTGCCTCGAGGAGCAGATATGCAACGTCGTCGGCCTTTCCAGCAGGACCGTCTACGTATGGAGGCTCAAGATATACGACGTCGCCTCCCGCTTCATCGCCGGCACGAGGCTTTCCGGGAAGGTGTGGTTCGACGAGACCTTCGTGTCCGTCAACGCCTCCCAGCTCATCCTGCACGGCGGCAGGAGGCTAAGGGGCATATCCAGGAACCAGGTCGCGATATGCGCGGCGATCGACTCGTCGGGGAACCGCTTTGCGGAAGTCGCCGGCGTGGGCCATCCCAGGGGAAGGAAATGCCTTGAGGTATACTCCAAGCACGTCGCGAAGGGATCCCGCATAGTCCACGACGACTTCCGCGGGCACGAAAGGTTCGCGGAATGGAACGGCGGCGAGGAGGAGGTTTGGCCGACGGCGGATCCCGGATCGTTCAAGGCCATGCAGCCGATCAATTCCTTCCACGCGTCGATTAAGCGGAAGTTCGCCGTCCACATCGGAATGCTTACGGAATACGTCCAGGAATACCTCGATTGGCTCGTATTCGAAACCTACCTCGACGAGCTGGATCCCAAGGATAAAATCGCCTTCTTCGTCGAGGCGAACCGACGTGTCGGAGGCGATTTCAAGGTAAAGGACCGATACTGACTAGCATGTCGCATCAGTCACTTTGTAAATACTCCTTTTGTTTAAAAAAACATGTTTTATCCCGACTGGAATTCGGCTTCCTTGCCCAAAGTCGATTAGTGACTTTGGCTTACGATCAGCATACAAGATTCCGCAGGATGCAATTGTTTTCCTTTTTATAGGCAGACACATAAAGACTAAGGGCTACGATAAATTTATTAGCGCCTCTTTGCACTTTGCAAAAGAGGAAAAGGTCTATTTTGTGGCGTGTGGAGACGTCGACCCAGCCCTTTCGCGCGTAGACAGCAACGTAATTGAGGTTGGGCGGACAAAAGATATTTACGCATTAATCAAAGAGGCCGATTATGTGTGCAGTCTTAACGAACAAACGTATTTTGACTTAAGTGTTCTAGAATTCTTAGCGATGGGGAAGAGTGGCGTTATAAGTTTAACGGGCGGAAACAAGCATATCGCGCGCCTCTTTGGCAATTTGTTAAACTACTACACCACTGTAGAAGAGCTTTATTTCTTAATTGAATCATTGATCAAAAAGGGACGGCCCAAGGCCATCAATCCAAAAATCGTAAAAATTGCTGAGGAAAACTTTAGCGCCGATGCCATGATTTCAAGTTGGGAAAAATTAATGCTTTATTTGGTAGCGGGAGGAACGCCTTCCAATTTTGTGAAGTAACTCTGCCATGTGAGAGATAACAAACGCCGCTCTTGCTTTCTCCCGTCGCAACGTCGTCTTCCGGAAAAAAGATTTTTTGTAAACTTGGCTGGATAGCGCATATTTTTTCCAGTACTTTAGGCTTCGTCCGTAGAAAGAAGGAGACCAGGGTTTATAAGGCCCCGCGTAATGTATGATCGCAGCGCGATTCATCTCTTTAGTTCGCGTTATAGTTGCAAATACCAAGGGACCGATACAGTAACAATAAAGACTTGTTTCAACAAAAACTACATTATGTCCAACGGCCGCATTCAAAACGTCTTGGTCCAGGTAGACGAGTTGATCGGACTTATCCCTTGCAAATCTAAGCAATCCATAATCGGGAAAGTCATCTCTTAGGCGTGCCAAATTGTAAAGCAAAGTTCCCGCATAAAAAATAACGCGGGAATCTGATAACTTCATTCTGGCCCTTAATTCCATTTTTTCAGGCGAATCTTGATTGTCTTCCGGGCAAACGGCGACATATGCATTCCCCATATCGGTGAGATAAAGTTGATCGATGTTTTTTACAACAACAACATCCGCATCCAGCCAAAGCGCTCGCTTAACATCAGGGGGCAGCAAATCATGAACTATGAGGCGAGCGTATGTGTCAATGGTGAAATACCCCCACGATTTTAGGTTGGTGAATAGGCGGCTTGGGCACGGCAATACCGTTAATTCGCAATCTTTAATCTCAGACACGAAGGATGCGAACGAAGCTATTTCTTGGGAGGATAAAGATAAATTCAAAAAATAAACATGCACCAAGGTGGCACTAGTATTTTGCCGTAACGAATAAATCATCGTTTTCATTGGCTCTATGTACGATTTATTACACGAAACGACGAGATTTAGTATAAATTTTTGTTCCATGATGTTTTACCTATTTAAGTATATTTCTGTCGGCGACTTGAGCGCAGACAGATGTTATCGTTTCTTCATTATCGAGTGCAGCGTCTTGTCTAACGCAATTCGTAACGGGCACCACAAATTCGGCGATAGTCCTAGCCACGCGAATAGAGCAACATCCTCTTTTTGCCATCCATACTGGTTACCTAGCCCTAAACAAATCATTGGACACAAGAATGCGATCGCTGCAACTAACGCAGCAGACAGTACAAAGAACATAGAGTCTGATGGCTTATGGCAATGCCGGTCGCCATATAAAAATCCTATCGGTATGCAGACCATAAAAGAGAACACTGCCGCCATTATGATGCAAATGACACGAAACATCGGCCCCGTTCCTTCGCCCAAAAAGAAATAACCTAGATTCGTCGCCAATCCCAGTAACAAAAACATGATTGCAGTCAGCGGATTAAGTCCGTCTTTCTTAACACTTGCCCAGATGGATGGACGGGCCTGAACCTTATCATTTTTTTCCTCTGACTTGGGAGGCGCTTCATATTGCTTTTCACGTATCGAAATTAAAGGCGTGGCCCCCACCCCGACTAAGTCGCTAGAAAAAGAGTCATTCGCATCTTGTTCACTGGGAAACGATGCAAATACCTTCGTGCCGCGCTCCATATACCTATATGGTGGAAGCCAGGTGGCTAAGACATACACGGATTGTCCGGATTTGTTTGGCAACTGATCCTTGGCATCGCTCATCAGTAAAACATCTGCGGCCGTTTGTTCTGCGTTGCCACACCACAACGGATAGCCTTTCTCAATAAGCGCATCAAAAATACCTTTGCCCACATAGACGACGGTATGTTCTGGCAAATAAATAGGCTCGCGTCCTGATTGGTCATCATTAACTGGGAATACGCCTAAAAACATATTAGTTCACCCATTATAAAGGAATCGATGGAGTTCATGGCAAAGTCAAACACTCATTTTTCTTAAGGCGCGTTAAAATATCCACATGCCAGAAAAGAATAAGATCATCATCGTTGACGATGAGCCCCAAGCTCTTGCTTCCTTTTTGCTCACTTCCTTAGGAAAGGACTTCGACTACCGCTTCTACTGCGAGAAGCCAGACGAAGCTATTGAATACTGCGCTACTCACCAAGTTGAAGCGGCATTCTTAGATATTCGTATGCCTAATATCAACGGTGTTGAACTTGCTCATGAAATTCTTAAGGTTAACAAAACGGTTAAGATCATATTCATCACAGCCTTTACATTTGATGAAAAGGCTATTCGTGCAGACTTAGGCGATCGTGTATTAGGCTTTGCCTATAAACCGTTTGATCCCATCAAACTCAGCGCATTCTTCGCTCAGATCGAAAACCGTAGAGTAAACGTATTCCTTAAGACTTTCGGACCATTTGATTTATTTATCGATGATGAGGCCGTGGACTTCACTTCCGCGAAAAGTAAGGAGCTTCTTGCCCTACTCACTGTTTTTAATGGATCTACTCTTACATTAGAGCAATCCATTACAAGGTTATGGCCGAATCACGACATCGAATTATCGAAACGCTTATATCGTGATGCGAAAATCCGCCTTAAATCCGCATTAGAAGAAGCCGGCGTTCCTGATTTAGTTAGCTTTGGTTATGGCTATCTACGTATTAATAAGGAAAACGCGCATTCTGACTATTGGGAATTCCTTGAAGATAAAACCAAACCCTACAACGGCACGTTCTTGCCGAGCTATGAATGGGCTAAGGAATATAGGTATCCTATGGACCTTAAACTCGCGGGGATGCGATAAGCGCCCGTTGCCAACCCGCTATCAAGCCCGATGATGATTCGGGCTTTTAAATGGACTGTTCCAATCGGAACCGTATTTCAATCATCGTTCCGTTTTCATCGGAACTGATATTCATATGACCATTATCGAGGAGATCAATACGTTTAATGACGTTGCTTAGGCCAATTCCCCTACTTTGGCTTGGCAAAGGTTGCCCTTGTCCATTATCAGATACCAAGATAAACGCAAAGCCATAGTCCTCGTATTCTTGAATGGATACTTTCCCATCTTCCTGTGACATGATTCCCGAATGCTGTAATGAGTTCTCAACAAGCGGTTCCAAAAGCATTGGAGGAATTAGCAGGTCCGGGTTACGAACGTCGACATCAAATTCAATTTCCTGTTTTCTTTCCAAACAGAAAAGCCGCACCAAACCTTCGATGATTTTTATTTCCTGTGAAAGCGGAATCATATCGTGGGTACTACTTTCCGCAATTAAAGTCTCCAAAGCAATGAGCTCCTGCAATAGTTTTCGGCCCTCGCCAATGTTCTCGTGATAAGCGACACGGACATTGTTTAAAGCATTAAGCAAGAAGTGAGGACGAATCTCTGCCTTTAATGCTTTTTCCTCAATATGAGCCACACGTAGTTCCGACTCTCTAATTGCCTCGTTTTCAATACGTGTCTTTCTTAAGTCACGTACTAAAGGAACCGTTAGCCCAACCGATTCCATAATCAATGCGCCGACAAAGCCAATAGGAATACCTGTTACGTACGGCAAAGCGGTAATAGCTATTAAAGCCCCTAAACTTAGAACGTAAGAACCATTAAGCCTGATTCGAGCGTCGCTTGTGGAAACAATGGCAATAAAGCCTGCAATGCCCACTATAGAGAACGATAACCATGTTAGGTGCGCGAATGCACCAACAGCAAGCGCCCCAGCTAGCACAATTGATAAGACGATGTTTAGCCAAAGCTTCCGCCCGTGCCATAAAGACCCCAAAGCGAAGATTGGGACTAGCAATGCCCAATAAGGCCACGATAACCAAACTCCATTTACGAACGGAGTTAAGAATACAAGTCCAAGCATCGAAACAAGGCGGATGATGTTTAATGGCTTGAATAAGGGCTTGATAACTAAGCTCATCGCCAAAGCACCAAGCGAAGCGAATAGTCCAATGCCAAATGAAAAAAGGAAAAGGGTCGATCTTAGTAATTCATTTAACGGTACGAAGGAAACACCGACTAAGGCGCCAACGAAGGCAATAAGAAGAACGGCATTACCAACTTTGTTCTTCATCGTTTCTTGCCCTCCGAAATCGTAATGCGGCCCGATTCAAAGCGTGCGGATAAGCCCGCCAGAAGGCACCTTTCACGAATCGATCGTTTCGTTTCGAGAGAAATTTCGACATTCTTTGGGAAAGACATGCCTACACTTCTTTTGCCTTCCCACAAAGTTAAGTAGTCATCAACATCGATTTGTTGCCCTGCCTCCGTTATTGCGGCTTCAAAAAGAAGCGGAGGAATACTCATCGTCCCTTCTTCGGTATCAAGCAATAACGTGACTGGATTCTCGTTAATCGAATTGTGTAAATCGAGCAATTGGCTCTCCAGTTCGCATTCTTCTTCAAAAGGAATGGCGTCCTCCCGTAACGCTAGAAGACGCCGCCGCATCAACGTTGAAAAGCCCAATAACTTTCTATCGCCCGCTTTCAATGAGCGCTCATAGGATTCACCGATCATCGATAAAGTGGCAATCGTTTCATTTTCGCTTGCAAGGCGCGCAAGCGCACGATTAGAGATGTTCCTGTATCGTCTCTCCAAAACGGCTTTGTCCTTGCGTTCTAGCCCAAGCAGATAAGTATCGTTAAATCCAGTTGCCACCAGCAATAGGGTCATAACTACCGCGAAAAACGTTGGATGGTACATAAGGGTGCGCTGATAAAAGTTCGTCGAGAAAACAAGCATTACCAGCGACATGCCAAGCACTGGGGAAAACAAAACCATATACGATCCATCCGATTGCCCGCGTATCGCCATGACGATGGATCGTATAAACATATAAAGCGGGAACGTTGCAAGCATAGCCATTGAAACCCACGCATAGCCTGTGCCATGCAAAAACGGATAGGCCAATGCACTGATGCCGATGCCAATAATTAACACCAACGCTTCATTAACCGACATCGACGTCCCTGGCCTAAACACGCCTATAACGAGCAACAAGACCATCAGCAATGCAAAAGCAGCAATTAACAATGAGCCAAACACAGGTGCGCTATAGGAAATAGATAGACCAACCAATAAAGAATCTTTTGAGAATAGATAGAATAGGCCTACACTCGTGGCCCCGCCCGCAAGCAGCAGCGCACGCGAGCGCAAGCGTGACGTAACTACTAATAAGGTTAAGGCAACAACGGAGGCTGCTACGAACCCCAATGCAATCGGCGCGAAGATACGGTTGGTATTATCCAAAGGAATTGTTCCTTGAACGTATACGCTGAGAATGTGTTCCGCACCACCATCACCCGTATTGCCGACCTCCATCACATACACCACTTCCCCATTTGCTGGAACAACGATCGTTCCAGCGGATTCATGGTTCAACTCTACAAATGAAGACTGCAGTGTTTTGCTCGGGGTTCCTGTCTCCGAACACAGATGTCCATTTAAATAAATTCGGTTCGGAACTTCGATATTTGCAAAGGCACATAGGGTCACACCCGGAATTAGCCCTCTAATCGTATAGCGATAGCTTGCATACCCATCGCGAGTTAATCTTCCTAACCCCTCATATTCGCGAGAGGTCCATAGACCCGGCGTTTCAAAAGAAACAGACGTATCGGCATTGCTTGGCTCCGAGACAATCCAACGATTATAAAAGAATTCGACATCCCCTTTTAAGAATCGTTGTTGGTGATTGAACGTTCCATCATCGCTGACGTCCATTACCGATCCCGTGGCTGTCGGCATTGCCTGACTCTGCGTATACGAAACAATGGTTTGTACCGCCAAAGGTCCAAAGCCAATCAATAGCGAAACAAAGATTGGCAGGAAAATACGCAAAAAGCGCGTCAATTTCAATTTACGTGGGCTGGTGCTTCCCACAAAATACCCCTACTTATTTGGCTTTCTTCACACCGAGAGACTTCATCGTGTCGTCAATCAGGCGAAGCGCTTGTTTATAGGACTTATCGCCCATTACTTTGATGTAACTGGGCAGATCTTTGTATTTCTTGGAATCCGAGTCATCATTAACGCTCATCTTCGTTCCAGCATAGGTCTTAGGATCGATCGCGGCATTCACGCGAAGATGCACGCCACCCAAAGAAAGCGCAACCACGACCTTCTTACCGAGGCGATAGGAATCATATCCAAAGCTGATTCGATGTCCGCATCCGTAGGTATCGATCAAGTAAGCAGAAAGTGCTTTGTATTTATCGCGAATATCCTTCGGAGCTGCTTTCACTTTATCTTCAAACGGAACCGTATGAATGGAGTGCTGATTATCATCCGACATGCCCGGGCCAAACTTCACAAGTTTGCGGGTCGGAGCAAGACGCTTTGTATTACGTGGACGAGAAATCGGAGCGACCGGTTTCTTTGGCTCTGGAGTAGCAACAACAGGCTCAGCAACGGTGCGTACAGCGGGTTTGACCTCGGGTTCTTGTTTCTTCACGGGTTCCTTAACGGGAGCAACACGTTTTGGCTCTGGCTTTGGCGCAGGTTTCTTCCCTTCATAAAGGACGTGGCGCACGCCATTGATTTCCATTTCGACCGTCTGGTCTTCCGTAATCTCGATGTTAATCGGTTCGATCTTTTGGGGCATATCTTCGTCCTCCTCTCCGTTTATCGGTTCGTAAGTTAATGTAGGTCCTTGACGTAATCCGGCTTCGACAAGTCTTCGTGATGCTTCACGGGCATCGCCATAACTTGGCTCCGCTTCTTCTTTGCGTCTTCTATCCGCTTCCTCATCAAGCGCTTTGGCTTTTGCTTTAGCATCAGAGGCCTTCTTTTCTTCTAAGGCTTCTTCAACGTTTGGCGCCTCGGCATCTTCTTGAACTTGTTGTTCGTTTTCAAGTTGCTGATACTCTTCTTCGCTGATGGGATCTAAGCGAACGTCGTCATAGAGATCAGGCACATCGATGCGGATGGGTTCTTTCATGAAGCCACCGCCCGTTCCAAGCATCGTCGGAGCGGGGTTAAAGATGACGTAACGACGTAGTTCATTCGCTTCGACGATGTCTTTATGGAACGAATCTTCCGTGTGGTCAATATAACGGAATCCCGTCTTGAAGAGGACCTTGATCGCAGCAAGATTGAAGTCACCGCTTTGCGCCCAAACCATATCGAGGCGAAGCGCACCGAAAGCATGGTCTACGAGGCCTTTGAATGCTTCGCTCGCGTATCCCCTTCCCCAATATTCTTCGCCGATAAATACTTCGGCTTTCTTTTGGGAGAAGCGACGATACCCATCGAGGATCTTGTCATCTAAGCCAACCGCGCCGATGAGTTTGTTATCGTTAACACGAACAACCGCGCGATATCCGCGGTTCATATAACGGTCGAGAAGCAACTGGCACTCATCAACCGTCTCCGTATGGACTTCGCCCATCATCTCTAACGGGCCAGGCTTTGCGGTTAATTCATAAAGCGCAGCCAAATCGGATCCATCGAATAGACGTAGTAATAAGCGTTCCGTTTCTATGTCCGCGCCTGTGCGCAATACATTAAGGACTTGAGTCTCGGTCTTGGCTTGATTATGGGTTGGCGAGTGCAAACGCTTCACCCAAATCATCTCGTTATGAGCGTCGCCTTGTTGTAATTCAACGAAGGAATAGACGGAATCACAGTTGGGGCAATAGAAATTGCCATCATTGTTCTCACCATCCATATAAGCACCGCAGATGGGGCAGATACGAGAATAGGTCCATGCGTCGCCCTTTAAGAAGGTGAGGCAAGAACGGATCATGTTCTCGATGTTCGCATCAATCTTGGAGATGGTCGGGTTAGCCACTACTGCGCCTCGTTCCGAAACAGCCTGTTCCGCAGTTAATATGAACGCGTTCTCATAGTCCTGCTCAGGCGTTAAGCGATGGAACAAGATATGGTTCATTTCTTCGCTTAGGTCATCGATAGTAGGAAGCGTCGCTGTTACGCCAGGCATAAAATCGATCGAGATGCGTGCCTTACGTTTACGCGCGCCTTCAGGCAAAGAAGCAAGATGCGGGTCCTGAACGATATAAGTAATGACAAGATGGTTTTCTTCGTCGCGCTTGAAGGTTGCTTTTAATGCGCCGCGCGTCGCACTGACACGGTCGATATCCAGTACGCCATGACGGTCCAAAGAAAGACGTTCAGGCGAAAGTTTAAATCCGAGGCTCTTATAGGAATCCAGCATCTTCTCCACGGCCCAGTTGAAGTAGCCGTGTTCAATTAATGCTTCCTTCTTATTCTGATCAGCGGAGAGGTTGATCAGTTTCATATAGAACTGGAAGCAGGCTGCGTAGTTACGATCACCAATAAGCATGTTGGTCGCATGGATATCAGAATCCGATAGACCTTTCGCTTTCTTAACCTCTTTGTAGAAAGGCGTGGAAATAGAATGAGAAAGGATGCGCTGCGCATCGAGCAACTTACGAAGCGTTGCGATGATGGGGTCGTCCTTATCAGTGAGCAAAGCGGATGGATTGTCTAATGGGTTTAACGCATCCGTGGTTTCATTCTGCAAGAAAGATAAGTCTAACAATCCGACTTGAGAGTCATGGACGTAACGAGTAAGGAAACGAGGGCGGTTATAAAGCTCGACAATAATATGCGAGATAAAGGAACGCATCTTGTCGATCAAGGCGACGATAAAGCGGTTCTCATAAATCGCATAGTCTGTTTCCGAGGTATCGCTGTAGATGTACTCGGGCAACATGCGGTTGTCCTTTTCCTTCCAGAATCTCGGAACCTTCAAGGTCATCGTGACATCGGTGTTATCAATCTTTACAGCCTTCTCAGCTTGGGTGACTTCCTTGTACACCTTTAAATGCGTGCGAGGCTTAGAAACAATCGCCATGATGTTCTCCGTAACAGAGGAGAACTCTGGAATCCATGGATATTGCTTTTGTTCATCATAGGTAGAAGAGGTATCAACAGGCGGTTGGAAAGAAGCAACGCCTTTAGGGACGTTATGCGACAAAGAAGCATAGCCCTGTCCTGCCAAGTCTTCTTGGTAGGCGAGCATGTACTCCGATAATGTTGTCGTTTCTTTCGCCATAACGATATCGATTCCTCAATAACTCATTAGGAGAGCTTACGGTTGTACTTCTCAATCAAGGCTTCGGACTCTTTGAAGACATCCTTGCCATAGTTCTGTTGCAAGTAACGGGTAAGTTTCACTAAGCCGTTTTTAACAAACGATTCAAAGTGGCCATCTAGCTTACGAAGAATCTTACGCGAGAGCATAAGGTCTAACGCCGCTTCCTTAGTGCCGCCTAACGCGACGAACACCGGAACAAAGCGATCAATCTGGTTCATGATACGGTTACCAAACGCAAGGTCGAATGTTTCCGCGATAAACATCGTAAGTTTCATGAACTTGGTGCGTTCTGATTCCGTAAGAAGGTTCTCTTTACGGGTCATGGCTTCATTGATGCAAGTAGTCAACTCATCCATGGTTAACGGATACGGGCTGTAATCCCAATCCGAAGTAAACGGCAAGTTCAAGTCCTTGAATTCGATGACGATGGCACGGTCATAGACCTTATCGGTAATGGTGAACGTGGAGTCATCGGTGTTCGCGGTACCGATGAACCAGGTGTTCGTCGGAATACGAACTTTGCCGTTTTCAATGTAACGTGGCGTCGGGGTGCCGAGCTTAACTTGCATCAAAGGAATGAGCCAGTCCTCAGGCGGATACTCAAAGATGGAGAGGAAGTCGGCAAAATAATACTCAATACGAGAGATGTTCATTTCGTCGAGAACCATGATGTTCATCTGATCCGGGAAGTAGGACGCCTCGTAAAGGTGCTTCAATAACTCGGTTTCCTTGAACTCACCGGTAAAGTCGGAATAGTAGCCAACGATATCGGAACGATCACGCCAAGTGGCTTGAACCGGGAAGAAGAAGGCTTTACCACCGATGTATTCCAAGAACACACGAGGCAAAGTAGATTTACCAGTACCGGACAAACCTTGAAGGATGACTAAACGGGAAGAACTAAACGCAGCAATCCAAGCGCGTACGGTATCAATGGGGAAGTAATACTTTTGATGGCAAAGGTAAGACTGGAAGCGATAGGCCAACGTCTTGAAGTCCTTATAGGTCATCGTGACGTGGTTCTTCTTGGCTTCTTCAAACTTCTTACGGTCTTCTTCGTCTAAAGCGTTCTGAACAGCAGTACCGATAATCGTGTGGTTACGGGTATCTTCCTCAGGTTTTTCTTCTACCGCCTCTTCCGCAGCTTTCGCGGCTTCCTCCTCTTCTTGGCGACGAAGTTCTTCTAAGCGAGCCTCTTCATCCACCAAGATTTGGGGCTTCTCCGGAGCAGCAACGCCATCGCGGACCGCTTGTTGGCAAGCCTCTTCATATTCTTTACGGGCTTTCTCCACTTCTTCTTCATGGAGGTGGCGCGCCTCTTGTTCTTGTTTCTTGCGCTCTTCTTCCGCGTAGATTTCATCCCACTTATGGTCGATAACCGTCAAGGCAGGGAACAAATCGCCCGAATGTTCTTCATCGCGACTGCGCTTGCCCCCGACGAGTTGATTCATACCGTTGATTTTATTTGGATCAATCGAGACTTGGAGATTCGAGAAGTCAACGCGGGACAAAGCATCTTGTCCAAGCAACGCATAGTCGCCAGGCAAAGATAATCCCGCATCACGGCGACGTTCGGCAGCTGCGGCTTCTGCCGCAGCTTTAAAGTCTTGATAGTCGCCCGTGGACATCATGGACTTGGCAACACTCTGGCCCATGCTGGCGATAAGCCAAACAATAAGCTTGATTAGAAGCCAGAGCAATAAGATGGCGAGTGGAACAACGGCAATCAACGCAATAGAGAGAAGCAAGGCCAACAATACGTTGAGGAAGACTGGAGCCTGTTGTCTCAAAGCTTCGTTGTTCCACTGAGCTTTCAACTGCGCCCACGGGAAGAACACCGCAGCGACGACACCGACAGCCACCATGAACACGATGAAGAGGGACCACCACAAAATGTTGAACTCGGTGTGCCAGTTCTTATCGACTGGCTTGCCTTTCTTAATGCGAGCCTTCTCGCGCACTAGCATGATGGGCTTACGCAACATAGCGCCAACGATTAACGGATAGCCAATTAAGGTGATCAATCCAAAGATCAACCAGGACGTCATGTAAACGTCGAATTGTTTGACGCCAAAGAATTCAAAGAACCCACGGATGGCAGGAACATCCATCCACGCAGGACGAAGGGAATTGTTCTTATCGATAAAAACCATCATGAGCATCGCGAGCACCCAGATTAGGGTAATCGCGATGACACCAAAAAACGGCGAGTTATACCAAGTTTTCTTGCGAACTTTACGCTTACGGGATTTCTGGGCTTCCTGATCTAATTTGCCTTTGCCTTGGACGGTTTCTTCATTAGAAACATCCTCTGGTTGAGCAACGGACTCAATAAGGCCGGTTTCTTCGGTAGCTTCCGGGCTGGTCTTGGACATAGTGGATCCCCCTTTCACATGAGGTTATCGACGCAGTATGTTTTAAATAGATTTTAAAGACACTTGAGGCAATGTTCAACTGCGCGTTACGCATATACACGCAACCCGACCCCGCGCTAACACCAAACTCCAATGAGCGTCATCGCCCCAATCACCTCGCCGAGCGCTATTACTTCCAAAACGAAAATGATTCCATCCGGTAGGAATATTCGCGTAAGGTTAATGCGAGCAAAGATTATTGAATCCCATTTGGATTCTTCTTTTGGAAAGCGTAAGCATCGCGGCACGCTTGTTCCACGGTACGAGTTGCCCGATAACCGAGTTCCTTAAACGCCTTATCGCAATTTGCATATAAGAACGGGAGGTCCCCAGGACGACGAGGGCCAACCTGATACGGCACTTTAACACCGGTTCCTTTTTCAAACGCGGCAAGCACCTCAAATACCGAAGTGCCCTTGCCAGTGCCAAGGTTATAAATAACGAGACCGGGGTTCGTTTGTAGTTTTTTCAAAGTCATGACATGTCCAATTGCTAAGTCAACGACGTGGATGTAGTCACGGACACAGGTGCCATCTGGAGTTTCGTAATCATCGCCGAAGACAGTTAGATGATCACGACGGCCAACGACGACCTGAGTAATGTACGGCATTAGGTTGTTGGGGATACCATTGGGATCCTCGCCAAGCTCGCCGGATTCATGGGCTCCGATGGGATTGAAATAACGAAGCAATGCAACGTTAAAATCGCTATTTGCCTTGCAGAAGTCGGTCAAAATCCGCTCAATCATGGCTTTCGAAGTGCCATAAGGATTGGTCGTTTCTCCTAATGGAAATTCTTCTTTAATCGGCAAGGATGGTGGCACGCCATAGACGGTAGCAGAGGAAGAGAAAATGAGATTCTTCACGCCATGGCGTCTCATGCAGGAGAGCAAGGATAAAGTGGAAATAAGGTTATTCGAGTAGTACTCCAACGGCTTGCCAACAGATTCACCCACTGCCTTTAGTCCCGCGAAATGAATCACGGAATCAATGGGATAATCGTTAAAGACCTTATCGAGTTTTGGCTCGTCACAAACATCAAGCTCAATGAACGCAGGACGCTTGCCTGTGATCTTTTCAATGCGGTTCAAAACCTCAAGTTTAGAGTTTACGAGGTCATCGACAATAACAGGCGTATGCCCGGCATTTAATAGCTCAACCACAGTGTGGCTTCCAATAAAGCCAAGTCCACCAGTAACTAAAACATTCATGTCGTTCTCCTTTTATCGTTTCTTAAGTTCTTCTGCCATCACTTTAGCAACGGCACTCGGATTCACTTTACCCTTAGCGAGTTTCATAACCTGTCCGACTAAGAATCCTTGGGCACGGTCTTTGCCAGCTTTGAAGTCGGCGATTGACTGTGGATTCGCATCCAATACTTCGGTTACGAATCCAAGCACTAAAGAATCATCCGAAGATTGCTTCGTGATGTTTAATGCTTTAATCGCATCTTCCGGAGTTGCTTCAGCGTTCTCTAAGCAATAACGGAACATATCCACAACTTGCTTATGGGTGTAACCATCATCGTCTTGCGCTTTGGCAAGCAAGTTCAATGTTTCCGGAGCAAGCGGGAATCCCTCGATACCAACGCCGTTCTTATTGAGATATCCATTCACCTCAACAATTAGGAAATTGGAAATCGTTTTGGCCCTCTTGCCATCGCCAAGTGCTTTATCGAAATACAAAGCCATCGGTAAGCTGGCCAAGATAATCTCGGCATCGGTTTGCGATAACCCCAACGACATATAACGATCGCGCTTTGTCTCAAATAGTTCGGGGCATGTATCGATCGCATTCTGCACAAATTCCTCGCTGATGCGAATCGGGGTGATGTTTGGTTCAGGGAAGTACTTGTAGTCCACCGCATCCGTTTTCACACGCATCAGGATGGTTTTACCAGACGCCTCATCGAAACGACGAGTCTCCTGCTGGACTTTACCACCAGACAGCAAGATCGCGCTTTGACGCTCAATCTCATAGTCCAATGCGGCTTCGATGTTCTTCGTGGAGTTTAAGTTCTTAATCTCGACCTTGGTTCCAAACTTCGTTGATCCAAACGGACGGAGCGAAACGTTCACGTCGCAACGCAGCGAGCCTTCTTCCATCTTGCCATCACTGGTTAATGTGTAGACCACGATGTTACGGATGGCTTCAACATAATGCATGGCCTCCGTTCCAGATCTCATCTCAGGCTTAGATACAATCTCAATTAACGGAACGCCAGCGCGGTTATAGTCCAACAACGAGTAAGAAGCGAAGTGCAACTGCTTGCAGGTATCTTCCTCCATGTGGATGCGCTCAATTCCAATACGCTTCAGATTTCCATCACGGTCAAGGATATCTAAATAGCCCTCACGCCCAATTGGATGGAATTGTTGAGTAATTTGGAATCCCTTGGGCAAGTCGGCATAGAAATAGTTCTTACGATCAAACCGAATCAAACGATCGATTTCCATATGCAATGCGTTCGCAACACGGATTGCATTAACAACGGCTGCTTTATTAACCGTAGGCATGGTGCCTGGATAAGCCATGTCATAGACAACTACTTGGGTATTCGGGTCACGAGTAAAGGAGTTTGGCGCTGCAGAGAACATTTTGGATTTCGTTTTCTGCTCAACGTGGATTTCTAATCCGATAACCGCTTCAAAGTTCATCTTATTTGCCCTCCTTTCCTGCATAGATGCCGCCTAGGCCAGTCATGGATTCCACCATATTAGCCATGGCGAATAGTTTTCCTTCTTCAAAGGCGCGACCCATGAGGTTCACGCCAAAGGGCATACCGTCTTCAAAGCTTAAGGGCAACGTAATGGACGGCAAACCAGCAAAGTTTCCTAAAGCAAGGTGGTTATCCGCGATGAGGTATTCATCCGATAAGCGATCAGAGGACGCGCCTAACTTCGGCGCAATGTTCGGTGATGCAGGCACATAGACGAAGTCGCAGGTGCTCAAGATTTCATTGAGACGTGCAACGATCTTCGCACGATTACGCTGAGCGCGGAGGAACAAAACATCCTGGTTTTCGCTCATCAAGCAGAAACTGCCGATAACGAAGCGACGCTTAATCAATTCGCTGAAACCTTTTGTACGAGCGTTGGACATAACTTCCTGGTAGGTAGATCCACCATAGAAGGGGCCAAACTTAATACCGTCAAGATTCGCGTCATTGCTCGTTGCTTCTGCGCAGGAGATGACAAAATAGGTCGCATAAATGGATTCAAGCAAGTCGCGTCCAAAGCGAACGTGTTCAATAGCACATCCCTGTTTTTCGAGATCTTTAAGCGACTTATCAAAAGCATCAATAATTGAGCGATTTGTAATAGACTCGACAATGTCATCAAGCACCGCGATGCGTGGCGCCTTAAGAGGTTCTTTGGCTTCCTTCAAGTAATCCTCAACCGGCTTAACAGAGGATGTAGAGTCATTTTCGTCACGGCCAGAAAGTGCCTCTAATAGAATTGCGGCATCATCCGTATAACGGGTGAAGTAGCCTACATGGTCCAAACTAGGCGCGAACGGGAATAAGCCATAACGGGAGATGCGTCCCCAGGTGGGCTTCATGCCGACAAGACCGCTGTAGGAAGCAGGCTTGCGCACAGAGTCGCCCGTATCGGACCCTAAAGCAAACGGAACAATGCCAGCAGCTACCGCAGCCGCACTGCCACAGCTCGATCCACCAATCATACGTTCATGACTTGGGTCATAGGGGTTATATGTCGTGCCTAAATGTCCGGTTGTTCCAGTTCCGCCCATGGCGAGTTCGTCTAACGTTGCTTTACCAATCAGGACGGCTTTCTTTTCTTTGAGTTTTGCAATAACAGTTGCATCAAACAACGGTTTATATCTGTTTAGGACATTACTGGACGCAGTAGTTGGCAATCCCTTTGTGGAGAAGTTATCTTTCGCGACATAAGGAATGCCCCAAAGGAGGTTATCTTCTTCGGGTTCAACTAAGGAGGAAGCAAAAGCAATAGCCTCATCCTCAAGAATCATTTCAAAGGCATTATCCTTGTTTGCTTTCGCACGGCTCAAAGCCTCTTTGGTAAGTTCTAAAGGCGTGACTTTTTTATCCACTAAAGCTTTGTGGATTTCTACGATGGGTAAATCTAAGTAACTCATATCAGCCCACCACCTTTGGAAGTTTGATTTCATTATCAAGGACAGAGCCAGCGTTGCTTAATGCGTCGTCGCGGTTCAACGGTTCGATCGGCTCATCCTCGCGAAGATATGTAGTTTCACAGTCAAATGGGAACGTCATTGGCTCATAGTTCTCAAGGCCTTCGATTTGACCAATGGTTTCCATTTGTTTGGCTAGAACGTCAAACTCTTGTAACAGTGTTTGGTATTCTTCTTCCGACATGTCAAAGAGCAAGCGGTTTGCCGCGTCCTTCAAGACATCCAGGTTTATTTCTTTCATATAAAGAAAAACCTCCTATTCGGGGCTAGTATACTCTTTCTTCCTTTCTACAGGAAAAGGAAATACAGAAGAACTAGGGCGAGTATCAGGTGGGCATATCCAATATCTACAGAAGGCAAGACAAAAAAGTACCTTGTCCACAAGCTTATTAATTGGTAGCACTTATTCCTAAACCGAGAACATAAGAGGTCAGTCAAGGCAAAAACTAAGAGTGGGTTCTATCATCTTTTGCTCTACAAGGTTTTGCGTTCTCTCAATGTGTTACCGTTTTCTTCAATCATACGCTCAATTTCACTTTGACTCATGGCGTTGAGGTTATACGCTCCGCATGAAGACGCCTTTTGTACATATGCTTCGACACTGCCAATTACTTTTGCGGGATTGCCACCAATAATAAGGCCACTTGTGGGAGGCGATTTGGTGACAACCGAGCCCGCAGCAACAATAGTTCTCGGAGGCAACGTTATCCCCGGAAGAATAATAGCGCCCCAACCAATAAAACATTGGTCACCAATCGTGACTCGTCCGAGATAGTCCGTGTACTTATAATCGGTCATTGTACCAATAGCTGCATCATGTAAAAGGAAGGTCACGTTGGCCGACACAGTAACGTTGTCTCCAATTGATAATAGAAAGCAATCTCTGCCCAAAGGCAATTGAGAATAAATATGCACGTTTCTTCCTATACGGATCCCCCGCTTTCTGGCGGATTCGATTGGGTCATCTGTTTTTCGGAAAATGTTTACCGTTTTTCGCAATAATCTTTTAAAAAATGTACGCATAAATAGTTTCTTCCATGCCTATTTCTAGACTGACAGCCCCCATATTTGCAGTTCACACAATTATCGGTCATTAATTAAACCACACGGTTTCTTATCAATCTAGCATTCGATATTCACCGCAAGCTACTTAGATTCGTAGATGCTCAAATAGTCTTTCACGACAGCTTCGATGTCGAACTTCTCACGTGCATTTAAAGACAATTCGCGTCGATCAATATCGCAATCTTTCAACAACGCAATTTGCTTAGCTAACGCATCAACATCCCCATACTCTACAAAGAATGATCCACCTTCAATTCCGATGGATTCGGGCGCACCGGCTTTAAATCCAACAAGCGGAGTTCCGCAGCAAAGGGATTCCGCCGTTGTCATAGAGAATGACTCCACTTGGCTAAGCAACACGGTGCATAACGCGTCTTGATAACGCTTGGCTAACGCATCATATCCAGCGACATACCCAGCGGATTCAACATTCGGAATCGATTCGTTCCATTTACCCGCAACAACGAGTTTTAATCCAATTTTTGCAAGGGATTCCGCAAGTTTTGGCAAGAACTGAAAACCCTTAACTCCCGCACCGGCGCCAGATGACGGGAAGAACACATAATCCTTTCGCGGCACTTCTTCTCCCGCTTTAAACGCAGCAGGAATAGGATTGAACACCACATGATTTTTCGCACCTTTTAGTAAAGATGATTTCTCTGCTTGTTCCATTAACCAACTGGAAACGTAAGCATGGTGCACGTTAAGACTATCCAAATGCGCTTTGCCCATTCGAGCGTAGTTTTTCGCGGAATGATCGCCGCACCACTTACCAAATGTTTCTTGTTTATATGGGCAGTTGCCACAGCCATGAGCAAAGCCTTCGCACAGATTCAAGCCACAGCCACCCGTGAACATGAATTTCGCATGATGAGTTAGAACGGTATGAACCCCTTTCTTATTGAGCCACTTAAACAATGCAGGAACATTGCACATATTCCCGTTAATGCAGTGAACATGCACCACATCTGGTTTCAGCTTCTTGATGTGTCTCTTTAGATTCCAAGTGCTTAACGGGGATCCACCTAATGGATTGCCATTAAATAACTGCAAGAATCTCCAAAGTTTGGCCTCAAGCAAAAAGCCAACCCGCTTCACTTTTGGGTCGTTGCTTTTAGAACCACGTCCAAATAGAACGTAACTATCCAAACCGCGACGCAAATATTCCTCGTGCAGCGTCTTTACGATGCTGCCCGTGGAGCCATGGCCATAGACTACGTTAACTTGGACGATTCTCACTAATTGCCTCTCAAGGTAGATAAATGCGATAACGCAGTATCCTCATCTATAACTAAGATACCCAGTTCCTGTGCCTTGACTAGTTTGCTTCCTGCGTCTTCACCCGCAATAACGACATCGGTCTTCTTGGATACAGAACCTGCTACCTTTGCCCCAATGCCTTCAAGAACCGAAGTTAGCTCATTACGGGTATATTTCTTCAATGCGCCCGTTAGAACAACCGTTTTCCCATAGAAGTAATTGGTCACGTCAACTTGGTCGGTACCTAAATATGAAAAGTTCACGTTATAACCACGTAAGCGTTCAATGACTTCACGTTTCTTTGGATCTTGGAAGAAATCCACGATCGCTTGGGCAACGACAGGACCAATATCATCAATCTGCTGTAATTCTTCTGCTGATAAATCGAAATAGAGGTCTAAGCTACGATAACGCCTCGCTAAAACCTTCGCGGTCTTGGAGCCGACTTCCTTAATGCCAAGACCAAAGAGTAGTCGCTCTAACGATTTCTTTTTGGACTCTTCAATTGCATCCAGCATATTGGAAATTGCTTTATCGCCCCAGCCATCCAGTTCTTTGATTTCTTGGGCGTGTTGATATAGCTCATAGAGATCTGGAATATCTTTGATAAATCCTTCTGCAAAGAGTTCTTCGATTACAGAAGACCCTAAGCCATCAATGTCCATCGCATCACGGGACGCATAATGGATGATGCTTTCGATCTTTCTCGATGGGCAATCCGCGTTTAAGCAATAATGCAGACCCTGAACTTTCGTTAAAGGTTGCCCACATTCCGGGCATACTTCCGACATCACAAAAGGAATCTCATTACCTGTGCGATGTTCTTTAACAGGACGCACTACTTCAGGGATGACATCCGCGGCTTTGCGCAAGATGACTTCATCCCCAATCATTAAGCCCTTTTCTTTAATGAAATCTTCATTATTAAGCGTTGCGCGTTGGACTAAAGATCCTTGCACACGTACTGGTTCTAATACAGCATTCGGCGTAATCCTTCCCGTACGTCCAACCGTAAGGAAAATATCTTTTAATCTTGTTGATACTTCCATTGGGGGGAATTTATAGGCAATGGCCCACTTGGGGGTCTTTGCCGTATAGCCCAAAGCATCGTAGTCATCAATATCATCGACCTTAATGACAAGGCCATCAATGTCATAACCCAAGCTAGACCGTTTCTCGGTATATTCCTGAACATAGGCAATGACTTCATCAATGCCGTCTAATACCCTGCGTTCATGGTTCGTGCGGAACCCTTGTTCATCCAAGAAATCTAATGCCTCGTGATGATAACGATGCCCAATCTCTCGAGCATTGACTAAGTAATACCAGAAAGCATCCAGCCCACGACTTGCGGCAATCTTTGGGTCTAACTGACGAATACTTCCTGCCGCGGCATTACGCGCATTGGCAAGCAAGGGCTCCCCTGCCGCTTCACGTGCTGCATTGAGCTTATCTAAAGATGCCTTAGGCATGTAGACTTCGCCACGCACTTCAAAGGGGCGCTTCTCTTTCACGCGTAAAGGGATTGAGGCGATAGTAATGACGTTCGAGGTGACATCTTCGCCCATATTGCCATCGCCACGAGTAACGCAGTATTGAAGCTCACCTGCATCGTAGACTAGAGACATGCCTAAGCCATCGATCTTCACTTCGCCGACATAGGTGACTTTGTCTTTGCCTAAGACCGCTTTTACTTTACGGTCGAAATCCCTAAGGTCATCCTCGTTATAAGCATTTCCAAGTGAAAGCATTAAACGCTTATGCGGAATCTTCTTAAACGCATCTTGAACTTGCCCGCCGACACGCTGCGTTGGAGATGTCTTGCTCCTTAAATCCGGGAACTTCTCCTCAAGCATCATGAGTTCATTCATGTGCCGATCGAATTCCGCGTCGGAAACGCTGGGATTATCCAAGACGTAATATTCATACGTCCAACGGTCTAACAATTCGGTGAGTTCTCGAACTCGTTTAAAGGCTTCTTCTTTTTCCATAACGTTTTTATGCCTGCGCGCCTTTCTTCGCGATGCGATGAATCATGGGGTGACTCGATAATAAGGTTTTCTTTGAACCGTCGTCAAAGAGAACCACGATGATGGAGGCATCAATAATTTCCACGACAGCACCATCACCGAATTTATCATGATGCAACCGGTCTCCCGTTTGCCAATCCTTGACTCCGTTATCGGTGATCTCAGGTTTTGGCTCTTCAACGACCGTATGCGATTCAAACGGGTCAATCGCATCTCCATCGGAAAAGAACGAATTGTTGTTATTGCGATCTCCGAATCCAACCGTTCTCCAACCATTGTTGCGGTTCCGATATCCGCCACCGTAATTAGAACGGAACGGATTCTCCTTCGGGAAGTTGATTCCCGCTTCGGCGAAGAACTCGGATGGAATCGCCCTGCTGTCAGTGGTATAGGAATAACCCGAGTTCGTCGTTAAGCAAAGCGTCTTCTTTGCACGCGTAATCGCAACATAAGCAAGACGACGTTCTTCTTCTAGCCCATCATCCCCTTTTTCCATTTGGGAACGATAGGATGGGAACGTGCCTTCATTAAGACCAATGATAAATACGTGATCAAATTCCAATCCCTTCGCGACGTGGACGGTCATTAAGGAAACATAGTTCCCATCGTTCATATCGTCTTGGGATGTTAATAAGGAAATGTTTTGTAGATATTCATCAAACGTGGATTCCGGATTCTCTTTGATGTACTGCGTAATGTCATCGAATAACGCATTGACGTTACCCGCTCGATCTTCATCGATGCCTTGGTCTTCTACGATATAAGGGATATAACCAATATCGGTGATGAATTTTCGAAGAACCTCGCTGTAGGCTTCTAGGTTTTCCTTAAGCTCGTTCTTCGTGAATTCCATCTTCGATACAAGCAACATCAACGCCCCGATGACGCGGCGTGATAATGCAGATTCGGGATGGCGCTCAATCTCCGCGCAGTAGGAATAAAGCGATAAGCCTAAGGCCGATGCCTCTTCTCGAATCGTTTGAACCGATGTGTCTCCGATGCCACGCTTTGGAACATTGATAATGCGTTCAAAAGCAACGTCATCTAATGGATTAAGTAATAAACGGAAATAAGCTAACACATCTTTCACTTCTTTACGTTGATAGAAGCGAAGACCACCGAAGATACGATAAGGGATACCCGTATGAGCAAATTCGGATTCAAAGGGACGCGTTAAGTAAGAAGAGCGATAAAGCACCGCGATATTGCGGTAATTCACCGGGGTCTCTTTACGGGCATAACGAGAAATCTCTTCTACGACGAAATGTGCTTCTTCCTCTGCGGAATCGAATTTCTTCGCAACGATTGGATCCCCTAGTCCCGATTGAGTAAATAAATCTTTTGGGACGCGTTTCTTGTTATGAGAGATCAAGCGGTTTGCCGTATCCAAAATCGTTTTGGTGGAACGATAGTTCCTAGCCAACACGATATCGTGGCAAGGCGCGAAATCGCTGGGGAAGTTCAGAATGATTCCTTGGTTCGCCCCACGCCAGGTATAAATCGTCTGGTCCGGATCCCCGACGACATAAAGATTGGTTGTAGGGGAGACGAGCAACTTTAATAAACGATATTGGACATCGTTCGTATCCTGGTATTCGTCCACTAGAACGTGCTGGAACTTCCGTTGATATTTCGCTCTTACATCCGGGAAGTTCTCAAGAATTAATAAAGTCAGCAAAATCAAATCATCGAAGTCCATCGCAAGCATGGCTCGCTTCTCTTCTTCGTATTTCGCATAGATCTCTAAGCGTTCCTTTTCATCTGCGAACATTCCTTTACTCGATGCGATATCCTCAGGGTATTGGCCTCTGGTTTTCTTCGCATCGATGTAATGGATGGATTCTTTGATGATGGGGTCGCTCTTCTTGTAGCCTTTGGCCACACAGATGTTCTTCACCAACTTTTCGACGTCTTCTTCATCAAAGATCGTAAAGCCCGCAGGATAGCCAATATGATGGGATTCCACACGTAAGAACTTCGCGCAAAAAGAGTGGAATGTAGAGACAGATAGGTACCGAGCCGAATCCCCAATAATCTTTGCTACACGTTCCTTCATCTCTTGGGCCGCTTTATTCGTAAAGGTAACCGCAAGAATGCCGCGGGGATCTGCGCCCATCATTTCAAGCAAATAAGCAATACGGTACGTTAAGACACGCGTCTTACCAGAACCCGCGCCTGCGATGATGCGAACATATTGAGAAGCAGTAGAAACAGCCTCATATTGGCTGTCGTTTAATAAGGAAGGATAGTCAGTAGCCATGTGCCTTAATAGTTTACTAAAAGTAAAAAGCGTTTCTATCCATTTCTTTGTACAAAGTCATAGAAGAATACTGTTGATACGGAAATTAATAGGAGATCTTATCTGCTCGCAGAGAATCTTCTAACGGATGTGCCACATAGCCCAGGGCAAGCAATTCATCCGACGTATCAAAACTACGGTCTTCCAAAAGACGATCTATCTTCTCTCGATTATCTTTTTTCTTTCCAGAAAGGTAATACTGGAAATAGAAGACGAAGCGCCCAAGCCATGCGGGCAAATAAAGGAAGTGAATCTTCTTGCCTTGGACTTTTGCAATAATTCGCAGCATTTCCTTGAAAGAACGTTCTTGGTCCCCAGAACAGATTAAGGCCTTATTTTTCAACTCATCAAAATGGTCATAGCAAAGCATTAAAGCCTGCCCAACATCTACGCCCCACATAGGACGCACAGTGGCCTTTCCTCGAGCAAAAATAGGAAAGAGCGGCCAGCGGCGCACATAATCTGTGAATATGGATAAATTTCGATCTTTCTTCCCGTCTGGTCTTGTGCCGAATATAGAGGTTGGCCTAAGGAAGATGTATTCAATTCCTGCATCCCGAAGGATAGATTCGCATTCTTTTTCGGCTTTTAGCTGCCCGTTATCCGGATGGATCTTCGAACACGCATAGGTTGAGGAAACCATAATCGTGCGCTTAATGCCATGCTTCGCCGCCAAACGAGAGAACTGAACAATCTGGCCTTTGTTGGAAATGTGGATCAGCATCTCAAAGTGATATTTATTGCATAAAGAATCTAGGCATTCTTCATCCCAAGAAGACCCCCGTTCAATGATGCAATACTTTTCTAGATGGCTCACATCGCTGGAGTCACGACATAACGCGACAATGTTCTTACAAATCTCAGGACGCTTAGAAAGATAGGTCATGAAACCAGAACCTACCAACCCAGTTAACCCCGTTACTAAAATCATGCTGAAGATGTAGCTTGAATTGCTGTAGATAAGGCTATCACAAAACCAAGCAAGGGAAAGCCAAACAAAATAACCCTCCATCCTCTATAATTACCCAAAAGCCATGCGTCTTCTCGTCTTTAGCCAAAATAGCCTCAGCACCGAAGAATCCAACGGGCGTATCACCCGCACTTTGTTAAATGCTTTTTCTAATGACGAGCTCTCGAACTTTGCATTACGAGGCAACCCCAACTGTGAAGGCGTGGACTACTGCATCGTCACCGATGGGGATGCTTTACGTAGTTTCATCACTCTTGGTTTGCGCAAACCTCGCGGTCTTAAGCCCAACCCGCCTCAAGGCAATGCGCCGATGAGTTCGGCATCTAGAAGCGCGCGAAACCACTGCATCCGCGACATCGTTTGGTATTCGGGCTTTTGGAAACTCCGCGGTTATAACCGCTGGATCAAAAATCTAGATATTGATGCCGTGTTCTTAATGGCCGCGGATGCCCCGTTCTTCTATACCCTTGCCCGTAAAGTTGCGGCCAAGAAGAACGTTCCTCTTTATATCTATTCTTCCGAAGATTATTTCTTAAAACGCTATAACTACATGGAACGCCGTACCGACCGTGGATTCTGGGGCAATCTGTTCCTTAATCGCTTAAACAAAGAAGGCAAGAAAGCATTCCTTGCCGCGAAGCGTTCCTTCTTATGTTCTAAGAAACTGGAGAACTCTGTTAAAGGCGCTTATGGGGATATCCCCACCGAGGTTTTATATCAGCCAAGCACATTAAAACCCATGACCCTAAAAGATTGCCCTATTCGCACGGTGATATATGGAGGCAACTTAGTTTTAGAACGCGCGAAGCCCTTATTAGAAATCGCGCATGTCTTACATGAATTCGATGCGGATATCACTCTTCACATCTATGGCAAACTCGCAGACGAAGAAAGCAAAGCATTAATTGAATCGTCTATGGAGATCACCTATCACGGCGTTGTTCCCTATGCGACGTTATTAGAAGCGTATAAAGACGCGGACATGCTCGTACATGCCGAAGCATTTGATGAATACCATGAGCTTGATTACGCGCATGCTTTCTCCACGAAGATTGGCGATTGTTACTCGAGCGGTCTTCCCTTCTTCCTCTATGGTCCCTCTAGCATCCCCTGCATCCAATTTGGCATGGAAGTAACCCCGGAATTCACCGCGACAAATCCAGATGAATTACATCAAAAGATCATGGACATCCTTAGCGGCAAATCCGTCTGGAATCCAAACCGTGAATATCTATCCTCCCGCTTTGATGCAGATATCGTAGGTCCTTATCTTAGGAAACGGATCGAAGAAGGAAAATGAAATTCTTTCGCGCCCGCATCAGTCCGGTCGAGAACTTGACCTTCATCGCCATGATGGTGGGCTTTGACGCCATTCTCTCTTTAATATCCGCCCTACTCCCCTTATCAAGCATCTTCATCATGCTGATTGCCCCCTTATTAAGTGCAGCGGTATCGCTATTCTGTAAGAAGCGTTATTTAGCCATCTATGTCATCGCGGGTATTGGCATCTGCATCGCCATCACCGCATGGAACTTCCTAAATACCCTCTTCTATATGATTCCCGCCTTAATCACGGGACTCGTCTATGGATTGCTATGGAAAGCAAAGCTTCCTGCCAGTGCGAATGTCTTTTTATCGAGCCTTCTCTCTTTAGCTTTCTTCTATCTCAGTATCTTATTAATCCGCGGTTTATTAAGCGCGGATATGGTCCAAGTCTTATTAACCTTCGTAGGACGTGGCGATGATCCTGGGGCCAAGACCATCTTCCCCTTATTCGCCTTAGGCTATAGCTATGCCCAAACGGGCATCATGCACGCCTTCGTCTCTTATCAAATCGCCCGTTTGGGACATGAAGAAAACGAACAACCCAAGATGCGTTTATGGTATCCCATCTTCTCCATTGTCTTTTTGATTCCTGCCTTAATCCTTGCCTTCCTCCAGCCATCCATTGCTTACCTCTTCTTAGGCCTAGGTATCTATTGGTTTATTTGTTCCTGTTTCCTCTTATTTGACTTAAAGAAACCATTGCCTGCAATCGGAGTCGTATTATCCCTTGTCTCTACCCTCTTCTTTTTTGCAGGACTCCATCAATCGATGCCCCCTTATAGCAGTCTCCTCTTATTAAGCGCCCCCTTATTACTTGCCTCTATCATCTTGTTGATCACCGCGTTCGTATACCGGAACAAGGGTCAAGAAAATGCGGCCGAGTGATGGCCGCGTTCTCGTTTCTAATAGAACCTTTTATTGTTCCTCGGGTATTTCGCCTGCTTTAAGCAGAGCCGTCTTAGCCACAAGAGGACCAATAAGTTCATAAACAAGCGTTGAAGTAAGGATAATCGCAAGGATTAGGGCACCCGCCGCAGCGGTGTCGGGGTTCTGCCCAAATAATCGGCTTGCGTTATTGGCCAAACCAATCGCGACACCCGCTTGAGGAATTAAGGCAAATCCTAAATAACGCCGTACTTTTTCTGGCGCGTGGGTTAACGACGCTCCAGCATAAGCGCCGAGGTATTTACCAACGACACGGAATACCAAATAGACCGAGGCGACGATTAAGACGATAAAGCCTAGATCGCTGCCGAATACCGTTAAGTCTAACGAAGCACCCGAAAGGATGAAGAACACCATATAGATTGGGGACGTGAAGCGATCGAGTAAATCAAAGGTGCGATCGCTATCTTTCGCGAAGTTCGCCAGGACTAATCCTGCCGACATGCACATGAGAAGCGACGATAATTCAAAGCCACCCAAGGATGGGTTCTTAAAGAGTTGGTATAAGGCTAAAGACGCGAATACCGAGAAGATGCATAAGACCAACTTGTTGTTCCTAGATTTAAAGAAGCGATTAATCCACGAAATAAAGAATCCAATGACTAATCCAAATCCAATAGAAATAAGAATCTCTAATAACGGTTTTACCAGCATCGCATAGATCGATACATCGCCCGAAGTGGCTAACGCAGTCGCAATCTGGAAGAGGATGGCAAATAAGATTAATGCCGCTGCATCATCCATCGCGACGACCGGTAATAACGTGTTCACCAGTTCTCCGCGCGCCTTGTATTGTTTAATGACCATTAAAGTCGCAGCAGGCGCCGTAGCCGATGCGATCGCGGATAGAGTTAATACTAATTCCCAGCCAATAAGGTCGGGACGGATGAAATGCGCGACAAGAAGTGCTAAGAAGACAAACAAGGATGCCCCTACCGCTTCAAGAACGGTAATCAACACCACACGTCCCCCAACGGCTTTTAAGGTTCTCGCTCGGAACGAGGTGCCGATGGAGAAAGCGATGAAGCCTAAAGCGACGTTGGATACCCAGCCAATCTGGTTCACATAATTCGCGATCGGGCTCTCTTTGATACCCTCATAGCTAAAGCCATTAAAGAATAGGCCGAATACGAATGGCCCCATCAAGATACCCGTGACGATATATCCGGTGACATTAGGTAACTTCAATACCTTCATTAACCGCGTGGAAAGAAGGCCGACCAATAGCAAAATGGCAATATAGCCAAATAAAGGGAATTCCATAATTAAATCGAGCCTTCGAAGTCCTCGATAGGGCGGGAGAACATAAAGCCCTTCACCAAAGTGAAATGGTTCGTGTTCGCACGGATCACTTGTTTGAGGTGTTCCACCTTATCTTCATCCACGACGAAAAGGCACAACATCGATTCTTGTTTGGCCATTTCTTCGATATGGCGAAGATTGAAGAAATGCTTATCTTCCGGTGCATCATCCAAGGCATGATGAAGCGATTCGGTAGAGACGACGGTCGCGTTATAGCCGTCTTTGCGAATCTCATCCAAAACCCCAAAGACATCCGGGGATTGTTTTAACACTAAATATACGAGACGTTTCATAACGGCTGCGATTATAGCACTGATAATAAGCATGAATGCACCATTAGCAAGACCATGAGCGTTTGATTTGTTATGACATGACGTGTTTCAAGACAATTATGCTTATCGTCACCAGCAAATACTCAAAAGGCAGCCGGTTTTTACCACTATAAGACTATTTGCAAAAAACGTTTATGAACTAAACATCGTTTAAATTCATTGAGATCTTTGGTTTTTCTAAGTAGTTATTTTGCATGCGTCGCAATATGCAAGAAGGGATTGAGCCAAACGTTGTTGCCCAGGCGGCATACATCATCGGGGGGCACGCCTTGTCTCCATATGACGTATGGCAAAATCAACTGGTCTCTTCCGCAATCGGAATTGACCAGTTCGGTAAAAACCCGATGAGCTATCCTTTTGCCGTTTTGGTTGTGCAGGTTGTAAACAATAATCGTACACTCGAATAGCCCAAATCCTTTTGGAAAACCCTCGTTTCGGTAGCGTCTCATCAGCCTTGCTATCGCTTTTTTCTTGCCTCGCTTTGCCCCTAGACAAGCATAGGCCTCATCATATACGTCCTTTCGCAAACAATGCTTATGAACTCCAATTCCAATGTTTGAGGACACCAAATATGCTAACGGCATTGGGTCTTGAACGATTTGAACATTTCCATCCACGTAAATTGCAGCATCGTAACTGTCACAAAAAAAATCAAATGGATGGAACTTGAGATAACGGTTGGCCATTCCGGGAGTGTAATTCCGAATTATTTCTGGTAAAGGACGGGTTTCCCAAAAGGTAGAAGTAAAGGAAGGGTCGTCCGTGAATGCAACATAATGTATATTGGGGGAACAAAAAAGTGGGTCGGCCAAATGGTCATATCCATTAATAATGCATGTATAAATAACAAGTCGTAATTGTTTTTTTTGAGCCATTAAAATGGCATTGGCCAAATAATCGTTTTGGTATAAAGGCGGCCTTTGCCCGCCGGCGTCTCCTTTGGATAGGTGGTGGAGATACCTACCATATGCCCATTGTTTAAGTTTAGATATGAAACTCATTCATGAATGATATCGCGCTTGATGAAAATGTCCTATTCTTTTAAATAGTTCGCGCATAAGGAAGTTGCATGCATGGAACAAACTCTAAACGAAAAAAGAATTCTAGTTACTGGCTCCGCCGGCTTTATCGGAGCAAACGTCGTAAAAAAACTATTAGTTTCAACCAAAGGCTCAGTGATTGTGGGGCTGGACAACTGCAATAACTATTACGACGTTCGTCTAAAAGAGTATCGCTTGGCAGAATTAAATAGAATACGCCACAACAATAGATACATATTTATCAAGTGCGACATAACGGACAGAATCTTTCTATCTTCTATCTTTGAGGAATACAGATTTGATTACGTGATTCATTTGGCAGCCCAAGCCGGTGTCCGTTACTCAATCACGAATCCTGACGTATATTTGCAGTCAAATGTAATCGGTTTTTATAATGTTCTTGAGCTTTGCCGCTGCTTTCCAGTCAAACACTTAATATATGCCAGCAGCAGCAGTGTTTACGGCGACAATCACAAAATCCCATTTTCGACTGATGACAAAGTGGATGATCCTGCTTCGTTTTATGCTGCGACCAAAAAAGCAGACGAACTTTTTGCACACGCATACTCAAAACTATACGGCATTCCTTCCACGGGCCTTCGCTTCTTTACTGTTTACGGTCCTTGCGGTCGTCCGGACATGGCTTATTTTTTGTTTGCTAACAAACTAATAAGGGGTGAAAAAATTGAACTTTTCAACTATGGACATTGCGCGAGAGACTTCACATATATCGACGATGTTGTTGAAGGCATAGTCCGCGTCATCAGGGCAGTTCCGAAGGCAAGGCCCGACAGAGAAGACGTGTCTCTCGATGTATTGCATCACGTATATAATCTTGGCCACGGCGAACCTGTTAATTTGTTAGATTTTGTTAATACGCTGGCGGAAGAATTAATTAGAGCAAACGTGCTGCCTGAGACTTTTGACATCCGTCAACATCAAGTTTTAATTCCGATGCAAAACGGCGATGTGCCGATCACTTTTGCTGATGTTTCAGAATTTCAACAAGCGTTTGGGTTTCAGCCCAAAACTTCCATTCGCGAAGGTCTGCATGTTTTTTCAAAATGGTTTTACAACTTTTACGTTAAGAGCCGAACCTAGGATTTAGGCCTTCAACATGTGGTAGCGATGCGGCACAGATGGCCACAAATATGCACTCAGAACGATTTTCGTTCTTGTAGTCAGCGGCCACGCATACTCAAAATTTAACGGTTTGAAGACGAAAACATCTTTTTCGGACGATCCAGGCAGTTTTTCAGATTATACCGCAGAAAAAAACGAAATATCCCGCCGTTTGAAAAGGGGTGAATTTCCGCAAACCGTTCTTTTACATATAAATGAGCTGCGTACGCCTGGCGTCAACTGGTGTAGTGTGTTTCCAGTGCTTTTAAATGTAGTTCTCAAGAAAAGAATTAAAGTGCGCTGATCATCAACAGCTTACGCTGCATTTATTCATTTGAGGGGAAATTAGAGCGGATGGAGTTATCGTTTATCATATCTCTGGCGCAAAAAACCCAGATGAGACGCCGTAATGCCGAGGTGCGCTGCACAGGTGATGATACTACCAAAAAGTTGCCTAAAGGATAGGGTCACATATACACGATTGAGGAACAAAAACTATTCTGATCGAGTGGTCAATTTGTAGGCAAGCATGGGATGGTAGAGCCAAATACGGTTCAGTATTGCGGTGGTTTTTTTCTTGGGCTTTGGCATAATCATTTTTCTCTTTTCGCGAATCAGTTTGGAAAATCTTTTAGCTTCTCGTATATTGAGACGACCTTTTCTTATTTCGTCGAAACAATAACCACGATACGCATAAAATATTTGGTCTGCACCGAGTAACGGGCGTTCGTTTTTGTTACCCTCGGTCTCGAAAAAACGGAGCGAATCAAGCCACCTTTCCAAATTTTGTTTTGCAAAATCGTCACTGTCTTTTGATCGCGAAACAGAACAAGGGTCCTCAAACAAAGCAACCGCAGCCAAAGGGAAGATTAAAAAGGATTCGGCACGAACTAAGACTTGACGAATAAACAAACTGTCGGCCCCTTTGCCAGGACCGGTTGCCCTTATACCGGCCATCAGTTCTTTCCTGATTGCCTTGCACGTCCACGTATTCGATACAATGGAGAACCGCTTTCGAAACGGGGAATTATCTCCAATCATTTCCTCGCGATTGGCCAAAAACGTTTCGGATTCAAAAACAATCGGGTTCCGAAATTCGCCTTCTTTTTCATAGGGCTTATACCAAAATTGCAATATGTCAGGACGGTACTTACGAAGTCGATCTATCAACTTGGCCAAAGTTTCAGGAAAAAAATAATCGTCGTCGTCTAAATTTATAATGTATTCCCCTTGCGAATGAGCAACTGCTGCATTAAACGCTTCGGCGCAACCAGCGTTGCTTTGATGAATGATTCGAACGTTGTGCACGGATCCGTATTTTTCTTCTAAATGCTTGCCGGTCCCGTCTGTCGAACCGTCATCGATTAGAACATATTCGCACTCGTCTGGGAGCTGTGAAATGACGGAGTCAACGCATCGGTCAATCGTGCCCAAACTGTTGTATACGGTGGTAACAACGCTTACAAACATAGCGAAAGTCTATCATATATTGCGTTCTGTCAAAGATGAGTTGTCGGGAAGAATCATTCTTTTTATAAAGGGTGTTAACGGATTGGAAGAGTATCCGACCACGGAAAAAGGAGCCACGCCATATAATGCGGGATCGTAAGCACCCCATCCGCGTACCCGATATTCGCGTCCTTAATATAGATAAGCTGCGTTTTGCCATAGTGTTCCGGATGTTTCATCACCGTCTTGGCGCTTTTGGCGTTCCCGTTGGCGGATTTCACTTCAAGAATGGTCGTTTCGCCTTTAAGATTCACGACGAAATCGAGTTCTAAGCCCGTGTCTTTGGCAAAATAATAGAACTCCGCGCCTCGCTTATAGATCGCGTCGGCAACAAGCGCCTCGTAAAGCATTCCTTTACCGAAGCCAAGATTCCCAGAGAGCAACGCATCCGTTACCCCATTTTCAAGCATTCCAACAAGCATTCCTATATCCGTTGGGAACACCTTGAATTGGCTTTGGTTTGCATTACTGGCAAGCGGAGTGGCAGGAACATCCAAATTGCACGATTTCACGATGACGCCAGCATCGCATAGATAATGCAGCGCATCCTTTCTCGAATCCTTGGATCCTTCACCCGTGATTTTAGAAACCACATAGCGTTTGTTCTCCTTGCCTAAGAAAGCAGGAATAAGGGAAAAGGCGCTGCGGATACGGGCTACTTCATTCGGTTGAAAAAGAGGCTTGCCGTCCTTTCCCTTGCGGCGCCCGAAATCATTCTGCAAATCCGCGGTGATGCGTCGGGTCGTTTGAACGGAAGTGTAGATATTGTTCGTGGCCACATAATTCCGTACGGTCTCCGGAAAGCCACCCACGCAAAGATATTCTCGGAACAAAGAAGTGAACTTCGCGTGCATGGATGCGGACATCGGCTTGCGATTCTCGAAAGAGTCGCGGATCAAATTCACCTGCGCATCGCTATACCCTTTCGCCCAAAGGAACTCCTCGAAATCGAGAGTCCTCATCACGAATTCGTCCGTAGAGCCAACAGGTCGAGGCGTCGCATCGCCCACGATATAGCCACGAATGCCTAAGAAGGAACCCGATGCGATGAAGTCATAACGAGGATCATTCTCATTTGTCTTTAAAGAAAGCAACGCACGGGGGCACTCCTGAACTTCATCGAATATGAAAACCGTCTTTCCTTCCACTAAGTTCGGAAGCGGCATCTTCACAGAGATCTCTTTGATGAGGTTATCAATACTCAAATCGTTATCAAAAGCCGATATTAGTTCGGGCTTATCCCAAAAATTGAGATATATCGCGCATTCATAATTTTGCTTATCCTCGGCAAAGCGCTTGATAGAGTGGGTCTTACCCGACTGACGAATCCCGAAAATAAGCGCTGGTTTTCGATTTGAATTTGCCCTCCACTTTGTGAGCCAAAGGTCAATATGTCTGCGTAATTCGATCTTTTTAGGTTCCATGTACGTTCTTATGATAAGCGATTTAAGGAAAATTCCTAGGGAGTTTTGCATAGAAAAAAGGAAAAAACCAAGCGACTTTTTAATGTAAAAAGGGAAAATTCCCAGCGACTTTTGGCCTAGAAAAAGGAAAATTCCCAGCGACTTTTCTATTTTGCCACCGAATTCTCCTCCATTTATGCGCAAAGAAGAGTTGTGATAACTCTTCGCGAAATCTAAACTCTTGATATGAACGCGTTGAAGACCTTCGGATTAGGAATACTCTGGGCGATTCTGTTCCCGTTTATTCTCGTCGGCGTCGTATTCGTCGGCGCTTTCGGCGCGATCGATTTCATCGTCGAATTCATCATCATGGTCGTGAACTTCTTTCGTGGCAAAAAGCTCTTCCCCATGTACCCCGAAGACCAAAAAGCCTACGACATCCTCCAAAAAGCCATCGACCGTCAAAATGGCTTAGTCGAAGCAACCCCCGAGCCCCCTGCTCCCCAGCAAGTCTTCGTTCAACAAAACTTCTATGGCGGAGCCCCCGTTCCTCCTGGAGCAAGCGGCGCATTACCTCCAGGATACGGACAGATTCCACCCGGTTATGTCCAACAACCTTATGGAGCCCAGATTCCCCCACAACAAATGTATCCGGGACAATTACCCCCTCAACAACCCTATGCAGGCCAAATCCCTCAACAGCCTTATCCTGGCCAAGTTCCTAATAGTCAGCCCTATCCAGAACAGATTCCCCAGAACCCCTATCCCCAAGAACAACAACCCGCGCGTCCCGAATTAGCGACCCTCCCTCCTTTCGACGCCTCCGAATATAGCCAAGAAACAAGAACCATCGACATCGATATCGACGAAGGAGGAAATGACCATGAATAGAATGCTTGCCTCCATCGTCTTAAGCGAAACCGACCGCAAGGCCTTGATCATCTTGTTGATCGTTCTCGTCTTACTCATTTTGCTCATTGGCTTATTGGGCGTTGCCGTGCGTGCCGTCATGCATCATCAGTCAAAGCGTGCGGATAGCATGATGCACGATGTCGCGATAACCCATGTCGTGGATAACCCAAAAGTCTTCCGCCAGTTCGGTTTTAAGAAGAATAACCGCGCCTTATATCGCGATTCCCTTTATCCCTTTGCCATTGCCATCGTTGGCCTTGTCATCTGGATTATCTTTAATCTCGCCACCGGACGTTGGGGCGAGAATCCTTGGGAACATTTCGGCGAGCTCTTCTTCCGCTTTAAATGGGATAACTCGGAATACCCCGCGGACGACCCCTTATTCGTCAAAGTATTCGGCATCACCTTATTCGCCCGTTGGCCCGAAGCCGTCGCGGGATATCCCCGCTTTGACGTAAACCACATCGCTTCTTATATAGAGGTGCTTCTTTGGATCACCGCGATCGCCTGGTATGCCTATGCCTGCCAAGCCTATATCGCGCGCGCTTTCCGTATTTGGAGATTATCCAACTCCGTATATGAAAAAAGCCTCGAGGGCTTTAATGCGAACGCAAAGGTAGAGATCACTCCGGATAAACCAATTCCGCCGTCGGATTAGTTTTCTCCAAACGTTGTCCAATCTTGCAGGTTTCCCCGCAGTTTTTATTCCCGCCTTTAGAAGAGGAAGAGCAACTTAAAAGAGTCAAGGTTAGAAGCGTCAAGAACATCCCTTTAACTACTTTGTTCTTCATCGTTAATCTCCCACGAAATCCTTGCATTTAAACCATCCAATGACATAGATTCCACCGGAGAGTTGCACATCTAATATGCCTATGAGCAACGTCGCCCAAGTTTGTCCGGTGTTCCCACCCGCTAAACCATAAATGAAATGACGGATGAGCAAGACTGTATCCACTAAGATGACCACAAGCATCACTGCCGCGGCTAAGGTGGCGAAAGGTTTCATCTTGCCTTTATCTAACACAAAGCTGATGCCCCCAATGCCCGCGGCTAAAAAGAAGAGGGCCAACGCGGGATAGCTACCATATTCCACTGCGGTGGATAAGTCGCCCCAATCAACGCCCATGGATCCAGGATCCACTAAGGCTAAGATAAAAGCCACGGCGTCGCCAATCGCGGCGATAAAGAAAAGGATGGATCCGATGATCATGAGCACGCGCCCGGTCTTTACTCCTCGCGGCGCGTTTTTATAAGCGATGGCTAATGCGGGATCATCCATCTACCTTAAGGCCTCCACTGCATGGATAACTCCACCACTTCCCAAATGATGAAGGCGACCAAAATAAGCGCGACGACGATAAGGAATATCGTTAGACGCTTATAGGAAAGCTGTTTCCGCTCTTGCTCCTCCACTTCTTCGGGAGTGGGCTCGAACGTATTCGCCTCGATCGGCGCGCTTTGCTCAGGAAAGTTGGAATAAGGGTAATCCATTGCTTATTAATATTTTAAGTTCCCGGACGTACGCGGATAGGGTTCGGTGTCACGGATGTTGGCAACGCCAGTTAGATACATGAGCAAGCGGTCAAAGCCAATGCCAAATCCCGAATGGACGCAGCCACCCCACTTACGGAGGTTGAGGTACCACTGGAGTTCTTCCTCATTGCCCTGTTTTTGCATTTTGCGGCGCAAGACTTCGTAATCGTCTTCACGTTGCGAGCCACCGATGATTTCGCCTTCGCCCGGCACGAGTAAATCGCATGCCGCGACGGTCTTACCATCGGGGTTTTCTTTCATATAGAAAGCTTTGATGTCCTTTGGATAGTTGATTAAGAACAACGGACCTTTGGCCACTTCCTCGGTGAGAAAGCGTTCGTGTTCGGATTGCAAATCCATGCCCCATTCGATCTTCTTGTTCTCGAACTTATGGCCACCTTCAACGGCTTTCTTGAGTAATTCGATGCCTTCGGTATATTCCATGCGGCGGAAAGGCTTAGCAAGAACGTCCGCTAACTTCGCCTTGGTTCCGGGAGCGATCATCGCCTCGAAGAAGTCCATTTCATCCGGGCATTTCTCTAATACATACTTGATGCAGAACTTAATGGTCTCTTCCATGAGCTCCATATCGTCATCTAAGTCTGCAAAAGCGATTTCGGGTTCGATCATCCAGAATTCGGATGCGTGACGCGTGGTGTTGGATTTTTCCGCGCGGAAGGTCGGTCCAAAGGTATAGACATCACGGAAAGCCAAAGCAAAGGGCTCGACATGGATTTGCCCCGAAACGGTCAAGGATGCCTTACGGCCATAGAAATCGGTCTCGGAAGGTTTGCCTTGGTCATCCAAGGTCGTGATGGTGAAGGTTTGTCCTGCGCCTTCGGCGTCATTCGCGGTAATCTCGGGCGTGTGGACATAGACAAAGCCACGGGACTGGAAGAATTCATGGATTCCTAAGGCTAAGACCGAGCGTACACGGTAAAGTGCCGCGAACGTATTCGTGCGGGGACGGAGATAGGCAATCTCACGTAGGTATTCAAACGAGTGACGTTTCTTCTGTAAGGGGTAATCCGCATCCACATCCCCTAAGACTTCGATTTCGCTCGCCCTTAATTCAAAGGGTTGCTTCATCTCGGGGGTTAAGACCACATGTCCTTTGACTCCAATGGCTGCCCCGGTGAGCAAGTGGCTCACTTTGTCGTGGTCCGGAAGTTTATCGTCATAGACGACTTGGATGTTTTTAAAACAAGTCCCGTCATTAAGGGAAATAAAGCCAATCGAACCGGAGTCACGGTTGGTCTTAATCCATCCTTCGATGAGGATTTCCCCTAAGGCGGGGAGGTCACCGCCCTCGGCATGGAGGCGGTATAAATCAATGAGTTTCGTCGCTTTTGGTTGCATGGCCCTAATTATGGGTAGTTTCTTTATTGAAGTAAAGAAAGGGCGAGGGGAAAAAAGCGTGAATTAAAGCAAAGTGAGTTGCTCGTCGATTTTCCAGTTCGGATCCACCCCAAGGCTTAATGGGGCAAAGTAATTCCGTTCATAAAGGTGTTCAGCAACCTTGGCGATCATCGCCGCATTATCGGTCGTGCACCAAAGCGGTGGAACGATGAGTTCAATTCCCGTGCCTTCCACGGACTTTTGCATTTGCTCGCGAAGATAAGAGTTCGCGCTGACGCCGCCGGCCAAAACGATTTGGGCCACGCCATAATCCTTCGCGGCAAGCATCGTCTTCTCCACGACCATGCCAATCGCCACATCCTCAAACGAGCGTGCCATGTCATCAATATTGATGGGTTCGCCCTTCATCTTGAGGTTATGGGCGAGGTTGATCACCGCGGTCTTTAATCCCGAATAAGAGAAGTCGTATTTCCCTTCCCCGGCGTTAGGAACGGGCAAGTCATAGGTATGTTTGCCATTCTTCGCGTGAAGGTCGATGGGAAGACCACCTGGATAAGGAAGTCCCAGAACACGGGCGACTTTATCAAAGCATTCCCCTACCGCGTCGTCTTTGGTTTGGCCAATGATCTCAAAATCCATATGGCCTTTCATATAAACCAGTTCCGTATTCCCGCCGGAAACAACGACGCATAAAAGAGGGAACTTCAGTTGGCCGATATATTCATTCGCATAAATATGGCCGGCAAGATGGTGCACGGGGATCAGTGGCTTATCGTAAAGCATCGCTAACGTCTTCGCGGCTTGAAGACCGACATGCAAACAGCCAATTAGGCCTGGACCGCGGGTCACGGCAATCGCATCCAGATCTTCAAAGTGGATATGTGATTCATCTAATGCTTGTTGCAAGCACACCGTGATGTTTTCGCTATGTAAACGGGAAGCGATTTCGGGCATGACGCCCCCAAACTTCTCATGCACCGCGATTTGAGTGGCCACGACATTAGCCAAAAGCTTGCCGTTATCGGTGATTGCGACCGCGGTTTCGTCGCAGCTAGATTCAATTGCCAAAATCTTAGCCATGGATGAGGCACCTCAACATATAAAGCGCGTCTTCGCCATCTTCGTAATAGGCTTTCTTGACGGTGATTTGTTCGAATTTATGTTTCTTGTAGAAACGAATCGCGTTCTCATTCGACTTCCTGACTTCTAAGGTGAGATATTCGACCGGTTCTTTTTGGTCTTCGAGATCTTTAAGTAGTTGGCCAAGCAACAAATTGCCCACCCCTTTCTTGCGGAAAGGTTCCTTCACCGCGATGCGGTTGATCGTCGCCGAATTGAAGGTAACCATGAAATCGATGTAGCCCACCACTTCCCCATCGACGAGGGCACTGTAAAGATGGGCGTAAGGATTCGTCGTTAATTCATTGAGCAATTCCGCTTCTGTATAAGGGGGGACAAAGCACGCTTCTTCTAATGCGGCAATCGTGGAGAGGTCGCTTGGAATCGTCTTGCGGATGATGGTCTTCATGTTCGTGACGCTGTAATCGTCTTTGAGATAGACCGGGCGAGCGGAATGGACGCTGGCAATACGATGCGCTTCATCCATGCAACGGTAGAACGTTGGAAGAGGATCATACGCCTTGCCTTCTAAGCCAAGATAATCAAGGTCGCCACAAAGGACATAATCCGGATGCGCGGCGATGAACTCTTTCACTTCCTCGTTGGTCTTGATGCAGTCTTCAACAACCGCTTTCCCTTGCTCGTAAACGGCAAAGTAACTGCGCTTACTGCGCGCATTCGATAAGCAGATGCTTGGACGTGGATAATCCTGTAACATCTCTAAGGAAGAAACGAGATAAAAAGGCAAATTCAGCGCAAAAGCAATGGTTTTTGCCACGGTTAAGCCAATGCGGACACCCGTGTAAGAGCCTGGGCCAATGCTGGTCACGACGGCCTCTAATTCGCTCTTCTTCATCTTCGCGGAGAAGAACGCTTTATCGACTTCCTCCACGAGATATTCGGACTGACGCTGCCAGGCTTCGCAAGAGACTTTGGAAAGGACTTTGTCGTCCTCACAAAGGCAAACGAAGAGGTAACGGTCCGAGGTATCGATGCCAAGCCACTTCATGCAGGCACCTCCAAATCATTGATCCACGAGAAGGATGGATCCTCGCTTTCGAAAATCAGTTCGCGCTCATCCCCGCCTTTATGATGGATGGTGATTTCCAGTCGTTCATCCGGAATCAAGGGTTCAATGAACTGAGGCCATTCGATGAAGCATACTCCATCACCTTCAATGACTTCGTCTAAGCCAATCTCGATGTTTTGCCCTTCTAAGCGATAGGCATCGATGTGATAAAACGGGATGCGCCCATGGAAATAGCATTTGAGCAAATTAAAGGTCGGGGAAAGGACTTCCTCATTTACCTTTAATCCTTCGCCTACGCCAGAAGTAAGCGTCGTCTTGCCCGCGCCTAAATCGCCGGTAAGCAAAACCACGTCACCCCGCTTCAGGTAGGTGGAAAGAAGCCTGCCAAGAGCTTTGGTTTGTTCTTTGCTATGGGTCGTCAAAATCTTCTGCATGGGGTTACCGTTTCATGATCGGGCGGTTCATTTCAAGGAACGCCGCGTAATAGTCTTCGATGGTCTGGTCGTTGAAGGGGAATTCTTTATGTTCGATCATGCTCTTCACCTGCTCCATCGAGGATTCAATCGCCTTGGATAAGTCTTTGGCATAGCCATATTGTTCGGCATGGCGTCCATATTCCCGTTCGTCCAGCGTCTTCTCGGCTCCATCAGGATAGACCTTCACGTCTAAGTCATAGTCGATATAGCGAAGGTAGCCGTCATCATATAGGGTCGGCGAAGCGATGTTCACGTAATAGCAAATGCCCCGCCCTTCCTTAAACATGGCGATGACGTTCATCCATTTTTCCTTGAAGAGGATGAAGATGGCCTTTTCCTTGGTCATCCATTTACGGCCATCGGCTTCGGTGACAAGACTTGCCTTGGAAGCCAAAACCCAGAAGTCGTCGTTTTCTTCCACGACGAAAGCGGGCGACCATTGACGGTGCAAGGTGCCATCATGCTTGTAGGCCTGGACCTTCTTCCAGCGATGAAAGGGTGATTGGTTGTCGTACATAGGGCAATAGGAGCTAAGCTCCCCTCGCGCCTATTATACGCGAAGAAAACGTTCTTTGGGCTCGAATGTGGGAGGCTTACTCATTTAAGAGCAAAGCAGCGTTCAAAATAAGTTCGATTTCGCCCTTGTATTGCTTGATGAAACGCGGATCGAACATCTTGTCGTTAGGAAGCACCATGATGTCGTCTTCATAGCCTAGATACCAATAAGTACGGCCCGATTTGATGACGAGGGTAATGTCCACCAAAAGCTTGTTCGTGCGAATCTTTCCTAAGGCTTCGCGGAATTTCTTGGTTAACACCTTCTTATCCGCGGCAGAGCCATAGACGGTATAACGGGAATTCTTTTCCACGACGTGGAGGCTTTCGAGTTTGGCCGGCGGCAAAGCACGGTCATTGCCTGAGAAATAAAGCACGAGGCCATCCTCCCCCACTTCCACGTTATTGTGGGTGCGGAGATATTTGCCAACGAAGATCGTTTGAAGCGCTTTGCCCGCGTCTTTCTGCGCGGCGGATTCGGCCAGGGCGCATTCCATGCCTTTGTAGGTGAAGACGACGTTATCGCGGCTACCGACGCTGGCGACGCTTTCAAAGATGCCTGCGGCCAAGAATTCGTCTTTGGTCACCTTATCGTCCACGGTGCCCGTGATATCGGTGATGCCAAGGTCGCCTAAGGTATAGGAATTCACCGCATCGAAGTAGGTATTGAAATAGACGCGGATATCTTCCTTGTCATGACGGCGCTGGAAATAGCCAAATATCAAGATGATGGCAATGCCCGCCACCGCGGCACCTAGGCCGATATATAAGGGCACCATGCCGTTGTTTTTCATTAAGAAGGTCGGGATGAGCCATCCGGCTAGGATGCCAAGCAACACGACGATCGACACGATGAATTTGATGCGGGCCATCTTCTTATAGGATTTGTTCCAAGTGGAACGGGCCGCTTCGATCGATTCAAAGCGCGGATCATCGTAGTCCGAACTGTATTCTTGCTCCGGAACCATTTCTACTTCGGACTCAGGAGTCTCTTCGACTATGGGCTCGGGTTCGGGCTCAGGTTCGGGTTCGGGTTCTTTCTCCGCTTCGGATACAAAGGGAGTGGCGTCAGCAAAATCGTCGTCGATCTCTTCGGCGGGAGGAGTTAATTTCTTTTCTTCTTCGTTTTCCATGGTCGTTTCCTTTAGGAATCGACTCATTATATACAGGAAGCGTCAATTTGTCGCTTTTTGCTCTTCGGGAAGTGCTTTCCTCACTGGGAAATGTCGGTTCAAGCGGATCAACGGTCCATAAAGAGCAGAGAGAATGATCGCACTGGCAAATGCAGAGCCTAAGGCATAGAGGTTTGCTAAGCACGCGGCGTTAAAGGTGTAGCCATAATTCACGATGGAGCTTGCCGCCGAGCCCATGAAGCGGACGATGCCACCCAATAAGCAGCCAAGGAAGATGAGCAAGATGCCCCGCACGTTATAGGTTTTGACATTGGGTGCGAAAATGAAGTGACGGAAGAAGCCGATGATCGCACAGCCCGAATAGGCCACGAAATAATCTAACGGGAAGAGCCATAAGCCATAGCCATCCGTGAAGCAAGTGATCAAACCATAGATAAACGAAGCGGCGAGGAAGCCACGCGCAGGTCCATGGCGGAGGGCGATGAGATAAATCGGCACCAAGGCAATCGACAAAGAACCAACTTGTCCCGGAAGAGAAGGGATGTAATGGAACACGACATCCAAGACGATCGCGATCGCCGAGAACATGGCGATTTCGGTCATCGAACGGATATCCAAACGTTCCGAACTCGTTAAGAAAGAGAAACAAGTAAAGCAGGCGATGACGGATAAGGCGCCCGAAAGAATCGCACCCGGGCCAAGGCGGCCATCGGCGATATTCACGTATTCTTTGATATACCAATAGAAGTTGCCACTATAGGCGCTTGGGTCAGTCGGATCGACGAAATAGTCTTTATATTCATTCACGGTTCTCGTCGCATTGACCACGCCATAGTAGGAATTGGACAAGAAGAAAAGCACGCCGGCGATTAAGAATAAGAACATCGCGATCGACGTGTAGGTGTTCGTCTTATTTCGGAAATAGCCAATGATCAATAAAGCAACCGATAAAAGCACGATCGAATATAGAACCAGGTATGGCCAAACGACGGGTCCGGTTGCCCCAAAAAGCATCCCTGCCCCGATGCCAACGCGGGGCCCTTCGCCAAACTCCCAGTTCATGGGATCATAAGTCACCGTATGGGCTTGAACTAACGGCAAGGCCAAACCAATGAAGGCCAACGCGCCGATGATCGCGGGGATGATCCAAAGGTTTTTCCCAAGCCATCCCACTTTCTTTTCTTCTTCCATAAAAAACACCTCCGCGTCAATGGAAGGTCCCGACATGTAAACGGAGGCAAAGTCTGTTTCCTACGCCTGCATTACCAGGATCAGGTTCGCCGTCGAGTCTGCTCTAGACTCCTCTCAGCCGACTGATGGTCCGCTCCGGATATCTATAGTTTAATCAAGCCGTTGCACCAGTCAACGGGAGATAATCCCGCTTCTTTTAGATAATCGTTCGTCGCGACGAAATGGCCGCACCCAAACCAGCCTCCATGATTCGCGGATAAGGGAGATGGGTGGTTCGCGAAAAGCTTCAAATGCTTGGGATTTGTCGCAAAAACGGCATATTTTTTGGCAAAAGATCCCCAAAACAGGAATACAAGGTTCGGCCTTACTTCGCTGAGGAAGCGCAGGATATCCTGCATCAATGATTCATATTCGCTCCAACGGTGGGAGCCAGGCTTTCCTTGTTCCACGGAGAGGTAGGCGTTAAGCAACAAGACCCCTTGTTCCGCAAGATAAGTGAGATCGCCGTCGGAATAGTTCATCATGCCGAACCCTTCGTCCTCGATTTCCTTATAGATATTACGTAACGACGGAGGCAACGTAACTCCAGGAGGAACGGAGAAAGACATTCCCATCGCTTGGCCAGGGTTGGGATAAGGGTCCTGCCCGATGATCACCACGGTCGTCTTATCCAAGGGGCATTGATGGAACGCGTTGAAGATCAAGTTCTTCGGAGGATAGCAAGTCGAGGTGGCATAGGCCGCATTCACTTTATGGGCCAACGCTTTCCAATAAGGGCGGCGGTGGATTTCTTCGAAAAATTGTTCCCAAGTCGTAATCATCTCGTCCTCAATTATAAGCGATTAAGGCATAATTTATCTGATGCGTGCATTTTGGCTCTTCAATCATCCCGCGCCTTATAAAATCGCGCTTTTCTCTTGCCTTGCCAAACACATCGACCTCACCGTCTTTATTGAGCGCGACCAAGAAGGCGGACGGAATGAGGCGTTCTATGATGAGGTGGCCAAAGACGCAAAGATCATCATTGGCCATCCGTTAAAACTTGGATCCTTCAACTCCTATAGCCGCGAGCCCGTCAACTATCTAAAAGCCCGTCCGGATTTTGACTTAATCATCATCAATGGCTGGAGCACGTTCACGGAACAAAAGACCATCGATTACTGTAAGAAGAAACATATCCCCTATGTCTTCGCAATCAACGGTGGAATCATCAAGGAAAAAGAGGGTCGCTTCTCCTACGCCTTAAAGAGGAAATACATTTCGGGAGCGGCCCACTACTTATGCCCGGATGAGCGTTCCAAACAATACCTCATCCATTATGGGGCGGACGAATCCAAGATCGCGCTTTACCCCTATGGGTCATTTTGGAAAAAAGAGCTTTTGTTGGAACCTGTTTCCAAATCCGAGAAAGAGAAGCTTCGTGCCAAGTTCAACCTAGAAGGGAAACGGAACTATGTTTCCTCCGGTTTTTTCATTAAGCGCAAGAACTTCGAATGCCTATTAGAACTTTGGAAGTACATGGGCCCAGAAGACCATCTCTACCTGATTGGGGAGGGCCCTCTTCGCTCTGCTTATGCGCGTTTCATTGAAGATAATAAGCTTACCCGCGTCCATCTTTTGCCCTACATGAAGCATACGGAACTATTCAAGTTTTACCGCGCATGCGATGCCTTCTTATTTCCTACGCATGAAGATATCTATGGTCACGTCGTTCCAGAGGCCTTGTCTCAGGGACTACCCGTCTTCTCCAGTTCAAACGCGAACGCGTCCTGGCACTTCATTAAAAACGGAGAAAACGGAGCCATCGTCGATTTCTCTAACCCCCAAAGCGTCGTGGAAGCACTCCGCTCGTTTCATTACGATTCGTGTGCCATGTTCTGCAGCGATTCGGTCAAATACAATTGCTATGAAGAAAGCGCGAAAGCGTTGGACGCTTTGTTCGAGCAATTCCTGAGAGGGTAACCATGGGTCACATCATTTATTTAACAACCAGCATCCTCCCCGCCGACTTTGATCCGATCGCGCATCAGGTTTCCGTTAATCCCGCGGGACAGAATTTCCACGCGAAGATGATTCGCCTGTTATGCAAGAACGACTCCGTCACGGTCATCTCTTTGCTAAGCACTGCTCTACCGATGATTGAAGAGAAGTCGTTTACGCATGAAGGGATTGCATATCGTTACATCCGCGGATCGAAGAACCGTTATCTCCGCGCCTTATTCACTCCAAACAAGATTGCTCAACTTATTAAGAAATTAGGGCTACCCCATGATGCGATGATCGTCTTCGACTCCTTGAACGTGTCCTTATCCAAGGCCGCGATTCTCGCAAGAAAGAAGTCCTTTGTGAAGGCGGCCTATGCGATCATCACCGACGCGCCGGAAAACATCACCGGCGTGAACTCCACCTACATCAATCAAATCCATAACGTCGTTTCAAAGGTCGATGGCTGCATCGCCTTAACGGAAGGATTAGCCCGCCATTTTGGTTTCGATAAGAAGCGTTCCTACATTTGTCCCGTCATCCCAGGAGAGCGCATCAAGGCAGAGCCAAAAGCCTTAGCGCGTCCTTATTACTATTACGGCGGAGCCCTTTATGAAAAGGACGGCGCACTCGACCTGCTTAAAGGCCATGAATATCTACGCGATCAATACGATTTAGTCATCGCGGGCCACGGCCCTTCTTCTAAAGAAATCGAAGAGGCGGCGAAAAAAGATCCAACCATTCATTTCCTAGGGCAAATCAGCCCTACCGAACATATTGGTTATATCCAAGGCGCATCTTTCTTGGTGAACCCGCGGCACTACAATAAGTCCATTGATGAGTTAGCCGTTCCTTCCAAGGTCATCGAATATCTTTGCTATGGTAAGGGACCCATCGTTTCCGTCGTGGCCACGCCATTAAAGGAATTGTTCCCGAAGCAAATCAATTGGATGAGCCTTGATACAACCTGGGTCGACTATGCCAAAAACTTGGAATTATCCAAACTCGTTCAAAACAAGACCAATCTATTCGACGCTTTAAGCGATGACGTCCTTGGTGGAGCCATCCACGACTTCCTTAGCGGGAGGAGCACTAAGGTGACGAAGGATTTCATCCACGATTTCATCTAAATCAAAGTGTTCGTGGAAATATTTTTCTCCATTGCGCCCGAGTTCGGCGCGTTTTTCTTCGGGGAGACGCGCCATGTCCATAAAGGCTTGGGCGATATCTTCTGGGGATTCAGATTTGCTAAATACCGCGCTTTGACTCTTATCCAATACCTTCCGGCCATCGCCTTCGATGACGGCAACGATCGGTTTTCCATAGTAAAGATAAGAAGTGAGTTTATTGGGGATGGTGTCGCCTACGGTTCCTTCGTGTTTGAGCGGCACGATCAAAGCCGTCGCGTTTTTGTAATAAGCGGCGGAATCCGCACGTGATTTCATGCCATGGAATATCACTTCGTTTTCTAATCCCAAAGTCTGGATCAGTTTCTTTACCGCCTCGGTGCGGGTTCCCATGCCAATAAGATGAAGTTGGAAGTCTAGTTTTCCCTTTAATAATGCCGCGGCACGCACGATGTCTTCGATGAGTTGAAGCGTTCCGATATTTCCAGAATAGACGAAATTGAATGGGTGCGTGTATTTGATTTCACTGGAAGGAACCGCAAGAACAGGAGGCTGCGGCACATAGGTAATCGGTACGTTTTTCACCTGCAGTTGGTTATCAAAATAGGAACGGAAAGACGGAGATGAAACCATGATTTCATCAAGGTTTTGATAAATCTTGCGACACCAATGGAAGAGGAGGTGATAAGAAGCCGAGCCACGATGAATCGCGCCGGTGACGACGGTGGATTCGGGCCAAAGGTCCAAACAATGGAGCACGTGACGGATTCCGAATCGCCGCGCATACATCGTCGCTCCAACGACCGAGATTAATGGAGACAACGACATCGAATAGACGACATCGAAACGTTCATCAAGTTTCTTTAGATAACGTTTGGAACTGCGCCAGAAAGAAATGTAGTTCCGCACCGCGTTGATGCGTCCCTTTTTGCGCGGCCTAAGTTTGCACCGATGGATACGAATGCCATGGACGCATTCATCCTCGATATCTTGATACCCATCTAAGATGCGGCGCTGCCCATAATTGGGTAATCCGGTAACGACCAAAACCTCATGGCCGCGTTTGATGAATTCCAAAGCCACATCCGTGATCGAAAACGTCTCGGGATAGAAATATTGACAGACGATCAGAATTTTCATGTCGTCCTCAATTATGGTCGATTTTGTCGTTTCCGCAATCTCGCGCATTCGAAAACACGCGCGAACTTATCCTCAAAGAAGTTTTTGTCACGCGTTATAATCCCCTCTAGCATGAATGCAGCTGCGAGCAAACAAGGCAACATCCGCGTCAACGTGTTGATCAACCTCATCCGCACTTTGGCGATGACGGCGCTTTCGTTTATCACGTTCCCTTACGTCACCCGTGCTTTAGGCGACAGCGCATTCGGCCTTTATACCTGGGCGAATACGTTTGTTTATTACTTCTTGGTTCTCGCAAAGATCTCTATCCCCAACATCGCCATCCGAGAATGCGCGAAAGTCCGTAACGACAAAGAGGCCTTATCCAAGAAGGCGCAGGAGTTTTTTCTCATCCAGGCCGTGATGACCTTGGTGAGTTTTGGATTACTTTGTTCCCTCGCGTTCACCGTTCCAAGCCTTCGTGAGCATAACACCTTGATCTTCTTGCTTAGCATCAACTTCCTCGCGGGCCTTTTCTCCTTTGAATGGATCTATATCGCCTTGGAGAAACACATCTACATCACGGTGCGCTCCATCAGCCTCATCGCCCTCTCTGCCTTGCTTACTTTCGTCTACATCCGTCCCACGGGATTAGGCGAGAACGAGGTCTACATTTACGCGTTGATCACGATCCTTCCAACCATTCTTACTTCCGCGATTAATCTCATATTCCTGCCACGCTATATTTCCTTTAAAAAGACGCAAAAGTACGACTTTTTACCATTAATAAAGCCATTAGTCGTGCTTTTCTTCGTCTCGCTTTTCGTCACCGCATATAACCAAACCGACTCCTTTATTCTGGGTTTCCTAGACCCCACAAAGAGAGCGGTTGGTTCTTATTCCGTCGGCGTCAAAGGAATCGATATCGTCATCACGCTCGTCACGGGCCTATATACCGTCTTCATGCCCCGAGCCACACATTATTATGAGATGGAGGATAAGCGCTTCTACCGTAACCTCCTCCGTTATAGTTTCAACATCACCTTCTTCATCGCCATCCCCGCCATCGCGACCATGGCCACGATGTCCTCCCCCATCGTTTCCCTCGTCTCTGGCGCGAATGAGGAAAGCTACCTTAACGCGAATATGGTCTTAAGCGTCCTCGCCTCGATGATGCTCACCTTCTCCCTCGCGGATAACATCTACACCGAAATCCTCTTACCCCAAAAGAAAGAGAAACTTTATCTCTTCGCCATGCTTACCGGCGTCGTCTTGAACGTTGGTCTGTCCCTTCTTTTCGGCGGTCTGCTCATGAAGGACAATCCGGTCTTAGGCGTCGCGATCGCCACGATGGCCGCCGATGCATTGATCCTTATTTATTTAGTCGGAGTCACCTGGAACTATTCCTCGAAGGCCATCTTCAATTGGAATAACCTCAAGATCCTCGTCATGGGCATCCTCATTGGGGTTGCTTCCTTCTTCCTTTATCCGCTTCTTTATCGTGTTATGCCCTTCAATGGGGAAAACGTCTGGGCGGGCGAATTAGTCACGTTGCTCATCATCGTTCTCGGTGATGCGATAATCTATGTCGGCGGACTCCTCTTAATGAAAGAACGCCTCGTCAGTTCGTTCTTACCAAGCAACCGTCGCGCAAGGGAGGCAGAGAATGGCCAATCCTAATTTGAAGGAAAACAAATTCAAACGCGCCCTAGCCGTTGCAATCCGCGGTCCTATCAAGGCTCTTTCTCCCATTGCCTATGTCAAAGGTCAGTACCGCTATATCACAGGGCATAAGCTGAATTTAAAGCACCCGACCCGTTATACCGAGAAACTTCAATATCTTCGTCTGTTTGTTTATCCCAAAGACCCCCTTGTTTCCAAATGCGCCTGTCGCGTGGGCGTTCGCGATTACGTCAAAGAAAAGGGTTACGAAGATCTGCTCGTACCCATCTATGGCGTCTATGACCGCTTCGAGGATATCCCCTTCGATACCTTACCCAAATCGTTTGTCTTAAAGACCACGCACTCGAGCCAATGGAATATGCTCGTCCGTGATAAATCCACCCTCGACTTAGCCGTCGCGAAGAAGATGTTCGATCGTTGGCTAAAGAAAGACTATGGGAAATATACCGTCGAACCCCACTACTCCCCCATTAAGCCCCAAATCATCGTGGAGCAATTCCTAGGGGATGGCATCACCCTTCCTACCGAATATAAAATCCACGTCTTTAACGGCAAAGCCAAAAACCTATATGTCGTCACTGGACGCGGCGTCGACATCCGTTATACCCAACTCTATATCGATTGGACGCCTTTTGATGGGTCGCAGTTCAACGGCTGGAAGAAAGCCGACATCACCCCCGAACGCCCCAAAGACTTCGACCGCATGGTCGAAATCGCGGAAGACTTATGCGCCCCCTTCCCCTTCGTCCGCTGCGACATGTATGAAGTCGATGGCAAAATCTATTTCTCGGAAATGACTTTCACGCCCGCGAAAGGAACCTTGATCCTCGACGACGACAAAACCGACTTCGTCATGGGCGAATGGCTCGATATATCCAAATATCTCAATAAGTGATTAGAACCAGGTGGAATCTGGTAAGAATACTTCGTATACGGCTAAGCCGTCATGATATCCCTCGGCGGAGAAATCACCGCTGATGCCCTCGTATTCGTTTTCGATCGTCCAATCCACAGAGAACCCGACGATGGAACGCGGATCGATTTTCGCATCCTCAAAGCGGAAGCCCACCAACGACGTATAAGCCGCACCGGCGTTGCAGCTAAGCTTCACATCCGGAAGATTCACTTGATAACCAACTAAGCCCCCACGGGTCGCGTATTTATAGAATGTGAATTCGACGTTCACACTGACGACGCGGCCCACCGTGAACGTATGTCCGCCTTCGGTCTTGGTTTCTTCATAATCCGTGGCAACAAGCAAGGAAGTCGCGAAATATTCCGCGGTCTTTAGTTCGCGTGGGAACATCGTTCCAAAGCCTTCATAAGAGGTAAGCGCCATCGCTAGATAAGACCAGCCGTTGCACTTAATCTGACCGTTATAGAGTTTGGATAAGACGCCACGGGAGAATCCTTCGTCCACTTGGTCCAAGCGCTTATTCTGCGAGTAAACAAGGTCATGTAAAGAGGAGTTATCGACGTATTTGCCAATAGGGCCTGCAAGAATGTCGCTCACGCCATCGCGGTGCCCCCAATATAGATTCCCGCCTTGGCTGTTCTTAAACCAATCCGGATGCCATTGTTTGGCTTGGCCATAGCCATAGCAATCCGTCGGCTTGGCATAAACACCAGAACCATTGAAATAACCTTTTTCGTTATTCTCCAAGGTGACTTTGTATTCGATGTTTTCATGCCCTTCCTTCGTACCCGATTCCCAGGTGTTATAGACATGCTCCACAAACGTACCCGAAAGATATTCGTCGGGACGATAAAGGCGATTGGTGTCCGCGCAAGAACAGGCAAGAAGCGCGAATAAAGTAAGCGGCAAAACACGTTTATTCATTCACGGGTACCTCCTTCTTCGCTTTTTCCGGCATGTAGGCAAGGCCTAATAAGAAGACAAGCACCAACATGTAATTGGTTTGGATCATCGGCAAGAAATCTTCGTTATGGACAAAAGGCAAGTCATCCGCGAAGAGATTGATATAACCAAATAGGCCAAGAATCATCATCGCAAGGCTCAAGCGATAGGGTAAGTCGCCATCTCCTTCGCGTAAGAACCTGCGGATCTTCGCCATGAAGAAGAAGGTGAAGAAGAGAATCAGGAAGAAGGCGATGACACCGTTTTGATAAATGATGTTCACCAGGAAGAAACGCGTCGCATGTAACGAGATCGTATCTCCGCTTGGCATATATCCAAACAAGGTGGAGAGGATGTTGAGCCGATGGAGGTCGGGCTCGCCGTTATAAAGCGCATCCCCTACCGCAGCGATGCCGGTCGCAACCGTCTTTGGCACGCGGTGGATCATGCTCGTCAAAACCTTTTGGATCCAACCGGTCTTGTTTTCAAGCAACAAAAGCAACGCAACCGTCAAGGCAATGGCAATCAAGCCAAAGAAGACGACCTTCGTCGCGATATCCACGCCCTTGGCACGGCCTGGATTATCTTTGATAAAGCGCTGGGTCAAATGATAGATTCCCGCGACCAAGAAGCAAAACGCCATCGCGATCAACGTGGGATAGAACGGGATGAGCAGGCTATAAAGCAACCCGATTCCCGAGAAGCTCGCGAGCAAGACGAATTTACGCTGATTCTGCTTTGGGGATAATCCGATAAGACCGACGCCCGAACAGCCTAAAAGAAGAGAAGGGACGCAGCCATAATTCAGACTCGCCTCTAAGAACTTGAATCCATAGAGAGCCTTGCCCTCGCTATAGACGGGGAAGAGGACGCCTTTGTAGTAGTAATAAAGGCCATGGAAACGCGCCCCATAGAAGAAGCCATAACGCGCTAAACCATAGATGCCCGTGATCACGCAATAAAGCGCAAGGCCACCCAAAAGCGCATAGAGGATGTATTCCTTTTTGATTACGGGGACAGACCGCATCCCTAAGCCCATGAGGAAGAACCCCACAAGACCAAGGACTTCCACCAATGAATACACGATCCCCGTTAAATTGAATCCGCCATAATAACGGAAGTAGAAGCCAGAGAAGCCAAGCAATACAAAGAGGACGCCCAAAGGAATGAGCCATTTAAGGTTGGCTTTCGCATCCGCCTTTGAGTAATTCAGGCGGAGGAAGGGAATCGTTAAGGCCGCAACGAAGAAGCCGAGGATATCGAGGATCTTAATCCCTGTCATGCCCCCGATGCCAAAAGCGGCCAGGGCAATCATCTCCAATGACAAAAAAGCGATGACCGTATCAAATTGTTCGGTAAACGCTTTGGGCTTGGCACTCGTTGTCTTTTCGGGCATGGCACACATTATACACGAATATTCCGTGCGCGCTTTATAGGAGGTAATCCTCGTAGTTTGGGTCTTTCGACATCACCTTACGCTTGGCCCGTTCGAGGATGAGGCCAAGCAATAACGCGAAGCAGCATAATGCCGCAAGCGACCATCCAACGATCATCAAAATAAGGAAGGTTTGACTCGGGTTGTTTTGATAGAGAATTGAAAACGCGAAACCAACGATGGTGAACAAGGTCAAGCCTACGCGGCCAACACGCAAAAGCAAACTTGCCCAAAAGCCTAGTCTTCGAATCGCGTCCGAGTGATCGCTTTCGGGACGCTTGGCTTCGTCGTCACCCTCGGATTTGATGATCGTATCCGAGAGGATTTCTGCTTCGATGATCTCGTCGTCTTTGTCCATGGGGTTCATTATATCGATTCTATATAAAAAGGCCACAATAGTGCGTTTTAACCGCAAATTCGTGGCTTTTTTGCAGGAAAATCAATTAATCAAGCACCGCGTACATCGTATAGGGACACTCGCCGATGGAATGCGTCTGAACCTCCATGAAGTCATCGATTTCACTCGCGGCATTAATGATGTTTTGAATCGCTTCTTCACCTAAGGAAGAGGATACAAGGAGAGTTAATAAACTATGTCCCTCGCCCTGCTTCTTTAGCCAAGAGATAAACACTTCATCGGGCCTATTCCCCGTATGGACTTCCTTCTCGTTTTCCACGTGGACGAATTGCCCTTCCTTGACGGGAACGCCATATAAGGAAGTGGTGCGCATCGCGGGAAATAAGGCAAACGTCAAAGACTGGCGAAGCGCTCCTTGGGATCGCGCTAAGTTGGCGTCTAAGTCAAGGTCTGCGAAATCAAAAACCGAGGCACAAGACAATCCTTCCGCGATATTCGCGGTGTGGATCACGTGGACTTTCGCGCTCTTGCACATGCCCGCCGCCATCTCAGCGACCAGGATTTCGTTCTTGTTGTTGGGAAGAACGATGATGGATTCGGCATGGCAACGTTCAAAAGCCTTGAGGAAATCATCCGCGCCCGGATTCATGAAGGGACCCACGCAGATCGTTTCGTCCACGCTGTAATTCTTAAAGATGTCCCCCGCTTCCTTCGTCGGGACAACCGCCACGGCGCCAAGAGGTTTCTTCTTGGCCTCGGGCCTAGCAATTAACGACACGTCCTTGCTCTTCTCCACTAAGGTTTGGTTATGCTGCAAGGTCATGTTCTCCATCTTGAAGCGCACGAATTCGCCAAATTGAAGCGCATAGGAAATCGCGCGGTCTGGCGCCTTGGTGTGGACGTGGACTTTCACTAAGGTTCCGTCTTGGAAAGCGACCAAGGAGTCACCGATGGTTTCTAGATATTCGATCGCATCTTGGAGTTTGAACTTATCGACCCCATCTTTATCACGGGTTAGTTGCAAAATGAACTCCGTGCAGTAACCATAATCCAGCGTCGAATTCTCATCAAAGCCAGAAAGAGGCATCTCCACTTCATGGCTATGGGTATGTTCAAAACCAAAGCTCACTTCTTCGATGATGCGTCCGCCTAAGGCTTGGCCCATGCCCTCGATGATGTAAATAAGACCAGCACCACCCGAATCAATCACCCCTGCTTCTTTTAGTACAGGAAGTAAATCCGGGGTCTGGCGAAGCGTCTCGCGCATGAATCCAATCAAGGTGGCGAAATAATCCTCGAACGACGTCGTGGAATCGATGGTCTTCATCGCTTCTTCACATCCAACGCGAAGCACGGTGAGAATCGTGCCCTCAACCGGTTTAATAACAACTTCGTATGCACGCTTCACGCCTTTTTCAAACGCTTGGGCAAACTGCATGACATTGCATTGGTCATAGGCGGATAGCCCATCCGAGAGCCCGGCGAAGAACTGCGAAAGGATGACGCCCGAGTTCCCCCTGGCGGACAAAAGCATGCCATGGCTCATGGCCTTGCATACTTCTCCCAAGGAGTTGGAGGAGGACGCATTTACCGCATCGACCCCACCCCGAAGCGTGGCGAGCATGTTCACGCCCGTATCCCCATCGGGCACAGGGAAAACATTGAGGCGGTTCACCTCTTCGCTATGGCGTTGTAGATCCAACGCACCCGAGCGAAGCATCGCCCGAAACATTTCGGCATCGACGACGTTCATGAAAGACTACTTATTAAGGATTTCCGTAATGACTGCTTTTTCTTCGCTTAAATCTTTGGAAAGAGGCTTGCCATAGAAGAAGGCCGCGGCAAGACCAGGACCCACGTTCGCGCCGGAGGTCTGATCCAAAGGCAAGCAGATGATTTCCTTCGGATGGAATTCCTCGGCAATGCGTTTTTCGAGATATTTGGCTTCTTTCTCGCGGATTGAATGGGCGATGAAGACGATGTGTTTCTCAGGATCGACAATCCGGTTCTTCATATAGGAAATCGTCGCCTCAAGGCCGTTTTTCGCGCCTTTGGCTTTGCCAATGACTTCGGTTAAGCCCGAATAGGAGAATTCGCCCATCGGCTTAACGCCAGCCATCGTCCCAAAGAACGCTTTGGCTTTGCCAATACGTCCCGTACGGGCGAGGAAGAAAAGATCGTCCATGATGCCCATTTGATGGAAGCATTGCTTATTGGCTTCGATCCATTCCGCGGTTTGTTTGGCATCGAGGCCTTCATCGCGGCGGGCACACGCTTCTTGCACGAGCAAGGCAAGCGCGGAGGCATAACGGAGGGAGTCAATGACGTAGACGTGGACGCCGGGATAGCTTTCCATGATGTTCTGGGCCGCTTTGACCGCGAAGTTATACGTTCCGGATAAGGCGCTGGAAATCGTGATGAAAACGATGTCCTTCCCTTCTTTGGCGAAAGGTTCCATGACCCCAATCATCTGGTCGAGGTTGGCGCAGGCGGTTTTGAAGATGGCTTTCTTGCTGATGGATCCGAAATAGTCTTCAGGGCTAATCCGTTCATAGTCGAGGTCGCTATATTCCGAGTGGCCATCGGGATAGGTAATGGTTCCATATACCACCGCATCGACGCCGAAGCGTTCGCGATAGGGCTTGGTTAACGCACAGGCGTTATCCGAAATGATTGCAAACGAATGCATAGAGTCTCCTTGCTCACCTAAGGTGAAGCGTGGTAATTCTAGCGCATCTTTGCTAAAGTGTTCACCATGGATTGGCTTTGGACCACCCTCATCGTTACGTTCGCCGTGGCCATCCTCTTGCCCGGCATCATCTCCATCACGATCGTCCCTCCCTTTATTTTTAACGCAATCCACAAAAGGACCCGTGAAGACAAATGGTCCAGAAACCATCCTTCTAGTTCCAATCCCGGCATTGTGGAGATGTGGCAGGAATCTCTTCACTTCCAAGAACAATACAAAGACCACGAAAGCGAAATCGAGGCCACCACTTCCGACGGCTTACACCTCAAAGGACTTTATTACGATTTCGGGGGCGATAAGGCCGTTATCATTCTCGGCGGCCGTCCCGAAACCTGTATCTACTCACTTTACTATGCCTTCCCCTACGCGGAAAAAGGAATCAACGTCTGCGTCTTTGATCCGCGTGCCCATGGCCTAAGCGAAGGCGTCTATTCCGGATGTGGATACGCCGAGCAAGAAGACTACCTCGCCTTTGCCAAAGTCCTCATCGAAAAAGGTATTAAGAAAATCGTTCTCCATGGCATCTGCGTCGGCTCTTCCGCCGCGACCTTCTTGGCCACGCGGGAAGACAAACCCAAAGAAATCGTGGGTCTAATTACCGATGGTGTTTTCATTCATTATTACGAAACGCTCAAGAAGCGCATCAAGAAGAACAAAGGACCCGTCTATCCCACCGCGTGGATGTTCCGTTCCAAGATCAAAAAGCTCTATGACATCGATTGCTCCAAGCGTGGCCCCATCAGTGAATTACCCAAACTTGAGATTCCCTGCCTGATGATGGCCTCCGAGGAAGATATCTTCTCTCTCCCTGCGAACACCAAGAAGCTCTTCGATATCAACGGCTCGCCCAAAAAACAGCTCATCTGGTTCGAGCATGGACCCCATAGCCATCTACGTAGAGTTGATTCAAAACGTTACGACGAAAACGTCATCTCCTTTGTGGAAAAGCTATAGAAAATGCGCGGAATTCCGCGCATTCCCTTTATGAATTCGCTTTTATAGCTCCACGCGTTCGAAGTCCGTCGCGGGGTGTTTGCATAACGGACAGACGAAGTCCGGGGGTAAGGGATCGTTCTCGTAGGTGTAGCCGCAGATCTTGCACCGCCAGCCATATTTCTTCTCACCGGAAGCGTTCGGCTTCTTAATGGAAGGAAGTGGCTTAGGTTTCACGTTGGCGAAGTAATAGGCATAAGTCATTGAAGGAACGTTCGATAACGTTTTGGCCTCGGTGACTTCCGCGATGAAGAGGACGTGGTTGCCCGCTTCTTTCACTTCCACGACCTTGCAGGAGAAGAAGGCATTGGAACCGCTGCGGAGATAGATGAGGCCATTCTCGCTGCGGCCGATTGGACGATCGTAATCCTCGAACTTCTTTTTGTCGCGGCCGGAGACGAAACCGAACTTCTTGAAGATTTCAAAGTCGGCCGTTTCATCAAGGACGGAGATATTGAACACGCCCGTCTTGCGGATGGTGTCGGCGGACATGTTGGCCACGTTGACCGAAAGCATGACGAGGTTGGGCTTATCCGAGACCTGGAAGAAGGAGTTATTGATGGAGGCGTTATCTTGTTCGCCGTCTTTCGTGATGAGGGTGAAGAGGCCATAGGAGAGTTTGAACATCGCGGCCATGTCGACGACGCCACCTTCCGCTTCGGCTTTCTTCTCATCCGGGCGTAGACGCGCCACGACGGATTCGACGATGCGGTCAAGGTTCGCGAGTTGCGATTCCTTTAGTGCCGAGGCGATGGTCAACGATTCTTCGATGTAGTCGATTCCCTCCAAATCGGAAAGGATGCGCTTCATGTTGGCTTTGGCGGCCGGGGCCCAGGAACCATTTTCCACAAAGCCGATCGTGCGATTCATGATCTTGTGGTTGGCGAGGTCATGGAGGAAGTCTTCCATCTTCACGAAGACGCCCGCGTTATAGGTGGTTGCGCAAAGCAAGATGGTACCCACGCGGAAGGACTCGGAAACAAGGTACGAGGAATCCGTCTTCGAAACGTCATAGACCACGACGTCACGCAAACCACGTCCGACGAGTTTCTTCGCCAAGATATCCGCGGCTAAGGCGGTATCGCCATATACTGAGGAATAGGCGATCATGATGCCTTCTGGATCTTCGGGAGTATAGGAAGCCCAATTGCCATAAGCGCCAAGAAGCGGATTCAGATTGCCCTTGTGGATCGGACCATGAAGCGGGCAGATCATCTTGATGGGGATATCGAGGGCTTTCTTTAAGACCTCGAGGACCTGCGGGCCATATTTGCCGACGATGTTGGTGTAATAACGTCTGGCCTCGTTCAAATCGAAGTTGCGCCTAGAAGCATAGATGTCGCCGTTAAGCGCCCCAAAAGTGCCAAAGGCATCCGCGCTATAGAGAACGGCTTCGGTTAACTCATACGTCATCATGACTTCCGGCCAATGGACCATCGGAGCCATGACGAAGGTGAATTCGTGTTTGCCAATGGAAAGCTTGTCTCCTTCGTTAACGAGAAGGAACTTTGCCTTGATATCGGGGAAGAAGTTCAATAAGAACTGCTGGGCCATGGGGTTGATGACCACGGTGGTGTCGGGGTAGCGGAGCAAGAGCTCGCCGATATTCGCCGCGTGGTCGGGCTCCATATGGTTGACGATGAGGTAATCGAGTTTCCGCTTTCCAAGCAAGAACTCAAGGTTGCCATAGAAGACCTCGCTGACGGAACGGTCCACCGTATCGAGAAGTAGCGTCTTCTCATCCAAATAAAGATAGCTGTTGTAGCTGGCCCCGTTTTCTAACGGGTACACATTTTCAAAAAGGGCCAAACGGCGGTCGCTGCCGCCCACATAATAAAGCCCTTGGCTTATTTCGACTTCGTTGTGCATGGGATTCCTCCGGTGTTTATCTAATCATAAAGATTTTTCTTACCTAAAGACACAAAAAGGGCTGGTTCGTTTACAATTAGTTCGATTAAGGAGTCATTCAAATGATCAATCGTAGAAAAGCAGTCATCGTCGGATCCGGTTTCGTCGGTGCCAGCGCAGCTTATGCTCTCATGCTTAAGAGCGTCTTCTCGGAACTCGTCCTCATCGACGCGAACACGGCCCGCGCCGAAGGCGAAGCCATGGATATCTCCCACGGCTTGCCCTATGTCCACCCCATGGACATCCACGCAGGAACATATGAAGAGTGCGCGGACGCCTATATCATCATCATCACCGCCGGTGCGGCCCAAAAGCCGGGCGAGACCCGCCTCGACTTGATCAAGAAGAACGCCGCGATCATGCGTTCGATCATCGGCGAGATCAAAAAGACCGACTTCGAAGGCATCTTGTTAATCGTCGCCAACCCCGTCGACGTCCTCACCCACGTCGCCTTAATGGAATCGGGCTATCCCGCCCACCGCGTCATCGGTTCGGGCACCGTGCTTGATACCGCCCGTTTCAAATACGAACTCTCCCGCCACCTCAAAGTTGACGCGCGTAACGTCCACGGCGTCATCATCGGCGAGCATGGCGATTCCGAGCTCCCCGTTTGGTCCATCACCAACATCGCGGGCATCCCCATCAATGATTTCTGCGCCATCCGTGGTTACACCAACCATTACGAGGGCATGAAGGAAATCTATGAAAGCGTCCGCGACTCCGCCTATCACATCATCGAACGCAAAGGCGCGACCTATTATGGCGTCGCCACCGCGATCGCCCGCATTTGCGAAGTCATCGTCAAAGACGAGCACACGATGCTCCCCGTTTCCGTCGAGCTTCACGGGACCTATGGCTTAAGCGGTCTGGCCTTATCCATCCCCTCCATCGTGGGCAAAGACGGCATCGAGGAAACGCTCGAGCTTACCTTGAACTACGAGGAAAAGAGCAAGCTCCTCGCTTCGGCGAAGACCCTTAAGGAAATCATCGACACACTTTAATCACTCTTTGAGTAAACCCGAATCCTTGCAAAGTTTTGCATAGGCTTTGGATTTCTTGATCAAACGGCTATGGGAGGCGTGCTCCGCCAAGTAGCCGTTTTCAAATAGCAGCACTTCATCGGTCAACGAACGGAACAGTTCGATATCCTGGGTGAACAGGAACCCTTTTCTGCCATCGATGGCTTTCTTGATAAAGCGCACGCACCGCTTCACTTGGTCCGCGGGCACATGCTCCAAGGGGTCGATGAGGACAAAAGGTGCATCCACATCGGGCAAAAGGAAGCGCGCGAGCAAAACAAGCGCTTTATCCGCACGCGTCAAATACTTCCCTGAAGGGCCAAAGGGACGCAACTCCAAATCCGCGAGTTCTAGTCCGGCGATGATTGCGTCATAACGGGACTTCTTCGCGTATTTCTTCGCGAACAAAGATCGGCCAACCGAAGCGATGAACCCATTCACGTCCTCAATGTTTTCCACTTGGGCAATGAAGGTGTCCTGCAATTGCTTTTGCCGGTACAAACGATGGTCGATGCCAAAAAGATTCCCCATCATCTCATCGCGGAGATCGCGTAACTTTCGGTCGGTGAATATCGTTCCCTCTTTGGTTTTTTCTAGGAAGAGACGGAGGCGTTTGGCAAAGTCCTTATATAAGGCATCGTATTCTTTGTCGCTGACGAGCTGCTTGCCTAGGGTCACGTTGAATTCCAAACCATTGCCGAATACTTCGTTAGGCAACGAATTGAACATCAATAACGATAGACGCAGATATTTCTCGATTTCATAAATACGCGCGCCACCTAGAGCGATATGGCCTTTAACGGGATAAGACTCGCCTTTTAAGAACGAGATAAAGACGGACTTTGCTTCCCCTTCAAGTCCGGTCACACCATAGATACGATCCACATCCATCGATAAGGTCGAAAGAATGACCATGCCATCGCGGATATGGGACGTGTTATGGATCGATAAATTCAAATCAAATGGAATCTCGCCGATTCGGTCATGGGTCGTGATGTCTTCATAGGGATCATAGAAAGCACGGAATCGCGACGCGTAGTTATACGTCGTATTTAACGTGGCCACCGGCACGAAGATCGTCTCAAAATAGCTCACCAAAGCCAGGATCGTGGGGAATTCGTCCATTCGCTTTTCCGGAGAAGGAATCGCGCGCAGTTCCAACACGGCGAACAAGAAGAACAGAATCAACGAGCCGACGCGGATGAAGCGGATAATCGCATCCGCCGTCGAGGAGGCTTGTTCCGCCGCGCAGCTATATTTGGCCCGTAACTCGAGTTCCTTCTTGAAGGTGTTTCGATAATCCACATAGGACCCATAACTCATAATCGCGTGATGGGCGTCGACCATTTCGCGGATCTTCGCGTTTAAGGCATAGGTGATTTCCTTTTCCTTACGGAAATAGTTCACCGAAGCCCGGGCCGAGAAGAAGATGGTCAATAGAATCAGCACATACGCGACCAAGACGATGATGAGGAAATAATATTTCCAGGTCGCGGAGATGATGATGGAGACGATCGCGCCTACTAGATTAAATAACAACGAGAACCACCCCGCGGCCAAGACGCGGGAAAGCTGTTCCGCATCGCCACTTATTTCACCCGCGAAAACGCCAACTCCTTTTTCTAGAAGCAAGGGCTGTTCGCGAATAGCCAAAGATTCTTCCATCGCATATTCCAGTTCGCGACGCATACGCGCCATGATGTGGATGTTGATAAAGTTCTCTAAAAGCAAGAATACGCAGGCCCCGATGCCCACCCCGGCATAAGACCAAAGAAGCGGTTCCACATCCATGTCGAGCCGTTCCAAAAGGTTCTTCTGCAAAATCGGAACGAGGACATTGCACGTCGCGCATAAAAGAGAGACGAGCCCCAAGGCGACCAAAGAAAACTTCCCAAGGTTATCGCTGTGGGTGATGATCGCTTTGATTAGCCCTGTTCGTTTATGCTCTTTCGTCATGTCTTTTATTTTATCTGCGCGCAAGCGTAAAGAAAGAAAAAGAAAACGCGGATTTCTCCGCATAATCCATTCAAATCACCGCAAAAGCCAAACTAAATGCTCTTCAAGCGGTGTTTGTTATCATACATCGCCATGTCCGCACGGACGAAGACCGACGAGAAGTCGTGGTCCAGGGAAGGATCATAAACCGCCATGCCCACCGCGATGACCGTTTCGTCCTTTTGCCTTGCCTTAAACGATTGGTCGAGCAAATGCGAAACCAAATAATCCCGGTTCTCATAGGCGCGCTTAGTCAAAATGACAACGAATTCATCGCCACCGATTCGATAGATGCGGCACGGGTCGAACGTGGAACGGATGCGTGCGGCGCCTACTTTGATGTAGTTATCCCCCGCCATATGGCCTTGGGAATCGTTGATGAGCTTAAGGTTATTGAGGTCGCAAACCACAACGGCGAAAGGCTCGGCCTTCCCCGCTTCGATACGGGCCCTTAGTTTGGCGCGGTCCGCTTCATAGGCACGCTGATTGTATAAACCAGTGAGGCCATCGGTCTGCGCCTGAGCCTTTGCCTTACGTACTCTCCGACGGAGATCGGTTTCGATGCGGTGCTGTTCGTCCGAATTGGCGATACCTAGAACAATGAAATGTCCCCGGAGCGTTGCGACACGTAACGTTTGGTAGGATAGCGTTCCGTCTTCGTAGGCGCGGTGGCTGATGGTGACGACGGAGGATTCCTTGAGGTTCTTGAGCAAGGTTTCCTTTTGTAACGCGTGGAAAAGCGTCTCACGGTCATTGGGATGGATGCGCGACATGGCTCGGTCATGGAATGCGCGGAAGAAATCCATGCCCATCTCGCGGCGGAGAACCTTACGGGTATTGGGTTCGTAATCGATGCGGATGAATTCATCGGTTTGTGTATTCACGTAATAGATGCGGAAATAACGGTCGGCTAAGGCGATGATCGCGGCGTCGTCGGTTAAGGAAGGACTGCCATCCGCACGGAAAGGAACCGCCTCTGCCTCAACGCAGTTGCGCACGAAGGTCTCTATCGCTTCTTCATAGCCTAGACCGGCTTTCGCGAAGAGTTCGGTTGCCTTTTGCTTCAACGCCTCATCCATCACTAAACAACAAAGCGGATAAAACCGCTTGAATAAATATTCAATATAGATAACGCCAAGAGGAACATTATTTCCAACATGAAAGCGCTTCATCAATGCAACAAAACGCCAAAAAACATCAATCTAAAAGTCGTTTCATTGACAAATTGCTAGTAGCAAGGGGCAAAGGAACGAAAATCTAGTTGAGAAGAAAAATAATGGTGAGTAAGATTTAATGACCTAATAAAGGGGCATCAGATGAAACTTAAAAAACCTGTTTGGATTACGCTGATAACGCTCGACGTGGGCATCACCGCATTCCTGTTCGTCATCTCGATCATCATGCTTGCCAACACTCCAAAGTCGGCGGAAGAGCGTGATGCGATGACCGGACTCATCGGATATTTGGTCAAGAACCCAACCGTCTACCTCTGGGCATTCGTCGTACCGCTGTTCGTGATCTTGGCGGCCAACATCATCGGCTTGGTCCTCTACGTTCGTAAGACCACCAAGCGCGAACCGGTCAAAGTCGCCGACCTCAGCGACGCGCAGAAAGAAGCGCTCCGCCAGCAACTCCTCCAAGAGCTTGCCCAGCCCAAAGCGGAAGAGCCAAAGAAAGAAGAACCCGAAACTCCGAAGGAATAGCCCTTCGGTTTTTCTTATTTGAATGCGCCTCGTCATGAGGCCTTTCTTTTTCGTATGGGTGCGCGACCAAGTCGCTCAAATCTTTACTGATTTTTTTCTCAGTGATAAAATTCTCAGTGAAAGGAGGACCGTCAATGATTTCTAACACGCGTCCATTTGTCGCAAGGGAAAAGCAGCTTAAAAGCCTATCTGTCCAACTCAAAAAGAAATCGTCTTCAACCGTAATCTACGGAAAGAGAAAAGTTGGAAAAACCACGTTAATTCTCGAGTCTTTTCGCCATATAGATAAGCCTTTCGTGTATTACGAATGCGCTAAGGACACGGAGCAGTCTAACGTCGAATCGCTTTTATTAGAATGCAAAAGGGCTGGTATTGTTCCCGAGCACTTTGGCCTCGAACGCAAGACTTTTGTTGATCTATTTCGCTATCTCGATTCACTAAATACTCCTATGGCCATCGCCATCGACGAATACCCCTACCTCCGCGAATTCGTTCCAGGTGACACAATTGACTCCTCTTTCCAAAAGATCATCGACAATCACATCCACAACATATCTTTGATCTTATCCGGCTCGTACATTTCCATCATGAAGTCGTTATTAAAAGAGGACAACGCCCTATATGGACGCTTTGGACTGAACATCTTTTTGGAAGAATTCGACTATCTTGACGCCTCTTTGTTTTATCCGAACAAAACACCCTATGAGAAAGCGGCGTTTTATTCCGTATTCGGTGGCTCCCCTTATGTCTTAAGCGCGATTGACCCAAATAAGGATTTGGAACAGAACATCGTGGATCTTTTGTTAACTCCGGAAAGCGCCATACTGGCCTATGCTTCCTCCTTGCTTCTAGGCGAATTAGGGAACCGCGCCCAAAGCGAGCGCCTCCTGGTATCCCTAGGCAACGGCAAAAAGAAATACGGCGAGCTCAAAGAAACTCTAGACCCTCGGAATACAGGAAATCTCACGCGTATCCTTTCACCCCTTATCGATATGGGACTCGTCGCGAAACTCTATCCAATCAATAAACCCAACGACTCGAGAAAGTCCTTTTACTGCATCGATGATAACTTGCTGCGCTTTTACTATGCGTTTCTTTATCCTCGTCGTTCACCGCTTGCTTTCTATGAACCAAGCCGTGCTTATGAGGTGTTCATAGAGCCGGGGCTTATCCAATATTTATCCCGCCGCTTTGAGGACATTGCCAAACAGTTCCTGTGGCGCCAGATTAACGAAGGACGGATTCGCGGCGTACTCGACGTAGGCACTTATTACTATGATGACCGCCTCACCCACTCCAACGGTGAGTTCGATGTCGCGTTGCTCCGCCATGAGGGTGTCGATATCTTCGAAGCCAAATATTGGTCTAAGCCCGTGGATAAAAAAGAAGTCCAAAAAGAAATTGGGCAAATCCATTCCATCAAGGAATTGAATATCAAGAGGATTGGGTTCGTATCCGTCAACGGCTTTGACCTCGATGTATCCGGATTGGACTTCATGTTCACGGGCGACGATCTTTACGGCCTCAAAGAGTAGATTCCCTACCAAAAAGAAAGGACTGCCCGGCTTTGATCCAGCAGTCCATTTACTTTATTGATTGTGGGAGACGATCGCGGTGATGAGTTCCGAACGGCTGAGTGGCTTATAGAAGTGATAGCCTTGCATGAGCATGTGCGGGTCGAGGTCGCGAAGGGCGATGAATTGGTCGCTGTTTTCCACACCGACAACGCTGACGCGAAGCCCAAGTTCTTTCGCGTTCTTCACGATTTCGGCGATGTTTTGCAGTTTTTTCGCGTCACTTTCAATTCCGGTAACGAGTTCACGTGGGAGCTTGATTTCGCGGAATCCATAACGCTTCAAGCGGTCCATCGGGACGTACTTTCCGGTGTAACGGTCGCACACAAGAACCACGCCGCTGCCAGCGTAGGCGTTGCCCTGCGTCTCGAATCCAGCGCCAATTAAATCCTCCGGGACTTCAAAGGCGAGGAAGTCTTTGGAGAGGTGATGCTCGGCGTAGAGATCGGCGACCTTCTTCGAGAGCTCTTGGTCGGTTAAGAAGGCGGCGTCGACGTTAATGGAGATACGGCTGAAGTTATTGAGGGCAAAGGTGGAGTTACCATGTTCCTTGTAGAGCTCGCCAACGAAGTTCAGTAACGACTCCGTGATGAGCGAGGTACGCCCATTCTCAACGGCGACTTTGGAAAGCTCGTCCGCACGGAAGAAGTTATGGCGGACCGTGTCTTCCACACGGAGCAGCATTTCAGCGCCGAAGAGTTTCTTATGGTCGGCGGTGATCATCGGCTGGAGATAGACGCAGCTCGCGGCTTTGGTACCGAACACCTCATCGATGACCTCCAACATATGAATCTGTTTGGAGGCGCTGCGGGAAATCTTATGTTCGGGCAAATAGATGAAGTCGCGGTTGCGCACGTAGTTCCCGTTATGGAAGAAGTCTTCCGCATGGGCGAGGAATTCGCTTGCGGACGTAAACCCACGTGGATACCCAAGTGGGAGGTACGTGAGCGTGAATTGATCGTTCTTACCATCGAGGAAATGAGCCTTGGTGAGGTCATAGATCGCCTCACAGAGGTCAATCATCTCCACGTGGCCTAGACGAGGCAATAAGATCGCGATGGAATTCGGGCCATAGGCATAGACGTCTTGGGCATCGGTTTCGCGCTTAATCGTCTCGATCAGCGTACGCACGATGACGCAGGCACCTTCGCTGCCACGCATGGCCACGAAGCGTTCTAGGTTATCAAAGGAAAGCAAGAGCAAATAGCCACGGCTATGGTTCAAATAAGCGTTTTCTAATTGCTGGATCAGCGTGTGGTAAGAGTAAACCAACCAATTACGGTCATAAGGATCCGTGGCCATGGTCTCTTCACCTAAGCGCTTGATGAGTAAGGTGCGTTCATGGGCCACCTTGCGGTCATTCAAGGTCAAGGAGGTTTCAAGTTCGATGTTGCGGACGCGGCCACGCACCTTAACGTCGGTGCCTTGGCGCATCTTCTTCATCTCTTTCATCGGGCAATTGGGGCACATCTTGTCGAGCCCGTAAAGTGCCTTATGGCATGGTTCCCCTACCGTGGCGTTGGGGAAATAAGCGCGGAGGTTTGGACTTACGTAAGTCAGGCGCATCGTCGCGTCATCGATCTTATAGACCATGTAATTGGTCAAGCCGAGGATATGCTCGGTTTCCGATTGGAAACTTAATGCACGCTCCTCCTTTTCTAGGATCAAGAAATAGTCCGTCAAGGCTTCGCCAAGACGCAACAAGGCCTCTTTCATGTACGCGTCGAGGATGAGGTCCCCGCTCTTCTTCCCATAGTAGAATGCGCCGATGCAGCGCTCGCCGGAAGTAAGCGAATAAAGGATGCCCGAGCTGATTCCAAAGTCATCGACCATACGGGCGATCGCGCTCGAACAGCTGGCCCGTGTAGAGAAATAGAACGAACCATCTTCATCCGTAATGCCCATTAAGGTGTCTAATAGCTGCGTTGGAATCGTCGCATCTTGTTTCTCATCTTTAACGAACGAATAGTAACGATTCGTCGCCTGTTCTAGCACGACTAAATCCGAGAAGTCGGAACCAATAAACGAACCTACCGCGTTGAAGACGCTTTGAATCGTCTCTTTTTCTTTCGCGCCGTTCTTTCCATCCAAGCGACGGATTGGGGTAATGATGCGGTTGAAGAAGGCGACGGAGTCTGGGTGCTCGTTCAAAGAGAACCCTTTCGCCGTTTGCTTATGGTCGGGCAAGAAGATCGTGATGGGAGAGGTCTGACGGCGCGCATAACGAAGGTCGGCGAGGATATCCTCAAGACTGGAGTGCGGGTAGCACACAAGCGCCGCCTTCATCGGGAAGAACGCCATGCCGCCCGGGGCGCGCTTGGACACGGTGCATTCGGCCGCGAACTCCAAGATACGCTCCTTCACGATGCGCATGGAATCAAGTCCCGGCAAATAGCAATAAAGGCTGCGTCCATCCGTGCCAAAGGCAAACAAACGGCCCGGAATGAATTCAAAACCCTTCTCTGCGCAGGAGAGGAGGTGTTCTTTCTCTTCATCGCTAAGCACTTCGCGAACCAAGTCGTAATGGAGGCAAAGCACGCCGATGGTGAACGAAGCGGATAGGTGGATCAAGGTTGGCAGATGGTCTCGGAAATATTGAAACGCGACCAGGTGCTTTTTCGCATCCACGTATTCGATATCGATCAACGAGTAATCCGGGTTTGCGCTATAAAGGACAGAGGTCTTCCAGCGCAAGGAAACCTCGTTGAGAACCTGGTTCATCTCCTTCATCTCGGTAATGTTCTCATCGGGATAGGAAAGAAGATTATGGTCACCACGGGCAAGACGTTTGAGGTTCGTGCGTGAGACTTCATATAAGCCTTGCTGATAAACGCCATGAAGGTAACGCACCTCAAAGATGGAGACGGTGATGTAAATGAAGATGAGCGCCGAGTCGACGATGAGCAAAAGGTTTTGGTAAATGGATTCGCCTGTGAAAGCAAGAAGCATTCCGAACGTAAGCGTCGCGGCCATGATGAGCGTCAGGATGATCCCTGGGAGCACAATGGCGAGGACGAACGTCGTTTTCATGCTGCGGGGTTTGTGGTTCATATCGTCCTCCTTAAGCGCAAGACGTCGCTGCGGCCGATATCGCCGATGGTGTAGACCACCGCTTTGCCGATATCCACATAGGAATCAAGTGCGGTGAGATAACCATCGATGGACTTGTCTTGGGATAAGTCCCGCTCCACCGCTTTGATGACCATGCATGGCACATCAAGCAAACTGCAGGCTAGCGTCGCGCCATAACTGCAACTATCCACGACAAAGGGCCCCGTCGATCCAAGATAGCCCCGGTTCTCGATCGCCTTGGTCACGGCGGGAGAATATAGATTGTCGGAAGAAAGCATCGTGGCGAATTCGGGGTTGGCTAACGTACGGCGATGGAAGCCATCGGTTAAATAGCCGATCAAGTCCGACTGAACTTTATAAGCTTCCGGCATTCCCGGAACCTGACCCACCTTCGTATTCGCGACGTCGATTTGGTCCACGTCGATGTCCATGATCTCGCGTCCGACGACGATGGTTCCTTGCTTGAACGAGTTATTCAAACTGAAGCATTTGCCAAGCACGAAGACGAGGTTCACGTATTGCGTGCTGAGGATATGGGAGACGACCATCGAAGCCAAAAGAGAGGTGTGAATTCCAGAAATCGTCATGACTTCTTGGTTGAAAATCATGCCTTTTTGCGCAGGAAAACGCCCTAAAACCGTTTCTTTCTTCGCTTGGCTTAAAAGCGAGGAGCAATAGAGAACGTCATCATGATGAGAGCCTAAAATGAGGATCATTGCCCTGCTCCTTTCTTCTCAAAGGGGTTGTCCTTCAAGAACGCTTCATACTTATCGAAGGGAATCGCTTTGCTGTAATAGAAGCCTTGAATGGTATCTAGACGCATCTTCTTCACGATGTCCACCTGTTGCTGGTTATCGACGCCCTCGATGATGACTTCGATGCCATTCATATGGCCGAGGTCGACGAGCAGCTTGACGATGGAACGCGTCTTCTCGTCCGTGACGATCGCGTCGGTGAACGACTTATCGATCTTAATCGCGTCGAAAGGAATCTTACGGAGATTATCGATACCCGAATAGCCAATGCCGAAGTCATCCATCAAGACGCGGACGCCCAAGGCCTTGAGCTTCTTGATGATGGAGATGGACATGAACTGGTTGGCCTGCGAGGTCGTCTCGGTGATTTCCACTTCGATTAACGTCGGCGGGACTTTGTATTGTTCGAGTAACCCCGTGATGACGTTTAAGAAGCTCGGGGAGAAGAATTCATAAAGCGAGAAGTTCACCGAAACCGGGATGACGCGACGGCCACGTCGGCGCTGATCGGCGATGTCCATCAAGGCATGCTCGAAAACATAAAGGTCGATCTGCGAGATCAATCCCGCGTTTTCCGCGCGCTCAATAAAGGAAGCTGGGGAAAGAAGACCATACTTAGGGGAGTTCCAACGGACCAAGGCTTCCGAGGAGATGAAGCGCTTCTCCTTCAACGAGAACTTCGGCTGGTAGTAGACGACGAGTTCGTTGTTGGCCATCGCCTTTTCTAACTCGGTGATGTCGTCGCTAGAGGCCGAAGTGCGGAAGGAATCATGGAAATAGGTGATCGTATCGAAGGAATCCTCGCCATAGGAACGGGCGATCTGCGCGTTATCGATCGCATAGTTGATGTTCTCGCGCGGATTGCATTGATAGATACCAAAGAAGGGCTGAACCATGACGCGGATATGGTTTTCCTGACCTAGGTTATAAATCATCTGGGCGAGTTCTTCGCAAAGCGTATTGATCTGCTTGTCGTCCTCGACGAAGGAATAGAGGAAGAATTCGCCACGGTGGAAGCAGAACGCATTGTAACGGAACAGTTTCTTTTTCTGCTTCCCTTCGCCATAGAAGAAATTGGTTAGGACATTCGCGATCGCGCGGTTAAAGCCCGTGATTTCATCGTTATGGCGCGGGTTGGAGGAGATGGACAGGCTCGCGAAGCTAAAGGCCACGATGTATTCGAGCTTCTTTTTCTTCTTATAACGCACACGCATGAAACGGACGCGGTTTTGGAATTCATAAAGGTTATAGAAGCTGGACGCTTCACCCAAAACGTAAAGGTTCTCGATGCGGAGTTGGCGGCGGACCGCCATGTGGACATAGAAGGTGCGGGCGAAAGCCACCACGATACCAAGCGCGACCATAGCGCCCAAATAGACGCTCACGCCATAAGCGTTCGCCAGTTGGACTAAACCCGTTAAGATGAACGTTCCGAAAACGATCAAACCCGTGAAGATGACCGAGAAGAGAATAATGAAGAACAAATACTTCGGAAGTTTATGGGTCATTTGCCTTTCTCCTTCCCGGAAATCATTTCCTCGAGCATCTGCTCCTTCAAACGCTTCTTATCCTCTTCCGATAAACCCGCGAGAGGATCGTTTGGATCACTTGGCGCATCGCCACCAGAACTTGGGCCTTCCGCAGGAGCGGCTTCATCGTCTTTCATGGCCTTAAAGATATCCAAAACGGACACGACGACCAAATAGCCCGCCGGAACCAAAAGGAAGATCAATAAGCCCCATGGCGAGGAAATGACGCGGAAGAACGTGCCAAGCGCCGGACTATTGGCCTTGACTACGCCGAGAAGTTCTTTCTCGGTGAATAACTGATACTGAGACGCCTTCCAGTCATCGCCTTGGGTATTGATACCTTCGACGTAGAAATAGTAACGCCCCTGCCCTTCCGCGACCGTTTCGTCGACATAGACTTCGAACAAGCGGTGGGTGAAGACGGCGGTATTCGTGACGCGGTAGTTATGCTTTGGATAGTCCGCGGGCAAACGCGAGACGCCGGAAGCGATGTTATAGAACGTGAGGTCCACGGTCTTGCCCGATTTGAACTCTTCCGCGATTTTGGCCGGGTTCTCTTTATAGGTAATAATGGCCGTATCCTTTTTGATCTCTGGTTCCATAGAGGTGGTTAAGACCACGAAGCTTCCCCAACCAAAGCGGAGGGTTTGGCCATAGTTGTCTTTTTGGTGGATCATGCCGTCGATTTGGGCGACGCCTAGGGCTAAGAAGGCCGCGCCGAAAATAATCGTCAACGTCCATTCGATGATGTTGCGGGCTTTCGACTTTGGTTTCTTCACGCGCGGTTTCATTGTTTGATCACCTTACCCCCGAAGCGTCGTTTCTGTTCCACGGCTTCATTGAAGTCATGGAAGACTTTGGCATCGGCTTTGTTCTTGCTGAATAGATGGCCGTTAACGTAATACCCTTGGTGGCATTTTACCAAGAAGGTTCCAGGTATCGGCTCGGGTTTCTCTTTCTTTTCCTTTTCCTTTGGTTTGCGTTTTTCTTCCTTTTTTGCAGGCTTTTTCGCCTTTTTCTCCGCGATTTTCTTGGCTTTTTCGCGTGCCTTGCGATTCTTTTTCTCTTTCGCGTTTTCGTCTTGCTTTTGAGATTTTGACTGCGCTTCTTGCGCTTCCTCTACATTGCTTTCATTAGGCTCGGAAGCGGACTGCTCATCCGCTTCATTCATTGGCACCGCAGGCTCATCAACGGGCTGTTCTTGGTTCTCAGACTCTTGTTCGAGGACAGGGGCCTGTTCTTTCGTCTCGGTGACAAACGGCCATTCTCCCTGCTCGCTTTCTTCCTCGGCCTTGGCAGATTCTTCTTGAACGGCATTTGCCTCCTGGGTCAGTTCCTCTGGTTGCTCATGGTTCTCTTCCGCGGGCTCTAAGGACTCCTGAACGGGTTGTTCCTCGTTGGAGAGGGCTTCCTCGTGGATGAGTTCTTCGGATGGCTCTTTCATGACAGGGCGATCTTCCGCTTCAGCGGGGGCTTCGTCAGTTGGTTGAGCATCCTCAGGCTCTCCCTGTTCCTTGTCCTCAATGATCGGTTCTTCTACCGTAGTAGTTTCGGTCTCAGGGACAGTATCCTCAGCGGGAGCGTTGCCCGCGACTTCCGAGGGTTCTTCCTCAAGAGGTTCTTCTTGGACCATGGATGGCTCTTTCACCATTTGCTCCGGCTGCTCGACATCTTCTATAACGGCGTCCCCAGCAGGCACTTCTTCGCTTTCGGGTTTTCCTTCTGAGATGGTCTCTTGATTCGGCTGTTCTTCAGCAACGTTATCGGAAGGCGCAATTTCAGTTTGTTCCGAAGCAGGTTCTTCTTTATGTTCGCCTTCGAACGGATTCATCGAAGGGACGCCCAAAGCCTCCTCGCGGATATAAGCGCGCTTACGCTCAATGAGGAGTTCTTCGGCGGAAAGACGCTCTTCCTCTTCCATCTTCGCCAGCATCCGATCTTCGTTATCACGTTGCTCGATGATCTTCAAAATGGCCTTCTCAAAGCGTGCGGCGGCCTTTTCTTTCCGCCCCATCAAGCGTTCGATTTGACGGAAATCTTCTTTGGACATGCGCTTATCCGCATATTCATCGGCATAGAATTGTGCTTCCGCTCTCTTTGGGTGAAGGGGGAGCTCCGCCTTGGCGCGATGATCGAGATATTCACGGAATTCCTCGTCGACGCGAACGAATTCGATCGGTCCCTTTGGAAGCGGGGCGAACAAGAATTCCTCTTCGTCGAGGGAACTGCGCATCTTCGGTTTGTAGACATGCGTACGGTTCTTGATGGTCTCGTATTCGTTATCGTCCAACACCGAAAGATAAGTGCCTACCTGCATCAAGGCCAGATCTTTTAATTGCTCTTCCGAAAGGGAACTATAACGGTCTTCCGAACGGTAGTTCATGCCCAAGGAATCGTATTTCTCGATGAACATGAACGCTTCGTAGCATTTATGGTAACGGACGTTCTTACGGATGATGTTCGTCATCAAAATCGGTTTACAAACATCGCGTTCGTTCTTCATTTTGTGCATGAATGGCGAGGCGTAGTAATAAAGGATGTACTCACGCATCGAACGAATACGCGCGGCGATGGCTGCCGCCTTCGCAGCACTCGGATCCTCGGAAGGACGCTTCGTTTTGATGCGGGTTTGGATCTCCACTTCCTCATCGCCAATCATCGCCTTGGTTTTGATCATCATGACTTCTTCTTTATGAAGAGGGATGTAGGCTTGGATGAAGGCATAACGCTTTTCGACAAAAAGCACCAAGCGGCGGATGAAGGTCGCGATGAAGCGGTTTTCGTAGGTGTAGAGGAAATCGTCGTTGCTAAACGACATGATTTTGCTCGGGACGACGTTGCCTTGTTCGTCGATGTTCTTCACGTATTGGGTATGGGAAGCGAGATGCTGCACCGATTCGGCGCTGACCTTCTTCGCTAATTCAACCGGTACGAGAGACCCGGCTTCCTTGGTGACGGTACGCGGGGCGTTGATGATTTCGCCAAGGTCCATCAAGACGCTTTCGACCACGTCGATCCAAGAAGTATCAAAGGCGGAAGACTCAAACCGCGACATGCGGAGAACTTCCGTCTTTCCTTGATGCATGGCCTCCGCCATTTCGCCATGAAGGGGTGCGGAAAGAAGAGGCTTTAAGCGAGCCAAGTAACGGTCATAAAGCTTCTTCTTGGAGACGGACATGGACGTTAGTTGTTCCTCAATAAGTTATCGATAAAGGCATGAGCCATGGGGAAAGAGCCCTTGCCATAGAGTTTGTCTAAATAGCCGTCGAGTTCTTTGAGCTGGTCTTTTAAGAAGGCGATGTTCAGTTGCTCGAACTTCTTCAAGACTTTGTTGGTGAAGATGAAGTCAAAGCCATCGATCTCGCTGCCACCGCAGCCGACGTACACCGGGATGAAGGATTCGAGTTGCTTCAAGATACGGTTACCAAACGCGAGGCGGAATTTCTTAATGACGAAGTTGTCGAGTTGCTCGAATTTCTCAAGCATCGCCTGCGAGATCGGGAACTGCTTCTTCGCTTCGTCGAAGAGGCTCACTAGCTGAGCATAAGGGACGATGATCGGTTCGGCATCCACCGCTTCAAAGGGGCGGCCCTTGTCGTCGAAGAAGAGCGAAATGGCACGGTCATAGACCTTATCGGCGATGGTGAAGGTCGAGTCGTCGTTGTTGGCCGTACCGAAGAAGAGGACGTTCTGCGGGATGAGCAATTTGCCATCGCGAAGATGCGCCGGGTCGTTTGGCGCAGGCGAAGGAATCAGGTCGATGACCCAATCCTCGAAGTCTCTCATTTCCATGACGGAGAGGAATTCGGCGAAGTAGTACTCGATACGAGCCAAGTTCATTTCGTCGAGGACGATGATGTTTAGGTCCCTACGGTAGGTCGCGACGTATAAGGCACGCAAGAATTCGGATTCGTTGAACTTCTTCGTGAACTCGTTGTAGTAACCAAGGAGTTCCGAACGGTCCTTCCAGGAAGGCTGAACCGGGATGATGGACGAGTTGAAGGAGAAGAACTTACCTAAGGCGTGGGCCATAGAAGTTTTACCGGTACCGGAGATACCTTCGAGGATGATCAACTTACTCGTACCAATACCCGCGAAGAGCTGACGGACGGTCTCGATTTTGTAATAAAGGTGCATCTTGCTCGCGGCGAAATTGCGGAAGGAATTGCAGAGTTCTTCAAGCGATAGCCCCTCTTTGAAGAAGATCGTCGTATCGATGTCTTTGTACTGCGCATCGACGTGGCTTAGCTTGGGGAAACGGGTATTCGCATCGGCGACCGCGCCTTCTGCGTCAGCCGGGGCGTTTTCATCCGGGGCAAGGCCCATGTAGCCCGTCTTGAGGTTGAGGATCTTATCGCGTTCTTGGACGGAGCGATAAAGCTCGTTGTTGAGACGGTAGATCTCCTCACGGAGCTTATCGGTCTCGAGTTCGCGGCGCACAAAGCGGATGTAACGGCGAAGCAAAATGACGATGCCAAAGATAATCGCCGAGATCAACGCGAGGGAGAAGATCAAGAACAAGACCCAGAAGAGCCATCCCACGAAGCCAAAGCGCCCAGAATACTCGGCCATCAACGACGTGTAGTAATTGAAGTTACCCGGAACATCAGCCCAAGGGGCGGCAAAAACCTTGTTGAAGAATCGGCCCAAATCGCTGAAGAAGCGGATGAGGAATTCTCGGAGGTACTCAAAATATGCTTCCATAACTATCTCTCCCGGAAAATCTTGAAGGACATCGCCACGTCAAACGACGCGCCCATGGCCCCGTTAATCGAATCTTTGTCCCACCCTTCGAGGTAGAACGACACCACGATGCGCTTTGGGGTAAAGGCATCGAGTTCAAATATGAGCGGCGCATCATAAGGGGTGAATTCCTCCCCGAAATGACGCTCCTCGTGTGCAAAGGCCTCCTTCGAAGCCTCAAAGTCTAAGACGTGTACCCCCGCGGCATGACGGGCATTGAAGGCGGTTGGTTCCCCTTCGAGGAGGCTATCTTCGTTCACCGGATCAAGGTAAACGAGCTTGGAACGGTCCAAAACCTCTCCATAGCACACTTCGTAGAATTCCCCGTTATCGGGGTCTTGGTAGAAGTCGTAATAGACGTCGTTGTCGTTATCGAGGACACCGGCGTAGACCACTTCCTTTTCGTTGTTGCTCGGGTCGAAGATGAGGTATTCCCCATCGACGAGCACCGACATGCGGCCACAGCGTTCCACGCCGTTAAGACGCGTGAGGTATTCCTCGGCAGAGAAATGCCCTTCCTCCTTGGCAAGACGCTCCGCATAAGCGGCGTTTTTCGTGCCATCGTGGACGAAGGTGCAAAGCTCTGGGTCTAAGGTCACATAGACATCGTCATCGGCCTGGATGTAGAGCTCTTGGCAGAAGAAGCCCGCGTTTTCCATTTCGTAACGATACGGGACCCCATGCAAATCCCACATGTTGCGGGACATGTCGAAGAACGAGGGTTTGACTTGATGATCCCAAGTCGACTGGAAGCAAGAGGAAACGGGAGTGAATAGTCCCACTTCATCTAACTCCACATCGGTCAAGGTCTCTTTGTATTCCCCGTCCTTTGCCGTGGATAAACGAAGCAAGCGATCGCCGTCGATGTGGACGTTGATATCGTCCACGCGTAATTGCGTGCTTGACGCGTACCACGCGAAAGAAAAAGACAGTGACGTGGCAGAGAAAGCCACGCCCATGGTAAGGAAAGCGATGATTAAGTGTCTTTTCTTCATGGGTTATACACGGTCGATTTCAAATTGCAGGCCCAGGTTATAACGTGCGCCGATGTTCGCGTCGATGATCGCGTGGTCCCATCCTTCAAGCCAGATGGTCAAATCCACGCGCCCAATCGCGGTACGCTCCCCCGTATCGGTGAGCTGCACCGAAGTAGTTGCTAACGGATAGTCACCACTAAAGACGCCTTCCACCTCGGTAGGGCGAATGTTCTCAAAGCTAAGATAGGAAGCGGTCCTTGGGGCAGCGGAGGCATAAGAAGGATAGCCGTTCACGTCGTGGCGGTGTCGCGCATAGAACGTGTTGCGTTCCTCTTCGTCATAGGCCACGTTGCCTTTGCCTGTTTGGTTGATGTCGGAGAAGTTGGCTTCCTGCTCTTGGTCGAAGGTCACGAGTTCGGTCTCATCCGTCGCATGATCGCCATAGATGAGTTCCTTGTCGACGCCATCGATGCGCTTGTAGTCATAGAAGCCGTCTTTGTTCAGGTCTAGTAGTCCCGAAACGTTCGTCGAACCTTGGTGTTCGGCGCTGGGGTTGAGGATGAACGCCTCACTTGCCGCTTGGGCGTGGTTACGCACATGAATGCGCAACGCATTAGAGACGTCCTTCACCCCTTCGGTCTGGGCCACGGCATCGGTCAACCAGACGTTGGCACTGCTCACCGACTTATCATCGGTGTCCTCAATGCCAATGCCACTGGTGGACAAAATGCGGAAGACAAACGGCAGCTCCACGTAATGGGAAGGATCGGCAACCGCGAATTCGGTGTTGTGGTAATACACCGGTGATTCATAAAGCGATCCTAAGGCCCCGCCTGCATAAGCGCGGCTTGTCACGGGAGGGAGCACGTTCGTCGCATGCCCAAACTTACTTAAGTAATAGTTAATCGCAGTAGATGAAAACCCTTTGCCCGCAGGCATGAAGTAGTAGGAATAATCCCCTACTACCTCCTTGGTTGCCAGGTACGTTTCTTCTAAGGTCGTGTCGGAAGCTTTGTCCTTATCGCCCCAGAGAAGACCGATTTGCAGCTGTTCCGTTTTGGACACGGCCGTCCCAGAGTACGCCGCCGTGGCACGCGTGCTATACGCATACCAAGCGAGCGTTCCCAGGGACGAACCGGCCAAGGAGACAACCGTGAGGCAAGCCAAAGAGACAATGATCAAATTGGCTCTAGAGGCTTTCATTGAAATTACGAGTTAACAAATGGTGAGAGAAATGATTAGTCGACGTTCGGAGTCGCGAAGGACATACCAACGTTGAACTTGCTGTTGGCGAAGTTTTCAGACCAGATAGCGGAACCGCCGAGCAAGGACCAACCTTCGAGCCAGATGGTGACTTTGATGTCAAGCATGCCAGAGTCGTTGGTGGTGCCTAAAGCGATCGCGTTGGTCGTGGTGAGGGCAGCGGTTTCGTCGTTGGCCATCGGGCTATCGGCGGTGTTCTTGGCGCTGGCGTTATAAGATTCAACAACAGCGCCATCATCGACAGCGCGCTTCGTGTCGACAATTTTGGCATCGCCATAGACGCCTTCTTCATAAGTAACGCCGGACCAGTTGTAGCGGGTGTCACGAATGACGTCGACGCCGGGATCGTTGTCGAGGTCAAGTTTAGCGGAAGTGACCGGGGTTGATCCATCTTTGGACCAAAGCTGTTTGGAGGTGCTGTCAAAGTGGACGCGAAGCGCAGAGCTCAAATCCTTTGTGGCTTCTTCAGTGGAATCCTTTTGGAGGGTGAGATCGGTGAGGTAGATGCTCTTGTCTTTCATGCCTGCTTGAGCGGCGTTGAGAAGACGGACCTGAAGAGGAATGGTGATGTATTCGTCGGCACCTGCCTTAGCCCAGCTGGTGTACTCAAATTGGCCACCCATCGGGTTAGATCTCGGGCCCTCTGCGAACGCATCCTCATGCGGAAGAACTTCATTACGCTTGGCCTTGCCAAAGGTGACAGGCGCAAACTTCTTGCCGTTGCCTTTTTTCTTGGCGGCATCGGTTAATTTAGACTTTTCGGTTAAATAATCAGTGATGTCCTTGACTTCGAGGTTGGTTTTCCAGTTGTTCTCATTGGTCGCACTATAGTAGTCACCGGCATCGAAGTTGCTATCTTGGATGCGGATTTGCAAATTGCGGGAAACGCTGGCGGAGGTGCCGACATAGGCCGCGGTGACACGGGTGTTGTACTGGAACCAAGCAACGGTGCCCGAGATGGATCCGACCGTGGCGGCGCCGGCAACGATGCCAAGCGTGGCGACGATCATTTTTGCTTTGTTAGTTTTCATAAGCGTTAATTTCGACTCCTAATTTTAAGGTTGCTCCTACTGGTGCCTTTAGTAAGGGATCGGATTGGGCGTCATAGCCCTCCAACCATGTCACTATGGTGTACCTTTTCACCTCATCTTTGTCGAATTGCGGCGTAGCCGTGGTAACGATGACGCTATCCGACTCGAATTCTTCCGCATAACCTTGGAAAGGCTTATACGGCGTAACCTGATTCTCCTGAATCGAGACCGGCTCCCTCCAGTCGACCGTTCCATCTTCGTTACGGTAGGCGATCGCCCTCCGCTTGGCGAAGACGGTGTAGTCATGGGATTCACCTTGCATCGGGTTCTCGAACAGCATGATGCGGATCGTATCGTCCAGGTAACGGCCATCTTGCGATGGACGGGACTCGGAGATGCGGACCGTCGTCTTGAAGTTCGCACTGATGTTCCCTACGTTTTTGACGTAGAAGGTGTACTTGAAGAAGCTGAGGTTCGTGATGCTTCCATCGTTCGGATTGTAGTTGGCTCCCGCAAGGGAATCCAACTTCTCCGAATCCAGCAGATCCGGATCGGGAAGTGCCGTGAAAGTCGTCTCGGAATAATCAGGCAGCGCTTCGATTTGCAGGAAGGACTCCTGTCTTTCGAAAGATGCAGAATCGCTGAGCGCCAGTTGCACGTCCGCCATATTGAGCGAGACTGTGAATGTCCCAACGTAACGGCCCAAGAAGGCCACGATAGAGAATGTACCGACAACCAAAGCGGAAACCCCGGCGCCGATAAGCACCACCAGCCTCCTGATCCGTTTCTTCACATATCTCTTTTCGTACATAAGATGCGCTGAAAGCTCCGTAGGTTATGGAGCGTATGTGTCCCAATGGGGATAAAACAAACGCCAGTGCCTATCATCCATTTCACTGGACGGGAGTTTTTCCCCGAGGCAACTGGCTATCTTTTACAAGACCCTGTAGTTTTGCGTCCCTGCATCGCTGCAGGTTTGCTTTTTGCTCGGCCATAAATTACCCCCTTAGGAAACGGAGTGCAACCCTTTTTTCTCACTACCTATAGGTAGAAGCCGATTTCAGTAAGAAAAAACCCCGCCGAGGGGCGAGGTTCATTGGCGTTTATTGCGGATTAAGCAGCAGCGTCGCGAACGTAGAACGGCATGGTGACTTTGAGGGCCTGCATGACCGGAGAATTATCGTTATCGATGTTCGGATCGGTACCTTCAAACCAAGCGATAACGCGGACCGATAAGTCAACTTTCTTTTCTTGTCCGGCGCCAGGCAATGCAAAGGTGCCAAGATAGTTGGTCGCAGTGGTCGCGGGAGTAGAGCCCGGAGCTTGACCGTGGCCGGTTCCAATGGTGCCCTTCAGCGCATCAACGGTCTTGGCGTCAGCGTCGAGCAAATCGCCTGCGGCGGCAGTGCCAGTATAGTCGGCAACGGTAGCGGCGTCCTTAACGTAGCGAATGGTGGCGTGATCAGCTTCAGTACCCTGAACGCGGTACGGAGCCCAAACGACGCCATCGGCGGGGTGTTCAGCAGCGCCAGTGACAAACGCGATGCGGAAGCCTTTCGCAGTATCGGCAGTAGGTTCGCTAGTGCTTTCTGCAACTGAATCATTGCCGTTCTTGGTGATCCTGGCGGTCGCTTGTTCGATGTTGAAGAACAGGTTCACGGCCTTGGTTTCGGCAACGAAAGTATAGCTGAACTTATACGTCCACGTAGCAGCGTAATAGTACGTGGTCTCACCGACTTCGCCATGCGTCCATTTTTGATCGCCCCAATACCCAAGATCAGAGAACGCTGTGCCATCGGTTCCCGGGACATCCGTCCAAAGGTGGTCGGTGGTGTGATTGTAAGAAGCATCGGCGAGGATGCTCTTGTCTTTAAACGAGATGTTATTGGTGCCATCCAACTCAGTTGCTAGTCCAGCAGTAACCTCGCACGCAAGGCTACCGTCGAGCTGGCCAACTTCGAAATTCCCGGCTTTGGATTCAAAGGTGCGGGTAGAAGTGAACCAGGCAACAGTTCCCGTGACGGACGCAGCGGTCGAGAAGAGCAACAAAGCCATCGCCGGTATGATTACCTTAGATTTTTTCATAATTTTCTCCTTATATAACGACAAAATCGTCCAAATATTTCAGTACTTGAACGGATGATAGGTTTTCATCGCATCGTCGTTCGGAGAAGATTTGGGACGTTCCTCACCGATGGCTTTGCGTCATTATTTTGGTCAACTCGTTTCTTTGCGTCAACTTTTTTCCGCAAAAAATCCCAAGAAATAAAAATCCGCGTCTTCAAGGCGCGGTTTTTCGACCTGGCCTATAAGGCCGGTTACTGGCAGGGCCAATCTTAGCCCTCTTCGTTCGCCCAATTGCCCTCGACGCCCTTACTTACCCGTGAACGGGTCCTTGTACTCCTTCAGGCTCCGACGGTCCTCGGCCTGGTCCTCGAGCTCCTGGTCGCGGATGTACTTCTGCACCGTGGCCTTGT